>VOFD01002341.1_pt1 | contig 259262 bp, 227 predicted proteins | sample 5384101 | NCBI WGS metagenome assembly VOFD01 (sample SAMN12384723, study PRJNA508395) | human gut metagenome | isolation source: healthy gut C | host: Homo sapiens
CGCGACCAACTCAACAACTTCCTTGGCACGGACACCATCGGGTGCGACTATGTGGTACAACAGAACCTGAATAATACTCTATCCATCATTCAGAATAACTGGAAATACATCGAACCGAGTGACAAACCGGCTTTGGAACATTGGACTAAAATGGAAACGGGAAACAATCCCCAACCACAACTTTATGACTTATCTGTAGACCCTTCCGAAAAAAAGAAAATTTGGCAGGGACTCACCCAGATAAAGTAAAAGAGCTGGCTATTCTGTTGGAAAAAGTAAAAGCTGCAAAAACCAAGTAAATAAGGACTAAGCAGAGCACCGATTGTCCGCAGATAATGTACAATATCAGATTATTTGCGGACAATTAGTGAATATCTCTACCTTTATTAGCCTATACTTTTGCGAAGAGATTTTCCGATTTTGAACAAGACTGATAAAAGCCTTTTTTTAAATAACCAATTAAATTAATATTTATGAAACAGAAATCTAATCTATTCAAAACATTAGGTATTATGTTGCTCTTTGTGCTATTCGCCACACAAGCTAATGCACAAAACATTACAGTAACAGGTACAGTAAGTGACAATTTAGGTCCTGTGATTGGTGCCTCCATACAAGTGGAAGGAACCAGCAACGGATGTATTACAGACATTGACGGAAATTACACACTTCCCAACGTACCGTCCAATGCGACTCTTGTATTCTCGTATATCGGTTATCAGACCCAAAAAATAGCAGTAGCCGGCAAAACGCATATTAACGTAACGCTAAGTGAAGACAGTCAATTATTGCAAGAAGTGGTGGTAGTGGGCTATGGCGTTCAACGTAAAAGTGACTTGACCGGTGCGGTGGCTTCCGTAAAGACAGCCGATGCATTAAAAAGTACCCCGACAGGTAATGTATCCGATGCCTTGCAAGGGCGTATGGCCGGTGTATCCGTACTCTCAGGTTCCGGTGACCCCAGCGGCGACAACACCATCCGCGTCCGTGGTATCAACTCTATTACGGCAGAAACAGGACCGCTTGTTGTAATTGACGGATTCATCGGTGGTTCTCTCCAGTCATTGAACCCTGCGGATATCGCCTCCATTGAGGTATTAAAAGACGCTTCAGCAACAGCCGTATACGGTTCACGCGGTGCCAATGGTGTTATCCTGGTAACGACCAAAAATCCTGAAAAGGATAAGCTAACTGTCTCTTTCAACGCATTTGCCAATATTAAAACCGTTGCCAAATACCCCGATAACCTCTCTCCGTACGAATATGCCAACTTGGTAAACGATTACGGTAAAGAATACTTTGGCTATGGTGATAATCATTTTTACAGCCCGGAACAACTCGAAGCATTCAAATCCGGTAAGGCAGGATATGACTATTCAAGAGAAATTTTCCGCAGCCCGGCAGTTACCCAGAACTATGAACTTTCCATTGCCGGTGGTGGTGAAAAAACAACGTTCTTAGCCTCTCTCCGTTATCAGGACGACCAAGGTATCATTAAAGAATCAGGAAGCCAAATCTACAGCTGGCGTTTAAAGGTAGATACCAAAATCAAGAAATGGCTGAAAGCAGGTTTGAACATATACGGTCACTATCGTGAAACAAGCAAACCCCGTATTACCGAATACGATGGCTTGATACAGCAAAGCATGTACTTTCCAAGTACCATCGAACCCAAAAACGAAGAAGGAGAATATAACAATAGCTTCTTCGATGGTGGCAAGGCATACAATCCTATGGGATACATCTGGGAATCCAGCAACTCTAACAAAACAATCAATAACCGCATACAGGGCTATGTCCAGTTCGATATTCTGGACGGTTTGAGTTTCCGCTCTCAACTAGGCGTGCTTTTTGATAACAGACTGAATACTTCAGTAGAAAACGAAGACAGTTATTATTCCTACAAAAACAGTCTGACTCAAGGACAGGCACGTAGCTATTGGAATACTTCATGGCTGAATACCAATACTTTGAGTTATGTAAAGGAATTCAATGAAAATCACCGTATCAATGCAACCGCCGTATTCGAGCAGTCTTATGACAACAACTACAACCATACCGGTACAGGATATAACTTAGACTATATCGACATGATCGGTGTCAATAATCTGGCATGGTCCGATTCAAACCTCGCAGCCATTGCATCCGACCGCAGCATCAATACCCTTATGTCAGGAATGTTACGTGTCAACTATGTATTCATGAACCGTTACATGCTTACCGCCTCTATCCGTGCCGATGGTTCCTCACGTCTGAAAGATAAATGGAGTTACTTCCCTTCTGCTGCATTGGCATGGGATTTGAAGCAAGAAAATTTCTTGAAGGAGAACAGTTTCATCGACCAACTGAAACTCCGTTTGGGATACGGCTCCGTAGGAAACCAAGCTGTAGAGGCTTACCGTATCTATTCCAAAATGACGCCTGTTACCGTTACTACTCCAAACGGGAGTTCTTCTACCGCCTATAAGATAGACCGACCGGCTGCTCCTTTCCTAAAATGGGAACGCAACGACCAGTTCAATGTCGGAGTTGATTTCGGTATTCTGAACGGTCGCGTACGCTTAACAGCAGACTGGTATAGCAAATTGTCAAAAGATATTTTGCTGGAAGTGGCACGTCCCTCACACATGGGATATACTGCCATCCTTGATAACGCAGGTGAAATCAAGAACACAGGTGTTGAGTTTACAATCAGTGCAGATCCTTTCAATGATAAAGAATTCAGCTGGCACACAGACCTGACGTTATCTCACAACAAAGGTACGTTCAACAAGATTCCGACAGCCAACCACCGCCAACAACAGGCCGGAAACTTCCAAAACCAGATATTCCAAATGATTGAAGGAGAGAAGTTAGGTTCATTCTGGGGATACACATTCGCAGGAGTATGGCAGGAGGATGATGTAAATGCTCCATTCGTAGATGCCAATGGTCAAACAAACGGCAAAACCAACGGAGAAGTGTACAAAGTAAAACCGGGTAACTCCAAATATGTAGATGTCAACAAAGACGGCGTATACAATGATGCAGACCAAGACATTATCGGATGCGGACAACCGACATTCAACTGGGGCTGGAACAATACATTCAATTACAAAAACTTTGACTTCTCGTTCTTCGTAGTAGGTTTCCATGGATTTGACATCTACAATGCCACTCACCAAATGGGATATAACCTGATTAAGAGCCAACAAATGGCAGGCGTAACCCCTATGCGCGAGTTGCTGAACCGTTGGACACCGACCAACACCAATACAGATATACCGGGATTCGTGAAAGGCGGAACTGAAAATAAAGACTTCTTCAGCACGCGTTTCGTTGAAAACGGAAGTTTCATCAAGATGAAAAGCATCACATTAGGTTATACTCTTCCTGAAGCAACCTGCCGTTCATTGGGTATCAACAACCTGCGTGTATATGCCTCCGTACAGAATCCGTTCCACATCACCAAATACTCCGGTCTGGACCCGGAAGCTACTATGGGTAGTCCTTTGGTACAAGGTGTTGATTGGGGAGCCTATCCTAACAGCCGCAATTATTTAATCGGTCTGAATTTCTCATTCTAATGAATAACCTACTTAAATAAGAACAACATGAAGAAATTAATATATTTAACAGCAGTTGCCGGAAGTTTATTACTGACGACCTCTTGCGTAGACCTCACACAAGAACCCGAATCCTTTATCACAGAAGAAGAATACTGGAATACGGTAGACCAAGCAAGCCTTGAAAAAGCGGCAGACGCCCTTTACAGCGATTTATGGCAAGGAAATTACGGATTCAACAGCCGTCTGCAACGCATCAATGTATGTGCGGATGATATTACCTACCGTGCAGCCAAGGCCAATAACGAACTGGCTTATTATAGCAGACTGACTCCGAATCTTACAGCTAATGATGCTGATTTCTCAACTACTTGGACCCTGTTCTATAAGGTCATCAGCAGTTCCAACAAAATTATCAAGGGAACTACTATCCCCACCAACGAAAAAGAAGCCAAAGCATTTAAAGAAGTATTGGGCGAAGCCTATTTCATGCGCGGTCTTTCCTATTTCTATCTGACCCGTCTGTATGGCGATGTGTCTTTATTACTGGAAAACGATGAGGCAACCATCACCATGCCGAGAACATCAGTTGCCGAAATATACGATAAAGCGATTATTCCCAGTCTGACTACAGCTACCGAATGGTTGCCCAACAAAGGACGTAGCGGCAACAGCACTCCCTCAAAATGGGCCGCAAAAGCATGCTTGGCAGATGCTTATATGACAATGGCAGGATGGCCGTTAAACAAAGGAACCGAATATTACGGTCTGGCAGCAGCCCAAGCCAAAGAAATCATGGACAATAAGGCCCAAGCCGGTCTTGTACTGACAGCCGAATATTCCGATTTATGGAAAGAAGACAAGAAAACAGAAACCAACGAAGTAATGTTTGCCCTGCAGCATAGTGCCAAACATAAGATAGCAAGTAACTACGGTAAATCTTACTATCCGAGCGATTATTCTCCTAATGCAGGATGGGCAGACTATTACGGCAATGAAGATTTCTTCAAGGCGTATCCCAATGATGACCGCAAAGAATGGAACTATATGACAGAATGGAAAATAAAAAGCGGAGAGATTATCCCATATACCGAAAGTGCAGACAAACTTCCCGCCATCTCCAAGTACTATGATTATGACGAAGGAGCCCCCGGTAAAAGTGCACAATCAAACGGTATAACTTGTATTTACCGCTATGCAGAAGTTCTTTTAATGTACGCCGAAGCTTCTACCCGTGCTACAAACTCTGTGAACCAAGATGCCCTGAATGCTATCCAGGAGGTACAGAAACGCGCCGGTTATCAAGACAGGCAAATAGAACTGACCACAACAACCGAACCTACCGCATTCTTAACAGCCGTATCCAACGAACGCGGTTGGGAATTCTTTGCAGAAATGAAACGCTGGTTCGAACTGGTACGTTTGGAAAAAGTAAAAGAGGTACGTGCTGAAGAATGGGATGCTTCCACTTTCAACACAAATCACCATTACTATTTCCCGGTACCTTATCAACAGGTAGACCTTGCCGGCTGGACCAATAATGCAGGATATTAATATACCACAAAACTTCTAACCTTATTTTTATTATCAATAATCTGATAAACAGACCTTAATCAATTTAACATGTAAAGAGGGAAGGATCGTGAGATTCTTCTCTCTTTTTCTTATAAACAATATACCCGGTATACGAAAAACCTGTATCTTTGTTCACATCCAATTAACGCTATAACATTATCACATTCATGAAAAGATGTAAGCTGATACTTTTCTTTAATATTTTCATTCTTCTGACAGCATCTGCGCAAAAAATAGAAAACCTGGTTGAGTTAAAGCAGCAGTCGGAAAACCGTTTGTTTCACCGCCTGGATAAAGCCCCACGCACCCCTGCCTTTGCATCCGAAGGTTATTGGGTATGGGGCAGCTCAATAGTAAAGGGAGATGACGGTAAATATCACATGTTCGTATCCCGGTTTCCCAAGAAATTACCATTTCATCCGGGATGGATGGTCGCGTCTGAAATTGTACATGCTGTGTCCGATATACCGCAAGGACCTTATCGTTTCAGTGATATCACACTTCCCGCACGCGGTGCACAGTATTGGGACGGGCGTTCTACACACAATCCGCGCATATTGAAACAAAACGGTAAATATTATCTCATTTATATGGGATCTACACACCCGTTTGCCGAACCGACATACGCGCAGCTCACCTTAGACAGCCCCTGGTGCACCGTTGCCCGCGCCAATAAGCGCATCGGACTGGCTGTAGCCGATTCTCCATATGGTCCTTGGAAACGTCTGGACGAACCGATACTCAAAACCCAACCGGGTACATTCTATAGTTTCCTTACCTCAAATCCTTCTCCAATCATACAGGAAGACGGTTCAGTTCTCATGATCTTCAAAGGGCGCCATTACACTAACAATTACGAACATTCGGCAATGAGTCTCGGAATAGCCTATGCTCCTGCAATAGAAGGTCCTTACCATGTATTGAACAACAATCAGCCTATCTTTGAAGTAAACGGACAAGGTGAAGCCGAAGACCCTTTCCTATGGAAAGACATCGAAGGCTATCACATTCTATTCAAAGACCATGTAGCCAAATTTACAGGAGAACGGGGCGGTGGTGTTATGGCACACTCTGAAAACGGTATCCAGTGGACAGTAGACAAGGCTCCCAAAGCCTATTCCCGTACCATAGAATGGGAAGACGGAAAAGTGGAGATGCAAGGGCAACTGGAACGCCCCTTTATTTTCTTTGAAAACGGCAAACCTACTTACATTTTCTTTGCCACTATGGATGGTCTCGGCGGATTCGAGAATGCATCACACTCTTGGAATATGGTTATTCCTATAAAAGATAAAGAATAAAAACGTATCTTTGCGGTTATGAACAAGAATTTATTGCCTATCCATTTCGCTCCTCTTCAAGGATATACAGATGCTGCTTACCGACAAGCACATGCTTGTATCTTCGGCGGTATCGACACCTATTATTCTCCTTTTGTACGTGTGGAACACGGTGAAATTCGCCGAAAAGACATACGTGATATAAACCCGGAAAACAATCGGAATATACACCTGATCCCCCAACTGATTGCACCCCAACCAAGCACGTTGGAACAGATTGTATCCCTTTTTATCGAGCATAATTACCAGGAAGCAGACATCAATCTGGGGTGTCCTTTCCCCATGCTGGCCAAACGGCATAACGGAGCAGGAATGTTGCCGTATCCCGAAGAAATAAAAGAACTACTGACTGCCGCCACAGAAAAATATCCTCAAATCCGTTTCTCAGTAAAGCTCAGATTAGGCTGGGAAAACGCCAATGAATGCCTTGCACTCCTACCGTTACTGAACACACTTCCCCTATCCCACATCATCCTGCATCCGCGTTTAGGGAAACAGCAATATAAAGGAGAGGTAGATTTAAACGGATTTGAGGCTTTTTATCATGGATGCGATAAACCCTTGTTGTATAATGGGGACCTGCATACAATAGAAGATATACAGACCGTTGCCGAACGTTTTCCGAGATTGGCAGGAGTTGTAATAGGGCGTGGTCTGCTTGCCAATCCGGCTTTAGCTTGGGAATACCAGCAAAACAGAAAGCTGTCTCCTGATGAAATGCTATCCAAAGTAAAACAGCTACATACAGCGATATACAACAGCTATGAAGAACAGTTACAAGGCGGTGAAACACAGTTATTGATGAAAATGAAGAACTTTTTGGGAATATCTGCTGCCCAACGGTAACCGTAAAGCTAAAAAAACTATACATAAAACCAGTAAACTAACCAATTACCGGATAGCAGTAAACGATTTGCTATCTTCATACCAATAAGAATAAAAACAGAGAAAGAAAGTGTGTCAAAATGCTTTTCGGTCATTATCGGCCTAACGTCTTCCAACGATGGTTTAATGACAGAAATGAAAGAACATTCTAAGCAAAGTTAATGACAGGATGTAAGATTATCAGCATTTAACACACTTTTCGATTTACATATCCGGAATTAAATGCACCTCAGGACGTATTTGAACTACATGATGCAATTTCATCCACTCATTCAAATAAGCACGATGTTGTAAGAGAATTTGCCGATACTTTTTTTCTCTATAGCCAAGTTCCTCATTTCTCCGCGGTCATTCATCATGTCATAAAGCTGCTCACGATACAGCCCTTTATCATACAATACATATTTATAACGCGGAGTACGCAAGGCCCAACCTCGGGCAACTCCTTTATCAAATGTAGTCTCACTGACAATATAAGGCTGGTGTGCCTGTTGAGGATCAGCTTTTTCCACCAAAGACCTAAAAGAGACGCCATGTAAACCTCCAGGAAGGGAAATTCCCGCCCAGTCACATACGGAAGCGAAGAAATCGACACCTTCATTAATAAGTTGGGGCATTTCTTTGCCGGCATTCTTCTTTCCGGGAAGGGTAACTATCAAAGGGACATTCACTACCTCTTCATATAAAGCCGATTTCTGGTTCCAATGATGCGCACCCATACCATCACCATGATCGCTTGTAAAGATAACTACCGTATTCTTCCACAAATCCTGTTTATCAATTGCATCGACAATCTTACCAATCTCAGCATCCACCTTTTCCACCAACCGGAAGTAAAGGCTGCGATAACGCCGCCAATCATCAGGAGAATAATGACGGGTGGGATAAGCCGAATAGTTCAATGTCTGTTCATAATCTATTACATCGGCATCATAAGGATTACGGGCAAAATTTGAAGGAAGTCCGGGCCATTCATCTTGAGGAAGTTCGGGCAAATTGCCAAATGGCAAGTTCTGACTGCGCGCATACTCACAGATATTATGGGGATTATCAAAACCCACTACAAGAAAAAAGGGTTTGGAATGTTTCTGCTCAAGGAAAGCAACGGAAGCTTCAGCCAAGCCATTATCATTATGCGGATGAATGGTAGAAAAGCCGAACTCACCATCGGGCATGGAAGGGGTATGTACATGCCATTTTCCACCATAAGTACACTCATAACCGGCACGTTGCATTAACCAGCCTAAACTGGCAGTACGCAAAGAATCGGCCACAGGAACGTTGTTTCGGGAGAGTCCGACTTCGTGGGAAGTATGTCCCGTAAACATGGATGCCCTGGAAGGACCGCTTAACGGAGCGGAGCAATAAGCATTTTTAAATAAAATACCCGCCTGTGCCAAACGATCCATATTCGGCGTGTGTACATCTGTATTTCCCATACAACTCATGGCAGAAGCTGTCTGCTGGTCGGTTACTATATAAATAATATTAGGCAGCTCCTTGGCCCCCAATAAAGAGGGGGCAAAGGCAGTTGCACAAAATATGATATTCTTTAATTCCATCATGACAAAAAAGATTTAATCAAAACCTATTTACGCAACAACTCTACATCAAAGCTTGCAGCATCCTTACACGTAAAACGCAACACTGTTTGTTTCTTATCTGCCGAAACAAGTTTGCAATACGGTGTTTCCGCTACTTTCCACCAACCTTTCAATGTAACAGTCACAGGAATTTCTCCACTCTCGTTATCAATCCACGGGCGGGAATAGATACTGCGCTCTACCCGCTTTCCGTCTTTATCAAAAGCCTCATCACTCGGACCGCGGTACAATGCCAAATCCGGCTGGGAAACAGTCAGTAACAGTTTGCCTCTATCTTCACGAATCATAACCAGACAGGAAGTATCCGCCTTCTGTAACAGACCGTCTGCAGGAAGCGTTTGAGGAGTTTCAAACAAAACATAAGAGGTAAGATTATCCGTCAAAGAACGGACTATGTGGGCATTACGATCCTGCTGAAGAACTTTATAGGAAGGCTTCTTCGCGAAAGCTTTCAAGGAAGCTGCATCCGTACGGGGCAGGACAGCATATTCATAGGAAGCACCTCTCGGAGCCTCCATGTTGCAGCGTCAAGGAAACCCAATCGCCCGAAGTCGGCTTTGTACTTCGTTCACCGACTGTAACCTGCGGGAAATTCTTTTCATATTTCGCACTTCTCATAGAGGATTTGGAAAGATAGTACCCTACCCCATTCGGATCGATATAAGTCTGTCCGTCACTCTTGTAACCATCCCAGTATTTATGATTCTCAGGAGTAATGGCTGCTAATTGGAAAACAGTCGTCTCGGTAGGATACTCTGTATTCGTATTTTCAATGTCCGTACCTAAACATACTATCGTACCGTCAAAGAAGTGGAAAGACTTACGGGCACGGTGAGAGCCGTTATATTTGTCATGCTCATGCAGCTTCATACCGAAGTTACCATTCAGGCGGGCCTGGGACAGCCCACCGGCAAAGGCCTCATCGGAATAAAGCATTTCTTCCATACCTGAGTAAACATCCACATTCAATACCTTGGCGCGCAATTGCTCAAAAGGCAGATGAATACTCGTCACTCCCGGAATGCGATTCCAGTCGAAGCCGTTTTCTTGCCAGCCACTAGTAGTAAAAGTCACCATTTCATCGGGTTTACCCGTTAATATCTGCATACTGCCATGTGCCAGATAACGGCCGTAGAAATTGGCGGGAAGATAGTGTTCGGCAGCCCACAGATAACGGGAATGTCCACGTACTACAGCCGCCCAGTTATCCCGGCGCTGTACTGAAACGCAGCCATACCCTAACGCCAGATTGCCTTGCGGATCGGGTTCGGGGCGGAATCCCTGTGCTTCAAGCAGTTTCTTCATCTCCAACTCTTGACTAGTGGAAGCCTTCGGAAGATAATCAGGAACATCTTCATCGGGCCTATTGACATAAGCCATCAAACGCAGATAAGCAGCAGCCATGTCGGCATCATATTCCTGCTTACCGTCCGGTGTTCCTGCAATAGCCATAGTAGCATATTGAATGGGAATCAGTTCTCCTTTTCCGTTAGGATGACGACCTGACATGGAAAGAGACCATTGCTTCAAATTACAATAAAACCGCATCGTGAGCAGCACGTTCTTAACAGTGGAATGCGCCTGTTCAGACACCTTGAACTCTGTTCCGCTCAATAAATAAATCATATTCGTGGCTCCATCCAACCCACCGACAGCATAAGCGGGATAGTTATTACGATGATGAAAACAAGCTCCATCTTTCTTGAAAGAACCCGACAATCCTTGAGCCGGACGGCATCCATAATCCAACCAACGCGAGAAAGAACGCAGATATTGCAGCTTTTCCGGAGTATCCTCCATAATCAGGATACTGGCCATACGTCCCTGGGTCTGCGTATTGAAAGAATCTATATCTATACCGTTTACGGTAGGTTTAGGATAAACCTCGTTAGTGATGGCATACCAGCGCAGCGTGCGTTCGGCTTCATTCAGCTTGCCGGCTTCATTCAGTACCTCCTTCATCAGGAAATAGGCTACATAGAGTCCGCGCATACTGTAACCGTAATGATGGATGTTTCCCCAACAACTGCCGTAAGCCACACCTTGGTCGGTAATATGGTCGTACATGGCAAGGAACTTTTGCTTCAATTCATCCTGCGCAGCAACATCCGCTGCATTGTTATAGGCTATGGCAATACGTTTCATCAGTTTGAAATACTTGTCCATTTCCATACCCAGCTTGGTAAACATATCCTTATCCCAATTCGGTATCATACGTTCGTAAGCTTCCGCCTGACGCACCATGAAGATAGGCAGACCGCTCACTTTCCCGTTTTTGTACGTAATCTTATAGTAGTCATACTGTTTACGGATAGCCGTCATTTCCTTATCTGACAACTTTCCGGGTGTATAGAGCATATCCCTGAAGCGTTTTTCTATTTTCCGCATTTCCTGTTTCTGCGTTTCGCTAACGGCAGTCAAGGGTATATCCGGCTTCCACAAAGAATGTTCGTAAATAACAAGCCAATGATTGGTAGTTCCCTTATTCACAAACGGAACTTGCACGTCAGCCGTCTGCTGGCGGGCATCCACCTTACTGGCGGGTATAATATGATCTAAATATAACTTCCCTTTTTGTATCGGGAGCAATAATACGGATTTCATTCATCCCCTCTTCCGGCGTCCCCACCATATCACGTTCATAGCACACCCATGCTGCACGCCAACCGGTAAAGTTGATTCCAAATGGGAAAGAAGTGCATTTCTTTCCATCTTTTAAAAATTCAAACTCTATTTTCTTGTCCTGTGCTTGCTCATTGTACACCCATACAATGAAAGCGGAAAGATAGGTATCTTTTCCGGTAGGGTCTTTTTTCTCGAACTTCAAATCCTTTTTGATAGAAAGCACAGCCCCCGGATTAAATGTCCAACTCAAGCTCTGCAAACCATCTTTATAATGTTCATCACTGATTTCCAAACGGGAATCCGTTCCCGAAATAAATACCGGTATTTGCGGGTCTTCAAAAGAAAGCAGTTTGTCATTCTTCACTACCTGGGCTTCTGCACTTACCGGTAACAAAGTCCCGAGGAGCATCCCTACTCCCATTGTCCATTTACTAAATTGCATCATATTTATTTACTTAAGGTTATTTATATGTTTCATTTTAAATACCCAACATCTCCTCCGCGTAAGTGAATCTTATAATTAAGTATTGTACAAAGAAAAAGCTCTTCAAAAAAAAGAGTGACATAAATCGTACAGAAGAGGTCTAAAAATGTCATAAGCCCTTATATCATACCTCAGACAACAAGCTGAAACAGAAAAAAAGAGTTGTCATTCCCATTTGTCTGTATCATATTAATTTACATATTATTGATTAGGAAGAAATAGCGGAAATACATTGGATACGGTTCTTTACGGGCCTGCGATAGAAATAAATTCTCGTATTGTTTATTATGCATTTTACACATATATTTGCGGTCAATATAAGATATAAGAAATTTATATCTGTAGTTTTTTTAACCTTAATTAGTTATTTTATGAGAAAAAAGCAAGACCCGATTTCTCTACCCAAGAGAATTGTATTGGGAGCATCCTTGATTTTAGCTTCTACCTACACTGTTGCATGGGCCGGCAATACCCAGAACGAAACGCCCCATCATCATGCAATAGAAAGTATTACTCAAGTAAAAACTGTGACAGGCGTCGTAACGGACCAGTACGGACCGGTTATCGGTGCCAATGTACATGTAAAAGGAAGTACTACTGGTACAATCACAGACATCGATGGTAAATTTTCAATTGAAGTTCCGGTTAACTCTGTCTTGGAAATTTCGTACATCGGTTTTCTTACCGAGGAAATTCAAATTACTGGAACAACCAAAAATCTGAATATCCATCTGAAAGAAGACTCGAGACCTTGGAAGAAGTAGTGGTAGTGGGTTATGGTACTCAAAAAAAAGTAAACATGTCAGGGTCTGTTTCTTCTGTAAATGTAGGAGAACTGACAGAAAGCCGTCCCATTACCAATGTATCACAAGCTTTGGCCGGTGTAGCAGCAGGTGTGAGCGTTATGAGCGGCAGCAACCAACCAGGTAATGACAATGCTACTATAACAGTACGAGGACAAGGTACCTTGAACGAATCGGCTCCCCTGGTCATCATTGATGGTGCGGAAGCCGGCATCAATACGGTCAATCCTCAGGATATTGAATCTATATCTATCCTGAAAGATGCCGCCTCTGCGGCTATCTACGGTTCACGGGCGGCCAATGGTGTTATCTTAATTACCACCAAGCAAGGCAAGGCGGGAAGTATCCATATAGACTATAACGGCTACATATCTTGTACTTCAACCACCATTCCCCACCACATGGATCCGGTATCCAACTATGCCGATTACATGGAACTGATTAACGAAGGATATGAGCAGTCTGGCATGGCAAAGCCCTTTAAGGACCAGGCTCTTATTGAAGAATGGCGTGCTGATGCAGGAAAAAATCCGTTGAAATATCCCAATACCAACTGGCTGGAAGAAACCTTTAAATCCTCCGTTGCACACAATCATGTTATTTCCATGAACGGTGGTAGTGAAAAAATTAAATTCTACTCATCTTTCGGCTATCAAAATAATCCGGGTGTAATGGAAAACACCGGTTTTGAGAAATATAATGCCCGTCTGAATGTCTCTGCCGATGTTAAAAAATGGCTGAATCTGGCCGCTCAAGTCAGTGGTTACGTTTCCAACATGGATCCTGCAGCCAAGTATCAAAGTGAAGGAAGTACAGTAAGCGATGTATTTAAATTTGCCTCAGCCACCACTCCGGGTATGGTATTCCGTGCTCCCGACGGACGCTACGGTGCTATGAACAACTCGGAAGACTCTTCCCAATCAGCCAACAACAATCCATTGCTTCGTCTGAACTCCGTGGACGGTAACATTCACAAGACCAATGTACGAAGCCGCTTTATAGCAACACTCAAACCATTCAAGGGTTTTACCCTGACAGGCTCCTACTCCTATGAGTTTGTAGATGAAGAGCGAAGCAGCAAACCGGTTTTCCTTGAAGGTTGGGACTTCAGAAATGAAATAGTAACTTTCACCAATAAGAAGAAAAGTAGCATCATGAACTACGACGGAAAGATAGACCGATTCTTCAATGATGTAGTAGCCCGTTATGAAACTCGCCTGATAAACGATGCGTTAGGTATCAATGCAATGTTGGGTGCCAGCCAGGAAAAATACCGTTCACACAACTTTAAAGCTACTAAATATGATATGATAGATACCAGCCTTGGAGTACTTAATGGTGCTATCGGTGATGCATCTGCCAGTGGAAGTAGTGCAGAGTGGGCCATGCGTTCTTTCTTCGGTCGTGTCAACTTGGATTGGCAACAGAAGTATTTGCTGGAAATCAATTTGAGAGCCGACCAATCTTCCCGCTTCCTCAAATCCAAACGTACCGGATACTTCCCCTCCGCATCTTTTGCATGGCGTTTAGAACAGGAAAAATTCATGGAAGGATTAAGAGACAAAGGATTGAGCACACTGAAGCTGCGTTTGTCTTACGGTTCGTTAGGCAACAATGCAGTGGGCAACTACGATGCCCTGGCCTTATATGCCAACAAAAACGATGACGGTGCTTTCAACTACAGTCTGAACAATTTAGTGGCATTAGGTCTGGCACAAGCCCGTATTGCCAATCCTAATTTAACCTGGGAGTCAACTTATATGACCAATGTAGGTATTGATTTCGGACTATTCAACAATCGTCTGACCGGTACAATGGATTACTTCCACAAGAAAACCAAAGATATCCTCATCAATCTCCCCGCACCTGCCGTACACGGTATCGCATCCATTCCCAAACAAAATAGTGCAGAGGTGTTGAACCAAGGTGTGGAACTTACACTGGGTTGGCAAGATAAAATAGGAGATTTCTCCTACTCGGTAAACGGAAACTTTACTTATGTAAAGAATGAAGTGACCAAATATAAAGGCAAAGACAAAGGTGGCATTACCTACAGCGGCGCTAATATCATTTGGGAAGGACATGCTATCAATTCACAATACCTGTTGCGTTGCGACCGCATCATCCAAACCGATGAAGATTTGGCATTGGTACAGCAAATGATAGACAATGCTCCGGTGGTAGACGGCAAAAAAGTTGATCCGTTCGCAGCTTTCGGTACTCCGCAAAAGGTGACTTGCTTTACAAAGACATCAACCAGGACGGTATTATCGATATGGATGACCGCGAAATCGTAAGCGATGGCCCGAACCCAAAATTCCAATTTGGTCTGAATCTGAATGCTTCTTATAAGGGGATTGATTTTGCCATGCTGCTGCAAGGGCAAGCCGGTGCTAAAATTTACTGGCAAAATGATTTGGCCAATACCCCCAGTGTACGCCACGGCTATCAACTGAACAAGGAAGTGGCAGACGGCAGATGGTACGAAGGCAGAACAGATGCAACCTATCCGCGCCTGCTGGAATACCAAGATCAAAGAAACAAACAAATGAGCGACTTCTACCTGGAGAATCTGGCTTATCTGAAAATACGTAATATCCAACTGGGGTATACGCTTCCAGCCAAATTAACCAAGAAAATTTCATTAGAACGTCTTCGCTTCTACGGTAGTTTGGAGAACTTCTTCACTTTCACCTCTTTCAGAGGCTTCGATCCTGAAATAGGAGGAAGCATTGACTATCCTGCCATGAAAAATGTAGTGTTCGGCATTAACCTTAGCTTTTAACCAATAACATTGAATAAAATGAAAAAATATAAACTCTTTATCACATTGGCTGCTTCTCTATTCCTTACAAGCAGCTGCTATGATTTGGATGTATATCCTGAAGACCAATTGAGTTCGGGAACCTTTTTCCAGACTCAAGACCATGCAGACCAAATTATGATGGGTGTCTACAGCCAAATGCAGTCGGATGATATTTTTGGACGTCAGTTCGGTCTTGACTGTTTAGGTAGCATCGGCAGCGGATATGACCCTGCATCATACGCAGTTATAGGTCGCGGTACTTATAACTCTACTTCCGGATTAGTAACCGGAAAATTCAAAAATCTGTACGAAGGCATAGCCCGTGCCAATATCTTGCTTCAAAACGTAGACCGGTGCGATATGAGCGATGAGCTGAAACTGAGATACAAAGCTGAAGCCCGATTTATGCGTGCACTCTATTATTTTACTCTGATGGACTTCTTCGGTCCTGTACCTGTTTATGATGAAAGCACTATCGTAGCCGAAGATTTCATGAACATGCTGGAGCCAAAAAAAGTCTGGAAGAAGTACGCAAATTTATCATTGACGACTTGGACAACGCCGATACTTACCTGCCTACAGAATGGGATGCGTCCAATGCCGGTCGAGCTACCAAGGCTGCTGCCATGTCGCTGAAGGGTAAAGTGCTACTCTATGCCAAAGAGTATGAAGCCGCCAAAGAATGTTTTGAGGCTGTTGTAACAAACAAGGAAGGCAAATATGGCGAAAAAGAACTCTACCCGGATTATGCAGGCTTGTTCAAACCGGGTGGTGATGAAAGCAGTGAAATGATTTTCGCCATTCAGAACATAGGGGGTGTAGGACAGGATTTCGGTATGCCCACGACTTTCTATATGGGTAGCCGTGCTTCCTATGGAAGTTGCTGGAACAATGTCATGGCCTCTATAGATTTTGTAGACAGCTATGAATGTAAAGACGGAAAGCCCTTTAACTGGAACGACTACTTCGAAGGTTATAACGAGAATATAGATATAAGGAAAGAAGTACTCTATGCCAAGCTGGACAACAGCAAAAAAGTGGTAACTTATCCTGCAAGCCGCGAGAAGCTATTGGAAATGTACGAAAATCGCGACCCGCGTATGAAAGCATCTATTATTCTTCCCTACACACACTATGCCGGCTGGGTGAAAAATGCGCCGAAAGATACAGAATTCATTCTCCTGGAAAAACAGGGTGATGCCCATGAAAACAATGGTTTCATCCGTGTCAATCAGAATTATCAGCTCTATCTCTGGAGAAAATTCGTAGCAGAGGGCAACATGGACGGTGCTATCAATAAACCGTGCCGACACTCCGATTAACTTTCCTATCATCCGACTGGCCGATGTGTATCTGATGCTCGCCGAATGTTATAACCAGATGGAAAACGGAGATCAGGAAAAAGCTGTATATTATATCAATAAAGTCCGTAACCGTGCCAGTGTAAATATGCCTGAAATCAATAACGGTGATTCTTGGATGGAAGCAAGAACCAAAGAAGAAGTATTTGCCCGTATCCGTCATGAACGCGCTGTAGAACTGGCAGCAGAAGGCTGGAGCTTCAGTGACATGAGACGTTGGGGTTTACTGGAGGAAGTGGCAGGCCCGGTGAAAGATATCGTAAACAAGAAACTTTATGACCGTGTAGTCAACGAAAGAGACTATCTATGGCCTATTCCGCAGGACGAAATAGATAAGAATCCCAATTTACGCCCTAACAATCCGGGATGGTAATATACACCGGATATGATATAATACTCTGAAAGAAAAAATTCAATACCGGAGTCAGATACAAAAAAGTCCATCGGAAATTATCCGACGGACTTTTTTTATTGTTTGCCCCAATGCAAAAAGCACATGCCCTTGTGCAAAAATCCAAAAAACGACAGCAGATGTTACGGATGAAGCTCCTCAAAGCTTTTATTCTCCTCCTGCATTGTACGGACAGTCTCTTCCAGCTCCCCGATAGGCAGGTCGAGATTATACCAATCATTATAGCAGTCGGTCACATACCAATTACCATCCACCAGCTCAAACACAACCCGGAGCGAGGGCTCCGACTCGTCATACCCCGCCTCAAATTCTTTATAGGCAGGTTCATCCCGGGTAAAACGTGAGATGTAAACTCCTCCTTCCTCTTCTGTGATACGTCCTTCTTTCAAGGTTTCACTATCCAGCAACGCCCATTTATCACGGGTAAAAGGAAAAGTCTGCTCTGTCTCGCCGTCATCCTGCAACAATACGATAGGCGATTTCAAAGGAAACTTGATACGTGAATACTGAAATGAAGCACTGGATGTAAACTTATGGAGAAATGACTTGAAATCCTCTCCGGCTGCCAGACTGTTGAAAGTTGAGAGCATAAACGCCATGCACAGACAAACAACAAAATTAATAGCTTTCATAATAGATACGAGTTATTCCGATTTAAAGTGCAAATATACGACAAGCCGGAAATTTACAATGAAAAGCCGGCGGGAATTTACATCTGTTACTTCTTACCCCTCAAATACTCATAACCGAAGCGGCAGCGCAAACAGTCCTTCCTGTCGCAATATTCCTTTTGAAGCTGAAGCAAAGCCTGTGAGTCGGCCGCAGTATAAACGGGGAGTCCGGCTCCACTCCACAGACGGGTGACATGATTGTTCTCAGCTTTCAATGCTTCAAGAAAACAAGTGGCACGGTCACAAAGCCGTTCATCTGCTCTGTGCATTCCGTAAGCATACAGAAAAGGGATAACGGTGTTGATAAGAATAAGGTTCAAAGCATTCTCTCCTAAACGCTTTTCTTGATGGGGGAGCTTTTTTTAAACGTAAAATGTGTCTCCCAATAGGGCGAAGTCCGTGCGGATATTATCTTCTTTATATCTTCCGCAGTTTCGGCCGCCATAACTCGTGAAAACAAAGATTGTTCCTTATGATACAGCCAGGCAAGCTGTGCCAGGCGCACATGGGGGAAATTGCCGGGACGCAAACGTAAAAAACGCCACCGGTCACTGCTCACTGGAGCTGACAATTCGAACTTGCGCTGCAAATAATGGAACTCTTTCTGAAGTTCCCGGTAGTAACAATCCTCCTGCCAATCTTCTTCCAAAAGTCCGGCCTGTCCTAAAAAGAACGCCTCTACCTGAAAAAGGCTATCCCGATGCTTGTCTACCGCACGGAAAGGCAGATGAGCGGCCCACGCTTCAAAAGCATCGCCATTCAGACCGAAACCCAGATTACGGGCAAGGGTAATAAAGAATACATCTTCCCAATGATTGTTGCAACGCTCCAGACGTGCGGCAATGGCCTGTGCTTTGTTCAAAACGCTCCACCTGCAAAGCCGATAACCAGGAATGGACCGTCAGTTTCGGTAAGGAAGCAAGAATAGAATAACAAGGAGGGTATATTTCCGTCTGACGTAATTCGTCATAACGCCGGCGGACATTGTCCGGACAGTGCAACAGTAGCTGGGGAACAATACCGCCGTTGGCATAGTACACCTCGCAATCCGACTCGTCCACCACATGCAGAATAACATTATCGTAAACCGTATCCCGGTTATGTCCGTGACGAAACCAGTCCGAAGCCTGCGTATGCAACTCAACGTTACCCACCCAAAGCGTACCGTTTATTTTCAGTTTTGCGTTAAAGAAATCGGGGCCTGCATCAGTATTCGGCAAACCGGGATCTATCACTTCGACCGGCTGTCCGGAGGTTGTCTGGAGAGGCATTAAAGGAAATATCTTATGCTTCCAAACGTAATGCAGCAATTGTTCCATTGTTAACTTATCGTTAATGTTGTGCGCAAATGTAAGAAAAAGATTACCTTTGCGACATATAGTTCGTTGATAAACTGAATAAAAACCAAAGAAACAATGAAAATCGCATTAATCGGTTACGGAAAAATGGGTAAGGAAATCGAGAAGATTGCCTTAAGCCGCGGACACGAAATTGTCAGCATCATCGATGTGAATAACCAGGAGGATTTTGAATCGGCCGCATTCAAAAGTGCCGATGTCGCCATAGAATTTACCAATCCGACGGCAGCCTACAACAATTATATGAAAGCTTTCAAGGCAGACGTAAAATTGGTTTCGGGCAGTACAGGCTGGCTGGAAGAACATGGTGAAGAGGTAAGAAAGCTTTGTTCCGAAGGTGGAAAAACCCTGTTCTGGTCATCTAATTTCAGTCTGGGAGTAGCCATATTCTCGGCCGTCAACAAATATCTGGCGAAGATCATGAACCGGTTCCCTGCTTACGACGTAACAATGAGCGAAACTCACCATATACACAAGCTGGATGCTCCAAGCGGCACTGCCATTACCCTGGCCGAAGGTATTCTGGATAATCTCGACCGCAAAAGCCGTTGGGTAAAAGGTACCTTGCAAGCACCGGATGGAACCGTGTCAGGCTCTGTCAAATGCGCTGCCGACGAACTTCCGGTCAGCTCTATCCGCGAGGGAGAAGTACCGGGCATTCACAGCATCCGCTACGATTCAGAGGCAGACAGCATCACCATTACCCATGATGCCAAGACCCGCAGCGGCTTTGCTTTGGGAGCTGTGTTGGCAGCAGAATATACAGCCGGCAAACAAGGTTTCTTAGGCATGAGCGATTTATTTCCATTTTTAAAAGACTAAAGTATTATGAGAAAAGCAACACGTGCCCAATGGGTCAAATTCGGCATAGTTACCCTGCTCTACCTGATGTTCCTTGTCTGGGTGAAAAGTTGGTGGGGACTGATTGTACTTCCTTTCATCTTCGACATCTACATCAGCAAGAAAATTCCCTGGGGCTTCTGGAAGAAATCAGAGAATCCGGCTGTGCGTGGCATTATGAGTTGGGTAGACGCCATTGTATTCGCTTTGGTGGCTGTTTATTTTGTGAATATCTACATATTCCAGAACTATCAGATACCTTCGTCTTCACTGGAAAAATCATTGCTGGTGGGTGACTTTCTGTATGTAAGTAAAATGAGCTACGGTCCGCGTGTACCGAACACACCGCTTTCCATGCCGTTGGCACAACACACTTTGCCGATATTCAACACCAAATCGTACATTGAATGGCCGCAATGGAAATACAAACGCGTACCGGGTTTCGGAAAAGTGAAGCTGAATGACATTGTCGTGTTCAACTTTCCTGCGGGTGATACGGTAGCGCTTAACAGACAGCAAGAAGATTTTTACAGCCTGGCTTACAGGGAAGGACAGCGCGTATATCCCAATAAAATCAATATGGACAGTCTGACGCGCGACCAGCAGCGTACCGTCTACGACCTTTATTACAATGCCGGTCGTAATCTGATCCGTACCAATCCGCAAATGTACGGTGATATTGTGGTACGTCCGGTCGACCGCCGCGAGAACTATGTAAAAACGCTGCGTCGGCCTGCCGGGAGATACCCTGCAAATCAAAGATACACAAGTGTACATCGATGGAAAAGCCATCGAGAATCCGGAGGAGATGCAGCTCAACTATTTCGTACAGACCACCGGCCCGTACATACCGGAAGAGATGTTTCGCGAATTGGGCATCAGTAACGACGACCAGATACTGATGACCGATGACTTCAATTATGAAGAAGGACTTATGCAGATGGGATTGGACCGCCGCGATGCTCAAGGCAGACTGACTCCGGTGTACCACCTGCCCCTCACCCAGAAAATGTACGATACGCTCGCCGGCAATAAAAAACTGGTTAGCCGCATCGTCATGGAACCGGAAAACCTTTCAGGACAAATGTATCCGCAAAACCTCTATACAAAGTGGACACGGGATAATTACGGTCCAGTCTGGATACCGGAAAAAGGTGCGACCATTATCCTGAACAAAGATAACCTGCCCATTTACGAACGTTGCATCGTAGCTTATGAAAGCAATACACTGGAACAAAAACCGGACGGTATCTACATCAACGGACAAAAAACAGACACCTACACCTTCAAGCTGGACTACTATTGGATGATGGGCGACAACCGCCATAATTCCCTTGACTCCCGCTACTGGGGCTTCGTACCGGAAGACCACGTAGTAGGTAAGCCTATCGTTGTCTGGCTCTCATTAGATAAAGACCGTGGTTGGTTTGATGGAAAAATCCGTTGGAACCGCATCTTCAAGTGGGTACATTAATACAGTGACCGGAAGTTAGCGATCAATACACACTATGCGGAGAAGGAATTGGAAGATTGCAGCTACCCTGACCGGAGTAATACTTACAGTGATATTGCTCCGGAGCTGCGTTGCAACTTCCTATCTGATTCCTTCCACAGGAATGGGAAAACTCACTGTACCGCGGTGAACGCATCCTGGTAAACAAATGGAGCTACGGACTACGGTTGCCTTTCATAAGCTTATGGGGGTATCACCGTTGGGGCGACAAACCAGTACGTAAGGATGACATTCTTGTATTCAATAACCCTGCCAACCTCTCACAAACAGCAATCGACCAGAGAGAAGTATACATCGGCCGTTGCCTGGGAGTACCGGGAGATACTTTATGGGTAGATTCTCTTTTCTCCGTAATTCCTTCGGAAAAAAACGCTCCCGACCAGAAGTTCCTTTATACATATCCCCGGAAGAAAGAGAAGCAGTTAGACTCACTGCTCACTATCCTTTCTATCCGCCCCAACGTATTATTGGGACAGGATACGGCAAAAAACGTACGCAGCTTCAGCAGGTACGAGTATTATCTGTTGGAACAGGCTTTAGGAACAAACAACTGGATAGAGCCTGCCGATAAAGAAGACTCGGTTGACGTACTGAAACCTCTCATCATCCCTGGCAAAGGGAAAGCCGTACGTGTATATCCCTGAACATGACACTGCTGCGCAACACATTGGTGTTGCATGAAAGGAAACGGGCAGACATCAAAAATGATACACTATACATAGAAGGAAAACCTGTACAGCATTGTTACTTTATGAAAGATTACTATTGGGTGGGTGCCAACAACTCGATAAACCTGTCAGACTCCCGTTTGTTCGGACTTGTCCCCAAAGACCATGTCATCGGAAAGGCCGCCGTCATCTGGTTCTCAAAGGAGCAGGATACGGGATTGTTCAACGGGTATCGCTGGGACAGGATATGGAGAAAAATAAAGTGATAATCAAACAGCCAAATGATAAAGTACCAGGCAGTAACTCCTGCCGGTTCTTATTTTTTAATTTTTAATTCTTAAATGCTCAATTCAAATGACCGTCTATCTTTCTTCCGCCTATCTGGCTCCGGTTGAATACTATACCAAACTGTTGGCATACGACCAAATATATATCGAACAGCACGACCATTATACCAAACAGACGTATCGTAACCGTTGCACCATTGCTGCGCCCGACGGTGAACTTGCCCTTTCCATTCCTACAGTCAAACCCGACACACCGAAATGCCCGATGCGTGATATCCGCATTTCCGATCACGGCAATTGGCGTCATCTGCACTGGAATGCCATTGAATCCGCATACAACCATACTCCTTTCTTTGAATATTACAAAGATGATTTCCGACCTTTCTATGAAAAGAAATATGAGTTTTTAGCTGATTTCAACGAAGAACTTTGCCACCTCGTCTGCTCCCTGATAGACATACAGCCAACCCTGAAACGAACCTCGGAGTATAAGACCGGAATTACATCCGATGAAGCGGATTTCCGCGAACGTATTCATCCCAAAAAGGATTTCCGTACGGAAGACCCCGATTTCTTTCCCCAACCCTACTACCAGGTATTTCAGGAAAGACTCGGCTTCCTGCCCAACCTCAGCATTATCGATTTGCTGTTCAATATGGGACCGGAAAGCTTGCTTGTATTACAACAAAGTACTAGTAAATTATCATAGCATAAGAACGACTTCAGACAATACTTCATCTTGTAAATATATCAAACCCCATAATAAAAATCAGAGCTTAATTAGACTACGAAGAATTCGGCATCGGATGATAAAACCATGAAACTTCAGTAAAAGACTATTATTTTACATTTTTTCCCTATTTTTGTTCACTCATACTATTATGAAAAGCTGAAAAAATAAGAGAACCATGAGCATTCAAAGACACTTCATTTTATTTATCTTGTCCTTACTGGTGATAACTCCGTCCATTGCTCACCAAACGCCATACGTTATAAACTTTGCCCGCGATAAGTATCATGCTGCAAACAAGAACTGGACCATTGGACAAGATGAGAAAGGAATTACTTACTTTGGAAATGACATCGGATTGCTTGAATTTGACGGTATAGAATGGAAAATTTATCAAATGCCAAATTTTTCTTTGATAAGATCTTTGGCAGTAGAATCCCATTCTACAATTTACGTAGGTGCTTTGGGGGAATTAGGACGATGGGATAGAAACCAAGCAGGTAAACTTCAATATACTTCTTTCAAAAATATGCTCCCACCTAAAAGCTTGGAAAATGAAAGTTTTTGGCGTATATGGATAGACAATGACAAAGTTTATTTTCAATCTTTCTCCAATATTTATGTCTATGATCACCACACCATACAGCAACTAACGACCCCAAAAGGTTTTCTATTGCTGACCAAAGTGAGGAATGAATATTGGGTACAGGAAATGTATGGTTCGCTATACCAATTGGCAAACAAACAACTGAAGAAGATAAAAGGCAGTGAATTTCTAAATGGAACTCTTACTCGTGTTATTCTACCCTACGGGAAAGAACGCTATTTAATAGGTACTTCCACAGGAGAAATTTATCTATATGACCGCAAAAACTTTATTCCGTGGAACAATTCCCTCTCTAAATTATTAAACGGACAAGAACTGAATTGTGGTATCTATTGTGCCAAACGAAATACATACTACTTAGGGACACAGCTAAGTGGTATCTACGAAGTAGACATACAAGGAAATGTACTGAACCATTTTCATGCTGCCAACTCCTTACAAAATAATACTATTCTATCCTTATATGAAGACCAGCAAAACAATATATGGGTGGCAATGGACCGCGGGCTTGCATATATCCGATATACAAACAAATTGAGCTACTATCACACAACAGAAGGCATCTCAAGTGCTGTATATACAGCCACATTGTGGAATGACTATCTATTTATAGGTACCAACCAGGGAGTATACTTCGTCCATAAAGAGAAAACCAAAGATCTTGAAATGTTCTCTTCTATGAAATTTCTCAAAGGTACAGAGGGACAAGTATGGGCCTTTAAACAAATAGATGGACAACTCTTTTGTTGTCATAACAAGGGATTGCTAGAAATCCGCCCAGACTTTAGCATACACCAACCCTACCGAATTGACATTGGAGTGTTCAAAATGTTAGAAACTAATTATAATGAGAAAGAAATAAATATTCTCGTTACTTATAAAGAAGTTTATATCATCAATAAGGAAACAAAAGATGTACATATCATACGAGAAATACCTGACCCTATCAATGAAGCCGAAATAGACCATTTAGGTAACATCTGGTTGGGGACAGTAAACAATGGAGTCTACAAATGTCGGCTGAATGAAGAAATGAACGCTTTCCGCTACTATACCTACTACGGACACAAGAAAGACAAAACTCTTCCAAAACATCTCCAGATATGTAAGGCAAGTGGACGTATTTTCTTTTTAGGAAACGACCAATTCTATGCTTACAACGAAAACAAAGATAACTTACAATCCTCTCCACTACTAAACCAATGCTTTAAAAATATTAACTCTCTCAAACGCATTGTTCCCATCAATCATGAAGCAAGTTGGGCCATTACAAGTTCTTCGGTTTATAGATTCTTCTATGACGGCTACATTGCCCGCATTCAAGAAGCCTACAAAATTGAAGCAGACAATTTATCACTTATTACGGCATCCGAAAACATATCCGTACTAAATGATTCTCTCTCATTAATTTGTTTAGATACAGGATTTATCATACATAATTCTCAAAAAAGCAAGCAATCAAACAACATAAGCCTTACTCCACCAAATTTAGAATACATACGCACAGGAAAAGATAATAGTATAAACAATAACTTCCTTAATAAAGATATTAAAATCGCTTATCAAGACAATACAGTGACCATAGGCTTTTCTGTCAACGATGCCTTTGCCAAGAATTTATTTGTAGAATACCTACTAGAAGATGTCGATAGCACATGGAGCCAAGCCAAAAAACAAAATTACATATCTTATGCCCGGCTACCTCATGGAAAATACACCTTGCGTCTTCATTCCACAGATGGGCTGAACAATTATTCTGATGATACTATTATCCATTTTAGAATACTCCCACCGTGGTATCTTACCTCCTGGTGGTATCTTGTCTGTACCCTATTAATAATAGCCTCTTTTTTCGCCATTTTTCTCTTGATGAAGAAGCGATTACAAGCAAAGAATCTAAAGCGAATGAAAATAAAAGAAACAGAATTTCTACGTCAAATGAATGAACAATTGCAGAACGAAATAGAGAGAAAAAATGCAGAATTATTCACACAAACCTCATTTATTATACAGAAAAACGAACTAATTCTGAATTTAAAAAGAATAGTAGATGAGATTTGTTCTAAAAATACACAAAAGGCGTTAATCCCACTCTATCAAAAAATAAATCATCTACTTGCCAATAATCTCAATACAGAAGACGACTGGAAAATATTCCTCATCAAATTTGAACAGAAACATCATAATTTTTTCAAAACATTGAAAGAGCATTATCCCCAACTCACCACCAACGATTTAAGACTTTGTGCTTGTCTAAAACTAAATATGGATACCAAAGATACTGCTTCGTTAATGAATTTATCCATCCGTTCTATTGAAAACAATCGCTATCGTCTTCGCAAAAAGCTAAATTTAAAATCTACACAAAATTTAAACGATTTCTTTTTTGACAATAAATTGAGCATACATAAATCTAATAATCAGATAATTACAAAAAAAATTGAGTAGTAAATGTGAATTTATAAAACTATTAAAAATCAGAATTATGTATTAGTGATGAGGGTGTTTTTTGTTTTCAGATATCACAAGTCATACATTTGTCTAAAATTGAATTAAAGCACTGCGCAGGGCAAAAATCAATTAAAAAAACAAATGTTATCCACTAAAAATTAATGCAATGAAGAAAGAACCACATCTTCTTTTTAAGACGAGTCTCTTATCTTAAAAGTTTATTCCTAATGACATGTCTGCTAATAATAGCCACATCTACATTAGCCCAAACAAAAAATGTAATAGGTACTGTAACCGATATTTCCGGTGAAGCTCTTATAGGTGTATCTATTCTCGTACAAGGCACCAATAATGGTGTAGTTACTGATTTAAATGGAAAGTATACATTGAACCATGTACCAGAAAATGCAACCTTAGTCGTAAGCTATATTGGAATGCTGACACAAGAGATAAAAGTCAATGGACAATCTACCATCAATATCATTTCAAAAGAAGACTCACAACAACTTGAAGAAATAATCGTAATAGGTTATGGTGCAGCAAAAGCCAAAGATTTAACTGCTCCTATTACCGTTGTAAAGGGAGAAACACTAACTTCAGTACCATCTACCACACCGATGGCAGCTCTTCAGGGAAAAGTACCAGGCGTCAACATTGTAAATAATGGTGCACCGGGAGAAGGGCCTACTGTACAAATTCGCGGCATTGGTTCTTTTTCCAATAGTAAGCCCTTATTTGTTGTAGACGGGATGTTTTACGATAACATCAACTTCTTGAACAACGCTGATATTCAGGAAATGTCTATCCTGAAAGATGCTTCGGCTGCCGCTATCTATGGTGTACGCGCTGCAAACGGTGTAGTTCTCATCACTACCAAAAAAGGTTCGCGTAACCAAGAAAGCAAAGATCACCTATGACGGATATGTCGGTATTCAAAAAGCATCCAATGTCCTTGAGTTGTGCAATGCGCACGAATACGCCACCATGCTTCTTGAAGGAAATTATGATGCTTATCAAGCACATTTCAAACAATCTATTGATAAATATGGAGGTAGCTATGCCGACACTGATTTTCACAATTGGACATTCGGTGCTGACAACAATTGGTATGATCAACTTCTACGTACTGCAGTTATCACAAACCACAGTTTAAATATAAATGGCGGTTCTGATAAAGCCGTTTATTCTGTAGGTGCAAGCTACTTATATCAAGACGGTATCATGAACATTGACAACAACTACAAGCGTATGAACTTTCGTGGTTCTGTCGACTATGACGCTGCCAATTGGCTGAAAGTCGGATTCAATGGTGTATTCAGTAATTCTACCCAGCAAGTGCCTAATAATCAAGCATGGCAGAAAGCCTTCAACTGCCCACCGATTGTAGCTCTTTATGATGAAAATAACGACAAAGGCTTTCCTGACAAATTTGGATCTCCAGATGCAATAGGTTATACATCAAATTTTTACAATCCCATTGCAACAGCCAAATATTTTGATTCAAGCAAAGAGAACTATCAAGTTTTAAGTAACTTCTATGCACAGATTGATTTTATTCCAAACAAACTTAATTTCAAAACAAATTATTCTTATAGTTTCCTATCCACTCAGGGTCGTGAGTTCACTCCCAAATACTACGTTAGCAGTTGGCAACAATCAGCAACAACCCAACTTACAAAAAATGAAAATAAATACTATAACTATATTTGGGACAACACTCTGACCTATAATAACCAATGGGGTAAACACAAATTCGGTGCTATGGCAGGTTATTCTATGCGTCAGGAACAATGGCGTATGTTCGAAGGTAAAGCAAGTAACGTTCCCGAAGGTGCAGATGAATATTGGTACATTAAAAATGGTGATGCTGCAGGTGCTACCATAAAAGACGATGGTTGCTACAGAGGTATCTCTTACTTTACTCGTTTGAATTATAATTATGATGACAAATATCTGTTAATGTTCACTATGCGCGCCGATGGTTCCAGCAAATATCAGGAACATTGGGGTTACTTCCCTTCAGTTGGTGCAGCTTGGGTTCTCTCAGAAGAACCTTTTATGAAAGGTCAGAAATGGGCCGATTTTCTAAAGTTACGTGCTAGCTGGGGTAAACTAGGTAATGACCATGTAGCAGCAAGTGATGGATTCGCCTCAATTGCTACCGGCAATGACGCGTCTGGAGTCTTTGGAAACACTACTCTAGCAGGATACCAAAACACGACCTACTTTAGTTGGTTAAAGTGGGAAGTTGTTGAAGAATGGAATGCAGGTATAAACTTTATTACCCTCAACAACCGTCTGAATATCGACGTTGACTATTACCATCGCATGACAAGCAATGCTGTAATTGCACCGCTCCTTCCATTCAGTACCACGACTTTAGCCGGGAACTATGGTAAGATTCTAAACTCCGGTATTGATATAAGTGCCAATTGGAATGACAAAATCGGCAAAGATTTTTCCTATAACATAGGTATAAATATCTCCACCCTAAGAAATCGAGTAAAAGATTTGGGTGACAACAAAATCATTAGAGGAGGAAAAACTGTAAATATTGTAGGCAAAGAAATGAATTCATTTTATGGTTTCAAGATGATAGGCGTTTATCAAACAGATGAGGAAATTGCCGCCGACCCCATTGCTGTAGCCAATGGTTGCGTACCAGGTGATCTAAAATATGCTGACCTTGATGGCAACAAAGTTCTAGACGGTAATGACCGCACCACATTAGGCTCATATATTCCCAACTTCACTTATGGAATAAACCTTGGACTCAACTACAAGAATCTCGACTTCCAGTTGACTACCTATGGACAAACCGGTGCTCAAATGTTCAATCGTAAACGTGCGCTTCGTTATTCTTCTCAAAACTATAACTTTGACCGCGCTCAATACGAGGATCGTTGGACAGGCCCAGGCTCTACCAACTCTAATCCATCGGCTGCCGCCTTACTTAAACCATGGAATGTAAGTGACCAAAAATACAGTTCTTACTTTGTGGAAAGTGCTGATTTCTTCCGCATTCAGAATATTACGCTCGGCTATACATTCCGCAATCTCAAATTAGGCAACTATATTATGCCGGGAATACGTCTGAGCCTCACAGCTGACCGACCGTTCACTACTTTTAAAGCGAACTCATTCTCTCCTGAGTTATCCGACAGCGAGGGCTGGGATACTGAAGTATATCCTCTGACATCATCTTATACTTTTGGGGTAAGATTTGATTTCTAAAAAAGATATGCTCCCCTACGAAGACACTTACTTAGTAAAAATATCAATAAACTAGAACTAATGAAAACATTAATAAAACCCTTTGTATATATAATATCCGCCTTAATGGTGTTGTCATTCGCGTCTTGTAATGATTTTCTGGACAAAGAACCAGAAGGAAAGGTACCAGAAGAAAAAGTAGACTATACCAATTTAAGTAATATGTATCAACCTGTATCAGGTGTATATGCTAAGATTCGTACTAGTGGTCTTCACTGGGTTATATGGGAAATCACTACCATTCGCGACCAAGACGTATTCAGTGGTCAATGGAATGGTAGCGACTACTACAACCTAAGCGAATATAAATATAATGATTCTTTTTTTGGGGAATCAATGAATTATGGATGCAATACTATAATATCATCAAAACAGCCAATGCAGCCATCGAGTCATTAGACCTATATGCCGAAAACATAACTAATGACGACGATATGAAAACCTATAAGCAATATCGAGGTGAAGTAATGTTTATGCGCGCTTACGCCTATTATCGTCTAGTTCAGGCATTTGGAGCGGTTACTATCCTTCGTGACAATAATCAAACCGATTTGAGCCGTTCCACCGTCAATGCAGTCTATAAATATGCTTTAGAAGATTTGCAATACGGCATGGACAATATGCCACGTATCCGTCCTAATCAAAGTGAACATAAAGGAGCTGTAACAGCTTTCTCTGCTGCAATGTTAGCTGCCAAGATTCATCTGAATCAAGCTAACTATACCAAGGTGGAGGAATTAACAGACGACATCATCAAGAACGGAAAGTTTACACTCTATCCAGACTTCTATCAGTTGTTCAAAATTCCAGGAAAACTTTGTGACGAATCCATATTCGAATGCCAAATGACCGATTTTGGCAATGGTTCCGGTGACTTAATCGATCCAGGAGAGTGGTTCACTTGCCAAGGTCCCAATAATTCCGGTAGCAATATCAATGGATGGGGGATTGTGGCATTTTTGAAGTCCTTCCGTGATTGGGCTTACGAACGTGGCGAAACTGTGCGTGCCACAACATCATTCTTGTTAGCAGGCTCTACAACTCCAGACGGTGACGTGATCAAGCCACAGATCAATTCTGCAAAAACAGACTGCTGGAATGGAAAGGCCTATACGCCGACCAACCAATTGACTCCGGGACGAACAAAATATGGTACAAACAACAATGTACGAATCTTCCGTTATGCCGATGTACTATTGATGAATGCAGAAGCTAAAATTAAAAATGGCAAAAAGTGGTGACAATCCTTTCAATGAAGTCAGAAGACGTGCCAAAATGCCCGAACTTAAGAATGTAACCTTTGAACAAGTCATCGATGAACGTCGTATGGAGTTAGTATGCGAATGGGGCGAACGCTATAACGACCTTGTACGCACGGGCCTAGCAAAGACAGAATTGGTAGGATGGTCTGAAGACAAAGCTCTTTTGCCACTTCCTTTCAACCAATACACTCAGACTCCCGATTTATTAAAAGAACCAAAAGACGAATAAGCCTCATTGGCAAAATCTATATAGTATATCAATCTATTTTCACTTGATATATTTCAAGTTATAAGATATGAAAAAAAAGAATATTATTTATAGCCTTTTCTCTATCCACACTCATGGCAATTGCAATGCCGGGAAAAAATAGCCTGAAAAGTACACCTCAGGAAATGGACAAATTCGTAACAGAACTGATGAAAAAAATGACCATAGAGGAGAAAATAGGCCAGTTAAACCTGCCTGTCACCGGTGAAATCACCACTGGGCAGGCCCGTAACAGCGGCGTAGCCCGACAAATAGAGCAAGGTCTAGTAGGTGGAGTACTCAATCTGAAAGGAGTAGATAAAATACGCGAAGTACAAAAACTAGCCGTAGAGAACTCACGATTAGGTATCCCTCTACTTTTTGGCATGGATGTGGTACATGGTTATGAAACCATATTTCCCATTCCTCTAGGACTTTCATGTAGTTGGAACTTGGCAGCTATTCAAGAATCAGCACGTATTGCTGCTGTAGAAGCTAGTGCTGATGGCATCTGTTGGACATTCAGTCCAATGGTAGATATCAGTAGAGATCCACGCTGGGGACGCGTTAGCGAAGGTAATGGAGAAGACCCCTTTTTAGGTGGAGCAATAGCGCGAGCGATGGTACTAGGCTATCAAGGAGCAAACAATGAACAACAGCTTCAACGCGATGACGAAATTATGGCTTGTGTTAAACACTTTGCCCTTTATGGAGCAGGGGAGGCCGGACGAGACTATAATACTGTAGACATGAGTCGTAATCGCATGTTTAACGAATACTTATACCCTTATCAAGCCGCTGTAGAGGCTGGAGCTGGTAGTGTCATGGCATCCTTCAATGAAGTAGATGGCATACCCGCAACTGCCAATCACTGGCTGATGACTGATGTACTTCGTCGACAATGGAACTTCAATGGATTTGTTGTAACAGATTTCACTGGTATATCCGAAATGGTAGCACATGGCATAGGAGATCTACAAACCGTTTCTGCACGGGCCCTCAATGCAGGTGTAGACATGGACATGGTAAGTGAAGGATTCATAGGGACTCTCAAACAATCTCTTGTACAAGGAAAAATAAGTATGGAAACCTTAAATACGGCTTGCCGACGTATCCTTGAAGCCAAATACAAATTGGGGCTGTTTGATAATCCCTACAAATACTGTGATTTAAAACGCCCTACACGCGACATTTTTACAAAAGCTCATCGAAAGGCTGCCCGGCGAATAGCTGCCGAAAGTTTCGTACTATTAAAAACGAACCTTTTAATAAAATAGACAAAAACGGCACGACTACCCACTCCCTTTCTCCCCCTTCTTCCACTCAAGAAAGAAGGTACAGTTGCTGTTATTGGTCCATTAGGAAACACTCGTAGCAATATGCCAGGTACATGGAGCGTAGCAGCCCGGCTCAATGACTACCCATCCTTATATGAAGGACTGAAGGAAATGTTGGCAGGCAAAGTGAACGTAATCCATGCTAAAGGAAGTAACCTTATAAACGATGCAGCTTATGAAGAGCGCGCTACTATGTTCGGGCGTTCGCTGAATCGCGACCAGCGGACGAACCAAGAAATGCTAGACGAAGCGCTGAAAGTAGCTAATAATGCAGACGTCATTGTAGCTGCTTTAGGCGAAAGTTCCGAAATGAGTGGTGAAAGTTCCTGTCGTACTAATCTTAACCTCCCAGACGTACAACGAACTTTATTGGAAGCCCTACTGAAGACAGGTAAGCCCGTGATACTTACCCTTTTTACTGGACGTCCATTAACACTGACCTGGGAACATAAAAATGTACCCGCTATACTGAATGTATGGTTCGGTGGAAGTGAAACAGCCTATGCAATTGGAGATGTATTATTCGGTGATGTCAATCCTAGTGGAAAACTGACCATGACTTTCCCTAAAAATGTAGGGCAAATCCCCTTGTTTTACAATCATAAAAACACAGGACGCCCTCTACAAAATGGGAAATGGTTCGAAAAATTCCGCAGCAACTATTTGGATGTAGATAATGATGCGCTCTATCCTTTCGGCTACGGTCTATCATACACAACTTTCCAATATGGAGATATTGTACTGAACACCCCAACCATGAAACAAAACGAAACAATAACAGCTACAATCCAAGTTACAAACAGTGGGAAATACGATGGAGCAGAAGTTGTACAACTTTACATTCGGGATCTTGTGGGAAGTATCACCCGACCAGTACGCGAACTGAAAGGATTTAAAAAATATTCCTCAAAGCGGGAGAAAGTAAGACTGTTTCTTTCAAAATTACAGCTGATTTGCTCCGATTCTATGACTATGACCTGAACCAAGTAACCGAACCAGGTGAATTTGATATATTCATTGGTGGAAGTAGTCAGGCTACAAAAACTGCAAGATTGACATTAAAATAACAAAAAATGAAACATTATATTTTTCTACTCTGCTTCAGTGGTCTTCTATCACTGTGTTGTTGCAAAAATCAGTATACTTCCACCGACAAATCGGTGGAAGTAATGACATTTAACATACGTCTGGATGCCCCCTTCAGACAGTGCCAACAACTGGAAGTACCGTAAAGAGAATGTTTATCAAATGATTACTTACTATCATCCCGATCTATTAGGTATGCAAGAAGTATGTCATAACCAAATGGAAGACCTGAAACAGGGTCTTCCTCAGTATACAGCCTTAGGCGTAGGACGAGACGATGGAAAAGAAGCCGGTGAATACTGTCCGATATTCTTCAATCCAAATCGGTTCACTCTCCTAAAAAACGGTAATTTCGCACTCAGCGAACATCCTGATTCTATAGGTATAAAAGGATGGGATGCGTCTTATAACCGTATCACTACTTGGGGCCATATTAAAAGAAAAAAGAAATGGAAAGGAACTTGTCTTTTTCAATACCCATCTTGACAATGACGGAAAAATAGCACGCAAAGAAAGTGCTCGACTCATTGTACAAAAAATAAAAGAAATTGCTCCGCATATACCTGCCATCCTCACCGGAGATTTCAACTGTACTCCTGATGAAACACCACTACAAGTGTTAGAAGAAAATGGCATGAAGAACTCTCTAAAAACTGCAAATGTAACTTATGGCCCTTCTTGGTCATTCCACGACTTCGGCCGCTTAACAAAAAGAGGAATGCACGCTACTTGATTATATATTTACTACTGATAATATCGAAGTAAACCGTTACCGAGTCATTCAGGACGAGCCCAATAATGGTTTTCTTTCTGATCACTATCCTATACTTGTCAAATTAGCTTTCAAATAATTATGAATATCCTATATTCTCTTTTATTCTGCTACCTATTATTAGGATTCTCCCAATGTACAAATATTACAGCTAAGCAAGCCAAAAACCAACTGAGCGACGAAGCATTGCTGGATACTGTACAACACCGCACTTTCCGCTACTTTTGGGAAGCGAGCGGAACCCAACAGCGGACTTGCACGCGAACGTATCCACATGGACGGTATCTATCCTGAGAACGACCAAAATATAGTAACTTCCGGAGGAAGTGGTTTCGGCATCATGGCAATATTAGCTGGCATCGATCGTGGTTATGTCACCCGCGAAGAAGGTTTAAAACGCATGGAACGCATCATCACCTTCCTTGAAACAGCCGATCGCTTCCATGGAGTCTATCCTCATTGGTGGCATGGAGACACTGGTAAAGTAAAACCTTTCGGACAAAAAGACAACGGAGGAGATCTTGTGGAAACAGCTTTCATCATGCAAGCCCTCCTAACTGTACATCAATATTATGTGAACAAAGACAGCTCAAGACAAACTCCAACTGAAAAGGCTCTGACAGAAAGAGAACTTTCACTTGCTACACGTATTGACCAGCTATGGCGTGAAGTAGACTGGAATTTCTACCGACAAAACGGACAAAATGTTCTCTATTGGCACTGGAGTCCCCAATATGCATGGGAGATGAACTTCCCTATACATGGTTACAACGAATGTCTCATCATGTACATACTTGCAGCCGCCTCGCCAACGCACGGAATACCACCAAAAGTCTACCACGAAGGATGGGCAGAGAACGGAGCTATCCTCAGTCCTCACAAAGTGGAAAATATAGAACTGAATTTACGTTATCAAGACTCCAAAGCCGGACCTCTTTTTTGGGCACAATACTCTTTCCTTGGCCTCAACCCCACAAAATTAAAAGACAAATACTGCTCTGATTACTTTAATGAAATGAAAAATTTGACACTTGCCAACCGGGCCTACTGCATCCGCAATCCTAAATGCCATAAAGGATTTGGTAGCGACTGTTGGGGACTGACAGCTAGTTACTCCGTGAACGGGTATGCGGCACATGCACCCAATGAGCACGATGACAAAGGGGTAATTTCTCCTACAGCTGCCCTCTCCTCCATTGTCTATACCCCAGAGTATTCGCTACAAGTAATGCGCCATCTCTATGAAATGGGTGAAAAAAGTGTTCGGCCCATATGGATTCTACGATGCTTTCAGCGAGACGGACAATTGGTACCCACAACGTTACCTTGCCATAGACCAAGGGCCTATTGCAGTTATGATAGAAAATTATCGCAGCGGATTGCTATGGAAATTATTCATGAGCCATCCTGACATACAAAAGGATTACAAAAATTAGGTTTTTCAATAGAAAACTAACATACCCCAATTTAACATCATGAAAATCAATCTTGTCTTACTCACTCTATGTATGCTTGTGCATACATCTTTATTGGCACAAACCAATGAATTACAACGCTCTATCCCAGAAGCCGAAGGTGTTCCATCCGAAGCAGTCATCACGCTATTCGATTCCTTGACAGCTTTACCACACACAGACATCCATAGTGTCATTGTGCTACGTCATGGCAAAGTGATAGGTGAAATTTATCCAACTCCTTTCGCACCTGAATATCGCCATACAATGTACTCTTGCTCCAAAACCTTTGTGGGCGCAGCCGTAGGATTAGCCATTGCAGATAACCGTCTAAGACTGACTGATCGCGTTGTTTCTTTCTTTCCAGAACAATTACCGGACTCCGTTTCAGAGAACTTATCTAACATAACTGTACGCCATCTACTTACAATGACTTCTGGTATCACACCCGATTGGAATATGCGCAACGTTTGTACAAACTGGTTATCCACCTTTCTTGCCAAACCTGTGAAAACCCCTGGAGTGCAGTTTGAATATGATTCTATCAGTACCTATGTGCTTTCTGCTATTATACAAAAAGTAACTGGCATGACACTGTTGGACTATTTGAAACTAAAGCTTTTTAATCCAATGAATATCAAAGAAGTTGCATGGGAAATCAGTCCAGAAGGAATTCATACAGGTGGATGGGGCCTACACATACAAAGTGAATCACTTGCCAAGTTCGGTCTATTACTCCTAAATCAAGGCAAGTGGAAAGGCAAACAACTGCTATCGTCATCATGGATAAAACAAATGACAAGCAAGCAAATGGAAGCGGGAGATGAAGACTATGGCTATCAGATGTGGCTGTGCGACTATCCTGGTGCTGTACGGGCCGATGGCGCATTAGGGCAATACGTACTCATCATGCCGAAAGAAGACATGGTAGTTGTCATTACAGAATGTACGCTAATAAACGGTCGTTTCGCCAGTCTACAGGAAGAAAGCTCTGTCCTTTACTCCTCTGAATTGTGTGCGGAACTCCTTTATTTTTGCATTGAACGATTCGGAAGCAGCGTTTGTTGAACGTCTGTCAAAGAAGTTGATTATTTCCCGGTAATGCATCTGTACGGAACGTGCCACTCTTCCGAAAGCAAGAAACCCTGATTTTTCCACCTCGTCATACCAGCGGGCAAGATGCGTCAATGCCGCATCCTTGTACCTGCATTGGTGGTATATCAGTCCGAGCCTCATGGAGAGGTAGTATGCTTTCTTAATATCGGGATACTCCCGGAACAGGATGCCGGCGCGTACGCGCTGTGATTCCGTCCACAAGGATTCCTTCTTATATAACAGGTAAATGCTTCTCGAAAGAAGCTGTTTGCGTGAATCACCGTTTTCAAAGACCGGCGCATGATATATCTTCCCGCAGGCTTTGGCATGGGCGATCTGAACGGATTCTTCGTCCAAAGCCTCCCAACGTGCTTTAACGCGCATATCCTGAACCGCCTCATAAGCGAGTTTCTGCACATGGAAACGGTCTGTGACGCGGCGTGCGGCGGAAAAAACAGAGGCGGGCGATCTGCTCCATGTTCGGAGCCATATCCATGGTTATCTCCCTGACCTGAAAGCGTCTGCGGCGGGAAAGACGGAGCAGTACGGAGGTCACGGTCTTTACATCTGTTCCTTTCACAACGGCGATAAGACTGCCCGAACGGCCTTTTCTCTCCTTGTTTATCAACACGGTATATAATTCTCCGCGGGAAAGGCAGACTTCATCCAGTCCCACATAAACACCGATGTTCTTCTCGAAAAGAAGCCATTCTTCGGCATGAGGAAGCTGCTCCCAACAGAGATAACCGCTCAGGTGATTCCGGTATTGCCGCTCGAGCAGTTCCCCGTCGACCCCGAACAGCGTTCCCAACAGCCTGCAGCCCACCGGCAGCTTATCAATATAATTCTTTTAAAAAAGACGCAAATTCATGCGTCATACGGCTACCACCGGCAACCAGTTTCCAGTCACGGCTCACGTAACGGTTCTCATCCTTGACAACCCACCTGCGCCGGCGCACGTTCAGAAAAAGCTTCTTGCCGCGTATGGGGAAATCCTGAACCACAACAGGTTCGTAAAAACCCTTGCTCTCAACTTTCATTCCTGCGTATTCTTTAGGAACTTCATTCTTTTCTTCTAAATAAATCACTATTTCCGATGCGCTTTCCTTTACGTCCGAGATGATGAAATAATCCAATGTCCCTTCAGGAAGAAGGAGACGGTAGCCGTTGTTGTCCATAAGATTTCTGAGTTAGTTTTATGCAAAGATAGGATTTTTACAAATATTACCCCTCAGGTTTTTACATTGACCCGAAATTGCTGCCTAAAATGCTTCAACCTACATCTTACAGAAACGGCACGTTATGCTGCTAGCTACGATTTATCCGTCTTCGCCACTATCCTGGCCTCTTCACTATGGAAAAACCTCGAACAAATTAAACAAGTTCTGTCCGATATATCCCTTATCAACACATAATTTTCCTTTTATATTCTCTAAGAACTTACTTTGCTTTAGAGGTTCACGTTCATCTGCATTTCCCGAAGTGAACATGAAATTAAGAATTTCCTCCTTATCATTGATAATCAGATACAACTTGAACCCAAATAAGCAGTTCATGGAACACTTCCTCTCTCAGTTCAACAAAACAATTGTAGGAAACTAAACATGAAAACAACTGTTTCAAACGTTTACAGGCATCCCCCTTATAATAAGGGCTGAAGCATCTGAAATCACCAGGATGAAATAAAATAAGAATGGTTATAATCTCAATATCACTCATCCGGTTCTGTTTGTTACAATGCTTGCGGTTACTGTCTTTTACCATATATTTTTCTTGTCACCATGCAAATTCCTTACAGAAATCATCTGCCATATAATAAATTTGCGTAAATCTGTATAAGGAATATAGCTATTTGATATTAAACAAGTTAGAAGGATTACCTTGTTTTGGGGTAATGATTTGGCAACCGTTCTAATTGCCGTGGTCTGCATCGCTTTGCTTGTTTGGGTAACTCTTACGGATGCAAATATACACAAATAAAGCGGACGAAAAGAAGAATATGGCATTTTCCTTTCGTCCGCCTTACATTTAATCAATGATTTCAAAACGTACCAGCATGGAATATTTTTTCTTGATGGTGCGGAAGTTGTCGAATGAAGAAGCATCGGATGACAGGACATTGCTTTGTGCAAACGGGAACATATTATTGCTGCTCCCCTTCTTCTACAATACGTATCACGTTACCCAGTCTCTTACCCAACGCCTCCACCAAATAGGTTGCTTTCCGTTGAGCGGCTTTCAGTGCTTCAATCTTCCCCTTTTGGTGATAGGCAAGTATATCCTTGTTCTCCAATTCACCGATGCGCATGGTGTGGATACCTTTCGTATCAATGTGCTTGACGATTTCATTTATCTGATTGAAGTCGGTCAGTGTAATATCAAACTTCTTGGAAACCAAGAAGTCCTGCCCTTGCTGCCGCCAATAATCGCCGATTTCTTCTGTCCGGATAGCATTTTGTGGGATGCCTGCTTTGGGCAATGGCTTCTCTCAATCCTTGTTCTATCTCTGCCAAAGGCACTTTGGTGCGGTATTCTTCGGGCTTCGATTTCCCGTCGAATTCTTCCTCGAAGTATTCACGGATTTCAATCAGATAATGGATTTTGTCGGGTACGATTTCGATTTCCGATGTACCTGTCACTTCAATGTATCGGTCATTGGTTTGCGCTTGCAAGGAAAAGGTTGCCAATAGACTGATAATGAATACTGATAATCTTGTTTTCATAAAGCTATTTGATTTCAAATTCTGCACTTAATTCTATATACTCTCTTTTTCGCGGAGAACGATTTACATATCCGGTATTTCCCTTTGGGAAGATAATAGTACCTGCCGACGGGGAAACGAAAGCAATACAATAAAGGTGCTTTTTGCTTGTTAAACCCATCATCAAACCAACTTCTGTCACCTTTTGTTTTAGCTATACCCCATTCTTTCCCGTTCCATTGTTCTAATTTCCAACCTCTTCCATACATCAGCGAAACAGGTGTCGGGTTTGCAACGAACACATTAACGATTTGTACATTCTCCCCATAAACAGAACATTCCGTCCACATGGAAACTGGTTTGTCTTTGTACTTGTCCGACAAATCTTCGACATACCAAAGGTAACACTCTGGCGTATCATAGATGACGGTGTCTTTATCCGCTGATACAACTTGGATGCTTGTAACCGTATCGTTTCCTCCAATGATAGCCAATTCTTTGTCCGGTGTTGCTTCCGGCTGGAACTGTTGCCGCTTGTTGGTGCAACTCAGGCAAACGGCACTTGATAACATTGCTACTAAAATTATAGTTCTCATTGTATAATCTCTCCTTTCTTGTTAATATATTGCCATTTATCACTTACCCATTCGCGATGCTCTCCGTCAAATATCGCTTTCTCTTCTCCTGTAAATGTAACTTTTGCTTTGCCGTTCTTGAATGGGAAAGCAAATTTGAATTGAGGTTCAATGACTACATTGCCCAAAGAATCGGCAAAACCTATCAGTTCGTTCTCATCCATGATACGGAAAAGCCCTTCGCGGATATAATCGGGGCCGTTGTCGTATTTGAACACATAAAATAATTCTTTGCCTTGATTGTCTATACAAATAATTCGTGCGTCCGGCTTGTTCTCATAAACAAAGCCGATATTCCGTATGGTGTCTGTTTGGCAAAACTTGTATTTGCCGTATGGCACGATGGTATCACCACGTTCATTCAAATAGCATATAGGGACATCGACCTCAAGACGTTCTTCAGTTGTGTGGGCAATCAAACACCTGTCCTTCTTAAAAATTATAGGTATAGTCCATACAGATTCCCTATATTCTCCTTTCCCGTAGTAATTGATGGTAGGCATCCAGCGGGGCATCTTTCTGATGATGTTCAATACTTGATTATCCCAATCTTCAATGCTACAGCTTCGCAGGGTTTTGGCTTCATATACTTCCCCATACGAGTTAATCCGCACCGTATAGATGCCTCTCACCTGCTTCTTGTCCCCCAACAGCGCTGGGTCATATACCAGCCGTTGGGTGATATACTCTTGTGCAGACCACGGCTTCGCTTCTTGGAAATAAGCGACTGTTTCCCATTCAACGAAGCACTGTTTCAATTCTTCTTCCGCAATGCTGTCCGCCTTTATCCTATCCCTATAGTGTTGGGGCAAGAAAGGCACATACACCGTATAGAAACATTCCATCCGCTTGCCGTCCTTATCCCTGCATGGTAAGCAATGCGGCAATTCCCTTGTCAGTCGGATAACTTCTTTGTCGAATTTTTTATGTATGGTGGTCAATATATTAATGCCGCGCGATAACCCTAATGTATCGATAGAGAACATAACTACGGAATATCCGGCTTGGTTCTTCTTCAATAGCTCTTCGGGATAAACCATTTGGGAAGTGTAATATTTCTCCAAATCGTAATCCCATTTCGCCCATCGGGGAGGCTCTATGGTTGACAAGTCTTTGATTGGCTTTCCGGATATTGAGGCAATGCCCTTGTTCCAGATGTCCTCTTTGCGCCAGATACTGTCCAGCCGATTTTCATTCTCACGCATCTTTGCAGGCGAATTAACGATATTGATGTATTTCACCGCCCCAACACCTATTGTCATCCTTTCCGGCAAGTAAAGGATAACCAGTGTACTGTCTGTGAGTTCGAGTATTTTATATTGTTTACGGTCATACGTTTTGATGGTATCACCGCATATCCCGTAGGAGGTTTCAATCGTGTCTGTTTTCCCCTTGTACAAGAATGTAGACCTCCAAACATGGTCGCGAAACTCCATTTCCGTGACATATTGTTTTTCGTCCGGCAATTTTGCCCGCCAGATTTTGTTTTCCAATAAGACAAGCGTGTCTCCCTGAACGGTGTTTTCTTGTGCTTGGACAACACAGACGGTCGCAAGTAAAAGTATGAAGGCGAAGAATCTTTTTCATGACACGATACATTGATAATATGACAAAAATAGCGAAAAGGAATAACCTAATCAATTATTAGACTATTCCTTTCCCGTTAGGTTTAAGCAAATTAACTCTTATTGTCGAAGACTTTTCCTGCTTCGAGGTGATATGACAGTCTTTCGCATGGATGCGTATAGCCTATCGAACTGCTCCCTGAACCATTCACCAATCAATTGCCCGTTGATGGCAAGTGCAAGTTTAGAGCTGTCTTTCGGGTCTTTCACCATTTGGAAGCCAGCCTTCTCGGTCTTGAACTTCCGTTTGTGTTCCTCCGAATAGAGTTCGCCCTCGTAGAATAGCGGCTTGCCACTGATGAGCGTAGCGGTCTGCCTCTCGTTGAAACCGACTTTAAGGCAGAACTTCTCCATATACACCAATTCTTGGAACAGCGGAAACCATGTTTGGGCTTTTGAAATGATGGATTTCAAAAATGATACCTTCTTTTGGTGTTCCGCTTCCTTGTCCGTTATTTCCTTCCGATGCTTGGCTTGCATTTCCATAAGCTGGCGGTTGTGTTCCTCCTGCTGCCACTCAATCTGTTGCTGCAATAGTTCTATTCTCTCGTCACGGGCTGCAACCTCGCTTTGCAGGGCATGATTGTCGGCTTCCAACTCCTTGAGTTTGCCGCTGCCGAAAAGAGAGCCGACCTTTGCCACAAGTGCGGTCTTAGCTTCCGTCTTGGCGGCTTCCAGCTTCTCCGACTTGATTTCCCGTTTCACTTCGTCAAGCTGTTGTTCCGCCTGTCGCTGTTCGGTCTGCAACTGCTGCACGTTGGCTTCCAGTTCTCCCGTATGCCGTTTCAAATCACGGTAGTATTGGGCGGTTGTCGTATGGCGTGCTTCCGAGCCACGCACACCACGTTGCAAGCCATATTTCTCCATTGCTTTTGCGTAACTGTCGTGGTAGGCAACGAGTTTATCACGTGTCAGCACGTCATCGGCACACAGGCGCACGGTATTGGCTTTCTTGCGGTACGAGCGTTTACCTTCCGTCTGCTTTTTCTTGGCTTTCCTGCGCTCTCCTGTTACTATCGGTACAACAGTGGCATGAATGTGCGGTGTGTGCTCATCCATGTGCAGGACTGCCGAAACGGTATTTTCCTTGCCGAAGGTGCGATGAAGCCATTGAAGGTTGTCATCACACCATTCGTCAAGTCTGCCCTCGTCCTGTATTTTCATCATATCCTCGTGCGTACCCGAAAGCACGATTCTGATTGCCCGTACTTGGTCGGGGGTTATCTTACGTTTGATGCCTGCCGTACGGATACGGTGGCTTATTGCTTCGGTACGGTCGGACACTCCATCGGGAAACTCCACCAGTTCACGGTTGAGATGTGTACGTGTAGGGTCTGCGTTCTTGGGTATGGTCTTACGTTCTATGTGGTCGGATGCGCCCGTGTCAGCCGAGCCTTTCGCTTTGTTGATTTGAATGCTTATATATCCCATGCTTGTTTTTCGTTTTCAGGTTTGACAAATTGGTTTGTTGGTTCCCGTCTGCTGCGGTCATGCCGCATGGCAAACGGGGGTGTCCAGAGGGGTGTAACCCCGTTGGCTCATTGGGGCGTTTTTAGCTGTGCTTGCACTGCGTAAAGAAAATGCCCTAATGAGCTATGGCTTTTCTGTTCTCAAAAGCCTGTGAGAGTACCAGCGGTATAGGCAGACCTTTTGATATGATACGCCTTTCCTTGTCGGCTGGTCGGACAGCAGGTAGGTCGGATGTCAGACCAGCCTGCGGATAGTGGCATTTCCTTCCGTTCGTATGTCCGGCAGACTTGTTGGTGGATAAAAATCCGATGAATTGATGAGTTGATAGGATAATAAACTGATAACCAAAATGATATATGTTCATCATTGTTTCATCAAACCGCTCGCCAAAAGAAAAGTGATGTAGAGTGCGGTGTGTTCTTTCTCTTTTCATCAGCCCGATTCTCTTGTTGAAAGGTTGATGAAGACGTAAGTTTCTGTTTCTCTTTATTTTTATATATACTTTCATCATCTCATCAAAATATCAGAATTTTTCCAGCTGTGTTTTGTTTACCGTGTAGTAACGTCCTATTCCTCTTATCGGCGAATAATGACAATCCCGATTTACAATCTTGTAGAGAGTTGTACCTACGCAAATGATTTCTTTTTTTCTTCATGTTCTTGATACAGGTTTTAGTGCTGCCTACATTCTGTCGGCAACGGGTTAAACATGATTGCAAAGCTACGGAAGTGTCGGTAAAATCTTGATACGCAAATCTATGCGGAACGGCGCAAAACAGGTCATGCAAAAAGAAAATGCAGTATAAACGGGTGGCTCTTTCAGGTAAAAGGAGATAAAAAAGCCCGAAGTCGTGGAATATGCACTTCTTCGGGGACTGGTTGTTGCAGATAATTACAGATTGACTGACGCACTGATTAACGGATTTAATGACTTCATGTCGTCACTACGTCAGATTAAACCGTTAATCATCAAATGGCTGAACATAAAAAGTTCATTCTAACATTCATTCGACATCCTGTTATTCATTGACACCAGCAGGACTTGTTTTTCTTTTCGGCGGCACAATCTTTCCAGCAGTGCATTGCGAACCGTTGCGGCACCTGACGTGTCAATGCGGAAAGCGAGTGCCACCACCATCGGCAAGGCATACATGTCCGCATAATAGCCGTTGGGCAGCTTGATACGTTTTTCAGCTTCAAGAGGATTAAAAACTCTACACTTGTACACGGCACGAATGGCGGCACGGAGCGTCGGGGCGATTACCCCGAACAGCTCTACCAGCTCCATTTCATTCATCCATATATTACCTGTATCGGATGGTATGGTAATTCTACCATAGCTGTCCGTTGTGATTATTTCCCGTTTCATATCCCTGCCATTTTCACGTTTCCGAATGATTTGCTCAGTTTGTCGCCCAGCATCGTGAGGTCATTATCCAATTTCTGCACGGTTATCTTCGCATAGATTTGCGTGGTCTCAATGTTCGTATGCCCCAAAATACGGCTGACGCTCTCGATTGGCATCCCTTTGCTGAGAGCCAGGGTCGCAAACCCGTGCCTTGAGCAATGAAAGCTGATTTTCTTGGTGATGCCGCATTCCTTTATCATCTTTCCCATACGCTTGCATATTGACCAATAGTTGAGATTGGGGAATACAAGATTGTTTTCCTGAAAAGCCTTGTAACGCTCGATTATCTGCAAGGGAATATCCAGCAGCTTCACCTGAAACGGTACACCCGTCTTGTGTCGTTTGGAAATAATCCATTTCTCACCGTTCACTTCCACAATCTGGTCGTTGCTTAATTCCTTTATATCCACGAATGAGAGGGCGGTAAAACTGGCGAAAACAAAAATATCACGGAGATAGGAGTTCTTGGGGTCTTTGAACTGAAATTCCATCAATGTTTTTAACTCATTCTCCGTCAGATATTCACGCTCTTTCGTGTTCGGGCTTATATGGAACTGGGCAAACGGATTCCTCGGTATATGTCCGTTGAAATGCGCCCGCATCACCACACCTTTCAGCCACATGCAGTTTTCCCATATCGAACCGTTGTGCAGTCCGGCTTCGTTGGAAAGGAACACGGCGAACTCCTTGATGAAGTCGGGCGTAAGTTCAGGCATGGAGATGTCGTTCCGCTTGTAATGTGACCTGATGAATGCCGCCACATGGTTTCTTGCCCGTACCCTTGCCATATAGGTTGCCCTGCCCCTGTCTTTTCCGACACGCTTCTTGAACACTTCATTTTCCTTGTCGAAAGCACCGAGCAACGTTTCATACTCACCGCCCAATCCCTGATAGGCATTGCGTACCATTTCTGCCGTTACATAGGCTTCACGGTCGGATATGCGCTGGTAATGCTTGATGATTTGAGCCTTGATGTTGTCAAGCGCAAGATTGGTTTCCCTCGCTTCCATACTCTTGCCCTTTGCCTTGTTCCCTTTGGCATCCCAAAGCTCTTTCGGGATAGCTCGCTTGCAGCTGAACTGTGCTACCGTTCCGTTGATTGTAACTCGTCCCATGATGGGGACAATTCCGTTCTTTTCCTTACTGCCGTTCACGTAGAACAGCACCTTGAATGTGCTTCTTGCCATACTCGTTTCTTTTTGGTTGCAAAACTATAAATCAACGAGTTACCTATTGATAAGCAAAGCTGCGCAGAACGCCGCAAAATGAAACAGGGATTGTTAAATCTGCACTTTCATCGGGTAATGATTAGGAAACCGTTCTTTTGCTTTAATCTGCTTTAAGACGGTTTTCAACTGTCTGCCCAACTTCTGCGTTTTTCTTCTAACTCCCTAATTATCAAATCCTGTTGCGTTAATCTGCTGCAATTCGGCGGATATTCCAGAGATTTTCTGTAATTTTGGACTTTGGGAACATAGCGGTAATCGTTTAAATGTTATAATTAAATACTATAAATTTAATACTTTTTCTCTATATTCCTATTATTCAATAAGATATTTATTGAATAATATCGAACTGACATTAAATACATAAATTATGAAAAACTTATTCGACATTAAAAACAAAGTAATCGTCATAACAGGCGGTTGTGGCATTTTAGGAAAAAACATCGCCAACTATCTGGCCGAGCAAGGAGCTAAAATCGTAATTCTGGACCGTGTGGAAGAGGCAGGCAGGGAACTGGAAGCCGAGCTTAACCGAAAGTCCGAAGCCCTGTTCCTGGTAACGGACGTTCTGAACAAGGAAATACTGGAAGAAAACAAGAAAGCCATCCTGGAACGTTTCGGCACCATCGATATGCTGCTGAACGCTGCAGGCGGCAACATGCCAGGCGCTACCATCGCTCCGGACAAGACCGTGCTCGACCTCGATGTGGACGCATTCCGCAAAGTGGTAGACCTGAACCTCTTCGGTACGGTGCTTCCCACCATGGTGTTCGTAGACGTCATGGCAAAGAACAAGAAAGGCGCCATCGTTAACTTCTGCTCCGAATCCGCCCTTCGTCCGCTGACGCGCGTAGTAGGTTACGGTTCCGCCAAAGCGGCCATCGGCAATTATACACGCTATATGGCGACCGAACTGGCAACCAAATTCAGCCCCGAACTCCGCGTGAACGCCATTGTTCCGGGATTCCTGCTCACCAACCAGAACCGTGCGCTGCTCACCAACCCCGATGGTTCGTACACAGACCGTGCAAAGACTATCATCGCCCACACCTCCATGCGGACGCTTTGCTGAACCGGAAGAATTGTTCGGAACCATTCACTACCTCATCAGTGATGCTTCCTCCTTCGTGACCGGGGCACTCTCGGTGGTGGACGGCGGTTTCGACGCATTCTCCATCTGATGAAATCCGTGAGAGTATGCCAAAATAAAACTCACTTGCTATCTGTTTCTTTTTAGGCACGGATTACACGGATAGACACGGATTTATTTTATCCCTTTTTCCGTGGAATCCGTGTAATCCGTGCCTAAAAAAGAAATCATCAAGTATATTTTAGCACATCCTCATTCATAATAGACAGACATATACTTTATAAACTTATACCATTACAATATGATACTTTGTGAACAAACCTGGCGCTGGTACGGTCCTAATGATCCCGTCAGCCTATGGGATATCAAACAAGCCGGAGCAACCGGTATCGTGAACGCCCTGCACCACATCCCCAACGGTGAAGTGTGGACTGTGGAAGAAATCATGAAACGCAAGGAGATGATTGAAGCCGCAGGTCTCCGCTGGTCGGTCGTTGAAAGCGTACCCGTACACGAGCACATCAAGACGCAGACCGGAGATTTCCAACGGTATATCGACAACTACAAGGAAAGCCTGCGCAACCTCGGCAAATGCGGTGTGAACATCGTGACGTACAACTTCATGCCCGTACTGGACTGGACGCGTACCGACCTTGCCTACGAACTTCCCGACGGCAGCCGCGCCCTGCGCTTCGAACGCGCGGCCTTCATCGCTTTCGACCTCTTCCTGCTGAAGCGCCCCGGTGCGGAAGCCGATTACACCGACGCGGAAAAGGCCAGGGCCAAAGCCCGCTTCGAGCAGATGACGGAAGACGACAGGCAGTTGCTGGTACGCAACATGATTGCCGGCCTGCCCGGTTCGGAAGAGAGCTTTACCTTGGAGCAGTTCCAGAAAGAGCTTGACCGCTATAAGGATATCACCCCCGAAAAGCTGCGCTCCAACCTGATATATTTCCTCAGCGAAATCTGTCCCGTTGCCGACGAGGCCGGCGTCGAGCTGGTGATCCATCCGGACGACCCGCCCTGCTCAATCCTGGGCCTGCCGCGTATCATGAGCTGTGGCGCCGATTTCCAGGCTCTGATTGACGCTGTTCCCAACAAGAGCAACGGTCTGTGCCTGTGCACCGGTTCTTTGGGCGTAAGCAGCGCCAATGACTGTGCCGCCCTGATGGAGCAGTTCGGCGACCGCATCAACTTCGTGCACCTGCGCAGCACGCAACGCGATGAGGAAGGCAACTTCTACGAAGCCAACCATCTGGAAGGCAACGTCGATATGTACCATGTGATGAAGGCTTTCCTCGAACTGCAGCAGCGCCGTAAGGTTTCCATCCCGATGCGTCCCGACCACGGTCACCAGATGGTGGATGACTTGAAGAAGAAAACCAACCCGGGGTACTCCTGCATCGGCCGTCTGAGAGGATTGGCAGAGCTGAGAGGGCTGGAAATGGGAATCGCCAAATCCTTGTTTGAATAAGGAATTCCTTTAAAAACGTGCTAAAAGCCATTCAACTGCAATGATACTGCGATTGAATGGCTTTTTTATAACCTGATACCCCATATTGAGAAATTCTTTCCTATATTTGCCCCTTGAACCCCCAAAACAGATTTATCATGAAAAACTTAACACTCCAACGAGTGGCTGCGGTAGATGTATTCCGCGCACTCACCATGTTCCTTATGCTCTTCGTAAACGACATTCCCGGTTTGAAGAATGTTCCTCACTGGCTGATGCACGCCGCTGCCGATGAGGATATGCTGGGATTTTCCGATACCATCTTCCCGGCCTTTCTGTTCTGCATGGGCATGTCAGTATCCTTTGCCATACAGAACCGTTATAAAAAGGGTGATACAACCACACAGGTCATTGCACATATATTCTGGCGTACGGTGGCGCTCATTGCCATGGGGCTGTTCTCGCTTAACAGCGGCGGCATCGAAGGCGGTCTTTCCCATTCCTGGTTTACTATCCTTATGGTAATCGGTTTCTTCCTGACATGGGGAGTATATCCAAAGGCCGAAGGTACAAAAAAAGCCCTTTTCACCGTAATGAAAGTGGCAGGCGTGGTATTGCTTGCAACGCTGGTTATTTATAAAGACCTCAACGGGAAACCGTTCCATACAAGTTGGTGGGGAATCCTCGGTCTTATAGGCTGGACATATGCCGTATGTGCCGGCATCTATCTGTTCACCCGCGAAAGCCTGCGTAAAAACGCGGTTGCATGGTTTGCAGTGATAACGCTCGCTGTAATCAGCCATTCCGGCCTTATCCCGGAAGAGTACGGAAGCCGTATCCTGTTGCTGCCTTTCATTCCCAGTGACTGGACGCTGCACGCATTCGGAATGTCGGGCCTGCTGACCTCCTTGCTCATGCAACGCTATGCCAATCGCGAACACCCGGGCAAATTCATCGGTATGCTCTGCATCCTTGGTGCCGGCATGTTGATTCTTGCACTGGTTTCGCATCCATACTGGATTATCTCCAAGATACAGGCTACCCCGTCCTGGCTGTTTTATTGTCTTGCCGCCTTCTTCCCGTTATTCGGCTTTTTCTATTGGCTGACCGATGTAAAGGGCAAAACCAACCGGTTCGATATAATCAAACCCGCAGGAACGGCAACGCTCACTTGCTACATTCTTCCCTATATATGGTACTCCGTCCAGCAATTAGCCGACTGGACTTATCCGGAAGCATTGGGAAGCGGTGTACCGGGACTGCTCAAATCGCTTATCTTCTCCATCATCATCGTACAGTTGACAGGACTGCTGGTGAAAGGCAAAATAAAACTGAAAGTTTAAAATACTTCATGACTATGTTGAAAATTCAAACTCCCAACGGCGAAAACAGAGTTCTGCTCCATTCCTGCTGTGCTCCCTGTTCCTCTGCCATCATTGAATGCCTGCTGGCAAACGGCATCCGCCCGACAGTGTTTTATTGTAATCCCAACATCTATCCGCAAGAGGAATATGAGATAAGAAAGCAGGAAGCCGTTCGTTTCGTAACGTCCCAAAACCTCGATTTCATCGATGCGGATTACGATTATACCCACTGGCGGAACACAATGCTGGGACTGGAAAACGAACCGGAACGAGGCAGCCGTTGCCTGAAATGCTTTACATTACGCCTGACGGAAACGGCGCGCTATGCTTCCGAACACGGCTTCTCTGTCTTTACCACTACCCTCGCATCTTCGCGTTGGAAAAGCCTCGACCAGATAAACGAAGCGGGAAAACGGGCAGCCGCCCTTTATCCCGGTACAATCTTTTGGGAACAGAACTGGCGGAAAGGCGGATTGCAAGACCGCCGCAACCAGCTCCTCAAAGAGTATGACTTCTATAACCAACTGTACTGCGGCTGTGAATTCAGCAGAAAACGGTTGGAACAGCCTGAAGAGAATAAGCGGGAATAAGGCATTTTTAGTAAAGGGAGATTCCAAAAACAAGCAGCCGGACCACACATCCTAATTCGTCAGACAGTTGTTACCCTTTCGTTCAACAACTGTCTAACGAAAAGATAACGGATGTCTGACGAAAGGGCAACATCCGTCTAACGAATTAAATTCAATAAGAGTCCGGCATAACAATCCCTGCTTCAACACCAGAGTTCAGCAACGGAAAAGGCTGTCAATCGTAAACAAGTGTCGATAAATAATCCTCCGCAAACATCTCGTTTGCCACTTCCAACAGAATTTCGGGAGTCAGTTGTCCGATACGCCGGAACACGGCTTCGGCTGTTTCATATTTATTGTAATGCAGGAAAGTCTTTGCCATGCCGAGGGCATTGTTCTCGTTATTGTCCGAAGCCACGCCTATCTGCCCGATAAGCTGTTTTTGGGCGGCGGCAAGCTGGGAAGAAGTCATCCGGGTATCGCGCAGGCGTTTCAGTTCTTTATACACAAGGCGGGTACAAAGCTCCGCATCCTCCGGGTCGCAACCGAAATAAATACAGAAAGTTCCGGTATCGGTATAAGAAGTCAGGTTGGACTCTACATTATAGACCAACCCGCGCCGTTCGCGCAAGGCCACATTCAGCCGGCTGTTCATGCCCGGACCTCCGAGGATGTTATTCAGCAGATAGAGCGCCGTACGCTTGTCTTCATACGCATTGTACCCCCTACTGCCAATCATGATGTGCGCCTGATGGGTATCTTTGTGTAAAACCAGATTTTTCGGAACATATAAAGGCGGGGGCGTACGACGGTTATCGACAGCCTCAGCCGGAATATCAGCCAATAGTTTTTCCGCCCAACGCACCACTTGTCTGAAATCCATATTGCCTAAAACAAAGAACACCATATTGCCCGGACGGTAAAAGCGGGAAGTAAAGGCCGCCGCATCTTCGCTGCGGAACTTCTTCAACTGTTCCGGATTGCCGAGAATATTACGTCCCAGAGGATGCCCGCGAAAGATTAAATCCTCAAAATCATCAAAAATCAGTTCGGACGGGTTGTCTTCGTACGACTGGATTTCGTCTATAATGACCTCTGTCTCCTTTTCAACCTCCCGCTGAGGGAAAGTGGAATGGAATACAATATCCGTCAGTAACTCAAAAGCACGCCCGAAATGTTCGGTAAGAAATGCGGAATAAATTACGGTTTCTTCCTTATTGGTGTAAGCGTTCAAATCGCCGCCCACATTCTCCATGCGGTTCAGAATATGCCACGCCCTGCGCTTCCTGGTGCCTTTAAAAATAAGATGCTCCACAAAATGCGCCATCCCCTGCTCGTTTTCGAGTTCATCGCGTGTTCCGGCATCCACCGCAAAACCACAATAAGCCACCTTCGACAAGGAGGGTTCATGGATGATGCGCAAGCCGTTCGGCAATGTGTGCTGATTATGGCGAGGCTGTATTTCTTCTGTTAAATTCTTCATTCTTACGCTACAAACAGTTTACCGGCACAAAAATACAATAAAACTTATTGCCGTTTATGGAAAATTACGGATATTTGTAGACTTATAATCCATAAATCAAAATTGAGACAATGATAGCATCCATTCAAGAGCTTTTGCAGAAAGAAGCGCAGGCCGTATTGAATATCCCTGTAACGGACGCATACGAAAAGGCGGTAGAACTTATCGTAGAACAGGTACACCGTAAAAAAGGCAAACTGGTAACTTCCGGCATGGGTAAAGCAGGGCAAATAGCCATGAATATTGCTACAACCTTTTGCTCGACCGGCATTCCTTCCGTATTTCTGCATCCCAGCGAAGCACAGCATGGAGACCTGGGTATCCTGCAGGAGAATGACCTGCTGCTGCTCATCTCCAATTCGGGCAAAACACGGGAAATCGTCGAACTGACACAGCTGGCGCATAACCTGAATCCGAAACTGAAATTTATCGTCATTACAGGAAATCCGGACAGTCCGCTGGCACAGGAATCGGATGTATGTCTCAGCACAGGAAGTCCCAAGGAAGTCTGCATACTGGGCATGACCCCTACCACTTCCACAACGGTAATGACCGTTATAGGAGATATTCTGGTAGTACAGACCATGCAGAAAACCGGATTTACCATTGAAGACTACTCCAAACGTCACCACGGTGGTTACCTCGGAGAAAAATCAAGAGCGTTATGCGTAAAGTAATCGGCATCGGGGAAACGATATTAGACATTATTTTCCGTAACGAGCAACCTTCGGCTGCCGTTGCGGGCGGTTCCGTATTCAATGGAATCGTTTCATTGAGCCGCACCGGCGTTCCTGTCTGTTTCATCAGTGAAACCGGCAACGACCATGTAGGCAATATCATCCTCAGGTTCATGCGTGACAATCATATCTCTACGGACTACGTCAACGTATTTCCTGATGGGAAATCGCCCGTTTCGCTTGCCTTTCTGGATGATAACAGCGATGCCGAATATATCTTCTACAAGGATTATCCCAAACAGCGGCTGGATGTCATATACCCCAAACTGGAAGAGGACGACATTGTTGTCATCGGCTCTTACTACGCATTGAATCCGGTGCTGCGCGAGAAAGTGTTGGAGCTGCTCGACCAGGCACGCGAAAAGAAAGCCATCGTGTACTACGACCCCAATTTTCGTTCATCCCATAAGGAAGAGGCCATAAAATTGGCGCCGACCATTATTGAAAATCTGGAATACGCGAACATTGTACGCGGCTCGCAGGACGATTTCTTCTATATGTACAACCTGCGCGAAGCAGACAAGATATACAAGGACAAGATTAAATTCTACTGTCCCAATTTCCTATGCACGGCAGGAGCGGAAAAGATTGCGCTCCGCACCGCTTCCGTCTCCAAAGAATATGACATACCGCCACTGAAAGCCGTAAGTACCGTCGGAGCGGGCGACAACTTCAATGCAGGCATCATTTACGGCTTGCTGAAATACGATGTCCGCTATGACGACCTGAATACAATCGGTGAAGCCAAGTGGGACCAGATTATCCGTTACGGCATGGAATTTGCCGCAGAAGTCTGCAAAAGCTACAGCAATTCGGTGTCAAACGAGTTTGCGGAGAGATGCAAATATTGAGGCTCCTCTCCAATCAGCACTTAAAAATAAATTATCATTTAAAAATTATAAAAGCTTCATATACGCTGTATAATCTGCAACGAAAAACCATATATTTGCTGTAAACGACATTAGAGAGTTTACGAATTATGTATAAGAATCTGTTGAACTTGCTTGTTCTGGCAGTGTTGCTTCCTTCTTGCAGCGGCACAGCTCCACACATATCCGTTGTATGCGAAGAAAATAATGTAGGGAACTGTATCGTCAAATGGGAAATGGCTCCGCTTATCAAAGGGAACATAAAAGTGTATGCTTCGACCGATCCTGACTTCATTCCGGAAGATGTTCCCGTGGCCATGGCCGATATCTCGGACTTGAAAATGACCATCGTCACGAACGATCCGACCAAACGTTATTATTACACCCTTTTGTTCGACGACAAATATCGTGTTAAGATTGCCACGCGCAACATCAACATTCCCGGTGTACAGAACTTCCGTGATTTGGGCGGCTATCCTTCTTATTCCACCAAGAAACAGATGCGCTGGGGAATGATTTACCGCTCGGCAGAGATAGACAGCCTTGAATGTTCCTCACGCAGGGAGCTCAAAAACCTCGGCATCAAGACACTTATCGACTTGCGGGCTTCTTCGGAGATAGGCAGGCAGTCTCCGCTGCAAAAAGGGTTCAACGTCGTGCATATTCCGCTTGCCACAGGAGATATGGAAGGCATACTGAAAGGTATACGGGAAGAAAAAATCAAAAGTGACACCGTCTACCGCATGGTAGAGCGTATGAACCGCGTTTTAATAGACCAATATACCAAAGAATACCGGCAGATATTCGATATCCTGTTGGATAAAAACAGTTATCCGGTAGTCATACACTGTTCCTCCGGCAAAGGACGTACCGGCATCGTGTCCGCACTGGTGCTAGCCGCACTGGGAATAAACGAGGACATAATCATGGAAGATTACCGGCTGAGCAATGATTACTTCAACATTCCAAGCGCCTCCAAATACGCTTATCAGTTGCCTGCACGCTCGCAGGAAGCCATCACTACCCTTTTCTCCGCACGCGAGGATTTCCTGAACGCTGCCAAAGACGAAGCGGAACGCCGATACGGTGACATGGATACTTACCTGCGGAAAGGTATCGGACTAAGCAAGAACGAAATAAAAAGGTTACGGAGTATTTTGCTCAGTAATTAATGATTAATCGCCAAAAAACTCTTATCTTTGCGCCAAATGCGAAGATAAACCGCACCTCGGCATAAAAAACAGACAAGTTTATTTTATTATGCTCCCGGCTTGCATTATCTTTGCACCTGAAATATAAAGATATACAAAGATTTAATGAAGACATTTGAAGAGCTCGGTGTGTCGCCGGAGATACGCCGCGCCATTGAAGAAATGGGATATGCGTGTCCCATGCCGGTACAAGAGGAAGTAATCCCTTACCTTTTGGGAGAAAATAATGATGTAGTAGCACTGGCACAAACAGGAACAGGAAAGACCGCAGCGTTCGGTCTGCCGCTTATACAGCAAATCAACGTTAACAACCGAATACCCCAATCACTTATTCTTTGCCCTACCCGCGAACTCTGTTTACAGATAGCGGGCGACCTGAATGATTACTCCAAGTACATCGACGGTCTGCGGGTATTGCCCGTGTACGGCGGTTCGTCCATCGAAAGCCAGATACGTGCCCTGAAGCGGGGGGTACACATCATCGTAGCTACCCCCGGACGTCTGCTCGACCTTATGGAACGCAAGACCGTCTCACTCTCCACCATCCAGAACGTGGTTATGGACGAGGCGGACGAAATGCTGAACATGGGTTTTACGGACAGCATTAATGCCATTCTCGCAGATGTGCCCCAAGAGCGTAACACACTGCTGTTCTCCGCGACCATGAGTCCCGAAATCGCACGTATTTCCAAAAAATATCTGCACAATGCAAAGGAAATCACCATCGGACGCAGAAATGAAGGAACCAGCAACGTGAAACACGTGGTGTTCACCGTTCATGCCAAAGATAAGTACGCCGCCCTGAAACGCATCGTAGATTACTATCCGCAGATATACGGCATCATCTTCTGCCGTACCCGCAAGGAAACTCAGGAAATTGCCGACAAACTGATGCAGGAAGGTTACAATGCCGACTCTTTGCACGGTGAACTGAGCCAGGCGCAGCGCGATGCCGTCATGCAGAAATTCCGCATACGCAACCTGCAACTGCTGGTGGCTACCGACGTTGCCGCCCGCGGACTGGACGTGGACGACCTGACCCACGTCATCAATTATGGCTTGCCGGATGATACCGAAAGCTACACTCACCGTAGCGGACGTACGGGACGTGCCGGAAAGACGGGCACTTCCATCGCCATCATCAACCTGCGCGAAAAAGGCAAAATGCGTGAAATTGAACGCATCATCGGCAAAAAATTCATTCAGGGAGAAATGCCTACCGGCAAGCAAATCTGCGAGAAGCAGTTGCTGAAGGTTATTGACGAACTCGAAAAAGTAAAAGTAAATGAGGATGAAATCCGTGATTTCATGCCCGACATTTACCGCAAGCTGGACTGGTTGAGTAAGGAAGACCTGATTAAACGCATGGTTTCCCTCGAATTCAACCGCTTCCTGGACTACTATCGCGACCGTGAGGAAATAGAAATTGCCACCGGCAGCGAACGTAGCGCCAAAAGCGGCGAACGCGGCAGCAATGCCCGTAAGGCAACTCCGGGCTTTAAACGTCTGTTTATCAATCTCGGTAAAATGGACAACTTCTTCCCCAACGAACTGATCAGCCTCCTGAACAACAATACCCGCGGGCGTGTTGAATTAGGCCGTATCGACCTGATGCAGAAGTTCTCTTTCTTTGAAGTGGAAGACAAAGAAGCGGGCAACGTTATAAAAGCCTTAAACCGGGCCAACTGGAACGGCCGTAAGGTTTCTGTAGAGATTGCGGGAGAAGAAGGGAAAGACGCTCCCAAAGGAAAACGCAGGAACGAAGGCGGCAACTACGGCAAAAAGGAATTTGACGGCAAAAAACGCAGTTACAAGGATGAGCGTCGCAGCGAGGTTGCCGGCAAACGCAGCGATAAGACCGAATATGCCGCTACCGACAAGAAAAAGAACAAGCCCAGTCGCGAAGAACGCGGTTATACCAAGGCACGCGGCAAAAAAGACGATTGGAAACAGTTCTTTCAAGGCAATAACGAATTTAAAGATTCAGAACCGGACTTCAGCGAAGAAGGCTGGGCAAAACGGACACCTAAAAAGAAATAAGCAAACGACGTGAACAAAGTCAACGGTTTTTTATATGGACTATTGTCTTCTGCCAGCTTCGGATTGATTCCGCTATTTACAATCCCGGCCATGCAGCAAGGAATGGGTTTCTGGTCTATTCTATTATATCGTTTTCTTTTCGCCATGCTGGCACTGGCCTGTATACTGTTGCTCGACAAGCAGTCTTTCCGCATCCGCCGTAAGGAGATATTGCCGCTTCTGCTGCTGGCATGCCTTTACGACAGTTCCGCAGTATTCCTCTTTTGGGGGTATCAGTTCATGTCGAGCGGTGTGGCCACCACCCTTCATTTCATGTATCCGGTGCTGACTACGCTTATCATGATGATATTCTTCCACGAGAAGAAATCTTTATGGCGCATGGCGGCCATTGCACTGGCAGTAGCCGGCGTATTTTTCCTGTCCAACGGAGACGGTACGGGAAGCGTCACCTGGTCCGGCATATTTATTGTTTTGCTTTCTGCATTGGGATATGCCCTTTACCTGGTAACGGTAAGCCAACTGAAAAATCTCGAAATGAAAGGGCTTAAAATGACGTTTTACGTCTTTTTGTTCGGCGGTATCCTGTTATTCACCGGAACGGAAATCTCCGGGATAGGGTTACAGGCCATTCCGGACCGCACCACATTGGGCAATCTGGTGATGCTTGCGTTAGTACCTACCGTAATATCCAACCTTGCACTGGTACGCGCCATCAAAAACATAGGCTCCACACTGACATCCGTATTGGGAGCTATGGAACCTGTAACGGCGGTATGCGTAGGCATTGCCATCTTCGGAGAGCCGTTTACCCGAAGCATAGCACTGGGCATCCTGCTCATCATTTCAGCCGTAACCGTCATTATTCTAAAAAGATGATGGAGTGACAAGGTGATAAACAACAGTGTAACAAAGCAATAGGGTGACAAAGCAATGCATCATCACTTTATCACCCTATTATCTTATTGCTTTTTATCTCCTATTTCGTACAGCTCTTGGTACTGAAAGCAACGAGCATCCAAACCATTTTTTCCTGCTCTTTCAGGTAACCGGTCATTAAGTCGGCCGTTGCATCATCACCGGCTTCATTGGCCAGTTCTATCACTTTTCTTTCTTCACCGATAAGATAACTGTAAGTTTCGAGGATATGCTCAACAGCCTCACCGCCACAAGTAATACCGGAGATTTCCTTCACTTTGGCAACCTTGAGATATTCGCTGAATTTGTTTTCGGGCGTACCGCCCAACATCAGGATACGTTCTGCGATTTCATCCACTTTCTCTGCGGCATCGTTGTACATATCTTCAAATTTGCCGTGCAGCACGAAGAACCCGTGTCCTTTAATATCCCAATGGAAACCGCGCAAATTGGTATAATGTACCTGAAAGTCTGCCAATAGCTGATGCAATGCCGATACTACGTCAGCAACTTTCTTTTCATTCAAATGTAAGTAATCTAAAGTTTTCATAATCTTTCTATTTTAAAAGTTCATACTATTTTTCTTTGTTCCTGTTGCAAAGATAAGCGGCAAATAAGTGCTTGTCAAACAGATAATTTCTATCTTTGCATAGAACGATTCTATATATAACATTCAAAAGCCCTGTTTCTATGACTTTACAACAATTGGAATACATACTTGCCGTTAATCAGTTCCGCCATTTCGCCAAAGCCGCGGAACATTGCCGGGTCACACAACCCACCTTGAGCGCCATGATTCAAAAGTTGGAAGAAGAGTTGGACACAAAGATTTTCGACCGCAGCCAGCAGCCTGTGTGCCCTACTCCCATCGGCCTTCACATCATAGAACAAGCCCGGAATGTGTTGGTTCAGACCCATCGTATAAAAAACATTATAGAAGAAGAAAAGCATTCGCTCAGCGGAATTTTCAAACTGGGCATACTTCCCACCATAGCCCCCTATCTGCTGCCGCGTTTCTTTCCGCAATTGATGAAGAAATATCCGCAGCTTGATATCCGGGTAGTAGAGATGAAGACGAACGACATCAAGAAAGCCCTGCAAACGGGAGACATAGATGCCGGAATCGTAGCCGGTCTGGCAGGAATGGAAGAATTCCGGCAAATACCGTTATTCTACGAACAGTTCTACACGTATATTGCGCGGGAAAACCGTCTTTTCAGCAATGAAGTCATACGGACTTCGGATTTGACGGGAGAACAGCTTTGGCTGCTGGATGAAGGGCATTGTTTTCGCGACCAGCTGGAGCGTTTCTGCCAACTGAAGGCAGCCCGTGCCAGCCAGTTGGCCTATCATCTGGGCAGCATGGAAACCTTTATGCGCATGGTAGAAAGCGGCAAGGGCATTACTTTCATTCCCGAACTGGCTGTCCTGCAACTGAACGGCACGCAGAAAGAACTGGTACATCCTTTTGCCATCCCCTGTCCTACCCGGCAAATCATCATGCTGACCAACCGGAGTTTTATCCGCAACACGCTTTTAAATACAATCGTCCAAGAGGTAACAGCGGCAGTGCCCAAAGAAATGCTCTCCCTGAAAGCCACTCAGGTACTCGTATAGATTTCGTCTATCGGCCCATAAATCTTTTCAATCGTTTTTTTTGTTCTATCGGCAAAAGATGCTATATTTTTGCAAACAGGAAAAGCAAAGATCGGCTGCACCTCGGCATAATCAGGCAAGCCTGCTTCTGCATTCGGTCTGCACAATCTTTGCACCGGTAAAACAAAAACCAAACCTTTTAAAAAGTATAATTATGGAACCGATTATCAACTCTCAGCTTCCTGAATTCAAAGTTCAGGCATTCCAGAACGGAAGTTTCAAAACAGTAACTAACGAAGACGTAAAAGGCAAGTGGGCAATATTCTTCTTCTATCCCGCAGACTTTACGTTTGTATGTCCTACCGAACTGGTGGATATTGCAGAAAAATACGAGCAGTTCCAAGCCATGGGCGTAGAGGTCTATTCCGTAAGTACAGACTCTCACTTTGTACATAAAGCATGGCACGATGCTTCCGAAAGCATCCGCAAGATTAAATACCCGATGTTGGCAGACCCGACAGGAACATTGAGCCGTGCATTCGGTGTGATGATCGAAGAAGAAGGTATGGCTTATCGCGGTACATTCCTTGTAAATCCTGAAGGAAAAATCAAGATTGCCGAGATTCAGGACAACAACATCGGACGCAATGCGGACGAACTGCTCCGTAAGGTGGAAGCTGCGCAATTCGTAGCCACTCACGACGGTGAAGTCTGTCCCGCCAAATGGAAGAAAGGCGGTGCAACGTTGAAGCCGAGCATCGATTTAGTCGGCAAGATTTAATCGTACCCCCATACGATAGACATTACTATGTAAAGACTATCTCCATTTCTTCCTTGCAAGAGTACAAGAAATGAGATAGTCTTTTTTTATACTCCAACATTTAAAAACCTGCATCATCATGTTAGAAGCAACTATATTAGACCAAGTGCGGAGCATATTCCAACCATTGGAAGCCCGCTATACCTTTCACATCACCTGCAATCCGGAACATGAACAGGCCGGTGAGATGATTGATTTTCTGAATGACATAGCGAGCTGTTCCGACAAACTGTCCTGCCAGGTGACCGAAACCGATGAGCCCAAACTGGAGTTTACGCTCCTGAAAGAAGGGAAAGAAACCGGAATAAAATTCCGTGCCGTTCCGGGCGGACATGAATTCAGTTCGCTGCTTCTTGCCGTGCTAAATGCCGATGGAAAGGGCAAAAATCTCCCGGACGAGGGTATCGGCCGCCGCATCAAGGCATTGCAAGGCCCAATCCATCTGCAAACTTATGTGTCGCTGGCCTGTACCAACTGCCCGGACATTGTGCAGGCGCTCAATGCCGTAGCACTGCTGCATCCCTATATCACCCACGACACAATAGACGGAGCCGTCTTTCAGGAAGAAGCGGATGCGCTGAAAATACAAGCCGTACCGTCCGTTTACGCCAATGGGAAGCAACTTCATGTGGGACGCGGTTCTTTAGGGGAACTCCTGAAAAAACTGGAAGATACCTTCGGCAGCCTGCCGCAAGAGAATGCAGCACCCATCTTAAGGGAGTTCGACGTGCTGGTCCTGGGCGGAGGTCCTGCCGGGGCTTCGGCAGCCGTTTATTCCGCCCGCAAAGGATTGCGCGTAGCCATTATTGCCGAACGAATAGGCGGACAGGTAAAAGAAACCGTAGGCATCGAGAACCTCATCTCCGTACCCCGGACAACAGGTTCACAGCTTGCCGACGCACTCAGGACGCACATAGAACATTACCCGATAGAGATTTTTGAAGACCGGAAGATTGAAAGAGCAGAGCTTCAGGGCAAAGAGAAAAAGGTTTTCTCCGGTGGCGGAGAAACGTTTACAGCCCCTGCGGTAATCATTGCCACAGGCGCAAGCTGGCGTAAACTGAACGTAGAGGGAGAAGCCGAATACCTCGGACGCGGTGTAGCCTTCTGCCCGCATTGTGACGGCCCCTTCTACCAAGGCAAGCATGTAGCCGTCATCGGCGGCGGGAACTCCGGCATAGAAGCGGCCATCGACCTGGCGGGAATCTGCAGGAAAGTTACCGTCTTCGAATTTGCCGATACGCTAAAAGCCGACCAGGTATTGCAGGAAAAAGCCGGAAGCCTTCCCAACGTGGAGATATTCACTTCTTCACAAACCACCCGAGTGACGGGCGACGGAGAGAAAGTAACCGGTATCCGCATCAAAGACCGCATCACCAACGAGGAGCGCGACTATCCTTTGGACGGTATCTTCGTACAAATCGGCCTGGCAGCCAACAGCGCACCTTTCCGGGACGCATTGGAAACGACACCGACCGGTGAAATCAAGACAGACGCATTCTGCCGCACCACGCTTCCGGGTGTTTATGCAGCCGGAGACGTGTCCGACGTACCCTACAAACAGATTGTCATAGCTATGGGTGAAGGGGCTAAAGCGGCATTGTCCGCTTTCGACGACCGCATCAGGGGAATCGCATAACCGGCTATTTTCCGGAAACGATTTTCAGCTCCCGTATCAAATTTCCGGCTTTGCCGTACTTCTCTATCATGAACAGGATGTAGCGCACATCGACCCCGATGCAGCGCTGCATCTTCGGTTCATAGAGTATATCGCTGCTCATCGCTTCCCAATTGCCGTCAAAAGCCAGTCCCAGAAGTTCGCCTCTGGCATTGAACATGGCGCTTCCCGAATTGCCGCCGGTTATATCGTTATTGGAGATAAAGCAAACGTTCATTTCTCCCTTTTCACCGGCATATCTGCCAAAGTCGCGGTTGGAGAACAAAGAAAGAAGTTCCGGCTGCACCTCAAAATCCACATCGCCTGCATGGGTCTTTACCTTTTCAAGAATACCTTTGGTCGTGGTATAATAATCGTATTCAGCACCGTCAAATGGGGTGTATCCGCATACCGTACCGAAGCTCAAGCGCATGGTGGAATTGGCGTCCGGATAGAAATTACGCGATGAATACATCCTGCGTACGGCAGCATTCAGCAAGCGCTCATTACGGGCGATATTCATGGCGGACTCTCTCGTCTGCATATTGATTTCAAACATCTTGCCAATCAGGTCTATGCCCAGATTTATGGCAGGGTCGTCATAGATGTTATAGGTAGTGTCCCGCTCCAGAAAACGTTTTAATCCGCGAGGGGTAGTCAGTTCCGAAGCGGCATACAAACTATCCGCATAGGCCTTGTCGTTACCGCCGTACCGGGTGGCAATCGTACCGTAAAACTCCGGTAAATAGGTAGAATCGACCTTGGAACGATATTCTTTCACCATGGCGGTAAAGACTTCCTTGTCGATTTCCAAATCCAGATTGGCGTACTTTTCTACAATTGCTTTCAGATTGGCCTCAACCGTTTTCCGTTCCCCTTCAAAATCAAAATTCAAAATGGACAACGCCAATTGTATCAGTTCAGGACCGTTCAGGAAAGATTCGGCAAAATAGGCCAGAGCACGGTTGGCTTCACGGGTATTTTTATAGTCCAGTTCCAAATCGGAAAACAACCGCAACAGCTTCTCACGTTCTCCGGGTGTCTGTTGTATCCAGCGGCGAAGCTCCCGCTCCATGGCACGCTTCTTTTCCAAGACATGCAATTTCCGGATAGCCCGGTTCACCCCGATGCTGTTCTTCCAGTAATTGGAGCTTTCATCGTATTTGGAAGCATACTTTATGCGGATACTGTCCCGCCTGTCCATTTCGCGCTTCCAGATAGCCTGCTTGATGCCCCGGACATCTATTTGTGCCTGATTGCCGTTGTTCATCATCTCTTCGATGCCAAACGAAGAGAGGTAACGCTCCGTGCTGCCCGGATAGCCCAATGTCATGCAGAAAGAACCCTCTTTATACCCGTCCAAAGAAATCGGCGCTACGTATTCGGGACGATAAGGGACGTTTTCCGGCGAATAATCCGCCGGGCGGTTGTTCTTACCGGCATAGATGCGAAATACGCAGAAATCGCCCGTATGACGCGGCCACACCCAATTATCCGTATCCCAACCGAACTTACCGACAGAGGAGGGAGGTGCAAACACCAGCCGCACATCGTTGAAATCGCGGTAAACGGAGAGCCAGAACTCATTGCCTCCATAATACGCATCTACAATTCCCACCAAAGTAGAGTCCTTACGCGCCACTTCCTCACTGATGGCAAACATCACCGAATCCACCGCACCGGAACGCTCCGGCTCGGTCATCTCCGGCTTTACCGCACCAAGCACCCGTTTCGTTACATTCTCCGTCCGCAGCAGAAAGCGGACATAAAGCTCCGGATTCGGCAGTTCCTCGCTGCGGTTACGTGCCACAAAGCCGTCTTTCAGATAGTCATGCTCCACGGAAGAATGCTGCTGGACGCTGCTGAAACCGCAATGGTGATTCGTAAATACCAGTCCGTCTTCCGACACGACCACCCCCGAACAGAAACCGCCGAAACTCACTACGGCATCTTTCAATGAGGGACGTCTGGCACTGTATAGCTTGTCTGCCGGCATTTGCAAACCGAGCTCTTTCATTGCCCGGCGCGTCTGTTTATTCAGATTACCCAGCATCCACATGCCCTCATCCGCCTGCACCACCCACGCAGAAAGGCAGCAAACAACCACTGCTACAAATCTCAAAACCATATCGTACTCTACTTAACTTTATATAAGTTTGCCTGCCCGTTTTGTACTCCCACACCGACAGCCTATGCGGCCGGACGCTTCTCTTTCACCGCCTCCGGACATCACTCCGCAATCAGCCTCAGCTTTTCGGAACCCGTACGCGCTCTCAGCCATTCGGTTATTTTCTCCCTTTCACGGGCATCCGGGTGCTTGCCGAACTTCAGGACGGCAAGCGTAACGGTATCTATCCGTACCGAATCGACCGTCAGCTCAAGCGCGTGCGAAATGGAAACCGACTTGACGGAGGGATAAAGCACCTTCAGCTCAGGGATAATCTTTTTGCCCAATTCATCGTATTTACGGTACTGTTCCAAGTTCTTTTCCAAAGAAGAAATCTGCTGCTTCTGCTCCACCAGACGCTGTTCGCTGTTCTTGTAGAAATCTTCCATAACCATGGCGCGGATAGACGACATATCCAGCGACTCGTTATTCATTCCCTGGAGCACAACCAGCTTCGTATTGTCCAGTTTATAATCTTTCATTTTACTGCGGGCGATGGCAATAGAGGCTTCCGGCACTTCCTGACCTATCAGGACCACCCGTATCTCATGGTGCTTGCCCTCATGGTGGATTTTCTTATCCAATACCTGCGTATTCTCAAAGGCAAGCTGCTCGTTTACAAAGCGGTTGGCCGCACTTTCAAAGAAGGTGTCCTGAATAATTCCCACTGTGAGATACACCGCCGGACACATCGTAAGGACAGCTATCAGCACGATATACTTCCGCACCTTCTTTTCACGGTTCTTATCCACAAACTCCTTGCGCTGGAAGTGCATTACCCGTACGCCGATAAAAGTAGCCAGACTGATGAATACGGAGTTAATGAAATAAAGGTAGAATGCACCGAGGAAATAAATCAGGTTTCCCGTTGCCAGTCCATAACCTGCCGTACACAGCGGCGGCATCAATGCCGTGGCAATGGCGACACCCGGAATCACATTGCCTTTCTCCTTCGTGGAGAGTGCCACTACTCCCGCAAGACCGCCCATCAGTGCGATGAATACGTCATAAATCGTCGGTGAGGTACGCGCCAGCAACTCCGACTGCCCCTCGGCAACCGGGCTTACCAGGAAGAAGACGGTAGCCGTGGTGACACTGAACAGCGTAGTTATCAGGAAACTTTTCAACGAGCGCTTCATCAGCTCGAAATCGTTCAGACCCACTGAAAGCCCCACTCCCATGATAGGTCCCATCAACGGCGAGATAAGCATCGCACCGATAATTACAGCGGTAGAATTGACATTCAGACCGAGTGAAGCCATAAAGATGGCAAATATCAGAATCCATAAATTGGCCCCTTTAAACTCGACACCCTTACGGATGGAGTCTACAGTGGCAAGTTCATTGTCTTTATCTTTGCGCAAATCGAGATACTCTTTCAGGAAGTTCTTGATGGCAAATACATTCCGGTTGGGATTGACAGGCTGTTCCATAAAAATAATTCTATTTTCGGATAAAACGATTGATAACAGGTATTTGACTAAGCGGCAAATCGCGCTTTATAATATAGGCTATAAACAGGCATAACAACAACGTACGGAACGTCATACGCAGACAGATGTTTTCAATAGGTACACATTCCGCAGCCACATAAAGCACCGCAGCCAACAGCACATAGCACCCGATCGACTTTAAATCGTACTGAATCGGGTATTTCTTCTGACCGACAAAATAAGAGAGCAGCATCGCAACGCCGTAACCCGTAAATCCGGCCCATGCGCAAGCCATATACCCGAACTTCGGAATTAAAAAGATATTCATCACCACCAGAATCGTGCAGCCTATCAGTGAGAAATAAGCTCCCCAACGCGTTTCGTCAATCAGCTTGTACCAGAAAGAGAGATTGAAATAAATTCCCATGAAGATTTCCGCAGCCATTACAATGGGCACAACACGCAACCCCGGCCAATAGTCGCGGCCGATGATGTAGCGGAGAATATCCAGATAGAACATCACTGCCAGAAAAGCCACCAGTGTAAAGATGATAAAGAACTTCATGGCCTGCGCATACACCTGCTTGTTGTCCTTATCGCGGCTCTTGCCGAATACAAAAGGCTCGTAGGCGTAACGGAAAGCCTGTGTCAGCATCGCCATCACCATGGCAATCTTGCTGGCGGCTCCATAGATGCCGAGTTGTACGGTAGCTTCCGCCTGGTCGGGATAGACAAAGGGAAAGATAATCTTGTCCGCCACCTGATTCAGGATGCCCGCAATGCCCAACACCAGCAACGGCAGGCTATAAGCAAGCATCCGCTTCAGCAGTTTCCTGTCCAGTACATAAGCGAAACCGCGCAATTCGGGTATCATGCACAGCATGATGGTAGAAGTGCACACAAGATTGAAGAGGAAGGCATACGCCACATCATCGCCCTTCATCCAGACATAATAAATCAGGTTCAAGGCTATGTTCAGGAAGATGAACAGCAGTTTGAGCGCTGCAAACTTGACGGGCCGTTTCTTATAGCGCAAATAAGCGAAAGGAATGCTTTGAATGGCATCCATCGCCACTACAATCATCATCATTCCCACGTACCAGGGATGCTCTCCGTATTCCAGCCAGTCGGCAACCGGTTGAAGAAACAGCAGTCCCAGCGCAAGGAATGTCAGCGCACCGATGCCTACGCTGAGCAATGTTGTGGAATACACCCGCATCGGGTCGTCTTCTCCTTTATTGGCAAAGCGGAAAAAGCCCGTTTCCATGCCGCACGTCAGCAGCACCAGCAACAGTGCCACCCACGCATAGATATTAGTCACAACGCCATAGCCCCCCGACTGTGCAGACAAGGCCATGGTGTATACGGGCACTAACAGATAGTTGAGGAAACGCCCCACAATACTGCTCAACCCGTAAATGGCAGTTTCTTTTGCCAATGATTTCAATCCAGCCACGTTATTCAGTGTTTTATTATACTCTCTCTAACCGGTCGCTTATCAATAAGCGTCAATCATTAAATAACGTCTTCTGGCTATTGTAGAGGCTCCGCCCCAAATGTTTATAGGCCAGTTCCGTTACTTCACGACCGCGGGGAGTGCGTTTCAGGAAGCCTTCCTTTATCAGGAACGGTTCATAAACTTCTTCGATGGTTCCCGCATCTTCTCCCAAGGCCGTAGCGATGGTTGTAAGTCCCACCGGACCGCCCTTGAACTTATCGATAATCGTACAAAGTATCTTATTGTCTATCTCATCCAGTCCGTACTTGTCAATGTTAAGCGCCTCGAGTGCGAAATTGGCGATTTCCGTATCGATGCTGCCCGAACCTTTCACCTGTGCAAAGTCCCTCACGCGACGCAGCAAGGCATTGGCGATACGCGGCGTACCGCGGCTGCGGCTTGCGATTTCCGAAGCGGCTCTTGTGGAGCAGGGTACATCCAATATGCTTGCCGAACGGCGGATAATACCGCTCAGCACATCATCGTCATAATACTCCAGATGGAGATTGATGCCGAAACGGGCACGTAGCGGAGCCGTCAGCAAACCGCTGCGGGTGGTGGCCCCCACCAGCGTAAACGGATTCAGATCAATCTGAATGCTCCGTGCCGACGGGCCTTTGTCTATCATGATGTCGATGCGGTAGTCTTCCATTGCCGAATACAGATACTCTTCCACTACGGGACTCAGCCGATGTATCTCGTCGATGAAAAGCACATCGTTCGGCTCCAGGCTGGTGAGTACGCCTGCCAGGTCGCCCGGCTTGTCGAGCACCGGACCGGAAGTAATCTTGAAACCTACTCCCAATTCATTGGCTATAATGTTGGAAAGTGTGGTCTTTCCCAATCCGGGAGGACCGTGAAGCAACACATGGTCCAGGGCCTCGCCCCTGAGACGGGCAGCCTTCACGAAAATGCGCAAATTATCAACCACCTTATCCTGTCCGCTGAAATCCTCGAAGTTCAAAGGGCGGAGAGCGTTCTCGAAGTCACGCTCCTTGCTGGTGAGCTGATGCTCGCGTATGTTAAAATCTTCTTGTTCCATTAAAATTCAATCTATACAACGACAAAGATAGTGCAAACCGAGAGCAGAATAAAATGAATCCATTCTTTTTTATATCGAAATGCCGCTTATCTCCGCTTCCGGACAAAGATAAAGAAATCTTTCAACGTTTCATAAACTCCTTCCTTTCTTCTTCCGGGAATTTCTCTATGGCATAGCGCAGCATTGTCCGCGGCATCACCTTGCTGTGTTTCTCAAGAAACTGCACCAGCAAATCCTTATCCCTCTTTCCCATCTCACGCAGCATCCAGCCCACCGCTTTCCGCATCAAATCGTGCGGATGGTGCAGCAACCGTTCCGAAAGCGCCAGAATATCGGTGAAATCACCGTTTTTGATAAGCGTATAAGTAGAAACCACCGCAATGCGTTGCTCCCAGAGCAACGCACCGTCTGCCAGGCGATAAAGGTCGTCGCGGGATTTGTCTTTCAGATATTCCCCCACGATACCCGGAGCAGACAAGTCTACCAAATCCCAGTTGTTGATACGTGCCGTCTGCGAAAGGTAGAAGTCATAAATAAGCTTCCTTTCCTTTTCACCGCTTTTCTTAAAACGCTCCACCAGCATCAGCAAAGCGCAAAGCCGGCACTCGTGCCACTGGCTTTGCAGCAGTTCCGCCATTACAGCAAACGGAGCATCCTTGTGTTGCTTCGCCACCGTGCGGGTATTCGGAACCACTACACCCAGAAATTTATCGCCCTCGCCGTATTCTCCCTTTCCCGTCTTGAAGAAACGGGGAAGATATTCCCTTTTTACCGGATCGGCATACGTCTCCAATTCCCTTTGGATATCTGCGGCAATATCCGCTATTTCTTCCGTTGAAATCGGATTATTCTGCAGCGTACCTGCCAATGGGATTTTCCTTTTTCTCATCACTCACCGTTTGATTTACATGTACTTGAATTATCTTGCCAGCAGACAAAAATACGACAAATCTATAGAAACTATGAAAAGTTATCTTTAATTTTGCAACAGATACACACTTTAGTCACTAAAAACGGAACACCATGCATAAAGTATTTTTAGGAACCGCCTGTTTCCTGTTTTCCGCCCTGTCGCTACATGCACAGTCACCGCTCGAAAAAGGATTGCAAAGCATCAACCGTACTTCCGCAGAAGCCATTGTGGAGTTTCTGGCCGATGACGAACTGCAAGGACGCGAAGCAGGCATGCATGGTTCGCGGGTAGCAGCCCGCTACATCGTATCCTGCCTGAAAGAAGCCGGTATCCGCCCTTTGGACAAGAACGGCTATTACCAGCCTTTCAAGGCATACGCCAAGGAAAGGCAGCAACGCGGACGCTGGCAGGTACACCCCGACTCCGTTGCCGTACTGAAACAAGGCACACACCGTTCCCTGAAAATGGATAATGTGCTGGCATACATTCCCGGCAAGCGCAGCGATGAATATGTCATTGTAGGCGCTCACTTCGACCACCTGGGCGTAGACGAAACGCTGGCGGACGATAAGATATACAACGGTGCGGACGATAACGCATCCGGCGTCTCCGCCGTATTGCAGATAGCACGTGCATTTGCCCTCAGCGGAGAAAAGCCGCTGAGAAATGTTATCTTCGCCTTTTGGGACGGCGAGGAAAAAGGATTGCTAGGTTCAAAACATTTCGTACAGCACTGTCCGTTTCTCAAACAGATAAAGGGTTATCTCAACTTCGACATGATAGGGCGTAACAACAAGCCCGAACAACCGCAGCACGTAGTCTACTTCTACACAGCTGCCCATCCTGCCTTCGGCGAATGGCTGAAACGGGACATCACCCGCTACGAACTGCAACTGCAACCCGACTACCGTCCCTGGGACAACCCCGTGGGCGGAAGCGACAATGCCTCGTTCGCCCGTTCCGGCATCCCCGTCATCTGGTATCACACCGACGGCCATCCCGACTATCACCAGCCGTCAGACCACGCCGCATTACTGAACTGGGAAAAAGTCGTGGAGATAACCAAGGCATCCTTCCTCAACGTATGGAATCTTGCCAACGAAAGCAACTATTAATATTTAAGAAGAAGAGTAAGGACACATGGTTTTAAATTACATCTGGGTAGCATTTTTCGTAATCGCCTTCATTGTAGCGCTCTGCAAACTCCTGTTTATGGGAGATACGGAAATATTTACGGAACTTGTCAACTCCACATTCGACTCATCCAAGACCGCATTCGAAATATCACTGGGGCTCACCGGCATCCTATCCTTATGGCTGGGCATCATGAAAATCGGCGAGAACAGCGGTATGATAAACGCGCTTTCGCGCTGGCTGAGTCCCGTGTTCTGCCGCCTCTTCCCGGAAATTCCCCAAGGACACCCCGCCATGGGTTCCATCTTCATGAACCTCTCCGCCAACATGCTGGGGTTGGACAATGCCGCCACCCCGATGGGACTGAAAGCCATGAAAGAGCTTCAGGAGCTGAATCCGAAAAAAGATACCGCTACCAACCCGATGATTATGTTTCTGGTAATGAACACATCCGGGTTGATACTGATACCCGTCAGCATCATGATGTACCGCTCGCAAATGGGCGCTGCGCAGCCTACGGACATTTTCATCCCTACGCTGATTACTACCGCCATCTCTACCATTGTCGGTGTCACCGCCGTCAGCATTGCGCAACGGATAAACCTGCTGAACAAACCCATTCTTATTCTGATCGGTTGCATCAGCCTGTTCTTCTCCGGGCTTATTTACCTGTTCACCCAAGTAAGCCGCGAAGAAATGGGCGTTTACTCCACGCTGGTTGCCAACATCATTCTCTTTACCATCATCCTGCTTTTCATCCTGTGGGGATTATGGAAAAAGAAAAGATTAATGTGTACGATGCTTTCATCGAAGGCGCCAAGGAAGGATTTACAACCGCCATACGCATCGTTCCCTATCTGGTGGCATTCCTCGTTGGAATCGCCGTTTTCCGCACTTCGGGAGCGATGGATATCATCGTAAACGGCATCGGTTACATCGTCGGACTATCCGGAGCGGACACCGAGTTTGTAGGTGCGCTGCCCACTGCATTGATGAAATCGTTAAGCGGCAGCGGGGCCAACGGACTGATGATTGATACAATGAAGCAATACGGCGCCGACTCTTTTGTCGGCCGCATGAGCTGCGTGGCACGCGGCGCCTCGGATACCACGTTCTACATCCTTGCCGTCTACTTCGGCAGCGTAGGCATCACGAAAACCCGCAACGCCATCACCTGCGGCCTGATAGCCGACTTTTCCGGTATCATCGCCGCTATCATCATCAGCTATATATTCTTCTTTTAAAAAAACTGGAAATAGTATGATAAGTTATCAGACAGACGGCATCGAAATGCCCGCAATCAAGAAGCGCGAAACAACGGAATGGATCAAAGCCGTTGCCGCCACCTACAACAAGAGAATCGGCGAAATAGCCTACATCTTCTGTTCGGACGAGAAAATCCTCGAAGTGAACCGACAGTACCTTCAGCACGATTACTACACGGACATCATCACTTTCGACTACTGCGAAGGCAACCGCCTGAGCGGCGACCTCTTCATCAGCCTGGATACGGTACGCACCAACGCCGAACAGTTTGCCGGCAATGACTACGAACGGGAGCTGTACCGCGTCATCATCCACGGCATCCTGCACCTTTGCGGCATTAACGACAAAGGACCGGGAGAACGGGAAATCATGGAAGCCGCCGAAAACAAGGCGCTCGCCATGCGATAAAATCAAAAGGCGTATCGGCAAGCAAAGTTCAACTCTCCCCCCTATCGTTTTTTTGCACAATCTCTCGTCACTCGTCACTAACCACCTCGCATCCCTTTACCAGAGAGGGATTGCGGATGTGACGACCAACATGATAAGGGTGATGACAAACAATCGGTCGTCACCCTCAAAAACAGGCTATGCACTATGGGTCAATGCATTAACCCAATAATCAGAAATTCCATATAAGCAACTTTTTCAACGATTTCCGAGGTCTGAAAAGATTTTATACGGGCAATCGGGAAGCTAATCCCGTAGATAAATGTTCCATTCCCTCTTTCTTTTCTTTGTTTCGCACCGTATATAATACCGCTTTACCACGTTACTTTCTTCGTTTTCCAATTGCAGGCTCCGCGGTTGCCAATTGCGGGCTGCCGGGCCCGCAGCCGGCAACCGTCCGTCCCGCAACTGCGGGACGAAGAAAAGAACCTGCCTTTCGGATATTTCCCTTAAACGAATAAGAGATTATATACAAGGTGAAAGGAGATTACATACAGGCAAAACAGAAAGAAACCCGCGAGGTATTTCCTAAGAATTCACAAGGAAAGGAGATAAATCGCGGCTACAAAATAACTTTTTAGTAACTTTGCATGGTTTTAAAAGAGATTGAACGAATGGAGTTTAAGTATGACGTTATCGTAATCGGCGCCGGACATGCCGGCTGTGAAGCCGCTGCCGCCGCCGCAAACCTGGGTTCAAAGACCTGTCTTATCACAATGGACATGAATAAGATAGGACAGATGAGTTGTAACCCTGCCGTAGGAGGTATTGCCAAAGGACAGATTGTACGCGAAATAGACGCCTTAGGCGGATATATGGGATTGGTAACCGATAAAACGGCTATCCAGTTCCGCATATTGAACCGCTCCAAAGGCCCCGCCATGTGGAGTCCGCGCGCGCAGTGCGACCGCAACAAATTCATCTGGACATGGCGCGAGATTCTGGAGAATATTCCCAACCTGCACATCTGGCAGGACACCGTACAGGAAATCCTCGTTGAAAACGGCGAGGTAACCGGACTCACCACCGTTTGGGGAGTGACCTTCCGCGCCAAATGCGTTGTACTGACTGCCGGAACTTTCCTGAACGGACTGATGCACGTAGGGCGCACCATGCTTCCGGGCGGGCGCATGGCAGAACCCGCATCTTACCAACTGACCGAATCCATCGCCCGGCACGGCATCACATACGGACGAATGAAAACGGGAACCCCCGTACGCATCGACGGACGGAGCGTGCATTACGAAGATATGGAGATTCAGGAAGGGGAAAACGACTTCCATAAATTCTCCTTTATGAACAACGGCGTACGCCACCTGAAGCAACTGCCGTGCTGGACTTGCTTCACCAATGAGGAAACACACCGCATCCTTCGTGAAGGGCTGCCTGATTCTCCCCTTTTCAACGGGCAGATTCAAAGCATAGGGCCCCGCTATTGCCCCAGTATAGAAACCAAAATCGTAACCTTCCCCGACAAGGAACAGCACCAGCTTTTCCTGGAACCGGAAGGTGAAACGACGCAGGAACTTTACCTGAACGGCTTCTCTTCTTCCCTGCCGATGGACATACAGATTGCAGCGCTGAAAAAGATTCCAGCATTCCGCGACCTGGTGATTTACCGCCCCGGCTACGCAATAGAATACGATTACTTTGATCCCACCCAACTGAAACATACGTTGGAAACGAAGAAAATTAAAAACCTATTCTTGGCAGGGCAGGTAAACGGAACCACCGGATATGAAGAAGCAGCCGGGCAAGGAATCATTGCAGGTATCAACGCGCATATCAACTGCCACGGCGGAGAACCGTTCACCCTGGCACGCGACGAAGCCTATATAGGCGTATTAATCGACGATTTGGTTACCAAAGGCGTCGATGAGCCTTACCGCATGTTTACTTCACGTGCGGAATACCGCATCCTGCTCCGAATGGACGATGCCGATATGAGGCTAACCGAAAGAGCCTGGAAACTGGGACTTGCCAAAGAAGACCGCTACGAACTATTAAAGAGCAAGCGCGAAGCCGTTACAAGCATCATAGAGTTCACCCGGAGTTATTCGATGAAACCGGCATTAATCAACCCGGTGCTGGAACAGCTCGGCACTACCCCGCTCCGCCAGGGATGCAAGCTGGTAGACTTAATAAACCGTCCGCAAGTAACCTTGGAAAACATGGCAGAACATGTCAGCGCTTTCCGTCGGGAACTGGACAAGATTACGGAACAGGATAAAGTTGCAGACAGAAGAGACGAAATAGTCGAAGCTGCGGAAATACTTATTAAGTACGAAGGCTATATCGGACGCGAGCGAATCATAGCAGACAAACTGGCACGGCTGGAAAGCATAAAGATTAAAGGAAGGTTCGACTATAATTCCATCCAGTCTCTTTCTACCGAAGCCCGCCAGAAGCTGGTGAAGATAGATCCGGAAACGATAGCCCAGGCAAGCCGAATCCCGGGAGTGTCTCCCAGCGATATCAACGTGCTGCTGGTGCTTTGCGGGCGATAAGGGGCAACGTTCCACGTGAAACAAAGAATTCAATAAACGTATTAAATAAACTGATTATGAGCAAAGAAACACTTGCCAAGACCATTCGGGAAATTCCCGACTTCCCCATCCCCGGGATTTTATTCTACGATGTGACCACTCTGTTTAAAAACCCGTCGGCGCTGCAAGAACTTTCAGACACCTTGTATGAAATGTACAAGGATAAAGGGATAACCAAAGTGGTAGGTATAGAATCCAGAGGCTTCATCATGGGCCCCATTCTCGCCACCCGCTTAGGTGCAGGATTCGTACCCATGCGCAAGCCCGGAAAGTTGCCTGCGGAAACAATCGAAGAAAGCTACGACAAAGAGTACGGCAAAGATACGGTACAAATCCACAAGGATGCCATTGAGCCGGACGATGTAGTATTGCTGCACGACGACCTTCTGGCTACGGGCGGAACAATGGAAGCAGCCTGCAAACTGGTGAAGAAACTGAACCCTAAAAAGGTATATGTAAACTTCATTATCGAATTGAAAGAGTTGCATGGAAAGGATATATTCAGCAAAGATGTAGATGTAGAATCGGTATTGACACTCTAAAGAAACAACCGGGTGGTAAAGCAATCACATCGCTGCATGAGAATGTATCGCCGCATGCTCTTGGCAGCGTATTGCTTTACCACCTTTTTCTTACGATATGGACGAACTAAAAACAAATGATTACCTGAAGGGTATCGTTCTGAACCTTCCCGAAAGTCCCGGTATTTACCAATATCTGAATGCCGAGGGAACGATTATATACGTAGGGAAAGCAAAAAACCTGAAGCGCCGGGTCTCTTCCTACTTCAACAGAGAACATGAACCGGGAAAGACACGGGTACTGGTGAGCAAGATTGCAGATATCCGGTATATCGTGGTCAACACGGAAGAGGATGCCTTGCTGCTGGAGAACAATCTTATCAAGAAATACAAACCCCGTTACAACGTACTGCTGAAAGACGACAAGACCTACCCGTCCATCTGCGTGCAGAACGAATATTTCCCCCGCGTATTCAAGACGCGGAGAATCATACGCAACGGTTCTTCCTACTACGGCCCGTACAGCCACATACCATCCATGTATGCAGTGCTCGACCTCATCAAGCATTTGTACCCGCTACGCACCTGCAACTTGAATCTCTCGCCCGAAAACATCCGGGCAGGGAAGTTCAATGTATGCCTGGAATACCACATCAAGAACTGCGCAGGCCCCTGCATAGGCAAGCAGAATCAGGAAGAATACCTCAAAAACATTGCCGAAATAAAGGAAATACTCAAGGGAAATACCCAGGAGATAGAGCGGATGCTGTATCAGCAGATGCAGGAGCTTGCGGCGGAAATGAAGTTTGAAGAGGCGCAGAAAATCAAGGAAAAGTATCTGCTGCTGGAAAATTACCGTTCCAAATCGGAAGTGGTAAGCAACGTATTGCACAATATCGACGTGTTCTCCATCGAGGAAGACACCGATGAAAAGTCCGCATTCATCAACTATCTGCATATCACGAACGGGGCTATCAACCAGGCTTTCACCTTTGAGTACAAGAAACGGCTGAACGAAACGAAAGAAGAGCTCCTGTCACTGGGCATTATCGAGATGCGCGAACGGTACAAGAGCCTTTCCCGCGAAATCATCGTGCCCTTTGAGCTGGACATGGAGCTTAAAGACGTTATCTTTACCATCCCGCAACGCGGTGACAAGAAGAAATTGCTTGAACTCTCCATCCTTAACGTTAAACAATACAAGGCCGACCGTCTGAAACAAGCGGAAAAGCTGAATCCGGAACAACGCACGGTACGCCTTTTAAAGGAAATCCAGCAAGAATTGCACCTCGACAGGCTGCCTATGCGGATAGAGTGTTTCGACAACTCCAACATCCAAGGCTCGGATCCTGTTGCCGGATGCGTTGTCTTCATCAAAGGAAAGCCGTCCAAGAAAGACTACCGGAAGTATAACATCAAGACCGTGGAAGGACCGGATGACTATACATCCATGAAAGAGGTTGTAAAACGGCGTTATCAGCGCGCTATCGAGGAGAACGCCCCCCTGCCCGACCTTCTTATCACCGACGGCGGAAAAGGGCAAATGAGCGCCGTAAAAGAGGTTGTCGACGAACTGAACCTTGACATCCCCATTGCCGGACTTGCCAAAGACGGGAAACACCGCACATCGGAACTGCTATACGGTTTCCCGCCGCAGACCATCGGACTGAAACAAAACTCTCCCCTTTTCCGTCTGCTGACGCAAATACAGGACGAGGTACACAGGTTTGCCATTACCTTCCACCGCGACAAGCGCAGCAAGCGGCAGATAGCTTCGGCCTTAGACGAGATAAAAGGGATTGGAGAAAAGACAAAGAACGCTCTGCTAAAGGAGTTCAAAAGCGTAAAACGAATCAAGGAGGCATCGGCGGAAGATATTGTCAAAGTGATTGGAGAGGCGAAAGCGAAAATCATAAAGGACTATTTCACAGACAAATAGTCCTTCAATACAAATTCTTGTCCCACACCGCGGCAATCACGAATTTATTCGTAACTTTGCAACCTGCAAAATAATTTTTTAGGACTAAAACATGAGAGTAGTTATACAACGTACCGGGCATGCGTCTGTCACAATCAACGGAACCTGTAAGTCCGCCATCCGCAAAGGATTTATGATATTGGTAGGCATAGAGGAGACGGACGGCAAGGAAGACATCGACTGGTTGTGTAAAAAGATTGTCAACCTGCGTGTTTTTGACGACGAGAATGGCGTTATGAATAAATCCATACTCGACATTGACGGTGAGATATTGGTAATCAGCCAGTTTACGCTGCACGCATCTACCAGGAAAGGCAATCGCCCCTCTTACATACGGGCGGCAAAACCGGAAATATCCATTCCGCTGTACGAACAATTCTGCAAGGAATTGAGTTTTGCATTAGGTAAAGAGATAGGTACCGGCGAATTTGGAGCCGATATGAAAGTAGAATTAGTGAACGATGGCCCTGTGACCATCTGTATGGATACAAAAAACAAGGAATAATGACGTTAAAAGAAGCACAACAAGAAGTGGACTCCTGGATAAAAAAATACGGAGTACGTTACTTCAGCGAGCTCACCAATATGGCCGTATTGACCGAAGAAGTCGGCGAGCTGGCACGAGTTATGGCACGCAAATACGGCGACCAGTCTTTTAAGGAAGGAGAGAAAGACAACGTTGAAGAAGAAATCGCGGACGTCCTTTGGGTACTTCTCTGCATTGCCAACCAGACCGGTGTAGACATCACCGAAGCATTTGCACGCAGCATCGAGAAGAAAACCAAACGCGACCAGGCAAGACATATCAATAATCCTAAATTATCCGACCATGGAGAATAACGAATCTACACAGAGCAAGTACGATGCCGCTCTGGCGAAGTACAACACCAATTTGAATGATGCGGAAGTGGCAGCGGAAGTAGCCGGAATAATCGCAGAGAAAGTCCCTGCAAACAATACTCCGGAAGTAAAGAAGTTCCTGTTCAACTGCATCGACCTGACCACGCTCAACAGTACGGACAGCGATGAAAGCGTGATGAAATTCACTCAAAAAGTAAATCAGTTCGACGAAGAATTTCCCGATTTGAAGAACGTAGCGGCCATCTGCGTATATCCCAACTTTGCGGAAGTAGTAAAGGATACGCTGGAAGTGGAAGACGTAAAGATAGCCTGCGTATCGGCAGGTTTCCCCTCTTCACAGACTTTCATAGAAGTAAAAGTAGCCGAAACCGCCATGGCAATCATGGAAGGCGCGGATGAGATAGACATTGTAATCTCCGTAGGAAAGTTCCTGAGCGGCGACTATGAAACCATGTGCGATGAGATACAGGAGCTGAAAGCCACCTGCAAGGAGCATCACCTGAAGCGTAATCCTGGAGACCGGCGCGCTGAAAACGGCAGCCAATATCAAAAAGGCCTCTATCCTATCCATGTATGCCGGAGCCGATTTCATCAAGACTTCCACCGGCAAACAGCAGCCTGCCGCCACTCCGGAAGCAGCCTACGTAATGTGTCAGGCTATTAAGGAATACCATGCCTTGACGGGCAACAAGATAGGTTTCAAACCGGCAGGCGGCATCAACTGCGTAAACGATGCGCTCATCTACTACACCATTGTAAAAGAAGTGCTGGGCGAAGAATGGCTGAACAACGGATTGTTCCGTTTGGGAACCAGCCGTCTGGCAAATCTCCTGCTGTCGGAAATCAAAGGTGAAGAAATGAAGTTCTTTTTAAGAGGAATACGGTTGATATATCCGTTATATAAAACAAAGCGAAGAACCTGCTCTCTATATAAGGAGAAAAAGTTCTTCGCTTCGTTTTTGAATGACGGGATATAAAAGAAACTTTGATAGATATTCCGTCTTTATTGTATAAAAAACAAACTTATTTTTCGCGTTCCACTACATAATCAAGATAGCAAACAAGCGCTTTCTTGACATCCGTATCTTCCATGGAAGCTAATAACGAAAGTGCCTTTTCCTTAAACTCAATCATAACTTTCGTAGCGTATTCAATGCCGCCGTTTGCCTTGGAAAACTCGATCAATCGGGCTATTTCATCAGTTGTAGCCGTTCCGCTCTTTACTTTCGCGGCAATCTCCTGTGCCTGCTTGTCGCGGGTTGAATTAAGGGCATAAAGTGCAGGTAAGGTCAGCTTTCCTTCCAGCATATCATTGCCGGTAGGTTTGCCGATTTCCTTGCTTTCGTAGTAATCGAATATATCATCCTTGATTTGAAAGCAAAGACCGATGTATTCGCCAAAGAGACGTGCATATTCCGCCTTTTCATCGCCAGCTCCCACCGAAAGCGCACCCGCTTTCATGCATGCGGCAAACAGTACGGCCGTCTTCTTGCGGATGACATCAAAGTAAATATCCTCGGAATATTCGGGATTGCTGACATTGGAAAGCTGCAACAGCTCCCCTTCCGCCAAATCCTGTCCCAGCTTCGAAACAATATCGATAATGCCGTAATTGCGCGTCATCCCCACTTCCACCAAAGCCGTTGCCAGTAAATAATCTCCCGTAAGCACCGCCACCTTATTATTAAAAACGGCATTCACAGAGAGCTGCCCCCGGCGTTCGGTACTCTCGTCCACCACATCGTCATGCACCAGGCTTGCCGTATGCAGCAGCTCCAAAGCAACCGCAGCATGAAGCGTTGCCGGACAAATCTCATTGTACAGCTTCGCCGCAAGCAAAACCAGAATCGGGCGCATCATCTTCCCATTCTTCTGCCGTATATGCGCAATCACGCTGTTCAGCAAAAGGTTAGAACTGGAAAGGCAACTATCAAAATGCTTTTTGAAGTCTTCCAACTCCGCAGAAATCGGGGATTTTATAAGGGATATACTGTCCATACATCGCTATTTGAGCACAAAAATAGTAATAAAACGGTTAATACGGTATTTTTTTGTACTTTTACCATGAAAAAAAGGATAAATATATGAATTCAACCGATAAACTTTTTTTCTTGCTTGATGCCTACGCATTGATATACCGTGCTTATTACGCGTTCATCAAAAATCCGCGAATCAACTCCAAAGGATTCAACACTTCCGCCATTCTGGGGTTTGTGAACACCCTGGAAGAGGTGCTGAAAAAGGAAAATCCCACACATATAGGAGTAGCTTTCGACCCTTCGGGACCTACATTCCGCCACGAGGCTTACAAACAATATAAAGCGCAACGGGAAGAGACTCCCGAGGCTATCCGCCTTTCCGTACCTATTATAAAGGATATTATCCGTGCCTACCGCATTCCTATCCTGGAAGTGCCCGGTTATGAAGCCGACGACGTAATAGGCACGCTTGCCACCGAAGCCGGCAGACAAGGTATTGTCACTTACATGATGACGCCCGACAAAGACTACGGCCAACTGGTGTCGGAGAATGTATTCATGTACCGCCCCAAACACAGCGGCGGATTCGAAGTCATGGGCATCGAGGAGATAAAAGCGAAGTTCGATATTCAGTCCACAGAGCAAGTCATCGACATGCTGGGACTGATGGGCGACTCTTCCGATAACATCCCCGGCTGTCCGGGCGTGGGAGAAAAAACCGCACAAAAGCTGGTGACTGAATTCGGCAGCATCGAAAACCTGCTTGCCCATACCGACCGGCTGAAAGGTGCGCTTAAAACCAAAGTAGAGGCAAACCGGGAAATGATTGCTTTCTCCAAATTCCTTGCAACCATCAAAGTGGACGTACCTATCAAACTCGACATGAATACACTCGTCCGCGAAGAGCCGAACGAAGAAGAGCTCCGCAAGATTTTTGAAGAGCTGGAATTTCGTACCCTCATCGACCGTGTCCTGAAAAAGACAGGCTCTCCCCTTCCCTCTTCTTCCAATTCCGCTTCGCCCGATCCTTATGCGGGAACTTTGTTTGCCCAACCCACCGACGGCACAACTTCCGGAAACAACGCTCCGGTTCAAGGCGATTTGTTTGCAAATTTTGCGGACAACGGGACGGGTGATGCAAAAAATTCGATTCTCACGCGCTTAGAAATGTTCGATGTAGACTATCAACTAATTGATACAGAAGAGAAAAGAAAGAAAATTATTCAAAAGTTACTTACAAAAGAAATTCTCTCAATAGATACGGAAACCACCGGAACCGAACCGATGGAAGCGGAACTGGTGGGAATGAGCTTCAGTGATGCCGAAAACCAGGCTTACTATGTACCCGTTCCGGCAAATCGTGACGAAGCGTTAAAAATCGTCAATGAATTCCGCCCTCTTTACGAAAATGAAAATTCCATGAAAGTAGGACAAAATATCAAGTACGATATGATTGTCCTTCAAAACTACGGAGTACAGGTAAAAGGAAAACTTTTCGACACCATGCTTGCCCATTATGTATTGCAACCGGAGCTCCGGCACAACATGGACTACCTTGCCGAAATCTATCTGCACTACCAGACCATCCACATCGACGAACTTATAGGAGCCAAAGGCAAGAACCAAAAGAACATGCGCGACCTTCCGCCGGAAGACGTATACCGCTACGCTTGCGAAGATGCGGACGTTACACTGAAACTGAAGAACGTACTCGAAAAAGAACTGAAAGAGCACGCTGCCGAACATCTCTTTTACGAAATAGAGATGCCGCTCGTACCGGTGCTCGTCAACATCGAAAGCAACGGAGTGCGTATCGATACGGAAGCGCTTAAACAATCGTCCGAGCATTTCACGCTCCGCCTGCAGGAGATTGAAAAAGAAATCTATGCACTGGCAGGTGGCGAAACCTTCAATATCGGCTCACCCAAACAGGTAGGCGAAGTGTTGTTTGACAGACTCAAAATCGTAGAGAAAGCCAAAAAAACCAAGACCGGACAGTATGTCACTTCCGAGGAAGTACTCGAGAGCCTTCGGAACAAACACGCAATCATCGGTAAGATACTTGAATACCGCGGACTGAAAAAGCTGCTAAGTACCTACATCGATGCATTGCCCCAGCTGATAAATCCGCGTACGGGACGTATCCATACCTCGTTCAACCAGGCGGTAACCGCTACCGGACGACTCAGCTCAAGCAATCCGAACCTGCAAAACATACCCATTCGTGACGAGGACGGCAAGGAAATCCGCAAAGCCTTCATTCCCGATGACGGATGCGAGTTCTTCTCTGCCGACTACTCGCAGATCGAACTGCGCATCATGGCACATCTGAGCCAGGACAAGAATATGATTGATGCCTTCCTCAGCGGTTATGACATTCATGCCGCCACTGCCGCCAAAATATATAAGGTGGATATTAATGACGTAACCGCCGATATGCGCCGTAAAGCCAAGACAGCCAACTTCGGTATCATCTACGGCATCTCTGTCTTCGGGCTGGCGGAGCGTATGAACGTTCCCCGTCAGGAAGCCAAAGAACTGATAGACGGGTATTTTGAAACCTACCCGCAAGTCAAGGAATACATGGACAGAAGCATACAGGTAGCGCGCGAAAACGGATATGTAGAAACCATCTTCCACCGCAAGCGCTTCCTGCCCGACATCAACTCACGGAACGCAACCGTACGCGGATATGCAGAGCGCAATGCCATCAATGCGCCTATCCAGGGAAGTGCAGCTGATATCATTAAAGTTGCCATGTCGCTCATCTACCAGCGCTTTCAAAGTAACAATCTGAAAGCAAAGATGATTTTACAGGTCCATGACGAACTAAATTTCAGCGTTCCAGAGGCTGAAAAAGAGTTTGTGCAAAAAATTGTAATCGAAGAGATGGAACGGGCATATCGCATGCTGGTACCCTTGAAAGCCGATTTCGGGTGGGGAAAGAACTGGCTGGAAGCGCACTAATCCGCTCGATAACTTTATTTAACTTACAATCAGAAAGCAACAGAAGCAATCGCTTTAAAATACAGTTTGCTCATCAGAATATCCGGCACCTTTGCTGCCGGATATTTTTTATTCACAAACCGCTCCAAAAAAGAAAGCATATCATCCTTGTTGTTTTTGACAATTTGATAAAATATTAGTCATATATTTTATTTATGTCAATTATATTCGTTTTCGTATCTTTAGGCATAAAGTTTTTCGTTATGGCAAAGTTACATTTTCGTCCTTACATTCCCAACCAAACCGTTCTTTTTCCACAAAGAATTGATGAAAACATAGCTGCGAACGACCCGGTTCGCATCGTGAATGCTGTTATTTACAACCTCAATCTTGAGAGTTTCAAGAAGCTTTATAAGGAAACGGGCCGTTGTCCTTATCATCCTAAAATGATGCTTAAGGTGATAATCTACGCCTACATGAATAATATCCTTGCCGTAAAATAGAGAAGCACCTCCTTCGTGACATTCATTATATTTGGCTTGCCGGTAATGAGCATCCGGATTTTATCACGATCAACCGTTTTCGTAACCGTGTAAAGGAGGAAATAAATAATGTATTTACCCAGTTGGTTCTTGTCCTTGCCGATAAAGGCTTCATCAGCCTTGATGTGGAGTATATCGACGGTACTAAGATTGAATCCAAAGCCAACAAATATACTTTTGTCTGGCGCAAGACAGTCGAACGGAACCGTACGAGACTAATGGATAAAATCCGTATTCTCTTGGAGCAGGTGGATGAAACCATTGCACAGGAGAACTCTATAAAAGACACATCCGTGGAGTTTACTTCCTGCAAGCTCTCTGACATAGTGGATGAACTTAAAGAAGCCCTGGAACGCCAGCCTGCAACAAAGGATAAGGAAGAAAAGAAAGCTCTGCGCAAAAAGAAGAAGCAGGTCAGGGAACTTGAAGGGTATCGTGACAAGCTGATAGAATATGACAATCACCTTGATACCCTTGGAGAACGTAACTCCTATTCCAAGACCGATCCTGGTGCCACATTCATGCGCATGAAAGAAGATGCCATGAAGAACGGGCAGACCAAACCCGGATATAATCTGCAAATAGGTACTGAAAACCAATTTATCACAGACTTCTGTCTGTTTCCCAACCCTACCGATACACTGACCCTCATACCTTTTTTCCACTCTTTCCAGTACCGCTATAACCGTTTACCGAATATCTGCGTGGCAGACTCCGGTTACGGTTCGGAAGAAAATTACCGGTTCATGCAGGAGAATGGGATAGAAGCCTTCATCAAGTACAATTACTTCCATAAAAAACAGCGTCCCCGTTATACTCCCAACCCGTTCCATGCCGAAAGTCTCCATTACAATGTCCAAGGGGGAGGATTATTACGTTTGTCCTATGGGACAGCACATGAACCGTATAGGAACCAAACGTGACAAGACAGCGAGTGGATACATCACCGAAAGTGCCCGGTATAAAGCAAAAAGATGCGAAGGTTGCCCTTTGCGTGGCAGTTGTTTTAAAGCTCGGGGGAACCGTATTATAGAAGTCAATCACCGATTAAATCAATACAAACGGCAGGCACGGGAAAGATTTGCTCTCAGAAGAAGGTATCAAGCATAGAGGCAGGAGGTGTATAGAACCAGAAGCTGTGTTTGGACAAATGAAATACAACATGGCATACAGAAGATTCCGGCATGTGGGAGAAGACAAGGTTACAATGGACTTTGCTTTCTTTGCTATAGCTTTTAATATCAAAAAAATGTGCGCTAAACTGAAAAAAAAAAGAAGGAAAGGGGCTCATTACAGTTGCCAAATATATGTTTATGGGACTATTTATAACCCGATATAATTGGAATATAGCAACTTGTTGCCAAATGCATGAGGAAAAAGTAGCATAGCCAAAAGAAAATATAGCACTGCGGCGGACGAAGCATGGCACTACCAACGTTTTCACAAACATCTGATGGAAAAATACGCACCCGGCGGCTACCTTAAACTTTGGCTTCCCGACTCAAAGAACGCCGAAAGGCTGAAAGAACTGCAAAGCATCATAGCGGATGAGGTGCGTCTGAAAAGCATTTTTCACCGCATGTTCGAAGAAGAGAAAAGATAAAAGACTATCTTTGCAGCCAATTAACTGAATAATAATTAAAAAACAAAATATATTTATGGCATTAAAAGCAGGTATAGTGGGACTGCCCAACGTAGGGAAATCCACTCTTTTCAACTGTCTGTCCAGTGCAAAGGCACAGGCGGCAAACTTTCCTTTTTGTACTATCGACGCCCAAATGGGTCAGGTATCCGTGCCTGACGAGCGACTGACCAAACTCGCCGAAATCGTTCATCCGGGACGCATCGTGCCCGCCGTATGCGACATTGTCGATATTGCCGGACTGGTGAAAGGCGCCAGCAAAGGTGAAGGACTGGGCAACCAGTTTCTGGGCAACATCCGCGAGTGCGACGCCATTATCCATGTGCTGCGTTGCTTCGACAACGGCAACATCGTACACGTGGACGGAAGCGTAGATCCGGTGCGCGACAAGGAAATCATCGATACCGAACTCCAGCTCAAGGACCTCGATACGGTAGAAAACCGCATCAAGCGTGTAGAGAAGATAGCCAAAGTTGGCGGAGATAAAATGGCGAAAGTAGAGTACGAACTCCTGCTCCGCTACAAAGACGCATTGGAACAGGGACAGAGCGCCCGCACCGTAATACCTCAGAACGATGACGAGGAGCAATGCGCCAAACAGATGTTCCTGCTCACCACGAAACCGGTACTCTACGTCTGCAACGTAGACGACACCAGCGCCGCCACCGGCAACCAATACGTAGAGCAGGTGCGCGAGGCCATCAAAGACGAAGATGCCCAGCTCATCATCATCTCCGCACAGACCGAAGCCGACATCGCCGAATTGGAAACTTACGAAGAAAAGCAGATGTTCCTCGAAGACCTCGGCCTGAAAGAAAGCGGTTGCAACCGGTTGATTAAAGCTATCTACAGCCTGCTGAACCTCGAAACCTTCATCACCGCCGGCGAAATGGAAGTAAAGGCATGGACCTACCGCAAAGGCTGGAAAGCCCCGCAATGCGCCGGTGTTATCCACACCGACTTCGAGAAAGGATTTATCCGTGCAGAAGTCATCAAGTACGAAGACTACATCAAGTATGGCAGTGAAGCCGCCGTGCGCGAAGCCGGAAAGATGGGCGTGGAAGGCAAGGACTACGTGGTGCAGGACGGCGACATCATGCACTTCCGTTTCAACGTATAAAAATAACCAACGGATGAAATAACCATATATGAAACAGCTTTTTGCTATCCTGTTCCTCTTCCTGCTTATACCTGCCGGATATGCCCAGCAGCAAGACTCGGTAACCATCCGCGGACGGGTGACAGACTACAGCGGACAACCCATAGACAGTGCCAGCATTTGGTGGCAGAACCCGCAGTTCGACGATGTCATAGAAGCCATAACCGGCAAAGACGGATATTATACCGCCCGCGTACCTAAAGGAAAATATCAGAACGTGGGTTCCATCTATCTGCCTTCCTATGCACACGTTGCCATGAAAAGCAGCCTGCCCGAAGCCGAGCACCGTCTGGAATTCTGGGCGTGGGATTTCATAGCCGACCGCGATACGACGCTCAACATCCGTTACCACCGCATGGAAGCCTACGGTATGCGTGTTTTCCGCATCCCCGGAGCCATGCCTGCCTATCAGATATACGTCCGTCCCATGAGTCTGACACGCTTCTACCGATGGATGAAAGAGGCAAAGCCCGAATCATTGGTACACGGTGAGAAAATCGGCAATATCAAGCAGGAAAAACAAGATAAAAAGGCTAAAGAATGCCAGTTGGCTCCCCGTCCTGAACAACTGAAAGCCACAGTATGGATAGACGGTGAAGAAGTGCCCGTATTGATGAAACAGGAAATAAAGGAGTATTTCGATGCCAATGAATATGGAAATGCCTATCTGCTGACGGTAGACTTTCCCAAGCTTCGGAAAGCAGAACTCCCCTACCATGTCTTCAAGGTAGAACTGACCGACCTTGAAAACGGCGACCGGGGTGAAGGGCTTTACTACATGGAAAAAGAAACTTACGTCAAATAATCCATTTAATGAATGACGAACAGTAAATTGAAATACCTCATTGCAGGAACCGGCGGCGTAGGCGGTTCAATAGCCGCATTTCTCGCTCTCGCTGGAAAGGACGTCACCTGTATTGCCCGTAGCGGACATCTTGCCGCCTTACGTGAAAACGGATTGAAGTTACATTCCGATTTAAAAGGCGAGCATACATTGGCCGTTCCGGCTTATACGGCAGAGGAATATGCCGCCCTCGCCTCTTCGGCGGACGCTTACAAGGCAGACGTTATTTTCGTATGCGTCAAAGGCTATTCCGTAGACTCCATTACGGAATTAATCAGGCACGCCGCACACAAGGACACGGTAGTAATCCCCATCCTGAACGTCTATGGCACAGGTCCGCGCATCCAGCGGCTGGTTCCCGGCGTCACGGTACTGGACGGCTGCATCTACATCGTAGGATTCGTATCCGGCAAAGGCGAAATCACGCAAATGGGCAAGATATTCCGGTTGGTTTACGGGGCACACAAAGACACCATTGTTTCCCGTGAAACATTGGCAGCCATACAGCGGGATTTGCAGGAAAGCGGCATCAAGGCCGACATATCTCCCGACATCAACCGCGACACCTTTGTCAAATGGTCTTTCATCTCGGCCATGGCCGTTACCGGAGCTTACTACGACGTGCCTATGGGCGAAGTGCAGAAGCCCGGCAAAGTACGCGACACCTTCATCGGGCTTTCGCAGGAAAGCGCGGCCTTGGGACGGAAACTGGGCATCGGGTTTGAGGAAGATATCGTAGCGTACAACCTCAAGGTAATCGACAAGCTTGCCCCCGAAAGCACCGCTTCCATGCAAAAAGATATGGCGCGCGGCCACCAAAGCGAAGTGCAGGGATTGCTTTTCGACATGATTGCGGCAGCCGAAGAACAGAATATCGACATCCCTACATACAGAATGGTAGCGGAGAAATTCAAATAATTTTATACCTTTGCCTCACCATCTTATACAGTTTCGTCTTCCGGAGCGTAGCGCAGAACCTCTTCCGTGCAATACATACATAAAAAGAGCAGATTCTGCGCTACGCTCCAAAGGACGAAAACAAAGATATAAACTAACTTAAATTGCTTATGAATATGCTGACTCTCCTCTCTATCAACTGGAATCCCAACCCGGAACTGTTCAACCTTTTCGGCAGCCTTCCAATCCGGTATTACGGCCTGTTATGGGTGGTAGGTATCGCTCTTGCCTACGTAATAGTACACCGCCAGTACCACGACCGGAAAATCGACGAAAAGACATTCGAACCGCTGTTCTTCTACTGCTTCTTCGGCATCCTGGTAGGAGCGAGACTGGGGCACTGTCTGTTCTACCAGCCGGATTATTACCTGAATCACTTCTGGGAAATGATACTTCCCGTGAAGTTCCTGCCGGACGGCGGCTGGAAGTTTACCGGCTACGAAGGGCTTGCCAGTCACGGCGGTACGCTAGGACTGATTATCGCCCTCTGGATGTACTGCCGCAAAACCAAGATGCACTATATGGATGTGCTGGACATGATAGCCGTAGCCACACCTGTCACCGCCTGTTGCATCCGCCTTGCCAACCTGATGAACTCCGAGATTATCGGCAAGCCGGCCGATGTGCCCTGGGCTTTCGTCTTTGAACGGGTGGATATGCTGCCCCGCCATCCGGCACAGCTCTACGAAGCAATCGCCTACTTCATCTTCTTCCTGGGCATGGTCTACCTGTACAGGCGCGGACAAAAGCAGCAGGAAAACAAGCTCAAAACGGACTTCAGCACCACCAAAGCCAAGTCCACCGCAGTGCAAACCGGCGCTACCCTACCCTACCACCGCGGTTTCTTCTTCGGCCTCTGCCTGACTGAAATATTCGTATTCCGCTTCTTCATCGAGTTCCTGAAAGAGGATCAGGTGGATTTTGAAAGCGCAATGACGCTAAATATGGGGCAATGGCTCAGCATTCCGTTCATACTTATCGGAGTGTACTTCATGTGTTTCCACGGCAAGAAAACGGCAGGAAAATAAGAACTCCGCAACAATAAAAAAATATCAAGGCATGAAACCGACAGTTCCACCTAAGGAAACTGAAAGTTCCATGCCTTGATACTTCTTGTTCCACTACGTGAAACAAAGAGTTTCTCACGGGGAAACAAACCGTTCCCTCAGGAGAAATTTTTTGTTTCATTCTTTGAAACCCGACTTACGTCGCAGGTTACTTTCCTTTGACTATCCGCTTGATGTCATTCAGCTTGTTCAGCGCTTCGAGCGGTGTCAGGTTGTTCACATCCAGGTTCAGTATCTCGTCGCGTATCTGGCACAACACCGGGTCGTCGAGCTGGAAGAAACTGAGCTGCATGCCGCCGCGCGTCTCTCCCACTTCAACCATCGGCTTGGCCGCGATGCCTTGCTGGCGGTTGTCCTTTTCAAGCTGTTTCAATATATCACCGGCGCGTTTCACGATACTTTTGGGCATACCCGCCATTTTGGCTACATGGATACCGAAGGAATGCTCGCTGCCGCCGCGCTCCAGTTTGCGCAGGAAAATGACCTTATTGTCGATTTCCTTCACCGATACATTATAGTTCTTGATGCGCTTGAAGGATTTCTCCATTTCGTTCAGTTCATGGTAGTGCGTGGCAAAGAGCGTACGCGCCTTGGCATGCGGATGTTCGTGGATATACTCCACAATGGCCCAGGCAATGGAGATGCCGTCGTAGGTGGAAGTACCGCGCCCCAACTCGTCAAAAAGCACCAGGCTGCGGGGAGAAAGGTTATTCAGGATGTCGGCCGCCTCGTTCATCTCCACCATAAACGTAGACTCGCCCACGGAGATATTGTCGCTGGCCCCCACACGGGTGAATATCTTGTCCACCAGACCGATATGCGCGCTTTCCGCCGGAACGAAACAGCCGATTTGCGCCATAAGCGTAATCAGGGCGGTCTGACGGAGCAATGCCGACTTACCCGCCATGTTGGGACCGGTAATGATGATTATCTGCTGCGTACTGCTGTCCAGCATCACATCGTTGGCTACGTACTTCTCGCCTATCGGAAGCTGCTTCTCGATGACCGGATGACGTCCCTGGTGTATCTCCAGCACCTCGTCGTCGGAGATTACGGGACGGATATAATTGTTTTCGCGGGCTGCGGTGGCAAAAGACAGCAGGCAGTCCAGCCGGGCTATCTGGTTCGCATCGGTCTGAATGGCAGGAATAAACTCACTCAAGGACTGCACCAGCTCTGCATAAAGCTGTGTTTCCAGCACCAGTATCTTGTCCTCGGCGCCGAGTATCTTTTCCTCATATTCTTTCAATTCCTGCGTAATGTAACGCTCGGCATTGACCAGTGTCTGCTTGCGAATCCACTCCTGCGGCACTTTATCCTTGTGCACGTTGCGCACTTCGATATAGTAACCGAACACATTGTTATAGCCGATTTTCAGGCTGGGAATGCCCGTAAGCTCACTCTCCCGCTGCTGTATCTGCAAAAGATAGTCCTTGCCGGAATAGGCTATCCGGCGCAGCTCGTCCAATTCGGCATTCACGCCGGATTTTATCACACCGCCTTTATTGACAAGCAACGGCGGGTCGTTGTTGATTTCCCTTTCGATGCGGTCGCGGATGGAACGGCAGATGTCCAGTTGTCCGCCGATATGGTTCAGACTGGCGTTATCGGCATCCATACAGGCTTCCTTAATCGGTTCGATAGCCTGCAGGGCCACTTTCAGAGCGACTACCTCGCGGGGAGAAACACGTCCTACGGCTACTTTGGAGATAATGCGTTCCAGGTCGCCTATCAAGTGCAAGTGCTCTTCAATCACTCCCTTGAACTCAGGCTTCCGGAAGAAATACTCCACCACGTCCAGCCGTCCGTTAATGGGCTTCACATCCTTCAGGGGGAATACCATCCAACGCTTCAGCAGGCGGGCTCCCATCGGGCTGATTGTTTTATCTATCACATCCAACAAGCTGCTGCCGCCGTCGTTCATGCTGCCCATCAGCTCCAGGCTGCGCACCGTAAACTTATCCAGACGGACGTACTTATCTTCCTCTATACGTGCCAGCGAGGTGATATGTCCTATCTGCGTATGCTGCGTCATAATGAGGTACTGCAAGATAGCCCCCGAAGCGATGATACCGTTTTTGAGATGCTCCACGCCGAATCCCTTCAGGTTTTTCACTTCAAAGTGTTTCAGCAGTTTCTCGCGGGCGGTGGTTTCCGTAAACACCCAGTCGTCCAGCTCGAACGTAAAGAACTTGCTGCCGAAATTGCCTTCGAACATTCCCCGGCGGCCACGTTCAAACAGCACCTCTTTCGGGGCGAAGTTGTTCAGCAGCTTGTCTATATGGTCAAAGGAGCCTTCGGCGGTCAGGAACTCACCGGTGGAGATATCCAGAAACGCCACCCCGCAGGCGCCTTTACCGAAATGAACGGCGGCGAGGAAGTTGTTTTCACGGTAATTCAGTATATTGTCGTTAATGGATACGCCCGGCGTTACCAATTCGGTGATACCGCGTTTCACCAGTTTCTTGGTGAGCTTCGGGTCTTCCAACTGGTCGCAAATGGCTACGCGCTTGCCCGCACGTATCAGTTTGGGCAGATACGTATCGAGCGCATGGTGGGGAAAGCCTGCCATTTCAATCGTTTTTCCCTTGCCGTTGGCGCGCTTAGTCAAGGTAATGCCTAATATTTCAGAAGCCAGGACGGCATCGGTGGAATAAGTTTCATAGAAGTCGCCGCAACGAAACAGCATGACCGCATCGGGGTGCTTTGCCTTCAACTCAAGAAACTGCTTCATCATCGGGGTAAGGACAATATCTTCGTGCATACAGGTATATCTTTGCGGAACACAGAAGCACGGTGGCGCAGAGTTTTAACGGTATGAACTCCCGGTTTCATGAAGCAGACGCTCTGCACAAGCAACTCTGTGCCACCGTATCTCTGTGTTCATTGATTAATGTCACAAAGATAATCCTTTTTTAGAAAATACGTATGTAAAGGGTTTCAATCCTTAGCAAGCCTTAACAAAGCCGGTGTTTTTGCTAAAACATGTTATAAAACACACTTTTTTATTTGCTTTATTTGGAAATTTCCCGAAAGTCCGTACCTTTGCACTGTGTTTTTCATAGTATTAGATTTAAGGTTAACAAAGGTTGGAGTACAGCGGTACTCCTTTTTTTATGCCCGTACGTCCGGTTCATACATCCGCAGCGCCCGCGCATGTCCGGCTTCAACCGCTAAAACCGGCGCAAAAGTACCTCGAGCGTCACACCGCTGTCCGCTTTCATCTTCTCCATACGAATACGCTTCAGGCGCTTCTTTACCGAATCTTTCTCCAGATGCATGATTTGTGACATTTCCAATTGGGACAGTTGCATCTTCACCATACAGCAGTAGCGCAAATCCTCTTTATTCAAAGCAGGATAGTGTTGTTGCAGCCGCCTGGTGAAGTTATCGAAAATAATGTCCGCGTTCTGCACAATGTCTTCCCAGTCATCGTCCGAAAGAAGGATATTGCTCCCCTTCTCTATCTCCTGAACGATACGCTGGTTCAGCCTTCTGAAGAAAGTCTCCTTCAGCCGGGCTTCCTTCTGCTCCATTTCGGCCATACGCTGCAAGTTCTCGGTAGTTACTTGCCGCTGATGATGCAATTCTTCCTGCTGACTGGCAAGCTGGTGCTGCTGCTCCACCAGCCGGCGGCGGTTGCGCCAATAAAAGAAATAAATGGTACTTGCTATCCACAGCGACAATAGGGACAAGGTAGCCATCAGATATACATTGCTCTGCCTTTCGGCGGCCTGAGTGCGCCAATAAAGGTTCTCCACGGACAGTTGCTCGTGCTTGTAAAGCTCCTGCAACGCAATGACTTCCGCCGTATGGCGTTGCTTCCTCACGCTGTCCGCCAGTTCCGTAAAACGCAGCAGAAGAGAGTATGCCTCATTGCACCGTCCCATTTTATAATACGCTCCGGACATATGGTTATAGGCATCCGCCTGTGTTGCCAAATTCGGGCTGGCAACGGCTTTCCGGAAATAATGGTAAGCGGAGTCATACTGTCCCAGCTTCCCGAACAAATCCACCTTATCGGCATACAGGCCGAGAATGGCAAGGGTATCTTTACGGGAACGTAACCCGATAGCTTTGTCTATATACTCCAGTGCCTTTCCGTTCTCTCCCATTTTGGCATAGATACTGCCCAAATCGGTATATACATGAGGTAATTGCGACGGCAGGGAATCCGCTATTGCCGCATCATAGGCGGCCTGTGCATAATAAAGGGCGCTGTCCAGCCTGTTCAGAAAGTAATAGCCGGTGGCGATATCGCACAACGCCAGGTTCTTGTAAAACAGATTGTCCATCCTCAACGCCGCCTTCAACGCCTCTTTGGAATAGCGCATCTTGCCCTCATACTCTTCCTGGTTCAGGCAGACGACTCCCAGCCATGTATTGACCCTGTAGAGCTGCTCGTCATTGCCGCTTCCCTGCAGGAAAAGCAAGGCTTTCAGAAAAGACTGCATGGCATCCTTCATGCGGTACAGCCGCCTGTCCAGGTGCGCCTTGCAGTACAACGCCCGTTCAGCATACAGAGAATCTCCCGACTCACTGAAATATTTGATGGCCGGCAGCAGCAATGTATCGGTTTCCGCATTCAACTGCTGTTTCCGGTGCATGGCTTCGGACAATAATAAAGCGTAGAGCGCATAGTCGCGGTCGGTAAGGTTGTTCTGCGGCTCTTTGATTTCCTGCATCACGGCGATAGCACTGTCCGTCTCTTTTTCCGCCATCAGTTTTTCCGCCAGCGCTACCCGGCGGTCGGGACCGCACGCTACCAGAAACATACTCCACAAAACAACCGAAATTATATGTTTATACCTCATCGTTCCAAAATTTGTCATTCATAAGAATCCATTACCACTTCACCGGTTTCCCCGTGCACAAGTATTACCCTCACTTTATCCGGCTGCACGGAGTCGCGTACATCAATCTCCCATAACGGCATATCCCGGCTTGCATCCACATAACGGTTTACACTGACATGTGCCGTGTCCGACAGATTTATGCCACGCAGTTTAGCAAATATATGAATATCCTGCCATGTATACAGAAAAGTGTGCTTCTTTTTAACCTGCCCGGACGAACCCGCTGCCACCCCGGCCTGCGCACCGGCAGAATAACGGATTTCATCCTGCGGCTGCGGATACACGGTTGCTACCGGATGTATTCCCTTGACGACTCCCCAGCCCAGCCAACCGTCCGCCAGGTCTATTTTCAGGTAAACACGTTCCGAACCTTCAAACTGCCGTGCCATGCGGGGCGACACATTGACACATGTGTACCGGTCTCCTTCCACAAACAGTTCGCCATACGAAAAGGTATTCAGCAGCCAGGAAGCGGAATAGCGCGAAGAACGGGATTTAGGCCTACGGTCGTGCACCTTGGCGGCTATAATCCTATAGTCGCAGGTTTTATCGGCGGAAGTAAAGCACGCATTCAGCCAAAAGAGAGAAACGACTACCACATTCGTACACAATGCCGACAAACCTGCCCCCCAGAACAAACCGTAAAGCATGTTTCTCCCCAGCCGCCTTGCTCCTTTCTTCTCGTCCCGGCCGCAACGGAGATACACATACAGCATCCGGCCCCCCATGCCGATAACGAACAGAACAGAAGCGACAACCGCATTCAGACTTTGATAGCTGCCCGTTGAAAAAGCCGTGCGCAGCAACCATGCTTCTTCCGGATGCCAGGCACGGCAATGCAGCAAAAACAGTACGATTATCACCGGAACTGCAATCTTCCACAAAGCAATCCTGCCCTTTCGCCCGGCAGATTCCGCCCGTATGCTTTCCTCACGGCACCGCTGTCCGGGTGTATGCTTCAATCTTTGCTTTTTCCCACTCATATGGCAGTACGGTTATCAGCCGGTTTCCTACAAATAGGTCTCACCGTCTATTTTCAGCAAAAAAGGTTTTATCGGATAGTCCGTACCGCCGAAGGTCAACTTCCTGACTCTGATGATATTGCTTCCGGACCGTACCACTTCCATTCTGTACACAAACGCATACTCCTCTTTCCCGTCCTGCTTGCTATACCGGGTGGAAAACGACAGTTGCCTGATACCGGGATGCTCCAGTTCGGGTCTGCTCTCATCGGGATGGCGGTTGCAGGTCAGGACGAATTTAAAGACTTCTCCCGGCCGGAGTGTTTCAGGCTCGGTACTGACACTACAGACCACTTCTTCTATATTCTCTGCAGGAAGTACGCAGACCTTCATCGTAGAGCAGGTACGCATCTTCCCTCCTGTCATGGCCCGTACCGAAGGCAGAGTAACCCAACCGGCTTTCTTGAAACGGACTATGTAATAGTTTCCGTGGAGTGAAAGATTCTCCTGCTTGCCGTTTACAAAAGAAGTCTTTGACGACCGCGTAGAATGCGGGCCCGACACCAGCTCCGCCTCACAGTCGTCCCACCGGGGAACAGACATGTCGTAAATCTCTCCGGTACTGTAATAGCCGACCCGGACATCCTGCCCCACATGCACTTTGCAAAAAGACGTATCTACTTCATTGAAGAATCTTACACTATCATTTTGCGCCGACAAGGTTGCAATATGCAATGCCAGACAGCACAAAACGACAAACACTTTCGGATAGCGTATCTCATTCATCCCGGTACTATTTTGTTTCTTCCCACTCTTTTTCCAGCTTACCGTCTATGTCATACATTTTCCACCGGCCTACACGTCTGCCGTTGAGGTATTCGCCCGTTTCACGAACGGCGTCGTTCTTCACGTAACGCGACTCGAACAGTCCGGTTTTCCGCCCGTTTACATAAGTGGATATTTCCCAATAATCATAACGGTTGGTAACAATCAGCCGGCGCTCCTTACCATGCAGACGACCGTGTTGGTAGGTCGCTTCGTAAACAAGCTCTCCATTGCCAGGATTATATTCGCGATAAAGCCCATCCTTACGGTCGGCTTTCAGGTAAAATTCACGGCTGCGGGCGCCCGTATTACGGTCATACGATATATGCAGTCCTTCTTCCCTGCCGTTGACGTAAGTCTTCACGGACAATGTATCACCACTTTCGGCAATTTCGATCCACCGGCCGTCCTTTTTGGTCGTTCTTATAATGCCCCAGAATATGCGGTTGTCCGAAAGTGAACATCGAGGAGTATTCACCGTCTTTCATGCCGTATTCATTATAATATTCCGTCTCATAAAGTTCGTACGTCCCTTTCAGGAAAGTAAACTGTTTGCCTACCTGCTTACCGTCCTTATAAGTATGGTCCCTGCGCAACGTACCGTCCCACTCATAAACCATATCCTTTCCATCCTGCTTGCCGTTGCGGTAGTTCACCTCGCGCTCTACCTTGCCGGTAGTAAAGTAGGTTTTATGGGCGCCGTGCAGCTTGCCGTCCTTATAGGACTTCTCTTCCTGCACACGCCCCTCGCTATCGTACATCTTAAATACACCGTCTTTCTTGCCGTCCTTGTATATACCGTCGCATTTCAGCTTGTTGTATTCATACTCTCCATACTTGCCGTTGTAAAAACCGTCCCTAAATTCAGCCTGTATATAAGCAGAGTGATAACCGTCTATGATGCGGTGGTCTCCGTTCAAGGGTTTTTCTGTTTTCAGGTCACGAAAAAGAATACGTCCGTCACCCACATTGATAGCCGATACCTGCTCAATCGGATACTCGCTTCTGTGCCTGTACCATAACAGGCAGAAACATCAGAAAAGAAATCAATGCCACACATTTCTTCATAGCTCTTTCTTTCAAAATCCTACTCTTTTTATCCATAATTATTACTTTTTATAAAAGTTGAAAACAGTCGTATAACGCACCAACGGGCCTATAGGACAAAAATAAAAGATAGGTACTGAATAAGAAAACGGACAAGGGGTATAATTACGGGATACTTCACACCCGATAAATATCTATTTTACAACTGATTATAATGATATATAAAGAGGTATGCAAGGGTATATTTATATATCAATAAAAATATACGTTATAATTTTTCAAAGCAAATAAAGAAAATGGAAAAGCAGGTATCCGACTGACGTTTCTTTATTATTTTGTATCCATTTTTCTCTATTCATAGAATACTTTTTCTTTCTAATCCAAATAAAAGAAGGTGCGCTATTGTGATATGAACACGCGTTCGTGAAGTTCAATCGGACACACCTTCTTCTATCCTGTAATTCCGGCTAAAGCCGTTATGCTTCCTGCTTGGAATATTCCGAAAACTCACATCCGAACTGTTCCACCAGCATATTATCCATGTCATCGGCCTTAAAGGCAAGATTCACCAGATTCGTACGGATTTCATCTTCCGACTCTTCCGTGAGGTCGGACAGATGGATGCGATAAGCCATATAAATCTGCCGGCCTTCAATGCCCAGTTTATAGGGAGCGAAATCCTCACTCAGGATATAGTCCAATACACGTTCCACCTCTTTCTTAGGCAAGAGGTTAATGGGAGAAACAGCAAACAGATAAGTGTTTTCATACACAAAAATACGAATCTCCGAACTCCCTTTATGAAACGTCCACGAATCGTAACCGTCCCGCGCAAGGATAGGGTTAACTCCCATTTCGGCAATGGCCTGTTCGCAAAACACACTCAAAGGCGACTGTTCACGCTCCGCAAAAACTTCTTCCGGCAACTTTTCACCGCAGGAAGGACAAAATTCCTCTTCCTCGGATATCAGCTCATCGCAACTGTCGCACTGTACCTGGAATGTATTGCGGTCAACCCCGTCACCGACTCCAAAAGCTTGCGCAATGCCTCTACACGCACACCAAACCCCATATTGTCCGCATTGGTGAACTTGCTTACCGTTACTCCCACCACTTCACTGTTTTCATTGAAGATAGGTCCGCCCGAATTACCGGGATTTACGGCAGCATCGGTCTGTATATAATATTTTCCTTCCATAAGCTGCTTGGGCGAGGAAACCGACCCTTCCGTTACCGTAAAAGGCATGCCGTAAGGATACCCCGCCACACTGACCTTTCCGCCAATGGCCAATGAATCGTCCGCAGCCAGGCTCAGTTCGGGAAGAGCTGAAAAGTCTGCATCCACAGCCAATAAGGCAATATCCAAAGAAGGATTTACGAGCACCACTTTGGCAAGGTAAGGATTCCGGTCGTTATCATGTATGGCAACAGTATGGAAACCGTTCACCACATGGTAGTTCGTTACAAAAAGATTATAAGATTTCAGATAGAAACAGCTTCCGGAACCGCCGGCATGTGTCACCTTATATACGAGTTTATAAATGTTCTGATCCATAATATATAGTTTAGATACCGTTAAGTTAATTCATAATTCCCATCACCTTCTTCTGCATTTCAAGCATCAGCCGGGAGTATTCCTGCATATTACCGCTCATCATGGCTTCCGCCATTTTCTGTTGCAACACCTGCATGTCGTCACTTCCCATGGTTTCCGTAATTTTCTGCACCTGTTCCATGCCGGCAGCAAAGTCCGTCTCATCCTCATCGTCCAAATCGCCTTCCATAATCTTGTCCATAGCGTTGTAAAGAATTTCAGAGGCCTCTTCCAAAGAGCGGTTGCCTGCGCTTCTTCAAAGCTTTTGATATAACGGCATTGATATCGTCCTGCATATCATTATAGAAATAAGCTTCGTAGAACACATAAAGCAAGCGTACCGCACTGCGTTCATAATTCTCCGACTGGATGGCTTCGGTGGCTTCTTTATAGACATTCATAAAATTCTCCTGCACGTTTTTCAGGGAAGAACGGCGCTTTGCAGATACCAACGTGTCCGTGTAGTAAAGGTCTTCCGCCAGTTTTTCTTCGGAACGGCAAGCAGCTTTTCAAGAAATGCTTTTCCTTTTGATACAACCTCTTCCGTAGGCAGGTCGGCATCCATATCATTCACTGCCTTGTCAAGGTCGTTCAGTAATTGTCCCTGAGGATGTGCAAAATAGGAAATCTGGTAGAAAGCGGTATCCAGCACATTCCACGAATAACCGTACCGGCGGTCGGCCCCATACTCTTTGAGTGCCTCCAACGTTTCGCGTCCCAATGTCTGTATGCCTTCATAAATGCGGTCTACCTCTTCCTGCGGATACGGAGTCACCTGCGGCTCGTAACAGCGGGTAGCGCCAAATTTCGTACAGAACTCATCGTCATACTTATCGCCTATGTGGCAGATATTCTGAAGCACGAAATACATTTTATGCGGATGACTCTGTGAAAGCGGACAAACATATTCCATATTCAACTTATCACCGTTCTTTACGAAGCGGGGCAATAACAATTTATTCAGGTTCAAGTCCGCCACCTGACGGAGCATGGCTACCCTACCCTTTTCCGGCAGATTCAGGAAATCGGCATTGATATGGAAAAAACCGTCGGCAATACGGATATGTACAAGAATGGAACCATGAGGAATGTGAAACTCCGTACCGTCGGCATTACCGTACTTGGTACGAAAGTCCGCGTTCAAATAATCCAGCAAACTATGAAAAGCCTGTACATACTCACCCCGGTTATACAAGTCCACACCCTGTTCGTAGGCTTCGGTACGGATAGCACTTTGCGTAGAATCTACTACGGGAGAAATAAAAGCAAATGTCTGTTTCATATCATGATATTGTATTTAAAGAAATAATAATAACCGTATCCCACCCTGCGGAATGCCGGAAAACAAATATAGAAAGCAAAAACACAAACAAGAACGCAGATGCAGGGGGATAAATACAGAATGAAAACATCCCGTTAAAATATTGAATATTAAAAATTTATTCAATATCAACAGTATAAAACAAGGGGATATTTGCCCCGAAAACATGGATTGCTTCCCTTTCTTTCCGCCCGATACATACCAGCCGGACGGCACAACAGAACGGGAAATGTAATTATTCTTCGCTCCCACATAGTATATGGAAAAGCCGGTATTCGCAACAAGTGATTTCCTTTTTCTGTACAACAAAAAAACGCTGTTAATAAACCCTTCTGCAATTTTACTATAATTCGAAAAAAATTATAGTAAAATTCTCTCCGAATTTATTAACAGCCTGTTTTCCCCCTATCGCGACACTTGTAATAAATACAAACAAAAAAGGATGCAATCTTCACAGATTACACCCTTTGAAATATCCTAAAAAATCTTTTTTGTAAAATCCTATTGAAGTAATTCAGCCATTATTTGTATTACAAACAAAAAATTAGTTTTAAAAGCACTTCACAAATATAGCGAATAAAAAGCGTATTGTCAAGTATTCCATGCTGTTTTTTTACCCTACTTCGCTACAAATCTGAAAATAAACCCTTAACTTTGCACCGTTTAATTAACAGGATATAAACCAAATTAAACGGGCTATCAACAAGTTTTAGTAAGTATATCAACAAGTTTTCAACAATATAATTACAACCATTATGGAATACAATTTCAGAGAGATTGAAAAGAAATGGCAGAAACGGTGGGTGGAGAACAAAACCTACCAGGTGACGGAAGACGAAACAAAGCAAAAATACTATGTACTGAACATGTTTCCCTACCCCAGCGGCGCAGGTCTGCACGTGGGTCATCCGTTGGGATACATCGCTTCGGACATCTATGCCCGTTACAAACGTCTGCAAGGTTTCAATGTCCTGAATCCTATGGGATACGATGCTTACGGCCTGCCCGCAGAGCAATACGCCATACAAACCGGACAACATCCGGCCATTACCACCGTCAACAATATCAACCGCTATCGCGAGCAATTGGACAAGATAGGTTTCTCTTTCGACTGGAACCGTGAAATCCGTACCTGCGACCCGGAATACTATCACTGGACACAATGGGCGTTCCAGAAGATGTTCAACAGCTACTACTGCAATGACGAAAAGAAGGCACGCCCTATCGAAGAACTGACAGAAGCATTTGCCAAATCCGGTAACGAAGGACTGAACGCCGCATGCAGCGAAGAACTGCACTTCACTGCCGATGAGTGGAATGCCATGAGCGAAAAAGAGCAACAGGAAATCCTGATGAACTACCGCATCGCCTATCTGGGTGAAACGATGGTAAACTGGTGTCCCCAACTGGGAACCGTACTTGCCAACGACGAAGTGGTAGACGGTGTATCGGAACGCGGCGGTTTCCCCGTAGTCCAGAAAAAGATGCGCCAATGGTGTCTGCGCGTATCTGCCTACGCACAACGCCTGCTGGACGGACTCGACACCATTGACTGGACCGAATCTCTGAAAGAGACGCAGAAAAACTGGATAGGCCGCAGTGAAGGCGCCGAAATCCAATTCAAGGTAAAGGACAGTGATTTGGAATTTACCATTTTCACTACCCGTGCAGATACCATGTTCGGAGTTACCTTCATGGTACTGGCTCCCGAAAGCGAATTGGTGGCCCAAGTAACCACTCCGGAACAGAAAGCCGATGTGGACGCCTACCTGGAGCGTACCAAGAAACGTACCGAACGCGAACGCATCTCCGACCGCAGCGTCACCGGCGTATTCTCCGGAAGCTATGCCGTCAATCCCTTTACGGGCGAAGCAGTGCCCATCTGGATTAGCGACTACGTATTGGCAGGATACGGCACAGGCGCCATCATGGCCGTACCGGCACACGACAGCCGCGACTACGCCTTTGCCAAGCACTTCAACCTGCCTATCGTTCCGCTGGTGGAAGGCTGCGATGTAAGCGAAGAAAGTTTCGATGCCAAAGAGGGTATCGTATGTAACTCTCCGAAAGCAGGTACAGAGCCTTATTGCGACCTCAACCTGAACGGACTGACTGTCAAGGAAGCCATCGCCGCCACCAAGAAATATGTGAAAGAACATAATCTGGGACGCGTAAAAGTAAACTTCCGCCTGCGCGACGCCATCTTCTCGCGCCAGCGCTATTGGGGCGAACCGTTCCCGGTTTACTACAAGGACGGAATGCCTTATATGATTGATGAAAGCTGCCTGCCGCTGGAACTTCCTGAAGTGGCTAAATTCCTGCCCACCGAAACGGGCGAACCGCCGTTGGGACATGCCTCTAAATGGGCTTGGGACACGGCAAACAAATGCGTGGTCGATAATGAAAGGATTGACAATATAACCGTTTTCCCGCTGGAACTGAACACCATGCCGGGATTTGCAGGTTCGAGCGCATACTACCTGCGCTATATGGACCCGCGCAACCATACGGCACTCATCGACAAGAAAGTGGATGAATACTGGCGCAACGTAGACCTCTACGTAGGTGGTACGGAACATGCTACCGGACACCTGATCTACTCCCGTTTCTGGAACAAATTCCTGCACGACCTCGGCGTATCCGCCGTTGAAGAACCGTTCCAAAAACTGGTGAACCAGGGTATGATTCAGGGAAGAAGCAACTTTGTATATCGCATCAAGGATACCAATACATTCGTATCGCTGAACCTGAAAGACCAGTACGACACTACCCCGCTCCACGTGGATGTCAATATCGTGTCCAACGACGTTCTCGACACGGAAGCGTTCAAGGCATGGCGTCCTGAGTATGCTACCGCAGAGTTTATCCTGGAAGACGGCAAATACATCTGCGGCTGGGCGGTTGAAAAAATGAGCAAATCCATGTTCAACGTGGTTAATCCCGATATGATTGTAGAGAAATACGGTGCGGATACGCTGCGTATGTATGAGATGTTCCTCGGCCCTGTAGAACAGTCCAAGCCCTGGGATACGAACGGTATCGACGGCGTACACCGCTTCATCAGGAAGTTCTGGTCGCTGTTCTACGACCGTACCGGCAACTACCTGGTAACTGATGAAGCTGCCGGCAAAGAAGAGCTGAAATCCTTGCACAAGCTCATCAAAAAAGTGACGGGAGACATTGAACAGTTCTCTTACAATACAAGCATCAGCGCCTTTATGATTTGCGTAAACGAGCTGTCCGCGCTGAAATGCAGCAAGAAAGAGATATTGAATCAGCTTACCGTTACGTTGGCTCCTTTCGCTCCGCACGTATGTGAGGAATTGTGGGAGACATTAGGTAACACAGGTTCTGTATGCGACGCGCAATGGCCTGCATACAACGAAGAATATCTGGTGGAAAATACGGTGAACTACACCATTTCGTTCAACGGAAAAGCACGTTTCAACATGGAATTCCCTGCCGATACGGCATCGGATGTTATTCAGGAAACGGTATTGGCAGACGAACGTTCCATGAAATGGACAGACGGAAAGACCATCGTCAAAGTAATCGTAGTACCCAAGAAGATTGTAAACATTGTTATCAAATAACAAATATGCAAATCACAAAACCAACCAAAGCCGAAATGATGAGGGAGTTGCAAGACTATGTCTTCATCACTTTCGGATTAATTTCTTACGCTATGGGATGGGCTGCGTTCCTTATCCCTTATCAGATAACGACAGGAGGTACTACGGGTATCGGTGCAATCATCTATTATGCCACTGGATTTCCTATCCAATGGTCGTATTTCATCATTAATGCAGTCCTGATGACGTTTGCCATCAAGATTTTAGGACCTAAATTCAGTATCAAGACCACATTTGCCATCTTCGGACTGACTTTCTTCCTATGGTTTTTCCAGTTGCTGGTGAACGGAGCGGACGGAGTGCCGCCTCAGATACTGGGACCGGGACAGGATTTCATGGCTTGCCTCATAGGCGCAGCCATGTGCGGTGCGGGTCTGGGCGTAGTGTTCAACTGCAACGGAAGTACGGGCGGTACGGACATTATCGCAGCCATCATCCATAAATACCGCGACGTTACTTTGGGACGCATGATTATGGCTTGCGACGTTATCATCATCAGTTCCTGCTACTTCATATTCAACGATTGGCGACGGGTGATTTTCGGTTTTGTAACGCTGTTCGTCATCGGCATCGTACTGGATTATATCGTGAACGGTGCGCGTCAGTCGGTACAGTTCTTTATCTTTTCCAAAGAGTACGAAAAGATAGCCGACCGCATCACCAAAGAGACTCATCGCGGTGTAACCGTACTCGACGGTATAGGCTGGTACAGCAAACGCAACGTGAAAGTATTGGTTGTGTTGGCCTACAAACGCCAGTCTGTCGAGATATTCCGTCTGGTCAAGGACATCGACCCGAATGCTTTCATCTCTCAAAGCTCCGTTATCGGCGTGTATGGAGAAGCGATTCGATAAATTGAAAGGAAAATGAAAAAAAAAGAAATTTGTATTTGCAACCAACAATGCCCACAAACTGGAAGAAGTAACCGCCATTTTAGGAGATAAAATAGAGCTTCTCAGCATGAAAGACATCCATTGCAATGCGGATATTCCCGAAACAGCAGATACGCTTGAAGGAAACGCTTTGCTGAAGGCAAGGTATATCTTTGAAAATTACCACCTGGATTGTTTTGCCGATGATACCGGCCTGGAAGTGGAAGCTCTGAACGGAGAACCGGGAGTTTATTCGGCACGCTATGCCGGCGATGCACACAATTCGGAAGCCAATATGCAGAAGCTGTTGCAGGACATGGAAGGAATGGAGAACCGAAAAGCCCGATTCCGTACCGTTTTCGCACTTATCGTCAATGGAAAGGAACACTTGTTCGAAGGCATCGTAAAAGGCGAAATAACGAAGCACAGGCACGGTACTTCCGGTTTCGGATATGACCCGGTCTTTATTCCGGAAGGATATACGCAGACATATGCCGAAATGGGAAGCGAATTGAAGAATAAAATCAGCCACCGGGCAGTGGCAACGGATAAGCTTTGCAACTTCCTGTCCAAGTAATGAAAGTGGCAAAAGTATGCGGATGCTTGCATTATGATAAATTTTCAGGCACGGATTACATGGTTCCGGTTTATGAAAACCGTAAATTCCATGTAATCCGTGCCTGAAAAAATATTGAAATCATTTTCATACCCTCATCGAAGAATGCCAGCGACAAGGGAATAATTCACTATAATCCCAGTTTTGCAGAAATCTCCAGCATCCTCTTGATCGGTTTCACCGCTTTCTCAGCAATTTCAGGATCTACTGTTATTTCCGGAGATTCGTCTTTCAAGCAATTATAAAGCTTTTCCAGCGTATTTAATCTCATGAAGCTACATTCATTGCAGGCACAGGTACTATCGTTAGGAGGTGCCGGAATAAATTTCGTCTGCGGACATTTCTTCTGCATCTCGTGCAGGATACCCGATTCCGTGGCAACGATGTATTCCTTTTCGGGATGGGCAACCGCATACTTCAGCAAAGCCGCCGTAGAACCTACTACATCCGCCAGTTTCAAAACCGTGCCCTTGCATTCGGGATGAGCCAATACCACTGCACCGGGATGCTGCTGCTTCAATTCAACAATCTTTTCAACCGAGAACTGTTCGTGTACATGGCACGCTCCGTCCCATAACAACATATTCCTGCCTGTAACGGAGTTGATATAATTTCCCAGGTTTCTGTCGGGACCGAATATTATTTTCTCATCTTCGGGAAAGCTTTCTACGATTTGTCTGGCATTGGTGGAAGTTACCACTACATCCGTAACAGCCTTTACGGCAGCCGTTGTATTCACATAGGATATCACCGTATGTCCGGGATGCTCTTTAACGAACTGTGCAAACTTATCCGCCGGGCAACTGTCGGCAAGCGAACAACCCGCCGCCATGTCGGGCACCAATACCTTCTTGTCGGGACAAAGTACCTTTGCCGTCTCACCCATGAAGTGGACACCGCACATCACGATAATATCGGCTTCCGTCTTTGCCGCCCATTGTGCCAGAGCCAGACTGTCGCCTACATAGTCGGCTATGTCTTGTATTTCACCCCTTCTGGTAGTAGTGTGCCCCAGAATGATTGCATTCTTCTCTTTCTTCAGTTGCTTGATAGCTTCTATCAGATTATCCATAATAATAATTTTTATTTCTCTTCTTTCTTTAAAAATCCTTTGATAGTGATGATAGGCTGTTAATAGTGTGGACAAATAAATCCAAATTTTCTTGCCCATAAAGTTATTAGTACAAGGCTAAACTTTATCCTTAGGTTATTAACGTAAGCAATTAAAGTTATATCTCTTGATAATAAGCTCCCTACTCTGCTATAGTCTCACTTCATTAACATCTTGTTGATAACCGCAAAGTTAATAACTTTAAAGGGATTAATCAGTGAAATAGTACTATAAAAATGTGTTTATACAGTCTTTGAAAGTTTAGGTTAACTTTTTTGGTTTGTTCGTTATGCAGGCGTATTATGCGTTACTTTGAATAATGCAAATATTATTTTTTAAAAAATTTTTCCATACGCTATTGACACCTTTTCAACGGTTATTAACAGGATGTGAACGGAAAGAAGTATCTTTGCACGACATGAGCCGGTACATAGTGTACAGACCAGTACAAAGCCTTACGATTATGAACAGAAAACTGAAGATAACCGAACTGAACCGCATTAGTACAGAGGAGTTTAAGGAAGCGGAAAAACTGCCGCTTGTAGTTGTATTGGATAATATCCGCAGTTTGCATAATATAGGTTCCGTATTCCGCACTTCGGATGCTTTTCGCATTGAATGTATCTATCTGTGCGGCATTACGGCTACTCCACCCCATGCCGAAATGCACAAGACGGCTTTGGGAGCGGAATTTACCGTCGATTGGAAGTATGTTAATAACACTGTTGAAGCTGTTGATAACCTCAAAAAAACGAAGGCTATACGGTTTACTCCGTAGAGCAGGCAGAAGCGCAGTATTATGCTGAATGAGTTGACTTTAGACAAAAACAGAAACTATGCCATAGTAATGGGGAATGAGGTGAAAGGTGTTCAACAGGAAGTTATTGACCATTCTCACGGCTGCATTGAAATTCCGCAATACGGTACGAAGCATTCTCTGAATGTATCGGTTACGGCAGGCATTGTTATCTGGGATTTATTCAATAAATTGAAGTGAGTGGACAAATATTAGTAATTAACAGCTTTATACTTGATTTATCAACCAACTTATTTGCTTATATAACAGTTATTTATTTCCTTTGTATGTTTACGTTAGTAACAGGTTTATCAACATAATATTAACTGATGTTTTATCCGGATGAATGGTATTGTAGAGAGGTCGGTGATGTGGAATTTGTGGCACGGTTGCCATAAATTCAGTGAAGGATGCAGATATTGTTATGTCTACCGGGGAGATGCAAAAAGAGATGTTGACAGTTCGGTTGTGGTTAAGACGAAAAATTTCGATTTGCCTGTACGGACGAATAAGAACGGAAGTTTTAAAATTCCGTCCGGAACTCTTGTTTATACCTGTTTTACTTCCGATTTTTTTTGTTGAAGATGCAGCGTGGCGAACTGAGGCATGGGAAATGATTCGTCAACGCAGTGATCTTCATTTCCTGATGATAACCAAACGTATAAACAGGGTTATGGAGTGTCTGCCTGTCGATTGGAAAGACGGATATGATAATGTAACTATCTGTTGTACAGTTGAAAATCAGTTATGTGCGGATAATCGTTTGCCTGTTTACAGAGCTATTCCTATAAAACACAAAATTATTATTTGCGAGCCGTTGTTGGAAGAAATCAGTTTGGATGCCTATAATATAGGAGAGTGGGTTGAACAAGTGGTTGCAGGGGAGAGTCCGGATATGAGGCCCGTATCTGTAATTTCGACTGGATTATGAAGCTTCACGATATTTGTGTGAAAAACAATGTTTCTTTCTGGTTTAAACAGACAGGTTCTAAATTTGTTAAAGAAGGCACTTTATATACCGTAAAACGTCAGTTTCAACATTCGCAGGCACGTAAGGCGGGCATTAATTTTAAATGATGTACTGAAGTTATCAGAGCTGCCCGCTCTCTACCAGTAAGATTACTCTTTCCGTAAGCGCATCATCTCCCGTAGGGTCGTATTGTTTTTTCAGACTGGCTCCGAACAGTGCGGCAAAGGTCTGGTAGAATCCGGCTTTAAAAGGTCCCATAAATGCTTTTACCAGTTCGTAGGAAGTGGAATGGGTTTGCCGGTCTACCAGTTTGATTAACAGTTTTCCTTGTGCAAAGGAAAGCTTTTTCATACGGGGAGTGTATTGTTCTTTCAACCCCTTTTCCACAGCTTTCAGGTGCTTTTGCCGCTCTTTTTGAGTGGGAATGGTCTGCAGGTATTCGTAAGTCTCGATAATCGCCCGGTTGATTTCCTTTGAAATGGGAAGCACTTTCTTTACATCGCGGATAAGTTTGTAGTATTTCGCCATTTCGCGCCTGTTCTTGAATTTTAGCGGTTTGAAGATGTAAACGGTAGGAAGTTTCACGTAAGGAATCGTATCGCCGTTGTACACGCACATGGGAGTGAGATAGATGCTTTTGGATGCACCGGTTTGGGGTTGCTGCTGGGCATGACAAGTCAGGACTCCTGCCGAGAGAAATGTTATGAGTATTACTATGTTAAACCGTTTGCTCATAGCGCAAAAGTACACCATTCTGCGTAATGTTGTTACATTGCTTTCATTTTTCCTTGTTCAATTAACTAATTTAAGGTAACTTCGTTGCCTATTATCCGAAACACACTATTATAGATGACCCTAATCAAGATAGGAGTTTTTATGAGTATGCTGTTAATAACTCCTATGCTTGTAGCTCAAAATGCGACATTATCCCTGTGGGAAGAGAATCTGGAACAACTCTCCGCCGATGAAGAAGAGAGAAACTGGGAAGATGAACTGGAAACGCTTTCCGCTCGTCTGCAAGAACCTGTCAATATCAATGCCGCCACTAAACGGCAATTGGAGGAATTTCCTTTCCTTACGGATATTCAAATAGAAAATATTTTGGCGTATGTTTATATAACGGACAGATGCAGACTCTTTATGAGTTGCAGTTGGTGAAGGAGATGGACCGGCAAACTATCGAACTGCTGTTACCTTTCGTCTGCATAAAGACTGTTGAGGGCCCTTCCCGCTATCCTTCTTTAAAAACGGTATTGAAGTATGCCGGGCAAGAAGTATTGACACGTCTGGATATCCCTTTATATACCCGCAAGGGATATGAGAAAAACTATCTGGGACCTGCCGTTTACCATTCACTGCGTTACAGTTTTCGCTATGGAGATTACTTTCAGGCGGGAATAACGGGAGAAAAGGATGCCGGTGAACCGTTCTTTGCTTTGCATGACAAGAAAGGGTATGATTACTATTCGTTTTACGGCTTACTCAAAAACAGGGGCAGGCTGAAAGCTTTGGCATTGGGCAATTATAAACTGGGGTTCGGGCAGGGCCTGGTGATTGGCACAGACTTTGGATTAGGAAAAACTTTCTCCATGTCTGCATCCGAATTCCGCAGAGGGGGAATCCGGAAACACAGCTCTACGGACTCGTATAACTATTTTCGCGGAACGGCGGTAACAGTGGAAATTCTTCGTTTTTTAGAACTTTCCGCTTTCTATTCGCACCGTTCTATGGATGGAGTGGTGAAAGGCGGAAAAATCGCTTCCATTTACAAAACAGGCTTGCACCGTACGGAGAAGGAGGCGGATAAAATGAATGCATTTGTCATGCAATCGGCGGGTGGTAACCTCACTTACGAAAAAAATAGATTGAAAGTGGGGGTGACAGGCATTTATTATCGTTTCAGTCATCCTTATGAACCGGATTTAAAGAAGTATGCGAAATACAACTTGCATGGAAATGATTTTTATAATCTGGGTGTGGATTATAAATACCGTTGGGGAAGATTGGTATGGATAGGAGAGGGGGCTGTTGGCAAACAGGGATATGCCTTGCTGAACCAACTGAAATATAAAATATTAACAGGTTATCAACTGCTGTTAATACATCGTTGTTATTCCCACGATTACTGGTCTTTCTTCGGGCGTTCGTTCGGCGAGGGAAGTGCTCCGCAAAACGAAAACGGCTGGTATCTGGCTACGGAAGCTGCTCCCTGGGCGCACTGGAAGTTTTTCGCTTCTTTGGATATGTTCTCTTTTCCCTGGTGGAAATATCGCATCAGCAAGGCTTCGCAGGGAATAGACGGAATGTTTCAGGCTACCTATTCTCCGCAGAAAGACTTATTGCTATATCTCAATTACCGGTATAAGCGCAAGGAGAGGGATGTGTCGGGAACAGGCGGGAAAGTGACGTTACCGGTCTTTCATCATAAGCTCCGTTGCAGGCTTGCTTATACGCCGGGAGCTTTTTCATGCCGCACTACGGTCGATTACAACTATTTTCGCCAGCAGAGTGGGGAAGGGCATGAGTTTGAAGGAAAACAAGGCTGGCAATGTACCCAGTCCTGCGCTTATACTTTTTCCGGATTCCCTTTGGCCGTATCCGTACAAGGTACTTATTTCCATACGGACGATTACGATTCGCGGATTTATGCTTCCGAAAAAGGATTGGTTTATACGTTTTATACTCCTTCTTTCTACGGCAGCGGTTTTCGCTATTCTGCTCATATACGTTGTGATTTGAACAAAACTTTTATGTTTCTCGTTAAGTTCGGGCAAACCGCTTACCGGGACCGTGAAACTATCGGTTCGGGTAACGATTTGATAGAAGGAAATACAAAAACAGACTTGCAGATGCAGTTTCGTATTAAGTTTTGAAGAATAACTGCCGTATTTTTGGAAATATCTGGATGTTTATTTCTTATCTTTGCTGTGCTGATTACGCGGTTTGTCTTTGAAATATCGGAAAACCGCCAATCACCGCTGTTAAATCATAATTTGTAAATAGTAAATCAAATGACTGTAATTTATCCATCTCCCATTTTCGGTCCTGTTCATTCCCGCCGTTTGGGAGTATCCTTAGGGATTAACTTATTGCCGGAAGACGGTAAGGTGTGCACTTTCGACTGCATTTATTGCGAGTGCGGGTTTAATTCCGACCATCGTCCCAAGAAGCCGCTCCCCACACGAGAGGAAGTGCGTGCCGCATTGGAAGCCCGTCTGCAGGATATGCAGAAAAACGGACCCGTACCCGATGTACTGACTTTTGCAGGAAACGGAGAACCAACCGCACATCCGCATTTTCCTGAAATCATAGAAGACACGCTTGCTTTGCGCGACAAATACTTTCCGAAAGCCAAGGTAAGCGTATTGAGCAATTCTACTTTCATTCATCGTCCTGCCGTATTCGAGGCTTTGAACAAAGTGGATAACAATATTCTGAAACTGGATACGGCAGACGAAGCTTATATCCGTGAGCTCGACCGTCCGGCAGGACATTATTCCGTCCGCGGGATAATCGGGGGAATGAAGGCTTTTAAGGGTAACTGCATTATCCAAACCATGTTTTTGAAAGGCGGCTTTGGAGATAAGGATATGGATAATACTTCCGATAAATATGTTTTGCCCTGGTTAGAGGCCGTCAAGGAGATTTCTCCCCGCCAGGTGATGATTTATACTATTGACCGGGAAACTCCCGACCATGACCTGCAAAAGGCTACTCATGAGGAACTGGACCGTATTGCAGCATTGGTGAGGGAAGCAGGGATGGCTGTGAGTGTCTCTTATTGAAAAATATAATTTCCGATATTCTCATGCGAATTCTTTTTCTGATTGTTGCGAATCTTTTGGGTTTATGTGAAATCGTGGCACAAGACATAGTTTTCAATAAGACTGTTTATGATTTAGGTACTGTTTCCGAAGATGAAGATCCGGTTACGGCTACCTATATTTTTACAAATAAAACGAAAGCTCCTTTAGCTGTTGCTACTGTCAGGACAACCTGCGGATGTACTACGGCGAATTATTCCAAAGCTCCGATATTGCCAGGAAAGCAGGGCAGCATTAATATTGTTTATAACCCTGCCGGAAGACCGGGAGTGTTCAATCGTTCTGTGACCGTATTTTTTCCGGGAAAGAGAATCCTTTCGTATTGCAGGTTAAAGGCTATGTAAGACCCGGAAAGCCGCGAAAATATGCGGGATATGCGTATGTATTGGGCAAGTTGCAATTACGTACTACTTTGGTGCGTTTTCATCCGATGAAACTGGGGACACAGATGCAGAAATCAAATGTCATGGTAATCAATTCGAGCAATCATTCTCTTCAGGTTGGGTTCAAAACGGAAGATCCGGATTTTTCTGCTGTAATGATACCAGCCAAACTCGCTCCGGGCGAAAAGGGGGAGATAGTCATTACCCGTAGGAGTACGGAAAAACAGAAACAAGCGGAACAACGGTGTGTCCGCTTGTTTGAGTTAAGCTCAAGAGAGAATTTGTTAGAGTTGTTGGTAAAAAATGAGCTTTGTCAGTAAATTTGATTATCAGGAATGATAACTGATTGTACGTTGTACGTAGAAAGTTCCACTCCAATGGCTCCAATCGATTTGTTCACTCTGTTTCTGAATGGATTTTGTCCAGTTGCCTTGTGTGTCCGTTTCTTCGTATTCATATAGCTCTTTGGGGGTTTCTTCCGGATTATCTGTTGCCGGCAGGTTGCGTATTGCTGATTTTAACCGACCGTTACTGTCGTAACTATAGGCGATTTCCGTAACATAACTTTGTGCGTCAGTTTTGATAAGTACTGGTGCAAGCGGCACGGCTTCGCTGTAACTAGTAGCGACAGACACTTCCAGCGTTCCGTCAGCGGTATAACATTCTTGCTTGGAAAAGAGTAAAGCACCTTTTCGTTCCATTGATAATGAATATTTTCCGTACTTTCCAATTCCTCGTTTGTATATGTTGTAACTGTTGCGCTTTCAGGAAACAAGGTTTCTGTATCTTTATAGGTATAAACTGTTTTGGTGCGTGTTTCAAACAAAGACCCTGCATTGACTATTTGTGTATGTACGAATGTATTGTCCGATTTCCATTCAGAGATATTCCCTGACGGACCTATAATTTGTTTCACTCCTTTTACACAAAAGAGGTTCATCTCTCCCAAAGGGAATGGCAGCGGAATATAACGTTCCTGTTCATCATAAGAGATATTGTAAACCGTGGGAGAAGTTGTACCGAGTGTATAAACGGCAATAGTTCTCATTCTGCCTTGTTCGTCATATGTATATTGGAAGTAGTTTAAGTCTACTCCCAACATACGTGTTGACGGTTCCGCACCGGTTCCGTTATAATAAGTCAGATTTCCTTTTTGTATCAAAGGAATAGTCCGTTACATGAAACGGCTCTTCTGTTTCCGTACCTTCTCCGGTGGCCGGATTAACCATTTGTTGATGTACATCGGAGACATTCCCCTTCAGTCCGAAAAAGGAGGTATGGGGATTGTCCCAGATATATGCGTTTTCAGGTACAGCCGGATTGTCATTGCCGGCAGGCAATGTATCATCTTCACAGGCTGTTACTGAAAACAGCAATAGTGTACATATGGATAGAGCAAATACTTTCATTATTTAAGATTCTGTTCTTTCCACTCTTCAAAATCCTTCACAGGACGCGCATCATGGTTTTTTCCACACTCTTTGCCATTTTTCAGTGGTTCTTTACAATGTTGCGTACGTGTTACTCCATTGGAGTTTTTATGATAAACAACTACATGAGAATCACCGAATTTGAGTCCGACTTTGTTTGTGACATCTATAGTTGGAATGTGATTCCAGGAATCGGGAATAGCCCAGGTCAGATTCGGACAATTGTCTACGTCTACACATACCATATAAATAGGCCTTGCAATTGATGTATTCGTCGATTCTTCCAATTTGTAATCAGTAGTGGTATAGAAAGCATTATTGTCAATACTTTGTAACTCATTGTTGCCTTCCAGGCCCAGTGTTGAAAACATTTTGCATTTGGTGAAAGCATCTGCCTTAACTTCCTGAATATGATTTTTTGCTACATACAGAGAACGTAAATTGGGTAATCCGCTTACATCGGGTATCTCGGTCAAACCGCAGTTATCCAAGCTCAGTTCCATCAATTTCTCGTGATTGATTACCGGAGCGGCGCTTAACGGGTTACCATCCAGAATCAGACATTGTAAAGTAGTGCTCAATTCATTGTTGCTGACAGATGTAATCTTGTTGTCTGCCAATGACAACATACGGATACCTTCCGTTGCTGCAATTGCAGGAATTGAAGTAAATCCGCAACCATCAAGCAGAAAGCCTGCCAATGCTACTCCTTCACCGCGTGTTTCAGGCAGCGAAGAAAGGTCTGGATTGTTTCTGAAATCGAAAGTAGAAACTTTCTTCATACTGAATATTTCAGCAGGAAGAGACTGCAATTTTGTGTTTCGCATGCTCAGTGAGACTAGTTTCTGCCAGCTCTTTGCAAGTTCTGCCGGGAATGAAGTTATTTCGTTGCCATCCAGGTTTACAGCAAACAGATTCTCCAGTTTTTGTAAGGAAGCCGGAATTTCGGTGAGTTTACTGTTGATGATGCTCAAGGTGTTGAGATGTTTTATATTCTCAAAATGCTTCGGAAACTCCTTTAATGAAGTATTCAATACCGTAATTGAACTGATGCCGGATTTGTTGAGATTGTCGGGCAACTCTTCAAATTCCGGAATATTACGGATTACAAGACTCTCGATAGTAGGCATTTCGGCAACGGCAGACGGCAATTTTTTCATTCCCTCAAATCCTTTTTCGGTATTGGCTGCGAATTTTTCATCGAATACGATTTCTGAAAGGTATGCGATGTTGCCGTAGTCATCGGTTTCAAAATGAAGGTTTTCCCAGGTAAGGAAGTCCTCATTTTCTTCACGCCAAGTCTTAGGCCATAAGGTAGAGTCGTTTCCGAATATCTCGGTACAGATTCCGAATAAAGTACTGCGCAACATGTTATTGGAGTAAGTAATTCGAATCGAGATAGGGAAGTAGAAGGTTGTAACGCTTTCGTGTTCTACCACCAGTTCATTATCGCTTTCCAGATAAGCTTCCATCACCTGTACACCTTTATTATTATAAGCGATGTATTTCTTTACAGTATAGACACCGTTATCCAGACGGATAGGTTCGGAAGTCATGGCTTTTTCGTCACCGGTCAGGTCAAATGTAGGTAATGTAATTGTTTCACCGTCTTTTTCGAGCGTCACTTTCAGGCGCACCATCTCCTCAAGGGAGGTGATGCTGTATACCTGATTGCGCTCGAACGTGAATATAACTTCTCCTTGCCCTTCTGCTAATGCTTCTTGGATATCATCATCGTCTGAACAGGCTGTGAACAGTGCCGTACACAGCATCAGACAATAAAGAAATATATGTTTCGTATATATATTCATAGTTCGTATATCATTCTATTTATTTAATTCTGTTATAGTATCTCCAATTACCATAGATAGGGCAGTTATTGCCATATTTTTCCCATGGATATTTTGCCGAAAATTCAGCTGCAGCCGCTTTTTTCTGCATCATTAAGAATCGGTAGGTTAAGCAACTGTGCCTCTTCTTCCTCATCGGTCGGACAATCCGGCATGTTATCGGTAAATTCTCTTTCATTGTCGAATCCTGCAAGATCTCCTTCATAGTCTCTTCCTTCCTGATTGAGAATCAGAATGGCAGCGCCCCAGCATCCTCTATATTCGTGGTTGACCATCCATTGAGGTAGTTTGCCTGTAAAACGGTTCAAATTGATAGAGAGATATTTCAACTTAGGCAGGATTTCTCCTCCTTCGAAGTCTGTTTTAGCAAGGTCGGGAACTTGTCCATGCAGGTAGTTATAAGAAAGATTCAAATATTCCATATTCGGGAAATAGGTAAATATTTCTTTAGGAAGTGTACCTGTCAAACCTATATGACGTCCTGATACGGGATCGATACCATTAGGTGTATCAGCCAAGTTTTTGGTTGCATCACCGTCTACAATACGGCAAGAAGCCAGATTTAGATATTTCAGTTTCGGTCCTAAATTTTTCAAAGGCTTGATAACGTCGTCTAAGCTTTGGAAAGTGTTGGCGCTTAAATTCAATTCTTCCAGATTTTCCATATCGCCTATCGAAGCGGGCAGCTTGGAAATACCATAGCCGAACAATGATAAACTTTTTAATTTTTTCAGTGTAGTGACCACGTCACCTAGTTCAATTTCTTTGATGTAAGAGTTTGAATTGGATGTTATGGCAAGAGTCTCCAACTGGTCCAAATACTTAAGTTGGTCGGGTAAGGATTCTTTCGTCTCAATCATGGAAAGAGTAAATCCTACAACACGCTCCTCAGTACGTTCTTCTTCAATGGTACCGTCATTGTATGTATAAGTAACAGGTCTTGTCTTGACGTTGTTCCAGTGTGTGATAGGACGGCTGGTATTCCATGGAACACCTACGTTCAACATACGCGCTACAGTCAGCAGAGCCAATGAGTCGCCGGTTCTTGAAGGGATGATGCGCGGAGCTTTTTCCTGAATCACACCTACTTCTGATACAATGCCGTCAGTACGTCCGGTTTCGATATATTGCAAATCGGCTCTACGTTCGCTATCCCATTCGATATGGGTCTTGAAGTAAAGACGCACTTTTTGTTTGCGTGGAATGGTAGTTTCCGCATTAAACTCTTCCTCGTACTTTGGGCTGTTTTCGTCCTTGAAATATAGCCATTCGCGGGCTGTTTCCGGGATTACTACCTTATAAGATACGTTGGCTGTAGCCTCGATGTCTACATATGCTTCGTCCAGCGGTTTGTAATGAGGTACGTGCAACGTGTCGTCCTGCAGGCTTTCAAATTTGATGGCACGTTCGTATCCGCCTTGCTGAATCTTCACTGTATATTCGCCCGATACGGTACGGAAAGTAATCAATCCCTCACGTTGCGTATACATATATGATGAGTCGGCTTTAACCACGCAGACAGCGCTGCCTTCACCGTTGGCAGGAGTTATCATATACCAATCGGCATCAGAAGAAGCAGTCCATCGTTCGTTGGTTGAAATCTGAAGTGCCACCTCACCGCCGTTATCAGGCAATTCGATGCTTTCTTTATCAAGTCGGAAGCCTGTGATACCTTCTTCGTCACCTTCGCAAGAGCTGATACAGACAGCTAACCCCATAAAAGCTATTGCTAAAACATGTTTATAATTCAGTATATTCAATTTCATAATTTCTCTTATTTATTTATATCCAAATCCAATGCCGGACAACCTAATATGTACTGGTCTGAATCAAATCCCAACATGTATGTTCCTTTAACAATTGATTCGCAAACACTGGACGGAATCGTCATTTCCAGGTTTGGATTATCTGCAACGTTAAATTCCATCAGTATGCCTGGGAAATCTTCTTCCGAAATTATCCGGATGTCATTGCCCGATACATCCAGAAAACGCAAACCGAATACCTGGTCCATACCGTTTGGGAATTCTTTCAGACAACGTGTGTTGCCATCTCTGTCGGTCTGGCTGGAGATATAAAGTTTGTACAGTCTTTGTACATTGAATACCTCTATCGGAAATTTAGAGAAGCAGTTTTGACTCAGATTCAAGCCAGTCAGGTACGGGAAAGTCTCTACATTGAATTTGTAAGGAATGTAGCGCAAATTGTTGCCCGAGAGGTCCCATGCCTGAAGATTCTTGAAGTACTGGAAACCGTCTGTATAAGTAATGGAGTCCAAATTACAGTTCATTGTTTCCAAGTTTTGGATGGATACGCGCTCGGGAGACTGGCCGTTTTCTGTAGCTTTGGCAAAAGCAGAAGGGAAGTAGCTTACTCCGTTTTTAACCTCGCCAATCGGATTCCAGCTCAATGAAAGCGTTTCAGTGCGGATACCCTTGAAGTCTTCCGGGAACTTGGAAATCCGGTTGTCTGTAAAATCAATGGTTTCAGCTGCATATTTGCCGTCTATTGCACCTTGATTAAACAATAACGGGAATTCTTCGATGTGGTTGCTGACAATTGAGAATTTTTCAATGTCATTGGTTCCGCAGAAAAACTGCTCTACTTTGGTAATCAAATTATTATCAAAGAATGCTTGTATAGGTGCAAACTTCGGAGCAAATTCAGCATTTTCTTTTTGGGGCAATTTAGTCAGTTTATTATCCGTCATGTCGAGCATAACAAGATTTTCTGCATCTAATATATCCATTGGGAATTCGGTCAGTCCGCATTCCTGTGCATAGAGTATCTGTAGGTTCTTAGAGCTATTGAACAGTGCATTCAAACCTTCCATCATCTGTTTACCGTCCGTATCACCTTCTGATGGAAGTCGTACTGAGGTTCAATGCAATGATATTCTGCATCTTCTTCAATGCTTCGGGGAATTCTTCCAACTTACAGTTATAGAGTTCCATATCTGTCAGGTTGGGCAATTCTACCAATTCCTCAGGAAGATTGGTAATCCGGCCATTGGCGATATACAGAATTTCCAACTTTTGCAAGTTTTTGATAGTGGTAGGAATGCTTGTAATTCCGTTGAATATATCGCCCTTGTTCACATCGTATGTAGCATGCTCGGCATAAGTATAAGCCTGTTTCTTCTGGTTGCACATGGGAGATGCTTTGCGGCGAGGATGACGCAGAGCCAGTTCTTCGCGGGCAATGGACAAACGGTTTTTCCGTAAATCCACTCCTTTGTGATAAAGACTGTATTTACTTAATTTGTAAGAAACACTTTCGGTTTCATATAAGTCATCATCATGTTTTCCCAACCACAGGCTTTCCAGTTCGGTCAGTTTACCCAATGCCTCGGGAATGTCTCCTTTGGCATTGAACGAACCCAAGTCCAATGATTTCACACGGCCGTCAGCATTTACTTGTACACCCGGTTGATTACCCCATTCATCGATGGGACGACCATCGAATTTCCAGTTGGATTTGGCTACATAAGTTTCGCCCGCATAACTCCAATTTGGACCATCCATTGCTTTCCAAATTTCATAAAGAGCCATATAATCGGAAATGGCTTTCATGTTTTCAGGATAGGTTACATCAATGTCCTGTTTGTTAAGTACATTAGGAGCTACGGTAATCTCGATGTTCGGATTGGTAACGAGCAACAGATTCTGGCGCTTCTTGTCATAATACTTCACTTCCGTAACGGTATATTCACCTGCAACCAGTGAAAGTGTATCAGTGTGGAAATAATCCGCATCGGTTGCCAAGTATACTTTTGCTTGTGAGGTACGTGCCACTTGGCTACCCATTTTGTACGTAACGTCTACCTCGGCTATCTGGTCGTACTGGAACAGTGTCTCATCTTTTGCAGTTGCGCGTGTAGATGCGTTGTTCACCTTATCCATCTCTTCCTGATAATTGGAGAGGTCCTTTATCAGATTAAAGCTGATTTTACCTCGTAAGGTAGCTTCTACATTAACATCTATTTCTGTGAGATGTCCTTGTGCGATTTGGAAGTTTAAATCGCCCGGATAGCCGTATGCTAACTCTTCCGGTGTATCTTTGCCCGGTTTTACTGCACCGTAAATAGTGTAACTCATCAATTGATAGTCACCGGTCAGTAATTCTATTTTTTCTGTTATCAAGCCTGCACCTTCAGCTTCCGGTACGGAAGAAAGTCCTAAAGTTTGAACGACAGTCAGACCATCACAGTCCAACTCGAGTTCTATCTTTTTAGCATCTGCCATATCGTTTAAGGCACGTGTGGTACCCTCGGCAAACAGACGTAACTGCAAGTATCCTTTTCCTCCTGCAATTACAGCATCATCCTCATCGGAACATGCTGTAACTGCTAACAAGGAGAGGAAGGAAAAGAATAAGTAGGTTATATTTTTCCTTAAATTCATCGTTGTTTTTTTCTCTTATAAATCATTATTCTTTACCTTTTTGTGTAATAGTAAACTTACACAATAATTCATTTCCTGTATCTGCTACAAATCCGCAAGATCTCTCTGTGCGTGGTGATGGGCTTTCATTTTCAGTAATTGTCAAAGTGCTACTAACACTACCATCTTCATTACCCTTAATTGTAGCAGTAACGAATGAATCCGGGGCGTCTGGAGCATAAGAAGCTATACCGTCCCAACCTTCTTGATAAGGTTCGCCCGTTATTCGATAATAGAATCCTAAACCGTCAGTTTCCATATCGATATTATTTGCTTCGAGCACTACTTGGAATTCACCGCCTGTTGCGGGAACTGTAATATTACCATCTTTTAATTCATAGATGGTACCACCTAAAGAAAGTCCTTTAACAACAAATTCATAGTTTTTCTTCAATCCTTTTTGCTCGACTTTGATGAATTTGTCTTCGTATTCGGGAAGTAGTTCACCATCCTCGTCAAATAGATCTGCAAACGTTTCAACTGTATTCGGAACAACAAATAATGCCAAGTAACGTTTTTTAGATGCAGCGTTAGGATCCATAGGGCTCTCATATATGTAGCGATCTTTTAAAATCAAATCATACTCTTGGCTTTCTATTTTACTTCGGGTAGCAGGTTTAGGTCTAACCATTGCCCACCATTCATCTGCATTATCATCTTTCCCATTTATATACGTATTTGTAGGGCGGTTATTTACCATTTTAGCCAAATAACAGTTAGTATTGTCTCCTGCCTTTACACTAAAACTTTTAGAAATACCTTTGCCAAAATCATCTATTTCTGTATTTCCTTCAGCCTCAAAAGTATAATATCCGTTTTCAGTATTTTGCTGACCGAAACCTTCTGCATTAACCGAAATATAATCATTCCCGGCTCCATTAAATTTAACAGTCAATGGAGTAAATTCGATTTCTCCGGTTTTGTTTCCAGTAATTTTTAGCGATGCAGGCTCATATTTTTCTGTATCCAGATACTCGTCTTTTAATGAAAAGATAAGAGTTTGTTCAGATGTAAAGAAATCCGCTTCACCAAATGGAGCAATTCCCTCTTGGTCGGTTATACTCTCGCCTGTGATATTTTCGATAACCAGCCATTCGGGCAAGTCGGAGAATATTCCTTTAAAATTGGAAGTAACCGTTACTATTTTTTTAAAATTGTCATCTATGTCTCTTTCAAGACTAAACTCGCTTATTTCTTCATCATTAACAGTAAAGGTAACCGTGGGCACAATGTTTACTTTTACTTTATAAGACACAACTACGGAGTTGCTTTGGTTGCACTTTTGTAAGTAAATGAAACGGATGCTTCTTCCGAAAAAAAAGAAGAGAGTTTTTGGGGATCTGCGTAGAAGCTTATATTTTTGCTGACGCCATTGTCACCAGCTTCTGTAATTTCGTAGCTTAACCACTCTTCTGCGATTTCGACCGTCCAGTCATAATTGCTGACTACTTCTACAGTACCTGCGATGCTACCAGCTTCATTATTGATCTTCAGTTCCATACTATTGTCACTGTTACCGTCACCGTCGGGCGTGTTGAACACCAGTTCGGCATCAATTCCGTGTTGAACAACTGTTACTACAACAGGTTCTGCGTTATTATTGCCGGCAATGGTTATTTTTGCCTCACGGTTGGCGACTTCTTTGTTTTCTTTTACAGTGACGAGAATAGTATGTTCACCGGCCGTACCTCTTTTTTTTGTCAAGAGATAACCAGCCGTGAGATGTTTTAGCTTTCCATTCTCCTGTAGCGGTAAACTTTATATCGAAGGTGATAGCTGTAGCGCCTTCGGCAGGTTTTGCCAACACAGCTTCACTCTCATTGGAGGACAGTTCTATCTTTGAAGATAAAGAACTCTTGTCGTCGTCATCACTACAAGCTGCAAATATTGCCAGTGTAAGGCATGCGGCAAACATTGCTTTTAAATAAAAAAATGTAGTTTTCATACTGTGTTATTTTAGTTTTCAGATAGTGCTCTGAGGCTCAAAATAGAACCTCCTGTATTGATTTCACCGTTGTCCATTTCCCAGGCTTCTTCTTTGGTGATGCATTTGAAGATGTATTGGTATACGCCAAAACTACCTACTTGCGGGATATACATTTCCAGATAAAGAATAAAGAAACGGTCGGGTACATTGAAGTACGAAGGATACATCTCTACAGAGCGTAAATAAATGGTACCGTAATTGCTGTCTTTAAACGCTTCCTGTTCAGGTACGTTAATGACATAATTCAGCGGGTCGCTGTCATCGAAAATGAGTCGGATGGGATACAGGTCGCTGAAAGCGTTCTTTAATTTGATTGTATGGTCATCCACCACTTCGGCATCCACACGTATCTGCTGCAATTGGTCACCGAACGGGAAAGAAGCGAGCATATATGTGTAAGCGCCCGGATACATGAAATTATCCATACTGAAAGGATAGCATTTCTGCATATCCACACGCGTTACATTACCGTACAGGTCGAGTTCTTCGTCTTTCGGTTCCAACAATCGCAGGCTAATAACCAGGCTGTCTTCACGAGCTACATTGGCGTATGTCGGTTTCAGTTTTACTATACCCACACGTTCACCGGCTTTGATAGTGATATTATTGGTGCCATCTACAAAATCGAAATGATAGCCGCGTATGGCTGTAGATTTCTCATTGATGATTTCTACAGCATAGTTGCGGTCATAGTCTGTGGCATTGGTAGCCGATACGGGTACTTCAAACACCTTGTCGTCTTCCAATACAGGCATGGTATAGACAGAGTCGGAGAACATTACGTAGTCTCCGCCGTTGTACACCACGTCTTCCGACTGGCAACCTACAGCCAGCAGTGCCGTTAAAGGCAATGCCCATAGAACTTTTAAAAGTTTCTTCATTTTTGCTAATCGGGTTTTATTGTTAATTATTACTTCCATTACTTCTATTGCCTTTTACCACTCCGTTGGTAGCCTCAATCTCATTTTTGGGGATAGGCCATGTAAAGAGCGGATGGTCTTTCGTACGTTTCAGTTCATTGTTGCTCGGTCCGTCCATTGTATAAAGCTGTTTTTTGCGTACCAAGTCAAGTCCCCAGCGCTTCATGTCCGAAAGACGGAAACCTTCCATGTATAATTCGCGTATGCGTTCGTTGCGGATTTCCTTAATGAGGTCTTCACCTTCAGCACTAAAGCTGCCGAACGACTGATAACGTTTGCGTTTCAGTGCTGTAAGGTCTTGGGAAGCTTCCGTAGCTTTTCCTAAATTGTAATAAGCTTCGGCGCGAATCAGATATACTTCCGAAAGGCGGAGAGGTTTCGGCATGTTGATGAAATTCTGCTGCAGACCACCATCCAAATTCGGGTTGCCCGGATATTTTACAATCATGTAAACAGTGTTTCCGGCCGAATTTTCCTGTTGCGCACAGAATACGCTCGTACGGAAGTCGTTGCTTTCATATAAATTCAGAATTTGCTCGGAGAAGATATATTGCGGGTTGTAAGTAGCTCCGTTATAGTTAAGGAACACATTGCCCAGGCTTCCTCCATAGCTGTCGGATGACATGGCTACTTTCCAGATGATTTCATCGGCTTCATCATATCTCCACATATATTGATATTCGGATATCTGAGTATCGCCTACAGTAGCATAGGGAGTAGTGGCATCGGCCAATGTATAGATTTTGCTTCCGATAACTTTGGTAGCTGCTTTCACGGCACTCATAGTCGAGCATATATAGGCAGACACGTGCACGGAGCGCATTAACGGCACCGATACTGAAGTAGGGAGAGTCGGCAACCGAACGTTCGGCCGGTATATATTTCTCGGCTTGTTCCAGGTCGTCCAGTACTTGTTTGTAAGATTCGTACAGTGTGGAACGCTTTACCTTGGGAACCGCTTCGGCATACGTCATCGGAAGTGAGATACCCATATCCGGAGTATCTTTGTTTTCTTCCGTATATGCCTCACAGAAAGTACGGATTAAATCGGCAAAAGCCAGCGCACGGGCAAAATATACATCACCCAAACGCTTTTCGAAAGTCTTTTTATCTTCTTCTTTCGTCAGTGTTTCATACACTTGGTCTTTGTAGTCCAGAAAGAAGTTGCAGCGGGCTACAATCTGGTAAAGTCCTGCATAAATGCTTTCCACGTCAGTATCGTTGGGTTTTATTTCCCAGCGGTAGGCAGCCGTATACTGTCCCATGTTGGTGGAAGAAGCATATGCCATATCTGCCTGAATATCGGGCAGGATAGTCAAAGGACCACTATAAAGCGCACCGTTTTTAAACGCGCTATAAATACCGGTCACAACTTCGCTGCAATCGTCCAATGTCTTCATGGCGTCTTTTTCCGGAATAGCCGAGTCCGGATAGCGGTCCAGAAAATCACTGCACGATGTCGCTCCCAAAGCAAACAGGAAGCAAAGCGATGCTATTTTTATTTTTTTCATATATATGCTGTTATATAATTTATTACACATTAAAAACCTATCTCAAGTCCTATGGAGAACTGGCGAGACATCGGATATTGCGCCGCATAGATGTTCATGCTCGATTCCGGGTCCATGCCCTGGAACTTCGTGAATGTAAGTAGATTTTGTCCTTGTGCATATACGCGGATATTCTCAACTACTTTCAACGGAGCAAGCAGGTTGGCGGGCAATGTATAAGAAACCATCAGGTTTTTCCAACGCAAGAAAGACGCGTCTTCCAAGAAACGGCTGTCCAACTGTGCGGCGATGCCGTAACGAGGAACTGTGGCTACGTCGCCCGGTTTCTTCCAGCGGTCGTAAAGCATTTTCTTCGACTGGTTATAGTTGACGAACGTACCGTTGCTTTCATTGAAATAGCGGTCGTTGTTCATCATCCAACGGTCGGCCACCCAACTGAACTGAGTAGATACGGTAAGTCCTTTCCAGGAAAGGGATGTACCGAAACCGCCCTGCCAGGGAGCGATATAGCTTTTACCTACCAGCACTTTGTCTTCGTCCAGACATTCGTTGGTGAGGTTACCGTTTTTGTCGTACCACAAAGCATCACCATTGGCGGGGTTGACTCCAGCGAAACGGTTGGTGTAGAACTCACCGAAAGAGTGTCCTTTTTTCAGGAACAGACCGGTGGTAGAGAGTTCGTATTCATCGCGACCCTCATAGAGTTCCTTGATTTCATTTTTGTTGTAAGATGCGTTGGCTGAAACAGTCCAAAGGAAATCTTTGAATTTCAGCACATTTACATTCAAGTCCAGGTCTACACCGCGGTTAACCATGGCACCCATGTTGCTCCAGCGGGTGGAGTATCCGCCTACTACGGAAACGGGAACAGCCATCAGCATGTCCGAGGTATATTTGTTATAGAATTCCGCAGTCAGGTTAAATCTGTTCAGGAATCCCAATTTCATGGTGATGTTCAGGATAGTGGTCTTTTCCCCAAGTTAAGTCTTCGTTTCCTTTGGAGTAAGGAGCAAGACCCGGAAGAACCTGGCCTTCGAGTCCGTAGATAGGACCGCCTGCCACTAATGCCAGATGATCATAGTCGGGGATGGAAGAGTTACCGGATGTACCGATGCTGGCAAGTAGCTGTGCGTTGTCCAGCCAAGATACATTTTCCAAGAAGCTTTCGGCTTTTTGCATTCCACATTGTACCTACCGACCAGAAGTTGGCCCAACGCGAATTGGTACCGAAACGTGAAGATGCATCCCGGCGTGCGCTGAGGTCAACGAAGTATTTACCTAAATAGTTATATTCCGCACGACCGAAGAAAGAGAGGTAAGTACTGCCGCTTCTTGAATCGGTAGGAATATCGGCACGGGTTGCAGCAGACAGGTTCACAAGATAAGAGTTTGTCTGTCCGCGGCCTATTACGGAGAAAGCGTCAGATTGGTTATCCACAGCTTCCTGTCCCAATAGCACATTGAAGTGATGATCGTCTTTGATGTCGAACAAATAAGAGATGGTATTGGTCCAGGTAAGGTTCGTTGCACGGGAGAAACCGCGGCCAATGGCACCTTCACCCTGGTTGCCGACAAAGTCGGGAGAAGTTTCGTTGTTGCTTCTCATATCCAGGAAGTCTATACCTCCCAATGTACGGAGCGTTAAACCGGGGAGCGGACGCAGTTCGGCAAAAGCCGTGGCAATGACTTTCCATTTGTTCGTATCGTTCCAGTTAGTTGTCTGCCACTCCATAGGGTTAACATTGGAACCAGTCCAACTTCCGTCGGCGGCAGAAGCCCAGCTTCCGTCTTCTTTATAAGGGTTCCAGTAGGGAAGCATCAGGCGTGACGCGGAAATAGGAGTAGAGGTTGTGTACTCTCCTTCCTGAGCTTCGCTTATTTTTTCGTATGCGAAAGTGGCGTTGCTTCCTACTTTGAACCAATTGTTGATTTTAGCTTCCAGGTTGGCACGGAAAGTATAACGGTCGTAGCTGGACCCAACGGCGATACCGTCTTGCGAAAATATATTTCCTGAGATGAAGTAGTTAAATCCGCCTTGCGTAGCTCCGCTTGTTTGGATTTCGGTGCTGTAGAAACTTGCAGCATCGTTATATACTACATCACGCCAGTCTATGTTTGTGCGTTCCAGCAGTTCACGGTCGTATGAACCCGCCTTACGCAATCCTATTTCTTCTTCATAGTTAAGTCGTTCGGTCGTATTCATTACGTCCCATTTGCCATAGGCAAGTGAAGATACACCGTATTGTGCACGTACTGCAATCTTACCGTTATCTCCTACACGTCCGCGTTTGGTGGTAATCACAATTACACCGTTGGCTGCACGTGCTCCATAGATGGAAGTGGAGGAGGCATCTTTCAATACCGATACGCTTTCTATATCACTGGGGTTGATAGCTGAAAAGTCTTCTGACGAAACGGCTACTCCGTCCAGGATAAATAAAGGTTCTGTACCAGCATTGATAGAGTTGATACCGCGGATTTTGAAATTAGCTACGGCACCGGGTTCACCGCTGCTGGACAAAACCTGTAATCCTGAAGCTTGTCCTTGCAGTGCCTGGTCGAAACTTGGAGTAGGAACAGCTTCCATGATTTTGTCTTTTACAACCGACATTGAACCTGTTGTTGTTCCTTTCTTACGCACACCGTAAGCCACAACTACCACTTCATCTACCATTTCCGCACTGGATTCCATCTTCAAATCAAAGCGGGTGGCAGCCGTAAACTCTTTTTCTACAGTTTTCATACCAATATAAGAAAACTGTAAACTCGTAGGTGATTTTGTCACCATAATACTATAATTACCGTCAACATCGGTAATTACACCATTTGTTGTACCTTTTTCTATAATGGACACACCAATAACCGGTTGATTGTCATCAGCCGAGATGATTTGTCCCGTCACCCGAAATCCATTTTGTGCAAGCACATAAGGAATCTCGAATAATGTTAAAAGTACAAACCAAAGAATTGATTTTCTCATCCTTGTCTTTAAATTATTATTGATTAAAATTGAATTGATAAATGCCTAATGTTGTAGAATTTCAGAAAGTAATTATCTAAAAATTAAGTGTCATCACGCTTTTTTATGTTTCTCCAAACAAAAATTCTTTTTGACACTGTATACAAATTCATTTTATTTTGTTAAAATTAAGCCTGTTATTATCGGGGCGCAAAGATATTAAATTAATAATAATAAGGTTTGAAAAAAAGAAAATAATAAGGTGATAAAATGTAAGTATATAGAAACGATATATTATATAAATATAAAGTAAAATATCGTTTAAACGCTTTTACTATTACATTTTGATAAATACAGAGGGAGTTGTATGTATAATATATGCTACATACAATGACATTATGTTGTTTAAATTTGTAAGCTTAAAAAAGGTTAACAGTTAGCGAAAGCTCCATAAATTTAAATCTTGCATGGCTTCAACCTTTTTCTCAACATCATCCGGCAGAGCAGGAAAAAAGTCAATGCCAGTGATGCGTTCCACTTCATCCACGCTGTTGACATAGTTTTTTAACGGATGATTTCCTGATAAATTTTTAAAGATAAAGCCAATGGCTTTAGGATGCCCGTTGCGGGTACTGAGTATGACTTTGAAGAAAGCTTCGGGCACGGTAACTTTGTGTTTCCTGCCTATGGTACGGTGTTTTTGCCGGTAAAGAATCGGACCGCATACGATGTATAGCTTTCCTTCTTTTTTTGTCCACAGGCGGCAGGCATCTTCCAGTTCTTTCCAGTCGCCCCGGTTCAGATTGTGGTTTTGGGGGCAGATGTTGGTCATGTAGAAACTTTCCTGCATGGCTTTCCAGTGCCAGCGGTTGTCGCCGGCAGGGCACATGTGTCCGCGGTCCATGCCGGAGCGTTTATAATCGTCGGTAGTCACAGCTTGGCTTTCGGGCAGGTCGGGGTCGGGCAGGAATTTGTCGGTACGGCTTTCCCGCTCTATCAGTTTTTCGGGTGTCAGTTCCCATGCCACCCAGTTGGGTATCTTATGTTCGCGGTTGTACGAAGTGGTATAGCCCTTGCGGTGCAATATCTGTTCGGGTACGTTTTTCAGGGGAGCGGGAAGCAGGGGCTTCCGGTGATGGCGGGTGTTGCTTTTTGCGTTATCCTCTCTTTAATTACAGGAAGCTTGTCTTGCAGCGCACGGGCTATCGGTTCACGGCAGATGAGTGCCAGACATGCCAGCACTATCAGGTAAATCACTCCTTGAGATTGCTTCTTGCTGCTTTTTCTTTTTGCCATGACGATACGGTTTTCTTTTCCTGTTATTAAAGAGAGGCGGTTTGCAATTGCCGGGTCATTCAACCAGTTTGTGTGCCCGTTCCAGTGCCACGTTGATGTTGGGGCAGATATTCTCTTTGCCTAAAAGCGTGTAGAAATCCGCCTTTTCCAATACCTGATGTACCTTTGTGTTTACGCCGGAGAGCACGACGGTTATCTTTTCTTTCTGAGACATTTTGCAAAGGCTTTCTAGGTTATGGATACCCGTGGAGTCGATGAAAGGAACCTTGCGCATACGGATGATGCGTACTTTGGGGCGGTCGCCGAGCTGTGCCATCACTTCCTCGAACTTCGTTGCAATGCCGAAGAAGTAAGGGCCGTTGATTTCGTACACCTCTACGCCTTTCGGAATAATAAGATGCTCTTCGTTCGTTGTGATGTCCGTTTCGGCGTTCGGGTCTATTTCATCCTTGATAACCGAAATTTCGGTCGTCTCCATTACACGGCGCATGAAGAGCACGCAGGCGATGACCAGACCCACTTCGATGGCAACTGTAAGGTCGAAGATAACCGTCAGGAAGAAGGTTATCAGTAACACGGTAACGTCCGATTTCGGGTTCTTCAACAATGCCTTGAACACGCGCCAGCCACTCATATTATAGGACACAACCACCAGTACGCCTGCCAGGCAGCCCATCGGAATGTATTGCGCCAGCGGCATCAGCAGCAGAAGAATCAGGAGCAGCACCACTGCATGTACTATACCGGCCACGGGCGATTTGCCGCCGTTGTTGATATTCGCCATTGTGCGGGCAATGGCGCCCGTAGCGGGGATACCGCCGAAAAGGGGAGTAGCCATATTGGCAACGCCCTGGGCTATCAGTTCGGTATTGGAGTCGTGCTTGTCGCCGATAACACCATCGGCTACGGTGGCGGACAGCAAGGATTCTATCGCTCCCAGTACGGCAATCGTGATGGCAACGGGAAACAGATTCTTAATCGCTTCCCAGTTCAGCGCGGGCATTACGGCATCGGGCAGTTCGGCTTTGATGCTGAAACGGTCGCCGATAGTGTCGATGCAGTCGATGCCGCCATACATCTTCATCAGGTACACGGCTACGGTCACTACGATAATGGCGATGAGCGAGCCGGGAATCTTCTTCGAGAACTTCGGAGTGATGGCAATGATAACGATGCTGGCGATGCTGACAGCCGTATTCCACCAGTTGACGGTATCGAAATGACGGAAATAAACCAGCCATTTCCCGATGAAGTCTCCCGGAACTTTCTCTCCGCCGAAATTCAATCCGAATACATCCGCAATCTGGGTGGTGAAGATAGTAACGGCGATACCGCTTGTAAAGCCTACGATAATAGGATAGGGGATAAACTTAATGACTGCCCCCAGTTTGAATACTCCCAGAAGAATGAGGATGACACCCGCCATCAGTGTGGCGACAATCAGCCCGGCCTCTCCGTATTGCTGGATAATGCCGTAGATAATGACGATGAACGCACCGGTAGGGCCGCCGATCTGAACTTTACTTCCTCCTAACAGGGAGATGATAAAACCGGCGATGATTGCCGTGATAATACCTTTCTCGGGCGATACGCCTGATGCAATACCGAACGCAATGGCAAGCGGCAAGGCAACGATACCCACAATGATACCGGCCATCAGGTCTGCCATGAAGAGTTCTTTCGAGTAATTTTTTAAAGCCGTGTATAGCTTTGGCTTGAATTCGAACGCTTTCATTTTATTTTAGAAACTTTGTTTTACCTGTGAGGATGCACCGATCCGATTTCGATACGTTCTCTTTTTTTGAAAAGAGATTGCAAAATTAGGTAAAATAATGCAAACAGCTATAATTATTCCGCTCTTTTTGTTTTTATGCACCGTTTCGGGCACGATGACTGATTGTTTTTTGTGGGTGCTTGAACATAAACAAGGTGTTTCTTGTTATTAACATCAGACTGCTTGTTATTAATCAGAAATAAAAAATAGCTTCATTGGATTTATGGAACGAAATAGATTTTACCTATTAGGCGGTAGATAAATCCAATGAGGCAAAGTGGGGTTTTATTAAAACTAAATTCGTATTTTTGTCTTGTAAATAAAGGAAATACGAACAATCTATCTATACGTAATTACATTAACTAATAAAAAAGAATTATGAGCAAGAGTATCAAAGGAACTCAGACAGAAAAAAATCTGTTGACTTCATTCGCCGGTGAATCACAAGCAAGAATGCGCTACACTTATTTTGCAAGCGTGGCAAAGAAAGAGGGTTACGAGCAAATCTCCGCTATCTTTACCGAAACAGCCGATCAGGAGAAAGAACATGCGAAACGTATGTTTAAGTTTCTGGAAGGCGGTATGGTAGAAATCACCGCCTCTTATCCTGCAGGAGTTATCGGCACTACACTGGAGAATTTACAGGCTGCCGCTGCAGGCGAACATGAAGAGTGGGCGTTGGACTATCCTCACTTTGCCGATGTTGCCGAGCAGGAAGGCTTTCCTGAAATTGCCGCCATGTACCGTAATATTTCCATTGCAGAGAAAGGACACGAAGAACGCTACCGCGCTTTTGTACAGAACATTGAAAATGCTACTGTTTTCGCTAAGGAAGGCGAAGTAGTATGGCAGTGCCGTAACTGCGGTTTCATCTACACAGGCAAGGAAGCTCCTCAGGTATGTCCGGCTTGTTTGCATCCGCAGGCTTATTTCGAGGTGAAGAAGGAAAACTATTGATAGTCGGTACATCTGTCCGAATACTGGATTCAGGCGCGGATTATACGAAGCGCATACAGAATATTTTGTCTGTTATATTCGTATAATCCGCGCCTTGATTCCGGTTCATTCGGCGACCGGTTTTCGGCCGCTTTTTATCTGTAATATTATTTCTTTAGTACTACGGAAAGCGCTTCATAGGCTTTGGAAGCATCTTGAATCTGAAGCAGTTTTTCCCAATTGGCAGCCGGTTCTATCTTATGATTATATCGTTTGAGGATATTCAATATAAGTTTGCCGTTTTCTGTAACAGCTTTTGCAATGAAAGCACCACATTCGTTTTCTACTTTTACATTTAACTTCTCTACTCCTTCGGGAGCCGCTTTGTACCCTTCCGGAAGATTTACAGTGATATTCCATTGGAAAGTGCGGGGAGCGGACATATAAATGTCGGCGGAGCGTTTACGTTCCTTACCTTCAATCTGCGTCTGTTCACCTATGAGTCTGCCTGCGGAAAGCACGTAATTAGGTCCTGCTTTTCGGATATAGCCATCCATTGTATAACGAACGTTATAAATAAAGGCTGCGCTGTCCGGACGATTACCCAAACATTGCATCTGATAGCCGAGCAACTCTTTGGCATTTTCGCCGTGGTAGAAGTCTATTTCCCATTTATAATCTTCCTTTTCCTGTTCGCGGCCCTTTCGGAATGCTTCTCGAAGATCATCCGCGTATTTCTTGCCTACTTCTTCGGCAAACTCCTTATCAATGCTAAGCAGGCGCCGATAGGCTGCATCCACATCTTCCAGCTTAACCAATGCAGACTGCATGTATTCTTTTTGTGTTCCGGTGCGGTATTCGTTCCGGCTGACGGTGAGCAGCGTATTGTCGATGTCGGCCTGTATGGTAGTGATGTTTTGGTTATCATCGGCTGTACCTGCCGGCAGATTGAAATGTTCCCGCTCGGCCTTTGTATTCAGCTTCTTGGCTTTCTTCTTATCCGGTTCCAGGATGGCCTGTCTGCCTTGATAGCGGGCAGGAATTTCATGGGGAATAAGGTAGGCTGTAGGCGGGAGATAGTATTTCTGACTTTCAGGAAGTGCAAGAAGCCAGGTGGTATTGCGGTAATTCGTCAGTTTGTCAAGCGGTTCTTTGTCTTCGTTGGTAACCATTCCAAACAGATTGGGAACATCCACCCAATCCAGCAATCCCTGAAAATAGATGATGAACAGCTCGTTGTTGCAATCACTTTTAATGTCCGATAACAATGCAAAACGATAGTAATTGTAGATGAAATCTGCTTTTTTTTCGTCTGTCCAGTCTTTTTTCTTTATTTGCTTTACGTTGCGGAGAAGCCGGATACCTTTCTTGGGGCTACTTAAACCGCCATATCCGCTATATTTTTGAGCTTGCTTTATAAATTCCCAGTCGTCTTCCTGTATGGCAGCCGCATCAGGATTGGGTTGTAGTCCTTTTTCTGTGGTGCTTTTTGGAATATAGGTGTATTTTTTCATCTTGCTATTGGTAATGTACATCAATGTCATTGGAGTTTGCTGCATAGGGTTATACCATAAGTCGGGTTCGGTTTGTTCTATATCCTTTACAGCCACATCAAGCAGGATGTTTCCGTTTTCGTCTTTGCTTTGTTTAAAGTCCGGTGCACCGTTCAGAGTACGGTACTGGGTAGTAAGTTTGTCATCTATCTCGCAATGTACTGTATAGGAAAGCATCGGGTGGCTTTGGCGAAACCGGAAGACGAATGGGTCGAGATTGTGGTTTTCCAATGAAGTGTAGTTGAAGAAGAAAATATCTATCTTATCACCGATTTCCAGTCCGGGTACGGCAAGTTTCTGAAGTTGTTCCTGGTCTTTCTTACCTTCGGTGGCTGTCATGTATTCGTCGGTGCTTACTTCGTTTACGGTACCGTCTGGTTTGATGATGCGTACGCCCAGTACTTGCTGGTAGTTTTCGTCGTACCGCCAGTCTTTTTTACGTATTTCCGCTTTATAATCAAATTCGGAGTACTCTTTCAAAGCGGCTTTATCGTTAATTTGCACAAGCATACGATATAAGTCGCGACAATTTACTTCACGGTCGATATAATGAAATCCTCCGAGGAAGGCGCCGACGTTGAAGCGGGTCTTTTTGGTGATTTCCAACCGGCTGTGTGCTGCCAGAATGACGGCTGACTCATCTTTATATTTATCGGGAACAGCCGTGTTGGTAAATTCGGGCAGTTTCAATGCCCAGACTTCTTTTCTCGTTTCCTCTGCAAAGAGTTTGTATTTCTCTTTGTCATCGGCATTGGCATTAGGGGTGGTTAATAAAAGTGCCAACACCCCCATCAGGAATAACATGTTCTGTTTCATTATTATTGTTTTTTGAGGATGATTTGTTCGTGGGATGCATCAGCCCATTTCCGCAAGTGTGTATTCCAGATTGTAATTTCGTTGCGGGGAATACGTTTTTCGGTTATCTCCATTATTTTCCGGAAAATGATTTTGTTTCTTTCTGTTTTGTAAGAGCAACAGAGTATACCTTGCGGCGTATGGATTGAGATGCCTTTGGGGCAATAAGAAAGTACGTAGCCTGCGGGTATTTCCAGTTCTGTGTGGCGTACGATGCGGCAACGGAGCGGGAGCTCGTAATCATGGATGCGTTTGGCGGTGTCTATCGGTTGGTCAAACAGGTCATTGTGAAGGTCCAGCTCTATGTAAAACTCATTATCGGCTATTTGTACAGCACTGCTGTTTATTACTTCTCCGGTCAGAGCAGCCCATTCCTGTTGAGGTTCCTGCTGTATCCAACTGACCGAATTAATCTGATAATTGTGATTATCTCCGGTCAGGATACGGGGAAGATACTCTTTCCGACCGCTTTTATCGTTTTCATGGTAGGCTGTGAGGAAAAATTCTTTCATGTCTCCACTCCAGCTACGGGTTACATTGCCCTGCAATACTTTGTTCGTTTGCTTGTCGGATAGGCTACAGATATAGGACAAACTGTCTGTAGATGCACTGCTGTTCAGCATGGGCAATGTGTGCACGATACAGTTTTCTCCATTTTCTATTACAGCTTCCCTTCCTTGTATGCTTTCGGGTATGAATTCCGCGTTTATATATTCGTTGGTGGCATCCAGATAATAGGTCTTTCCCTGGTAGATAAGGCTGCATATCATGTGATTGACGGATGCAAGTGTAGCTATTTCGCTCATCCGGTAGGGGATGTCTACAGTGCCTATATCGGTAAGGCGGGCATCAAAACCTTGTGCTTTCAGCAATGTACGGAGCAAGATTGCCATTCCTTTGCAGTCGCCGTACCGTTTACGCAACACTTCTGCGGGAGTATCGGGTTTGTGTCCCAATATACCTGCTTCAAAAGCGATATAACGGATATTTTGTTGTACCCAGGCATATGTGTTACGTATTTTTTCCATGTCCGTACGGCAGCCTTCGGTGATTTCTGCTAATAGACTGTCGAGTTCGGGTATGTTGCAGTCTACTTGTGCCAGTCCGTTAGACCACCGGTACATATCGTGAACATCTTTAAATGAGCCGGTTATCAGTATGTGCGGGTATATTTTACCCGATGCCGGCATATGTTTTTCGTCTTTCATGGCCGGCATGTCCGTCACGGTATAAGTGAATAAGGAGTCTCCGGCACTGTTGATGCCGCGTTCACAGTGAATAGAAGGAGTAAAATTCCTTTCTGTCAACCGGAAATGGGAGAGGGATTGCGGAATGATGAATGTTATTTGCTTTGTTTTTATAAAATAATCCTCACCCAAATAGATTCGTGTAAAATAATGCAGGTCATGAAAAGTACGTTTAAACGTAACTTCCGTCTTTTTTCCTTTACGGTCAAGATTGATGTTGAAGAAGCAAACCTTGCTGTCGTCGAAGAAGACATTTTCCGGCGTGATGCTTTTATATTCTGCCTTTCCTCCGCCTTTGGCGGAAGCTCCGTCCAATGAAATGAATTCTCCGTAGTAGGTGTAGGGTTGCAATGCAGTTCCCATTCTTGTGGCTTCATAGGATGTTTCTTTTCTGTTGCGTACGGTAGGAATACCGTCTTCTTCCATAAAGATATAGGAGTCGCTGCATTGTGTAATGACAATGTTGTCATCAAGTGTTTGTCCGTGTAAGTTGCAAACGTACAAGCACAAAAGTATACATGTATAGATACAACTGCTTTTCATGTCAGTCTGCTATAAGATTAGATAATAGGTATTTACAAAGATAGCAGTTTGTAATATTTTGACAAAAATAAATATATTAAAATTGCAATTTCTTGCCTTGAAGCAAGAAATTAATCTTTTTATCCGAAAGTTATTTCCCGTCGGATGCGGCTTAAGGTATATGGAGAGATATTCAAGAAAGAAGCGATTTCCTTCAGACTTATCTGGTGAACGATGTCGGGACATCTTCTCAATAATTCTTGATAGCGTATTCTAGGAGAATTCGGATATAGACTCAATAGCCGGTGATAAGTCATACAGAACAGGTTTTCTGCAATCTTACGGCCTAATAACTGGTTTTGCTGGCTTGCTGCCCAAAATGCTTCCAATTGGTTATAAGATAATTGATAGACGGTACTCGCCTTGATTGCTTCCGTATAAACAATGGCGGGTGTCTGTTTTGTGAATGACTCATAGTCTACCACAAAATCCTTTTCAAAACTGTAGCCAATGATATGTTTGTCTTCTTCCGTATCAAGGTAGAAGTAACGGAAACCTCCTTGGGAGATATAGGCAATGTTATGGCACACTTCACTTGCCTGACAAAAGAACTCTCCTTTCTTGTAAAGACGTTTTTTCCCGTTTTGCAGGAAATGTTTAATCAAAGGAGAAAGTTCCAAAAAGTTCAGATACTCGTTGAAGTGTGCCATAACCGTTTATTTCTGCGGATGCGGATAGTCTATCGTATAGTGCAGTCCGCGGCTTTCCTTGCGCTCCATGGCCTGGCGGGTAATCAGGTATCCTACGTTAATCATGTTGCGCAGTTCGCAAAGCTCGCGGGTGGCCTTGCTGCTCTTGAACAGTTTTTCCGTCTCCTCGTAAAGAATATCCAGGCGGTTCCATGCGCGGGTCAGGCGGGTGTTGCTGCGGACGATGCCTACGTAGGATTCCATAATCTGGTTCACTTCCTTCATGCTTTGCGTAATGAGCACACGCTCTTCGTTGGAGATGGTGCCCTCGTCGTTCCATTCGGGGATGTCTTCGTTGAAATCATAACGTTCCAATACGCTCAACGCATGCTTGGCGGCTGCATCGGCATAAACTACCGCTTCAATCAATGAGTTGGAAGCCAGGCGGTTGCCTCCGTGAAGACCGGTGCAAGAGCATTCGCCGATGGCATACAGGCGGCGGATGCTGGACTGTCCGTCCAGGTCTACCTTGATACCGCCGCAGAGATAGTGTGCCGCAGGGGCTACCGGAATGTAGTCTTTCGTAATGTCGATGCCTATGCTGAGGCATTTCTTATAGATATTCGGGAAGTGTTTCGTTTCTTCGGGGTCTTTGTGGGTGACATCCAGATACACATGCTCGTCGCCGCGCTGCTTCATCTCGTTGTCGATGGCACGTGCCACGATGTCGCGCGGGGCGAGTGAAAGACGCGGGTCGTACTTCTGCATGAATTCCTTGCCGTCGAGTGTGCGGAGGACGCCGCCGTAGCCGCGCATGGCTTCGGTGATGAGGAAGCAGGGGCGGTCGCCGGGGTGATAGAGGGCCGTGGGGTGGAACTGGATGAACTCCATGTTTTTCACAGCTCCCTTGGCGCGGTAGACCATGGCGATGCCGTCGCCTGTGGCCACGAGCGGGTTCGTCGTGTTGCGGTAGACCGCTTCGCAACCGCCCGTAGCCATGATGGTTACTTTGGAGAGGAACGTATCCACCTCTCCGGTATTTTCGTTCAGCACATAGGCGCCATAGCATTTGATGCCCGGAGTATAGCGGGTGACGATAATGCCCAAGTGGTGCTGCGTAATGATTTCCACCGCAAAGAAATTGGTAAATACGGTGATGTTGGGGTGCTGCTTCACGGCTTCAATCAGGCTTTCCTGTATCTCCGCACCCGTATTGTCCTTGTGGTGCAGGATGCGGAATTCCGAGTGTCCGCCTTCCTTGTGCAGGTCGAATTCTCCGTTATCTTTTTTGTCGAAATTCACTCCCCATTTAATGAGTTCACTGATTTGTCCTGGAGCATTGCGCACTACCTTTTCTACGGCTGCACGGTCGCTTATCCAGTCTCCGGCAATCATGGTGTCTTCGATATGCTTGTCGAAATTGTCTACCGCCAGGTTGGTGACGGAGGCTATCCCGCCTTGTGCGAAATAAGTGTTTGCCTCTTCCAGGCCGGCCTTGCAGATGAGGGCTACTGTTCCTTTATGCGCCACTTTCAGCGCAAAACTCATACCGGCAATTCCGGAGCCGATAACGAGGAAATCGAACTTTCTTACCATAGTTTCGTGTATTTAACACCGCAAAACTACAAAATAAGTACGTTCCTTGTCTCCCTTATGGGCATTAATTCGTAAAAATACCTACCTTAGCGGCAAAAACCGGATAAAATGAATCGAATTTTTCATGCGCGTATCGCTGCCGGACAGTATTTGTTTGTTGCTTTGGCAGGTGTAATAGCCGTTTACGGCCTTTGGGAAAAGCAAATTCTCATCGCTGTCCTTTTTATGCTTCTGCTGGTTGTCAGTATCGAGAAGTTGATTCATACTACCTATACCGTTACTGCCGACAATAAACTGTTGCTGTTTTTCGGCCGGTTTTCACGGGGGAAGGAAATCCTGCTGAAGGATATTACGTCGGTAGAGCGCGCTTCCTCCATGCAGATAGGCGGATTTGCCGTTATGCGCTATGTCCTGGTGAGGTATGGCGAGGGTAAGTGTGCAGCGCTTCTTCCCGTCAAAGAGGAAGAGTTTATCCGCCTGCTTGAGCAGCGTATGTCGCAATAAGATGATAATTATGTAAGGCATTACGCTTTTTTTTCTGAATTTCTTGTCGTATCTTGCATGCAGAAATCCATAAATGTAAGAACTATGAAATATCAAGTTGCCATTATCGGCGGCGGTCCTGCGGGATATACGGCTGCGGAAACAGCCGGAAAGGCCGGTTTGAGTGTTGTGCTTTTTGAAAAGCGGAATCTTGGCGGAGTGTGTCTGAACGAGGGGTGTATTCCTACCAAGACTTTATTGTACTCTGCAAAAACGTATGACAATGCATGCCACGCATCCAAATACGCGGTCAGCGTGTCGGAAGTTTCGTTTGATTTGTCCAAGATTATAGCACGCAAGCAGAAGGTTGTGCGGAAACTGGTGTTGGGTGTCAAAGGAAAACTGACTGCCGGCAATGTAACCATTGTGACCGGCGAGGCTTCCGTCATAGATAAGAATCATGTTCTGTGCGGTGACGAAACTTATGAATGCGATAATCTATTGCTCTGCACAGGTTCGGAAACATTTATTCCGCCCATTCCCGGAGTGGATACGGTGCCTTACTGGACGCATCGCGATGCGTTGGACAATAAGGAGCTTCCAAAGTCACTGGCCATTATCGGTGGTGGGGTAATCGGTATGGAGTTTGCCTCATTCTTCAACAGCCTGGGGGTAGAGGTCACTGTCATCGAGATGCTGGACGAGATATTGGGTGGAATGGACAAGGAGCTGTCGGCCATGCTTCGTGCGGAGTATGCCAAGCGCGGCATTAAATTCATGCTGGACACAAAGGTGGTGGCACTGTCCGAAGTTGCGTCCGGAAATGGAGACACGCAGCAGATACAGGTAAATTATGAAAATGCCGAAGGTGCGGGTTGTGTAATTGCGGAAAGATTATTGATGAGCGTCGGCCGCCGTCCCGTAACGAAAGGCTTCGGATTGGAGAACCTGAATTTAGATAAAACGGCGCGCGGAAATATACAGGTGGACGGACAGATGCAGACTTCCGTTCCGGGGGTATATGCCTGCGGGGATTTAACCGGATTTTCTTTGCTGGCCCATACCGCTGTGCGCGAGGCGGAAGTGGCGGTACATGCCGTACTGGGGAAGAAAGACTGTATGAGTTACAGGGCTATTCCCGGTGTAGTATATACCAATCCTGAGATTGCGGGTGTGGGAGATACGGAAGAGGCCTTGCAAAGAAAGGGTATTCCTTATCGTGCCGTCAAGCTGCCTATGGCTTATTCCGGTCGCTTTGTCGCGGAGAATGAGGGCATTAACGGTATGTGCAAGTTGTTGCTGGCGGAAGATAATACCGTTTTGGGAGCACATGTGCTGGGCAATCCGGCTTCGGAGATTATCACGCTGGCCGGTATGGCTGTCGAACTCAAACTGACGGCCTCGGAATGGAAAAAGATGGTATTCCCGCATCCTACGGTAGGCGAAATCTTTAAGGAAGCGCTTTGATAGACAAAATACGGGGTGTTATGAAAATCGTGAAGCTGATGACTTGCGATTCTGCGGCGGTTATCGTTTCTTTGTTGTCCGGTTGCCGGAAACAGCCGGATAACAGAGAAACTGAATGATAGCTTGTAAGAAGATGAGAAAATATTGCTTATTCCCGATTGTATTGATTTTGACGTTGATTCCCTGTGTATTGCCTGCACAGGGAATATCACCTGAAACAAACTCTTTGTCTTCGCAACTGGATACATTGATAAAGTATCAATTGCCCGCAGGCTCCAATGTATCTGTTTCAGCATACGACCTGACCGCCAATAAGGTTCTGTATGATTATCAGGCGGATAAACTTTCCCGTCCGGCCTCTACGATGAAGCTGCTGACTACGATTACGGCGCTTGCGCGTCCTGAGGCGGACGAGCCTTTCCGTACGGAAGTCTGGTATAAGGGAGTGATTGAGCGTGATACGCTGAAAGGGGATATATACGTTGTCGGCGGCTTCGACCCTGAGTTTGACGACGAGGCGCTGGATTCTTTGGTAGGCAGCGTGGCGCGGCTGCCTTTCTCTGTGGTTCAAGGCAGGATATATGGCGATGTTTCCATGAAAGACTCCCTGTATTGGGGAAGCGGCTGGCTGTGGGACGATACGCCCCATTCTTTTCAGCCGTACCTGTCGCCGCTGATGCTCGATAAAGGAGTGGTTACGGTGACCGCTTTTCCCGGTGCACAAGGTGATGCGGCACGTTTGGAATGTACGCCCGCTTCGTCTTATTACACGCTGGCCAATACAACGAAAACCCGTACTCCCTCTGCCGGACGTTTCCGCGTATCCCGCAACTGGCTGGAGAACGGCAATGAACTGGCGGTATCGGGTAATGTGGATGGGAGGCGTACCGGTACGGTGAATATCTACTCTTCTCAGGATTTCTTTATGCACACCTTCCTGGAGCGTTTACGGGCAAAAGGCATTCATTGTCTGTCGGATTATTCTTTCCGCGAGTTTCAAAAAGACAGTGTTTCAGTGCGAATGGCATCTTATAGCACTTCTGTACAGGCGGTAGTCAACCGGATAATGAAGGAGAGCGACAATCTGAATGCAGAAGCTTTGTTATGCCGTTTGGGTGCACAGTTTACGGGCGGCAGGCATGTTTCGGCTGCGGACGGGCTTTCGGCTGTCCGTCAGTTAATCGGAAAGCTGGGTTATCTCCCCGACCGCTATAATCTGGCAGACGGTTGCGGGCTTTCCAACTATAACTACATCTCCTCTGAACTTTTAGTCGCTTTCTTGAAATTCGCTTATTCACGCACGGATGTGTTTCAGAAACTGTATAAGGCGTTGCCTATCGGAGGAGTGGACGGAACACTGAAGAACCGTATGAGGAAAGGGACGCTTTCTTATAAGAATGTGCATGCCAAGACCGGTTCTTTTACGGCTATAAACTGCCTGGCTGGTTATTTGAAGGCGAATAACGGACACCACATTGCTTTTGCCATTATGAATCAGAATGTGCTTTCCGGCAGGGAGGCGCGTAAATTCCAGGATGCAGTCTGTGACATGCTTATCCGATGAATGGCCGGTTGGTGTGAACTTTATTTTTCAGGCACGGAATTACGCAGGTTGCACGGATTTTTTCAGTTTAATCCATGCTGCACTTTTCATCCGTGCAATCCGCGTAATCCCGTGCCTGAAAGGTCTTTTTAACGGAAGGAACTGTCTTTATTTATACTGTGCCCAGTCCACATTCTTCATATCCCCGCTTTTTGCCAGTTCGGCGTGCATAGCCAGAGCGGCACGCATGGAATGAGGAGTCTGCGCTTTGCCGTCGGTCAGTTTCAGATAATCCCACAGGATATTCTTGTAGTCCGGATGAACACAGTTCTCGATGATTGCCTGTGCACGTTCTTTCGGGCTCTTGCCGCGCAGGTCGGCAACACCTTGTTCGGTAACGATGATGTTGACATCATGCTCGCTGTGGTCCACATGGGATACCATCGGTACGATGGCGCTGATTTTGCCTTCTTTGGCTACGGACGGGCAGGTGAAGATGGAGATGTAGGCGTTGCGCGTAAAGTCGCCCGAACCGCCGATACCGTTCATCATCTTCGTACCGCCGATATGTGTAGAGTTAACGTTTCCGTAGAGGTCAGCTTCGATAGCCGTGTTGATGGAGATAATACCTAAACGGCGCACCACTTCGGGACTGTTGGATATTTCCGACGGGCGGAGAACCAGCTTGTCGCGGAAGAAGTCCATATCCTCGTATATACCGTTCAGGCAGTCGTTGGTTACGGTCAGTGAGCAGGCGCTGCCAAACTTCACGCGGCCTTCGCGAATCAGTCCGATAACGGAGTTCTGGATAACCTCTGTGTACATCTCGAATGCCGGAATCGTCTTGTCACGTCCCAAAGCACCTAATACTGCGTTGGCGATGTTGCCTACGCCCGACTGTAACGGGAGGAAGGTGGAAGGGATGATACCGCGTTTCATATCTGCGGCAAGGAAGTCGGCTACGTTCTGTCCGATTTTGTCGGTCAGCGGGTCGGCAGCGGCGAAAGAGCGGGCTTCGTCCGGCCAGTTGGTTTCCACGATGCCCACAATCTTTTTCGGGTCTACCTGGATGTAAGGCTGTCCGATACGGTCGCTCGGCTTGAAGATAGGTATTTCGCGGCGGTAAGGCGGGTCGAGCGGTTCGTAGACGTCGTGCAGGCCCATGGCGTTTTTGCTGTGTGCTGCATTCAGCTCTATGATAATCTGGTCGGCAAGGCAGCAGATAGTGGGAGCGATACCTCCGGCAGCAGTCAGGTAGATTTTACCGTCGGGAGTCACCTCGCAGGCTTCGATGATGGCGACATTTACTTTTCCCATGAAACCGTAGCGTACTTCTTGCGCCATTTGCGACAAATGGATATCATTGTAGGCAATCTCGCCGTTGTTCACCGCTTTGCGGAAATCGGGGTTGGTTGTGTAAGGAGCACGGTAGCGGATGGCTTTGACGCGTGAGAGGACACCGTCACAGGAGTCGCCGGTTGAAGCTCCTGTAAAAATGCCTACCTGGAAAGGGTTTCCTTTGGCATGTTCCGCTTCTGCTATTTTTGCCAGTTCAGCCGTAACGGCTTTGGCTGTGCCTGCGGGAGTAAATCCGCTCAGGCCGATATTGTAGCCATGTTTAATCAGGCTTGCAGCTTCTGCTGCTGAAATGTAATTAAATGCCATAATGTTATAGTTATTTTTTCGTGTAAGGAATCAACTTATTTTCAATCGCATTAATACTTTCGTTGTAATATCTCTCCCCAGATGATGGCTTTGCGTGCCTCTTCTGCCGAGTGTATTTCAAATTGGGATGAGGCCTCGGTGGGTTCGGGAGACATATTGTCGGTGTTTGGACAGACGGGAGGTTGTTTGGGAGCGGACTTATGTTTCTTTGCGGCTTTCTTTCGCGGCGCGCTTACTTCCGGTCCGGGGTTTTCGGGGTTATATCCGTCATAGGGTACGCCGTTCCAATTTTCCGGAAAAGGACTTTCTGCATCAGGCATAGGCATGGCGGGACCGTTGCCGGTACTGGTTTTCGCTTCTTTCCTGGCCTGTCTTACGAAGCCGATAGCAATGATGCCTATCACGAACAGAAATTTGAAGATGTCTTCCATAAGTCTTTCTTTGTTTTTTACATCGCCAAAGGTAATTATTTAATCTGATTGTAACCAATAAATTGGCATTAAAAAAGGGCAGCTTCACAGCTCCCCTTATTTTTTTTAACCTAAACCTTAACTATGAAAAAATCTAATGTTTCTTTCATTTCACAAAAATGGAAATTTATTCTAATAATGCCAAATTAACACTCGGAAAATGTTTAGTCACTTAACATTAATTAGTAGAAATCTGTCAATTAGAGGAAGTTAAGTGTTATTTTTCCACAGTTTCACTGCTTTATTGAACGTGAAGATGTATCTTTGCGGCGAAACTAAAAAAATAAGAAACAATGGAAAATATGACGGGAGCAGACTTTAAATCTGCAACTGCTGATGACAACAGAAAGTTGTTCATCGAGACGTACGGCTGCCAGATGAATGTGGCAGACAGTGAAGTGATAGCCTCTGTGATGCAGATGGCGGGGTATTCGGTAGCCGATACACTGGAAGAGGCGGATGCGGTATTCATGAATACCTGTTCTATCCGCGACAATGCCGAACAGAAAATTTTAAACCGGCTGGAGTTTTTTCATTCGCTCAAGAAGAAAAAGAAGAATCTGATTGTCGGTGTGTTGGGATGTATGGCGGAACGTGTCAAGGACGACCTGATTACAAACCACCATGTCGACTTGGTGGTGGGGCCGGATGCTTATCTCAGCCTGCCCGATTTGATTGAGGCTGTGGAAGCCGGTGAGAAAGCCATTAACGTGGAGCTGTCCACAACGGAGACCTACCGCGATGTGATACCTTCGCGTATCTGCGGCAACCACATCTCCGGCTTTGTCTCCATCATGCGCGGTTGCAATAACTTCTGTACCTACTGCATCGTCCCCTATACGCGCGGACGGGAACGCAGCCGTGATGTGGAAAGTATCTTGAATGAAGTGGCGGATTTGGTGGCTAAAGGCTATAAGGAAGTGACCCTGCTGGGGCAGAATGTCAACTCGTACCGTTTTGAGAGGGCGGACGGGGAGGTTGTCACTTTCCCTATGCTGTTGCGCACCGTAGCAGAGTCTGCACCGGGCGTACGCATCCGTTTCACTACTTCGCACCCCAAGGATATGAGCGATGAAACCCTGCAGGTTATTGCGGAAGTGCCCAATGTGTGCAAGCATATCCACCTGCCCGTGCAGAGCGGAAGCAGCCGTATCCTGAAACTGATGAACCGTAAATATACCCGTGAATGGTATCTGGAGCGTGTAGATGCTATCCGCCGTATCATTCCCGACTGCGGTTTGTCTACGGATATATTTTCCGGTTTCCATTCCGAGACGGAAGAAGACCATCAGCTTTCTCTTTCCCTGATGGAAGAATGCGGTTATGATGCCGCCTTTATGTTCAAGTATTCCGAGCGTCCGGGTACGTATGCCAGCAAGCATTTGCCGGATGATGTGCCGGAAGAGGTGAAGATCCGCCGTCTGAATGAAATTATCGCTTTGCAGAACCGCCTTTCTGCCGAAGCCAACGCCCGCTGCGTGGGTAAAACCTACGAAGTATTGGTGGAGGGAGTGTCCAAGCGTTCGCGCGACCAGCTCTTCGGACGTACCGAGCAGAACCGGGTAGTGGTTTTCGATAGGGGTACGCATCGCGTGGGCGATTTTGTGAATGTGAAAATCACGGAAAGCAGTTCGGCAACGCTGAAAGGAAAAGAAGTGTGATTTTGCGGTAATATTGCCGGTAATTTTACCGGTAATATTACCGCAAGTGATATATATAATATATATATAAATATAATAATACCAGTCAGTATAAATACTGATCGGTTTGAAGCGTAAAAAACGCAATTTTACTATCCTGCAAGGTCCGTTTCCGGAATGCCGCGGGTTTGCTTCCGAAATACCGTGAGTTTACTCCCGAAATGCCGTGTGTTTGTCATGAAAACGCCCGGCATTTGTGTTTGAAATGCCTGGCATTTCAGGAGCAAACTCACGGCATTTTCTTTTTAAATAATTCACTTTTCAAAAACAAACTACAGGTTATTCATTTTTAGATATTTCGATTGACGCTATCTTTATTGTTAAATGGATTTTTTATTATTGATGCTCTGTTTTTTTACTTGATATTTCTAACCTGTATAGTTGTTGTTTTTATCCTATTCTTTTTATTTTCTTGTTTATTTCCCGTTGGGTCTATAATGGGAAGGGTTTATATTTGACATTATATTTTCATTATTGTCATATTTTTGGTAAAAAAGGACTTTTTTACTGTATGCTATGCAGATTTTGTTCCGGGTCTTTATTTATGTGTATTTTATTTTATAATTTTATGCACTTATTTTAAAAAAACAGAAAACAGTTCAATAAAAACAATTGTAAGATATTTAATATTTTTCAGTATGACAATTAAAAGTGCAATCGGATTTCTATCCTTGTTTATCGTTCTTCAGGCTTGTGAAAGTAAATTTGCTGAATTGCCGCAGGGTAATCAGGCTGCGGAAGCCACATTTACATCTGTCATAGATGACAGGGTGATGTCGAGAGCGGTCAATGCTTCGTGGGAAGCGAATGATGTGATCGGTCTTTTTATGCTCGACAATGCCGATAAAAAGGTCCTTAAAGCCAATGCAGCGTATGTCACCGCACGGGGTGACGGCAATTTCGTGGGAAAAGCGGGCAATGCCGTTTATTATCCGGAAGACGGAACGGCGGTGGATTTCATTGCTTATTATCCGTATGATGAGCAAGTGACGGACCATACCCAGTATGTCCTTGACGTGACAGACCAGAGCCGTCAGCAGGATATAGACCTGATGGCAGCTGTTAACCTGACAGGCAGAACTGCGACCTCCCCTACCGGCAATCTTCAATTCCGCCATTTGCTGGCAAAACTGGTGCTGAATCTGAGCAGTGCCGACGGCAGTTCGCTAACGGGCATCAAAGCAACGGTGCAGCCACTGATAAGCAAGGCTACCATAGACCTTTCGAAAAGAGAGTGATAACATTGAATTGGGAAATGAAAAAAAGCTGTTTCCATGTGCGTCAGTAAAGAGTGTACGCAGGCGGATGCTGTGCTGATACCGCAATCCTTTGAAGGAAAACTGAAAATTACATTATCCGTCAACGGGAAAGATAAGGAGATTGAAACAAATATAGCGGGAAATATTGAGGCAGGAGCAAGGTATACGCTTAATTTGAGAATCAGTAATACAGGGGAAATACAACGGTAGACCCTGAAGCGCCTAAGTATGCCAAGTGGTTTGAGACACCGGTTATAACGAAAGCACAGATGGAAAATCATGATTTGATGTATGTTACTCATAATACGGAGCAAAAATATAAGGGTACTGCCCGACCGGATATGGAAGGACAGATGATACGTAATTATAGTATGCTGTATGATAAAAAGATGAAGATGGCACATTGGGTGGCTTATCCTTTGCATCGGTGCTATACTGAGAAAAATGTAGAGCGAAAGGATAACTGGGTTTCTGATCCTCTTGTGAGGGAGAATGAATTTCAAGCTGTGGTTTCAAAATCCTATGGTGGGAAGATTTATAGAAGAGGACATCAAATACCGAGTAATGACCGTGTAGCTACCATGGAGATGAATAATCAGACATTTTATTTTACCAATCAGACTCCGCAAAGACAAGACAAATTTAACGGAGCTATTTGGATGAATTTGGAACATAGAATTAATAGTTGGTCTACGGCTTCGGATACAGTTTATGTTGTGACCGGTGCAGTACCGCCTTCAGATGATGCTACTTGGATAAAAGAAAAATCTATAAAGGATAATGATGGCAAGGATATTCCTATTCCGTCCTATTATTTTAAGGCTGTGGCGCGTAAGATAGGCGGCAAGTATCATACGATTGCTTTCTGGATGCAACATAGGGACTATACAGATTCTCAATCCTATATGAAATATGCGGTTTCCGTCAGTGACTTGGAAAAGAATACCGGATTTGAGTTCTTCCCGGGACTTGATGAGAGCACAAAGAGCCAATTGGATTTATCCAAATGGCAATAATCCTACTGTACAAAGGTACTCAATTAAGACAACATAAAAACAAAACCAATCTCAAAAACAAATCATTATGAGAGTCAGTAATTTATTGATTATGGGCGCATTGTCAGCCCTTGTTTTTACGGGATGTACTAACAATGATGACAATAGTGAATGGTTGGACAGTAACAGCGTTACTTTCAATTCCCGCATTGACGGCCTGCAGACCAAAGCTTCCAAAGACGTTTGGAGCAATGGTGATGAGGTAGGTATCTTTATGACGACGCAAACTGCTGAATTTGCCAACAAGAAATATGTTGCATCGGACGGCGGTACGCTTACGGCTGCTCCGGGACAGACATTGAGGTATCCGGAAGAAGGAACGGCAAATTTCATTGCTTATTATCCTTATTCCGCATCTTTAAACGGTAAGACTTTAGCCGTGTCTGTAGATAATCAGGCAGACCCTGCCAAAGTAGACTTGCTTTATTCTGATAATGCTAAGGCAATTGCTGCCGGAGAGGCTGTAGACCTGGCTTTCAAACATAAACTGAGTCAGATTGTGATTGCTGTCGGTAGCGATGAGACTCTTCCCGATATAAGCGGATTGAAAATCTCTCTTTCCGGAATGAATACACAAGCCGATTTTAATCTGGCTGACGGTACGCTGGCAGCTAAAGAGAGTAAAGCCAATATCGAGATGAATGTCAGTGCCGATGGCACTACTGCTGAGGCTATTATCCTGCCTACCACTACACTGGATGGCGTCAAGATGACATTCGTGCTGGACGGTAAGACTTTCGAATGGCCTGTTTCCGTAAATGGCGGTGCCGGTTTTGAGGCCGGATATAAGTACACGTACACTGCTACTTTATCCACGGAAAACGGTAAACCTGCCGTTACTATGGGCGGAGCAAGCATTGAATCGTGGACAGACCAGCCTGGTGGCGATATTAATGTGGACTTTGGTGAAGGTGGCGGTGAGCAGCCGGAAGGAGAAAAGGTGTTGTTGGATGAGAAGTTCGATACAAATGAAGGAGCATTTGCTATAAAGAATCTTGTTATACCCGTAGGAGGTAATCGTGTTTGGGCGTGGGCTGAGTACACAGATAAGGTAACTCAAGAATCGGAGCAATTTATGAAAGCCAGTGCTTTTATTAATAAAGAAAATAAACCTTCCGAAGGGTGGCTGGTTTCTCCCGTGCTTAATTTATCTGCTGCTAAGAAAGCTACTTTAACATTTAGTCATGCTCATAAATATGGAGTGGATAAAGCCAAAGAAATGACGCTTTGGATTGCTGATGAAGGAACGGAAGTTACAACCGATGCTACGGGATGGACTCAAATTGAGATTCCGACTTATGGAACAGGTACTGATTATAACTATGTGACAGCCACTGTAGATTTAAGTGCATATACAGGAAAGAATAAGCAAATAGCTTTCAGATATATAAGTACTGCTGATGGTGCTCCTACTTGGCAAATAGATGAAGTGAAAGTGGTAGCTGATGGTGAAGGTGGAGGCACTGTTGAACCAGAGCCGGAACCGGAACCCGGTGAAGGAACCGTTTTGTTCTCTGAAGGATTCGGAACGCCTCAAAAAGGTAATCATTGGCCTTCTGTAGATGTCTATAAGGGATGGGAAAATGCTAATCTCGTGTTTACCGACCCATTAATGTCAGGATCTTATAGTAATGCAAGTGTACGTTCTACAAGTACATTAGATGGTCATGTATGGTTTGCAGCAGGAAAAAACAGTGCATTGAAGATAGAGGGTTTTGCAACTGATTATACAGGTCTAAAATTAGAATATGAAATAACTGCTAATGGGGCAGGAAATCAAAATATTATTAAGGTTTTAACAGATAAGGGTGATGTAGATGTACCCGATATGCCTATTGTTGAGCAAAATAAGTACCAATCTGTTACATTGGCAATACCTGATGGGGCTTCTTATATTCAGTTTACCAGTGAAGAATCAACTAATACCTCTGGTTATCGTATTGATAATGTTAGTCTGACAGGTATCGCAAAATGATATTTTATTAGTATTGCTTGAAGTAAGCGATTAATTCACATTGTTGTGTGGGTGTGTTAAAATGCCGATAATTTTTTACATTCGGTCATTCAGAGAATCTGCATTTCATTCAGAATGATAGGATATAAGGTTTATCAGACTTTCGGCACACCCACAAATTATGATTTAAATCACTCATTATTATACCCCAATTAACGTATGAAACTAAAATTACTGTTCTTCATTACATTCTTCTTCCCCTGTCTCGCCTTTGCTCAAAGTGCAGGTACGGTGAAAGGCAGTGTAGTCGGAGCAGTGAGCAATGAGCCTGTACCCGGAGTCATCGTCACTCTGACCGGGCAGGACAGACAGGTTACTACCGATGCAAACGGTAATTTCATTCTCCGTAATTTGCAGCCGGGAAGCCATGTCATACAGCTCAACTCCGTATTGATTACTCCGAAGAGTGTAACCATTGAAGTGGAAAAACTGGGCGTTACAGAACTCGAGCCCATTAAGGTGACCGAGCTGAATGCCACCGAAGACATCTCCATGATTGGCGTGATAGACGCAGGCATGGTGGATGACGATGTGGAGAACGCTTCGCAGGATGTGAGCTCCACTGTAATCCTCTCTAACGATGTCTTTCTGAACCGCGCCGCCTACCAGTTGTCGCCCGCCCGTTTCTCGCCGCGCGGCTATACCGGTTTGCAGGAACTGAAATACATCAACGGCGTGGAGTTTAATGACCAGAACCGCGGAGTGTTTAATTATGCCTCTGTTGGAGCATTGAATGACATGACCCGCAACGGTGACGTAACCAACTTCACCGCACCCTCTACCTTTACTTTCGGAGCACTGGGCGGTGCCGAAAATATAAATATGCGTGCATCGTCCTATACTCCCGGCGGCAAGGCTACCGTGAGCTATACCAACCGCAACTACTACCTGCGGGGCATGTTTACCTATTCCACCGGACTCAACGAAAAAGGATGGGCGTTTACCGCATCGGCAGGTGGCCGCTATTCGCACGAGGGAAACATAGACGGTACGTTTTACAACAACCTGGCTCTTGCTTTCTCTGCCGAGAAGCAGTGGCAGGGCGGCAAGCACAGCCTTTCGATGACCGCTTTCGTATCGCCCGTACAGCGCGGACAGCAAGGTAACTCATACCGTGAGGTCTACGAGCTGACCGACAACTACCTTTACAATCCTAATTGGGGATACCAGAATGGCAAGAAACGCAATGCGAAAGTAGTGACCGCATTCGACCCGACCGCCGTTATCTCGCATATCTGGAAGATAGACGATACTACAACGCTCACCACTGGTGTGGGTGCGCATTATGCACGCTATGGCAATACGGCGCTGAACTGGTATAACGCTCCCGATCCGCGTCCCGACTACTATCGCTACTTGCCTTCTTATTTTGAAGACGAGGATATGCAGATGCAGTACCGTGACTTATGGCGTAGCGGACGTCCCGATTTCACCCAGATAAACTGGGACAACCTTTATCTGGCCAATGCCAATAACCTGCGTGCCGGTAACGGTGCTGCCGTATATATGGTGGAAGAGCGCCGCAGCGACCTGTTGGAGACCTCGTTCAACTCCACACTGAACAAGCAGTTTAACCGTCATCTGGGTTTGACGGCGGGAGTAGGGGCGCGCTTTACGCAGTCGCGCCAGTTCAAGACGGTAGACGACCTGCTGGGCAGCAACTATGTGCTGGATATCGACAAGTTTGCCGAACGCGATTTTTCGGGCGACCACGACAAGTTGCAGAACGACTTGAACCGTCCGGACCGTAAAGTGTATAAGGACGGTATCTTCGGTTACAATTTCAATCTGAACATCTACTCGGCAAATGCCTGGGCGGTGAACCGCTATACTTCGCGGCACTGGGACTACTACTATGGAGCCAAGCTGACTTATACCAATTTCCGCCGCGACGGAAAGATGCGCAACGGACGCTATCCGGACAGTTCCTATGGCAAGGGTATCCGTCATCAGTTTACCGATATTACCGTAAAGGGCGGTCTCACTTATAAGTTTAACGGGCGCCATATGCTGACCGCCAACATCAGTTACGGCAGCGAAGCGCCGCTGCCCAATGAGGCGTATATCTCACCCCGTATCACCGACCGCACAATCGACAACATGAAGAGCGGACGCATCTTCAGCGCCGACCTCAACTATGTATTCTCCATGCCCCAACTGGCTGGACGTATCGGTGTTTTCCAAACCAATTTCTACGACCAGATGGAGCGTAACAGTTATTACGACGGCATAGAGGGCACATTCATCAATCACGTGTTGTACGGTGTAAACCGCATTCACCGCGGACTGGAACTGGGGGCTACCTACAAGTTGGACGACCATTGGAGCTTCGACCTTGCAGGAACCATTTCCGAATATTATTACAGCAATAACCCTGACGGTGTGAAGCACTCCGAAAACGGTAAGATAACGGATCAGGAAAAGGTGTACATGAAAGATGTTTATGTGGGTGGAATGCCGCAGTTTGCCGGCACTTTCGGTGTGCGTTACTTTGTGAACTACTGGTTCCTGGGAGCCAATGTCAACGGTTTTGCCCGCAATTATATCGAGGTTGCACCGTTGCGCCGCCTGTCGTCCAACTATGCTTCCGTCAATCCCTACAATCCGGAACAGATGGAGGCCTACCGTACACTGACTACGCAGGAACGTTTTCCGGCAGCTTATACGGTGGACATTTCGGTGGGTAAGATATTCTATCTGCCCGGACGCCAGTCTGTCAACTTCAACCTTTCGGTAAACAACCTGCTGAACAAGAAAGATATATGTACGGGCGGCTATGAACAGGGCCGTTCCGACCTGAGCTATCCTACGCGTTTTGGTGGCAAGTATTACTATATGCAGGGACTGAATTGTTTCCTCAACGTAAGTTATCGTTTTTAACCAATCCTATATAATCAGAAAAATTATAAGAATATGAAACTTTTCAATAGAATCAGCTTATTGCTTATCTCTTCTCTTGTGTTCGCAGCCTGCGAGCGCGATTATGATGCGCCGCCTTTGAACGAGCCCAAGTATGATGGTCCGGCAGCCAATACCACGATAGAGGAACTGCGTGCTATGGGGGCAACAGTAGGGGAGGATGCTCCCTATACCATTGGCGAGGAAAAAGTGATGAAAGCCGTTATCACTGCCAATGACGAGTCGGGAAATATCTTCAAGAAGATTTATTTGCAGGACGAAACCGGCGCCATCGAAATGGAAGTGGACCAGAACAGCGTGTATAATTACTATCCCGTAGGGCAGACGGTTTATATCGACCTGAAAGGATTGAGCCTTTCCATGTATGGCGATGAGTTGCAACTGGGACACCCCGACGGGTATCTTTACCGTACACCGTGGGAAGAGTTTCAGGCACACGTGAAGAAAGACAGTTGGGCAAATCCGGAGAATGTGACTCCGCTTGTAATAGATGATATCAGCAAGGTGAATGCCGATGTGAACGGCTATAAGTTCAAATTGGTGAAATTTACCGGCGTAACATTCCAAAATGGCGGAAAAGGCACTTTTGCTCCGGAGGATGACTATGGGGAAGAGAACATAGAGGACAGTCACGGGAATGTCATTATGATACGCACCAGCTCGTATGCCAACTTTGCAGCCAATCAGCTGCCGAAAGGAAAAGGAAGCGTAACCGGTATCCTGGGACGTTTCAAAGGAGGCTGGCAACTTACGGTAAGAAGTGCGGATGATGTGGCGGACTTTACGGAAACTCCGGGGGAGATGAGACGCCGGAACAGCCGGAGGAGATGGTGACAATCCTTGAAGAGTCTTTTGGCAAGGAGAGCGGGCAAGGTGCATTTACCATAGAGGATGTCCAGCTTCCGCAGGGAAGTGATTATGTGTGGAAAGCGTCTAACTATAATGAAACTTATTATATGATGGCAAGCGCCTATGTTAATGGCGCTAATCAAGCCTCTGAAAGCCGTCTTGTTTCTCCTGTACTTGATTTGACAGGCAAAAATAGTGTAATCTTGACTTTCGACCACACCTTTAAAACATTTGCTGCCGATACGCATTTGGAAGATTTGAAACTGGAAGTAAGAGAAGAAGGGGGAGACGTATGGACAGAAGTCGGCATTCCTACCTATTCTACAGGAACAGATAATAAGTTCGTTGCTTCCGGTGATATTAAATTGGATACTTATACAGGTAAGAAAATTCAATTTGCGTTCCATTATAAGAGTTCGACGGCTAATGCTTTGAGGTGGCAGATACAAAAAGTAAAAGTAACAGCGGTTACCGGTGGCAATACCGGTAACGGCGGAACAGTTATCGAACCTACTCCTACCGGTAATTAAAAAATTGCGCTTTATGAACAGACGACTCATATTGTCAGCTTTTTTGGTATTATGCCTGTCCACCGGCTTGCTCGCACAGGGCAAGCTGCGTGTATATGCTGCCGCCTTTTATAATCTGGAGAATCTGTGGGATACGGAAGACAATCCGGATAATCCGGGCGATGATGACTTTACTCCGGGCGGTAAGTACGAATGGACACAGGTCAAATACGAACAGAAATTGCAGAATGTTGCCAAGGTGATTTCACAATTGGCGCGTGACTATTGTCCTGCCGGACCTGCCATTATCGGCATCTCCGAAGTAGAAAACAAAAAAGTCCTGGAGGACCTGGTAAAGACAGAGCCTATCGCCTCATTGGGCTACCGGATAGTGCATTTCGAGAGTCCCGACCACCGTGGCATCGATGTGGCTGCCCTTTACAATCCGCGACTGTTTACTTTTGTGTCTGCACGTACTTATCCGTTTGCCAAGCCCGACATGCCGGGCTATAAAACACGCGACCAGCTTTTGGTGAGCGGTATACTGGCAGGAGAGCCTTTTCACATGATTGTAAACCATTGGCCGTCACGCTATGGCGGTTCCAAATCATCACCCTTGCGCGAGTTTGCAGCCGGCATCACTCGCCATATAGCCGACTCGCTGCATGCCGATAACCCGCAGGCAAAGGTGATAATTGTAGGCGACATGAATGACGACCCCGATAACAAGAGTTGCAGCCAAGTGCTGGGAGCTGTGAAGAGCATCAGGGAAGTGAAGCCCGGCGGTTATTATAATGCTACCTGGAAGCTCTTTGAGCAAGGCATCGGTTCGCTCTGTTACCAGAATCGGTGGAACTTGTTCGACCAGCAGATTGTTTCGGGTAATCTGATAGGAAAGGACCGCAGTACATTGAAGTTTTGGAAATCGGAAGTCTTTAACCGTCCGTTCCTTATCCAGCAGGAAGGAAAGTATAAAGGCTATCCGTTGCGCACTTTCTCCGGAACTACTTTCCAGAACGGATACAGTGACCATTTGCCTACTTTGACTTATTTTGTAAAAAGAACTCTGAGTAAGGTACAAAGACGGGGAGTACGAACCTCACGGACCGTACTCCCCTTATTAATGTATTGTTAACTTTAATTTTTCATTATTCTGCCATTGTCAGTAGGTTTACCGTGTGGTATATGCGGTTGCTTTTGTAGGCTACCGGCATATTCTCCGCATTCATTTCGTACACGCTCTTTCTCACATCTTTATCATAAGACTGATGCTTTTCGTTCCAGCGGGCGTAGGATAAGGTGATTTCATTGTCGGCATACTGATAGGACATCCTGAAATAAGGCATCCATTTTTCTTTGACGCTGTCCCATTTGGAGGCGGTTTTATTTGTCAGGCGGTTTTCGTCATCGTATGTAAATTCATAACGCATGTGGTTGTAGAGGTAAGTTCCGCTTTGTCTGAAGATGGTTTTTGCCACTATCAGGTCATTCTGTACTTCCTCATTGGTAATGAATCTGTCCTGGGCTTTGACTTCTGAGTTCATGATACTTACGATAATCATTGCTACGAATGCGACTGCTTTGAATAAATTTGTAGTTTTCATAATCTTTATTTTTTTATTGTTACTATTCCTGTTTTACCGTTAGACGTGACTGCCGATATAAAAAGTTGCTTTTTCCGTCTTTTTTTCTCGAACGTCTTCGCATTATAAAAGTCAATAACCGTGCCAATAGATTAACTGTTTGATTAACAGTGTATTTCTTGTTTTTATCTCTGTTCATTATCGGACAGTTGTCCGCCTAAGAACGGACACAAAGGTGATAACCGGTCCGTTTTGTGAAGAAAACCTGAGTTGGGATTTCTCTGTCTTTTCAATATCGGGTTGCAGTAGGGCGGACTTTTATTTCATGTTAATATTAAATCTCCTTAATGAAAGCCTTGTAAATCACTTTTTATTTGTTATTTTGCACCAAATTTAGGATTAATGCGGTCTGTCCGTTTCAGGCTGCATTTCCTTATCGGTAAACGTTCGATGAATAAACTCACTATAAAAGCTTGTCCGGTATGTGGAGGAACGCATTTGGAGCGTACCTTGACCTGCATAGACCATTATGCTTCGGGCGAGGCATTCCATTTGTGCCGTTGCCGGGATTGCGGTTTTATCTTTACTCAGGATTTTCCTGTGGAAGCGGAAATCGGACGCTATTACGAAACTCCCGATTATATTTCCCACTCGGATACGAAAAAAGGAGCGATGAACTCCGTATACCACCGTGTACGCAGTTATATGCTGAAGCGGAAAGCGCGTCTGGTAGCGCATGAAGCGCATCGCAAGACGGGGCGTCTGCTGGATATAGGTACGGGTACCGGTTACTTTGCCGATACGATGAACCGTGCCGGCTGGCAGGTGGAAGCCGTTGAAAAGAATGCCGGAGCGCGTGTGTTTGCCAAAGAACATTTCGGATTGGAAGTGAAGCCGGATACTGCGTTGAAGGATTTTGAGCCGGGGAGCTTCGATGTCATCACGTTGTGGCATGTAATGGAGCATCTTGAAGCATTGAACGGGACTTGGGAAACCTTGAATTCGTTGCTGACGGACAAAGGTGTGCTGATAGTGGCCGTACCCAACTGTTCTTCATATGATGCCAGAAAGTACGGTGCATATTGGGCTGCCTACGATGTTCCCCGTCATTTGTGGCATTTCACTCCCGCTACTATCCAGAAATTAGGCTCCAGACACGGCTTTATTCTGGCAGAGCGGCATCCCATGCCGTTTGACGCGTTTTACGTGTCTATGTTGACGGAGAAGAACATGCGTCGTTCGTGCCCGTTTCTGCGCGGCATGGTTGTCGGTACGCTGGCATGGTTTCATGCGTTGGTAAGGAAAGAACGCAGCAGCTCCATGATTTACGTATTCCGTAAGAAAAAGAGCGAAAAAACGGTAGAGTGATAAATGTGAGAAGGGATTGAAAATGAATAAGAAAGCTAAAAACAAGTCTGTGCCCTGTTTTGATATGCAGTTCATCACATCCAGCATAAGCACTACGTTGGTGTTGCTGCTGCTGGGGCTGGTGGTGTTCTTTGTATTGGGCGCTCACAACCTTTCCGTATACGTAAAGGAGAATATCAACTTCTCCATTCTCATCAGCGACGACATGAAGGAGAGCGATATACTGAAGTTGCAGAAAAAACTGGATAAAGAACCGTTTGTGAAGGAAACGGAGTATATCTCCAAAAAGCAGGCGCTCCGCGAGCAGACCGAGGCAATGGGAACAGACCCGCAGGAGTTTCTCGGCTATAACCCTTTTACGGCGTCCATTGAAATTAAACTGCATTCCGGTTACGCCAATTCGGACAGCATCGCCAAGATAGAGAAGAAAATCAGGAAGAATACGGATATACAGGAGGTGCTTTATCAGAAAGACCTGATTGATGCGGTGAATGAGAACATCCGCAATATCAGTCTGATGTTGCTGGGGCTGGCAGTCATTCTGACTTTCATCTCTTTTGCCTTGATAAACAATACAATCCGCCTGACCATTTACTCCAAAAGGTTCCTTATCCATACGATGAAGCTGGTGGGGGCAAGCTGGGGCTTCATCAGGCGTCCGTTCCTGCGGCGCAACTTCCGGATAGGCGTATTGTCGGCTGTCATTGCCGATGCCATTTTGTGGGGAGCCGCCTATTGGCTGGTTTCTTACGAACCGGAACTGATCAGGGTTATCACTCCGGAGGTGATGCTGCTGGTGTCTGTTTCCGTACTGGTGTTCGGAGTGCTTATTACCTGGTTGTGTGCATTGCTTTCCATCAACAAATATCTGAAAATGAAGGCAAGCACCCTGTATTACATATAACACTGCTTTCCGAAAAGCAAAGTTTCAGATAGTAAATAGTAAATCGTTAAATAGTAAATAAACAGATGAGTAAACAGAAGTTCGCTTTCGACAAGACCAATTTTATTTTGCTTGCTGTCGGCATGGCGGTAGTGATACTTGGTTTTATCTTAATGACCGGTCCCGTATCCACACCGACACACTTTGAGCCGGATATCTTTAGTGTAAGACGCATTAAAGTGGCGCCGCTGGTATGCCTGCTGGGGTTTGTCTTTATGATATATGCAGTATTACGTAAACCGAAAACAGAAGATAAAACAGAAGAATAACTATGGGAGATTTGAGTACGCTTGAAGTGATTATTATCGCTATTGTAGAGGGACTGACGGAATTTTTGCCGGTTTCTTCTACGGGACACATGATTATTACACAAAATCTGTTGGGCATAGAGAGTACGGAATTTGTGAAAGCCTTTACGGTAATCATACAGTTCGGTGCAATCCTTTCGGTGGTCTGGCTGTATTGGAAACGTTTCTTCCGTCTGAACCATACTCCGGTTCCGGCAGATACTTCCGCGCTGAAACGCTTCCTGCATAAGTTTGATTTTTACTGGAAACTGCTGGTGGCGTTCGTTCCGGCGGCTGTGCTGGGATTTCTGTTCAGCGACAAGGTCGACGAAATGCTGGAGAGCGTGACCGTAGTGGCTGTGATGCTCGTGATTGGCGGTGTGTTCATGCTGTTCTGTGACAAGATATTCTCGAAAAACAGTGAGGATACCGTTCTGACGGAGAAGAAAGCCTTTAATATCGGTCTGTTCCAGTGTATTGCGATGATACCGGGTGTGTCCCGTTCCATGGCAACGATTGTCGGCGGTATGGCACAGAAGATGACGCGTAAGGCTGCGGCCGAGTTCTCTTTCTTCCTGGCTGTTCCCACGATGTTTGCAGCTACGGTATATAAGATGCTGAAACTCTTTCTGGACGGAGGAACGGAGATTATCATGAATAATCTGCCGGCGCTGATAATAGGCAATGTGGTGGCATTTGTGGTGGCTTTGCTTGCTATCAAGTTCTTCATCAGCTTTGTAACGAAATATGGTTTCAAGGCATTCGGATGGTATCGTATCATCGTCGGAGGAATCATCCTTCTGCTGTTGCTTACGGGACACAATTTAGAGGTGGTGTGATGATGGATTTTAAAGAGGGAGAAGTTCTGTATTTCAATAAACCGCTGGGGTGGACATCGTTCAAGGTCGTAGGGCATGCGCGTTACCACATTTGCCGGCGGATGAAGGTAAAGAAGTTGAAAGTAGGCCATGCCGGTACACTCGACCCGCTTGCCACGGGCGTGATGATAGTATGTACGGGCAAGGCGACAAAGCGGATTGAGGAGTTCCAGTATCATACCAAAGGAGTATATCGCCACCATTCGGTTGGGCGCTACCACCCCTTCCTATGATTTGGAGCACGAGATAGACGCTACCTATCCTACGGAGCATATCACGCGGGAGCTGGTGGAGGAGACATTGAAGAAGTTCACAGGCGAGATACAGCAGGTGCCGCCTGCTTTTTCGGCCTGCATGGTCAACGGCAAGCGCGCCTACGACCTGGCCCGCAAAGGCAAGGAGGTGGACCTGAAACCCAAGCTGCTGGTGATTGACGAGATTGAGTTGCTGGAATGCAACCTGCCGGAAATAAAAGTCCGAGTAGTATGCAGTAAAGGCACTTATATCCGTGCCTTGGCCCGCGACATCGGTGAAGCGCTGCATAGCGGCGCTCATCTTACGGCTCTGGAACGTACCCGTGTGGGGGATGTCCGCATAGAAGACTGTCTGAATCCGCTTGATTTCAAAGAGTGGATAGACGGGCAGGATTTAGTTATGAGTGATGGGTTATAAGTTATTGCTACGAAGGAGTATACTGCTGGATAACTCATGCCATTTATGACTAAAAAATATACTGAAATAAACAATAAATAACTTATAACTCATAACTGATTATGAAACTGTCGCAATTTAAATTTAAGCTTCCGGAAGAGAAGATTGCTTTGCACCCTACAAAGTATAGAGATGAGTCGCGCCTGATGGTACTGCACAGAAAGACGGGCGAAATCGAACACCGTATGTTCAAGGATATTTTGGATTATTTCGATGATAAGGATGTATTTATCTTTAATGATACGAAGGTGTTTCCTGCCCGGCTGTACGGCAACAAGGAAAAGACCGGTGCACGTATCGAGGTATTTCTGTTGCGTGAGTTGAATGAGGAGTTGCGCTTGTGGGACGTGCTGGTAGACCCTGCCCGCAAAATCCGTATCGGCAACAAACTCTATTTCGGTGAAGATGACTCTATGGTAGCCGAGGTGATTGACAATACCACTTCGCGCGGACGTACCCTTCTGTTTTCTGTATGACGGGCCGCACGACGAGTTCAAGAAGGCATTGTACGCTTTGGGCGAGACGCCGCTGCCGCACAGCATCATCAACCGTCCCGTGGAACCGGAGGATTCGGAACGTTTCCAGTCTATCTTTGCCCGCAACGAAGGTGCTGTAACGGCTCCTACGGCAAGCCTGCATTTCAGCCGCGAGCTGATGAAGCGCATGGAGATTAAGGGAATTGACTTTGCCTATATTACATTGCATGCCGGTTTGGGCAACTTCCGCGACATCGATGTAGAGGACCTTACCAAGCATAAGACGGATTCCGAGCAGATGATTGTTACGGAAGAAGCCGTAAAGGTTGTAAACCGTGCCAAGGATTTGAACAGGCAGGTGTGTGCCGTAGGTACTACGGTGATGCGTGCAATAGAGAGTACCGTCAGCACAGATGGCCATTTGAAGGAATATGAAGGCTGGACGAATAAGTTCATCTTCCCGCCGTATGACTTTACGGTGGCCAATGCGATGGTATCCAATTTCCACATGCCGCTTTCCACGCTGCTGATGATTGTTGCCGCTTTCGGCGGTTACGAGCAGGTGATGGAAGCCTATAACGTGGCATTGAAAGAGGATTACCGTTTCGGTACTTATGGAGATGCGATGTTGATAACAGACAGGTAAAATAGCGGTTAGGGATTAGCGGTTAGTGTTTAGTGATTAGCACTATGCGGGCATGTTGCGTTATTACGCCGTAGGGCACTAATCGCTAATCACTGAACACTAATCACTAAACTTAAATGATGTACGTTTACTTTAGCTTAGGAACTAATCTCGGCGACAAGGAGCACAATCTCCGCCTCGCTGTCCGGAAAATAGAAGAGCGGGTAGGGAAAGTCGTTTCCCTGTCCGCTTTTTATGCTACTGCTCCGTGGGGCTTTTCTTCGGAGCATACGTTTCTGAATGCGGCGGCCTGCGTGGAAACGCTTCTTCCGCCTTTGTCCGTGCTTCATCTCACCCAGGAAATAGAACGCGAGATAGGGCGTACGCATAAGTCTGTAGGCGGAGTCTATAGCGATCGGGTGATTGATATCGACCTGCTTTTATACGATGATCGGGTGCTGGATACTCCCGAATTGAAGCTGCCTCACCCGCTGATGCACGAACGCCGCTTTGTGATGGAACCGTTGGCGGAGATTGCACCGGACCTGGTGCATCCGATATTAAAGAAAAAGATGCGGGAGTTGTTGTGAAAAATAGTATCTTTGTTTCCGTGCATAAATAAGTTTGTTCATGTTCAGATATTCGGCTTTCATACTGTTCCTTTTTTGTTTTTATTCCGGTTTGGCGGCCGCGGATAAGACTGATGACGATGCCTTGCTGTTGCAGCTGGATAAGATGATTGAGCAACGGGAGGTCTATCAGGAGAAGGTGGAAAAGGAGATTACAGAGCTCCGCAAGATGCTGGATTATGTGGGAGACGATAAAGCTAAGTTTGATATTCTGGGCGATTTGTTTGTTATGTACCGCTCCTTTAAAGTCGATACGGCGCTGATTGTAGCGGAGCAAAGGCTGCAATTGGCAGACAGGTTGGGTGAAGAGTATGTTAATCAAGGATTAATGAACTTGGCCGACGCTTTGAATAAGATAGGAAAACATGAAAATGCGTTGAATGTTCTTGACAGGGTGAAAAGAACCGGGGCGGTACGGAAGGATACTTACTTTTTTATTATCTGTATCATACTACCTATCTGTCCTGCTATAATGATGAAACGGAGGCTTCCAGGAAGCGGCTGTTTATGCGGCAGATAAAGGCTTATAAAGATACTTTGATAGCTATCAGCGACCCTAATACGGCCAGTTATGTGACCAATCAGTGCGGTCGCCTGGGTTTGCAGGGAAAATGGGATGAGGCTATCCGGATACTGACCGGATATTATGAACACTGTACGGATACGAACCCCGACAAGGCGAGGGTGGAATATCTGTTGGCGGAATTATATTTGGGCAAACGTGACATACAGCAGGCAAAGCACTTCCTTATCCGGGCTTCCATTACCGACATAGCGAATGCCAAGAAAGTATATATGTCTTTGCAGCAATTGGCAATCCTGCTTTTTCAGGAAGGAGACATTGCAAGAGCCTATAATTATATCTCCTGTTCACTGGAAGATGTGAGCTTCGGGAAAGCCCGTTACCGCATAATAGATATTGCCGAATATCTTCCTATTATCAAAGCGGCTAATGACAGCCGCATCAAGGCTGATAGAGACAGGGTCTTGTTTTTTCTTTTGGCTTTATCCGTACTTGTTATTGCATTGGTAATCGTTTTCTTTTTCCTTCGTAAGAAAAAAATCATAATCTGCTGAAGGTAAAGAAGTCGTTGGCCGAACAGAACCAACGCTTACAGGAAGTGACCGGAAATCTGACCCGGATGAATGAAGAGATTAAAGAATCCAACCATATTAAGGAAGAGTATATCGGTTTGTTATTCAATATCTGTTCCGAATATATTTATAAGCAGGAGAATAACCGCAAGAGTTTACTGAAAATCGTCAATACCGGTTCTATGGCGGATATTTCCAAAATGCTTCATAATCAGTCTTCGACAACGGAAGATTTCAAACTGTTCATCAGTAAGTTCGATACTATCTTCCTATCTATATTTCCGGATTTTGTGGAATCGTTCAATGCTCTTTTGAAAGAGGATGAACGTATACAGGTGAAAGAAGGCGAGTTGCTGACTCCCGAATTACGTATCTATGCACTTATCCGTTTAGGTATCAACGATAATTCCAAAATTGCCAACTTCCTTCACTATTCGCTTCAAACCGTATATAACTATCGTTTGAAAATGCGGAATAAAGCGATTGTTCCCGGAAAAGACCTGGCTGTTCAGGTACAAAAGCTTTAAAAAACACTTCCTCCGGACTTACTTTTACAACATATAGTGTGTTTGGTATGTCGTTGTAAATAAATGTATTATCCTATATAATACTTTCCTTTCACTTACTTTTTCATTCAGTGTCTTTGTTCGGCGAATTTGTAATATCTACTTTCGCTCACAATCTAATTCATACCGGATTTTCGGTATACTTTGTTACACTTTAATTTAAAAACATTATGAAAGGCAAGAAAAATCCAGAGACTTTTGGAGGAAAGTGGCGGTATCTGTTTATGATACTCGCTTTGGTTTTCAGTGTAGGGGTTTCTGCAAAAAGACAGTTGTGAAAGGCAATATCCTTGACAGGGACAATCTACCCGTTATCGGAGCCAATATTTTGGAAAAAGGGACGACAAATGGAACAATCAGTGATGTAGATGGTAACTTCACAATCACTGTAAGCAGCCCCAAAGCTGTTTTACTCATTAAATACATCGGCTATAAAGATGTGGAAAAGGCGGTTTCTCCAATGATGAAAATTGTGATGGAGGAAGATAGTGAGATGCTCGAAGACGTAGTCGTTATAGGTTATGGAAGTGTGAAGAAGTCTGATGCGACAGGGTCGGTAACCGCTATCAAGCCGGATGATTTCAATAAGGGACTGCGAACTACCGCCCAGGATGCATTGGTAGGTAAAGTGCCGGGCGTAAATGTTGTTGCAAGCTCCGGCGCTCCGGGAGCGGGTGCTACTATCCGCATCAGAAGCGGTGCATCGCTTTCCGCATCCAATGATCCGCTAATCGTTGTTGACGGTGTACCGGTGGATAACTCCACTATCGAAGGTGGTGGAAACGTAATCGGCGGTATCAACCCGAACGATATCGAGACATTTACCGTATTGAAAGATGCTTCGGCAACTGCTATCTACGGTTCCCGGGCATCTAATGGCGTGATTGTGATTACTACTAAGAAAGGGTCCGATTCCAATCTGCGTTTCAACTATTCCACTAACCTTTCTGTAAGTACCATTACGGAAAAATTGGATGTGCTTTCTGCCTATGAATTCCGTGAATTTGTTCCTACGGTATCGGGTGTCCCGGGTTCTGTAACTTTAGGGACGGCTTCCACGGATTGGCAGGATGAGATTTACCGTACGGCATTCGGACAAGAGCACAACTTTTCCGTTTCCGGCAAGGTGAAGAAAAATGCACCTTATCGTCTGTCGGTAGGCTATAATAACCAGAACGGTGTGGTGAAAACAAACAACTACGAACGCTTTACTTTTAATGGCGGTATATCACCCAAATTCTTTGATAACCATCTTACCGTTGATTTGAATGTTAAGGTTTCGTATGAAGACAATCAGAAAGTAGATGAGAGTGTCGTTAATAATGCATTGCGATATGACCCTACCCGTCCTGTTATGACCGGAAGTGCAACGGGTGCTGATGAACCGGGACTGGGTTATTTCATCTGGATGAATGGAAACTCCCCCATGGCTATCCAAACCGATAATCCTGTGGCACAGCTTGAATTGCAGGATTTGCATAATAAAGTGACCCGCTCCATCGGTAATGCTGCTATCAATTATAAGGTACATCGTTTGGAGGATTTGCAGTTGAATGCGAATTTGGGTTATGATGTGCTGAAAAGCAAATATACCAAGAATGTGCCCGATATGGCCGGTATGATGTATACATCTAACATGAAAGACGGTACAGGGCTTGTGTATGATTCTAAACAGAACAAGCGTAACTACTTGCTGGACTTATATGCCAACTATGCTCATGTATTCAATGAAAAACATAATTTCAGCGCAATGGCGGGATACGGTTGGCAGCATTTCTGGAAGAAATTCGATGCAACCACTCTTTCTCCGGAAGCGAAAAGAACTGTTTTCGCCCAATCATTATGAGTCTGAATATTACCTGCTCTCTTTTTACGGACGTCTGAATTACTCGTATGACAACCGCTATATGATTACCGCCACTTTACGTTCGGATGCGTCTTCGCGTTTTGCCAAAGATAACCGCTGGGGATTATTCCCTTCCGTAGCGTTGGGATGGAAAATCAGTCAGGAAGCATTCTTGCGCGACTCGGAAGTGTTGTCAGACTTGAAACTGCGTTTGAGCTACGGTCAGACCGGACAGCAGGATATTCTGAATGACTATCCGTATATGACTACCTTTACGGTATCTTATCCGGAATCTTGTTATCAATTCGGAGACAAATGGTATTATACCTATCGTCCGAACGGTTATGACTCGGATATTAAATGGGAGACTACCGAAACCTACAATATCGGTTTGGATTACGGTTTTCTGAACAACCGCATTTACGGTTCTGTCGATTATTACCAACGCCATACGAAAGACTTGCTGAATACTATCAATGTAATTTCAGGAACCAACTATTCTTCCGTCATCACAACAAATATCGGCGAGATGGATAATAAAGGTGTGGAATTTGCCATCAATGCAGTGCCGGTACATACAAAAAACTGGAAATGGACAGTAGGCATGAATTATACGTGGAATGATTCTGAAATCACGAAGCTGAATGTTATCGATTCGGATGCCAATTTTGTGCAGACAGGAGCCATTTCCGGTACGGGCAAGACAGTTCAGGTGTTTATGGTAGGTCAGCGTCCTTATACTTTCTACCTGGCAAAGCAGGCCTATGACGATGATGGCAAACCTATGGAAGGGCAGTATGTGCAGCCGGATGGTTCCATCTCTGCCACGGAAACCAAATATGCTACGGACAAAAGCGCATTGCCTACTTCCTATCTGGGATTCAATACCCAGCTTACTTATAAGAATTGGGATTTTGCCATCAGCGGACACGGGGCATTCGGCAACTATGTATACAACTATGTGGCTGCCGACCAGTATGTACAATCCGTGTACAGCGATCAGGGCAACTTCTCCAACATATTGCGCAGAACCAAAGATTCCGGTTTCCAGAACCAGCAGCTTTATTCGGATTATTTCCTGGAAAAGGGCAACTTCTTCCGTATTGACAATATTTCTTTGGGATATACGTTCCAGAAGTTATGGAATAACTCCAGCTCTTTACGCCTGACGTTCGGTGTACAGAATGTTGCTACCTTTACAAGCTATTCCGGTATCGACCCGGAGATTTACAGCGGTATCGATAAAGAGGTATATCCCCGTCCGCGCGTATTCTCATTAAGTGCTAATTTAAATTTCTAACGGCTTAAAACTATACAATATGAAAAATATAATTGCTTATTCGTTTATTTTGTTCTTCGCGGGCATAAGTCTGGTTTCTTGCTTGGGCGACCTGGACACGATGCCTTTGGATGATAACCAGCTGGTAAGTGAAAAGGTATACCAGACAAAAGACGGCTACACCGGTGTTTTGGCAAAGTGTTATGCATCACTGGTTCTGACAGGGCAGAAAGGTGGTGACGGAGGTGACGGCGACCTCGAAGGTGCTAATGAGGGCTATTCCGGTTATGTGCGCCTGTTGTTTTATTTGCAGGAGTTGAGTACGGATAATTTTTTGATGCCTTCCTCTTCCAACGGTTTGCGTAAATGTTTGAATTTGCAGTGGGATGCTTCCAATGCTTCGGTCATTACATGGACTTACCAGAGACTTTATATGAGTATTGCCTATTGTAACGAGCTTTTTGCGTGAATGTACGGAAGGCAAGTTGCAGAGCAGAGGACTTTGGGAAGAGATGAAAGATGATTATGTGAGCTATCGCGCAGAAGCCCGCTTCATACGTGCTTATTGCTATTCGATGCTTTGCGATTTGTTTGGTGCGGTTCCTTATGTGGATGAAAATACGGGTGTGAAAGAAATTCCGGTTCAATATACGCGTAAGCAGATTTTTGAGTTTGCAGAAAGTGAATTGCTGGCTATCGAAAACGAACTGAAAGCTCCGGGAAGCAATGAGTACGGACGTGTTGACCGGGTAGCCGGCTGGTTCCTGCTGGCCCGAATGTATCTGAATGCACAGACTTGGATTAATGAGAATAAATACCAGGAAGCATATGCTTATGCGGTAAAAGTCATTGCCGACGGGCATTATCCATTGGCTTCCGATTATCGTGAAATCTTTTTAGCGGATAATAATACCTGTAAGGAGATTATCTGGCCGCTGGTACAGGACGGCTTGCGTGCACAGAGTTCTGCCGGAACGAATTTCTATGTGAAAGCTTTTGTAAACGGTCCTATGGATGAACTTTATAAGACCGGTGTCGGCTCCAGAGGCTGGGGTAATGTCCGCGCTAAAGTATCGTTGGTGGATGCGTTCGATGCGGATGATGTCATGTTCGACGGCAATGATACTTGGGGAAATAATAAAAAGATAAGAGAGCACAGTTCATGACCGCCCTTCCCAATCAGGTGAAAGACACATGGGATGTAAATATGGATATGACCAGTACGTTTACATGCGGATACGGTTATATCAAGTGGAGAAACGTTACGAAAGAGGATGAACTTTGTCCTTCGGGAGATGCCTATACTTCCATTGATTTTCCGCTGTTCCGCACAGCAGATGCCTATTTGATGGCTGCTGAGGCCATTTTGCGCGGAGCGAACGGTACGCAAAGTGAAGCGTTGGGGTATGTCAATGAGTTCAGAACAAGGGCTTATATGTCCGGTAAATATGCGAAAAACGGCGTGCGTTCCGATGTGTCCGGTGAAATTACGGCCAATGAACTTAATCTGGACTTTCTGTTGGTTGAACGTCAGAAAGAACTGGCTTCTGAATTGACAAGGCGCACCGATTTGATTCGGTTCGGCAAATATACGAAAGGGAATAACTGGGATTGGAAAACGGTGTGCGCTTAGGGGCGGATGTGGACGATAAATACAATTTGTTCCCGATTCCGGAAAGTGAACTGACGAACAATCCTACTCTGGTGCAAAACGATGGCTATAAAGTAATAAAGTAAAAATATGATGAAACTGAAACAAATTCTGTTATGTGGTTTGATGGTGCTGTGCTGTGCTCCGCTTTGGGGCACAGACATCCAAAGAAGAGATGTTTGCTACTCCTGAGAAGACGGGAGGAGTCTATTGGGCATATCCGTTGGATTTCGCGCCACAGACTAAAGCGCCTAAGGGATATAAGCCTTTTTATATCAGTCATTACGGACGGCATGGTTCCCGTTATCTGATTGGCGACCGTGATTATAAATGGCTGGTAGACCTGTTTGAAGAGGCGCATCGTGCACATGCGCTTACCGGTTTGGGTGAAGATACCTACCGGCGTTTGCTCAAGGTATGGGAAGAGGCGGAAGGACATGGCGGGGATTTGACTCCATTGGGAGTCAGGCAGCATCGCGGCATTGCTGAAAGAATGTATGCTTCGTTTCCGGAGGTATTCAAAGGCAATCCCTTTATATCTGCCCGTTCTACCGTTGTATTGCGTTGTGCTATGAGTATGGTGGCTTTTGGTGACCGTTTGAAAGAGCTGAATCCGGATTTGCGGATTTCTTATGAGGCAAGTGAGAAATATATGGATTATCTGAATTATCACACCGACGAATCCAACCGTTTTACTTCTTCCCAGGACGGTCCTTGGGCCGAGGAATACAGGAAATTTGAGGAAGCCCATACCAATCCGGAGCGTTTGGTCGCATCTTTGTTCAAGGATAAACACTTTGTCTTAAAGAAAGTAAATCCTAAGGAACTGATGTGGGGAATGTACTGGGTAGCCAGTGACATGCAGAATGCTGAAACAAAAGTTTCTTTCTATGATTTGTTCGAAGCACAGGAATTATTTGATTTGTGGCAGTGTGTCAATTACCGTTTTTATGTGGGGAATGCCAATCATGCCGATGGAAAAGGTATTGTAGTGGCCAATGCCAAATCTCTGTTAAGAAATATTCTGGACAGTGCTGACGAGGCTATCCAGGAAGTGGGGGAATTGCCGCTACTCTCCGCTTCGGGCACGATGGTAATGTGATTCCTTTGGTTGCGTTGATGCGGATAGAAAACTGTAATGTGGCAGTTAGTGATCCCTATGAGGTTTATAAAGTATGGAGTGATTTCAAGGTGGTTCCTATGGCTGCCAATGTACAGATTATCTTTTTTCCGGAACGAGAAGTCCGGGGATATTCTGGTAAAGGTTATGCACAATGAGAATGAAGTGCATATTCCGGTAGAGACTGATATGTTTCCTTATTATAAATGGGAGGATGTCGAGAGGTTTTATCGAAATTTGTTGAATTGAGTTTTTTGAAGTTAACAATATAGAAACGATTATGGGAGTGCGGCGATGGGATATCGGCGCACTTTTTTGCAAAAATAGATATTTTGCAGTAATAAGCGTGTTTTTTAGTTAATACTTTGCCCGTTGTGTACCATATTCCCATAAAACCTTTATCTTTGCAGCCGAAAACGATATGGGGAAAGATTTGGGTAGCTTGCAACCACGGAAAAAAATGCTAAAACACATCCTTTTCTGACGGTACTCCGGTGTACCGGGATTTGCATACCTACTCATTAATGACGCTTTTCTCATCTCCTTTTTAATTATTCATTTTTAATTTCTAATTTCTAATCGAAATGGGATACTTATTCACATCCGAATCGGTGTCGGAAGGACACCCCGACAAAGTGGCCGATCAAATATCGGACGCTGTGCTTGACAAACTGTTGGCGTATGACCCCAGTTCGAAAGTAGCTTGCGAAACTCTGGTTACTACCGGGCAGGTAGTGCTGGCTGGAGAAGTGAAAACCAAAGCGTATGTTGACCTTCAACTTATCGCGCGTGAAGTAATCAAGAAAATCGGCTATACCAAAGGCGAGTATATGTTCGAGAGCAATTCGTGTGGCGTGCTTTCCGCCATTCACGAGCAGAGCCCCGACATCAACCGTGGTGTGGAGCGCCGGGATCCTATGGAACAAGGTGCGGGCGATCAGGGCATGATGTTCGGTTATGCCACTAACGAAACGGAAAACTATATGCCGCTCTCCCTGGATCTTGCCCACCGTATCCTGCAAGTGCTGGCGGATATCCGTCGTGAAGGAGAGGTGATGACGTATCTGCGTCCGGACTCCAAGAGCCAGGTAACCATTGAATATGATGATAACGGCAATCCTGTCCGTATCGATACGATTGTAGTTTCCACCCAACACGATGATTTCATTCAGCCTGCCGACGACAGCGAAGCTGCACAGTTGAAGGCGGACGAGGAGATGTTGGGCATTATCCGTAACGACGTCGTTAATATCCTGATGCCCCGTGTCATCGCGTCTATCCATCACGAGAAAGTATTGTCGCTGTTTAACGATAATATCAAGTATCATGTGAATCCTACCGGCAAATTCGTAATCGGCGGTCCTCATGGGGATACCGGTTTGACCGGACGTAAGATTATTGTGGATACTTACGGCGGTAAAGGTGCACACGGCGGTGGTGCTTTCTCCGGTAAGGACCCTAGCAAGGTAGACCGCAGTGCCGCATACGCTGCACGTCACATTGCCAAGAATCTGGTAGCTGCCGGTGTGGCAGATGAAATGCTGGTGCAGGTATCTTACGCCATCGGTGTGGCGCGTCCCATCAATATATATGTCAATACCTACGGGCGCAGCCATGTAAATATGAGCGACGGCGAGATAGCCAGAAAGATCGATGAGCTTTTCGACCTTCGTCCGAAAGCCATTGAAGACCGTTTGAAGCTGCGTAACCCTATCTATCAGGAAACAGCCGCTTACGGTCATATGGGACGTGAGCCGCAGGTTGTCACCAAACACTTCAAGTCTCGCTATGAAGGCGATAAAGACGTGACTGTAGAACTGTTCACCTGGGAGAAACTGGATTACGTTGATAAGGTGAAAGCGGCTTTCGGCCTCTAATTCTTCGTTAAAGAAAACAGTAATCAGCATAGCTTTACAGCTATTTATTATAGAAAGCTGCCTTTCTGCTTTCGGAATATCCCGGGGCAGAATGAGCAGCTTCTTTTTTCAAATCTCCTTAAAATCATATACCTTTGCAACAAGGTAATAATTGATATAGCTGAAAGATGATGAATAAGATAACCTCCGTATGTGTATACAGTGCTTCGAGCACTAAAATAGACCCCGTTTATTTTGATGCCGCCCGTGAACTGGGAACGTTGCTGGGGCAGCGGCATATCCGTTTGGTGAACGGTGCCGGTAATATGGGACTTATGGCTGCGGTGGCGGATGCCACACTTGCGGCAGGCGGTGAGGTGACCGGAGTGATACCCCGTTTTATGATTGAGCAGGGGTGGCATCATACAGGACTGACCAAGCTTGTAGAGGTGGAAAATATGCATGAACGCAAGCAACTGATGGCGGATTTGAGCGATGCTGTGATTGCATTGCCCGGCGGTTGCGGTACTTTGGAAGAATTGCTCGAAGTCATTACCTGGAAACAATTGGGACTGTATCTGAATCCGATAGTCATATTGAATATCAAGGGGTATTTCGACCCGTTGCTGGCTATGTTGCAGAAGGCTGTAGACGAAAACTTCATGCGTGCGCAGCACAGTACCATCTGGCATGTAGCCGCGACAGCCGGGGAAGCGGTTGAACTGGTACATACCGTACCTTTGTGGGATGCCTCTATCCGTAAGTTTGCAGCGATATGATGAGTTGGTTGGCGGCATGGATACCCGGTGGAGCGGACGGTGTGCCTATTCCCTATTCTCCGAGAATGGACGACGGCATCACCATTGTGCTGCTATGTTGTTTTTTTCTGTCGGCCTATGTGCTTTCCCGTAGCCGCAGGTTTCTGTTGCAGCTGGTAAAGGATTTTCTGTTGCATCGTGAGCGTACCAGCATATTTGCAACCTCAACGGCGGGTGATATGCGCTACCTGCTATTGTTGATTTTGCAGACTTGCATACTCTCCGGGGTCTGCATTTTTAATTACTGCAATGATATTCAGCCTGAATTGGTGCATCATGTTCCGCCTTTTGCGCTATTGGGGCTTTATATCGGGATAAGTCTTTTGTATTTATTTCTGAAATGGATTTTATACTCTGTATTAGGTTGGATTTTTTTTGACGAAAGTACTACGACTCTTTGGCTTGAGTCATATTCTACCCTGCTTTATTATCTTGGTTTCACTCTTTTACCGTTTGTGCTGTTTATTGTTTATTTCGATTTAAGTCTGCAACTTACAGTAATAATTGGATTGATTTTAGCCTTTTTTACTAAAATATTGATGTTCTATAAGTGGTTCAAGCTTTTTTGTAGCAATTTACATGGCAGTTTCCTTTTAATTTTGTACTTTTGTGCCCTTGAAATCATGCCTTGTTTTATGCTATACCAAGGAGTGATACAACTAAACGATTATTTGATAATAAAATTTTAGGACGTTGAAAATTAAGAAAGTACTTGTGTCGCAGCCGAAACCGGCATCAGAGAAATCTCCTTACTACGACATTGCCGAGAAGTACGGTGTGAAAATCGATTTTCGCCCGTTTATCAAAGTAGAGAGCCTTTCAGCAAAAGAGTTCAGACAGCAGAAGGTCTCTATATTGGATCATACCGCCGTTATTTTCACTTCGCGTCATGCAATCGATCACTTTTTTCATCTTTGTACGGAATTGCGCGTAACAATCCCTGAGACCATGAAATATTTCTGTGTGACGGAGGCGATTGCTTTGTATATTCAGAAATATGTACAATACCGCAAGCGTAAGATTTTCTTTGGAAATACCGGAAAGTTTGATGACCTGTTGTCTTCCATTATAAAGCATAAGACTGAAAAGTATTTGGTGCCGATGTCGGATGTACATACAGACGATATTAAGAATCTGTTGGACAAGAGTAAAATCCAGCATACGGAAGTAGTCATGTATCGTACGGTAAGTAATGATTTTACTCCGGATGAAAAGTTTGACTATGACATGCTGGTATTCTTCAGCCCTGCCGGTGTGTCTTCTTTGAAGAAGAATTTCCCGGATTTCGAGCAGAAAGAGATTAAAATCGGAACATTCGGCTCTACAACAGCACAGGCTGTCCGTGATGCCGGACTCCGTTTGGATTTGGAAGCTCCCAGTGTGCAGGCGCCCTCTATGACGGCAGCGCTTGATATGTTCATAAAGGAGAACAACAAGGGAAAGTGAAAAGAAGTATAAGTTATGAATTATAAGTTATAAGCCTGTCGGATACATTTATAATCGTAACGAAGCAATAACGGGCGGCGGGCAGACTGCGGAATCTTAGCAGCACTACCTGTAGCCCGTTTTTTCATATCCCCTCTATATTTTACATTATACCTTATACTTCATGGCGAATACCTTACATAAAGTCGAAAGGCTGGATAAAAAAAAGATAATAGAGAAGATGTTTGCGGGCGGTTCGCGTTCGTTTTCGGTCTTCCCGTTGCGTGTGGTGTATTTGCCGGTAGAGGAGCTGGAGGCGGATGCTTCCATTCTTATCAGTGTTTCGAAGCGCCGCTTCAAACGTGCGGTGAAGCGCAACCGCGTAAAGCGTCAGATACGCGAGGCTTACCGTGTAAACAAACATGAACTGTTGAACGCTTTGGCAGAAAAGAAGTGCCGGTTGGCCATTGCCTTTATTTACCTTTCCGACCAGCTGACGGAATCTTCCGTAATAGAAGAGAGGGTGAAGACTGCTTTGGCGCGTATTGTTGAGAAAGTTACCGTATCGGATGCGAATATGGCAGCCGTAGCGCCTATGAAGCCATGAAACGCCTGCTTTCATATCTGCTGTTGCTTCCTATTTATTTTTACCGGAAGTGCATTTCGCCCATGACTTCCCCTTCGTGCAGATTTACTCCTACCTGTTCTCAATATGCAGTTGAGGCTATTAAGAAACATGGCCCTTTCAAAGGCCTTTATCTGGCGGTAAAACGTATATTGCGTTGCCATCCCTGGGGTGGTTCCGGATATGATCCTGTTCCATGAAATTTCCTGTCGATATACATACGCATCGCTTGCCGCCTGTGCCCGGAACGGCTATTGCGAACCGTTATCCCGATACTTTTGTTCCGGAAGAGGGGGCGTGGTATTCGGTAGGCATACATCCCTGGCATATCCCGGCAACCGTTACTCCGGTTGTTCGGAATGAAATGAATGTTTTGGCTTCTTTAGCCGGGCATCCGCAGGTTCTTGCCATAGGGGAAGCCGGACTGGATAAATTGGCCGATGCTCCGATGGTTGTGCAGATAAAGGTTTTTGAATATCAGGCACGGTTGTCTGTGGAGCTTGACAAGCCTTTGGTCATTCATTTGGTAAAGGCTATGAGTGAGTTGCTGAAGTTGAAACAGCAGATAAAGCCGGCCAACCCCTGGATTATTCATGGTTTTCGCGGGAAAGCGGCTCTGGCGGAGGAATGTCTGAGGCATGGGTTTTATCTCTCTTTCGGGGAGAAATATCAGGAAGAGGCGCTGCGGATAACTCCTGCCGACCGTCTGTTCCTGGAAACTGACGAAAGCTCCGTGCCGGTTGCGGATTTATACAGCCGGGCAGCCGAAGTCCGTCGCGTATCTTTGGCGGAACTCACGGAAGCGATACGGGAAAATATCGCCAAAGTCTTTTTTAAACAATAAGAGTTGTTTGTTCGGATAAAGAGTCGTACTTTTGTCGCAGACAAAGTATAAATCAAATAATTAATAGTTAATCATTCGATGAATTTTGTAGAAGAATTAAAATGGCGTGGCATGCTCCACGACATGATGCCGGGCACTGAAGAACTGCTGGCAAAGGAACAGGTGACTGCATATATCGGTTTCGACCCTACGGCAGACTCCCTGCACATCGGCCACCTTTGCGGCGTGATGATGCTCAAACATTTCCAGCGTTGCGGCCATAAGCCCTTGGCACTCATCGGAGGGGCTACGGGCATGATTGGCGACCCTTCCGGTAAGTCGGCGGAACGCAATCTGCTCACTGAAGAAACATTGCAGCGCAATATGGCAGGCATGAAGAAGCAGTTGAGCAAGTTTTTGGATTTTGATTCGGATGCCCCTAACCGTGCGGAGTTGGTGAACAACTACGATTGGATGAAGGACTTCAGTTTCCTTGATTTTGCCCGTGAAGTAGGCAAGCATATCACCGTAAACTATATGATGGCTAAGGATTCGGTGAAGAAGCGTCTGAACGGTGAAGCCCGCGACGGTCTTTCTTTCACAGAATTCACTTATCAGTTGCTGCAAGGCTACGATTTCCTGCATCTGTACGAAACCAAAGGTTGCAAGCTGCAAATGGGCGGCTCGGACCAGTGGGGTAACATCACCACGGGAGCCGAACTGATTCGCCGTACCAATGGCGGTGAGGTATTTGCCCTGACAAGCCCTCTGATTACAAAGGCGGACGGCGGTAAATTCGGTAAGACGGAATCCGGCAATATATGGCTCGATCCCCGCTATACATCTCCTTATAAGTTCTACCAGTTCTGGCTGAACGTAAGCGATGCCGATGCAGCCCGCTACATCAAGATATTCACTTCTTTGTCCAGGGAAGAAATCGAGGCTCTGACGGCCGAGCACGAAGCAGCTCCGCACTTGCGTGTCCTGCAGAAGCGTCTGGCCAAGGAAGTCACCATTATGGTACACTCCGAAGAGGACTACAACGCGGCTGTCGATGCGTCCAACATTCTTTTCGGCAATGCCACATCGGAGGCGTTGAAAAAGCTGGACGAAGATACTTTGCTGGCAGTGTTTGAGGGTGTTCCTCAGTTTGAGGTATCCCGTGATGCGCTGGCTGCCGGTGTAAAGGCAGTTGATCTGTTCGTAGACAATGCGGCTGTATTTGCATCGAAAGGCGAAATGCGCAAGCTGGTGCAGGGCGGCGGCGTCTCTTTGAACAAAGAAAACTGGCTGCTTTCGATCAGGTTGTTACAACTGCTGATTTATTGGATGACAAGTATCTGCTGGTGCAACGCGGCAAGAAGAACTATTATCTGATTATTGCAAAATAATATAGGGATATGAAAAAATGTCCCGAAATATTTGCATATTTCGGGACATACTTCTATCTTTGCACCGCTTTTTAACAGAAAGCGCATATGTTTGGACTATGGTGTAATGGTAGCACAACAGGTTTTGGTTCTGTTTGTCCAAGTTCGAATCTTGGTAGTCCAACGAAAAAAGCTCCGACAGTCGATGATTGTCGGAGCTTTTTTCATTAGTATATGAGTTGTGCCAATATAGTGGCACAACTTTGTCTATTATATGGCACGGGTTTGCCATATAGATGGCACGGTTGGCAACTATAGGATTCTCTTTTATTTTTTCTTTTGATTTATTCATTCAATATTAGGACATTTCTGATGATTTTTCCTTTCTTTGTACAATATTGATAGATAATTAGGACAAAAAAGCAATGTTTTGCCGTTTTCTTTTGCTACATTTGCAATCGTGTACGTAAACGACGTACCGCTGGCTGTTAATTTTGAAAATTAAAGAAAGGTAATATAATCATGAGAACGAACTATGAGATCCGCTACGCTGCGCATCCGGAAGATGCGAAAAGTTATGATACGAAAAGAATTCGTCGTGATTTCCTTATAGAGAAAGTATTCTCCCCGAATGAAGTGAATATGGTATATTCCATGTACGACCGTATGGTGGTAGGTGGTGCCATGCCGGTGGGTGAGGTGTTGCAACTGGAGGCTATCGACCCGTTGAAAGCCCCTTATTTCCTGACCCGCCGCGAGATGGGTATTTTCAATGTAGGCGGACCGGGCGTGGTCAGAGCCGGCGACGCTGTGTTTGAAATGGATTATAAAGAAGCCCTCTACCTGGGTTCGGGCGACCGTGAAGTTACTTTTGAGAGCAAGGACGAGGCTCATCCGGCCAAGTTCTATTTTAATTCCGTAACGGCTCATCGCAACTATCCCGACAAGAAAGTGACGAAGAGAGATGCGGTAGTGGCTGAGATGGGTTCTTTGGAAGGCTCCAACCACCGTAATATCAACAAGATGCTGGTAAATCAGGTGCTGCCGACCTGCCAATTGCAAATGGGCATGACGGAACTTGCTCCGGGCAGTGTGTGGAATACAATGCCGGCACACGTCCACAGCCGCCGTATGGAAGCTTATTTTTACTTTGAGATTCCGGAAGACCATGCTATCTGCCACTTTATGGGCGAGGTGGACGAAACCCGCCATGTGTGGATGAAGGGCGACCAGGCTGTCCTTTCTCCCGAATGGTCTATCCACTCTGCCGCAGCTACGCACAATTATACCTTTATATGGGGGATGGGCGGCGAGAATCTGGATTACGGCGACCAGGATTTCTCCTTGATTACCGATTTGAAATAACACTATTTTTTCAACCTAAAATAAATAAACATCATGAATCAGTATTTGAATTTTTCTCTGGAAGGTAAAGTAGCCCTCGTAACAGGTGCTTCTTACGGTATCGGTTTTGCCATTGCTTCGGCTTTTGCAGAACAAGGTGCGAAAATCTGTTTCAACGACATCAACCAGGAGCTGGTAGACAAAGGTATGGCTGCTTATGCCGAAAAAGGAATCAAGGCACACGGATATGTATGCGACGTAACCGATGAACCGGCTGTTCAGGCTATGGTGGCTACTATCGAAAAAGAAGTGGGCTCTGTTGATATTCTGGTTAACAACGCAGGTATCATCCGCCGTATCCCTATGCACGAAATGGAAGCTGCCGATTTCCGTCGCGTTATCGACATCGACCTGAATGCTCCGTTCATCGTTTCTAAGGCTGTTCTGCCTGCAATGATGAAGAAGGGTCACGGTAAGATCATCAACATCTGCTCCATGATGTCCGAACTGGGTCGTGAGACTGTATCTGCATACGCTGCCGCTAAGGGTGGTTTGAAGATGCTGACTCGTAACATCTGCTCCGAATACGGTGGATACAACATCCAATGTAATGGTATCGGCCCGGGTTACATCGCTACTCCGCAGACTGCTCCGTTGCGTGAAAAACAAGCTGACGGCAGCCGTCACCCGTTCGATTCATTCATTTGCGCTAAGACTCCGGCCGGTCGTTGGTTGGATCCGCAAGAACTCACAGGTCCTGCTGTGTTCTTGGCATCTGAGGCTTCCAACGCAGTGAACGGACATATTCTGTACGTTGACGGCGGTATCTTGGCTTACATCGGAAAACAACCGAAATAACAGGTAATAAGGTAGTGAGGCGGTAAGTGATAGAGGATATTGCTTTACCGCCTTATTTTTTATAATAAGGTTGCTTCATCACCTGCTGCATTATCGCATTACCATCCTGTTACATTACCACTTTATCACATTATTTATTCACTATGAAGAAACTTCTTTTATTAGGTATGACGGCCTTGTTTTGCTTCGCTTGCAACGACAGCAGGACGGTGACCGTTACGGTAACCAATCCGTTGGCCATGGAGCGCTCCAATGAAATGGTAGAGGTGTCTATGGAAACTGTTACAGACCGCCTGGGCTTGGCGGACACGGCACAGATTGTAGTATTGAATGCCGACGGGCAGCAAGTGCCTTATCAGATTACGTACGACGGCAAGGTTATATTCCCGGCTGCGATAGCTGCTGGCGGCACCGCTACGTACACCATACAAACCGGTACGCCTGAGGCTTTTGATGTAAAGGCCTGCGGCAGATGCTATCCCGAACGTATGGATGATATGGCTTGGGAGAATGATTTGGTGGCTTTCCGCGCTTACGGTCCTGCTTTGCAGGCTAAAGGAGAGCGTGGTTTCGGTTATGACCTGTTTACGAAGTATAACACTACCGAACCGATGCTGGAGGCCATGTACGCCAAAGAACTGGACAAGGAAACGCTTGCCAAGATTGCCGAACTGAAAAAGACCGACCCGAAGGCTGCTGCCGAGTTAAGCCGCGAGCGTTCTTATCACATCGACCACGGTTATGGGATGGACTGCTATGCGGTAGGTCCTACATTGGGAGCCGGTGTAGCCGCACTGATGGTAAACGATACGATTATCTATCCGTGGTGCTATAAGAACCAGGAGATTCTGGATAACGGCCCGTTACGTTTTACGGTGAAGCTGGAGTTTACTCCGCTGACTGTAAAGGGAGATTCGACCGTGGTAGAAACACGTTTGATTACACTTGATGCCGGCTCGCATTTGAACAAGACTGCCGTATCGTACAGCAATCTGAAAGAAACATTGCCTATCGTTGCAGGCATCGTATTGCATGAACCCGATGGAGCTGTCGTTGCCGATGCTGCTAACGGTTACATTACTTATGTAGACCCTACGACCGGTCCCGATAACGGTAAGATCTTTATGGGTGCTGCGGTTCCCGCTGTTGTCAAAGATGCGAAAACCGTACTTTTCTCCGAGAAGGAAAAGAAAGAACGTAACAATGCCGATGGCCATGTACTTGCTGTAAGCGACTACGAACCGGGTTCGGAATATGTATATTATTGGGGATTTGCATGGGATAAGGCAGATATCAAGACTGCCGATGCCTGGAACCGGTATATGGCTGATTTCGCCCAAAAAGTGCGTAATCCGCTGACGGTAAAAGTAAACTAAAAACATTGAGAGTTGAAAGTCAGGCTGCGCAATTGTGCTGCATGAAAACTTTCAACTCTCAACTTTATAACTCTATAATTCTATAACAGTCTGAACTCGTATCCCTCTTCTTTCAGAAATTCTATTGCCCGTGGCAGTGCATATTGCAGGTTGCCGTTGTTCCAGGACTTTAAGGAATCGTGAAATGTGATGATGGAGCCGTTGCGGGCGTATCTCATTACATTGGCAAGCACCTGTGGTCCGCGAAGTTTCTTACTGTAGTCACGGGTTACCAAATCCCACATTATTATCTTATAACGGCGTTTCAGTATCATGTACTGCGTCCATCCCATGTGGCCGTGCGGAGGGCGGAATAAATCCGTTTTCATTACCTCGTTGGCTTTCTCGGCATTTGCCAGATAATCTTTGAAGTTGTATTCAAATCCTCTGAGATGGTTGAAGGTATGGTTACCGATGCGGTGTCCCCGCTCCACAACCATTTGAAACTCATCAGGGTGCTTACGGATATTGTCACCTACCATAAAGAAGGTGGCTTTTATGTCGTATTTGTCAAGCAAGTCGAGTACCCACGGAGTAACTTCGGGGATAGGTCCGTCATCGAAAGTCAGATAGACGGCTCTCTCGTCCGGGTCCATTCGCCATACGGCGCTGGGATATAACTTACGAACAAACTCGGGTGGCTGTTCTATAAACACGGTTAATCGGTGGTTAACGGTTATTGACTGATGCCGGGCATCCGGTGGCGAATGGGCAGGTTTACCGGCAGGATGTACCTGCGGTAATCCGCTCATTCGCTACCGTGTACCGGCATTATTTTTTTTCCATTTTTTGTAATCTTTCGTATCTTTCCGCATACAAGTTGTACAACTCTTCTACCTTCGGAGCGTAGATTTCCGCCAGTTTGGAATTGTATTTCCTCATAATCTTCACTTCAGCATCGAGCACTGCCCAGTGATATTCAAATTCACGGGTAGAGATGGAGAAGCGGTTGTCGTCCATGCTCAGATACCAGGTGAGGTATTCCACGGCTTTGTCGGCAAGGGCTTTCATCATGTCGTCGGCTTTTGTAGAATCGCCCAACTGGTAGTATGCTTCGGCCATCTGTACGGCGCCGTTCTGCCAGTCGTATGGCACGTTGAAGGCGGGAATCATCTTCTCGGCATAGTCCAGTGCGGCTTTAGCCTTATCCTTCTTGCCTTCGCGTATCAACTGCTGTGCAAGCTGGGAGAAGATACGGCGATGCGAGTGGCACATGCGCATGGCATTCTCATCAATGTAGATGCCCGGTTTGTCGATGCCGCCGAACTTGAACTTGTGCATCAGGTTGTCGTACATCTTTTCGCTGTCTATTTTCACACCCAGCTTATCGGTATCGAACGGAGTGAAACGGTAGGTGAGACCCTCCTGAATGAAGTGGTTGCCCATGTTCAGTTGGTTCTCCGGCCCTACGCTGACTGCGATGTAGATAGGACGCTCCCAATTGGCTTCCGCCAGCATTTCGAGCATCATCAGCTCACTCTTGTACAGGGCGCGTTTGCCTTTCAGCGAGATGTGCATGTAGTCGGGGATGGAATCGCCCGGTATCATCATTCCGCTGCGGCGTACGGCTTCCTTATCCACTTTCATCACGATGCTGTCGGTAGGAATTACCTTCAGGTCCTCGTTCTTGCTGCGTATCCAGTATTTCAGTATGTTCTTGAGTTCGTAAGGATTCTCGCCGAATTCCTTCTTCACGTTTACCAGTGCTTCGGTGTTGCCGCTCAGGGCTTGTTTCTCTGCTTCGGCATACAGGGCATCGATGCTCTTCTTGTATTCGGGACGTACCGGAACATATTCGTTGGTACCTTCTACATACTCCATACGGTCCCACGTGATAGGCAGGGAAGGAGAGTCGTAGGCGGGACGCTTCATCTGGTCGATGTACCAGTCGGTCTGCAGGTAGCTGAGGTTGCAGGTACGGGCGTCGGTACGGAAGCCTTCCGTCTCTTTGGTTGTACCACAGGGGAAGGTATCGTTATCGCCGTTGGTGTATATAATCGGATTACCCGTTTCCTGCAATGACATCAGGTAGTTCTGCCCGAAATCGCGTGCCACATAACGGCCGCTGCGGTCATGGTCGTCCCACGTCTGGCTTGCCATCTGTATGGGAACGAAAAGGCAGGCCACTGAAACGATAGCGGCGGCGGGAAGTTCCTTCATCTTGGCATAATGCTGCAACAGGCGGATAATGCCTGCCACGCCCATACCAATCCAGATGGCGAAAGCATAGAACGAACCTGCATATGCGTAGTCGCGTTCGCGCGGCTGGCTCGGTGTCTGGTTCAGGTAGAGCACAATCGCTATACCGGTCATGAAGAAGAGGAAGAACACTACCCAGAACTGCTGGATACCCCTTCTGTCCGCGATAGGCCTGCCACAACAGACCGATAATTCCGAGCAGCAACGGCAGGCAGTAGAATACATTATGACCCTTGTTCTCTTTCAGCTCTTTCGGCAGCAAGTCCTGATTGCCTACAAGCATATTGTCGATAAACTTGATACCGGTAATCCAGTTGCCGTGTTCTATTTCTCCGCTACCCTGCAAGTCGTTCTGGCGTCCGGCGAAGTTCCACATGAAATAGCGCCAGTACATCCAGTTGAGCTGGTAGGAGAAGAAGAACTTAATGTTTTCCCACTGCGTAGGCATAGTCACCATAATCATTTCGCCGCATTTGTCGTAGGGTACGTCATATCCCTTGATGTCCTGCCATGCCTTATATTGGTTGGCATGAGCGCTGCTGTACATACGGGGGAAGAGCATATTCTGCGCATACTCGTATTCGATGCGTCCGGGAATTTCGATGTAGCTGTCTTTCTCGTCGTCAGTGGCCTTTTCCTTACGGATGTATTTGGTTCCGTTGTAGGAGATGCGCGGTTCGCAATATCCGTCTTTTACATCCAGGGCTACCTGTGAGGAGTAAGCCGGACCGTAGAACAGCGGGCGTGTACCGTACTGTTCGCGTCCCAGGTATTCGCCCAATGTGAAGATATCTTCCGGAGAATTCTGGTCCATCGGCGTATTGGCGGTGGAGCGGATTACGATAAGCGCGTAGGATGAATATCCGATAACAATCATCATGGTGCACAACAGTGATGTGTTCAGTGTGCGTGCCGATACGCGGTATCTCTCCTTAATCTTCTCCTGCGTGCCCGGTTTGAGATAGAGCCACAGCAGCGCGATAACGATAATGCCGATAATGACAGAACTGCCGCCATGACCATAGAAAGGAATACCCAGCATGGCTATGGTCAGTATGAACGAGAGTGCCATACGCGACTTGCTCTTTTCATTGTAGCTTTCGTATACACCCCAGATGAGGCAAGCCGCCAGTAAGATGATATATACGATGACACCGCTGTTGAAAGACATGCCGAGCGTGTTGACAAAGAACAGCTCGAACCAGCCGCCCACTTTTACGATGCCCGGAACGATACCGTACAGCACAACCGCTACCAGCACCATAGATGCGAGAAGTGCTAACAGCGAACCTTTTGCGTTGGCATTGGGTACTTTCTTATAGTAGTATACCAGCACGATAGCCGGAAGACAGAGCAGGTTCAGCAAGTGAACACCGATACTCAATCCGGTGAGATAGGCAATAAGAATCAGCCAGCGGTCGGAATGCGGCTCGTCCGCCACATCTTCCCATTTCAATATCAGCCAGAACACTACTGCCGTGAACAGGGAGGAGAAAGCATATACCTCACCCTCTACGGCGCTGAACCAGAACGTATCACTGAATGTGTATGCCAATGCACCCACCAGACCGCTGCCCATGACAGTAATCAGTTGTCCTTTGGTGATGTTGTTTTCATCGGTAATAACCAGTTTGCGTACCAGGTGAGTGATGCTCCAGAATAAGAACAGGATACAAGCGCCGCTCATCAGTGCACTCATGTAGTTCACCATCTTGGCAACGGTAGAGGCATCGGAAGCAAACTGAGAAAACAGATTGGCTACTAACATAAAGAACGGTGCACCGGGCGGGTGTCCTACTTCCAGCTTATAGCCGGTGGTAATGAACTCCGGGCAGTCCCAAAAACTTGCAGTCGGCTCAATAGTCATGCAATAAACCGTTGCTGCAATGATAAAGGTAATCCAACCAATCAGGTTGTTTACGGTTTTGTACTGTTTCATTCGGATGAAATTCGTTATGGTTTTATTTTAATTTCGGCATATATGGGCGCAAAGATAATGATTTCAGTTCTAAATAAGTGACAATAAGGCGTATTATTAGGATTGGTTTAGAGATATAGGGGGAATTTTATAGAAAAAGGGAGAGGCTGCTCAAAACTCCTGAGCTTTCCGCGCAAAAGACCGGGACTTTCGGGGTAAAACTCCCGGACTTTTCGTGCAAAACTCCCGGTCTTTTGAAGAAAACGCCCCGTCTTTTGTCTGAGAACTCCCGGACTTTCTGCCGCTAAATATTTGTCGGGTGTAAACTATGCAAGACCGCTGAGGAAGCTAAACTGTTAAGGGAGAATATCATTACTGGCTTTCGTATCCAATATGAGAGAAATACAGTCAGAGAGGAAATAGGGCAAAATCAGTTATGGAGTGTAACCGTTAATGATGATGTTCCCCAGTACCCGGTGCGGCAATGTTCCATGTCCCAGCAGTTCTATGGGGCAGTTGAAATTGCGTTCCAGCCATTCGCCGGTAATGCCGGTATCGGGGTGGTAGTCCAGTGTTTCGTTGACACAGGCAATGGATTTCACCTGCTGCAATACTGTGCCTATGTCGTGGCTGACGAGTATGATGGCGCAATCTTTGTTGATTTCGGCCAACAATTGGTATAGGCGTGCTTCAAACCGTTTGTCGATATAGGTACTGGGTTCGTCGAGGATTACCACTTCGGGATCGGAAATAATGGCACGTCCCAGCAAGGCGCGTTGAAGCTGTCCGCCGCTCAATGCACCGATAGCCCGTTCTTCCAGTCCTTCCAGTCCCATGCGTACAATGACTTGATGTGCCTTTTCTTTATGTTCTTTTGTAAAACGCGAAATAAGTGACTTCTTGCTGCTGAGCCCTGACAGAATCACCTCTTCGACGGTGATAGGGAACTTGCGGTCTATGCTGTTGTATTGAGGCAGATAGCCCATGGTGAGCTGTAAGTTGCCTGCCGTGCGGGAAGAGGTGAAAGATATTTCACCGGAAAGCGGTTTGAGCAATCCTAAAATACACTTGATAAGAGTGGTCTTGCCACCTCCGTTCGGACCGATGATACCCAGAAAATCCCGGTCGTAAACGGTGAGGTTTACATCGCGAAGTACTGTACGGCCGTCGTATCCGGCATTGAGGTTTTTGATTTCAATAATAGGTTTCATTGCTTCATTCTTGGTTCTTCATTGGGTTCAGTGCTTGGGCTATATTCAGCATTTCCGTTTCCCAATCGTAAGATAAGGGATTGATGTCAACAACCCGGGTTCCGGTTTGTTGGGCGATGAGTTCGGCATTGCGGCGGTCAAATTCCGGCTGTACGAAGATGACATGTACATTTTCGCTGCTGCAGGTATCAATCAAGGCTTTCAGATGTGCAGGAGACGGTTCTTTGCCACCGGCTTCGATGGGAATCTGATGCAATCCGTAGTCGCGGGCGAAATAAGAGAGTGCCGGGTGGTAAATCATAAAGGCATGGTCTGCGCCGGGGGTCGCCAGCGTTTGCCGTATGAGGCTGTCGGTATGTTCTATCTTCCGGCAAAGAGTATTATAGCGTTCCAGATAAAAATCTTCGTTGCCTTTGTCGATATTACGTAAGGCACTTAAGATATTGCCTGCGATGATTTGGGCGTTGACGGCCGAGTTCCATATATGGGGCTCCACACCGATGGCGTGTTGGTGCTCTTTTTCGTTGGCTGCGTGATGATGAACATGCGTGTTGTCATAAATCAGATCCACACCTTGCGACATATCGAAGAATTGCAGGTGAGGAGCGTTGTCTGTCAGCTTGTCAGTCCAAGTCTGCTCGAAACCGATATAGCCGATGCGGAAGTAAGCCTTACTGCGTGCAAGCTCTACGAGCTGTTGAGGCGTAGGGTCATAGGTTTCCGGACTTGTGCCCTTGGGCACCATGCTGACTACCGTAAAGCGGTCGCCGGCAATGGCTTCGGTGAGGTACCGCAGAGGCTCGAGGGTAACGGTGATAACCGGTTTTCCTTCGCTCCTATTGTTGGTTTTGCTTCCGGGTTTGCAGGAAGCTATCAGTATAGTTGCAAGTAGTAGAAAGTATATCTTTTTCATTTATTCTATCTATGGTTTTTTGTATATGTGGCTCTGTGGGGCCGTTACTTTGTTTGTTTTTTGTGTATGGCTCATTCCTTTGTTTTGGATGCCCGCAGTATTTCGCGTTTGCCACCCGGCGGACCGGGAAGACGCTCTACCCTAAATCCGATGGCTTGCAAAAGCCTGCGGATAACGCCTTTTGCACAATATGTGGTCAGTATGCCGTTGTTGTTCATGGCGGCATATATGTGCCGGAAAAGCTCTTCGCTCCACATTTCCGGCTGTTTTTCGGGAGCAAAGGCATCGAAATAGACAAGGTCGAAATAGTGATTAGTGGTTAGCGATGAGTGATGAACAGGTAATCTGTCACTCATCGCTGACTGCTTGTTGCTCATCACTTTATTTACGTCTCCTTGTATCTTGTGTAACGTGAAGTACGGTGTAATGTTCACGTCTTTGTGCCAGGGTGCCGTGTGTAATTCCTTAAACAGGGGATTGTCGCTATAATGTAAAACATCCACCTCTTCCCATGACAGAGGATAAAGTTCGATACCGGTATAGTGAACCGGCCTTTGCTCCAGTCCGGCTGTTTCCAGTGTGAGCAGAGCGTTCAACCCCGTGCCGAAACCTATTTCAAGGATATGCGGCAAGGTAGCGGCGGAGGCTTTCAGTCCCATGTCGATGAAAATATGTTGCGATTCTGTACGCGCCCCTTTTACCGAGTGATAATGCTCATTCAACTCCGGCACAAACAATGTGGTGCTTCCGTCTTCCGTCTGTTCTATAATCCGTTCCATACCCGCTAATCACTAAATATTAATTACCAACCGCTAAACACTCATCACCGACAAAGCGCCTTGAAGAGCCGATAACATAACGATGTACCGTATCAGTTTTCCTGTAAACATGGAAAGGGAAGTCAGCATTACGTTGCTGCGCATAAATCCCAGTGCTATGGCAATGGCTTCTCCTATAAAGGGCAGAAAGGCAAAGAAAGCCATGAGCGCTCCTTTACCTTGCAGGAAACGCTGCATTTTGTCTATTTTTCTTGCTTCACTTTGAAATATTTTTCTATCCAGTCTGTCTTGCCGAGATGTCCCATGTAATAGCAGGTCATACCGCCCATTGTGTTTCCCAGTGTGGCGGCAAGAACACAGATGGCAGGGTTCAAGCCTACCTTGACGAGTGCCAGCATCACCAGCTCGGAACTGAACGGAATGATGCTTCCCGCCAATAAGGCCGAGATAAAGAGCCCTGTATATCCCCAGTCTATCAGGAGTTGTATGAGTGTATCTATAAAAGCGTCCATAGATTGAATCCGAATAAAGTAAATAATCCGACCAGCATAATGATGAAGAACAGGTTGGAACTCCGGCTGTTGGTCAGTACGAATAAGTGTCCTATCAGAATACTGGTGCCGATTAGCAGCAGAGAGAACAGATGGGGATACAGAGCGGGTTGCAGTCCTATATAGACGAAAATACAGAAGTTCAGGAATATCAGGAAGTGCAGATAGCTGCGCGTACGTATCTTGTCCTCATATCCGGCTATTAAACAATGGCTTGAACTGACCATATATAAAAGGAGTATATACCCGATTGTCGCCAATTCCCAAGGCCGGAAACCAAATAGGATAGAGCGGAAATTCACCAGTTCCAGGAATGGCTGGTAGAATAAATCCATGTGTCCGGATAGATAGGCATAGCCCAATAGAAACCAATAAGGTACGCTCCAGCCGATAAGCGAAGCGAAAAAACTCTTGGGGTGCAGGGACTGGAAGCTATACGCGCCTATCCAAAATACGGGAACAAAGAATGTCAGTTGCGGAAAAAGCAGACTCCCCATTCCTATAAATACGAATGCGTGAAACAGATAGCTTGCAGATTTGGATTGCTGATAGCTCTTGAACAGAAAATACAGAGCAATGAGAAAAGTGACCGCTACCAAATCTCCTGCATACAGTATGTGCATGGTAGGGCAGACGGAAATCAGCAGGAAATAAATGGCTGTCTGTACTGAGGCCCGCATGCGGATGATGGCAAAGGCGTTGTTCAGCCCGATAAGAAAATATCCTATGACGGAGTACAGGATGAAGCAGAAAAGACGAGTGCCCCACGTTGGAATACATGAGCTATAGAAAATGTCCCATAGGGGGTAATTGCCTTTCCGTATTTCCAAATCGGGCAACAGAATAGCGCTCAGTATCCAGCAGGCTACTGATATAAGGATGGCGGCGGGAAGCGTAAATCGTCCCGCCGTAACCCGATTTTGGAATCTTTGGCTTTTCATTGACTGTTAAAGGTCGAATCCGATATCGCGACGGAAGTATTTGCCTTCAAAACTTAACATGTCGGCCACTTTATAACTCTTTTTCAAAGCCTCTTCTTTTGTCTCTCCATAGGAGCAGACAGCTATGACGCGTCCGCCGTTGGTGACGATATGCCCGTCTTTTACGGCGGTACCGGCATGGAACAGAATGCTGTCCGTGGTTGCTGCCAAGTCAAAGCCGTTCATGGGATAGCCTTTCTGATACGTTTCGGGATACCCGCCGCTGACCAGCATTACGCAGGCAGCCGTGCGCGGGTCGAGTTCCATTGTCTTGGTGTCGAGGTTTACCTTGTGCACGCCTTCGAACAGTTCTACAATGTCGCTCTTGATGCGCAGCATGACACTTTCGGTTTCCGGGTCGCCCATACGTACATTGTATTCGATAACCATAGGCTCGTTCTGTACATTGATAAGTCCCAGGAAAATGAAACCTTTGTACAGAATGCCTTCTTCGCGCAGTCCGTTGATGGTAGGCTCTATGATGCGTTTGCGCACCTTTTCCATAAATACCTCATCGGCAAACGGAACGGGTGTTACGCTACCCATACCGCCAGTGTTCAATCCCTTATCACCTTCTCCGATACGTTTATAGTCTTTGGCTACAGGCAGCACCTTATAGTGCTCACCATCGCTCAGGACAAATACCGAGCACTCTATCCCGCTGAGGAATTCTTCGATAACCACTGTTGCGCTGGCATCGCCGAACATACCGCTAAGCATCTCTTTCAGCTCTTTCCGGGCTTCTTCCAGAGTCGGAAGAATCAGCACGCCTTTACCGGCGCACAGGCCATCGGCTTTCAGAACGTAGGGAGCGGTGAGCGTTTCGAGAAAAGCAAGTCCTTCTTCGAGTGTTGCAGCAGTCACGCTTTTATAGCGGGCGGTAGGGATGTGATGGCGCAGCATGAATTCCTTGGCAAATTCTTTGCTGCCTTCCAATTGCGCACCTTTTGCAGAAGGACCGATGACAGCAATGTGCTGTGTAGCGGCATCTTCTTTGAAGAAGTCGAAAATGCCCTGTACCAACGGGTCTTCGGGACCCACTACAATCATGTCAATCTTATGTTCAAGGGCAAAAGCCTTGAGGGGCGGGGAAGTCCGTAGCTTTGATGGCTACATTTTCGCCCACTGCACTTGTTCCCGCGTTGCCGGGAGCGATATACAGTTTCTCTATTTTGGGGCTTTGTGCAATTTTCCAAGCCAAAGCGTGTTCACGGCCACCTGAGCCAAGCAATAATACTTTCATTTTATGGATACGTTTAATTGTTTACTGTTGAAAATGTGTCCGGTTTATAAATAATCCTCGAAATATCGGGTTATCTTTTCGTGCAGATGTACGCGGTCGCGTCCCAAAACGTTGTGTTTATGTCCGGGATAGATAAACAGATCGGGATAGGTGCGTGCATCTACACATGCTTTCATGAAAGAAAGCGTATGCTGGGGCACGCAGGTGTCGTCGTGGTCATCGTGGATAATGAGCAGATGTCCTTTCAGTTGCCCTGCGAGGTTCTTCAAGTCGCACTGTTCATAACCTTCGGGGTTTGTCTGCGGGGTGTCCATATAGCGCTCGCCATACATTATCTCATAATATTTCCAGTCGATGACCGGTCCGCCGGCCACGCCTACTTTGAAAATCTCCGGATAGCGCAGCATGAGTGCGGTAGTCATGTGTCCGCCGAAACTCCAGCCGTGAACGCCGATGCGGCTGCTGTCTATGTAAGGCAGGCTTTTCAGGTAGTCCACTCCTTTTACCTGGTCTTTGCCCTCTTCAATACCTAAGTGTCTGAAGGTGATGTTTTCGAACTCCAGCCCCCGGTTACTGCTACCGCGGTTGTCGAGCGTGAACATGATATAACCCTTATTGGCCATATAGATGTCCCAGCCGCGTGCGTCATTCATCCAGCCGTTGGTAATCATCTGGGCATGAGGACCGCCATATACATAGACGATTGCAGGATATTTCTTATTCGGGTCGAAGTCGGCAGGCTTTACAAGGCGGTAATATAAGTCGGTCTTGCCGTCGGCAGCCTTTATTGTACCGGTTTCTATGGCAGGCATGACAAAGCCTTCATAAGGATTCTTCGCAGTGAGCAAAGAGACACTTTTCTTGTTTTGGGTATTGGTTATCTCTATTTTGCGGGGAGTATCCGGAGTTGAATACCGGTCGATAATATAATTGCCCGAAGCGGAAAGTATTCCGTTGTGTACTCCCTTGCTGTTGTCCAATGGAGTACGTTTGCCGGTATTGACATTGACCTTGTACAGGTTGCTTTGCAAAGGAGATACTTCCGTAGAAGCGATGATAACTTCTTTCTTTCTGGCATTGAATCCTAAAATGTTCTGTACCAGCCACTCCCCTTTTGTCAGTTGCTTGATGAGCTTGCCGTCCGTATTATAGAGATACAGATGGTTGTAGCCGTCTTTCTGGCTCTGGTAGATAAATTGAGTATGATCCCAAGTCAGGAACAGGATGGGTTGTTGAGGCTCCACATATTTGGGATGCGTTTCTTCGATAAGTGTGGACATCAGTTCGCCGGTCTCGCTGTTGTATCGGCAAAGTTTTGCATGATTCTGGTCACGGTTCAGCTCTATGAGATAAAGACTCTTTCCGTCGGGCGCCCAACTGATATTGGTGAAATAACGGTTGGTAGGATCGCCGGTATTCAAGTAAACGGTTTTTTGAGTGTCCGGATTATAGATACCTACGGTAACCTGATGGCTGAGCATCCCTGCCATCGGATAACGTATCTTGTCCACCAGCGCTATTCTGGGAGTAATATCCACCAGCGGATAGGGAGTTACCATGCTTTCGTTCATGCGGTAAAAGGCCAGCAGATTTCCTTGAGGACTCCAGAAGGTGCCCTTGCCGATTCCGAATTCATTGCGGTGTGCGCTCTGCCCGCATACAATTCCTTCGGGTTCTTCGGTTACGGCTTTGTTGTCCACGAAGAGGTTATTCTTAACGGTATAGGCTATGTGTCCCGCCTTCCGGGGTATAGTCAATGTTTGCACCGTTTCTTTCTCCGGCCTGCGGCAGACCTTTGACGAATTCATCTTTCTCGAAATCATAAACGATGTATCTCGCAGGCAATTTGATAAGCATATACGGTTTGTCCGGCCATGGAAACTCGGTATTGTAGAAATGCTGTACTTTATTTCCCTTATGGCCGGGTGTTGCGGTTGTTTCCGTAGGAGTTATCAGTGAGTTGAGTACTTTATTTACCTTTTCCCGGGTTGTGAGCAATGTCTCTTTCCCGTTTTTGGGATTGACGGCAAACAAAGAGTCGATGCCGGGTTTTATACATACGTCACCCCACCACTGCAAACCCGGCAGGTTCTCAGCGATACGATAGGTTGCGCCACCGGGAAGAAGGTCTTCCAGAGTGGGCATTTTCAAGTCTTGTGCCATAAGCTCCATTGAAGATAAAGCAGGTGTTGCCAGTAGCAATACCATGATTGCCTTACCGATTCTCTTTATGTTCATAGCTTTTAATTTTAACGGTTTCAGTCGTTATTCCGTTCGTTGTTCCGTTTCCGAAACTCTCCCGGTTTACGTTCTTTATTAAATTCTCGCTCTCTGTCAAATTCTCGCTTCGGTTTCCATTCTCCGTCTGCCGGTTTTCTGTATTCACGAGGCTTGAACTCCCGTTTATCATCCGATTTGAATTCTCTTCTCTCTCTCGGCTTGAATTCCCTTTTCTCTCCGGATTTAAACTCTCTTCTTTCTCCGGTCTTGAATTCTCTTTTTTCTCTTGCAGCGTAAGGTCTATACTCTTTATTACCCTCTTCGCTTTCCTGCTTTTTGAATTCTTTGTATTTTCCGTCGAAGATTTCGTATTTACGGAACTCACATTCCAGAGCACCGTTGAACAGAGGTATCTTGGCAGTAGGTTTCAATCCGATTTGATCGAAGCATTCTTCACGATAAGAAAGTATCCACGCGGTGTTGCCTGTAAACGCGTGTTTCAGCCGTTCGCCAATCATAGAGTATAAGCCCAGCAGGTCGTTGGTAGATATACGCTCTCCATAAGGCGGGTTGGTAATGATAACAGCCTTTTCCTTAGGTTGCTCAAACTGCTGGAAAGGTTGCAACTTCAGCGTTACGTCTTTGGATACGCCTGCTGCCTTGATGTTATGGGTTGCGATTTCGTTGGCTTTCGGGTTGTTGTCGTATCCGTATATCTTGTGGGCGAATTCACGTTCCTGGCTGTCATCGTTATAAATCTTATCGAACAGCTCCTGGTCGAAATCAATCCATTTTTCAAAAGCAAACTCCTTACGGAATACGCCCGGTGCGATATTCCTGGCTATCAAGGCAGCTTCGATGGGGATTGTTCCCGAGCCGCACATCGGGTCTATCAGGTCACATTCTCCGTGCCAACCGCTCATTAATATCATGCCGGCTGCCAAAACCTCATTCAGAGGAGCTTCCACGGCTTCCTGACGATAACCGCGGCGGTGCAGAGACTCGCCGGATGAATCGAGAGAAAGAGTGCATTTGGTTTCTGCAATGTGAATGTTCAATAATACATCCGGCTTTGCTGATGCGTACGGACGGGCGTTTGTCGTATGCATCCCGGAAATAGTCCACAATGGCATCCTTCACTTTGTAGGAAACAAATTTGGAATGGCGGAATTCCTCGCTGAACACAACTGCGTCTACGGCGAAAGTTTTATCTATATCCAGATAATCTTCCCAGTGGATTGCCTTGATCTGTTCATACACCTCATCGGCATTTTTCGCTACAAACTGTTTGATAGGTTTCAGGATGCGGATAGCGGTCCGCAGGCAGAAATTCGCCTTGTACATCATTTCCTTGTCGCCGCGGAATGATACCATACGACGTCCTATCTGTATCTCGTCTGCACCCAAAGAGGTCAGTTCCTGTGCCAATGTTTCTTCCAGTCCCTGGAAAGTTTTGGCAATCATTTCGAATGATTGTTCGCTCATCTACTTATTTATGATTTATAATTTATGATTTATTCCGGTATGATTTCATTTTTACTATTACGCATATGATATGGATTATAATTCTGAAATCATAAAATCTCTTACTTTTTTGCTTTGGTTTGTACTATTCTTGCGCCTGCGGGCACATCTTCCGTTACCCAGATGTTGCCGCCTACGGTAGCGTCTTTTCCAATGGTGATACGCCCTAATATGGTGGCATTGGAATAGACAATGACATTATCTTCCAGTATGGGATGGCGGGGTATGCCTTTGATGGGTTTACCGTCCTGGTCCAGCGGGAAACTTTTGGCTCCGAGGGTTACACCCTGGTATAGTTTTACGTTCTTGCCGATGATGCAAGTCTCGCCGATTACCACACCTGTACCGTGGTCTATCGTGAAATAACCGCCTATGGCAGCTCCCGGATGAATATCGATACCGGTTTCGCTATGGGCCATTTCGGTGATGATACGCGGAATGAGAGGCACGCCGAGTACCAACAGTTCGTGTGCTATGCGGTAATTGCTGATAGCGCGTATGGCCGGATAGCAACTGATAACCTCGCCAAACGAATGTGCGGCAGGGTCGCCGTTGTAAGCGGCTTCAACATCCGTAGCCAGTATGCGACGCAGTTCAGGTAAATGGCTGATGAACCGGGCGGCAATTGATGCGGCCTCCTCACGTTGAAGTTCGGTACAGCAACTGCATTCGTCATCACTGCCGAAACAGAGTCCTGCCAATATTTGCTCGGTCAGCAGGTCGAACAGTCTTTCTACATTGACTCCGATATGGTAAGTTACCGTACGGCTGTTGACCGTTGAATTTCCAAAATATCCGGGGAAGATAATGGCACGTGCAAGTTCGATAATATCGCACAATGCCTTAGCTGAAGGCAATGGATTGCCGTCCGTGTGCTGGTGAAACAGTCCTTTGTAGGATTCGCTTTCCGATAGCTCATCGACTGCCTGTGTCAGGATGTGAGTAAAATTAAGTGGACTCATTATGATATCCTTTATTAATAAAGTGGCTACAAAGGTATAAAATACTCACCAATTTTCCTACATATCCCTCATTTATAGTATGGATTTACCACATTTATGGTATTTTGAATGAACGGACTCCGCCGTACTTTTGTCTTATTGATAATTCACTGTAAGATATGAAAAAAATAGCACAACGCCTGACTGATTTAGTTGGCAATACTCCTTTGTTGGAGTTGAACAATTATGGTAAAAACAAGAACTTGAAAGCTCGTGTCATCGTCAAACTGGAATACTTTAATCCTGCGGGCAGCGTAAAGGACCGTGTTGCGCTGGCTATGATAGAAGATGCGGAAACGAAAGGGCTGTTGAAGCCCGGTGCAACGGTTATTGAGCCGACCAGTGGGAATACCGGGGTAGGGCTTGCCTTTGTGGCAGCTTCCAAAGGCTATAAATTGATTTTGACTATGCCGGATACCATGAGTACGGAACGTCGCAATCTGCTGAAAGCCCTTGGTGCGGAACTTGTTTTGACGCCCGGTGCAGACGGTATGAAAGGTGCTATAGCCCGTGCCGAAGAGTTGCAGGCAAGCACTCCCGGTTCACTGATTTTGCAGCAGTTTAATAATCGGGCTAACCCTGCCGTTCATGAGCGCACTACCGGACAGGAAATCTGGCAGGATACGGACGGGAAGGTCGATATATTCGTGGCCGGTGTAGGGACTGGCGGAACGGTGAGCGGCGTGGGTGCGGCTTTGAAGAAACATAACTCCCGGATACAAGTGGTAGCCGTAGAACCGGAAGATTCTCCGGTATTGTCAGGCGGAAAACCGGGCCCGCATAAGATTCAGGGTATCGGTGCAGGTTTTGTTCCGAAAAACTATAATAGTGCCGTGGTAGACGGAATTATGCAGGTATCCAATGATGACGCTATCCGTACCGGGCGGGAACTGGCGAAATACGAAGCGCCTGTTGGTGGGGATTTCTTCGGGAGCGGCTGTCAGTGCTGCAACCCGGTTGGCGCAGTTGCCGGAGAATGAGGGTAAAAACATAGTAGTGTTGCTCCCTGATACGGGAGAACGCTATTTGTCGACGCTGTTGTATGCCTTTGAGGAATATCCCTTATGATGAGTTATGTGCTCAGTCCTATACAGAGACTACCTATGTGACTGAAGTATTCTGAGTATAGGACTGGGATACCTTGAATATGCAGGTTAGTGGCAATCAAACTTCGGGCAAAGTTTTTTGTAGAGATTATTTCAATTCACTCGGCCTCAGCCCGAACGATTTGCAGCTTATTTCATCTACTTTCACTTCCCATATTTTCACATTGCGTACAGCCGGTTCGGCGTAGCTACATGCATTGTCCGTATATTGCTTCATAAGCAGGTCGAGTATCCGTCGCTTTTCATCCATATCTTCTATGAAACGCACTTTGCCTTTACAGATAACGCTGCGGGATTTCATGCTGTAACTGCAAGCTATCTGTTTATGCATATACACCAGTTCGTGCCCTTCACAGAAGGTGATGCAGACCTGCGGATGCCGTGCCACCATTTCTACTTTACTTCCTTCGGGGCCCGAATGCAGATAAATAGTATCATTTTCCCAGGCAAAGTTCATAGGTATTACATACGGATTACCCTCTCCGTCGATAATCCCGACCGTACAATAAGGGCATTTACGGATGATATCTTCTATTTGCGAGCGGTTTGTAATAGTAATTGTCTTCATGTATGTGTAGGTAAGCTTTTGTAACTGACAATGATAATTCCGCCTATTCAACCAGTGCAAAGTCCAACTGCTTTTTCTCCAGGTTGGCGCGTGCCACCTTGATGGTGATAGCGTCGCCGAGGCTGTATGTGCGTTTCTTCCGTCGTCCGCGCAGGCAATAATTCTTTTCGTCGAACTCGTAGTAATCATCATCGAGGTCGCGGATAGGTATCATTCCTTCACATTTATTCTCGTTCAGCTCAACGTACAGTCCCCATTCGGTAACACCGGAAATAACGCCGTCGTAAGTCTGTCCCAGGCGTTCCGTCATGTATTCCACCTGTTTGTACTTGATAGAGGCGCGTTCCGCATTGGCAGCTATCTGTTCCATGCTGCTGGAATGCTCGCAGAGGGCTTCGTATTTCTGTTCGGAAACGCTTCGTCCGCCTAAATCCAGGTATTTGGTCAGCAACCGGTGCACCAGCATGTCCGGATAGCGTCGGATGGGAGAAGTGAAATGGGTGTAATAATCGAATGCCAATCCGTAGTGACCGATGTTGTGCACGGAATAGCGTGCTTTCTGCATGGCACGGATGGATACGGTTTCAATAAGGTTCTCCTCTTTCTTTCCCTGAATATCATCCAGCAGATGGTTGATGGATTTGGATACATCCGTTTTGGTTCCGCCGGTGCGCAGTTTGTAGCCGAAGCGGGCGATGAACTGTGCCAGGTTATCCAACTTTTCAGGGTCCGGAAGGTCGTGAATACGATAGGGGAATACTTTCGGCTTTTTGTTTTTGGGTACACGTCCTATTTTTTCCGCCACAGTGCGGTTGGCGAGTAGCATGAACTCTTCTACCAGTTTGTTGGCGTCTTTGGATTCCTTGAAATATACGCTGACAGGCTTGCCCTGCTCGTCAATCTCAAATTTCACCTCATAGCGGTCGAAGTTGATGGCGCCGGCGGTAAACCGTTTTTCACGCAATATCTTGGCAAGCGAGTCCAGTTTGAGGATTTCTTCCTTAAAGTCTCCCTCTTTGGTTTCGATAATCTGCTGCGCCTCTTCGTAGGTGAAGCGGCGGTCGGACTTGATAACCGTATGCACAATGCGCGAGTTCTTTACTTCTCCCTTGTCCGTCATCTCGAAGATGGCAGAGTAAGCCAGTTTCTCTTCATCGGGGCGCAGGGAACAGATGAAGTTACACAACCGTTCGGGCAGCATCGGGATGGTGCGGTCTACGAGGTAAACGGATGTGGCGCGTTTCTCGGCTTCTTTGTCGATGATGCTGCCTTCCGTTACGTAGTGCGTCACGTCGGCAATGTGTACACCCACTTCCCAAAGATTGTCCTTCAGTTTGCGGATGGACAAGGCATCGTCAAAGTCCTTAGCGTCTTTGGGGTCTATGGTAAAGGTGGTTACATTGCGGAAATCCTCACGTTTGGCATATTCTTCTGCGGGAATTTCGGCAGGTATCCTGTCTGCGGCTTTTTCCACGGATGCGGGGTAAACATACGGCAATCCGAATTCGGCCAGGATGGCGTGCATCTCGGTGGTGTTATCTCCGGCTTTCCCCAGAATGTCGATAACCTGACCGATAGGATTCTTTGCCTTGTCAGGCCATTCCACCACTTTGACGATGGCCTTGTCGCCTGTCTTTCCACCTTTCAGTTTCTCTTTGGGGATAAAGATATCATTGGCCAGCGTGCGGTTTTCCGTAACAAGGAAAGCATATGATTTGGCAACTTCCAATGTTCCTACGAAGGTATCGTTGGCGCGTTCCAGTATCTCGATGACTTCGCCTTCGGCTTCGCGTCCGCGGCGTTTGGCATAAAAGGCGATACGTACTTTATCGCCCGCCATGGCGTGTGCCGAGTTCCGTTCGGCAATGAAGATGGGGTCGCCGCCGCCTTCGGGTATGAATGAGTTCTTTCCGTTGCTCTTCCGTTGGAAAGTGCCGGTCATCTCCACACCATGATTGTTCAGTTTGTATTTATGCTTGTCCACTTCGGTGATGTAATCGTCATCCGACAGTTCGGACAGAATATCCATACACAGCATTTTCAGCGGGTGTGTAGTGAGATGCAGTTGTTCGAAAATGTATTTCAGGGACAGTACTTCGTCTTGTTTTACGTGGAAGAAGTCCAATAGTGCTTTGACGAGCTCTTTCTTCTTCATTCGCTTGCCGGCTTTTTTCTCTTTCTTTTCCTTTTTTGTCTTAGCCATAATCTGGTGTCTTTTTATCTTTCTTGCAAAGTAAACAAATAAATGTATTCACTCGTTCACTCCGGCTTCAAAATCTTTCTGTCTTACTGAAAATTATAAGGGAACGACCGGTCATAACGGATTTATGTACTATATTTGCAACAACTTAGAAAAACGTCATGGAAGTACAATCTATGGATAAGGAAGAGGTTGCGAGGGAAAAAGGCATTTACCGCGTAACGATTGTGGGGAGCGTAGTGAACTTCCTGCTGCTTCTGTTCAAGTTCTTTGCGGGCATCATGGGGCATAGTGCCGCCATGCTGGCGGATGCCGTACATTCGTTATCGGACTTTGTTACAGACATCATTGTCATTGTTTTTGTGCGTATCTCTTCCAAGCCGGAAGATGAGGGACACGACTACGGACATGGCAAATACGAGACTTTGGCAACTGCCATTATCGGCATAATATTGCTCGGCGTCGGTTTTGGGATTTTCTGGAATGGCGCTTCATCTATCTATCGGTTTCTTCACGGTGGTTCTTTGCAGGAACCGGGAATGCTGGCACTGATAGCGGCATTGGTGTCCGTTGCCTTTAAGGAAGCGCTTTATCGCTATACGGTGTTTAAGGGGAAGAGGTTGAATTCTCAGGCAGTGGTGGCCAATGCGTGGCATCATCGCAGTGATGCTCTTTCTTCCATAGGAACTGCCATAGGTATCGGCGGGGCTATTCTTTTGGGAAATCATTGGCGGGTGCTCGACCCGATAGCCGCGGTTGTTGTCAGTTTCTTCATCATGAAGGTGGCCGTAAAGTTATTGATTCCTTGCGTAGATGAGTTGCTGGAGAAATCGCTGCCCGCCGATGTGGAAAATGAAATTCAGAAGATTATCCTTTCTTTTCCCGGAGTAAGTTCGCCTCACCATTTGCGTACCCGCCGTATCGGGAATTATTACGCGATAGAGGTGCATGTGCGCATGGATGGAAAAATAACACTGGAAGAAGCACACCGTACGGCAACGGCCATTGAGAATACCTTGAAGGAACAGTTCGGTAAAGGCACTCATGTAGGTATTCATGTAGAGCCGGTGAAATGATGAGGCCGTACAGTAGGGGCGAAATGGTGAAGTAACGGGATACCGGGAGAAAATAATTCATAATTTATAAAATTCATAATTCATAACGTGGAATCGGTTTTAGTAACAGGAGCAAGCGGGTTTATCGGGAGTTTCATCGTGGAAGAGGCGTTGAGGCGGGGATTCGGCGTATGGGCAGGCATCCGTTCGTCCAGCAGCCGGGAGTATTTGCAGGACAAGAAGATACATTTTCTTGAACTCGACTTTGCGCATCCCGGTGAGCTTTGTGCGCAACTTTCCGGTCATAAGGAACTGTATGGTAAGTTCGATTACATTATCCACTGTGCCGGAGCTACAAAATGTGTAGATAAGAACGACTTCGAACGTGTGAACTACCGGCAGACCAAATGTTTTGTAGACACGTTGCGGGAGTTGGACATGATTCCCAGGCAGTTTGTCTTTATCAGTACCTTGAGCGTATTCGGTCCGATACGTGAAAAGACCTATACTCCGATTACGGAAAAGGATACCCCTGTGCCCAATACCGCCTATGGCCTTAGCAAACTGAAAGCGGAGAGGTATCTGCAAGGCATGTCGGATTTTCCTTACGTCATCTATCGTCCTACGGGTGTGTACGGACCGCGCGAGAAGGATTACTTCCTGATGGCAAAGTCTATCCGTCGGCACACGGACTTCTCCGTGGGTTTCCGCCGGCAGGATTTGACGTTTGTTTACGTCAAGGATATCGTGCAGGCTGTTTTCCTGGGGATAGAGAAACAAATATCCCGCCGCTATTTTCTGGCAGACGGCAAGGTGTACCGGAGCCGTGCTTTTTCCGACCTGATACGGAAAGAACTGGGGAATCCGTTTGTAATTCGTCTGAGATGTCCGTTAATTATATTGAAAGTTGTATCTTTGCTCGCCGAATATTGGGCGAAACGCCGGAATACCACCAGTACGCTCAATTCGGACAAGTATAGAATAATGAAACAACGCAACTGGCAATGCGATATAACTCCGACTGTCGAGGAATTGGGCTACAGTCCCGAATATGACCTGGAACGGGGAGTGAAGGAAACGATTGCCTGGTATAAAGATAAAGGATGGCTTTAGACTTATTCAAGAGAGTAGAAACCCGTAAAGGGCTTTTTGCGGTAGAGAAGATTACGCTGATATATAATCTGCTGACTTCCATACTCATACTGTTTCTTTTCCAAGAAATGGATCATCCGGTGCAGATGCTTGCAGACCGCGCTGTGATTGCAGGCATGACGTTTTTGCTGATGTATCTTTACCGGCTTGCGCCCTGCAAGTTTTCCGCCTTCATCCGCATCGTTATCCAGATGTCGTTGCTCTCCTACTGGTATCCCGACACATTCGAGTTCAACCGTATCTTCCCCAACCTGGACCATGTTTTCGCTTCGGTCGAGCAATGGATATTCGGCGGACAGCCTGCCGTATGGTTCTGTCTGCGTTTTCCGCAGATGTGGGTGAGCGAACCGTTCAATATGGGTTATTTCTTCTACTATCCGATGATACTTCTGGTAGTGGTGTGGTATTTTCTCTACCGCTTCGACCTTTTTGAGAAAGTGTCGTTCGTGATAGTCACCGCTTTCTTCATCTACTACCTGATATATATCTTCGTGCCGGTGGCAGGGCCGCAGTTCTATTTTCCGGCTATCGGCGGGGATAACGTGGGGCAGGGGATATTCCCGGCTATCGGCGATTACTTCAACCACAACCAGGAGCTGCTGCCCGGTCCGGGATATGAACACGGATTCTTTTATAATCTGGTGGAAAGCTCGCAGCAAGTGGGCGAGCGTCCGACGGCGGCATTCCCCAGTTCGCATGTCGGCATGTCCACCATCCTGATGATTATGGCATGGCGGGGCAGCAGGCGTTTGTTTGCCTGCCTGCTTCCTTTTTATCTGCTGCTGTGCGGGGCTACGGTGTACATACAGGCGCATTACCTGATTGATGCCATTGTGGGCTTTTTCTCTGCCATTGTGCTCTATGTGGTGGCAACGTGGATGTTCAAGCGGTGGTTTGCGCAGCCGATGTTCAAATGATGCCAGTCCCTGACTCATTGTCTTTCACTCCCTGACTGAATGAGGTTCGCTCGGCGGATGATTGCCGACCCATAGAAAAGCAGGGCACTCTTTTGGTTGGGGTTGTAAGATAATTTAAACTATATCAGTTTTTCTATTTCGTTGAAGATACGGTACAGTTCCTCTTTTGTCTCTGCCCGCAACATGGCGATGCGCGTTTCCCGGAAGTTAGGGATACCTGAACAGCGGGCTTGCTGCCAAGTGGCGACGTACGTGCAGGATACCTCTCCGTTCGTCCAGCAGTTTTACGCTGTCTTCCACTTCCTGCCGGAGTACATTCAGTTTCCATTCGGAACTGAGGGGCGGTATCTCTTCACCCGTCTCCAGATAATGTTTCACTTCCTTGAATATCCAAGGGCGGCCGAAGCTGGCGCGGCCTATCATAACGGCGTCCACCCCGTAGCGGTCGAAGCACTCTTTGGCCCTTTGAGGGGTGGTGACGTCACCGTTGCCTATGATGGGGATGTGCATGCGCGGATTGTTTTTGACTTCACCAATCAGTGTCCAGTCTGCTTCACCCGTATACATTTGGGCGCGGGTGCGGCCGTGAATGGTAAGGGCGGCAATGCCGCAGTCCTGCAGTTGTTCTGCCAAATCTACGATAATCTTGCTGCCGGCATCCCAGCCGAGACGGGTTTTTACGGTCACGGGTATCTTTACGGCATCTGCCACGGCACGGGTTATCTCCAGCATCTTGGGGATATTCTGCAACATTCCCGCACCGGCTCCTTTGCCGGCCACACGTTTTACGGGGCAGCCGAAATTGATGTCCAGTATGTCCGGGCGCGCCTGCTCCACGATACGTGCCGCCTCTACCATAGTGTCCGTATCTTTGCCGTATATCTGTATGGCTACGGGGCGCTCTTCGTCACTGATGTTCAGCTTCTGTTCGGTCTTGCTGACGGAACGTATCAGCGCGTCGCTCGACACAAACTCGGTGTACACCATATCCGCTCCGAAACCTTTGCACATCAGTCGGAAAGCGGGGTCGGTCACATCTTCCATGGGGGCAAGCAATATGGGGTGCTTGCCGAGGTCTATATCTTTAATCTTCATAATCTGACGGGATTTGCCTGCAAAAGTACGGAAAAAGCCTGTTTCATTCGCTATGCAGGAGTGAAATCCTTGAAAGAATATACAGCTTCTTCCTTAAATCTGTATATTTGCACTATTCATTCACTTAACAACAGAAATAATTATGAAAAAGAGTTTGCTTTCAGTCGCATTGTGCGTGATGACACTGCTCATCGGCATTTCCCTGTTTCTGCACAAGGGCAGAATAAGGAATATCAGGAAACGTTGCATAAAATGCTGTTGCTTTCCGGCGGTCTGGCCACTGTGGATACGATGGTTCCGCAGATAATCGGCATGATGAAGCAGCAGTCCCCCTCTGTATCGGAGGCCACGTGGAACGCAGTAATGGAAAAGGCAAAGCAGTTTTTCAGCGATAATCTGGTGAAGGTGTATGTGCCCATCTATCAGAAACACCTGACATTGGACGACCTGAAGAAGATTGTAGCCTTCTACGAATCTCCGGTGGGCAAGAAGCTGGGAGCGGCTACTCCAGCCATTACAATGGAAGGGATGACGGCAGGCCAACAGCTTGGCATGGAACTTGTGACACTGATTCAACGGGAATTAGATGCGCACGGTAATAAATAATTGCATCATTAAATTTCATATTGGATGAATTCTACTACTTTGAACGATTTTGAAATCATGGCTCCGGTAGGCTCGCGCGAGTCTCTTGCCGCAGCTATCCAGGCGGGTGCGGACTCTATTTACTTCGGTATCGAAAACCTGAATATGCGTGCCCGTTCCGCCAATACCTTTACCATTGACGATTTGCGGGAGATTGCCCAAACCTGCGATGAGCATGGTATGAAAAGTTACTTGACAGTAAATACCATTATTTACGATAACGATATTCCCCTGATGCGCACCATTGTGGATGCGGCAAAAGCGGCAGGTATCTCGGCGGTGATTGCAGCCGATGTGGCTGTGATGAGCTACGCCCGGCAGATAGGACAGGAGGTGCATCTGTCCACGCAGCTGAATATTTCGAATGTGGAGGCTTTGCGTTTCTATGCCCAGTTTGCCGATGTAGTGGTGCTGGCGCGTGAACTGAATTTGGAGCAAGTGGCGGAAATCTACCGTCATATCTGTGAAGAGAATATCTGCGGACCGAGCGGCGAGCGGATACGTATCGAGATGTTCTGCCACGGCGCTTTGTGCATGGCGGTATCGGGCAAGTGCTATCTTTCGCTGCACGAGATGAACCATTCGGCCAACAGGGGAGCCTGTATGCAGGTATGCCGCCGCTCGTATACGGTGCGCGACAAGGAAACGGATGTGGAACTGGATATAGACAACCAGTACATTATGTCGCCCAAAGACCTGAAAACCATTCATTTCATGAACAAAATGCTGGATGCAGGCGTGCGCGTGTTCAAGATTGAAGGACGCGCCCGCGGTCCCGAGTATGTGCGTACGGTGGTGGAATGTTATAAGGAGGCCATTCGCTCCTATGTGGAAGGCACGTTTACCGACGAAAAGATAGCTGCCTGGGACGAGCGCCTGAAAACCGTGTTTAACCGTGGTTTCTGGGACGGCTATTATCTGGGGCAGCGCTTGGGCGAATGGACCCGGAACTACGGTTCTGCCGCTACTGAACGTAAGATTTATGTCGGCAAGGGTATCCGTTACTTCTCGAATATCGGCGTGGCGGAGTTCTTGGTGGAAGCCGCCGAAATCAATGTCGGCGACAAGCTGCTGATAACGGGACCGACAACGGGAGCCGTATTCACTACATTGGAAGAAGCGCGCGTGGATCTGAAACCCGTGCAGACGGTGAAAAAAGGGCAGCATTTCTCGATGAAAGCGGATAAGATACGTCCCAGCGACAAACTCTACAAACTGGTTTCCGTAGAGGAGCTCAAGCGGTTCAAAGGTTTGGATATCGAGAATAAACGCGGTTAATTATCAAATGGTAAATTGTTAAATTGCAGGTATTATAATGAATTATATTTATGAACTGAAAATGAAGGTCCGCGACTATGAATGCGACCTTCAGGGTATTGTCAACAATGCTAACTACCAGCATTATCTGGAGCATACGCGGCACGAGTTCCTGTTGAGTACGGGTGTCAGCTTTGCCGCACTCCACGAACAGGGGGTAGATCCAGTGGTAGCACGCATCAATATGGCTTTCAAGACACCGTTGAAAAGCGGTGATGAGTTCGTATCAAAGCTGGCAATGAAGAAAGAAGGCATCAAGTATGTGTTCTACCAGGATATTTTCAGGGCAAGTGACAATAAAGTGGCCATCAAGGCAGTGGTTGAAACGGTATGTGTGGTAAACGGACGTTTAAGCGACAGCGAGTTATTCGATAACGTCTTTGCCCCCTACCTCGACCATGAATAATGACGAACGTCTTTGCAGTATAGCTCTTACGCTCTGTCCCGGTATAGGACATATCGGGGCAAAGCGTTTAATAGATGCCATAGGTAGCGCCGTTGACGTTTTCGGGTATCGTAAGGAATTGCCGGAACGTCTGCCCGGCGTGAATTCCTCGATAATTACGGCTCTTGACTGTCCTGCCGCTTTTCTTCGTGCCGAACGTGAAATGGAGTTTGTAGAAAAGAACCGCCTGACTTGTCTTACTTTGCGGGATGAGGCCTATCCTTCCCGTCTGCGGGAATGTGAGGATGCGCCGATTGTCCTGTTTTTCAAGGGAAACACTGATTTTAACCGTTTACATGTTATCAATATGGTAGGTACGCGCCGTGCAACGGAGTACGGCAAACGGTTTTGTGCGGATTTCGTGCACGATTTGTCCGTGCTTCTCCCTGATGCCCTGATAGTGAGCGGTCTCGCCTACGGCATTGATATTCATGCACATCGTGCCGCCCTGGCTGATAATATGTCTACTGTTGCCGTTCTGGCTCACGGTTTGGATCGTATCTATCCTTCTGTACATCGTAAGACGGCTGTCGATATGCTGGTCAACGGCGGTTTGCTTACCGAGTTCTTATCCGAAACTACTCCGGACAGGCATAACTTTGTCAGCCGTAACCGTATTGTGGCAGGTATGTGCGATGCGACGATTGTTGTGGAATCTGCCGCTAAAGGCGGTTCTTTGATTACAGCGGATTTGGCCGACGGCTATCACCGTGATTGCTTTGCCGTGCCCGGGCGGGTGACGGATGCCGCTTCTATCGGCTGCAACCGGTTGATACGGGATAATAAGGCTGCGCTTGTACAGAGTGCCGAAGAGTTCGTAAAAACAATGGGGTGGGCGAGTGCAGAGCCTGCTGCCAAAGCAGCCGGTATCCAGCGCAATCTGTTTCCGGAACTGACGGATGAGGAGGAGCTGGTGGTGCGTATACTGACTCATCAGGGAGACTTGCATATCAATGCGCTGGTAGTGGAGGCGGACATACCCGTAAACCGTATGAGCGCCTTGCTTTTCGAACTGGAGATGAAAGGGGTGGTAAAGACATTGGTTGGAGGAGTATATTGCTTATTGGCATAAAAAAAGGAGTACCGCTGTACTCCAACCTTTGTTAACCTTAAATCTAATACTATGAAAAAAATCACGTAACAAATGTATAGCTTCTTCATATATTTCCCAAATATTTACTCTTTTTCTGAATTTCTTTTAGTTTTCTTTTGCGAATATTTACTGTTTTCGTGCACGCTTGGACATCTTGACTTAAATAAAGTGTATATAATGACTATATGATAAATGTCGGATAAGCGAGGCTTGCTGTTGGGGCTTTTCGTGGAATATTCCGGTTCTTTGTCTGTATTGGAAGTAGCATAAGTTGCAAAAAACTTCCAATCGTTTCACAGAATCTTCCAAGTTGCTAAATGAGTTGGTTTTTTCTGTATCTTCTTTAATTTTAATGGTTTATTTTTGGCTTTGTACAAAGCAAAGTTATGGTGAACCGTATCTATATAGTAACTCTTATAATGCTCTTTTTTTTATCAGTGGGAAGAGCATCTGTACGGGCTGACATATTGATGGTTGTAAACAGTGTAATGCTGGACTCGGTTATAAAATCGGACGAATGGAGAGAAGTATATCGGTGGGTACTCGCTGATAAGAATGTGCCGGACAGGAAAGAGGTTTTGATGTTAATTCGGTATCATTATGGGAATTTCGGCAAATTGACGGAACTGTTGTTCTATCTGAACGAAGCGCAAGGCCTGTAAATATCTGCTGCAGTTTGTTTTTCCGCGGATAGGCAGCTATACGGTACATTCGAAGGAGTTTCCTATTGCCGGAATACGGATGCCGGGAAGCGCACTGCCGGTAGTATCTGCCGGCAACGGAGAACTGGTTTCGACCGTGTTCTCTGAGAAAAGAAAAAGGCTGGGACCATCACATAAGGTTATGGTAGCTCTGAAGAATAATATGATATATGATTTGGCGTTGGCTCCGAATGTGGAAGTTGAGTTTTCGACAGGAAAGAGGTGGTCTTTGAATACTGAATATAAATGTCCTTGGTGGTTGAACAGTCGGAATGGCTTTTGTTATCAGCTTCTTTCGGGAGGTGTGGAAGTACGCTGTTGGCTGGGCAACAGAAATCTGTGCAACAGATTGACAGGGTATTTCCTGGGGCTATATACCGAGGGAGGAGTATATGATTTTCAGTTGAAAGAAGAGAGTGGCATTCGCGGTAAGTATTATATGACTTCGGGTCTGTCCTGCGGATATGCACGCAGAATAACCGGGCACCTTGCAATCGAGTGCAGTTTGGGAATAGGTTATTTGACAACGGAATACTGTAAATATACCTCTTATAAAGGGGAATTAGTCCGAACTAATGGAGGACACTTTCATTTTGTGGGTCCTACAAAGGTAGCGGTCTCTTTAGTATGGCATATAACGGCAGGACGATGAATGTGGTGGAAAATATCAGATATAATGTACCGTTGCCTCTGTTCTGTCTGTTGATAATCCTGTCAGGGTGCAATTTCAGGGAGGTGCTGGACGATTATCCTGTCAGTGGCGTACAGATAACGCTGGACTGGACGGGAGTTGCGGAGAATTTGCCGGAGACCGTGCGGGTAATATTTTATCCGAAAGATGCCGAGGGGCGGAAAGTAGACGGCTATTTGCCGGCTGCCGGCGGGGAAATGAAAGTACCGCCCGGCCATTATGCAATGATAGTTTACAACTATAATACGGAATGTGTCTGCATAGAAGGCGATGAGTGCTATGGTACTATCAGGGCATATACGGAACGGTGTATTGGAATGGATGCCGGAGAGGATATGATTTGGTCGCCGGACGATTTCTACGTTGTGGCGTTGGATGATGTGGAAATAGCAAAAAGCGAAGCGGCTATGGTGATGAAACTGAAACCGGAACGGGTAGTAAGCAGTTATTCGTTTGCCGTGAAGGTGGATGGTGTAGAAAATATATCGGCTGTTGTGTGCTGCGTCAGCGGGTTGAATGGCGGTTACTTTCTCGGTAGAAGGCTGTGTACACTTGCGGAAGTGCCCGTTTATGTGGAGAATGATTGTAAAAACGGACTGTTGCGGGGACATTTTTCGCATTTCAGGCTTCCGAAAAGTGCGGATACACGGGTCGATAGTCCGGTAGTGTTGACCATCAGGATTATTAAGGTGGATAAGCAGGTGCAGGAGATTCTGGTTGATATCAAAAAGCTGATAACACCTCCGACCTCCGGTGAGGAAGAAGAAATACAGCCTGCTCCTGATGGGGAAATACATATTGAGGTGCCTGTTCCCGATGGACAGATTACGGTAGAGGTGGATAAGGAAGAAGATGGAAATAGCGGTATCGGAGGTGATATAGGTGATTGGGATGATGAAACGAATGTGGATATAATCGTGTAGAAACAAGATAAGCAATTAATATATTAACTAAAAACAAATGGTTATGAGAAAAATTTTATTGGTGGCTTTAACAGCTGCAGCAATGGTAAGTTGCTCTGAAAATGAAGGGTTTGAGAATGAAAGTACAATGAACCGGATTAAATTCGGAACAGTGGTGAAGACCGGAACAAAGACATTGGTTGCCACTACTGAGAATTTCAGTAAGTTTACTGTAAGCGCTTATAAAACAACAGATGACATGGGGGAACTGTACAGTTGAATACGGGTTTTATGGATGATATAGAAGTTGATAAATCAAGCGGGGAATGGAAATAAGGGCGACTACTACTGGCCTGTCTCCGGTAAATTGCAATTTTTTGCTACCTCACCGGCGCAAACTTTGGATATTACTACCGCTGCCGGTTATCCGAAATTCGAGTATGCGGTGAAGGCGGTTGACAGTCAGGAAGATTTGGTTGCTGCCAACGTAATAAATCAGGTAAAGTCTGAGTCAGCCATTTCTCTTCCTTTCCAGCATCTTCTGACGCAGGTGAACTTTACAATCAAGGGTGATGTTGCCGATTTTATTTACACCGTATCGAAATTGGTGATTAAAGGTGCAAAGGATAAGGCTACTTTTACTTTTGACGGAAGCAGCACCGTAGGGGCTTGGAGTAACCTGGCAGAGTCTGCTTCGGGTGTGACATACGAATACACCGGCACTCCCGTATCCGTGACTCCGACTGCTGCTGAACCTGAAGCTTTTGCAGCATTTGAGACTTCCGGCAATGCCTTGTTTATGCTGATGCCTCAAGACGACCTGACAGGCGTTACTTTGGAGATTACCTATACTGCTGCACCGAAAGATAAATCAAGTGAGTATACCTGGAATGATACCAAGGTCGTTAACCTTACAGGCAGTTGGGGCATGGGCAAGAATATTCGGTATACATTGACGCTGACCAACAATGCTACTCCTATTAAGTTTACTCCGAATGTTGGCATATGGACCAATGAGGACGGAACATTCACCGGGCTATAAGAGCTTGATATAAGAGTCCTGTTGATTTCATAATATTTTGATTCTTCCCCGAAAACGTTTTTAAAGTTTTCGGGGAATATGTTTTTTGTTGGCTGCTAATGTTTATTTTTGCCAAAGCAAACAAACAAAACATTCTATCCTGTCATGTACGACTCTCCCGCTTGTGAAGCGGTTAACGCCGATTGCCTGAAATGCCCCAAGGCTGTGGACAATCTTATCTTATACGCCTCTCATAGTAGAGGGTTTCACTTTATTATGCCCAAGTGCGATAACAATATTATTATGTTTCTTTTAAAAGGTGAGGCTCTTGTCAACAGTGAAGAATATGCAGGCGTGACGTTGCATGCCGGTGAGTTTATTCTGCAGGCTGTCGGTTCAAAATACGAAGTACTTGCCATGACCGATGTAGAGTGTGTATGCTACCGTTTTTCCCAACCGGAATCTTTTTGTGAGGGACGCTTTCAGCATATCGTAAAAGACGTGGTTCCACCTCTTATCTTTTTTCCGTTGAAAATATGCTCTGAACTGAATTTTTTCTTGGAAGCTTCGAAGTCTTATCTGGTTGAGGGGAAGATTTGTAGGGAGCTACTGCAATTTAAGCAGAAAGAACTTGCGTTTATACTGTGGCGTTACTATTCGGATTATGAGCTTTCCATGTTGGTGCATACGTTATCGAAATACACGGATAGTTTTCAGTATTTCGTACTTAAGAATCATGATAAGGTCAAGACGGTTGAAGAATTTGCCGAATTAGGGGGATATACAGTGACGACTTTCCGCCGTATCTTTACTTCTGTATTCCATCAGCCTGTATACGAGTGGATGCAGGAACGCAGAAAAGAAGGCATTCTTTATGAACTTCGGCATACAAACTTTACAATCTCTGAAATTTGTTATAAATATGGCTTTGAATCTTTATCTCATTTCTCTAATTTCTGCAAGAAGAATTTTGGGTTGTCTCCCCGTAATTTGAGGAAAGAGGTTGAGAAGCCATCTTTATCTGCACCCCAGGATTCTATGTTTTTGTCTGTTTAACCTGCTTGGGATATCAAGCAGTTTCCATAATTTCTTATCATAAAAAAAAACTCCTCTACCGGTTTTCCCGATAGAAGAGTTCTTGTGATATTAATCAAATGCAGAAAGTACGGTTAGTCTTTCAATTTTGCGGTAATGAAGTCGCGGTTCAAACGTGCGATGTTGCTGATAGAGACATTCTTCGGACATTCGGCCTCACAAGCACGGGTGTTTGTACAGTTACCGAAACCGAGTTCGTCCATTTTGTCAACATGGCTTTGGCACGGCGCAATGCTTCCGGTTTACCTTGAGGAAGCAGGTTCAACTGGCTTACCTTAGCGGAAACGAACAACATGGCGGAACCGTTCTTACAAGCGGCTACACAAGCACCGCAACCGATACAGGAAGCGGCATCCATGGCTTCATCGGCGATAGGCTTCGGAATCAGGATAGCGTTGGCATCCTGAGGAGCACCTGTACGTACGCTGACATAACCGCCTGCCTGCATAATCTTGTCGTATGCAGTACGGTCTACCATCAAGTCTTTGATTACCGGGAAGCCGGCAGAACGCCAGGGTTCTACGGTAATGGTGTCGCCGTCGTTGAAGCGGCGCATATAGATTTGACAGGTAGTGGCTCCCGTGGCAGGTCCGTGCGGATGTCCGTTGATATAAAGCGAACACATACCGCAGATGCCTTCGCGGCAGTCATGGTCGAACACGATAGGTTCTTTGCCTTCGCTGATGAGTTGTTCGTTCAGGATGTCCAGCATTTCCAGGAAAGAGGTATCGCCCGGGATGTCTTTCATTTGGTATGTTTCAAAAGCGCCTTTTGCTTTCGGACCCTTCTGGCGCCATACCTTGAGCGTAAATGATATATTTTTATCCATTTTCTTTAATTCTTTAAATGTTCAACTTCCCGATTAGCTCTTGTAGTTACGAGTCTGTACCTTGATTGCTTCGTATACCAGAGGTTCTTTCAGCAATACCGGTTCTTTTTCGTCTGAACCCTGGTATTCCCAGCAGGCAACGTAGAAGTAGTTTTCGTCATCGCGCTTGGCTTCGCCTTCTTCTGTCTGGTACTCTTCGCGGAAGTGTCCGCCGCAGCTTTCGTTACGGTTGAGCGCGTCGTAGGCTATCAGTTCGCCCATCGTGATGAAGTCGTTCAGACGGATGGCCTTATCCAGTTCGACGTTCATGCCCTCTTTCTCGCCGGGGATGAACAGCTCTGTCTCGAATTCCTTGCGGATTTCCTTCAGTCTCTTCAAGCCTTCTTTCAAGCCCTCTGCAGTACGTCCCATACCTACATATTCCCACATTACGTGGCCCAGCTCCTTATGGATGGAGTCTACAGACTTCTTACCCTTGATGTTCATCATCCAGTCGATTTTGTCCTGAATGGCTTTTTCTGCCGCTGCGAACTCAGGCAGGTCGGTAGAGAAGCGGGGAACGGTAATCTGGTCGGCCAGGTAGTTCTGGATAGTATAAGGCAATACGAAGTAACCGTCTGCCAGACCCTGCATCAATGCGGAAGCACCGAGGCGGTTGGCGCCGTGGTCCGAGAAGTTACATTCACCGATGGCGAACAGGCCCTTGATAGAAGTCATCAGTTCGTAGTCTACCCAGATACCACCCATTGTATAGTGGATAGCCGGATAAATCATCATCGGGTTTTCGTACGGGCTGACATCTGTGATTTCTTCGTACATGTCGAAGAGGTTGCCGTAACGCTGTGCAACCACATCTTTGCCCAAACGGTTGATAGCTTCGGAGAAGTCGAGGAATACGGCAAGACCTGTATTGTTCACGCCATAACCCTTGTCGCAACGTTCTTTGGCAGCACGGCTGGCAACGTCACGCGGAACGAGGTTACCGAATGCCGGATAACGGCGCTCCAGGTAGTAGTCGCGGTCTTCTTCGGGAATATCTTTTCCTTGCAGCGTACCTTCCTGTAACTTCTTGGCATCTTCCAGTTTCTTCGGAACCCAGATACGTCCGTCGTTACGCAAAGATTCGGACATCAAAGTCAGTTTGGACTGCTTGTCGCCGTGAACGGGGATACACGTCGGGTGAATCTGTACATAAGCGGGGTTGGCGAACCAGGCACCCTTGCGGTAGCAGGCCATGGCAGCCGAGCAGTTGCAAGCCATTGCATTGGTAGAGAGGAAGTATGCGTTGCCATATCCGCCGGTAGCGATAACCACAGCGTGAGCGGCAAAACGTTCCAGCTTACCTGTTACGAGATTCTTGGCGATGATACCGCGGGCACGTCCGTCGATGATGACAACGTCTTCCATTTCATAACGCGTGTACAGTTTCACCGTACCCACGTTTACCTGACGGCTCAGTGCGGAGTAAGCTCCCAGCAGCAATTGCTGTCCTGTCTGTCCTTTGGCGTAGAATGTACGTGATACCTGTGCACCACCGAATGAACGGTTGTCGAGCAAGCCGCCGTATTCGCGTGCAAAAGGAACACCTTGTGCAACACACTGGTCGATGATGTTGTTGGAAACCTCGGCCAGACGGTAAACGTTTGCTTCGCGGGCACGATAGTCACCACCTTTTACCGTATCGTAGAACAGACGGTAAACGGAGTCGCCGTCGTTCTGATAATTCTTTGCAGCATTGATACCACCTTGCGCAGCGATAGAGTGTGCGCGGCGCGGAGAGTCCTGAATGCAGAAGTTGAACACTCTGAAACCCATTTCACCGAGCGAAGCGGCAGCGGAAGCGCCGGCAAGTCCGGTTCCTACTACGATGATGTCCAAACGGCGTTTGTTGGCAGGGTTTACTAATTTTTGGTGAGCTTTATAGTTGGTCCATTTCTCAGCCACCGGTCCTTCCGGTATTTTAGAATCTATCTTAGTCATAATGCTATTACAATTTAATCATTTACAATAATTTATCAGCAAGCGCCGCTGCACATCAGTGATTTGATGAAGAATACGACAACTACCAGAGCGAAGCATACAACAACGATAGTGGAGTAGATGTTGGAGATACATTTCCAACGGTTGATCCATACTTTGTTGTTCCAGCCCAATGACTGCATGGAGCTCCAGAATCCGTGAGTAAGGTGGAACCACAATGCAGCCAGCCAAATGAGGTAAAGCACTACGAATACCGGGTTGGAGAAGGTGTTCTGAATGTGATAGACACCGTTGGCAGCGTAAGCCAGCGTGAGCATGTCGGCATGTGCGCCCATGTTGTGCATCAGTTCGGGGAGCTGCATCTTTGCCCAGAAGTTAACCAGGTGCAGACCGAGACCTACGATTACCACGATACCCAGTACGAGCATGTTTTGAGAGGCCCATTCCACGGTTTTAGGCTTGTCTACTACTGCATAACGCTCGTTACCGCGCGCTTTGCGGTTTTGCATCGTCAGCCAGAAAGCGTAGATGATGTGGATGATGAACAGGGCAGCCAGACCTACGGTAGCTACCAGCGCGTACCAGTTTGCTCCCAAGAACTCACAAACCATGTTATAGCCATTGGCCGAAACCAATGCAACAAGGTTCATCGCCATGTGAAATGTCAGAAACAGGATAAGGGCGATACCGGTAACACTCATCACCACTTTCCTTCCTACAGATGAATTACTTAACCACATAAATGATTGAATTTAAATTATTTAATAGTTAGAAAATATATTCTTAAAAGCTCGTCAGACTAATATCCTGCAAAAATAGAGGAAATACCTTGATTAAACAAGGAATTAAAGAAATTATTCCGTAATGAGCGGGTAGCAAGATTGCCGGGCGAATCAGCGGTGTCATTCGTCCTCTTGTTCCTTGTTATGTTCTTTACAGATAATAGTTATGTTTTCGCCGTTGGCAGTACGTTTGCGCAGAGCGCGCGGGGTGTCGCCGAAAGAGTCTTTGCAGAAATGGGCAAAGTGTGATAATGAATCGAATCCGTATCGGGTGCTGATTGTGGAGATGCGTTGCTTGGTGTGTTGCAGGTCGTTTAAAATGCCCTCGCGTTTTTTGTCCAGAATCCATTCGTATACAGGTACGCCATACATGTTCTTGAATAATCGGCGGAAAGTGGTTGTGGTATATCCGCCAAGGTGGGCAAACTCTTCTACGTTTTTCACTTTATCGTAGTTCTGCATGACGAAATAGTGGAAACTTTCTGTATATGTACTGATTGGATAGAAGAAAGTGGAGACTTGCTGGATTGGGTAGTAGCAAGTCAGGATATAAATTATCTCCTGGCATTTAACGTCAAGATACCTGCTGCACGTGTTCGGCTGCTCCCTGAAATATTCCGTTAAATCTCCGAATAATCTTTCCAGTTTAGGAATGATGGGCAAAGGAGTATAGGTCAGAGGGGCATAAGCCCTTTCAAGTATGTCTTTGTAGCGTTCTTCACAGAGGAGAGGAAGTTCGGTGAATCGGTAGGTAAAATATTCAACATCGGTTAGCGCCAGCAATTCTACTTTGGAGCCGATAGCTTGCAAGATACATTGGCGGGCCTGCAGAGTAGTGCCGGGATATTCCTCGCTATTGACAAGCAACTCGCCTTTCAATATAAATATTATACAATTTTGTGTACACTTTTCGGCAGGGAAATGCTGTCCTTTAGGATATTGGCTATATATCAATACTCCTTGGGATGTTTTAGGACATAGCGCACAATCAATTTGCCGAGAGCAACAACTATTTAATGCCATGAATAGATATGTGAATTGTATTAATATGTAAATTGTGGCAACAAAGATAAGATAATTTTGCGAATACTCTAAGGATTTCGGCTATCTTTGCGCCAAACTAATAGATAGGTTTTATGAGAAGAACCATTTTTTTGTATTTTTTATTTCCTTTGTTGTATCAAATCTCTTTGCACAGAATTGGGATATTAATACCTTACATCGGGTTAATGGCTGGGATAATAAATTTGTCCGTAATTACAATAAATTTATTTCCCGTTCGGAGCCTTATGTGGCCATTGGTGTCCCGGTAGCTATGGCTTTGACGGCATGGGCTAAAAAGGACAAGGGCTTGTTGAAGGATGCCGTATACGTCGGAACAAGTGTGGCGGGTGCTTTTGTGGTGGCGTATGGTATGAAATATCTTGTCGACCGCGAACGTCCGTATGAACGCTATCCGGATAGGGTACATCCGTATAGCCATGAGAGCAGTCCTTCATTTCCCTCCGGGCATACCGCATCGGCTTTCGCACTTGCCACTTCTCTGTGCATAAAATATCCTAAGTGGTACGTAATAGCCCCTTCTGCCTTGTGGGCTTGTTCCGTCGGAGTGTCCCGTATGAATGAGGGTGTACATTATCCCTCGGATGTACTGGCAGGTGCGGCTATCGGTGCAGGCTGTGCGATTGTGAATATCTATGTAAACCGCTGGCTGAACCGCTGGTTGTTTGGAAAGTGATAAGGTTATAACCTTACCACTTTTTTCATAACCACTTTTTCATACGCTCCTTCATTTAGAACTTTCAGGGCTTGTAGTACGCTGCTGTCCGTAGTATTCATTATCTGGAAGTATTCATTCATATCCCACAGGTCGCGGGCTATCAACGCTTTTAGTTGCGTCTTGATGAGCGGCAGGGACTTCCGGTATTGCTTCTCGTCGAACTTAATCTTTTCTTGTTCCGCAAGAGTCTGCATGTTTGCTAATATCTCATCGCTGATTTCGAACTTATCGTTGAACGTTTCGAATTTCTTATATTTGCTTTGCAACTCTTTCCGATGGCTTTCTATAAATTTCATAGTTGTCTTGATAACGACACCTTTAGCAACGATATCCGATGATAATCTGTGTATTGGGTGGTATCTATCGGCACGAAGAAGTCGGGCATGATACCGCCACCGCCATAAACGGTGCGCGCTAATTTTTTTTGTCTGGTACTTCAGGGAATCGGGGAAATGTATGCTGTCGGCATGCATTAATTCGCCATGATTAAAGCGGTCTATCAATTCCTGGTTGTATTTTTCCAGATTATTTTCCCCGCTAAGCGTGCCGTCCGGGTTGGCGGTCTTGTCATAAGGCTTCTGTATGCAACGGCCGGAAGGAGTATAGTAGCGGGCAATGGTCAGGCGTATCATAGAGCCGTCCGGCAGGTCGATAGGGCGTTGCACCAATCCTTTGCCGAAAGTGCGCCGGCCTACGACTACACCTCTATCCCAATCCTGAATGGCTCCGGTTACGATTTCACTGGCGGATGCGGAATATTCATCCACCAGAACGACGAGACGGCCGTCTTTAAACTTTCCGTTTCCTTTGGCATGGAAATTACTGCGGCGTGCGGCTCTGCCTTCCGTATAAACAATGAGGTCCTTTTGTTGCAGGAATTCATTGGCGAGGTCGATAGCGGCGTTCAGATAGCCACCGCCATTTCCTTGCAGGTCGAGTATCAGGTCTTTCATTCCTTTTTTCTGCAACTCCTTTAATGCTTTAAGAAACTCTTCGGCAGTGGTTGCCCCAAAGCGATTGATGCGGATATAACCTGTCCGGGGCTGTATCATATATGCGGCATCCAGACTGAGAATAGGTATTTTATCCCGTTTTACAGTGAAGAATAAGGGTTCATTCACTCCGCGGCGCACGATTGTCAGTTTGACTTCCGAGCCTTTCTCTCCGCGTAACCGGCTCATGATGTCTTCCGTGCTCATTTTAACTCCGGCAATGGCGGAGTCGTTAACGGCTATGATGCGGTCGCCGGCAAGAATGCCTACTTTCTCCGAGGGACCGTTGCTGACGGGCTGTACTACAAGCAGCGTATCTTCTATCATTTGGAACTGTACGCCGATACCTTCTGAAGTTGCCTTGCAGGGGTTCGTTCATTTTCTTTACTTCTTCGGCATTGTTGTAGGTAGAGTGCGGATCAAGCTGCGCCAGCATCTTGATAATGGCCTCTTCCACCAGTCTGTTCTCATCCACGGAGTCCACGTAGAGGTTGGCTATGGCAAACTCTGCCATTTGCAACTTGCGGAGAGCTTCATTGCCCATTTTCTGAGCCTGCGCCGTTACGGCACATATACATACTATAATAGCAAAAATCTTCTTCATTATTCTTGTCACTAACTACCAATCATTTCATCTCATCACTCATTTCCATTCCTTCCGGAAGGAACATGCTTATATCCTTTCCGAATTGCAGCAGTTCGCGTACGGTAGTGGAACTTACGCAGGTCAGTTCCGGTTCCGTAAAGAGCAGAATGGTTTCAATTCCTGTCAGCTTGCGGTTTATATCGGCAATCGTTTCCTCGTACTCGAAATCCTTTACCGTGCGTATGCCGCGTATAATCAGACTGGCATCCACTTCTTTGGCGAAGTCAATGGTCAGACAGTCGTATGACTGTACCTTGATGCGCGGCTCGTCCCGGTAGTAATCCCGTATCATCTTTTCGCGCTTTTCAATAGGGAAATGCGTATTCTTATTCTCGTTGATACCTATTCCTATGACGATTTCGTCAATGAAAGTCAGCGCACGGCGCACTACCGAAGCATGGCCGATAGTGAACGGGTCGAATGTGCCCGGAAAGATTGCTCTTCTCATGATGCTAAATCTTCTTCTATAACCAGATTATCGATGATAAAGTTTTGCCGTTCCATAGTGTTTTTACCCATGTAGAACTCCAATAACTCTTTTACTAAGTCTGTTTTGCGTAAGGATACCTGTTCCAGACGCATGTCTTTGCCGATGAAATGTCTGAATTCATCCGGTGAAATCTCTCCCAGACCCTTGAACCGGGTGATTTCCGGATTCGGACCTAATTCCTCAATTGCTTTCACCCGTTCGTCCTCTGTGTAGCAATAGCTTGTTTTCTTCTTGTTGCGCACACGGAACAAGGGCGTCTGCAAGATGTATACATGCCCTTTCTTTATCAGATCGGGGAAGAACTGCAGGAAGAATGTGATGATAAGCAGACGGATGTGCATGCCGTCCACATCGGCATCGGTGGCAACAATCACTTTGTTATAGCGAAGCCCTTCGATACCGTCTTCGATGTTCAGCGCCGCCTGAAGTAAATTAAACTCTTCATTTTCATAGACTACTTTCTTTGTCAGGCCGTAGGAATTGAGGGGCTTACCGCGTAGGCTGAATACTGCTTGCGTGTTTACATCGCGGCTCTTGGTGATGGAGCCGCTGGCGGAATCACCCTCGGTAATGAAGATACACGATTCCGCTTCCTGGTCTTTGCCTTTACCGTCGCTCAGGTGGAAGCGGCAATCGCGTAACTTGCGGTTATGCAAATTAGCCTTTTTAGCCCGTTCGCGGGCCAGCTTGGTAACCCCGGCAATAGCCTTGCGCTCTTTCTCGGAGTCCTGTATCTTTTGCAGCATGACTTCGGACACTAACGGATTCTTGTGCAGGTAGTTGTCCACTTCCGTCTTGATGAAGTCGCCTACATATTTGTTTACGGTAGGGCCTTCGGGCCACATATTGTTAGAGCCTAACTTGGTCTTGGTCTGACTTTCGAACATCGGTTCTTCCACATCAATGGCAATGGCGGCTACCAGTCCGTTGCGGATGTCGGCATAATCCTGGTTCTTGTTATAGAACTCCTTGATGGTGCGGGCTATATGTTCCTTTAAGGCAGTCTGGTGCGTACCGCCCTGTGTGGTGTGCTGTCCGTTTACGAAAGAATAATATTCCTCTCCATACTGGTTGGTATGCGTAAAGGCTATTTCGATGTCTTCCCCTTTCAGGTGGACGATGTCATAAAGCCCCTCGCTGGTCATGTTGTCTTTCAGAAGGTCTTCCAAACCGTGGCGGGAGATAATCCGTTGCCCGTTGTAGATGAAAGTCAGCCCCGTATTGAGATAAGTATAGTTGCGTAGCAGTGTCTCTACAAACTGGTTCTGGAAGGAGTAATTGGTAAAGAGGGTGTTATCGGGTTCAAAGAAGATATACGTACCGTTTTCTTCCGTACTGTCCTCTGTCAGGTCGCTTTGCAGTACGCCTTTCTCGAAAATAGCCGTGCGTACTTTGCCGTCGCGGTAACTGCGTACCTCGAAACGGCTGCTGAGTGCATTGACTGCCTTGATGCCGACACCGTTCAGACCAACGCTCTTTTTGAATGCCTTGCTGTCGTATTTACCGCCGGTATTCAGTTTGCTGACTGCCTCTACCAGCTTTCCTTGCGGAATGCCTCGTCCGTAGTCGCGTACGCTTACGCGGAGATTTTCTTCTATGTTGACTTCGATTCGTTTGCCGGCACCCATCTTGAATTCATCGATACTGTTGTCCATTACCTCTTTCAGCAATACATAGATACCGTCATCATTTTGCGAACCGTCGCCAAGACGGCCTATGTACATGCCCGAACGGACACGGATATGCTCCATGTCGTCCAAATGGCGAATGTTATCTTCATTGTATTCAACCTCACTGCTGCCGGTATTTGTACCGGTTGTCTTTTTCCTCATAACCGGCAGAACCTTCCAACGGCAACATCATATTATTATCTTCCATAGAAAACATCTTGTATTGTAAGCACTGATATTTCGCAAAGTTAATAAGAAAATCAATATAAAACACCCTATGTAAACAAATATATGCCCTGAAACTTTTTTCAGTTTACTGGGTATTTAATAGGAAAAAGTATGGTTGAAAAGGTTGTTAGGCTATAGGAAAAACCTCGTTTTCCAACTGCGGGCTCCACGGTTGCCAATTGCGGGCTCTTCATCCCGCATATGCAAACCGGACATCCCGCAGTTGGAAAAACGAAGAAAAGGTATAGGCAAAAGCAAGTTATCCTTGATAGATTGGTATATTTATAATGGGGAAAACGGATGTTTATCAATGGGGAAATGGTGTGTAAGACCATTATATTTGCCGGCACAATTGCAAACTCTTAGACGGAAAGGGAGGTAAGGTGATGTGTGCCGGCAAAATGCGGGTCTTTTGTATGCTGATGAACTACGTGTTTTTAGATTGCCTTGGTAAATGCTCTTCTACGCTTATGCTGTTCGGTCTTGAAATATTCCCATTGTGCCTGTACCTTGCCGTTTTGTTCCAATTCGGGGTTGCTTTCCGCAAAGACAAACCCCAGTTTCTGATAAACGGGGATTAGGTCGGAGAATAGCAAGGCGTTTACGCCCTTGTTCTGATATTCGGGTTTCACGGCTACCAGTAACAGATCCAGCATCTTGGCACGGCGTTTCATAAACAAGGCTTTCAGCAGGTGATACCAACCGAAAGGCAGCAAACGGCCATGAGATTTTTGCAAAGCCTCTGACAAGGAAGGCATGGAGATGCCTACGGCTACCAGTTTGTCTTCGGCATCTGTAACCAGCGTCACCATGCGCAGGTCCAGAATGGGCAGATACATCTTTACGTATTGGTTAATCTGGCGCTGTGACAGGGCAGAGTAACCGTACAACGGGCTGTATGCTTCGTTCATCAGCTCGAAAATGGCTTGTCCGTAGTCGCGGGCAATCTTCTTGGCAGATGAATATTTCTTGATTTTGAGATTGTATTTACGTTGGATTAGGTCCGAAATACGCTTATGCTTGTCGGGTATGGCATCCGGGATATAAATCTTGTATTCTACCCAGTCGGCATCTTTCTCAAAGCCCATGCGTTCCATGTGTTGCGGGTAGTAAGGGTAGTTATAGGTGGTTGCCATTGTGCTAAGCTGGTCGTAGCCTTCGATAAGCATACCTTCCGCATCGAAATCGGTGAAGCCTAACGGGCCTTGTATATGGGTCATGCCCCGTTCCTTGCCCCATTCTTCAACGGTATGTATAAGGGCCTCCGATACTTCGGGGTCGTCGATAAAGTCAATCCAGCCGAAGCGCACCTCTTTCTTGTTCCAGGTTTGGTTGGCTTTATGGTTGATGATGGCGGCTACGCGTCCTACGATTTTATCATCCTTGTAAGCAAGAAAATAATCGGCTTCGCAAAATTCGAAAGCGGCATTTTTCTTCTTGTTGAAGCGTATTGAGCATATCATCGTAGAGATCGGGTACCGAATACGGATTGTTTTTGTATAGTTTGTAGTTGAAGCGGATAAACTGCTTCAATTCCTTTTTCGTAGAGACCTTTTTAATTGTAATTGCCATAGTTGTATGTTGTTATGAGCCGGCAAAGATACATGAAAATCTTTAAAAACGGGTGTCTTACAGGTTATAAATGAGGAATGTCGTATATGCAACGTAGCAAAGCACCATGATGCTTCCCTCAATGCGGGTGATGGTACGCTTGGCAAAGAACAGCCCGAAGAACCAAAGCAGAATGCCGGAGCCTGCCAGTACCCACAAGTCCAGATTAGTGATGCCGGTCAGGTGTAACGGAGTGATGGATGCACTGCATCCCAGTACAAAGAACACGTTGAACAGATTGCTGCCTACTACGTTGCCAATGGCTATCTCCGGATTTTTCTTCAAGGCGGCTACAATGGATGTGGCAAGTTCGGGCAGGGATGTTCCGCCTGCCACCAGCGTCAGTCCGATAACAGATTCGCTTACTCCCAGGCTGCGTGCAATGCCGCTTGCACCGTCAACAAAGAAACTGCCGCCGGCAATAAGTGCTCCAAGCCCGCCCAGAATGTAGAGGACAGACTTCCAAAGTGGCAGTTGCCTGATAGTTTCCTCACTGCCGGCTGTTTCTTCGGGACTGTGTGAGGCGATGGCAAAAGTATAACTCAGGAAGATAGCGAAGAAGCAGAGCAAAAGCAAACCGTCTGTGATACTGAGAGTATTAGCCTTGTCTCCGTTCAGGAATATGTCGTTGGCACAAACCAGTAAAGCAATAGAAGACAGGATGCACAGAGGTATTTCCTTTTGTAATGTGTTCCGGGTTACGGCAATTGGGGCGAACAGTGCGGTGCAGCCCACAATCATCAGTGTGTTGAAGATATTGCTGCCCACCACGTTGCCGATGGCAATATCGGCGCTTCCTTTCAGGGCGGAAGATACGCTGACCGTCAACTCCGGAGCTGATGTTCCGAAAGCAACGATTGTCAGTCCGATAACGATATTGGGTATGCGGAAGCGTTTGGCAACGGATGCTGCTCCGTCTGTCAGTCCGTTTGCACCTAACAGGATGAGGAGAAGTCCTCCTATAAGTAATAGAATGTTCATGAAATATATTATTTTGCGCGCAAAGATAATGCAAAATTCTGATTAAACGAGCCAAGAGGAAGTCCGTTTGCGCTTGTAAATGCGGAGAATTGTTCCGAAACCGGGGCGGAAATTATATCTCCACATTATATGGTTACGCGTGACGGAAATGTAAGTACGGCTCCGAAGGATGGTGCTACGGAAAAAGAAATAATTGAAAGAAGTCGTATCGGAATGATGGTTTGGTTCTTTCCGATACAACTTCGTATAATCAGGATTTTCCTATTGACTTAAAAAATGGGTTATTTGCTGCGTGTAACAGTGTGCAGTACATTGCCTTGTTTGTCAATCATGCGCAGTTCCAGTGTTTTTTTATCGGCAGATACTATGGAAAAGCCCGGTTCGGGACTGCAAAAAACGGTACTTTCAATAGGGTTGACTTTGCGGCTGAGCGAACCTGAGGTGTTGGTGATATAATCTATATTACTGCCCGGTACGCGCACATGCTGGAAGTTATGGATATGTCCGCAGATATACATGTCTACGTTGTGCCTGCGGAGTATAGGGTCGAGCCGCGACTGCATATCCCGGCGTTCGCTTCCGTCTTTCGGTGTTTCGGCATAAATGGGGTGGTGTCCGGCCACGATTACCCAGTCTTCTTTAGCGGCGGTCAGGACAGAATCGATCCATGCGAGTTGTTGTTTGTAATCTTGTTGGCAAGCATCGGGATAAGTCTCTTTCTCATTACGGTATTTGTCTATCATCGGAGCAGTATCTACCCAAACTACCCGGATAGTCATGCCTTTGTCTTCAAAAACTTTGGTATAGTAACGTGCGGGCATTGTCCAGCGGCGGCTGATATTCGAATAATCCAGTACGGCTTGCGTGTTGCCGCGGTATTCATGATTACCCAGCAAAGGAAACCAGTCTATCATCAGTTCGGGATGGCTGTAAATCAGTTCGTAATTAGTCATCCACAACGGGTCGTTGACGGAACGTACGCCTTCAAAGTGGTGCACATCACCCGCAGCGAGTACAAACTCCGGATCTGTGCCGTTTTCTGCCATTACTCCCATCAGTTCGGCAATGGGCTTCTGGTCATAATAGCCGTTGCGTCCCAGGTCATTGGCTACATAGAAGTTGAACTTTTTGTCGAATACGGAATAATCGGTAATTTGGGCACTTGCCCAGTTGCCCAGCAGGGCGACGAATAGTAAAAAGAATATTTTCCATTGTTTGGATGTTATTTATTCACTGCAGAGGGTATACGGTTGCATTGTTTTTTCATTTGGTGTGTTATAAAAGAAAATGCTCTGTCTCTCTGTGGTGATGTGTTTAAAAATTAATCTTCACTCCGGCATTCACCTTTACACCGTAGTATTCGGCTTGCATGGTACGGTCTTTTGTTCCCTGGTAGTAGCGGAGAGGCTGGTTCAGCAGGTTATTGGCTTCGGCATAGAATGTAGTCTTTATTTTCTTTCCGAACGTATAGCTTGCGTTGGCGTCCATGTAGTTCACTTTGTCGTAGTAACGGTCGTAGAAAGTGCTTTCACCCATTTCATCGATAAAGTCGGAAGCGAAATTATAGCTTACGCGGATGTTCAGTCCGGCTTTCTCGAAATAGAGCGAAGCATTGGCGGTGTGTGCCGGTGAACCCGGCATGCTGAGGCCTTCTTCGTTTTCGCGTCCTTCGAAGTTGAAGTCTTCTACGCGGGAGTGCGTATAGGTGTAAGTTCCGTAAAAGCCGATGCACTTCAAGGCAGGGGCGATGAATCCGAAGTCGCGTTGGTAAGAGAGTTCTATTCCGAGCAGGTTGGCGTTGCCCGCATTCTTGGGCTGTGTGAATCGAGTATATACATTGCCCTGATATTCGTAGTTGGTGCTGACTTGGTCTACGATGAAATCATCGATTTTCTTGTAGAAGATACCGGCACTGACCAGACCGATGCTGCGGAAATAATAGTCGGCGCTCAAGTCGAAGTTGTAGGATGTGGTCGGTTTCAATTCCGGATTACCGATGGTGATTTCATTATCGGAGCGCTTGATGTTTACGCTCGGTACAAGAGCCGAGTACTTGGGACGTGACAGTGTTTGGGTAAATGAACCGCGTACCTTGAAGTCATCGTTTACATTCCACTTTACCAGCAGCGAAGGCAGGAAATTAATGTAGCTGTTGCGCTGACGTTCGGTCTTGCCGGTGATGTCTTCGTCTGCATCGTATGTACGTCCGGTATAAGCCAGATTGGTGTTCTCGATACGCAAGCCGGACATCAGCTCTATGCGGTCTGTGATTTTTGAGTCAAAGCGGACATAGCCGGAGCTGACCGTTTCGCGTGCCTCAAAGTTACCTGCCAGTTCTTCCTGTACTTGTTCTTTCTCGAACAATGCAGGGTTATTAAGGTCTAATGCTCCGGTGTATTCCTTGCTGGCATAGATTCCTGTCTGGTATTTGTTATTGGGCATAAAGTGCTTGTTGGATTGGTCAACAGTATTTTTAAGGCTGTTTTCCATAAAAGCATCTTCGTCCAGCGGAGAATATTCGTAGAAGTCCACAGCTTTATCTTTGGTTTTACGAACTACCTTTGCGCCGAATTTCAGTTTGTTGCCATTCTTGAACGGGAGTTTGAAGTTGGCGGAGAATTTCAAGTCCTGCTCTTTGATGTCTTCCTGTTGCTCGGTCAGTTCTTTCAGGCTGAATTCGTCATTCAAGGTCATTGTAGAACCGTCTTTGGGAGATGCGAAAGGCTGGCGTTCGTTGCTCAGATCTATATCGAATTTCTGTTTCTTGAGTTGGAAGTCGATGTAGCGCTCGTTGGGACGCTCTTCGCTGGCTTTGGCATAACTTGCATGCCAGTCCATGGAAAGAAGTCCGAAGAGATGTTCACCGCCAAGTGAAAAATCCATCGTGCGCTGGCGTTCCAGACGGGCATTACGGTTGTCGGGCGTTCCGGCTTTGGTTTGTATGCGTACGGTGGCGCTGCCGTCCGGTTCAAGGTCTTTCAGGTTAGTGCGGTAACGGTTTTCCCAGTCGTTGCGGTTATTGAAGATACCTTTGAAAGTGAGTTTGTGGTTGGTGCTGATGTCCCAGTCCAAAGCGGCGGAGTAGCTTTGACGTTCGCGGGTTACGTAATACTGGCGCATTTGATAGTCGTTGACGTATGCTTTGCCGTCTTTATCCTGCTCCCAGGTAAACTCGGTGTCGTAAGAACCGGAGGGGGCATTTTGATAGGAGGCAGATACCATCAACCCTAATTTATTATTGAAGAAACGGTCGCCGTAGGTAAATCCCAGGTTCAGCTGGGCTTTTTCGCTAATCCAGTTGTAGCCTGTTCCTGCGGTGGCAGCAATGCTGCGCTTATAGGGTGAGTTCTTCGTTACCAGATTGATAGAGCCGCCAATGGCATCGGCGTCCATATCCGGGGTTACTACCTTGTTTACTTCGATAGTCTGAATCATGTCGGCCGGAATCAGGTCGAGCTGTACGTTACGGGTATCACCTTCGGCAGAGGGTACACGGTTGCCGTTGACAGTTACGGAGCTCAGGTCGGCGCTTGTTCCGCGTACTTGTCCGAAGCGGGCTTCTCCCTGGTCGTACTGCACGTTGATACCGGAGATACGCTTTAAGGCATCGCCGATGTTGGAGTCGGGGAATTTGCCTACCTGGTCGGCAGATACTACATTGGTAATTCCCAAGTTGCTCTTTTGGGCGTTGATGGCGCGGCGCTGTCCCTGAAATGCGCCGCCTACAACTATTTCCTGAAGTTCGACTCCTTCGTTCAGTACCACATCTTTCTCTAAAGTGCGTCCGGCGGGAATTGTAATTTTCAGTTCTACGGGTGAGTAGCCTACATAGCTCACCTTCACTGTATAGGTTCCCGGGTCGAGGTTGGGGAAAGTGTAGAAGCCGTTGACGTCGCTCGTCACGCCTGTGTGTAGTTTCTCGATGTAGATTGAAGCACCCGGGAGAGTTTGCTTGGTTACGTCGATGATACGGCCGCGTACCGTACCTTGTTTAACGATATTTGCTTTTTCGTCGGCCATTGTCGTGTTGCTGGCCGCTGCGAATAGTAGAAGGAATAAGAATGCTCTTACAATTTGTTTCATACCTGTTATTATCTGTTAATAATCTGCGGCAAAAGTATAGGTATGGGATTACGTCTGTCTTACGGAATTTTGAAGAAACGGTAACGATAATATTACAAATCAATTGCAAATGATGCATCAGGGGACGATATAATTTATCTTGTATGTACTGAATGACAGATTATAAGATTGGAATGTACTTTACTTTTATTTGCTTTAACTGTATATTAAGGCTGTTTACAGGCAATCAACAGCTTTTTTCTCATCAGCAAGAGTCGTTGCAAACAGGTATATGTCTCCACCTTCCGCCAGCTTCAGGCGTTTTCGCAACTCGGCTACGCTGGCAGGAAAATTACGTACTGTGAGGTTGGCCTTCTTTTCCGTTCCTATTAGCTTTTTAAGTTCTTTCTTGTTGAGACTGCTGCTATCGGTAATGCGGAACTTGCGTCCGGGAAAGTCCGGTATATACTCGTCGGAAGTATAAAGATGACTGTTGGGGTGCAGTTTCTCTACATTATATATAGATGAAACGCTGCGGAAGGCTCCGGCTTTTAGGATGGATGCATTGGGTTCGTACAAGTATGTTTTCAATGTGGGAGTATACGGACATGTATGTTCTTTCTCCTGTTGGCGGGTGAACAGGAGCTTTTGAACCTTCTGCGATGCAGTGAGGTTGATGCAGTGAATAGGGATTTCTTCAGGTACTAATTCCTTTCCGCGCTCTAATACAAGGAGAAGTTCCTTGCATTCGTTGTTGACGGAAACGACGTGGGCGGCTTGTACATGTTTCAAGTCATGCAGTACAAGGGTAAGGTCCAGCATGGGAGATAACTTAACCAGAACGTGTGACGCTTTCTCAAGCAGTAAATTTTCCAAAGCGGAAACATCAGGCTCACATTCGCTGATAGCTATTGTTTTGCCTCCGTGTCCATCACGCCGGGCGGGGTCTATGAATATCCAGTCTACGGGTTCCATCATTTGCAGATAACGGATGCTGTCTTCATGGCAGACCATGACCTGTTTTAAGTTTAAAAGCGAAAAGTTATGAGCTGCTATTGTACAGAGTGTTTCCTGCCGCTCCACATAGGCGGACTGTTGGAAGCAGGCAGATAGGAAGGCACAGTCGATGCCAAAACCGCCGGTGAGGTCAGTAAAGGTTTTGCGGCTGCCGTATCCCGTGTCTGAAACTATTTTGACCTTATAGTTTGCCGTTACTTCCGAGGAGCATTGTTCCATGGAAAGATGTGTCGGGTAAAGAATACCTTCCCGTGCTGCCCAAGCGGGTATTTTTTCTTCTGCAATTTGACGTCCCACAATTTGGATGATAGCGGCAGGTACGTCTACTGTCGGATACTTGTGTGCTTGTAAAGCAAGGTTGCGTACGTTGTCTTTGCGATGCTCCCGGATAAATTGGAGTGTTTCTTCAGTCAGTGTCATGGGCATTGTTTGAGTAACGGTGCAAAGATACGGATAATTGTGATATGATTGAGGAGTTTTGCCAGCAGACAATCGGCAGGAGGTAGACCGGTTGTCTGCTGAGGCTTTATGGAATCAGGGTAAACTCTACAGGTTGCCCATGCTGGCATTCCACACTCAGTTGGGTTGTGCCGGTCCGGTATGTCGTTTTCACTCTTTTGTCGTAAGCAGACACATGCCCTTTACCTTTCAGTTCCAACTCTTTTATTATGATACGGCTGGGTTCTTTGGTTGTGAATGTCTTTTCCGCAATGTTGAGGTTGGGAGTACACACACTCATTACCAAGGCATTATTCTCTTTTTGATACATCACCATTGTTTCTGCGGGCAAGAAAGAGAAAACATTATCGGCAGCCGGTTTGGTATCTTCAAAGACAGCGTATGCCATGGTGCCTGTCAGAATATCGTTTACGGCATGCATCTTGCGGTCGCGTTGTATCACTTTGTAGGTGGCTGCCGGCACATGGGTCTTCAGTTCTTTTCCAGAAGGCTGTATCCATACCATGTATTCGTAGCTTCCATCTTTGGGAGCTGTTCCGTGAGCTATCCATGCCGACGCAAATGTTCCGGTAGTGGGGTGCGTAACTTTTCGTGGCGCGATTCCTGTTCTGTGATTTGTACCTTTACCTTTCCGTCTTTCACAAAATACAGGTTACCGCAGCCGTCTTCAAGGCAGACCGGTTGTGTATCCGAGGCAGGTAGTTCCTGTTGCAGCCCTATTTGCTGTTCTTTTTCTCCAGTAATCCTGATGAAATCTTTTCCCGGTCGGAAGACGTGTTGGAAAAGCGTTGTTTCCGTAGGATAGTCGCTGTTGCTGTTTTTGATGTCTGTGCCAAGGCAGATTAAGCGGTTATCGAAACAAAATACCGACTTTCGTGCTACGAAATCGCCGGTAAAGTTTTTAAGGTCTCGTTCCATTAATTTCATGGCAAACATTCCGTTTTGGTTTTTCAGAGAACTTGCACCGGCGAATTTTTCCTTGGAGCGTGCCATGGTAGTACCAGGCAGAGGACTGTTCAACAGTTCGAAGGGCAGGTGTATGGTGGTGGTGCCGGGCAGTCGGTTCCAATCCCAGCCATTTTCATTGTAACCGCTGGCTTTGCGGGAAGGAGCCCCATTATTTGTACCGAACCGTAACTTTGATACCGACCGTACCGGTTGTCTTTTGTGTAAATTTCCGCTCCCCATACATCTGTGTTATATCCTTTGAGCGTAACCATCCAGTTATTGCGGCGGAAAATGCCGGCAGAACCGTAATTGTATACAAAAAAGCCTTGCGGCGCTGTTGCCGGAAGTATCCCTTGTTGTTTGAAGTAAGCGGCTTCAGGGGTATTACGTTTGCAAAGGCGCAAATAGTCTGCGGCCAGTTGATGATCAAACGGTTCTCCTTTATCCGAGAAGTCTCCGGATAGGGCAAGGTAGGCAAAAGCGTCTATGTCGTCATCTTTCATGGAACCGCTGAAAGGATGTCTGCCACTGATACCTACGCCCCATTCGTATTTGTTGCAATAGTTGCGCATGGCGATAAGAGCGGATTTCAGTACCTTTCTGGCAGATAAGGTCAATTGATAAGAAGTCTTGTTAGTCAGATTGGTGAATTGTCCCAGCATAGCAAGTGCTCCCGTGGTATAGGCCGGATAAAAGCCGCCATGGTGAAAAGTGGTACCGTCTACCTTAATACCTCCAATCGTACCGGGAGTATATCTCAACGACGTGGATACCCAACGTGAAAGTCCTTTCAGTGCGCGAACCCTTTCTCTCTCATCCTTTGTCATCATGGCTGAAACAATTTTAGGCATCAGCAATGTATGCCATGTATCCAGTAACTCGTCGCGGTTTTTGCCGCATGCCTTACGGGTTTCCTGTAAGGCTGCCCAGAACGATAGTGTTGAAAGGATATTATCGCATGTGGGAGCTTGCCGTATTTTGTCGCGCATCAGCCAGGCTGTGGTGTATATTTTTCTTATCTGATAGCCGTAATGGTGGTTGGTTCCCATGCCGCTTCCGAAAGCAAATCCTTGGTTCATGGCATAGTCCCAGACTAAAAAATATTTGTGTTCTGCATCTTTGGATTGATTGTAATAGGCATCATAGGCAAATCCGGAGAGCATTGTTTCCAGATCGTTGAGGGATATTTCTCCCTTTTTGCGGTTCAACTTGTCATCGGGAACTACAAGAGGAGCTCCTGTAAAGCCGTTTCCGGAGCGTTGTATCTGTGCTTTTTGGAATGTAGCATAGGCTTTGTCGATTTTGCCTTGTGAAACTTTATCCGCTGTCAGGACTTTTGTCAGCCGTTCTTCTATGGTTTGTAATTCCTGTTTCTCTGTCGGAGTCAGCGTAGCAGGAAGAGGCAGGTCATATTCCAGCGGTTCCCATTGCCATACACGACACCAATGCCATAAGTCTCTAAATGTAAGTGAATTATTGTAGGACATCTGCATGTCGGGAGTAGTGCGTTGATTCATTTCTTTTACGGGGAAAACGAGACGGTCGAAGAATACGCGTCCGTTGTTGTCCGGAGCAACGATACGGTAACCGGCGATTGTATTCTCTTGCTTATCTCCTTTCATGTGGGCAAAGCCTATCCAACAGGCACGCCAACCCTGAGCGTTTAGCCGGAAACCGAACCTATAAGATACATGACCCGTTGGAGAGAAGAATTCAAAGCGCAGCGAATCTTTTCTGGCTTGTTCGTTGTAAATCCATAGTGTAATCCCGCGCTTTTCTTTTGATATGGAGTCCAGATGTGGGGAGTATCTAGTTTGACGGTGAGCACGGAACGGGGAGAGAATTGCCATGCAAGGCTTCTTTTCCCTTCTTTGTAGAACTCTTCTGAGGAAGAGAGTTCGTTTGATTGTACTGTGCAGAAGGATTGTGGCACTCCTTTTTCAAATCCGGTTGTCTGTGCAAAGAGTATGTTGCCAAGGCATAAAAACAGACAATATAACAAATAGAATCGGTACATATTGCGAAATTTTAGCAGGTATGCAAAAAAAGAGGTTGTCTTCGATGTAGAGGCATTCTGCCGCCATCTCTTTCCGGACGGAACGGCAGACTGCTTCATGCCATGAAACAACCTCTTTCGGTTAAGTTAATAAAAAAAGTTGAAGGTTAGAAGAATTGTAGTTCTTTTATTTAGGTTATTGCCAATATTTATTCTGTTCCAATTTGCCGTTTACATCCAGTTCTTTTGTCGGAATGGGGAGAAACTGGTGTTTTTCTTGTGTACGTGCTGCATAATCGCGTGCACCGATAAACTGGTTTCCTGTAGCCCAGCGTTTATCTTGAGTCGCAGCTCCTAATTTGTCGTGTACGGCTTCTACATAAATACCCCAGCGTACCAGATCATATTTCCGCAGAGACTCAAAACAGAGCTCACGGGCACGTTCGTCACGGACGGCTTGTTGGAAGTCTGTATAGGACAAACCCTCCAATTTGGATATGCCTGCACGTTGGCGTATCTCATTAATGCATTCGTATGCTAAATCCGTAGGTCCTTGATGGGCTTCATTTTCTGCTTCAGCCAGCATTAAAAGGACATCACCATAACGTAAAATAGGATAGTTTTCAGGAGTATAACTCTTCTCTTTCATAGAAGAGGTTTCCCATTCGCGGCGGAACTTTCCACATGAACGTTGGACAATCTGTTTGTTTGTCCATGTTTTCTTGTTGTCGTTTACATCATACCAATAAGGAGCGATGGACAAGTCGCGGCGCTTATCGTTTTCTTCGAATAAATCCCAAAGTATCAGAGTGGCTGCATAAAAGCCATAGGCGTATCCCTTACCGGTAGCTTTGGTGCATTTTTGAAGATTGCCTATAACATTTCCTATACGCCCGTCTGTATAGTTTCCTATGCCGTCGGCAGTACGGTTACCGATAAATTCGGCTTCCCAGATGCTTTCATTGTATTCGGTATCATATTTGTCGGCTGCCATGTTCTTCCAGATTGCATAGATATCCGGATTCATCTTATGCTTATTCGACTTTTTCACTTCATTGGCCCAATATGCAGCTTTGGCATAATAAGGCTGTCCGCCGTTGGCGGGATATCCGGCACGCCACAAGTATACGCGGGCAAGGATACCCATTACTGTATTCTTTTTTGATATAAGAGGGAGACTTATCATAGGTCTGGTCATCAACCAAGTTTACGCATTCTTCCATTTCTCCGATAATCCAATCCAAAGCATCGGCATGGGGAGTTGCTTCTATGGATGAATTATTCACATCTTTGAATGAGGTCTTGCGGATGGGTACTTCGTACCAACCTTGTACTAACAGGAAGTGAAAATATGCACGGAGAAATTTAGCTTCACCTTTCATTCGTGTTTTCACACTTTCATCCATGTCGGCTTTGTTAACATTCTCAAGAAAAACGTTGGCATTGTTGATTCCTTTGTAAAGAGTCTCCCATGTACCCCATACATGTTGGTTTCCCGGATTATGGTCGTTGCCATAGACTTGACTTGCTAATTGTCCGCTTTGGCGCTGGTAGTAACTCAGGTCGTCTACGTTGGATATCATGCATGAGTAATTGTTTCCGTATACCTTCTCGTAGACCAAAGTATAATAGACTCCGGCCAAAGCAGCCGTACATTCACTTTCATTGGAGTAAAAAGTTTCCGGAGCGGTGAAATCATAAGGCTTTGTATCCAAAAAACTGTCGCAGGAGCTCAGCATTATGGCAGAGCATAATGTTAAAACTGTTGCATGGAATAATCTATATACTGTTTTCATATCAGTCTCATTTTTAATATTTGGTTAGAATGTTACATTTAATCCCAATGACATACTGAAGGCGCGCGAGGGTATGGAGACCAGTCAAAGCCCGGTGTCAATGGAGAATTACGGGTAGAAACTTCCGGGTCGCTTCCGGAATAACCGCTGATAGTAGCAATGTTTTCGGCAGAAAGGTAAACACGTGCGCTGCTTATATGCAAGGGCTTCAGTGTTTTTGCCTCGAAATTATATCCCAATGAGATGTTCTTGAGTTTCAGGAAAGAGCCGTCTTCCACATAGAGTGAACTGTATTCATTGGAACCTTGCGCCCGGGCTCTCGGTATGTTGCTGGTGGGGTTTTCCGGAGTCCAGCGGTTAGTATAGGCAGCAAACATATTGGTATTTTGTTTGGCAGCAGGGTTTTCGAACACCATGCGGTTGGCATTGAGAATATCATTGCCATAGCTCCATTGGAAGAAGATGTTCAAGTCGAAGTTTTTCCAAACCAGATTATTGGTAAAACCACCTATGTGTTTGGGCTGACCGTTACCGATAGTGGTCTTGTCCTTGTCGTTGATTTCGCCTTCACCTGTCAGGTCACGGTATTTGGGGTCTCCCGGTTGAGTACCGGCTACGTAATACGGGATGCCTTCTTTTAAGGTATATACCTCTTTGCCGTTTTCATCTATTGTCTTGTTGAAGTCCTCATATTTGTAAGTTCCGTCATAGATGAAGCCGTACATTTTACCGGCAGATTCACCTACTTTGCTGATATATGCCGGAGTGGTTTTATATTTGTTATCCCAACTGATATAGCTGGTCATATAAGGTTGTCCTGAGTTCAAGGCTATGATTTCATTCTTGTTGAAAGCGATGTTGAAGCTGGAATTCCAACTGAAATCTTTAGTTTTGATATTGGTGGTTTCCAAGGTGATTTCCAAACCGCTGTTACGCAATTTTCCAACATTTAAGGTAGCAGAAGAGAAGCCTGAGCTGGCAGATATATCGGCATCAAGCAACAAATCCTTGGTGGTTTTGATGTAATAGTCCATATTCAGGTTAATTCGTCCGTCGAGGAAGCCGAGGTCCAGACCGAGGTCCAATTGTTCGGTTGTTTCCCATTTCAGCTTTTCATTCTGCATGCTGCTCAATACATAACCCGGTACAAACTGACCGTTCCACGGATATTTGTAAAGATCGTCATCAGTGATGAGGTGTGCCATATAGTCATAGTTGCCTATGCGGTTGTTACCGGTCTGGCCATAGCTGAAACGCAGCTTACCGTTTGACAGCCAGCTGGCATTTTCGGCAATGAAAGATTCACGCGCAAAAGCCCATGCCAAAGAGCCGGAAGGGAAGTACCCCCAAACGGTTGCCGCGGGCAAATTTGGAAGAACCGTCGGCACGCATGGTAGCTGTTATATAGTAACGGAGTCGTAGTTATAATTGATACGTCCGAAATAAGACATCAGTTTGTTTTCGCCTTTGGAAGAATTTACGGCCGGTGTGCTTCCCTTATCGAGTCCTGCCATGCCGAAAGATTCATTGCTGATTTTTTCCGTCCGTATAGAATGTATATAGCTGGTATTTTTCTGAACAGACATACCGAGCATCGCATTGAAATTATGAGAGTTCTTGTTCAGTTGGTAGCTGAGTGTATTTTCGTTCAGGTAACTTCTTGCTTCACTTTGGTATAGATAAGCGTTTATTCCCTTACTTTGAGTGTTGGAAGGGTGGCTGTTACCGGTGCGTGTCTGAGAACCGTTGAATTCTTCGTTTTTGTAGTCGGTTGATGTATATCCGGCTGTAACTTTCAGTTTGAGTTTCTTAATTATCTCATATTCGGCACCTACATTAAACTGGAGATTATTGGTTGTCTTATGACGGTATTCGTTTTGAGCAGACTTCACGGGGTTAAAGCGGTAGTCCTCACTCATATTGACACCCTCATCGTACATCTGATTGAGAAGATCGCTTCCAGTAGGGGATACCGGACGGAAAGACCATACACTGTACATGTAGGCGGTAGACATGGAACTTGTGGCGCTCGATACGGTAGGACCGTCCTGAACAGTGCTGGCATAGTTCCCTGTAAAGTCAATCTTCAGTTTGTTGTTTACTTTCTGGCTCAGGTTCACACGTCCTTGATAGCGTTTTACGCCGGAGTTGATGATAACTCCCTGTGTGTCATCGTAAGACAAAGATGTGGTGTATTTCAAATCGCCTTGCGAACCGGTCATAGATATATGATGGTTATGGCTGAGAGCGGTACGGTAGATATAGTCTTGCCAATCGTAAGATTTAGCATTGTGATAGGCATCCAGTGTAGGATAAAGTTCGGTTATATAGTTTTTCTGGAATTCTTCTCCGCTGCCCATGATTTCTTGTTGCAGCATGACAAAGTCATAGGCATTCATCACTTCCGGTGTGTTTTTTACAAGACCTACTTTTACGCTACCGTTGTATGTAATGGTAGGCTTTCCAGCTCCGCCTTTTTTGGTGGTTACGATAACTACACCGTTGGCACCGCGTGCTCCATAGATAGCTGTGGCGGAAGCATCTTTCAAGATGTCTATGGATTCAATATCATTAGGATTTATTGATCCTAAGCCGGAACTTTCGGAAGGGAATCCGTCGATAACGTAAAGCGGAGCTGTACTTCCGGTCAATGAACCGGCACCGCGGATTACTATATTAAAGTTATCTCCCGGTCCACCGTCACCGGATGAAACCTGTACGCCGGCAATACGTCCTCCGAGGCTTTCGGTAATATTGCTGACAGGAGTCTTGGTCAAATCGCCCATATTGGCGGAACCGATAGAACCGGTCAGGTCACGTCTTCTGACATCACCATATCCTACAGCAACAACGGTCACTTCTTCCAAGGTTTGGGTATTTTCTGTCATTGTAATATCAAATTTACTTTGATTGCCTACTTTGACATTTTCCGTTTTGTAGCCGATAAATGAGAATTGTAAAACATCACCATTTTTTACATTGTCCAATTTAAACTCTCCGTTTAAATCTGTGGTTGTCCCATTGGTTGTTCCTTTAATTACAACACTTACCCCGGGCAACTCTCCCATGGCATCAATCACTTTACCTGTAATCTGTCTTCCTGTCTGTGCCTGTACTGCTGTACAGCAGAAAAGGAAGAATAAAAGATTTAAGATAACTTTTGGTCTCATAAAAATAAAATTAAAAAATTAGGATGTGCAAATGTATGGATTGTATAAGAAATGTGAAATCTGTAATTGTCCATAAAAAGTACAAATTCATACATGTGGAGTTGTAACTAACTGCGATGCAGCCAATAAACTGCTATTGGCAAGAAGGTATTATTATGTTACATTAAGATTTGCGGAGAAAGGAATATGAGCCAATTAGCTATGACCATCAACGGCTCTCGTTTTACAAGAGATTCCCATTTTGAGCAACTTGCACCGATTTATGCTGTAGCTGCTCAAGAAATAGAAGATTATATAAGGTTTTGTTTATTATAAACTGCTGCAACATTCTTGCGAATGAGGTTATATATAGAAGTATTTCTTAGAATTGTAGTAGCTTTATAGAATTGGGCATACTATCATATCTGGAGGGTCTGCAAACAAAAAAGGCTGTATTCCGTTAGGAATCAGCCTTTTAGTTTGTGGACCAGCCTGGGCTTGAACCAGGGACCTCCAGATTATGAGTCTGTTGCTCTAACCAACTGAGCTACAAGTCCGGTGTATCCTTATATCGGATAGCGGGGACAAAAGTAGTATTTTCTCTTGAAATATGCAAGCGTTTCAGATAAAAATGCGAATGCTTTTTGTTTAGAATTTATATGTTCGTTTAGGATTCTTGGGAAACCAGCCTTTTTTTACCCGCTCTTCTTGTTCAAATACTTCTTTAATGGTCCAAAATGAAGAGAAAGCGAATACGCCTAGCAGTGAGGCTACCAAAATATTGTCGGTATACAGTGAAGCAATGACACCGCCGATTCCCAACAATAGGAAAATCCACCAGCATTTAGTTCCCCAATAATATTCGGCTTTTACTACTATGGGGTGGAAGATGCCTATGATAAGGAAAGTACAGATACCGATTACAAGTCCTGACAGGTGATATTCGTTTAAGAAATCCATATTTATATAAAGTGATAAGGTGATGAAATCATGGGGTTATGTCAAAACAAATAATAAGTGTTTTTGTTTCGGCACAACCCCATTGTTTTATTTATCTTACTTTTCCGGGCAAATAGGAATTTCTTTCTTGATGCTTTGTTCCAGTGAAATTAATGTTTCTGTTGCAGTGACGCCGGGGATTTCCTGCATCTTGTTATTCAGCAAGTCCATTAGGTGTTCGTTGTCACGCGCATACACTTTGGTCAGCATGGTGTACGGACCGGTGGTAAAATGACATTCCACGATTTCGGGAATCTTTTGCATCTCGGTAACAACAGCCTTGTACATGGAGCCTTTTTCCAGTTTGATTCCTACATAAGTACAAGTCCTGTAGCCCAAAGACTTAGGGTTTACATGGTAGCCGGAGCCGACAATAACGCCCAAATCTATCAAACGTTGCACACGTTGATGAATGGCAGCACGTGATACGCCACACTCAGCAGCTACATCTTTGAAAGGAATACGGGCATTTTGGGAAATGATTTCCAGAATCTGCCGGTCAAGATTGTCTATTTTTTCCATAATAGTAAATAAGTAAAGTTCTTGTTCTTATCAAATAGTAAGCAAATATAGGACTTTATTTTAATTTATCTATAGAATGGAGCGAAAAAAAGAATAAAAGTGATAATACGATAAAGTGATAGGGTAATAAGGTGATAAAGTGATAATGGATGACAAGGTGATAAAGTGGTAGGGGGATAATGGAATAGGGTGGTGAAGTATCGTCGCTTCACCGCCCTATCGCTTTTATGGCATGATCGTTTTATTTTTCGATACCTACCAGTTCCACTTCAAAAATCAGAGTAGAGAACGGTTTGATTGGGCCGCCGGTTTCTCTTGCGCCGTAACCCAGTTCTTGCGGGATGTAAAGTTCCCACTTAGAACCTACAGGCATCATAGTGAGGGCTTCTGTCCAGCCTTTGATAACTTGGTTGGCACGGAACGTAGCAGGTTCTTTACGCTTGTAAGAGCTGTCGAATTCGGTTCCGTCAATCAGCGTACCTTTGTAGTTTACTTTTACTTTGCTGCTATCAGCGGGGATTTCACCGGTTCCTTTGGTGATAATTTTATATTGCAGACCGCTCGGAGTGGTTACAACACCTTCTTTGGTCTTGTTTTCAGCAAGGAATTTTTCACCGGCAGCTTTGTTGTCGGCGTATTTCTTTTCCATGGCTTTAGCCTTTACTGCATCCATCTGGGTCTGCATGAAAGTCTGAGCTTCTTCTTTGGTCATGATGCCTTTGCCTACAACTCCGGCAACGAAACCTGCCAACAGGTTTTCACGGCTGATGGTTTGTGTAGAGTCTCCACCGAAAATCTGTTGGTTGAAGCCTTCTACCCATTGCTTGCTTACCATCTGTCCGATTTGCAGACCTGCCATGTAAGCAACGTCTTTCTTGTCGATTTTGCTTGCACCTTCGTTGAAACCTTTCAGGAAGTCTGTCATTTGAGTAGAATCGATACCCTGCTGTGCGAGATATTGATCCAGGCCTTCGGTACGTGCCATACCGATGGCGTAAGATAATGAGTCAACGTCTGTTTTGAGGTTCGCTTTCGGGCTTTGTGCAGTACAGGATGCCAAACCGGCAGCTGCTGCAAGAGCCATGATAAATGTTACTTTTTTCATTTTGCTTTTAAAATTATTTGTTTAATACTTTAAGTAGTTCCACTTCAAAAATGAGTGTGCTGTGCGGTGGAATCATCTCACCTGCTCCCTGGGCGCCGTAAGCCAGCTCGCTGGGGATGTAGAGTTTCCATTTGGCGCCTTCGGGCATCAGTTGCAGGGCTTCCACCCAACCCGGGATTACCTGGCTGACGCCGAATGTGGCAGGCTGGCCGCGCTTGATGGAGCTGTCGAACAGCGTTCCGTCAATCAGCGTACCTTCGTAGTGGCATTGTACCTGGTCGGTAGCTTTGGCATAAGTGCCTGTGTTGCCTTCGTTGATAACTTCGTACTGGAGCCCGCTGGGCAGCGTAACCACTCCCGGGCGTTTTTGTTTTCTTCAAGGAACTTCTTGCCGGCCTCGATATTGGCGGCATTCATTTTCTGTTCCAGTTCTTCGAAGTACTTATTTACTATTTCGCGGGCTTCCGTATGGCTGATAGCCGTCTGGTTGCCTTCCAAGACATCTTTGATTGCTTGTGCAAAGTCATCTACTGCGATGCCTTTAGCACCCATACTTAAAAGATTCTGACCTATTCCAAGGCCGATAGCATAACTGAATTTATCCATAAAATGTTTTTGTTGGCGGCTGAAATCATTTCTTTTCCAGCCTATTGCAAATTAATGAATGGCAAAAATACGTCTTTTATTTGAATGATTTTGTTTTTTTCAGATTAAAAAATCTTAGTAAGTGAAAATAACTTCCCTCTTTTGGGGTATTATTCATACATTTGTATGACTATATGAACTTTAAGGAGATATAAAGATGAAGAACTTGGTTGTTTTGTCCGGTGCAGGTATGAGCGCCGAGAGTGGTATCAGTACTTTTCGCGATGCGGGCGGACTGTGGGATAAATATCCGGTGGAACAGGTGGCGACTCCCGAAGGCTATGCCCGTAATCCGGAGTTGGTTATCAACTTTTATAACGAGCGTCGCAAGCAATTGCTGGATGTAAAGCCGAATGCCGGACACATCGGGCTTGCAGAGCTGGAAAAGGACTTCAATGTAACGGTCGTTACGCAGAATGTCGATAATCTGCACGAGCGTGCCGGAAGCAAACGCGTGATTCATCTGCATGGCGAGCTGACAAAGGTCTGCTCCAGCCGCGACCCTTATAATCCGCACTACATAAAGGAACTGAAACCGGATGAGTACGAAGTGAAGTTGGGAGATAAAGCCGGCGACGGTACTCAGCTTCGTCCGTTTATCGTTTGGTTTGGCGAGTCGGTTCCTGAGATTGAAACGGCTGTGGATTATGTGGAGAAAGCGGATATATTCGTCATTATCGGTACTTCGATGAATGTATATCCGGCTGCCGGATTGCTCAACTATGTGCCTCGCGATGCCGAAGTGTACCTGATAGACCCTAAGCCGGTGGATGTACATTCCATGCGGCAGATACATGTAATTCAAAAAGGAGCATCGGAAGGTGTGCAGGAGTTGCGCTCATTGCTTAAACCTTAGGCGTGCCGTTCACAGTCTATGTATGTGCCACTTTAATGGCACGCTTATGCCTATATACTGGCACAAGATTGCCAATGAAGTGGCACATACAATTTTCAAGCTGTACGGATTATTTTTTCAGTACCGCCCTCAGTACGAACCAGGCATGATAGGCTGCCGTGCTTATCAGACCGTAATATTGCGCCATAATGCGGAAACGTTCTTTAAGCGAGGCTTTCCTGTTTTGGGTAGTCATGCCCTCGTCCAGATAGTCTATTATCGTGAGGCGGGTATTGTGCAGCGTGTGTGCCTTTTTCATGATGCGGATGCACCAGTCAAAGTCGGCGGAAAAGCGGTACTTCAGGTTATACGGTTCTACTAAAGTGCGTTTGGCAAAGAAGGCCTGATGGCAGACAAGCATCCCTTGTCTGAAGCTTTTCCATGTCAGCGTTTCCGGGGCGGAAAGACGGCGCATACGTACGAAGTGTCCTTCTTTGTCCACCAGGGCCGTTTCACCGTACATCACATCGGGCAGCTCGCTTCCCGGCAGCGTATGTACCATTTGCTGCAGCGTATCGTCTTCGTGGAAGCTGTCGCCTGCATTAAGGAAGCAGAGGTAATCGCCCGTAGCCAGTCGGATGCCTTTGTTCATGGCATCGTACAGGCCTTTATCGGGTTCGCTTGTCACCTTTGCGATGTGATCCTTATAACGGTCTATGATAGAGAGTGTCTTATCCTTCGACGCTCCATCCACAATGATATACTCCACGTGGCGGTAGGTTTGCGAGATAACGCTCTGGATGGTATCTTCCAATACAGCCTCGGCATTGTAGGTCACGGTAATGACGCTGAACTTGGGGGTGGGATGGTTATGCATTTCTTCCGGTGACTTTGTTGTACAGGTCAATATATTTCTTGGCGATGGCGCTTTCCGAATAGTGGGTGACGGCCTTCCGGCAGGCCTGCTCGGCGAGGCTGGGATAATCCGGGTCGGTCAGTGTCCAGTAGATGCCGTTGGCAAAATCCTCGGACGACTTGTATTGCGCCACGTATCCGTTGTGCAGGTGGTCTATCATTTCGGGAATGCCGCCCACGTTGAAGCCGACGCAGGGAATGCCGCATGCCATGGCTTCCATAATCATGTTGGGCAGGTTCTCTTCCAGCGAAGGGGTGACGAAGAGGTCTACCGCATTGTATATGTTTACCAACTGGTGTTCGTTGCTCACAAAGTCCAGCGGATAGACCTTGAAAGGCAGCAGGTTGGCCAGTTGCTGCGACTCTTTGCCGAAAACGACGACACCGAGCTCCGTTTTCAGTTCGGGGTGTTTTTCCGCCAGCAGTTCACACGATTCTACCAGATAGTCTATACCTTTCCGTTTGTCCGTTATCTTTACCGAGCCGAACAGTACGAGTCTGGCGTCCTGCGGCAGTTGGCATCTGTTGCGTGCTTCTTGCTTGTTGTGCGGCTTAAACAGGTTGGTATTGATAGGGTTGGGGATGCAGGTAATCGTGTGTCCGGCGAGCAGGGCGCTTTTCTTGGCCAGTCCTTCCAGCCAGTGGCTGCACGTTACGAAATTGATGTGCCGTCCCTGATATAGCTCCTGCTTCTTGCGGAAGGTCCGGTAGGAGAGGTCTTTTCTGCTGCCGTTGCCGTGGATGAAAGGACAGTTGCCACACTCCTGCTGATAGCGGGTGCACTCGCGGGCATGGTGGCAGATGCCGGTGCACGGCCACATGTCGTGCATGGTCCATACTACGGGTTTGCCCGATGCAAGGATTTTCTCAATATTCTTCAGAGATAACATTCCCTGGTTTATCCAGTGGAGATGAATGACATCCGCCTGCTGGAACTCCGGAAGAGAGGTAATGTCCGTACCTGTATTGGCGATGTCCACGGCAAAGATATTCTCCTTTTTGAAGCGGTTGGCTTTCCATATGACGATACGCTCCCATACGAATTTCCATATCATGCGCCAGTTGTAGTTTAATGAAACCACGGTGATTTGGTCGGTCTGCTTGTCACGTACCAGAAGTTTGGCCTTGATGCCGTTGTTCTTGAGCGACTCCATCAGTCTGCTGGCCGCTACGGCTGCCCCGCCGATGCGTTCGGATGTATTGATTAATAGTACTCTCATTTTTGTGGAATGTTTGGACAAAAGTACTGCTTTTGCCGCTTTCTGCTCTATAAATCTTTTATTTTTTTAGTCTGTAACCGCTAAACTCCCTATCTTTGCCGAGGTTAAAAGCTCGTAATGCCGGGAGCAGTGGAGATGTTGCGCTGAGCAACGGATTGAACGTCGTGGAAAACGAGTTTTTCGCCGGAAGAAACCTGGAGTTCATCGGTAGAAAATAAATGTGAATATGGGAGATAAAGGAATGAAAAAGCTGGAGCAACTGTGGCAGACTTTCCTGAGTGTGGTGAAGATTCTGTTACAATCCAAATGGCGTACGCACCTACCATCGTCGTTCAGTAATCCGGAAGAACTGTTGATACTTGCCAACGGTCCTTCATTGAACCGTACGGTTCGGGAAACTCCGGACTTTGTACAGGGCAAGACGCTGCTGGCGGTGAATTTCTGCGTTACTTCCCCGATGTTCGAGCAGCTTCGCCCGGAGATATATCTGATAGCCGACCCTCTGTTTTGGATTGTTCCCGAGAAGCGGGTACAATTGTTCCGGACGCTTGCCGAAAAAACCGCTTGGCCGATGAACCTGTTTATTCCCGCCCGTGCTTTGAAGAATAAAGAGTGGCAGCCTATGTTGGCGGGTAACAGGAATATCCGCCTCTGCATTTACAATACCACTCCGATAGAAGGTGTGCAGGGATTCTGCAACTGGGTATTCGCTAAGGGTTGGGGTGTGCCCCGTCCGCACAACGTACTGATTCCTTCTATTGCCATCGGGTTGCGTCTGCCTTTCAAGAAAATTTATCTGGCAGGCGCCGATCACTCCTGGTTGCCGGAGATACGGGTGACGGACGACAACGTGGTGCTGATGCATCAGAAGCATTTCTACGACCAGAATAAGTCGCAGGCGGCAACGGTGACGCAGGAGAATCTGCATAGCGCACGGCTTTATACGATACTTTACCACATGTATGTGGCCTTTAAGTCCTACTTCGTGCTCGAAGCCTATGCGCGCCGGTTGGGCAAGGAAGTGATCAACGTTACGCCGGGCAGTTATATAGACGCTTTTAAACGAATGAAAGTATGAAAGACGGAATCATCATTCAGGCACGTACCGGTTCTACCCGGTTGCATAATAAAATACTGCTCCCTTTCTATGGCGGGCAGCGCATTATCGACATTTTAATCGGAAATATCAAGCAGGCCTGCGCCGATAAGACTATTGTGCTTGCCACTACCGACCGTCCGCAGGATGATATACTGGCAGAGGTTGCCCGCGAAGCAGGTATCTGTTGCTACCGGGGAGACGAGGACAATGTACTCGACCGCTTTATCCGGGCTGCCGCAACATTCAACCTTGACCGCTTTATCCGTGTCTGTTCTGACAATCCTTTCCTGCGTCCCGACAGTTTCCGGGCTTTCTTCGAGGAGTACGATGCCCGCCCGGCAGATTATATCGCTTACGGTTTTGCAGACGGCCGTCCCACTATCAAATCTCATTTGGGCTTGTTTGCCGAGCTGACGACTGCCGATGCCCTGCGCCGTGCAGCCGCCGCTACGCAGGAAAAACTGTACATAGAGCACGTTACGATTTATCTCTATACACACCCCGAAGCGTTCAGCGTTCGCCTGCTTCCGTTGCCCGATGAGCTGGAAGGGCGGTTGGACCTTCGCTTTACGCTCGATACAATGGAGGATTTCACCCTGTTGCAAGAGCTTTACGTCGCTTTCTGCGAGCAGACCGACCACAGCATCCATGCACTGCTCCGGTTGGTGGAGGCACATCCGGAGTATAGGGTCAAAATGCTGGAAAATATAGCGAAAAACGAGAAATAAGCTCCGGCTTTATCGCAGGGAGACTTCTTGGAAAAGGAAAAAAGATTATACTGCCGGGAAGAGGCCGGCAACAGTCGCTGACCGGACTCCATTCAGCCACTGACTGAAAGGGGATGGCTCCCTGACTGAATGCCTTTCACTCCCTGACTCATTGTCCCCCTTTCTACAGTGTATTGTGGCAGGGAAGGAAGATAGATTTGATGATAGTAAACAAAAATAACAGTTGCCGAATGAAGAGTACATACATTATCGGAGAAATAGGACAGAACCATAACGGTTCCGTCGATATCGCCAAGTTGATTGTCGACTTGGTGTCACGTCCCGTACGCGAAGAAGTCTTTAATCTGGAACTCCGTCCTATGGACGCGGTAAAGATGACCAAGCGGGATTTGAATGAAGAACTGACCGATTCGCAGATGAACCGTCCGTACGACTCTCCCCACTCTTTCGGACGCACCTATGGCGAGCACCGCGCTTATCTGGAACTGACGGACGAGGAGCATTTTGAAGTTTACAAGCATGCCAAGTCATTGGGCCTGGACTTCGTGGAAACACTGTGCTCAAAAGGCTGCATGTCTTTATTGAAGCTCTTTACGCCCGACCGCCTCAAGGTGGCAAGCCGCGACCTTACCAACCTGCCGTTGCTGGAAGTGATGGCAGAAACCAGGATTCCTATCATCCTTTCCACCGGTATGGCAGGCAAGAAGGAACTGGACGATGCTTTGGAGGTTATTACCCGTTATCACAACGATATATCCATACTGCACTGTGTATCGCAGTATCCCACTCAGCCCGATAACCTGAACCTGAGAACGATAACTTATCTGAAACAGCATTACGGACAATACCATATCGGCTTTTCCGACCACACCATTGGCATTGCCGCTCCGGTGGTTGCCGTAGGAATGGGTGCGGAGATTATAGAGAAGCACGTCACCATTGACCGCCGCATGAAGGGAACGGACCAACAAGGTTCTCTGGGACCGGACGGTGTGAACCGCATGATTCGTGATATCCGCATTGCCGAGCATTGGCTGGGCAGGGAGGGACTGTATATCGACCCTGCCGTCTCTGCCGCCAAAGTGAAACTGGAGCGTTCCATTGCTACGAACAAGGCGCTGCATCCCGGCGATATTATCACGGAAGAGGATATTCACCTGCTTAGTCCGGGCGACGGCTTTAAGTGGGCGGAACGAGATAAGGTGGTAGGCCGTCGGGTACGGAAGGAGATACCGCGTAACGAGATTATTTATCCGTCATTGATTGAGGAATGAGACTGCTTGCCGTTGTTGTGCTTTATCATCCCGGTAAGGATTTGGCCGGGAATATCAACAGTTATCTGTCGCAGGCAGACAGATTGCTGTTGTGGGATAATACGCCCAGAGGCGGAAGGGAACAGTTGCCTTTGTCGGGCGTCACTCATCCGGAGCGTCTGGAATACAGAGGGTGTGGACGGAATGTAGGCATCGGCACTGCGCTGAATGATGCCGTGGCTTACGCCCGCGAGCATGGATATACGCATCTTCTGACGCTGGACCAGGACAGTTACTTCCTGCCAGGAGTTTTCCGGGATTATACGGCTGCCATCCGGAGTTACGGGGAAGAAAAGCGGGTTATTTTCTCCGTCAATTATTTTATAAAGTCTCAGCAGGCTCCGCTTTATCCCGTTGCCGACAGGGTGGATGAGGTCTCTTCCGCCATGACTTCCGGTACTGTTTATCCGGTCGGCTTGTTCGAAGAACTGGGCGTTTTTATGGAAGAGTTGTTTGTATGGGGCATCGACTGCGAGTACTGCTGGCGTGCAGTGCGTAAAGGAGTACGGACGGTTTGTTTCAAAAATATCCTGCTGCAACACGATTTGGGGTATCAGAAGAAGAAACACCGCTTGCTGGGTAAGGAGGTTTTTCCGAACGAGTATCCGCCGGCACGTACTTATTACAATGTGCGCAATGGCATGGTACTTCACAGACTCTATCCTGAGAGCCTGAACCTGAAAGCCCATTTACGCTACCATCTATATAAACGGATTGTCTTTGTGCTGTTGTATGAAAAGCAGAAGATAGCCAAATGGAAAGCTCTGTGGGACGGCTATCGTGACGGAAAACGCGGTAAATTGGGAGAGCGTGGGCAATAGATATTCTTACATTCTTAATCTTAAAAGAAATAACAGGCATGTTACCGAAATTAGTTATTACCGATATTGATGGTGTATGGACCGACGGCGGAATGTATTATACTGCCGAAGGGGACGTTATGAAACGCTTTTCCGTGAAAGACGGCTGGGGAGTGATTTTTCTGCGCGAATTAGATATACCCGTTGCCATTATGACCGGCGAGAATACGCAAATCGTGCAGAAGCGCGCCGATAAGCTGAAAATCGACTATTGTTATTTAGGGGTCAAGGATAAAGTGGAGCAGGCTGAGGAGTTATGCCGCGAGTTGGGTATTTCGTTAAGTGAGGTTGCCTTTATCGGTGACGACCTGAATGATTTGCCACTGCTGCGTCTGGTGGGTTACAGCGCCTCTCCCAGCAATACGCCCGAATATGTGAAGCGGGAAGTAAAGTATGTAACGGCCGCACATGGCGGTTATGGAGCTTTTCGCGAGTTTGTGGAGAAGCTGCTGAGCGATAACGGTGTGCTGGAAAAGACGGTTGGGAAATTCCTGTAATGTCCTCTTTGCGTGTGGATGGGTCGTTTTCGCCGGACGTGTCAGATATGCGGTAACGGTATCACTCTGGAAACGGCGGCTCTTCCCCGTTTCATCATGCCTTTGACAAATCCTGCCAGCCTTTGTGTGGTTGATTGCGGGCGGGGCAATTCCATACGTTTCACATCTTCCATAGTCCACTGCGGTTGATATTGCAGAAGCCGTTTTTCCGTATGCTCTATTTGTTCTTGCTGTCCTTTGCCGGTGTAATGGCGGATGAGGTTCAGGCATATCTGCGCATGGGATTGCCGGAGATTGTCGTATACGTCAGTCCTTCTTTCTTTAAAATAATCCATTAGCAACTCCCGGACAACGAGTGCGATGTCCAGTTTCCGGTCTGTTCCGGCTTCACTCCAGATTGCTTTTCCGTGTTGGCGGTAGACAGCCATCGGACGCTTTATATAATGTATCTTCCCGAATTGTGCATTCAGCAAATGTATGGCATAGTCGTAGGTGCTGACACGGGCAAACCATTCGGGCAGTTCGCCAAACAAGCCCCGGCGGAACAAGGCGGATACGTTGGAGATGTAATTGCTGCGTGCAAGGTCTGATATGTCTGTATCCTGCTTCTGCCCGCCATTGCTGAGGCTCTTGGTTCCGCGGTCTTCGTAGTAGTTGATAACCCGGTGAAAACAGGTGGAATAGTCGGGATGCGTATCCAGAAAATCTGCCTGGATTTGCAGTTTCCGTTTGTCTGTCCAGAAGTCATCGCCCTCGCAGATGGCGATATATTGTCCCCGACATTGGGCGTAGGTTTGTATGAAGTTCTGTTGCAGTCCCAGATTTTTCTTCCGGTTGAATAGGACGATTTGTTCCGGGTACTTTTTTTGCCAGTCTGCGCAAATCGTTCCCGTACAGTCCGTACTGGCATCGTTCCCTATGACCAGTTCAAAGGGGAAGTTTGTCTCTTGCAGCATTACACTGCGGATGGCCTCGTTGATGTAACGTTCCTGATTGTAGGTGAGCATCAGGACGCTGACTTTAAGTCCGGTATTATTGTTCATGTCCTTTTTTCTTTCGTATTAATTCCAGCGAGTCTTTCAGTATCTTCGAACCGGTGATATAGGCCGTACCTATATAAATGACCGTGCCGGCTGCCGCTTGTGTGACGAGCAGTAGCAACTGGTTCTCTATCCATCCGCCAATGGGCAGTAGCAATAAGGTCATCAGAATGCTGAGTCCTGCATATGGCAGTAAATCCATAAGTTGCATGGAAAAGCGGTATCCCGTGTAATGGGCGGTGTAAATCATATTGATAATGTATACCAGCAGGCGGGTGACTACAAGGCCTGCTACCATCGTCAGCACATCTTCCCGATAGGTAAGCAGCACTACTGCCACGGTGAAGGCTATCTTGTAATATTCTATTTTAAGTATGCCGTCCGAACGTCCGCTTACTTTAATGAAATTATTGTTGATGGCAGTCAGTATGGTGAAGCAACCGCCAAGACAGAGCAGTTGGAAGAAAGGAATGGAAGGCCACCATTCCTCTTTCAGCAGCAAACGGATAACGGGACCTGCCGTAACGAACAGACCTGCCATGATGGGGAGTGTGATGAATGCCGTAAAACGGATGGTCTTGCGATAAGCCCTTATCAGCCTTTCCCGTTCGTTCTGGATGGTACTGAATATGGGGAAGGTGGCATTCTGTATACTTCCGTAAATCAGGCTGACACCCATATCGCACATTTTGTTTCCTTGCGTATAATATCCCAATTGTTTTTGCGGAAACAGTTTGCCGATGATAACGGAATAGATATTCAGGAAGCAGGTATTGATAAGGCTTGCCAATAACAGGCTTGAAGCGAATCCGAACAGTGACCGTATGACTGCGAAGCGGAAAGTCCGTTGCGGACGCCAGTTCTCGCGGCTCCATAGCAGGGTGGCGCGCGCTGCTGCCAGTATTACCGGTTGCAGGGCCAATGTCCATACTCCACAGCCGGTCAGTGCCATGGCAAGCGAAGCTATGCCCGAAACCGTCATGGAGTATAGGTTTATTTGCGTCAACGGCTTGAAGCGGATTTGCTTGTTCAGTATGGTGCTTTGTATGATAGTGAGCGCATTGATGGGAAGTGCCAGAAAAATGACAGCCGACAGTTCCACCAGTTTGGGCTGGTTAAAGAAGCGGGCTATCAGCGGGGAACAGCCCATCAGCACTCCATACAGCAGGATACTCATTCCCAGATTGAACCAGAAGACGGAACTGAACTCTTCTGCAGTCGTCTCTTTCTTCTGAATGAGTGCGGCACTGAATCCGCTGTCCAGTACGATATTGGCAATTGCGCTGAAAATGGCAAGCATCCCTACCAGCGCATAGTCTTTGACGGAGAGTATATTGGCTACGAGGATACCGACAATAAACAACAGAACTTGCTGGCCCATACGGTCCAGCAAGTTCCAGAGCAATGCTCCTATTGTTTTTTGTTTCAGTGAAGACTCGCTCATACGGATTATTTCACTTCACTGCCGGGCTTTACTTCACGCAACAGTGAGGTTACTGCCAGTGAGCCGTCATAGTTTTCGGCAGAAAGTATCATGCCTTCGCTCACCAGTCCGTTCTTGAATTGGCGGGGAGCCAGGTTGGCGATGAACAGTACCTGCTTGCCTACCAGCTCTTCCGGTTGGTAGTGCTGGGCGATGCCGCTGACGATAGTACGGTTTTCCAGTCCGTCGGCTATCTTGAACTTCAATAGCTTCTTCATCTTGGGTACGGCTTCGCATTCCAATACGGTTCCTACGCGGATATCCAGTTTCTCGAAGTCCTCGAATGAGATAACGGGCTTGACAGGATTGGCTTTGTAGCCGGCTGCCTCGTTTGCTTTCTTGGTGGCGAGCAGTTTGTCTACCTGTGCCTGGATAACATCATCCTCAATCTTCTCGAACAGCAGTTCGGGAGTTGCCAGTTGGTGTCCGGCGGGGAGCAGGTCTGTATGGCCGAGCTCTGCCCAGTCGAAGCTGTCCATGTTCAGCATCTTGCGGAGCTTTTCGCTGCTGAAAGGCAGGAACGGTTCGAAAGCGATGGCGAGGTTGGCAACCAGCTGCAGGGAGATATTCAGGATGGTGGCTACACGCGGCATGTCCGTCTTGGCAAGCTTCCAGGGTTCGGTGTCTGCCAGATATTTATTACCGATACGTGCCAGGTTCATTGCCTCCTTCTGCGCATCGCGGAATTTGAATACATCCAGTAGCTTCTCTACTTCTTCCTTTACGTCAGCAAATTCTTTTAGTGTTTCGGTCGTAGTCGTTCAGTTCGCCGGCAGCGGGCACTTTACACCGTCGAAGTATTTCTTGGTGAGCAGTGCACGGTTTACGAAGTTGCCGTATACGCTACCAGCTCGTTGTTGTTACGTGCCTGGAAGTCTTTCCAAGTGAAGTCGTTGTCTTTTGTTTCCGGAGCGTTAGCTGTCAGCACATAGCGCAGTACATCCTGCTTGCCGGGGAAGTCCTCCAGATACTCATGCAACCATACTGCCCAGTTGCGGGAAGTGGAGATCTTGTCACCTTCCAGATTCAGGAACTCGTTGCTGGGTACGTTATCGGGTAAGATATAGCTTCCTTCCGCCTTCAGCATAGCAGGGAAAACGATGCAGTGGAATACAATGTTGTCTTTTCCGATGAAGTGAACCAGACGTGTTTCAGGGTCTTTCCACCATTTCTCCCAAGAGTCGGGCAGCAGTTCTTTGGTATTGCTGATATAACCGATGGGAGCATCGAACCATACATAAAGCACCTTACCTTCGGCGCCTTCTACCGGAACGGGAATACCCCAATCCAGGTCGCGGCTCACGGCACGCGGCTGCAAGCCCATGTCGAGCCAGCTCTTGCATTGGCCATACACGTTGGGACGCCATTCTTTATGGTCTTCCAATATCCACTGGCGCAACCATGCTTCATGTTTGTCGAGGGGCAGATACCAGTGCTTGGTTTCGCGCATTACGGGCTGGCTGCCGCTGATGGCGCTTTTCGGATTAATCAGGTCGGTAGGGCTGAGGCTTGTACCGCATTTCTCGCATTGGTCGCCGTAAGCGCCCTCTGCGTGGCAATGCGGACACTCGCCGGTGATGTAGCGGTCGGCAAGGAAAGTCTTGGCTTCCTCGTCGTAGTATTGCATGCTGGTCTTTTCGATGAATTCGCCCTTATCGTACAGTTTGCGGAAGAATTCGGAAGCTGTATCGTGATGCGTTTTTGAAGTAGTACGGCTGTATACGTCAAACGAAATGCCGAATTCCTCAAAAGACTTCTTGATAAGCGTATGATAGCGGTCTACTACATCTTGCGGTGTAATCCCTTCTTTTTTGGCACGGATGGTGATGGGCACTCCGTGTTCGTCGGAGCCGCCGATAAAGACCACGTCTTCTTTTTTCAGTCTCAGATAGCGGACGTAGATGTCGGCAGGTACGTAAACCCCTGCCAAGTGTCCGATATGAACGGGGCCGTTGGCATAGGGCAACGCCGATGTCACGGTGGTACGCTTGAATTTCTTTTCCATTGTATCTATGTATCTCTTTTGTTATGAACGCTTTTAAGCAGTGCAAAGATAACGGTTTTCTCTTAAACCTACAAAAAGAGCCCTATATACTTCGTGTCCGGAATATTTCGTCTTTGGAAGAACAAGGATACGGTAATATTAAAAGGTTATCTTCTTGTCATTATGTATATAAATTGTATATTTGTGCGATTGTCGTACTTTACTAATATGAACAGACTATGATAACAAACCACTTGCTGCGTCCTGCCAGTATTGTGGTGGTGGGAGCTTCCAACAATGTACATAAACCCGGTGGAGCTATTTTGAGAAATCTGATTAATGGCGGTTATACCGGAGAACTGCGTGCCGTCAATCCGAAAGGAACAGAAGTACAGGGCGTTACAGCGTATGCTGATGTAAAGGATATTCCGGATACGGACTTGGCAATACTTGCCATACCGGCATCTTTTTGTCCGGATGCGGTAGAATTGCTTGCTGCGGAAAAGCAGGTACGTGCGTTCATCATTCTCTCTGCAGGTTTCGGAGAGGAAACGCATGAAGGGGCGTTGTTGGAAGACCGTATTCTGGAAACAGTGAATAAGTACGGCGCTTCGTTGATAGGTCCCAATTGTATCGGGCTGATGAATACGTGGCATCATAGCGTGTTCAGCCAGCCTATTCCCAATTTGAACCCGCAGGGTGTTGATTTGATTTCCAGTTCCGGGGCCACTGCGGTGTTTATTCTGGAGAGCGCGGTTACCAAAGGCTTGCAGTTCAGTTCCGTATGGTCTGTGGGCAATGCCAAACAGATTGGAGTGGAAGATGTGCTGCAATATATGGACGAGCATTTCGATGCTGAAAACGATTCCAGGATAAAACTGCTTTATATAGAAAGTATAGGCGACCCTGACAGATTGCTGTTCCATGCTTCTTCGTTGATAAGAAAAGGATGTAAGATTGCGGCTATCAAGTCGGGAAGCAGTGAGAGTGGCAGCCGTGCGGCATCCTCGCATACGGGAGCTATCGCCAGTTCCGATTCGGCGGTGGAGGCTTTGTTCCGTAAAGCGGGTATCGTACGTTGCTACTCCCGTGAGGAGTTGACTACGGTAGGATGTATCTTTACTTTGCCGGAACTGAAAGGAAAGAATTTTGCCATTATCACCCATGCCGGCGGACCGGGGGTGATGCTGACCGATGCCTTGAGCAAGGGCGGACTGAATGTGCCGAAACTGGAAGGTGAGCTTGCCGAAGAGCTGAAAAGCAAGCTTTTTCCGGGAGCTGCTGTTGGTAATCCGATAGATATTTTAGCTACGGGTACGCCTGAGCATCTGCGGCTTTGTTTGGAATATTGCGAGGAGAAGTTTGATAATGTGGATGCGGTAATGGCTATTTTCGGTACGCCGGGACTGGTCACCATGTTCGAAATGTACGATGTGCTGCATGAGAAGATGCAGGCTTGCAGGAAACCGATATTCCCTATTCTCCCGTCCATTAATACGGCAGGAGCCGAAGTGGCCGCTTTCCTTGCCAAAGGTCACGTGAACTTTGCCGATGAAGTGACGTTGGGTACGGCATTGTCGCGCATTATGAATGCCTCGAAACCGGCAAATAATGAAATTGAGCTGTTTGGCGTGGATGTTCCGCGCATCCGCCGCATCATTGATTCCATCCCTGAAAACGGTTATATAGAACCGCATTACGTGCAGGCTTTGCTGCATTCTGCCGGTATTCCTGTAGTGGAGGAGTTTGTGTCTGCAAACAAGGAAGAGGTGCTTGCATTTGCCCGTCGTGCCGGATTCCCGGTAGTGGCAAAGGTGGTGGGGCCTGTGCATAAATCCGATGTAGGCGGTGTGGTACTGAATATAAAGAGTGAACAGCATCTGGCGTTGGAGTTTGAACGGATGATGCAGATTCCGGAAGTAACGGGTATCATGGTGCAGCCTATGTTGAAAGGAACGGAACTGTTTATCGGAGCCAAGTATGAGGAGAAATTCGGGCATGTAGTGCTTTGCGGCTTGGGCGGTATCTTTGTGGAGGTGCTGAAAGACGTATCCTCCGGTCTGGCTCCTTTGTCTTATGAGGAGGCTTATTCGATGATTCATTCGTTGCGCGCCTATAAGATAATAAAAGGCACGCGCGGGCAGAAAGGGGTGAATGAGGACAGGTTTGCCGAAATTATTGTCCGCTTGTCCACTTTGCTGCGCTTTGCTACGGAAATTAAGGAAATGGATATCAATCCGTTGTTGGCCACGGAAAAGTACGTAATAGCAGTGGATGCCCGCATCAGAATAGAAAAGAACTGATTATACGTTAAAAGTCGGGTTGTTGTGCAGTATTTTGTTGGGATAGGCGTTTATAGGATATAACTTAGACTATAAACACACTATGAAGAGAGAAAAAGAACAATGGCTTAGAATTTTCAACGGCGTGATGTTCGGTGCATTGATTTTATTGGGGTTCGCATATTGCGATGAAAACAGTATGGGGGCAGGAAGTGAGAATTGTACTTCTTATGCCAAATATGAATTCAGAGGTAAAGTACTGGGAGAGAGCCGGCAGGTTGTGCCCGATGCCAGAATTCTGGTAAAGCATATAGCTTCTCCTGCCGACGGTTCATATGGCTATGCTGTTTTATCCGATACGGTTTATACCAAAGAAAACGGAGAGTATCTTTATCAGAATACCATAACCGGTTATCAGGACTTCCGTATTATCTGTGAGGACCTTACCGGGGTTTACCAGACCGATTCTGTGGATATAAAGATGAATCCGAAAGGTGGAAACGGCAGGTATGAAGGTAAAGATGACAGAGAGGTAGTCTTTAAACTGAAAAAGAGGGCTATATAAGACTGATACAGGGCTATCCGGCCCAATCTTCCCTGTCCAGGTTTCTGTATCCGATTGCTTCTGCCAAATGCGAGGGCTGTATCAGTTCGCAGCCCTCAAGATCGGCGATGGTACGTGAGACTTTTAAGATGCGGTCGTAGGCGCGTGCCGAGAGGTTGAAGCGGTTCATGGCCGTTTTCAGCAGTGCCAGCCCTTTATCATCGGGACGGGCATAACGGGCAAGTAATTTGCTGTTCATCTGTGCATTGCAATATACACCGGGAATTTCGGCATATCTTTCGGATTGGGTCTGACGTGCGCGTACTACGCGTTCCCGAATGAGGGTGCTCGATTCACCGGGACGTGCATCCGACATCTTCTCAAAGGGAACGGGGATGACTTCGATTTGCAGGTCGATACGGTCGAGCAAAGGTCCCGAAATGCGGTTCAGGTATTTCTGTACTTGCCCCGGGCTGCATACGCAGGCTTTGGTAGGATGGTTGTAGTATCCGCAAGGGCAGGGGTTCATGGATGCTGCGAGAATCAGGCTGGCCGGATATTTGACATTGCATTTAATTCGGGAAATGCTGATTTCCCGGTCTTCCAGCGGCTGGCGCAGTACTTCAAGTACATTTCGATTGAACTCCGGCAACTCATCGAGGAATAAGACTCCTGTGTGCCAGGCTGATTTCTCCCGGTTGTGGGAAACTGCCGCCTCCTGTCATGGCTACAGTAGAAATTGTGTGGTGAGGAGCGCGGAACGGTCGTTTGGAGATAAGTCCGCTTTCCTGTTCCAGCTTCCCTGCAACAGAGTGTATCTTGGTGGTTTCAAGGCTTTCGCCCAATGTTAACGGGGGGGGGAGGATAGAGGGAAGGCGCTTGGCAAGCATGGATTTTCCGCTGCCGGGAGCACCTATCAGTAGAATATTATGTCCGCCTGCAGCCGCTACCTCTAACGCGCGTTTTACGTTTTCCTGTCCTTTCACGTCGGAGAAATCCAGATCAAAGTCATTCTGCCGGGTATAGAACTCTTTACGGGTGTCGACATGTACCAGCTCCAGTTCCTGTTTGTCGTTGAAGAACTCGATGACCTCTTTCAGGTTCTTTGCTCCGTAAACTTTCAGGTTATTTACAACAGCAGCTTCCCGTGTGTTCTGTCTGGGTATGATAATTCCTTCAAAACCGAGTTCTCTGGCTTTTATGGCAATGGGCAGTGCGCCTTTAATGGGTTGCAGGCTGCCGTCGAGACTTAGTTCTCCCATTAACAGATAGCGGCTCAACTTGTCCGGTTTGATTACTTCGCTGGCACCTAACATGCCGATAGCCAACGGCAGGTCGTAGGCAGCGCGCTTCTTTGCGGATATCAGCCGGTGCCATGTTGATGACGATATTACTGGTAGGCATCCGGTAACCGTTTACTTGCAGTGCGGAAATGATGCGTTGGTGGCTTTCCTTGACAGCAGAGTCCGGCAAGCCGACGAGATAGAACATACAGCCTCTGGAGCTGTTGACTTCGATAGTGATGAGGGTTGCATCAATACCTTGAACAGCCGCTCCAAAAACTTTGATGAGCATGTAATTTGAGTGTTTAGTGATTAGGGTTTATGATTACCGATAGAAAAGTTATCGTTTCTTTTTCCTTTCGTTCTCTATCTCCCTCTTCTTTTCTTTCTTCTCTTGTTCTTCTATGTCTTTCAGCTTCTTTTCGATAGCCGTTTCGCTCAGGTTCTTTCCTTCAATCCTTCCGGAAGGGCTGAGCAGTACATTGGCAGGCAGGGTTCTTATGGCAAGTTGCTTTACAACTCCGGTCTCCCAGCCGGAAAGGTCGCATGCTTGCTCCCATTTCAGGGTATCTGTTTCGATAGCCTTTTTCCAATTGTCTTTGTTGAGGTCTAAAGAAATTCCTAAAAGCGCGAATTTCTTGTTCTTTTGTCCTTTCCTGTAGATTCTGCGGTAAACAGCATTGCTGTCGCGGCTCACGGTATCCCAGGAAGCCCAGAAGTGTATTAGCAGGTATTGGTCTTTGAAGTTCGAACGGGTTATCTGCTTCCCTTCGGCGTTGGGCAGGCGGAAGTAGGCGGCAGTCTTTCCGGTCGTAGCCTTTTCTTCTTCCTGGATGCGGTCGAGCAGCCCGTCGATATAGGGACGGTCTTTCAGTTCTCCCGTCATGTGCTCGGTCAGTTGTTTGATTAGGGTATAATCCGGTTTTCCTTTTTGTGCGAAGTATTTGTCAAGCAGGTAGATACTCGCTAAAGAGGAATGATGCTCATTGATAAATTTGCCGGCTTTCTCTTCCAGGACTTTTTCAGACGGTTTGCCCAATCCTTTCAGTTCTTTCCGGAAGGCGGTCAACTCTTCATTGTGCGGGTTGCCGGTTATTTCCATACTGTTTAGTTCGGCAGCAGAGCCTTTTATGTGTATTTTGTCACCTTTATCCATGAAGAAAGGGTATCGGCTGCCGTCGCTGAACAACAGCCATGCAGCTACCAAGGTATCCGGAGAGAGTGTTTTCGAGAATTTGCCGTTCTCAACGGGCAGGGTATCCATGCGGTCGTACATTTCGTCTGCACCGTATATATATAAGGTGTCATTTCCCAAACCTTTGATTTCTCCGCTCAGACTGACTGTGTCGGAGCTTTTGCCACCGCAAGCGGATAGCATGATAATCAGGAAATATGCAAGATAAATATTCTTCATACGGCTTTCTTCTTCTGATACGTTGCTGCGAAAGTAGTTCTTTTTGGTGTGAATAAAAAAAATGCCCGACATATTTCTATGCCGGGCACTTCTTTTCATCTTATAACCTTTATTATTTGATGATATTCATGAAGTCTGCATTCGTGAAGTATTTGGAGAATTCCAAGTCAGAAGCAGCTTTCTTAGCCAATGAAGAATCTTTGGCAACAGCTTTCTTCAGGTTGTCCATAACCATAGAAGAGTTGTTGGTTCTTGCACCTACAACAGCCATCAGGTAGTCAGTGTAAGCGTCCGGTTTAGCGATGCTTGACAATGTGCTCTTAGCCTTGTTGTAGTCCTTAGCCAGGATTTGTGCCAAAGCTGCACTGTTGGTCTTAGTGTCGCCAAATGCGTTAACGGCTCTGTCATATTGACCTTGAGCGATGTACAGGTTACCCAGAGCTTCGTTCAGTTCCTTAGTACCGGAAGCTTTGCCCAGGTAAGTTTCAGCTGCTGCCTTGTCGCCTTTTCTCAAAGCTACGAGACCCATGTTCATGTTAGCTTCAGCAGAATCCTTGATAGAAAGAGATTTCTTCAGGTAGCCTTCAGCCTTGTCCAAATCACCGGCTTGGTAAGCTAACTTACCGAGGTTGTTGTATGCACGGTAGTCGTTCGGGTAGATTTGAGTAGCTTTGGTGAAGATAGCTTCTTGCTTGGCAGGATCGTTAGTCAGAGTAGCTGCATACAGCAGTTCTTCGATGTTCAGTTGCTTAGCATCGCTGTCAGCCAAAGATGCGATTTCTTCGTCAGACTTACCGATTACGTCATAGTTCAAAGTCAGACGAGAACGACGCAGTTGCGGAAGGATTTCTTCTGCCAAAGTGCTGTATACAGAAGAGATATTCTTGATTTCCTGTTCTCTTTGTTCAGGATCAGAGTACATTGACAAAACGCGGAGAATCAACTCTTTATCCTGGATGTTGGATTTGCTGACCAGTTCCTGGAAACCTTCCCAGTCCTGTGCAGTATATTTAGTATCTACAGCTGCTTCGATTTTGCTCTTCTTCAAATCCTTGTTGATAACTTTGGCTGTGTTGTTCTGACGGTTTTCAGCCAGACCAGTATTCAGCTCAACGCCACCATCGGGAGAAGCGTATGCAGAGATTTCGATGTTGCTGATCTTCTTGTTGGCAGCTTCGTTGATGTTCTTAACTTCTTCGTTGAATGCTTTGGCAGTTTTCAACTCGCTTGAACGGATGTTAGCCTGTTGGATCAGGAACATGATGTTTGCATCATATTTTTCTTTGATTACGCGTTGGAAAGCGTCGTCACCGTTAGCAGGATTAGCGCTGCCCAAAGTCTGGCCAACCAGTTCGGAAGTAGAGATAACACCGTCGGCTACTTTTACAGCAGGGATAGTAACTTCTTTCTTTCCGACTTTAGCTTTGAATTCCAAGTACAATTCAGACTTAGCCATTTCGGGAACATAGTCGAAAGAAGTCTTCATTGTGTAGCTACCACCAGCCTTGTAAGAGATAGTCTGGTCGTTGCCTTCTACTTTTTTTCACCCTGGAATACGGCAGGCTGACCTTTAGCTTCGCCGCCTTCCCATCTCAAAACCGGAGTAACTTCCACTACAGCTTTTTTCTTGAAATACTTTTCAGGGAATTTACCGTTAATTGTAGCAGGTACCTTACCGCCTACGGCTTCCAATACTTGCGGAGTCACTGTGAAATAGTCAGAAGACAGTTCACCCATTTTGCTGCTGCATGATGTCAAAACAGCAACAAGTGCCACTAACAAAGGCAGATACAATTTTTTAGTCATTTTAGATATAAATTAATTGTTTGTAATTGAAATTTGTCCATTCACAATTAGTTGCTATATTCCTATATATATAGCTTTGCAAAGATATTAATTCTCTTGGCAATTTGTTAATAATACTATCACATTTATTATAATTTAATAAACGCCGTGCTCTTTTCTGTATTTAATATTGCGGGGGTGATGCTCGATAATTTCACTTCGGAGTCTGTTCCGGTCGATATGTGTATAGATTTCAGTGGTGGCGATGGATTCATGTCCCAACATGCACTGGATGGCCCGCAGATTGGCGCCGCCTTCCAGCAGATGGGTGGCGAAGGAGTGGCGGAACGTATGCGGACTGATATTCTTGGTGATGCCGGCTTTTTCTGCCAGCTCTTTTATCATGTGAAACACCATGATGCGGGAGATATTATTGCCCCATCGTGCCAGAAATACGTAATCCTCGTATCCTTTCTTTATTTTCCCTAGGTTGCGGTCTGCAAACCAATACTTTATCTCCTTGATTGCACGAGGCGAGATAGGTACTAAACGCTGTTTGCCGCCTTTGCCTTCCACCTTGATGAACCCTTCCTCAAAATAGAGGTCGGAGATTTTCAGGTTACACAGTTCCGACACGCGTAATCCGCAGCTGTACAGTGTCTCCAGGATAGCCCGGTTGCGTTGTCCCTCTTTCTTCTCCATGTCTACGGTGGAAATGATTCTGTCGATTTCTTCAACGGTGAGCACTTCCGGTAACCTGAACCCGATTTTGGGACCTTCCAGCAGCTCGCTCGGGTCGGCTTCCTGATAGTCGGCAATCACCAGAAAGTGGAAGAACGATTTGATTCCGGAGAGTATCCGGGCCTGGGAACGGGGATGGATACCGATGTCGTGGAGTCCTGCGGCAAAGCGTTGCAAATCATCCGGTGTTACGTCCGGAATTTCTATATTCTCTCCTTCCAGAAAGTGCAGAAGTTTCTGTAGGTCCGTCATATAGGCATCGAGCGTATTGGGCGAAAGCGCTTTCTCCAGCCTGAGATATTGCTGATACTTTCTGATTATCACCGCTCGTTTTTCCTTATTCGTCAATTTCTCTTCTACTTTCATTACTTTTTCCTATCTTTGCACCTTGAAAGAATGTTCTCTGTGGACAAAGGTATAAAAAAATGTGTTATGAGAATACAGATTATTAACGGCCCCAATATAAATCTGTTGGGTAAACGCGAACCTTCCATTTATGGCAGTGTTACTTTTGAAGACTACCTTGCCGGACTCCGTGAAAAGTATGCGGATGTACAGATAGACTATTTTCAATCCAACATCGAAGGAGAGTTGATAGACAAGATACAGCAGGTGGGTTTTGATGCGGATGGCATCATCCTGAATGCGGGGGCCTATACCCATACGTCCATTGCCCTGCAAGATGCGATCAGGTCGGTCACTGCTCCGGTGATTGAGGTTCATATCTCCAATGTGCATGCCCGGGAGTCGTTTCGCCACGTATCCATGATAGCTTGTGCCTGCCGGGGTGTTATTTGCGGCTTTGGGCTGAACTCCTACCGTCTGGCATTGGAAGCGTTAAAGGAATTATTAATATAAAATAGGTATAAGATTATGCTATTGAAACAGACAAAAATCGTTGCAACGATTTCCGATCAGCGTTGCGATGTTGATTTTATAAAACAGTTGTTCGACGCAGGTTTGAACGTAGTACGTATGAATACGGCTCATGCAGGCCGCGAAGGTTTCGAGAAGCTGATAGCCAATGTGCGTACGGTTTCCAACCGCATCGCTATCCTCATGGATACGAAGGGTCCCGAAGTGCGTACGACTGTCCTTGACGAGCCTATTCCCTTCAAGGCAGGCGATCGTGTAAAAGTGGTAGGCAATCCCGACCGGCAGACTACCC
>VOFD01000936.1_pt1 | contig 252684 bp, 261 predicted proteins | sample 5384101 | NCBI WGS metagenome assembly VOFD01 (sample SAMN12384723, study PRJNA508395) | human gut metagenome | isolation source: healthy gut C | host: Homo sapiens
AGAAGCTTTGGGAAAGTTTGATAAATACAAAATAGACCTGAAAGGTATGCAAGCAGATTCATGCAAATATGAGTTTGTGCTAGACAACCTTTTCTTTGCCAATATTGATGGACCGGAAGTGCAGAAGGGTAAAGTCAATGTGGTGTTAGTTGTAAAGAAAACATCTCGTGCTTTCGAATTGAACTTCCAGACAGACGGAATGGTGTGGGTGCCATGTGACCGTTGTTTGGACGATATGGAACAGCTTGTCAGCTCGACAGATAAGCTGCTGGTTAAGTTCGGTCATGAATATGCCGAAGAAGGTGACAATCTCATTGTAATTCCTGAAGAGGAAGGTGAGATTAATGTAGCATGGTTTATGTACGAGTTTGTAGCTTTGGCCATCCCCATGAAGCATGTGCATGCTCCGGGTAAGTGTAACAAGGCAATGACCAGCAAATTGAGTAAGCATATGCGCACTACTCCGGATGATGATATGGCTGAGGACACATTTGCTCCGGAAGAAGAGGTGGAGCTGATGAATGAAGAAGAAACGCAGGTAGACCCGCGTTGGGACGAATTAAAGAAAATATTAGATAACAATTAAAGATTAAAGAAAATGGCACATCCTAAGAGAAGACAGTCAAAAACAAGAACTGCGAAGAGAAGAACTCATGATAAAGCAGTAGCTCCTACACTGGCTATTTGCCCGAATTGTGGTGAGTGGCATGTATATCACACTGTATGTGGTGCATGTGGTTACTATAGAGGTAAGCTTGCAGTTGAAAAGGAAGCTGCCGTATAATTACGGTCAGTTTGACTAAAACTTATACTTGAATATCGGGCGTCTAAAAAGATTTGTAATTTAATAAGCAAACCTTTTTAGACTACCGTTGTTTCAGTAGTTCTATAAGTAAACAAGATTTTAATGGAAAAAATAAATGCAGTAATTACAGGAGTCGGCGGTTATGTACCTGATTACGTCTTGACGAACGACGAAATCTCAAGAATGGTGGATACGAATGACGAATGGATTATGACTCGTATCGGAGTAAAGGAAAGACGTATCCTGAATGAAGAAGGGTTAGGTAGTTCCTATATGGCGCGTAAAGCTGCCAAACAGCTGATGCAACGTACTGGCGCGGATCCGGATGATATAGATCTGGTGATTGTAGCTACTTCCACTCCGGATTATCATTTCCCTTCTACAGCTTCTATTTTATGTGATAAGTTAAGGCTGAAAAATGCATATGCTTTTGACTTGCAGGCAGCCTGCAGCGGATTTCTTTATCTGATGGAGACTGCGGCCAATTTCATCCGTTCTGGAAGATATAAGAAGGTTATCATTGTGGGAGCCGACAAGATGTCGTCAATGGTTGATTATACAGACCGTGCTACTTGTCCTATCTTTGGAGACGGTGCTGCAGCTTTCATGCTCGAGCCGACAACAGAAGATGTAGGTATTATGGATGCTATTCTGAGAACCGACGGCAAAGGTTTGCCTTTCCTGCATATGAAAGCGGGTGGGTCGGTTTGTCCTCCCTCTTATTTTACTGTAGACAACCACATGCATTACATTTATCAGGAAGGACGTACTGTGTTTAAGTATGCCGTATCCAATATGTCGGATGTTAGCGCGGCCATTGCCGAGAAAAACGGTCTGACAAAGGATAGCATTGACTGGGTGATTCCGCACCAGGCCAATCTTCGTATCATTGATGCTGTGGCACATCGTCTGGAAGTTCCTCGTGAGAAAGTACTGATTAATATCGAACGTTACGGCAATACCAGTGCTGCTACGTTGCCTCTTTGCATCTGGGACTTTGAAGATAAGCTGAAGAAAGGCGACAACCTTATTTTCACTGCATTCGGCGCAGGATTTACCTGGGGAGCCGTGTATGTGAAGTGGGGATACGACGGAAAGAAGCAGTAACATACTATTGCTAAATAATAATATGATAAAAACGCATCCTATTTCGATTCGATGCGTTTTTTTGTCTCAATTCAAATACTGAAGTCATGCACAAAGCAGGTTTTGTAAATATCGTGGGAAATCCGAATGTGGGCAAATCCACATTGATGAACGTTTTGGTAGGTGAGCGCATTTCTATCGCCACTTTCAAGGCGCAGACCACCCGTCATCGGATTATGGGCATCTATAATACGGATGACATGCAAATTGTGTTTTCGGACACTCCGGGTGTATTGAAGCCAAACTATAAGTTGCAGGAGTCCATGCTGAATTTCTCCACTTCGGCATTGGCGGATGCGGATGTGTTGCTGTATGTGACAGATGTGGTTGAGACTCCCGACAAGCATAATGACTTTGTGGAGAAAGTGGGACACTTGGACGTTCCGGTATTGCTGCTTATCAATAAGATTGATTTAAGCAACCAGGAAAAGCTGGTGGAACTGGTGGAAGCATGGAAGGAATTGCTGCCGAAGGCGGAAATTATTCCTATCTCTGCTACTTCGAAATTTAATGTGGATTATGTCATGAAGCGGGTGAAGGAACTGTTGCCCGACTCACCTCCTTATTTCGACAAGGACCAGTGGACGGACAAGCCGGCGCGTTTCTTTGTGACCGAAATAATCCGTGAGAAAATTCTGTTGTACTACGATAAGGAAATCCCTTATTCGGTGGAGGTGATGGTAGAACAGTTTAAGGAGGAGGCAAAGAAGATTCATATCAGTACCGTAATCTATGTGGAGCGTGATTCGCAGAAAGGTATTATCATAGGCAAGCAGGGGAAGGCTTTGAAAAAAGTGGCTACTGAAGCGCGCCGTGATTTGGAGAGGTTTTTCGGGAAAACAATATTCCTGGAGACGTTTGTGAAAGTTGATAAGGATTGGCGGAGTTCGGACAAAGAACTGCGTAATTTTGGTTATCAGCTGGATTAAGAGTTATTCATACGACTGTGACAGTCGCAAAAAACAAAGAGTGTAAACTATGGGAAATTTAGTTGCAATCGTAGGACGTCCCAATGTGGGAAAGTCTACATTATTTAACCGTCTGACCAAGACACGTCAGGCAATTGTGAATGAGGAAGCGGGAACCACCCGTGACCGCCAATATGGAAAGACCGAATGGTTGGGACGTGAGTTCTCTGTGGTAGATACCGGCGGTTGGGTAGTGAACTCTGATGATATTTTCGAAGAAGAGATTCGTAAGCAGGTATTGATGGCGGTGGACGAAGCCGACGTGATTCTGTTTGTGGTGGATGTGATGAACGGAGTTACGGACCTCGACGAGCAGGTGGCTGCCATCTTGCGTCGTGCCAAGAAGCCTGTGTTGCTGGTTGCCAATAAGACTGATAATCATGAACTGCAATACAATGCCCCTGAATTTTATAGTTTGGGTTTGGGTGACCCTTATTGTATTTCTGCTGTAACGGGTAGCGGTACGGGCGACATGATGGACCTTATCGTCGGCAAGTTCAAGAAGGAATCTGATGAAATTCTGGACGAGGATATTCCCCGCTTTGCAGTAGTGGGACGCCCTAATGCCGGAAAGTCTTCCATAGTCAATGCCTTTATTGGAGAAGACCGCAACATCGTGACGGAGATTGCCGGTACCACGCGCGATTCTATCTATACCCGCTACAATAAATTCGGTTTTGATTTCTACCTGGTAGATACGGCGGGTATCCGTAAGAAGAACAAGGTGAATGAGGATTTGGAGTATTACTCTGTTATCCGTTCCATTCGTTCCATTGAGAATGCAGATGTATGTATTTTGATGGTAGACGCTACGCGTGGCATCGAAAGCCAGGATTTGAATATCTTTTCTTTGATTCAGAAGAATGCCAAGGGGCTGGTGGTTGTGGTGAACAAGTGGGACTTGGTGCAGGACAAGACTGTGAAGGTGATGAAGACTTTCGAAGATGCTATCCGCAACCGTTTCGCTCCGTTTGTAGATTTCCCTATTATCTTTGCTTCGGCACTGACCAAACAGCGTATTCTGAAGGTATTGGAAGAGGCGCGTGATGTGTACGAAAATCGTATGACGCGTATTCCGACAGCTCGTTTGAACGAGGAAATGCTGCCGCTTATCGAGGCGTATCCACCCCCTTCAATTAAGGGTAAGTATATCAAGATAAAGTATATTACGCAGTTGCCCAATACCCAGGTGCCGTCATTTGTTTATTTTGCAAATCTTCCACAATATGTGAAAGAGCCTTACAGACGATTCCTGGAACGTACCATGTTGACAAATTATGCCAGTTCGTTTCTTTTTGAAGGGAAGACGGATTCTGCTCTAGTTTATACTATCCGTGCCAGCGAGCGTTCTGCTGCTGATAAGGATACGGCCATGTTAATTGAGAATTTGAATCAGTTAGGTACTATCTATCGTCGGAAAAAGGATTTAGAGAATTGCATTGCCAACTTTGAACAAGCACTTCATTTATGCGAGTTACGTGGAAATCATAATGCAGTTGCTTTTATATATGGAAATATAGCAACGGCTTATTGTGATTGGAATCGTCCGGGAGATGCGATTCCTTTTTCTGAGAAAGCCGTGGAATATGCTTTGAAGACAGGTAATAAGCGAAGGATAGGTACATGTTATGTCAATTTGGGAGCTATTCAGACTCGATTGGTACAAATGCGTGCGGAGGGAATTGCTACATTATTGAAAGCCATACCTATTCTGGAAGAAGTGAATGACAGACGACTATTGTGCGATGCTTATAATTATTTGGTGAACGCCTATCGGATGGATGGAAATCTGAACCAGGCAATGTATTATTTGCAAAAACTTGATAAGCTGGCACATGAAATGCAAACTGATGCGGAACGGTTCCGATATTATCAGGCGAAGGCGGGTTTATTGCAAGAGAGTAAAAAAGTATACAGAAGCCATTATTTATTATCGGAGAATAATCGATATGCTTCGCAGTGGCTACAAGGACGCCCGTGATTATGAACATTATAAGCGGTTGGCAGAATGCTATCTGGCTGTGAACAACTCATCTCAGGCCTATGAGTATCTGACCCAAGCCTATGCGCTGCGTGATTCAGCCTTTCATACTGAACAGACCGAACAGCTATCTGAGTATTCAGTAAAATATCAGACGAAAGAGAAAGAACTGGAGATCGTTACTTTGAGGCAGGAACAGTTGGAGCAGGAGACGTATATGCTGCGTCACCGTATCATTGTAGGATCAGTAATTTCACTGTTGGGAATTCTATTATTAGGTTCTCTCTATGCACGTCAACGCCAAAGGGCAAGGATCGCTGTGTTGGCTAATGCCGCTAATGAGAAAGAACGTGAGTTTCTGGAACTTCAGAAAGAGACTGAGCAGCGTCTGACACGAAAATACATTGATGGTTTGGAGAGTGAGCGTGAACGTATGGCGACTGAATTACACGATGATGTGTGTAACAGTTTGCTTGCGCTTGAAATGAATATTCGTACTATTTCCGGTGAGGAAAGTTCGGATTTGAGTGAACAGTTGGGACTATTGAGCAATACTCGCGAAAGGTTGAGAACTCTTTCGCATGAGTTGATGCCACCCGCCTTCCAGTATGCTACGCTCGACGAGATGTTGGGAGACTATGTGCTGCATTTGGCATTACCGGAGGGTATGTATGCGGAGTATCACTCTACAGAAAATGTCGACTGGAATATAATTCCTAAAGCTGTTGGATTTGAATGTTATCGTATTGTTCAGGAAGCGGTGAGCAATGCAGTAAATATGCCAGCTCTGCCCGTATACAGGTGAAGTTAGCACTGGAAAACAAGAACCTTTCCATACTTGTTACAGATGACGGAAAAGGGTTTGATATGAGCAAGAAAACCAAAGGTATTGGCTTGCATACCATCTGGCAACGGGCTGAAACGATTGGTGCTAAAGTTGAACTGATTTCTGCTCCGGGTGAAGGAACCCGGCTGAGAGTAAATGTAATAATCTAATCGAGCAATGGAAAAGAATGTGAAAGCGGAATTATTGGTAGTGGATGACCATAGCCTGATTTTAGAAGGTATTTGCAAAATTGTGAATAAGATGCCGGAAGTAACAGTGGCGGATGCAGTGACTTCCGGAAAGCAGGCTATAAAGTTGATTGAAGAGCGTGATTATGATGTATATATTTTGGATATCAGTATCCCCGATATTTCAGGTTTTGAATTGATAGCCAAAATTCGTGAGTTGAATGACCAGGCGAAGATTGTCGTAAATACGATGCATGAGGAGATATGGATGGTGAACCGATTAGTGCAATGCGGAGTAAATGCGGTTATTCTGAAATCTTCGGCTCATGCAGAACTGGTGGCAGCTATTCGCAGTGTACTGAGGGGGAGAGCTATACTTGTCCTCGTTTTGCTTCTATATTGCAAAAGTTAAATTCTTCATCATCAGGTTTACAACCAAAAGATGCTCCGACACGGCGCGAACGCGATGTTCTGGAAGCTGTAGCCAAAGGAATGAATACACATGAGATTGCTGCGTTATTAAAAATTTCAGAAAATACTGTAGAAACATTTCGCAAGAGGCTTATTAGTAAATTTGGGGCGAAAAATGCAATAGATATGGTGGTCAAGGCTGTTTCACAAGGATGGATAAAGCTAGATTGATTTACAGAAAATTCAATAAGTAACGGTTTTCCGTGATTTTTTATTAATATATTTTGGTTATCTTTGTTGCGTAATTGAAATTGTTCTTCATGTTTTCTCATGAGGATATAGGGACAATCAAAGTATGTCGTGAGGATATATGTCAATTCTATTAACTGGTTTTATAAGAAAAAAAAACGTCCGGAGGTATCTCCGGACGCTTTTATTTATGACAGATGGATGAGATTAAGCGGCTTATCCTTCTATGTTTTGTACCTCCAATTCCTTTACCTTACGGAAGAGATCGGATGCAAAGATGAAGTCATTCAATTTCTTGTTGCTAGAGGTGAAGATATCGTCCTTACTGCCTTCCCATTCTTTATATCCGTCGTAGATATAGATAATTTTCTCACCTATTCCCATGACGGAGTTCATATCATGGGTATTGATAAGGGTGGTCATATTGTACTCACGGGTAATGTCCTGTATCAGTTCATCAATGACGAGCGACGTCTTGGGGTCCAAGCCGGAATTGGGTTCATCGCAGAACAGATATTGAGGGTTCAAGGCAATGGCGCGTGCGATGGCAACGCGCTTTTGCATACCGCCACTGATCTCTCCCGGAAATTTGTCCTTTGCAGGCAGAACATAGCACGGCGGGTACGGTCGCGGAATGTATCGTTACTGAACATGTTTAATGGAAACATCACATTATCCAATACAGTCATGGAATCGAACAATGCTGCACTCTGGAAAATCATTCCCATTTCCCGGCGCAATGCTTTTCTTTTCCTTCTTGCCCATGGCAAGGAAGTTTCGGTTATCGTATAATAATTCACCACGTTCCGGCGTCAGTAGTCCGACGATACATTTCATCAGTACGGTTTTTCCGGAACCGCTCTGGCCAATAATAAGATTCGTTTTTCCGTTTCAAATGTGGCGTTGATATCCGTCAGTACCTCCTTTCTCTTCAAATGACTTGCAAAGTCCTTTCAGTTCAATCATTCTTACTTAGTTTGAATTTAGAATCAACTTGTCAGCCCATTAGCAACTGGGTCAGTATGAGATCGGCAAACAGAATCAGTACACTGCTGCATACCACTGAATCCGTAGATGCTTTACCTACTTCGATAGACCCTCCTTCGACCGAATAACCGAAGAATGCTGATACGCTGGCAATGATAAAGGCAAAAAACAGAGACTTGATGATGCCGCACCAGATAAACCATTCTACAAACATGTATTGCAGACCGTATTCCAAATCTACGGCCGACATGATACCGCCGAACCAGCATGTACAAAAAGCACCGATGATGCCGGCGAATATACTGAACGTTACCATAAGAGGAATAGTTGACACCATTGCCGCTATCTTAGGTAATATCAGGTAATTGGCAGAGTTGACACCCATAATCTCAAGAGCGTCTATTTGCTGGGTAACCCGCATCGTTCCAAGTTCGGAAGCGATGTTCGAGCCTACTTTGCCTGCCAATATCAGACACATGATGGAGGACGAGAACTCCAGCAACATAATTTCGCGGGTGACATATCCCACCGTCCAGCGTGGCATGAAAGGGCTTTCTATGTTCAGCTTGATTTGTATGGTAATAACGGCTCCGATAAAAAATGATATTAGCAATACGATGCCGATGGAGTTTACGCCCAGTTGTTCTATCTCATTGATGTATTGGCGGAAGAACATACGCATGCGTTCCGGACGGGCAAAAGTACGCCCCATCAACATGATGTATCTTCCTACTGTTCTAAGTGCTTTAATCATGACTCGTAAGTATTTGTCTGCAAATGTACACTATTTCAGCTTATTTTTGCTACATTTGCGCCAGTTTCACCACAGATTACGCCGAATGGCACAGTATTTTTGCTGAAACCAGGATGAAGACGATTGTAATCTGGGGGAGAAACGGCAGTATTGAGGACTGATAGTAATCTGTATATATAATTGTGGTGACATAGCGTTATGGAAGAAGAAAGCAAAATGGTGCTCCGGACAGAGGATTTGGTGAAGAAGTACGGAAAGCGTACGGTAGTTAGCCATGTCTCTATCAACGTAAAGCAGGGAGAAATTGTGGGATTGCTGGGACCGAACGGTGCCGGTAAGACTACTTCGTTCTATATGACCGTAGGATTGATAACTCCCAATGAAGGACGCATCTTTTTGGATGATTTGGATATAACAAAATACCCTGTATACAAACGGGCGCAGACTGGTATCGGTTATTTGGCGCAGGAAGCATCGGTGTTTCGCCAGATGAGTGTGGAAGATAATATTGCGGCTGTGTTGGAAATGACGGACAAGCCTTTGGAATATCAGAAAGAAAAGCTGGAAAGTCTGATTGCGGAGTTCCGTTTGCAAAAGGTCCGTAAGAATAAAGGCAACCAGTTGTCCGGTGGCGAGCGCCGTCGTACGGAGATTGCCCGTTGCTTGGCCATCGACCCGAAGTTCATTATGCTGGACGAGCCGTTTGCCGGAGTAGACCCTATTGCGGTGGAAGATATTCAGCAGATTGTCTGGAAGTTGAAAGACCGGAATATCGGTATTCTGATAACCGACCACAATGTGCAGGAAACCTTGAGCATCACCGACCGTGCTTATCTGCTGTTTGAAGGAAAAATCCTGTTTCAAGGTACGCCCGAAGAGCTTGCCGAGAATAAGATTGTACGCGAAAAGTATTTGAGTAACAGTTTTGTGCTTCGTCGCAAGGACTTTATGGTGTAGAGCCGGTTTTGCAGCAGCATATAACAATAAGCCTATAACAATAAAAAAAAAGACCGTCCAAGACGGTCTTTCTTATTTTCTCCTTTAATCTATATGATTAGTATTTCGGAGGTCTTGCTTCTTTTTACCACCATCTGACGACCGAAGAATTCGGCGCCGTCCAGTTCGGAGATAGCTTTGGCGGCAGCTGCGCTGTCTTCCATTTCTACGAATGCAATGCCTCTGAAACGTCCGGTTGCGCGGTCCATGATAAATTTAACAGAAGATACTGTGCCGTAGTCCTCCATAACCTTTTGCAGGTCATCTTCCTTAACTCGGTAGTTAAGGTTTCCAACATAAATGTTCATAACGAAAAATGTAAATAATATAAAAATGAATAAAACTCTCTTAGAAAGACAGCCGAATAATAAAAGGATTGCAACGACAGAGAGTTTACAAAAACGTTTTTTCAACGGAAGTAAAAACCATGTAATGGAAATCGAGAAACTAATATGCCATCATTCTGCGACAAAGGAACACATTAATTTCGGATATACAATACTTTTTCTCAATTATTTTTATTTCTCTTGCCATAAGGCGGAAAGAATCCGCTCATCTATATATTTCTTTGATTTTAATGGATTTGTTGTATTTGCCTGCCGGCAATATGTTTTCCTGATACGGGCTTATTCCCTTGTTCAGGGGTGTTCGCTGATTTATGACATGTGTACCAAATAATTTCTTCCTTTGGTACACGTTGTACCTTACTAAGGTACGGCGGCTACCACTCTTTGGTACGACGGCTACCACCCTTTGGTACGACAGCTACCACAGTGTGGTATTCCTGCTATCAAGCGGTGGTATTGGGAAGATTGCCCGGAGGTACTGCATTAAAGAAACGGGATGGAAAAGTTTTGGCGGTAGGGGAGGCAAAGGAAATAATTGCTTGTGTTTTTTGATAATTAAAAGATTAACGTTAATTTTGCACGCTCAAATTGGAGAATGAAATAAAGTATAAATCAAATAAATAATTGTCAGAATGAACGTTTCATTGCAAAACATTGACAAAGTAAGCGCACTGCTTACTGTAAAGCTTGAGAAAGCAGACTATCAGGAAAAGGTAGACAAATCATTGAAGAACTTCCGTCAGAAAGCTCAAATCCCCGGTTTCCGTAAAGGCATGGTTCCGATGAGCCTGGTGAAGAAAATGTATGGTAAGTCGGTATTGGCTGAAGAGGTTAATAAGCTTCTTTCTGATTCCGTATATAAGTATATCCAAGATAATAAGGTGAATATTTTGGGCGAGCCTCTGCCTAATGAAGACAAGCAGAAAGCTATCGACTTCGATACAATGGAAGAATTTGAATTCCTGTTCGACATTGCTTTGGCTCCGGAATTCAAAGCTGAGGTTGCTGCAGACGATAAAGTAGATTACTATACGATCGATGTAACCGAAGAAATGGTTGACAACCAGGTGAAGGCTTATACGCAGCGTAACGGTAAGTACGAAAAGGTAGACGCCTATGCCGACAACGATATGTTGAAGGGTCTGCTCGCCGAACTGGATGCAGAAGGCAACACCAAAGAAGGTGGCGTTCAGGTGGAAGGTGCTGTAATGATGCCGTCATATATGAAGAACGACGAGCAGAAAGCTATCTTTGCCAATGCAAAGGTAAACGATGTACTCGTATTCAATCCTTATACAGCATGGGATGGCAATGCAGCCGAACTTTCTTCGCTGCTGAAAGTAGACAAAGAAGCTGCTGCCGAAATGAAATCCAACTTCAGCTTCCAGGTAGAGGAAATTACCTCGTTTCGTGGCAGGTGACTGAATCAGGAGATTTTCGATCAGGTATTTGGCGAAGGCGTTGTCAAGACCGAAGAAGAATTCCGTGCTAAAGTGAAAGAGGTTATTGCTAATCAGTTTGTAGCAGACACTGATTATAAATTTCTGTTTGACGTTCGTAAGATGTTGATGGAGAAAGTTGGTAAGTTGGAATTCTCTGATGCCTTGCTCAAGCGTATCATGGTGCTGAACAACCAGGACAAGGACGAAAAATTCGTAGAAGACAATTACGACAAGAGCATCGAAGAACTGACTTGGCATCTGATTAAGGAGCAACTGGTGAAAGCAAACGATATCAAAGTTGAACAGGATGACATCCTCAATATGGCAAAGGAAACTACCCGTGCACAGTTTGCACAGTACGGTATGCTGAGCGTGCCCGAAGAAATCCTCGACAACTATGCAAAAGAAATGTTGAAGAAGAAAGAAAGCATCGAAGGCCTGGTGAACCGCGTTGTTGAAACGAAACTGGCTTCAGCCTTGAAAACGCAGGTAACGTTGGAGAACAAGAACATCTCGGCTGCGGATTTCAACAAGATGTTTGAATAAGATTTTGGCGGTTGAATAAAATATGATTTTTATAAAGAAACACAGAGTTTGACAAACTATAACTCTGTGTTTTTTTGTGTCTCTGTGTTCTTTTTCGTTTCTTTGCATTCACATTAAAAAATTAAAAAGAGAAAGACAATGGATGATTTTAGAAAATACGCTACCAAGCATTTGGGAATGAACAGCTTGGTGCTGGATGATGTGATTAAATCACAAGCCGGGTATTTAAATCCCTATATCCTGGAAGAGCGTCAGTTGAATGTAACTCAATTGGACGTATTCTCCCGCCTGATGATGGACCGCATCATTTTCCTCGGTACGCAGATAGACGACTATACCGCTAATACCCTGCAGGCTCAATTGCTGTATCTGGATTCTGTAGACCCGGGCAAGGACATCTCTATCTATATCAACTCGCCGGGCGGTTCGGTATATGCCGGACTGGGCATTTACGACACCATGCAGTTCATTAGCAGCGATGTAGCCACCATCTGCACCGGTATGGCTGCCAGTATGGCGGCAGTGTTGTTGGTGGCCGGAGCAGAAGGCAAGCGTTCTGCACTGACGCACTCGCGCGTAATGATTCACCAGCCGATGGGCGGCGCACAAGGACAAGCCTCGGACATTGAAATCACGGCACGTGAAATCCAAAAATTGAAGAAAGAACTTTATACTATCATAGCCGACCATTCGCATACATCTTTTGATAAGGTGTGGGCCGACTCCGACCGCGACTATTGGATGACGGCGCAGGAAGCCAAAGAGTATGGTATGATAGACCAAGTCTATACAAAGAAATAAATATGGCAGACTCTAAACGAAACAAGAACAGATGCAGTTTCTGCGGACGCTCGGAAGATGAGGTCGGCTTCCTTATAACGGGGATGAACGGCTACATCTGCGATAGTTGTGCTGTCCAGGCCTATGAGATTACTCAAGAGGCTTTGGATGCCAAAAAAAGGCGATGGCGCTACGAAACTGAATCTGAAAGAACTTCCTAAACCTGTAGAGATTAAGAAATTCCTCGACCAGTATGTGATCGGGCAGGATGATGCGAAACGTTTCCTGTCGGTATCTGTGTACAATCATTATAAGCGCCTGCTGCAGAAAGCGGGGGATGATGATGTGGAGATTGAAAAGTCAATATCATCATGGTGGGCAGTACCGGAACCGGTAAGACACTGCTTGCCCGTACCATTGCTAAATTGCTGCATGTACCTTTTACTATCGTGGATGCAACCGTGCTGACGGAAGCCGGTTACGTAGGCGAGGACATTGAAAGTATCCTTACCCGTCTGTTGCAGGTGGCGGACTATAACGTGGCGCAAGCGGAGCAAGGCATTGTGTTTATAGATGAAATAGACAAGATAGCCCGTAAAAGCGACAATCCTTCCATTACCCGTGATGTAAGCGGCGAGGGCGTACAACAGGGATTGTTGAAGCTGCTGGAAGGCTCTGTTGTGAACGTTCCGCCTCAGGGAGGACGTAAGCATCCTGACCAGAAGATGATTCCGGTGAACACAAAGAACATCCTTTTTATTTGCGGCGGAGCATTCGACGGCATCGAGAAGAAAATAGCGCAACGCCTCAATACCAATGTCGTGGGTTATGGGGCGGTGCGCAATACGGCGGCCATCGACAAGAATAATATGATGCAGTATATTGCTCCGCAGGATTTGAAATCGTTCGGCCTGATTCCCGAAATCATCGGTCGTCTGCCGGTATTGACCTATTTGAATCCTTTGGACCGTACGGCATTGCGTGCCATTCTGACGGAACCGAAAAATTCCATAATCAAGCAATACGTCAAGTTGTTTGAAATGGATGGTGTGAAGCTGACTTTTGAAGATGCGGTGTTTGAGTATATTGTAGACAAAGCTATTGAATACAAGCTGGGAGCTCGCGGTTTGCGTTCCATCGTAGAAACCATTATGATGGATGCGATGTTTGAAATCCCTTCCGAACACAAAGATGGTTTTACAGTAACTTTGGACTATGCCCGTGCCCAGTTGGAAAAAGCGAATATGGCAAGACTTCAAAATGCTTAAAATCAAAAGGTAATACAAATAAAGCAGACTTTTTTGTGTTTTATTGAAAAATATTCGGCGGATTATGCTTGAAATTTAAGAAGTTGTTTATAACTTTGTTAGAGTTCTTGAAAATAAGAAACGTCATGTAGCGGCGTTATTAATAGCTTAACTCAATAAACAACCTAATGAATCATGGCAGGGAAGAAGATTAATTTGACAGACCAGCTGAAGAACTACTTCGGGTTCGACACTTTTAAAGGAAATCAGGAAGCAATCATACAGAATCTGTTGGCGGGTAACGATACTTTCGTGTTGATGCCCACCGGCGGTGGAAAGTCTTTGTGCTATCAGTTACCCTCTTTGTTGATGGACGGCACGGCCATTGTGATTTCTCCTCTGATTGCCCTGATGAAGAATCAGGTCGATGCGATGCGTAATTTCAGCGAGGAGGATGGAATAGCTCATTTCATCAATTCTTCCCTTAACAAGAGTGCGATAGACCAGGTGAAGTCCGATATCCTTGCCGGGCGGACGAAACTGCTGTATGTAGCTCCGGAGTCTTTGACAAAAGAAGAGAACGTGGAGTTCCTGAAAACGGTTAAGATTTCTTTCTATGCTGTAGACGAAGCCCACTGTATCTCTGAATGGGGACATGACTTCCGACCGGAATATCGCCGTATCCGCCCTATTATCAATGAAATCGGGAAAGCTCCGGTCATTGCTTTGACTGCGACCGCGACACCTAAAGTGCAACACGATATCCAAAAGAATCTGGGTATGGTTGAAGCCGAAGTGTTCAAGTCGTCTTTCAATCGTCCGAACCTTTATTATGAGGTACGTCCCAAGACTGCATAACGTAGATAAGGATATCATCAAGTTCATCAAGAATAATTCGGAAAAGTCGGGTATCATCTATTGCCTGAGTCGGAAGAAAGTAGAGGAACTTGCTGAGATACTACAGGCGAACGGTATTAATGCCCGCGCATACCATGCAGGAATGGATTCTGCCACACGCACGCAGAATCAAGACGACTTCTTATGGAGAAAATAGATGTGATCGTAGCCACGATTGCTTTCGGTATGGGTATTGACAAGCCTGATGTGCGTTATGTTATTCACTATGATATTCCGAAAAGTCTGGAGGGGTATTATCAGGAAACCGGACGTGCCGGAAGAGATGGAGGCGAAGGACAGTGTATTACTTTTATACCAATAAAGACCTGCAGAAACTTGAAAAGTTTATGCAAGGCAAGCCTGTGGCAGAGCAGGAAATCGGTAAACAGCTTCTGCTGGAAACCGCTGCTTATGCCGAATCTTCCGTATGTCGCCGAAAGACGCTGTTGCATTACTTCGGTGAAGAGTATATGGAAGAGAACTGTGGAAATTGTGACAACTGTTTAAACCCGAAAAAACAAGTGGAGGCTCAAGAATTATTGTGTACCGTGATAGAGGCTATTCTCGCGGTGAAAGAAAATTTTAAGGCAGATTATATCATCGACATTATACAAGGACGTGAAACTACCGAAGTGCAGGCGCATCTGCATGAAGACCTGGAAGCTTTCGGCTCCGGCATGGGAGAAGAAGACAGAACATGGAATGCTGTCATTCGTCAGGCGCTCATTGCTGGTTACCTGAGTAAAGATGTGGAAAATTACGGTTTGCTGAAAGTAACGGATGAAGGAAAGAAGTTCCTGAAACATCCTAAATCGTTCAAGATAACCGAAGATAATGATTTCGAAGAAGTGGAGGAAGAAGCACCGGCACGCGGCGGTGGCTCTTGCGCTGTCGATCCGGCTCTCTATTCCATGCTGAAAGACTTGCGTAAGAAGCTTTCCAAGAAGTTGGAAGTACCGCCTTATGTTATTTTCCAGGATCCTTCTTTGGAAGCAATGGCAACTATTTATCCGGTGACACTGGATGAATTGCAAAACATTCCCGGTGTAGGTGCAGGTAAGGCTAAACGCTACGGTGAGGAGTTTTGCAAGCTGATAAAGCGTCACTGTGAAGAGAATGAAATCGAACGCCCTGAAGACTTACGTGTTCGTACGGTTGCTAATAAATCCAAGATGAAAGTGGCTATTATTCAGGCTGTAGACCGTAAGGTGGCATTGGATGATATCGCACTTTCCAAAGGCATTGAGTTTGGTGATTTATTGGACGAAATCGAGGCAATCGTTTATTCTGGTACGAAGTTGAATATTGATTACTTCCTGGATGAGATTATGGACGAAGACCACATGTTGGATATCTATGATTATTTCAAGGAATCTACTACTGACAAGATAGATGACGCACTTGATGAACTGGGTGATGATTTCACGGAAGAAGAAGTAAGGTTGGTTCGCATTAAGTTTATTTCTGAGATGGCGAATTAAAGATAGGAATGCATTTTTGTTAAAACCGGGCTTATGTTTCATGAGTCCGGTTTTTAAGTTATATATTTGTCTAGTTAATAAATAAGTAACTACATGACAAGGAAATGATAATGAGATATATAGGATCTTTCATATTGCTACTTTGCTTTTTATGCTTGCGAGCTAATGCTCAAGGTCTTGAATTTAATACTTATGAATCTGAAACTATACAAAAGACAAGCTATTCTGTTTTTGATGAAAATCCTTTGACTTTTAAAGGTCATTTCTCTATATCTTATGATTTGGCTATTCAGGATTATGGATCTTTTGGTTATATATTTCGATTAAAGGATCTGAAACGTGAAAATGCAGATATTTATAGTTTTGTTTTCTCTTATGACAATGACGAACGGAGTTATCTGAAATTTAATATTGAGGCAAAAGAATGTCTTATTGTAGATACTCTATGTAATAAAAAACTTGGTCCTCGGCGTTGGATACCCATAGAAATCTCCTTTTTCTTAAAAGAAGATTCTGTATGCCTTACTATTGATAAGCGACAATATCAATCAGGAAAATTAGGCTTATCCGGAGAATTGACTCCTACCATCATGTTCGGAAGTAGTAAGTTTTCTGAAGAAATACCTTCTTTTGCAATCCGGAATTTAGTAATCTCCGACATGAATCAACAAATCATTTTTCCTTTGAATGAAAGTTCCGGTATTCTTGTTCATGACAAACAAGGAAAGATCAGAGGAAAAGCAATTAACCCAATCTGGTTAATAAATAAATCCTATTATTGGAATTTGCTTCATTCACAGGCTTCTGAGAGTACGGCGGGGGTATAATTATGATTTCAATTCTGGCAATTTTGTCTATTTTAACAGCGATTCTTTATATACTCTGGATATCCGCCGTAATATTTGGGAAGGGTATAAGCATCAATCCCTGCCGATGAAGATGTATTTGGGAACAAACTTTTTCTATCCGGATTCTCGTTCTGTTTATATCTATGAAGTGGATAATCATGCAGATGTTTGTACCATTTGTGCTTTGAATGTACTTACAGGAGAAGTGGAAAAGGTTGATGATAAATTTTTGCCTTCACAGCGACACCACCATTCTTCTTATCTGGATACTATTCGTAATAAGTTCTATATTTTTGGAGGTTTTGGCTCACGCAAATATACCAATACATTGGAAGTATATGATTTAGATCAAAAGTCATGGAATACTATTAAATTGAAAGGTGATTTTGTAGCCCCTCGTTTTTTCTCTTCTATGGGAGCATTGAATGCTAATGAGTTGCTTTTGTTTGGTGGTACTGGGAATAGTAGTGGGGATCAGAGTATCGGGAAAATATACTATTATGATCTCTATAAGATAAATCTGAAAGATTCAACCGTGCAGAAAGTGAGGGACTTCTCTTATGATGGAGCTCAGATTGTTCCGGTAAGAAACCTTCTTTTATCTGATGATGGAGCTTCTTTCTATACGTTGTGTTATCCTATGCAGGAAGCTTCTTCCCATTTGCAGCTTTATAAGTTCTCGTTGCAGAATGATTCCTATGAGGTATTAGGTAATTCTATTCCTATGGAGTCGAAGGCTATTTTATCTAATGCAAATCTTTATTATAATAAAGAAACAAAGGAGTTTTATTGTTGTACGCAAGAATTTAATGAACGTGGCGGAGAATCTTCTGTTACACGTTTTTATTCATTGTCGGCACCTGCCATTGCAGAGAGCGCATTGTTTTTATATGCTGTTGAAGAAGGACTTTCTTTGCGTGCTGTTATTTTTGTAATGGTTGTTGTACTGATATTGATTGTTGGTATTACGTATTACTTGAAAAGGAAGAAGGAGAAACAACCGATACCTAAAGTCACACCTGTTCGTGAAACTTTCACTCAGGTTGAAAATAAAAAGTCACCACAGGCAAATGCCTTGTATCTGTTTGGGGAATTCACTATAATAGATAAAAAAGGAAGAGATATCACTCATTTGTTTAGTTCCAAGATAAAGCAACTGTTCTTACTTACTTTTCTGAATGGTTTAGGTAATAAGGAAGGTATTACCTCGAATTATATCTATGGGTTGTTATGGCCAGAAAAAGAATTGAGTAGTGCCAAAAATCTGAAGGGCGTTACAATAAACCGATTAAGAAAAATACTGGATGATCTAGAAGGTATTGAATTGGTGTATACTAATAGTCGCTATTCTATCCAATTGTCGGAGACTTTCTATTGCGATTATCAACAATATCTTGAACAAATGAATAAAATCCGGCAAAGTGATGCATCTCAGGAAGTCAGCCAATCACTGATCGGAATTTTGTCGCGAGGGAAATTTTTAAAGTCTATTGACGACTCTATGTTTGATTCCTTTAAGAGCGAACAAGAATATGAATTGCATGAGATGTTGACGATTGAGTTGAATAATCTATATATGAAAGCTGCGTATGAGCAGGTTGCTCAATTGGCTGAAATCTGGCTGAGAGTAGATTCTTTGAATGATACAGCTTTGTGGTACATGCTGAATGCCTGCCATAAGCTGAAGAAGGAAGATCAGGCTATGAAGAAATATTATCTGTATATTGCAGAATATAATAAAAGTATGGGTAATAACTATTCCTATTCTTACTCTGATATCATACACAATGACTTAAGGACAAGTTTTCAATAATCAGAAAAAAAGGACTGTTTCCAATTTATAAGTCTCTATATTTAGAGGTAATCTTTTTATGTCTGTAACTTTATGCCATAGAGCATAGATTTTCTTAAATTAATCGGGTAATTAATAAAATACCTCTCAAAATTAACCCTCGATTAACCCCAATGTAACCGCTATTGTAATCTATCAGCATCTATTTTTTGCACTCGAACGCTAACGAAAGCAGAAGTAGATTCATAACTTCTATTATTAATCTTAAAAAACACATGTATGAGTAAAAGAACCTTTGTCTCTTTAGCCTTTTGTCTTGCAGGAATATTTGCACTGTATGGACAAGAAGAAAATCAGAACAATTATGGTGTCGATGAAGCCAATACTAAATTCAGTCTTCAAAGTGGAGTTTTAGGTGGAGAAACCAACTATACTTATCTTTCATTAAAAGATCATGAAGACGTAAGCGGAGTGCCCTTGGGTGGTATTGGAGTAGGCAATATAAATTTCGCCCAAGTGGCAAATTCACCAGGATAGGAATGAATAATATTCATACTCCTATTAAACGTTCGGAGCATTCATTCTTCTCTTTATGGACACGGAAGGGAAATGAAAAAGAAGCTGTTCGTCTGGTTAGGGATAATCATGTTTTGTATGGAATGAAAGGAGTAGAACATACTCAATATAAAGGATTATTTCCTACAGCAGAATTAAGTTATGCGGATAATAATTTGAAAGTAACCCCTGTAATTCGTGCCTATTCAGGATTGGTGCCGCACAATGTGAAAGATTCCTCTTTGCCGGTAGTATGGTTTGAGGTTGATCTCATAGCTCAGGAGGACATGGAAGCTGCATTAGCGTTTTCCTGGGAAGATTTTATCGGATTGTTTAATGACCCGAAGAGCTTGGAAGGTTTTGACAATGGCCAGCTATTGAGTGAAGGTAGAGCTAATATAAATAATGGAGAAAACTGGCCGTTGCGTGAGAAGGCTAAAACCTATGTAGAACCTTATCAGATGGGAAGCCTGAAAGGGTTGATACAATATGCTGCAGATAGCTTGCAACCTCGCAAATTGACTTTTCAGAACTATGTGAATCAAGTGGTGATTGCAGTGGAAGAAGAAAAGAATGTATCTTATCTTCCAGCTTATCGTTCGAATTCTGAAGCATGGGAGCAGTTTAGAAATAATGGAGAATTCACTTCTTCACTAACCAAAAATGTACTGACGGAGCAATCTCAAACTTCTTCTGCTTCTGTACTGGCTGTTAAGACACAGTTGAAAGCAGGTCAAAAGAAAAACAATTCGTTTTATGCTGGCATGGTATGCTCCTGAACTGCAGATTGATGCGGCAGCCCTTCCTATCGGTAGTTACTGGCCTTGTGGGGCTGACTACAATAAATACTATCATAATTATTTTAATAATATGAATTCTATGGTGAGCTATGCTGTATCCAATAGGGCAAGAATTGCCCGACAGACTACGGAGTGGCAAATCCCGGTTCTTGAGAGTAGCCTTCCTGACTGGTATAAGTTTAAGATTAATAATAGTGGATATGTCATTTACACCAATATGGTGCTTACTAAAGGAGGTGATGTTATGGTTAATGAAGGAGCCATGGGCGGCTTTGCCGGAACAATGGATCAGCGTTTGAGTTCACATCCTTTTTACCAGAAATTTTTCACTCAACTGGATCGTTCGGAGATGGATATTTTTGCAGATGCAATGGATCCGGAAGGTTATATACTTCATTTCATCGGACATTACTATGTAGGTATGGGTACCGTAGGTGGCCGTGTACCAACGGAAAAGGGTTGGATGTTGGATAATGCTTCCGGCTGGATCATACAACTTGTTAAAGACTATGAGCAGACTGGTGATACAGAGTACTTGAAAGCACATCTTACGGGACTTAAAAGAGCCATGAAATTCTTATATAGTCGTATGCCTCAAGGCAGTACAATTCCTGTAGGCCCTACTACGTATGATGATTTTACTCATCCTCCTTTGTATTCTTACTATGCAGGTGTATGGTTGACTACACTCAAGGCTTACGAAGCTATAGGAAAAGCTATTGGAGATGAAAGCATCGTGAAACAGGCGCAACAACAGTTTGCTACCTCTCAGAAAGAGGCTCTTGAGAAGTTGTGGAATGGACGTTTCTTTGCCTACGGCTGTGAACCGGATGGTTCCAAAAGACTGGATAATGTATTGTTTACGGGGCAGTTGGCAGGCCAGTTCCTGAGCCGTTACTGCGGATGGGGAGACGTATATCCTATGGATATAGTGAAGGCATCTATGATATCTCAATGCAAGATTTCTCTTTCCAAGTCTCCTGATTATTACGCTAATAAAGTGTGGGATATCAATCTGAACCGAGGTATTGATAATAGGGGATCACAATGCTGGCCCTTCTATCTGGAAAGCTATACTGCTTTAGCCGGTATGCAGGCGGGATTTTATGAAGATGCCATGGATATTATGAAGCACATCCAATTAGTACATCTGCGTAAAGGCTGGACATGGACTCAAAACTTGTGGAATCCCAGTGACATTACTTATATGACAGCTCCGGTAACTTGGTTCTCTACAGATGTATTGGCTGGTGCTGGCGTTAACATTCCCCGAAAAGAATTGCGTCTGGCTCCTGTAGTGGCCGATGATAAAGTAATCAGCATCCCTCTGTTTTATCCTAACTTTTGGGGAGTAGTAACTGCTGATCCTCAGAAGAAATCTATCACTTTCAAAATAACGAAGAAATATGGTAAAGAGCGGATCAGTTTCAATAAAGTGATATCGGAACCTGCAGGACTTTCCACTTCCGAAAAGAGAGAAATCGAAATTAAAGAGTTTGTGGTGGAAGAGGGAAAAACGTTGGATCTGAGTCCGTACTGGGATCGTATTATTGACAATCGTCTGGAAGCCCCGGTACTTCAGGAGGCAGATAAACATGACTTTCGTTACGTAACAATAAAATAAGAATGTTAACCCCTAAAAGAAAATGCCTATGTTAAAAGAAAAGATTAAATGACCCAAAGAATGTATCCACTGAGAAAAGTTGGGAACGTAACATTTAGAAATCTTTTATGTAATTGTAAAGTTAAAAATCTTTTTTTATATGATAAAACACATGAATCATTTAGCACGCACCTTGTTGGGATGCATCATGTTACTCTGTACCACAATGGTATATGCGCAACATGCACAGTTTAAAGGACAGGTGATAGACCAGGAAGGGAATCCGCTGGTTGGTGCGACCGTTGTAGTGAAAGGAGCCAATAATAAAAATGCCGTGGCAGATATGTCGGGTGAATTTGTGCTACAAAATCTTGAGAAGAACGCTGTTCTTCAGATATCTTATATTGGCTTTCAGACTCAGGAAGTCAAAGTAGGAGCCGAAAACTCAGTAAGAGTGGTGTTAAAGGAAGATGAAGCCGTTTTAGGCGAAGTTGTAGTTGTGGGATATGGCACTCAGAAGAAACAGACACTGACTGGGGCTATTTCTACTCTTAGTGGTGACAAAGTGCTGACGACCAAAAGCACGAGTGTGGCTCAGAGCTTGCAGGGAAAGATTGCCGGTGTACAGATCCGTCAGCAGGACGGTCAACCAGGTTCGTTCAGCTCTATGGTACAAATTCGTGGCTTTGGTAGTCCGCTGTATGTAATCGATGGCGTTGTCCGCGATAGTGGCGACGGTGGTTCTGAATTTCAGCGCTTGAATCCGGAAGATATTGAAAATATTTCTGTTCTCAAAGATGGTGCTGCGGCAATCTATGGTATGAATGCCGCCAATGGAGTTGTGATTATTACCACCAAAAAAAAAAGGAAGAAAAGGTAAAGCCCGTTTTAATTACAACGGTTCATTCACAGCTATTTTCCCCACTTCCATGATGAAGGTTATGAATGCTGCCCAATATGCGGAGATTTCCAATGAATTGTCAATGCATGCGGGTACCGGCCCTACTACCACTCCTGAAGAACTTGCCAAATGGCAGGCCGGTGGTCCCGGCTATGAAAGTACCGACTGGTTGGATGCTGTATTCAAAAAAGTGCAGGTAGCCAGCAACATACTCTTTCTGTTGAAGGTGGTAGTGATAAGATGACATATTATGCCAGTTTCGGTTATGCGCACGATGGTGACTTGACACGAGGAGGCGATTTCAATTACGAAAGATATACTATGCGTAGTAATTTTACAGCCCAGTTGTCTAAGTATCTCAAAGCGGAAGTTAATGTTTCCGGAAGATATGACGTGACGAATGCTCCTATCCAGGGAGTCTTTGACTTACTGTTCAAATCTACATTGATGAGACCGACATCCGGAGTGTATGCCAATAACAATTCCGAATACTACAATGCAGCTTATCCTTTCCTGGACAATCCAGTGGCAGCAATGAATGGTGATCTCACCGGTATGAATACCAGCAGAGGACGTAGTTTACAGTCAACTGCCACATTGACCTATGATGTTCCTTGGGTAAAGGGATTGAAAGCTAAATTAATGACTTCATATGATGCCAGTGATAACCGTACCTCGCATGAGAGAAAACTCTACCAGTTGTACAGTTATAATTCGCAGAATGAATCGTATGATGTATCAAAGACAATTAATGACCCGAGCAGTTCGTATGTGAATATGAATAATGGTAATAATCTTAATATTCAGGCACAATTGTCTTATAGTACTACTATTGCGCGCGACCATAACATTTCTTTGATGGCTATGTACGAAATGAATCATGGCTGGAATGATAATGTTTCTGCTACCCGCGAGTATGAGATTTATTCTAAACCTATTCTTGACTTAGGTTCTCAAACGAATATCCAGAATTCTGGGGGCTATGGAGAGACGGCAAACATCTCTTATCTGGGGCGTCTAAATTATGACTACCAAGGCAAATATCTGTTGGAAGGTGCTTTCCGTTATAATGGTTCTTATCGTTATGCTCCGGGGAGTCGTTGGGGATTTTTCCCGGTTGTCAGTGCAGGCTGGAGAATGTCCGAGGAATCCTTTATTAAGGATAATATATCGTTTGTCAGTAACTTGAAGTTAAGAGCCAGCTATGGAGAGACTGGTATTGATGCCGGTAATGAATTCCAGTTCATAGAAGGCTTTACAATGGGATCAAAGGGGTACGAGTTCGTTGACGGTACACAAACCAATGGAGTACTGACTCCGGCACTTATTAATAAGAACCTGACCTGGATTACGACACGTACTTATGATCTGGGTGTGGATATAACTTTGTGGGACGGCTTGTTGGACTTCACATTTGATGTCTATCGTCGTGACAGAGATGGGCTGCTGGCTACCAGAGGCAGCCAACTGACCAATACATTCGGAGCTTCCCTACCGGAAGAGAATCTGAATGCCGACCGTACCGAAGGTATTGAGTTTACCTTGGGGCACCGGAACAGAATCGGTCAGGTTTCATACGGTGTACAAGGAAACTTCAACTTTGCCCGCAGTAAGATGACCCGCCAGATACATGGTGAATACGAAAGTAGTTGGGATGTTTGGAAATCCGCTACCGAAGGACGTTGGAGTGGTATCGGCTGGGGATATACAACAGCTGGGCAATTCCAGAACTATGATCAGATTTATAATGCACCTGTGCAAAGCGGTGATAGAGGTAATACCATGATTCTTCCGGGAGACTATTACCTGCAAGATGTAAATGGTGATGGATACATTGATGGCAATGACATGAAGCCTAAATATTATGGATTGAATATGCCGGCTCTGAATTATGGCGTCACTCTGACAGCTGAATGGAAATGGTTCGATTTCATGGCTCTATTCCAAGGAGCAGCCTGTTATTCTATCCAGATCCCCGACAACCTGCGCAATTATGCACCTTGGGAAGGTAATTCATCTGCTTATCTGTATGACAGATGGCATCGTGAAGATCCGTTTGATGCAAACAGCAACTGGATTCCGGGAAGATTCCCGGCAGCCCGCGTGGCCAACTACAATCCGATGGGAAACAATGCACAGGGAGACAGACCGCAATACGGTGGATGGAAGCTATCTTCGTTTGAAAAGTCTTGAAGTCGGCTATACGTTACCTCAACGTTGGGCCAGTCATGTAGGCTTGCAAAACCTGCGTGTTTATGTAAATGCTTATAATATCTTCACATTCTGTGACTCTTATTTGAAGAAGGATTTGAAACTGGATCCGGAGAAAACAGCCGGTCAGGATAATCGTATGATGAATTATCCGTTATCGTCTTCTATCAACTTCGGTGTAAATGTTAGCTTCTAATATAAAAAACGTTAGATATGAAAAATATAAAATATTATTTGGTTATCGGTCTATCAGCTGTGTTTACGGCATGTACGGACTTGCTGGACATTGAGCCTAATAACAAGATCACTCCCAATGAGCTGTTTAATAACCCTAATGGGGCAAAAGCTTTTATGGCAACTATTTATCGCGATTTGCCTATTGAAGATTACATGTTTATGCCGGGTACCAGCGGAGAAGGAGGTTTCAATAATCCGACAGGGAATATCGGTTTATTATGGTATGCCAATATCTGTGAGGAAGCTGTACAAAGTCAGTGGGGGAGCAGTCACCGGGATACGTTATTCGTGCGGATTATTTTAATCATGGCTATGAAACGCTTCGTAATATTAATTTGCTGAAAAGCATCATCCCTACACTGGATATTCGTGACAGTGAAAAGAAAGAACTGGAAGGAGAGGCTGCTTTCATGACTGCTTATGTATATTTCTACCTGGCAGAAAAATTTGGTGGAGTACCGCTGATCAAGGAATTGCAGGAGTATGATCCGGCCAATCCGGGAGCTTTGGTGGTTCCACGTAGCACAGAGTATGATACATGGGATTATGTAATGCAGCAATGTGATCTTGCAGCCGCACAACTTCCTAAAGAACGTTCGGACAGACGGGCAACCAGATGGGCGGCATTGGCTTTAAAATCTCGTGCCGCTTTGTATGCTGCTTCTATTGCCAAATTCGGAGAACTGGCGCCGATGGAAGGAGAGGCTGTGACAAAAGGCTTGGCCGGAATGAAACCTGAAAATGCGGCCTATTTTTATCAACATTGTATTGATGCTTCCTGACTATTATGACAGAATCGAACCATAAACTGTATAAACCGAATCCTGCCAGTCCAAAGGAAGCGGAGGAGAACTATCGTAGTATCTTTGTTAATCCGAACCAAACAGACGGAGAGGCTATTTTTATTAAAGGTATTGTAAAAAGAAGGATCTGAGTTTGCCAGCAGTTTAAATTACTTTATTGAGCCTTACCAGACACAGGGACAGGGTAAAATGTCTCCAGCTCTTAATTTGGTAGATGCTTATGAAGATTATAAGGACCTGCCGGGTATCCGTTCGGATGCAAAGGTCAAGACTCGTGTCAATGACAATTATTCCAATGCAGGTTTTGATACTGGTTATACTGATTATATCAAAGTAAATAAGGATACCCCTTATGATTTGTTTAATGGCATCGCTTATGGAGATGAGAAAAAAGCGAAGGATGCTCGTCTGTGGGCTTCCATCATACTTCCTGGTACCGAATGGAAAGGGACTAAGATTGTGATGCAAGGCGGTGTGATTCAACCGGATGGAACAGAACTGTATCGTGTTCCGACTACAGTGACCGGAAAAGACGGTAAGACTTACTATTCTTTAGGAGGTGAAAAGCATCAGGTGTCCGGTTTCTGGCCAGGAGACGGAACTCATTCCATGTCTGGTTTCCTCATGAGAAAGATGATCAGTGAAAGTATGCCGGCGCAATATCATAAGACGACGTTGGATTATATCGTATTCCGCTATGCGGAAGTGTTGCTGAATTATGCTGAAGCAGTCTGCGAAAGCGGGTTGGGGGATAAGACTATTGCAGCAAAAGCGTTGAATGATATTCGTAAGAGGGCCGCACATACTAATGAAATAGAATTAACAAGAGAGAATGTGAGAAACGAACGTTTTGTGGAACTCGCTTTTGAGAATATCCGTATCTGGGATTTGCGTCGTTGGAGAGTGCTGCATACGTTGATGAATAATTTCTCTCATGACATTCTGGTGCCTATGCTTGATTTGCGTGATACGAATCCTTCCCTGATATTTGTGCGTAAAACCACTATGGGAGCAAGCCTGAATGGTCCCAATAGCTATTCAATCTCCGAATACTATGAAGATGTACCACGCAATGCCATTAACCAAATGATTCAGAATCCTTAACTTTTAAATTAGTACAGAATATGAGAAAGATTAAATATATAATAGCCGGAATCAGTGCAGCGGTTTTCATGGTAAGCTGCGAGCTGGATAATTTTGATGGTCCGGATGCACAAGTATATGGTGCGGTAATTGATGCCGAAACAGAAGAGTTGATCCAGCAGGAAATTGGTACCAGTGGTGATGCAGCTTGTGTGCAGGTTATAGAGTATGGATATGCTATCCGCAAGGTGCAGCAATGGAAGCTCATGCTGAATGGGGAATACAGAAACAATCTTGTTTTCTCCGGTACTTATGATGTCATTATGAATAATGGCAACTTTGTGAAGCTGGATACGATTAAAGGATATCGTTTCGACAAAGGAGAAAATAGGCTTGATTTCAGGGTGATTCCGAATATCCGTATCAAAGAGCCCATTGTGAAGAAAGAGAATAACGCTATTGTTGCCACCTTTAAATTACAGTATGGTCACAGAACAGGTAAAGCCGAAAAGGTGGCCCTATTTGCTCAATCGGATCAGAATCCGTCCAACTCTTTCAATCTGGCACATGTAACGGCTAATATTGAAGGCGATGATATCAATTTTGAGAATAATAGCCGGAATGCGAATAAAGTCTTTACATTGACATTGGACTTGAACTCTGACGAAGGTAAGAAGTTGAAAGCCGGACAGAAGTACTTCTTCCGTATCGGTGCACTGCCCAAAGATCTGGGTGAAGGTATACAGGCTAAGTATAATTATTCTCCGGTTTTTGAGATACAGTTATAGTTAGTAGGTAGGATAACAGTTTTCAATAGGTATTTTTTAAGTTGAATCATGAAGTTTATTATTGGTTTCCTGTTGCTTTTTGCTGGGCTGAAAGCGATTGGCAGTGTTCTTATCGTTTCTCTGAAAGTCCATCGATATCTGAATCTGTGGCAGATGAGGGAAAATATCACATGCCCGGAATGAAGGCTAAGCCGAAGAAGTACTGGAGTTGTGTGGGTGTAATCCCTGTGGATAGCCGTAATAGTGTAGACGAGACAGATAAAATGCGCGGATTGCAATACCATCTCTTGTGTCAGTCCTTGGCGGGATTGACGAATCGTGCGGTAGAAAAAGGCAAGAGTGAAATAGCAGTCTGGTTGTGCGACCACGGTGGAAAGACTTCTTATAAACTTTCCAGACAGGCTTTGGAAGATATGGGGATACATGAACAAGGCATGCAGAATGGGCTTGAACTGGCATGCAATGAATACTCCTCTGTGGATGGTGTAAAAGTCCAGTTAAAAGGAATGTTCGATGGATATGTATTGACCGATGTGAAGAATAATCCGGAAAGTGGTGTAGTGGCATCTGTCGCTTCTCATGTTTACAATTCCATTATTGTGGATATTCGTGATAAGGAGTATTTTGAGAAAGCGGGGTATAAGATGAAATATGATGCCACCCGAAAGACTACAGTGGATGCTTGGCGTGAATTCAGAAATAAATGCAGTAAAAAGGGCACTGGTCATAATGCCGGTGCAAACCGGAGAATTGCGCGAATTTGCCATCAAGAACAATCTGTTTGTATTGAACCTGAACAAGGAACTGGGAGACGCTGGGGCCGGACAAAACATTTCATTACTCGAAGAAGTGCTTGCCTGGCTGGAACCCAATGCTCCGGTATACGGTTGGGAGCAAGGAGTAAGTGAAGATCAATTTGTAGCCCGTGTATCCAAAAGCGGACATCCGATGATCCCCTGCGACTGGAGCTATAATCATTCGTTACTGTCCCTGCTTTATGAAAAAGGCCGGGAACAGGTATTGCCCCGGATTTTCGATCCCCGGTCTATCGATTTCAAGAAAAAGAAAAACTTTGTTTCGATTTTTTTTTCCTTTCCGATGGTGATAACATTCAGTGGATGATGCAGGATTTTGCTTCCCGGTATTATGATGTTCCGGAGGCAGAAGATGTGAAGATGACTTTTGGATTGCCGGTTGCTACGTTGGCGATGATGGCTCCTGTACAGTTCAACAATCTGATGGGCTTGCAGAAACAGAATTGCTCGCTTATGGAAATGCTGGGCGGAGGCTATTATTATGTAGATACGTACAGTCAGGATCATAACCGGAAAACCAATCTGAGAGTGGCAGCAAAACGCTTGGCGGTTTCTATGCGTCAATATCAGATCAAGTTATTGGGAATAATGGCTATGGATGTGAAGTCGGAAGCGGCCAAAGAAGCCTATCAAGTTTATGTGGACGCTAATGACCAGTTAGAAGGCATCGTTGTTTTGCAATATTCTCCGTATGCCGGAGGTGAGGGAGAAGTCTTCTGGGTGACTAATAAGGCAGGATATGATATTCCGGTTATTACGGTGAAATATTCTCTCTGGGACAGAATACATGAACGTGAAGGTTCTCCCGACTTTATAGCTTCGAAGCTGAAAGAGGAAGCACAGGAAGAAAGTTTCTCAGTGGTATGTGTGCACGCTTGGAGTCGTTTTGAAGGCGATACTTATGGAGCCTCGGCTGCCAAACGGTGTGCCGAACGATTGGACGACCGTTTTGAGGCAATTAATATGCAGGAATTGGTTTGGCGTTTACGCATGAGTCGACGTCCTGAACAAACTCTGGATTATTTGAATAAAATCTATTAATGCTTATGAAGAAATTGATTTGCTTTTTTTCAACCTTTGCCTTCTGCTCGTTTCGTGCGGACATAAGTCTCAGGTGTCTTTAGTATCTTTGGTGAATCCACTGATGGGGACTGAGTCGACTTTCGAGTTCTCACATGGCAATACTTATCCGGCAGTGGCTGTACCCTGGGGGATGAATTTCTGGAGTCCGCAGACAGGAGAAAATGGAAGTGGTTGGATGTACACATATAAGGATAGCTTGATAAGAGGCTTTCGCCAGACACACCAGCCCAGTCCGTGGATCAATGATTATGGAACATTTTCCATTATGCCCGTATGGGGTGAACTGACTATGGATAATCAAAAACGTGGAATGCGTTTTTCACATGAGAATGAGAAAGCGGCTCCCGATTGTTATCAGGTAAAGTTCGATAATGGAGTCAGTACAGCATTGTCTGCTACTTCACGTGGAGCTGTTTTTGAAATTACATATCCTTCGGAAGAAGGGCAGTATATTGTGGTGGATGCTTATCAACATGGTGGAAGTGTGGTATGGAACAAAGAAGAGAACTGCATCTATGGTATCACTCATTATAATAATGGTGGAGTGCCTGAAAATTTTGCTAATTACTTTATTATCGAATTTGATAAACCCGTTGTCGAGTCCGGCACCGATGAAAATTCTTGTGCGTACGTTAAGTTTCAGCTGGAAGCTGGCGAAAAAATGACTGTCCGTACAGCTTCCTCTTTTATTAGCCACGATCAGGCACGTCTGAATTTCAACCGTGAAGTGGCTGGACGCTCACTGGCAGAAGTCTCAGCAGAAGCGAAAAAATATGGAATGATCAACTGGGACGTATCCAGGTGGAAGGCGGGACACATGAGCAGCAGAAAACATTCTATTCATGCTTATACCGTACCCTTTTATTTCCGCGTGAGTTCTATGAATTTGATTCGGATAACAAGCCTGTTTATTACAGTCCTTACGATGGACAATTGCATGGCGGATATATGTATACTGATAACGGATTCTGGGATACTTTCCGTGCGGTACATCCATTGTTTACTTTGGCATATCCCGAGGTCAGCGGACGAATCATGCAGTCCTTAGTGAATGCATACGATGAAAGTGGATTTATGCCAGAGTGGGCCAGTCCCGGACATCGTGGATGTATGATCGGAAACAATTCAATTTCTTTGCTTACCGATGCCTGGATGAAAGGGATACGGACATTTGATAAAGACAAAGCTTTGGAAGCCATGTTACATCAGACGCAGGCGCGCGGAGAGATAGCGTCGGTAGGACGCGACGGATATGAGGAATACGACCGTTTAGGTTATGTGCCTTATCCTGAAGTGCCCGAGGCGACTGCCAAAAACTCTGGAATATGCTTATGCTGACTGGTGTCTGGCACGTTTTGCAGAAGCTACGGGAAACCAGGAAATTGCGAAAGCCTATTATAAAAAGGCACAGAACTATCGCAATTTGTTTTATCCCGAAAAAGGTTTCATGTGGGCAAGGGATGCCAATGGCAAGTGGCGTGATAACTTTGACGCCACCGAGTGGGGAGGACCTTTCACTGAAGGCTGTTCCTGGCATTGGACTTGGAGTGTATTCCATGATCCGGAAGGTTTGTCTACGCTTCTGGGTGGTCATGAACAAATGGCAGAACGACTTGATTCCATGTTTACGGCTCCTAACACCTTTAATTATGGTACTTATGGTTTTGTTATTCATGAGATAGCAGAGATGGTGGCACTCAATATGGGGCAGTATGCCCATGGAAATCAACCCGTGCAACATGCTATCTACTTGTATAATTATGTAGGTCAACCTTGGAAAGCACAATACCATACACGCAATGTGCTGAACAAACTGTATAACTCCGGTCCGCAAGGTTATTGCGGAGATGAAGATAACGGTCAGACCTCAGCGTGGTATGTATTTACTGCATTGGGATTTTATCCTGTATGCCCCGGTGCTTCCGAATATGTACTGGGAAGTCCGTTGTTCAATAAGGCAACTCTTTCCTTGCCCGGAGGAAAACAGTTTGTAATTCATGCAGAAAACGCGTCGGAGGATAATTGCTATATTCGTTCGGCAACTCTGAATGGGAAGAATTTCTCCCATAATTTCCTGAAACATGAAGAACTAATGCAAGGCGGTGAACTTAAACTAATCATGGATTGTGTTCCTGATAAAGAAAGAGGAGTAAAGCCTGAAGACGCTCCGTATTCCTATAATAAATAAACTTATTGGTGGAATTAATTTCTCTTTTCGGGCATGAACAACGGAATGATTCATTTACTATGCTAAACCAAGGGTACTTCCCATCAGGACTGAGGGTATTTCCCACTACGACTGAAGGTGCTTCCCACTACGACTGAAGGTACCTCCCACTAGGACTGAACTCGTGTTTCACAACGACTGATCATGATGGAACACCAAGTGTGTTGTTACACAGATGATTATGGGGTATATGAACTTTTATTTGCTCTTCTCTTTTCGGTTATGAGTTAAATGATAAATAATCTTTTAGACGCGGATGACACGGATAACGCGGATCTTTTTTTATCCACTTTTATAGCGCAGCCTTTTAAATCCGCGTTATCCGTGTCATCCGCGTCTAAAAAATAATATACCGAATGGCGCTAATCACTTATTACCAAACACTAATCACTTTTATTCCTTTCTATTTCGAAAGGAAATAAAGGGATTTTGAGGCTATACGGTTTAAAAAAGTGAACTGTTATAAGCTTTTTATGCAGACATAGTGTGGTTAAACAAGAAAAACCGTATATTTGCACGCAATAAATTTTAAACGCATAGCCCTATGTCATTTATTGCTGATAAGATTGTAATGGACGGATTGACTTACGATGACGTTCTGTTAATCCCTGCTTACTCTGAGGTACTTCCTAAAACTGTCGAACTCTCGACAAAGTTTTCTAAAAACATTGAGTTGAAAATTCCGTTTGTAACGGCCGCTATGGATACGGTTACCGAAGCGAAAATGGCAATTGCCATTGCACGTGAAGGTGGTATCGGTGTTATCCATAAGAATATGTCTATCGAAGAACAGGCACGTCAGGTAGCCATCGTGAAGCGTGCCGAAAACGGTATGATTTATGATCCTGTAACCATTAAGAGAGGGTCTACTGTAGGCGATGCATTGGCATTGATGGCGGAATACAGAATTGGTGGTATACCGGTAGTGGATGATGAGAGATATCTGGTGGGAATTGTAACAAACCGTGACCTTCGTTTCGTAAGAGATATGAATAAGCATATCGACGAAGTGATGACAAAAGAAAATATTATCACTACTAATCCGACTACTGATATGGAAGCTGTTTCTCAAATCTTGCAGGAACACAGAATTGAGAAGTTGCCGGTTGTAGATAAGGAAGGTAAGCTGGTAGGCCTCATTACTTATAAAGATATAACGAAAGCTAAGGATAAACCGATGGCTTGCAAAGACTCGAAAGGTCGTTTGCGTGTAGCAGCCGGTGTAGGTGTAACGGCTGATACCCTCGACCGTATGCAGGCTTTGGTGGATGCCGGTGCTGATGCGATTGTTATCGACACGGCTCACGGACATTCTATCTATGTAATAGAAAAATTGAAGGAAGCTAAGAAACGCTTTCCGAACATTGATATTGTGGTAGGTAACATTGCTACCGGAGAAGCTGCTAAAGCATTGGTGGAAGCCGGTGCTGATGGAGTGAAAGTTGGTATCGGACCAGGTTCTATCTGTACCACTCGCGTTGTGGCAGGTGTGGGAGTTCCTCAGTTGTCTGCTGTATATGATGTGGCTAAGGCGTTGAAGGGCACAGGTGTTCCTTTGATTGCTGACGGTGGTTTGCGCTACTCGGGTGATGTTGTGAAAGCTTTGGCTGCCGGAGGATATAGCGTAATGATCGGTTCACTGGTTGCCGGAACGGAAGAGTCTCCCGGTGATACAATTATCTTCAACGGACGTAAGTTCAAATCTTATCGCGGTATGGGCTCGCTGGAAGCAATGGAGAATGGTTCAAAAGACCGTTATTTCCAGAGTGGTACCAATGACGTTAAGAAATTGGTGCCGGAAGGTATCGCTGCCCGTGTACCTTATAAGGGAACTTTATACGAAGTGATCTTCCAGTTGGTAGGCGGTTTGCGTGCCGGTATGGGGTATTGCGGTGCAGGTAGCATAGAGCAGTTGCACGATGCCAAGTTCACCCGCATCACTAATGCAGGCGTACTTGAAAGCCACCCGCACGATGTGGCAATTACAAGCGAGGCTCGAATTACAGTCGTCCCGAATAAAATATAGGCAATTTATATAGAAATACCCGGGGAGTAACAAATACTTTTCCGGGTATTTTTCGTTTAAAGAAAAGGCATCATCTGTTTGGTGTTGAGGCAATATAAAAGATGTTTCCCCGTTATTACATTGTTCTTTTCTAAGATAATAGTTATGATAAGAAGTGGATTGACAATAATTCTCCTTTGCCTGGGATTGGCAGTTTTTGCTCAGCAAGATCCGGTGCTGATGCGTATTAACGGGAAAGAAATTCTCCGTTCGGAGTTCGAATATATCTATAATAAGAATAATGCCCTTGCTGGTATCGAACAGAAAACATTGAGTGAATATGTTGATTTGTTTGTGAATTTTAAGCTGAAAGTCGCTGCAGCCGAAGCTGCCGGATTGGATACTACCCGGGCTTTTCGTGAAGAACTGGAGGGATACCGTCGCCAGTTGGCAAAAAGCTTATTTGACGGATGAGTCTGTATCAGAGCTTGCAGCCCGTCAGGTATATGATAAAATGAAAGCTAACAATCGTGCCGGACAGATACGGGTAAGTCATATCTTTAAATCTCTTCCCCAAACAGTAACCAGTCATGTGCTGCGTTCTGCGGAAGCTCGGATGGATTCTCTTTATGCCGCATTGCAGAATGGGCAGGCGGACTTTGATGAGTGTGTACGTAATTTCTCCGATGAAAAAAATCTTTTTGGGTAAGTTGGTTACAGATGCCTGTCGAGTTTGAAGATGTTGCATTTGCATTAAAACAAGGAGAGATATCCCGACCTTTTTTTACACCGCAAGGCATTCATATTGTCAAGGCGATTGAACGGAAAGAAATCCTGCCCTTTGAAAAAGTGAAGGATGAAATCATGCGTCGCCAGAGCCGTCGTTACGGAATGGACAGAGGGACGGAGGCTCTGGTGGAAAAGCTGAAAAAGGAATATCAATATACGGAAGATAAGACTGGAGTGGATGAACTGCTGTCAAAAGGGCAGACAGATAAGAGACTGTTTACACTTGACGGCAGGGAATATACAGGAAAGATGTTTGCCGGTTTTGCAGCTTCCCACCCTCAGGGTGTGCAACGCCAGCTGAAAGGATTTATCATGAAGTCCGTACTGGATTATGAGTATAGTCGTCTGGAAGATAAATATCCGGAATTCCGTATGCTCATGCAAGAGTATCGGAATGGAATGTTACTGTTTGAAATCAGTAACCGGGAGATTTGGGAACGTGTACCTTCAGATGAGGTCGGACTGGCGGCCTATTTTGAAAGGCATCATTCGGATTATCATTGGAAAGTCCCCGTTATAAAGGAATTGTGTTACATACTACAACGAAAAAGCTTGGAAAGCAAGTCCGTAAATTCCTGAAATCTCTGCCGGAGGAGGAGTGGCAGGATGCCATCCGGCTGACGTTTAATGCAAAGACGCGGCAAGTGCAGGCAGAACAAGGCTTATTTGCTCCCGGAGATAATGCTTATGTAGATGAAGAAATCTTCAAAAAGGGGAAAACTGAACCTATGACGTCATTTCCTTTTACCGCTTTTCTGGGTGAAAAGGTGAAGGGTCCGGAGACTTATCAAGAGGTGCGTGGACTGCTTGTAGGCGATTATCAGAACTATTTGGAGGAGCGTTGGATTGCACAATTACGGAGCACCGCTAAGGTTGAAATAAACCAAGAGGTTTTAAAAACCGTTAATAAGCACTGATGCAACCGATTAAACCGTTATCTTCGTACCTTGAAATAAAGTAAATATCAATCGGTAATGCGAATATTTTTCCTGGGACTCCTCTCCATCCTTTTTTGTGTGTGGCCTGTAGCGAGCAACACGACCATAAAGGGAAGACACCACTGGTGGAATTGGACGGCAATTTCCTTTACCGGGAAGACCTGCAATCTGCGCTTCCGGCGAGATTGTCGAAAGATGATAGTTTACTGTTCGCAGAACATTACATCCGCAATTGGGTGGAAGATGTCTTATTATATGAGAAAGCGCAGAGTAATATTCCCGATAACGGGGAGATTGAGAAACTTGTGGAGAATTATCGCAAGGCGCTGATTATGCACACCTATCAGCAGGCATTGATTCACCAAAGACTCTCGAATGAAATTTCAGAGGGAGAGTTGGCGGACTATTATGAAAAGAATAAAGAGCTTTTCAGGTTGGAACGGCCGCTGATGCAGGGGTTGTTCATCAAAGTCCCCCTCACCGCACCACAACTAAACAATGTACGTCGTTGGTATAAAGCAGCTACGCAAGATGCAGTAGAACATCTGGAAAAGTATAGCTTGCAGAATGCCGTGAAGTACGAGTACTTTTATGATAAATGGGTACCGATGGCAGATGTGCTTGATCTGATACCGTTGAAAGTACCCGAAGTAGAAGATTATGTGAATAAGAACCGTCATATCGAATTGAAAGATACGGCGTTTTATTATTTCCTGAATGTGAGCGATTTTCGTTCGGTGGGCGAGCAGGAACCTTATGAGTTTGCTCGTCCTAAAGTGAAAGATATGATGCTGAACCTGAAGCAAGTGGAGTTTATGAGAAAAGTGAAAGATGACTTGTATCAGCAGGCAGTGAAGAAGAATGAGATTAAATATAATTAGTTTAGATACACAGAATGAAAAATTTTATGAACTTTAAGTTTGTAGTTTTATGTGCCTTGGCGCTGATGACCGGTTCTGCCGTTTATGGACAAGACAACGTGATTGACGAAGTAGTTTGGGTAGTGGGCGACGAGGCTATATTGAAGTCTGAAGTAGAAGAAGCTCGGATGAGTGCTCTGTACGAAGGGCGTAAATTTGACGGTGATCCCTACTGTGTGATTCCTGAAGAAATAGCAGTACAAAAGCTGTTTTTGCATCAGGCTGCTCTCGATAGTATCGAAGTTTCTGAAAGTGAGGTAATCCAACGTGTGGACCAGATGACGAATATGTATATCGCCAATATCGGTTCGCGTGAAAAGATGGAGGAATACTTCAATAAGACATCCAGTCAGATTCGCGAAGCTTTGCGCGACAATGCCCGTGAAGGATTGAAAGTGCAGAGAATGCAGCAGAAACTGGTAGGAGAGATTAAAATCACTCCGGCAGAGGTGCGCCGTCACTTCAAGGATTTGCCGCAGGACAGTATTCCTTATATCCCTACTCAGGTAGAGGTGCAGATCATCACACAGCAACCGAAAATTCCTTTGGAGGAAATTGAAGATGTAAAAAGTCGTCTGCGCGAATATACGGATCGTGTGAATAAGGGAGAAAGCTTCTCTATGTTGGCACGTTTGTACTCCGACGACCGTGGTACGGCTATCAATGGTGGTGAAATGCCATTTACGGGACGCGGTTATCTGGATCCTGCATTTGCTAATGTGGCTTTCAACCTGCAAGACCCCAATAAGGTTTCCAAGATTGTAGAGTCTGAATATGGCTTCCACATTATCCAGTTGATGGAAAAACGTGGTGACCGTATCAAAGTACGCCATATCTTGTTGAAGCCCCACGTACCGGAAGAAGCGTTGATGGCAGGTACTGCCCGTTTGGACTCTATTGCCGATGATATCCGTAACGGTAAGTTTACTTTTGAAGAAGCAGCTTCCGTACTTTCACAGGATAAGGATACACGTAACAATCACGGTCTGTTACCTAACCCTAACACCAATACCTCTAAGTTTGAGATGCAGGAACTTCCGCCCGAGATTGCTAAAGTGGTGGATAAGATGAAAGTAGGAGAAATCTCCGAGGCATTCACTATGATTCCGCAGAAGACCGGTAAAGAAGAATGTGTAATCGTGAAACTGAAAAGCCGCATCAACGGACACAAAGCAACTATTTCGGAAGACTATCAGAACCTGAAGGAAATTGTATTGGAGAAACGTCGTGACGAGATGCTGGATAAATGGATTCGCGAAAAACAAAAGCATACGTACGTGCGTATCAACGAAAATTGGAAGAACTGTACATTTAAGTATCCGGGTTGGATTAAAGACTGATCCCGGGTGATACACTAACTTTTTGTATGCAGAAGAAAAATACAAGAAATAATTTTCTGAACAGGCATAGATTCCTTCTCACGGGCCTTCTATGCCTGTTTGGCATCTGTTTGCTGAGTGCCCAGGATAAGCAAAAACAGCCGGGAAAGAAGAAACCCGGGTTGATTTGCTTCACGCTGAGGAGGCGCAGGCGGATAAAATCCTGCTTCCGGATGTTCAGATTCTGATCCGGTCGGTAAAGCTGCGCCATGACAGTATGTATATGTACTGTGACAGTGCGTTGATTTACGAGAAGACAAATTCGGTGGAAGCTTTCGGTAACGTTCGTATGGAACAGGGGGATACGCTCTTTATTTATGGAGATTATCTGTATTATGACGGTATGTCGCAGTTGGCAATGCTTCGTGAGAATGTCCGCATGATTAACCGGAATACGGTATTGACAACGGATAGTTTAAACTACGACCGTCTGTATAATCTGGGTTATTACTTCGATGGCGGTACACTGACTGATGAAGAGAATGTGCTGACTTCCGAGTGGGGAGAATATAGTCCGGCCACGAAAATATCCGTATTCAACCATGATGTGAAGCTGGTTAATCCGAAATTCGTATTGACTTCGGATACCCTGAAATATAGTACCGATACGAAGATTGCTACGATTCTGGGCCCTTCGGATATTGTGAGTGATAAGAACCACATCTATTCCGAACGAGGTATTTATAACACTACTACAGAGCAGGCTGAACTGCTGGATCGTTCCGTGCTGACCAACGAAGGCAAGAAACTGACGGGTGACAGCATTTTCTATGATCGTGTTTTGGGATATGGCGAAGCATTTGACAATGTGCAGATGAATGATACCATTAACAGGAATATGCTCACGGGTAACTATTGTTTCTATAATGAGATCACGGAAGTGCACTTGCCACTCAACGTGCAGTTGCCATTGATTATTCGCAAGGTGACAGCTTGTTTATGCACGGTGATACGTTGCGGTTGATTACCTATCATATAAATACGGACTCCATGTTTCGTGAGATGAGGGTGTATCATAAAGTACGTGCTTATCGTACGGATGTTCAGGCAGTATGCGATTCTTTGGTGTATAATTCTAAAGACTCTTGCATGACTATGTATACTGATCCTATCTTATGGCATGGCTCACAACAGTTGTTGGGTGAGGAAATTAAAGTCTATATGAATGACAGTACCATAAACTGGGCGCACATCATCAATCAGGCTTTGGCTGTGGAGCAGAAAGACTCTGTTCACTACAACCAGGTGACGGGCAAAGAGATGAAAGGCTTTTTTGTCGGCGGAGATATGCGTCAGGTGGATGTGAATGGTAATGTGCTGGTTGTCTTCTATCCGATAGATGATAAAGACAGTACCATGATAGGATTGAACTATTCTGAGGGCAGTTTCCTGCGTATGTTGCTCAAAGAAAGGCGTATGGAGCAAGGAGCCTTTATAGGGAAAGCGAATGGTACGCTCTATCCGATGGATCAGATTCCAGCTGACAAATATAAGCTGCCGTCTTTTGTCTGGTTCGACTATATCCGACCGAGGAATAAGGAAGATATATTTGAGTGGAGAGGTAAAAGGGCTGGCGAACAATTGCAGAAATCAGATCGTAAGCCTATCGTTTCACCAAGGAATATGAATATAAAAAGAAATAAATAAGCGCTATGGGAATGTTCATCAATGAGAAAGCCTCGCGGCTTTAATCATCCATATATATATGTGGATGAGCGGAAAGAGAAGTTGGCGAAGATGGAAGAAAGCGCCAAACGTGAATTGGGAATGTTGCCTGAGAAGGAATTTTCACCGGAAGATATCCGGGGAAAGTTCGTAGAAGGCACTACCCACTTGAAACGACGTAAGGAAAGCGGGCGTAAACCGGTACACCTGGGGGTGATACTGGTGATTATTGCTTTGCTGATATACTTGTGGTATGCCATAAGCACCGGAATCATTTAATTTAATTACGAATTACAAATTACGAATTACAATGTAGCATCATGGACCTGTTGTTATTCGTTATTTGTAATTCATAATTCATAATTTGTAATTATCATGAGCGACATAATTCATCTGCTGCCCGATTCGGTTGCCAATCAGATTGCTGCCGGAGAGGTGATTCAGCGTCCGGCGTCCGTCATTAAGGAATTGGTAGAGAATGCGATTGATGCCGAAGCACAAGAAATACACGTATTGGTGACAGATGCAGGGAAAACCTGCATACAGGTGATTGACGATGGCAAAGGTATGTCCGAAACGGATGCGCGCCTTGCTTTCGAACGCCATGCCACGTCTAAGATAAGGCAGGCCGCCGATTTATTTGCCTTGCGCACGATGGGATTCCGTGGAGAGGCGTTGGCCTCTGTTGCTGCGGTGGCGGAAGTAGAACTCAAAACCCGTATGGCGAATGAGGAACTGGGTACACGGATTGTGATAGCCGGCTCTAAAGTAGAGAGTCAGGAAGCCGTTTCGTGTCCTAAAGGAAGTAACTTTTCCATTAAGAACTTATTCTTTAATATACCTGCCCGCCGCAAGTTCCTGAAAGCGAACTCGACGGAATTGAGTAATATCCTTACTGAATTTGAACGCATAGCTCTGGTACATCCCGAAGTGGCTTTCTACTTATATAGTAATGATACCGAATTATTCAACCTGCCTGCGATGCCGCTTCGCCAACGCATTCTTGCCGTATTTGGCAAGAAGTTGAACCAGCATCTGCTGTCGGTAGATGTGGATACTACTATGGTGAAGGTCTCCGGCTTTGTTGCCAAACCGGAGACGGCGCGTAAGAAAGGTGCTCATCAGTATTTCTTTGTGAACGGGCGTTATATGCGTCATCCGTATTTCCATAAAGCGGTGATGGATGCTTATGAACAATTGATTCCGGCAGGCGAACAGATTTCTTATTTCATTTACTTTGATGTGGACCCGGCCAACATCGATGTGAATATCCATCCTACCAAAACAGAGATTAAGTTTGAAAACGAGCAGGCAATTTGGCAGATCGTTTCCGCAGCGGTAAAAGAGTCATTGGGTAAATTCAATGCTGTGCCGTCCATTGATTTCGATACGGAAGGTATGCCGGATATTCCCGCATTCGATCAGACTCGTCCGATAGAGCCTCCGAAGGTGCATTATAATTCAGACTTCAACCCGTTCAAGACTTCTTCCGCTTCCTCTTATAGTGGTGGTGGCAGTTATTCCCGGCCGAAAGTGGATTGGGAGGGACTGTATGATGGTCTGGAGAAAGCCAGCAAGATGAATACGCCTATGGAAGAAGAACCTTTTGTAGACGAAACGGACTGGACTTCCGCACCTGCATCGGTAGATATGGCCGAAGAACGTACTCCGTATGTTCAGGAGACGGAAACTGTATCCTCTCCATCTGCATCGTTGTATACCAACGAACCGGCAGTGGAGAAAGGTGCGCAGCATTTTCAATTCAAAGGGCGCTTTATCCTGACTTCGGTAAAATCCGGTTTGATGCTGATAGACCAGCACCGGGCACATATCCGAGTGCTGTTTGAACGCTATATGAATCAAATACGCCAGAAACAAGGGGTTTCTCAAGGAGTTTTGTTCCCTGAAATCGTGCAATTGCCCGCTTCGGAAGCTGCGGTATTGGAAAGCATCATGGAAGACTTCTCGGCAGTTGGGTTTGAACTGACACCACTGGGAGGAGGAAGCTATGCGATTAATGGTATTCCGTCCGGCATTGAAGGGTTAAATCCGGTGGAGCTGGTGCGCAATATGGTGCATACGGCTATGGAAAAGGGAAATGACGTGAAGGAAGAAGTACAAACAATGTTGGCTCTGACATTGGCAAAGGCTGCTGCCATTGTTTACGGTCAGGTGTTGAGCAATGAAGAAATGGCTAATCTGGTAGATAATTTGTTTGCTTGTCCTACTCCGAATTATACACCGGATGGGCGTACCGTATTGTCAACGATTAAAGAAGAAGATATTGAAAAACTATTTGCTCGTTAAAGTAGTATAATCTATTTGTTAAAACAATTTCGCACATACGTGTGAATGATATTCGCCCCTACAGGACTGATTAAGGCACTTGTAGGGGCGAATCATCATTTATTTATCTGTATAGAAGCCTTCCTGTCCGGCTTGTGGCGCGGTCGGAACAAAAAAAACTATCTTCGTAAAACCTTTTAGTTCGGATGGTGTTATTTAAACAGTTACAATAATGAATTTAAATTAACCACTTAACTATTTAAGGTATATGAAAAAGATTCTAATGTTACTGGCTTTGGCCGGTTTGTCTTCTGCTGCTATGGCACAACAGAAGACTGAAGTAGTCGAATACGAAATTATCCAGGTACAGGATAAATATCAGGTAATCACCAATCCTTTCTGGAGCAATTGGTTCTTCTCTATCGGCGGCGGTGCTGAAGCAACTTTTGGTGATAATGATAGTGCGGGAAGTTTTGGTAAGCGTATCAGTCCTACATTGAATATCTCTGTCGGTAAATGGTTTACTCCCGGTTTGGGATTGCGTCTGCAATATAGCGGCTTACAGGCAAGAGGCTTTACTTATGATAAAGGTGCCGACTACGTGAAAGGTGCCGAGCTGAAAGACGGTTACTATAAACAACGTTTTGACTATATGAACTTGCACGGTGACGTGATGTTCAATCTGAATGCTCTTTTCGGAGGTTATAATCAGCATCGTGTTTATGAGATTATTCCTTATGTAGGTGCCGGTTTCACTCACAATTACTCCAAACCTCATCGCGAAGCTTTGTCTGTGAATGCAGGTATTATCAATAAATTCCGTATTTCGAATGCGGTAGATATTAACCTGGAATTGAGTGCAATGGCTGCTGAAGATAAATTTGATGGTGAAGTAGGTGGTGATCACGGATATGATGGCGTATTGAGCGCTACGGTTGGTTTGACTTATCGTTTCCCGGCCCGTGGTTTCCGTCGTCCGATGCCGCAGTTGATCTCTCAGATCGAACTGGCCGCCATGCAGGATAAGTTGGCTATGATGGGTGCACAGAATGCAGAATTGAAGAATGCATTGGTACAGGCTGAAAACCAGCCGGTGGCTGAAGTGACAGAAACTCAGGTGATTGTTCCGGATCCGGATATCGCACCGCGTACCGTATTCTTCCAGATTGGTTCCGCTGAATTGTCCCCGCGTGAAATCATGAACCTGTCTTATCTGGCAGAACAAATGAAACAGTTCCCGAATGCAACGTACACCGTAAACGGTTATGCTGACTCTGCAACCGGTACTCCGGCATTCAACAAGGAGTTGAGCTTGAAACGTGCACAGGCTGTTAAGAATGCATTGGTTAAGAATTACGGTATTGCTGCCGACCGCTTGAATGTGGAAGCCGGTGGTGGTGTAGACAAGTTTGGTCAACCGATTCTGAACCGTGTGGTATTAGTGAAATCTGCTAACTAAATATAGTCTTTTTTCATTAAAAGGGAACGCCCTGTTCTCTCGTAGATTCTACGGGAGGTCAGGGCGTTACTCGTTACAGGGGATATTGTTTTTATTCTCCGCTGAATTTCTTCACTTGTTCTGCTATCAGTTCCGCATCGTCGAAGTAGTTAATCTTCATCGCTTTGCGTACATCATCCAATGTAGCGGCGGCAACTTCGCGTGCTGCGTCACAACCTTTCTTCAGCATGTCATAGATGGCAGGAATGTCTTTTTCAAATTCTTTGCGACGATTGCGGATCGGTTCCAGCGTCTCCTGCATGATGGAGTTAAGGAATCCTTTCACCTTCATATCGCCCAGACCGCCACGCTGATAATGTGCTTTCAGTTCATCGAGGTTCGGATATTCGGGCAGGTAAAGACCGAAGTGTTCGGGACGGCAGAAAGCGTCCAGATAAGTAAATACAGGATTGCCTTCTACTTTACCCGGGTCTTGTACACGCAAGTGGTCGGGATCGGTATACATACCTTTCACTTTTTTCTGTACTTCGTCGGCAGAGTCGGAGAGGTAGATGCAGTTTCCCAGGCTCTTACTCATCTTGGCTTTTCCGTCTGTTCCGGGCAGGCGCAGGCAGGCGGCGTTGTCGGGCAGAAGGATTTCCGGTTCAACCAGTGTTTCACCATAAATATAGTTGAAGCGACGAACGATTTCGCGTGCCTGTTCCAGCATTGGTTCCTGGTCTTCGCCCACAGGGACAGTTGTTGCCTTGAAAGCGGCAATGTCCGCAGTCTGGCTGATGGGGTAGGTGAAGAAACCTACCGGGATGCTGGCGTCGAAGTTGCGCAACTGAATTTCTGCCTTTACTGTAGGATTACGTTGCAGGCGGCTTACGGTCACCATATTCATGAAGTAAAAACTCAATTCGCACAGTTCGGCAATCTGAGATTGAATAAAGATGGTGCTTTTTGCCGGATCCAGTCCGCATGCCAGATAGTCAAGCGCCACTTCGATAACATTCTGACGTACCTTTTCCGGGTTGTCCACATTGTCCGTCAATGCTTGTGCATCGGCTATGAAAACGAATATCTTGTCATACAAACCGGAGTTCTGCAACTCCACTCTTCTTCTCAATGAGCCTACATAATGTCCTATGTGCAGGCGTCCTGTAGGGCGGTCGCCCGTGAGGATGATTTTCTCTTTAGACATATTTATATTATTCTATTTATTATGTTTTTCTTAGAAAATGAATACAAAGGTAACGCTTTTCTCTGACTTTAGCTTCATAATTCTTTAGAGAAGCGTATGCAAGCAACGCTTTTGTTGCTTTTTCTGAAGAAAGGGTTTACCTTTGTGGGATAATTTAATACAAGTGTTTATGAATACAGATTTTGATTATGAGATTGTCCCTCGGGGCTATGCTCATTGCTTCAACGACAACTGCTCTAAAGCCGGTAGCTGTCTGCGTCATTGCGTTGCACAGCATTGTACGGCCGATGTTCCTTTCATTACTATTCTGAGTCCGGCTTGTTTTCCCGCAACTTCTGCCGAATGTGCTTATTTCGCTCCTATCCGGAAAATGCGGGTGGCGTGGGGTGTGAAAAAACTTTTTGATAACCTTCCTTACAATAAAGCCTCCGATATCCGTAATCAGATTATCGTTTACTTCGGCCGTACGCACTATTACCGAATCTATCGCAAGGAACGTTTTATCTCTCCTGAAGACCAACAAGTTATAAGCCGTATATTCGCTAATAACGGCATTGTCGAGACGCCCGTCTTTGATTCGTATTCGGAAGTCTATAAGTGGTGATTTGTTTCTCGGTGTGAAACAGTTTGTTGTACTAAATCCCGCATACGTTTTAGCTAAACTTTAGCTAAAACGTATGCGGGATTTAGTACAACAATCGATGCCATGCCGCGAAGTAAAGTCATCTATACTATATTTTAAATCCTAACCAATAGATTTTGCTTAAAACAAATTCAAATAGTCCGATTTTCTTTAAGAATTTCGGACATTTTATTGTAATGTCAAGAAGAATATAGTACCTTTGCACTACGAATCATATTGTATATGAAGATAATATTAACAAAGGAGATACGGAGTATCATAGATAGAAACGGACCGAATAAGCTTTATATGGTAAGTGATTTTGCTCATCTGAATAATGATGGATTGGTTACTCGTACCCTTTCCCGATTAGAGAAAGAGGGGGTGCTCATACGTCTTTCACAAGGTCTTTACCTATATCCTTTACGAAATAAGTTCGGCGTGCTTCGCCCATCCATTGAAGATATAGCATACGCCATTGCAGAAAAGGATAAAGCTCGCATCATTCCCAGTGGGCTGACGGCTTTGAACAAATTGGGACTTTCCACGCAAGTTACGATGAATGCGGTCTATTTGACAGATGCCACTGCTAGAGAGCTTACTATTGGAAATCGTAAAATCATATTCAAGCGCAGTGTACCCCGCAATTTCGCTTATAAGACGGATTTATTTCCACTGATCGTCGCTGCTATGAAGGAATTAGGGAAAGATGGTGTGACCGATGATCAGGTTGTTATTATAAAACAAGCCATTGAAAGATATGGCAGTCCGGATGAAATTAGATACGATTACAGCATTGCCCCGCAATGGATTAAGCAAAGACTTGCATTATGAATAATTGGACTGAACTCACAAAAGAAGAACAACTTACCATTTTGGCTAATGTTGCCGAAGATAAAGGGATTGTGGACAATGCCGTAGAAAAGGACTATTGGGTCAGTATGGTACTGCGTTCTATCTTTTCTTTGCCTTATGCCGCGGCTTTTGTATTCAAAGGAGGGACAAGTCTTAGCAAAGGTTGGGGGTTGATAGATCGCTTTTCTGAAGATATTGATCTTGCAATAGATCCCCGATATCTTGGATTCACAGATGTTGCTACTAAAAACCAACGAACTAAATTGAGGAAAGGCTCCAAGAAATTTATTGATGGTATCTTTGCTATTGATATTAAGATTAAGCTAAAGGAGTTCGGGTTATTGGAATGTTGTAAGGTAATAGTTCCGGAGACATCTGTCAGCGACCTTGACCCTGTAGTTCTGTTTATCGAGTATAATTCGGTGTTGCAAACAAAGATGCAATATATACCGGAGCGAATTAAGATTGAGATAAGTTGCCGTTCTCTCATGGAACCGTCTGAAAACGTAGAAATGCGTTCGATGATTGAAGACGCTTATCCGGATGAAGAGTTTTCATTGCCAATATTTACAGTTCCTACCGTAGTACCAGGACGGACATTTTTTGGAGAAAGTTTTTCTTTTGCATGAGGAGTTTAACCGTCCGAACGGCTGTACGCATATTGAACGTATTACACGGCATATGTATGATATTGTAAAGATGATGAATAAACCATTTGCGACAGAAGCAATGCAGAATATCCAATTATACGAAGACATTGTGGCTCATCGTAAGAAGTTCACTGCTTGGAGCGGGTTGGATTACACAACTCATCTTCCCCACACAATATCTTTTCTTCCTCCTGTAAGCATAGAAAATGTTTTAAGGGAAGACTATAAGCAGATGCAAATCGGCTTCATTTATGCCGATGCACCCTCTTTCGATGAGATTATGAAGCGGTTACAGGATTTGCAGGACAAATTCAGAGCATTAAAATGGGGAAAATAATCATTGATAGTATGACAGATGTTAATGTTGATATAAACGAAACGGAAATTTTCAATCTCTATCCAGAAGTATTGACTACTTTGCTCAAAGACCATACAACAGGACAAAATATCTTTTGGGCAACGGATTCGTATGCGTACATGGGCGAAGGTTTTCAGTATAAAGATGCCATAACCATTGAACAGATTATCGGCAAAAACGGAATGACTATCCGTCCACGTTCCTTGAAAAGCAAGAATGAACAGACGGAACGCACAAAGGAAATGGCGGAGGTATTTACTCCTTCATGGGTTTGTAATGTCCAAAACAATCTTGTGGACGAAGTTTGGTTCGGAAGAAAAGATGTATTCAATACCGTTGATGACACGCAACATACTTGGATAGCTAGTCCCGAAAAAATTACTTTCTCGGATAAGAAGACTTGGAAGTCATACGTCCGGGCAACAAGGATGGAAATCACTTGCGGTGAAGCCCCATATCTGGTCAGTCGTTATGATACGACAACTGGGTTTCCAATAGATTTGGAACAACGTATCGGCATGCTCGACAGAAAACTGCGTGTAGTCAGTGAAAATACCGAGACAAGCGGCGAATGGCTGGATATGGCGCAGGAAGCCTATAAAAATATATATGCCTACGAATGGCAGGGTGATAATTTGCTTTTGGCTCGTGAGGCTTTATTGGTTTCCTTTGTGGAATATTATTATGCGAAATTTGGTAAAATGCCGTTGGCAAAATCTCTGCTTTATATAGCTTACATCATTTCTTGGAATGTTTGGCAAATGGATGGACTAAAAGGTGTTGTTCCATGCAGTTGTAAGGATGGTGTAAAAGTCGTGGCACAAGACTTATTCGGAGCGACTGAAAATGTGGAATATTGTTTAGGGTGTTGCGATGGAGGATTCAGAAACCATAACGGGATTTACTGCCTGATACGGGACTGGGGATTGAAAGACCCCAAAACGGGAGAAAATAATAGAAAAATAAGGTTCGTAGACCTGATAAAATAAAAGTTGTATGATATGGCAACATTTGAAACCAGCTTAAAATCCAGACTGATATACGTCTTTGCCATTCCCGACGAATGGCATAAAGACTGTCTGAAAGTGGGCGAAACCACATTGGAGGAGGATGGCGGTAACTTCCCTCTGCCCAATAGCGAGGTACTTAATAAGGCTGCACGTGATCGTATAGACCAATATACGAAGACGGCAGGTATTGCTTATAACCTGTTTCATACGGAAATGACTGTGTTTTTCAAAGGAGGTACAATCAGCTCCTTCAATGACAAGCAGGTTCATAATGTATTGGAGCGTTCCGGTGTGAAGAAAAAGACGTTTGATACGGTAAAAGGGGCGAACGAATGGTTCTGTTGCGACCTTGAAACCGTCAAGAAAGCGATATATGCAGTCAAAAACGGGCAAAACAGTTTGAATGCAAGTGACATCAGCCATACTCAAACTCCGATAATCTTCCGTCCTGAGCAACAGGCAGCTATTGATAAGACAAAAAAGCAGTTCAAGAAAGGCTCGCAAATGCTGTGGAACGCAAAAATGCGTTTCGGCAAGACACTCTGCGCCCTGCGAGTGGCAAGGGATTTGGAAATGCAGCGCACCATTATTCTCACTCACCGTCCCGTGGTTGATGAGGGTTGGTTTGAAGACTTTGGAAAGGTTTTTTACGACCGTACCGACTATCATTACGGTTCACGCACAAAAGGAGAAGACTTCGCATCCCTTGAACGGCTGGCGAAAAAAGGAGATAACTATGTCTATTTTGCTTCTATGCAGGATATGCGCGGTGCCCAGTTGGTCGGTGGAAAATTTGATAAGAACGATGAAGTGTTCTCCACCGAGTGGGATCTTCTGATTGTGGATGAAGCCCACGAGGGAACACGTACAGAACTGGGAGAGGCTGTTATCAAGGAACTGACCAAAGAACACACGAAAGTACTTAAACTTTCGGGGACGCCATTCAATCTGCTTGACGATTATACGGAAGAGGAAACTTACACCTGGGATTATACCATGGAGCAACGTGCCAAGTCGGAATGGGATTTGCTGCACATGGGCGACCCCAATCCGTATGTTTCTATGCCTGCCATCAATATCTACACCTACGACCTCGGAGCGTTGATGAACGATTATTCCGATGATGAAAAGGCGTTTAACTTCCGTGAGTTTTTCCGCACGAAAGATGACGGGACATTCATTCACGAAAATGATGTGGATAATTTCTTGTCGCTGCTGTGCAAGGATGACAAGGAAAGTCTTTATCCTTATTCCAATGACCGGTACCGTAGCATATTCCGCCATACGCTTTGGGTGGTTCCGGGTGTCAAGGCTGCCCGTGCATTGAGTGCGAAACTGAAGGCGCATCCTGTATTCGGCTGCTTCGAGATTGTCAATGTAGCCGGCAACGGTGATGAAGACGAGGAAAATGCAGACGCTTTGCAAATGGTAAACACAGCTATAGGCAATAATCCTGACGAGACATTCACCATCACCTTATCTTGCGGACGACTGACTACGGGGGTGAGCATAAAGCCATGGACGGCTGTATTTATGATGGCAGGATCTTACAGTACATCTGCGGCAGGTTATATGCAGACCATATTCCGTGTACAGACACCGTTTACCTACAGGGGACGGATGAAAGAGCAATGCTATGCCTTTGACTTTGCTCCAGACCGCACCTTGCGAATGTTGGCAGAGGTTGCAAAAATCTCGGCCAAGGCCGGAAAGGCAACGGAGGAAGACCGGAAAATTTTAGGCGATTTCCTGAATTTCTGTCCTATCATATCCATTGAAGGTTCTCGGATGAAGCCATATGATGTAAACAAAATGATGGGGCAGCTCAAGAAAGCCCAGATAGAAAAGGTTGTGCAATGCGGCTTCGAGGATGGAGCATTGTACAATGACGAGTTGCTCAAACTTACGGATGTAGATCTTGTAGACTTCAAGGATCTGAAAGGTATCATTGGCAAGACCAAGGCTATGCCTAAGTCCGGTGATATTGATGTCAATAAGCAAGGATTTACTAACAAGGAGTATGCGGAAAAGGAAAGACTTGAAAAGAAACCGAAACGCGAACGCACTCCCGAGGAGCGAGCTCGGTTGGATGAGTTGAAGAACCGGTACAACCAGCGTAAGGATGCCATTTCAATCCTGCGAGGCATTTCTATCCGTATGCCGTTGCTCATATTCGGTGCGGAGCTGAAAAACGAAGATGAAGAGATAACCCTCGACAACTTTGCCAATCTTGTGGACGATACTTCTTGGACGGAGTTCATGCCCAAGGATGTAACCAAAGCCATCTTTACCAAATTCAAACGTTTCTACGAGCCGGATGTGTTCCGCGAAGCCGGCAAGCGCATTCGTGCCATGGCCCGTGCAGCCGACAAGTTTACCATAGAGCAGCGCGTAGAGCGTATTGCCGGCATTTTCAACATATTCCGCAATCCGGATAAGGAAACGGTACTTACCCCTTGGCGAGTAGTGAATATGCACATCAGTGATTGTTTGGGAGGCTGGTGCTTTATGGATGAAGAGTTTAAACAACCATTGGAAACACCGCGTTTCGTGGACAAAGGGGAGGTGTCGCATTCCGTATTCAGAACGGATAGCCTGATTATGGAAATCAACTCGAAGAGCGGTCTTTATCCGTTGCTTGCTGCCTACAACATTTACTGTAACCGCTTGGAGGCGGCCAAGGAAAAAATATGGAGAAGTAAGCAATGCCTTTGCCATGCAGTTATGGGATTTGACTATAGAACAGAATATCCTCGTGGTATGCAAGACCCCTATGGCTCGTAGCATTACACGCCGTACATTAGTCGGTTTCCGTGACACGAAAGTGCATGCTGAATATTATAAGAACTTAATTGAAAACATATCCCAAAATCCAGATCTTGTGGTAAATACACTGCGAGATGGAAAAAACTTTTGGGGAATTAACGACAATAAATGTATGACTATAGACGCCATTATAGGAAATCCGCCGTATCAGGAGGAAGGTGTAAGTACTCGTAAAGCACCTATTTATCACTTGTTTTACGATATATCATTCCGCTTGTCAGATAGGGTTTCATTAATAACGCCAGGACGTTTCTTGTTCAGAGTAGGACAAACTCCAAAAGAATGGATGGATAAAATTTTAGATGACAAACATTTTAAAGTGGTAAATTATTTCAAAAGTCGACAGATGTATTCCCAACTGTCGATATAAAGGGCGGTGTGGTAATTACTTATCGTGATGCTAAAGCTGAATTTGAACCAATTGGGTTCTTTTTCTGAATATGAGGAATTAAAGAGTATATTACAAAAAGTGTTATCGCATCAAGGATTTGTAAGAAACGAATTCGGCAATCTCATATCTTCTCAAGGTCTTTATAAATTCTCAGAGGTGGCATTTAATGAACATCCTGAAATTTACGAAGTCCAAGGAAATGGAACTGCGGCCAAAATAACCTCAAATGCATTTGAACATCTTTCTCAAGTATTCCATGAAGAAATGCCAGACAATCCCGATGTTTTCATACGTATTTTGGGACGGTCAAAAAATCAGCGTGTCTATAAATGGATTGAAAAGCGTTATATCTTACCAAACTATGGGTACTGTGAGTCCTACAATGTTCTTGTTCCGGAAGCCAACGGAACAGGAGCAATCGGCGAGGTGCTCAGCACGCCGGTAATCGGCGTGCCGGTAATCGGGCACACCGACACCTTCCTGAGCATCGGCAAGTTTACCGATGCCCAGCAAGCTGATCGGTGTCTCAAATACGTCAAGACAAAATTTGCCAGATGCATGTTAGGTACATTAAAAGCCACACAGCATAACCCGCGCGAGACTTGGGCGAATGTACCGATGCAGGACTTCACGGCTGAGAGTGATATAAATTGGGACGTGCCTACATCTGAAATAGATAAGCAGTTGTATACAAAATACCGACTCTCGGACGAGGAAATTCAATTCATTGAACAGAAGATCAAATCAATGGCATAAACTTGACTACTCCATCGGCTTTATCATTTTTTCGATAAAGCCGATTTCCTCATCATCTAAACCATATTTCCTGTAAAGCTGGCGGTCTATCTCTTTTATTGATTTGCCCCAGTCAATGTCGCTTGAATCTGTAAAGTCTTGGAGCGGTACAAAAGCCCAAGTGTCTTTACTGTTATCTTGCGTTACTTTCAGTATTCCAAGAAGGCATCTTGCAAACCTGGATTTTATATATTTTAATGCAAAAGTCGCCTCTTGCAGATTATCGAATGCGCCTATTTGTATAAAGGACTGAGTAACCCCCGATTAGGGGTTCCCCGATTAGGGGCGTGGACAGAACCTCACCTATTGCCCCCGTTCCGTTGCTTTTAGGAACGAGTATTTTGTATTTATGCAAACAAGGGTGTGCCTCAATGAAATCCGGCTTAATCCATCGGTAGTCCCTATTCCCTTTTACAAGGCCTAATATCTTTAAGCTATTCTCCTGCGGCTTGTCGAAGAAAACATCTGTAAGACTAAAAATGGATGTCGTGAGACGCTTTTCCTGCCCACCGCTTCCGATATATTGCTTAATATTCGGATGCTTGTCAAACAGGATATTAAGGTCAAATTTACTTTGTGGATATATGATGTCACTTAAGGGAGAAAAATCCTCATTATTAGAAACAACCTTTTTGTAAATGCTATTGAGTTCTGGAAAAGCTGTATAATGATTTATTTCCTCATAAATGTCATTAGTATTCCGAAACATAACAGCTACGCCCCCTTGATGTCTACACTGGGAAAAACATCAGTGCTGTCAGCTTTATACCACACTACTTTGAAATGCTTATCGTGAAGTATCTTTTCATTCCATTCTTTTGGAGTCTTCCCCGCATTAAAGAGATACCTTGCAGGTGTAATCAATGTCACACGCTGTGATAATTTAAAGGCGATATCCATGAACAGATTATAAACGGGGCGGTCGCTTGTATATTCCGTTGTTACTTGATACGGCGGATTTCCTATAATGGCGTCTGTCGGAACTATTCGGTCTATTTTATTATTAGTATAGTCAATTTCACTAATGGGCACTAAAAATTAATAATCGTTCTTTGAAATGCTTTGTATATCGTGGTTTCAGAAGATTTTGGTTGCGTGACGATTTGAATTGACTTTCGTTTCTTTAGCTTTGCCCAAAAGCTAAAACAATGAATCAAGGCAAATATATCTTCGCCCAACTTACAGATTTTTCCCTCGTAGACAGTTTGATAGTATTACCGCAAAGTATTGTGGCAATAAGTCTGTAAAAAGCTTTACCTGCTGGAATCAGATGCTTTACATGATCTTCGGTCAGCTTACTGCACGAGATAATATGCGAGATTTGATGTTAGCTTTAGAAGCCCATCAATCCAAATGTTATCATTTTGGTTTTGGTTTTACTGTTACCCATACGAATCTGGGAAAAGCTAACCGAAATCGTAATTGGAAAATCTTTGAAGAGTTTGCTCATCTACTTATAGAGAATGCTCGGCAAAGTTATTATAAAACTGATTTTGAGATAGCTGTTGAAGGGAATGTCTATGCCTTTGATTCTTCTACCATTGACCTGTGTTTGAGTGTCTTTTGGTGGGCAGAATTCAGAAAGTATAAAGGTGGTATCAAGTTACATACTCTATATGATGTGAAAACTTCTATTTCTGATTTTATGCTGATAACCCCTGCTAAGTTACATGATGTTAATGCTATGGACTGGCTTCATTATGAAAGTGGAAGCTTCTATATCTTCGATAGAGGATATGTTGACTTCTCTCGTTTATACCGCATAGATCAGTCTGAGGCATGGTTCGTTGTATGTGGCAAGGATACAGTTAAGGATGTACTCGAATAAGGTTGATAGGCCAGCGGGGATACATTCTGACCAGATAGGCAAACTAGTTACACCTAAGGCCTTGAAAGATTATCCAGATAAGATTCGAAAGATTACTTTTTATGATGTAGAACAGGATAGAGGGTTTGTTTTCATCACCAACAACTTCGAAATAGAAGCGGCTGAAATAGCACTTCTATATAAAAAAAAGATGGGTGGTGGAACTGTTCTTCAAATGGATAAAGCAGCACCTACGAGTCAACTCATTTTGGAGTACAACGATGAATGCTGTCAAAATACAGGTGTATTGTGCGATCATTACTTACTGTCTAGTAGCTATTGTTGCTAACAAACTGAAAGTAGACTACGAAAATCTACAGATTTTAGGTGTATCATTACTGGACAGAGCACCTGTAAATGAGATACTTACTGAATACGGTTGTAAAAGAGTCAAAGAACTAAATTATAAACAATTGAAAATCAGCTGGGAATAAGTGCCCAGCAATGAGTCAATTTATGTTTTACTAATAATTAGAACTGATATGAACACTATTGATTTTGAAGCATTTTTGAGGCAGGAAAATTTAGCGCAGAATACCATTACAGCGTATCTGTATGCCGTGAAGGATTATTATGCCCATTACAAGGAGCTGAACAAACGGAATCTTATTGCTTACAAAAGTTATATGACTGACAACTTTAAGCCCAAGACAGTAAACCTCCGTATATTGGGTTTAAACAAGTATTTAAGGTATGTAGGCAAATCGCGTCTACACATGAAAACCATAAAAAAAGAGCAACAACGTACTTATTTGGAAAATGTAATCAGTAATGCCGATTACGAGTTTCTGAAAAACCGTTTAAGAACGGAGAAAAATCGGATGTGGTATTTTGCAGTTCGCTTTCTCGCGGCAACTGGAGCACGGATAAGCGAACTGATACACTTAAAAACAGAACATATTACAGCAGGATACTTTGATATTTACACAAAAGGAAGTAAGGCACGTCGTATCTACATTCCCAAAATCTTATGTGCCGAAGCTATTGAATGGCTGTCTGAACAAAGTCGTTTCAGTGGATATGTTTTTATGAACCAATACGGGCAGCGTATCACTACAAGAGGTATTGCCCAACAGTTGAAGAACTATGCCACAAAATACGGTATGAATGAGAAAGTGGTTTATCCTCACTCTTTCCGTCATCGTTTCGCCAAGAATTTTCTGGATAAATTCAATGATATATCCTTGCTTGCTGATTTGATGGGGCATGAAAGCATAGAAACCACTCGAATCTATCTGCGCCGTAGTAGTGACGAGCAGCAAGAGATTGTCAATAAAGTGATAACTTGGTAAAAAAGCGACCAGTGTTTTGTCACTGCTAAGCACAAAACACTGGTCTATTCCCATAAACCGGGGAAACATAACGGGTGGTTATAAAATATCGGGTATATGTGGCGAGCTTACCAGCGTTATTATCGATTGTATCAATTATGGGCTTTAACAAGTCAGGAGGGAACAAGAGTGGTTTCCGGAATGTCTCATAATTGGTATGGTAATTCTTCGATATCCATTCGAAATTGCGAAAATCATGGTACGTTACATGGGGAGTATGCGGATAATGTCGGTGGAGTGGAGGCTTTTGCAACTTATACACGTATTGTAGACTGCGTCAACTATGGAAATGTTATTGGGGGAGATAAATCATCTGTTGGTGGAATATGTGGTTGAAGTTATGGTGCTACTTTGAGCAATAACCGGAATGAAGGTGATATCTCGGGACCTGAGACAGCTTTGGTAGGCGGTATTTGTGGAGACGGTGCGATTGGTGATAATAATATTAATGGGGGTACGGTAAACGGAGAACCCGGGACGGAAGAAAATGCAGTTGGTGTAAAAACGGATACTGAGTGATATTGATAATCTTTTCTCGTGTGGTTGCAATACTTGTAAGAATATTGTGGACGATAATTTGTTTATTATCGAAATAAGTCGTTACTTTGCACAAATTTTAAAGCAACGATGCAACAACACGGGAAAAGAGATACATATAATCTGCATTCGAATGAATTTCATTCGTTAGTCGATGATTTCTCTTTCTCAGAGAAGATATTGTTAGTTCTTTGGTAATGCGTTAATCCTTTGTTGGGTAACGCATTTTTTTTGTGCCCGAATGTATAGGAAGAAACTTAATAGACAACAAGAGAATATATGGAAAAGAATTTGAAGAAAGTGTTGGTCTTGGGCTCAGGTGCACTCAAGATCGGTCAGGCCGGGGAGTTCGACTATTCCGGTTCGCAGGCATTGAAAGCTCTGCGTGAAGAAGGTATCAGTTCAGTGTTGGTGAACCCGAATATTGCTACTATCCAAACATCGGAAGGTATTGCAGATCAGGTTTATTTCTTGCCTGTAACCACTTATTTCGTAGAAGAAATCATCAAGAAAGAACGTCCTGATGGTATTTTGTTGGCTTTCGGTGGTCAGACGGCTCTGAACTGCGGTGCCGAGTTGTACACAAGCGGTGTGTTGGCTAAGTACGGTGTGCGCGTATTAGGAACTTCGGTGGAAGCTATCATGTATACGGAAGACCGTGACCTCTTCGTGAAGAAGCTGGACGAGATCGATATGAAAACTCCCGTCAGTCAGGCTGTAGAAAGTATGGAAGATGCAATCACTGCTGCTGAACGCATCGGTTTTCCGGTTATGGTTCGTTCCGCTTATGCACTGGGCGGTTTGGGTAGCGGTATCTGCCAGGATAAAGAAGAGTTCCTGAAGTTGGCCGAAAGCTCTTTCGCTTTCTCTAAACAAATTCTTGTAGAAGAGTCTCTGAAAGGTTGGAAAGAAATTGAGTTTGTGGTGATCCGCGATGCGAACGATCACTGCTTTACAGTGGCAAGCATGGAGAATTTTGATCCGCTGGGCATTCATACCGGTGAATCGATCGTAGTAGCTCCGACTTGTTCGCTGACTGACGAGCAGGTGAAGATGTTGCAAGATCTTTCTACGAAGTGTATCCGTCATCTGGGCATCGTGGGCGAATGTAACATTCAGTATGCATTTAATGCGGAAACTAATGACTACCGTGTGATTGAGGTGAATGCTCGTCTGTCGCGTTCTTCTGCTTTGGCTTCTAAGGCTACGGGTTATCCGTTGGCATTCGTTGCCGCTAAGATCGCATTAGGCTATACGCTCGATCAGATTGGCGAAATGGGTACTCCGTATTCAGCGTATGTAGCTCCGCAACTGGATTATCTGATTTGTAAGATTCCTCGTTGGGACTTGACGAAGTTCGTAGGTGTATCCCGTGAAATCGGTTCCAGCATGAAGTCTGTAGGTGAAATCATGTCTATCGGACGTTCTTTCGAGGAAATCATCCAGAAAGGTTTGCGTATGATCGGTCAGGGTATGCACGGATTTGTAGGCAACGACCTGCACTTCGATGATCTGGATCGTGAACTCTCACGTCCTACCGACTTGCGCGTGTTCGCTATCGCTGAGGCCTTAGAGAATGGCTATACGATAGACCGCATCTTCGATCTGACCAAGATCGATCCCTGGTTCCTTGGCAAGCTGAAGAACATTGTTGACTATAAGTTGAAACTTTCCCAATATAATAAGGTGGAAGATATTCCGGCCGACGTATTGCGTCAGGCAAAAGTGCTGGGCTTCTCTGACTTCCAGATTGCGCGTTTCGTACTCGAACCACAAGGCAATATGGAGAAAGAAAATCTGATGGTGCGTGCACGTCGTAAAGAATTGGGTATCCTGCCGGCTGTAAAACGTATCAATACGATTGCTTCCGAGCATCCTGAACTGACTAACTACCTGTACATGACGTACGCCGTTGAGGGTTATGACGTGAACTATTACAAGAATGAAAAGTCAGTGGTTGTACTGGGTTCCGGCGCTTACCGTATCGGGTCTTCCGTAGAGTTCGACTGGTGTTCGGTAAATGCTGTGCAGACTGCACGTAAGCTGGGTTACAAGTCCATCATGATTAACTATAACCCTGAAACCGTATCTACGGACTATGATATGTGCGATCGTCTTTACTTCGATGAGCTGTCTTTTGAGCGTGTACTCGATGTTATAGATCTGGAACAGCCGCGCGGTGTAATCGTATCTGTAGGCGGACAGATCCCGAACAATCTGGCAATGAAACTGCATCGTCAGTCAGTGCCCATCCTGGGAACTTCTCCTCTTTCTATCGACCGTGCTGAAAACCGTAATAAGTTCTCTGCTATGCTCGACCAACTGGGTATCGACCAGCCGGCTTGGCAAGAGCTTACCAGTCTGGAAGATGTGAAAGGTTTCGTAGAGAAAGTGGGTTATCCGGTACTGGTTCGTCCGTCTTATGTACTTTCGGGTGCTGCGATGAACGTATGCTACGATGAAGAAGAATTGGAGAACTTCCTGAAAATGGCTGCCGAAGTATCTAAAGAATATCCGGTGGTAATTTCTCAGTTCTTGCAGAATACAAAAGAAATCGAATTTGATGCTGTTGCTCAGAATGGTGAAGTAGTGGAATATGCTATTTCCGAGCATGTGGAATTTGCCGGTGTACACTCCGGTGACGCTACATTGGTATTCCCTGCACAGAAGATTTACTTTGCTACGGCACGTCGTATCAAGAAGATCAGCCGTCAGATTGCAAAGGAACTCAATATCTCCGGTCCGTTCAATATTCAGTTCCTGGCACGTAACAATGAGGTGAAGGTAATCGAATGTAACCTTCGTGCTTCACGTAGTTTCCCGTTCGTGTCTAAGGTGCTGAAGCGTAACTTTATTGAAACTGCTACCCGCATCATGCTGGATGCTCCTTATACTCGTCCTGACAAGTCGGCATTCGATATCGACTGGATTGGTGTGAAAGCTTCTCAGTTCTCTTTCTCCCGTCTGCACAAGGCAGACCCGGTACTGGGTGTGGATATGTCTTCTACCGGTGAGGTGGGTTGTATCGGTGATGATTTTCTCCGAAGCATTGCTGAGCGCCATGATTGCTACCGGCTTCCAGATTCCTCAAAAAGGAGTGATGTTCTCTTCCGGTGCCATGAAATCGAAAGTAGATTTGCTGGAGTCCAGCCGCATGCTCTTCAATAAAGGGTATAAGATTTATGCAACGGCAGGTACAGCCGCTTTCCTGAATGCACATGGAGTGGGCACTGAAGCTGTTTACTGGCCCGATGAACGTCCTGAGGCAGAGAACAATGTGATGAAGATGATTGCCGAACACAAGTTCGATTTGATTGTCAACATTCCGAAGAATCATACGAAGCGTGAATTGACGAACGGTTACCGTATCCGTCGTGGTGCTATCGACCATAACATTCCGTTGATTACGAATGCTCGTCTGGCAAGTGCTTTCATCGAAGCATTCTGCGAACTGAAGTTGGAGGATATTGCTATCAAGAATTGGCAGGAATATAAGTAACTGAAGAGGAAATAAAAAGGAGGATGCTCTATCAGAAAGAGTGTCCTCCTTTTTTTATCTTTAGTTTTTTTCTGGCGCTATCACTGACTATAAGGCTTATTATTGGGGCTCTTGTGCCCACCAATAGTATATATAATTTAATTTTTGCCCTCTTCAGTGGGGATATACCAGACCTTTTCTTTTAAATCTGTTTCGATTTTACGGTAAACAGAGATAGGGATTGTGGCATAAGTACCGAAGTTCATGAAAGAAAATTCGACCTCATCAACCTTGCCGGTATCTGAATTTATGCACATTGTTATTATGAGTTCGTGGCCTTTTACTCTTTGTTTTTCACTAGCGGAAAATGCAGCATTTACAATGGAAAGGCGCTCTGCTCGTGTCCATGCGTCATATTGGAGTAAAACGATACCTTCATCTGTTTGTGAGAAAGTTTCTCCTGTATTTTTGTAACTTTGAGTGGTAAAGAGTAATTTGTTACTCTTGTTATAGAGTGTGACTGTCTTTGACGCTGCCACATCGCATTGGTAGGTGTAACCATTTTCATTGAATGTTTTAGTTACAGCATAATAATTTGTCTGTGCATATATATATGTAGTACAAAGTGATATGCATATAAAAAAAGAATATAGTTTTCATAAAGTGCAGGAACTTCCCAGTTTGTCTTTAAAATAGTTTTATTGCGAATGCTTGTTTCTGTTTAAATTGCAATAAATATACGAATATTTTTTGTATATAAAATAGTATAGCTGCGATTCTTTTGAAAACATTTACTGTTTCTTTTTATCAGTATGGTTGGCTGTTTGGAATAAATATCTATTTTTGTGGAAAGTGTAATGGCGAAAGGGTGAATAATTGCGCTTTTTGAGAGTATAATCTGGTAATTGAAATATATGAATGAAGTAGAGAAAATGCGTAGTTCGCAACTGGCGGATATGTCTGCCCCGGAAGTACAGGTAAAGTTTGAATATGCCAAGAAGTTGCTGGCAAGGATGCGGCAATTGAGTGCTTACGATGAGGCTTACAGAGGATTGTTGGAAGACCTGATACCGGGAATACCGGAGACATCCGTTGTGTGCCCGCCTTTCCATTGCGATCATGGGGATGGTATCCGTCTGGGTGAACACGTATTTGTGAATGCAAATTGTACTTTTCTGGACGGAGGGTATATCACGATTGGTGCCCATACGCTAGTCGGCCCTTGCGTACAGATTTATACTCCACATCATCCGATGGATTATGTAGAACGTCGTACTCCGAAGGAATATGCCTATCCGGTGACGATAGGAGAGGATTGCTGGATTGGCGGTGGTGCTGTTATTTGTCCCGGAGTAACAATTGGTGATCGCTGTATTATTGGCGCCGGAAGTGTGGTGACGAAAAATATACCCGATGATAGTGTGGCGGTAGGGAATCCGGCGAAGGTGATCAGAAAGAATATATCGGAATGACGGTGTGCTTCTATATCACCGGTTCGTAGATGATGAAAAAAAGTTTCTTTGTTAAATTGCTGAATTTCAATAAGTATATATCTTTCTGTATATTTTTCTTGGAAAATAGTTCGCAATTGTTTTGGTAATCTCAAAATAAGCTGTACCTTTGCATCGCTTTTGAAACGAAAGTGTACGGGCGCTTAGCTCAGCTGGTTCAGAGCATCTGGTTTACACCCAGAGGGTCGGGGGTTCGAATCCCTCAGCGCCCACATTAAAAACCGCACACTTTCGAACAAAAAGGGCGCTTAGCTCAGCTGGTTCAGAGCATCTGGTTTACACCCAGAGGGTCGGGGGTTCGAATCCCTCAGCGCCCACATTCGATTTCTGTGATGAGTGGTCTTGCAAGTTATTGTAAGGCTATTTTTTTATCTGTTAACTTCCTTACTTAACTTTCTTTCCCTTTATGACTTATTACTCAGAAAAAAAAGCTAATTTTGCGGCTCGATAATTATCTAATATACACGTATGGAACTTGATTTACTTACTGCTATCTCTCCGATTGATGGTAGATACAGAGGAAAAACAGATGCTTTGGCAGCTTACTTCTCGGAATTTGCCTTGATAAAATACCGTGTGCAAGTGGAAGTGGAATACTTCATCACCTTGTGCGAATTGCCTTTGCCGCAATTAAAAGGCGTAGACAAAAACGTATTTGAAACATTAAGAAATATCTATCGTAACTTCTCAGAAGCTGACGCGCAGCGTATCAAAGATATTGAGAGCGTAACGAACCATGATGTAAAAGCCGTAGAATACTTCCTGAAAGAAGAGTTTGATAAAATGGGTGGAATGGATGACTACAAAGAGTTTATTCATTTCGGACTGACTTCACAGGATATCAATAATACTTCCGTTCCTTTATCTATCAAAGAGGCTTTGGAACAGGTTTATTATCCGCAAATAGAGGAACTGATTGCGCAACTTCGTACGTATGCGGAAGAATGGACTGCTATTCCTATGCTTGCTAAGACACACGGTCAACCGGCTTCTCCTACTCGCTTGGGGAAAGAGGTGATGGTATTTGTATATCGTCTTGAACGCCAGCTGGCTACTTTGAAGTCTTGTCCGCTTACTGCCAAGTTCGGTGGTGCTACCGGAAATTACAATGCGCATCATGTGGCTTATCCGGAGTTCGACTGGAAAGCATTTGGTAACCGGTTTGTTGCTGAAAAACTGGGCTTGGAACGTGAAGAATATACTACGCAGATTTCTAATTATGATAATCTGTCTGCTGTATTCGATGCTATGAAGCGCATAAATACGGTAATGATCGATATGAACCGTGACTTCTGGCAATATATTTCCATGGAATATTTCAAGCAGAAGATTAAAGCCGGTGAAGTAGGTTCCAGCGCCATGCCGCACAAAGTGAATCCGATTGACTTTGAAAATGCGGAAGGTAATCTGGGTGTGGCAAGTGCCATTCTGGAACATCTGTCGGTGAAACTGCCTGTGTCCCGCTTACAACGTGACCTGACGGATTCTACCGTATTGCGTAACGTAGGCGTTCCGTTCGGGCATATCGTAATTGCCATTCAGAGCTCATTGAAAGGCTTGCGTAAATTGTTGCTGAACGAAACGGCTATCTATCGTGATCTGGATAATTGCTGGAGTGTGGTAGCTGAGGCTATTCAGACAATTCTGCGCCGTGAAGCATATCCGAATCCGTACGAGGCATTGAAGGCCTTGACCCGCACTAATCAGGCTATTACGGAAGCTTCTATAAAGGAGTTTATTGAAGGTTTGAATGTAGATGAGGAAATAAAGAAAGAATTGCGTGTGATTACTCCTCATACATATACAGGAATCTAAGATAGAAACATTAAATTTAGCTGTATAATGAAGCCAACATTTTAAATCCGGTGATTGTTAATATAGCATACATATATAATATAAGGTATAAGAGTGATAATAGAATGGCCGTGAGGCCAACGTTTAATTTTATTCGAATAAAACAATGAGTACAGAAAACGAAAATTGGCGTGACGATTCTTCCAGTGAGGAGAATTCAGGCAACAGATTTGAAAGAGAAAACAATTACAGCCGTCCGTCTTACAACCGTGAAGGTGGTGACCGACCCTATCGTCCGCGTTTTAACAGCGAGAGTGGCGAACGCCCACAGCGTGCTTACAGCAGTGATCGCCCGTATCGCCCGCGCTTTAACCCTAATGCTGAAGGTGGTGAACGTCCACAACGTTCTTATGGTGACCGTCCGTCTTACAATCGTGAGGGTGGTGATCGTCCGCAACGCCCGTATGGTGATCGTCCGTCCTATAATCGTGAAGGCGGCGATCGTCCGCAACGTCCTTCTTATGGAAACAACAGTGGTGGTGACCGTCCTTATCGTCCTCGCTATAATAGCGGTGATGGTGGTGATCGTCCGCAGCGTCCTTCTTATGGAGGCTCTTCTTATGGTGACCGTCCCCAACGCCCACGTTTCAATAGTGGTGACGGACAGCGTTCTTATAACAACGACCGTCCTTATCGTCCTCGCTATAATAGCGGTGATGGTGGTGATCGTCCACAACGTCCTTATGGTGGCTCTTCTTATGGAGGATCTTCTTATGGCGACCGCCCGCAGCGTCCACGCTTCAATCCGGATGGTGGAAGAGGCGGATATGGTCGTCCCCAACAGCGTCGTACGCCGGATTATGATCCGAATGCAAAGTACAGCCGTAAGAAACAGATAGAATATAAGGAACAGTTTACGGATCCTAATGAACCGATCCGTTTGAACAAGTTCCTGGCTAATGCAGGCGTCTGCTCTCGTCGTGAGGCGGATGAATTTATCACGGCAGGTGTGGTTTCAGTAAATGGAGTAGTGGTTACAGAGCTCGGAACTAAGATCAAACGTGCTGACGAAGTGAAGTTCCACGATCAGACGGTGAGTATTGAACGTAAGATTTATATCTTGCTGAATAAGCCGAAAGATACTGTGACTACCTCGGATGATCCGCAGGCACGTCGTACAGTGATGGATTTGGTGAAAGGTGCTTGCGATGAGCGTATTTATCCGGTAGGTCGTCTGGACCGTAACACTACAGGTGTGTTATTGCTGACGAACGACGGTGACCTGGCTTCCAAGCTGACACATCCGAAGTTCCTGAAGAAGAAGATTTATCACGTACATACAGATAAGAATGTGACGAAAGCTGATATGGATCAGATTGCAGCCGGTATTCAGTTGGATGACGGTGAAATCCATGCAGATGCTATCAGCTATACGGATGATGTTAGACGGGATGAAGTGGGTATTGAAATCCACTCAGGTAAGAACCGTATTGTTCGTCGTATATTTGAGTCACTGGGTTACAAGGTAGTGAAACTCGACCGCGTATTTTTTGCCGGACTGACTAAGAAAGGCTTACGTCGTGGTGAATGGCGCTATTTGAGCGAACAGGAAGTAAACTACCTGCGCATGGGCTCTTTTGAGTAATTATATAATATAGGTTTAACACAAATTTATGGAAAAGATTAGTAGAACAAAGATTGTTGACGTGTTGAAGCGCGAAGATTTCGGCGCTATGGTCAACGTGAAAGGCTGGGTTCGTACCCGCAGAGGTAGTAAGCAAGTTAATTTTATCGCCCTGAATGACGGTTCTACAATAAATAATGTGCAGGTTGTAGTAGATTTGGCAAACTTTGATGAGGAGATGCTGAAAGATATTACCACTGGTGCCTGTCTGAGTGTGAACGGTGAATTGACGGAGTCGGTAGGTTCCGGTCAGAAGGCTGAGATTCAAGCTCGTGAGATTGAAGTGCTGGGTACTTGTGATAACACATATCCTTTGCAGAAGAAAGGTCATACGCTGGAGTTCCTGCGTGAGATTGCCCACCTGCGTCCCCGTACGAATACTTTCGGTGCAGTGTTCCGCATCCGTCATAACATGGCGATAGCTATCCATACTTTCTTTCATCAGAAAGGCTTCGTTTATTTCCATACACCTATCATTACGGCATCTGACTGTGAAGGTGCCGGACAGATGTTCCAGGTAACGACGAAGAACCTTTATGATTTGAAGAAGGATGAAGCCGGTTCCATCATTTATGATGACGACTTCTTTGGTAAGCAAGCCAGTCTGACGGTTTCCGGACAGTTGGAAGGTGAACTTGCTGCTACGGCACTGGGCGCTATTTATACTTTTGGCCCTACATTTCGTGCAGAAAACTCCAATACTCCACGCCATTTGGCTGAGTTCTGGATGGTGGAACCGGAAGTAGCGTTCAACGACATTACGGACAACATGGATCTGGCAGAAGAGTTTATCAAATTCTGTGTGAAGTGGGCTTTGGATAACTGTGCTGACGACGTGAAGTTCCTTAACGATATGTTTGACAAAGGCTTGATTGAACGTCTGCAAGATGTATTGAAAGAATCTTTCGTACGTTTGCCTTATACGGATGGCATCAAGATACTGGAAGAGGCTGTTGCTAAAGGTCATAAGTTCGAATTTCCGGTATACTGGGGCGTGGACTTGGCTTCTGAGCACGAACGTTATCTCGTGGAAGAACACTTCAAGCGTCCGGTTATCCTGACTGACTATCCGAAGGAAATCAAAGCGTTCTACATGAAGCAGAACGAAGATGGTAAAACGGTACGTGCAATGGACGTATTATTTCCGAAGATTGGTGAGATTATCGGTGGCTCTGAGCGTGAGTCTGATTATGACAAGTTGATGACGCGTATTGACGAAATGCATATTCCGATGAAGGATATGTGGTGGTATCTTGATACCCGCAGATTCGGTACGTGCCCTCACTCCGGTTTTGGTCTGGGTTTTGAACGCTTGCTTCTGTTTGTGACAGGTATGGCAAATATTCGTGACGTAATACCTTTCCCGCGTACGCCACGTAATGCAGAGTTCTAACTCTTAAAATAAATAAGTGAAGTAGCCCGCACAATCTTGTTGTGCGGGCTTTTTACTAAGAAACTGTTATAATATTAAAATAATTACTTATATTTGTGACAGTCAGATGCCTATACGTTAACCAAATATATACGAACATGAAGAAGAAGTATTTCATTACCATGTTGGCAGCGGTGCTGTTGGCGGTAACAGGAGCGACAGCGCAGAAGAAGGCGAGTTTCAAACCTGCGGATTTGAAAGGTATCTGGCAGCTGTGTCACTATGTATCCGAAATTCCGGATGTTCCCGGTGCTTTGAAGCCCAGTAACACATTCAAGGTGTTGAGCGATGACGGGCGTATCGTCAATTTCACTCTTATTCCCGGCAAAGATGCCATAATCACCGGATATGGTACCTATATCCAGCTGACGGACAATAGCTATCGGGAAAGTATTGAGAAGAATATTCATCTGCCCATGCTGGATAATAAAGATAATGTCCTGGAGTTTGAGATGGGAGAAGGCGGACTTATGCATCTGAAGTATTTTATTTCTAAAGATTTGAACGGCAATGAATTGAACTGTTGGTATCATGAAACCTGGAAGCGGGTAACGATGCCGCCTGTATTCCCTGAAGATATTGTTCGTTAAAACGGGCTATCCGGATATAATAAGCAATGTTCCGATGCAAAGCAAGCAATCTTTTGCATGGGAACATTGCTTGTTTTGTGTCCTAACATTGCTTGTGATTGATAGTCAGCTTCTTTAAAAAAAAGAAGAAAACGTTTGCCAGTTTTGGGAAAATCCGTACCTTTGCAAGCCGATTATTATCTAATAAGGATAAGCAATTAATTCAGAGCGAGTTAATCCACCTTTGTCCGGGGTGGCTAATCCGTAATGAAGATTTTTTTAGTAGTAACATTTAAAAAACAAATCAAGAGTGGATACTTTAAGTTACAAGACCATTTCTGCAAACAAAGCTACGGTAACCAAAGAATGGGTTATTGTTGACGCTACAGACCAAGTATTGGGTCGTCTGGGCGCAAAAGTTGCGAAACTGTTGAGAGGGAAGTATAAACCAAACTTTACTCCTCACGTAGATTGCGGTGATAATGTAATCATTATCAATGCCGACAAAGTTAAAATGACAGGTAATAAGTGGACTGACAAAGTGTATTTGTCATACACAGGTTATCCCGGTGGTCAGAGAGAAATGACTCCTGCTCGTCTGCAGGCTAAACCGAACGGTGATGACAGACTGTTGAGAAAAGTAGTAAAGGGTATGTTGCCTAAGAACAAATTGGGCGCTAAATTGCTGAGCAATATGTACGTATATGCCGGCAGTGAGCACAAACATGATGCTCAGAACCCGAAATCAATTGATATAAACTTACTTAAATAATAGATATGGAAGTAGTAAATGCATTAGGCAGACGTAAAAGTGCAATTGCACGCATTTTCGTAACCGAAGGTACAGGAAAGATTACTATTAACAAGAGAGACCTTGCAGAGTACTTTCCATCAACTATTCTTCAGTATGTAGTTAAACAACCGCTGAGCAAGCTGGGTGTTGCTGAAAAATATGATATTAAAGTAAATCTTTGCGGTGGTGGTTTCACCGGTCAATCTCAGGCTTTGCGTCTGGCTATCGCCCGCGCACTGGTGAAGATGAATGCTGAAGACAAGGCTGCTCTCCGCGCTGAAGGCTTCATGACTCGTGACCCGCGTTCTGTTGAACGTAAGAAACCGGGACAACCGAAAGCTCGTAGAAGATTCCAGTTCAGTAAACGTTAAGAGTTGCAGAAATGTTGGGGCGGACAAGTTGCTTAATTCTCAACTTTTATCTCTCAACTCTCAACTGAAAGAGCGTTTAGTATCTAAACTACCGGGACTCTGGATTGATAGACTACCCGGCGGTTGGTTTAGAAAAAACAAAAAAGAAAGTAAACGATTTAAAAAAAACAAGATGTCAAGAACAAATTTTGATACATTATTGGAAGCCGGTTGCCACTTCGGTCACCTCAAAAGAAAGTGGAATCCTGCAATGGCTCCTTATATTTTCATGGAACGCAATGGTATCCACATCATTGACCTCCACAAAACAGTTGCTAAAGTAGACGAAGCTGCTGAAGCTTTGAAGCAAATTGCTAAATCAGGAAAGAAAGTCCTGTTCGTTGCTACTAAAAAACAAGCTAAACAAGTGGTTGCTGACAAAGCATCTGCTGTAAATATGCCTTATGTAATCGAGCGCTGGCCGGGCGGTATGTTAACTAATTTCCCCACAATCCGCAAGGCTGTTAAGAAGATGGCTACCATCGATAAATTGACGAATGACGGTACGTATTCTAATCTGTCTAAGAGAGAAGTTCTGCAGATTTCACGTCAACGTGCTAAGTTGGACAAGACTTTGGGTTCTATTGCTGACCTGACTCGTCTGCCGTCTGCACTGTTCGTTATTGATGTTATGAAAGAAAATATTGCAGTTCGCGAAGCTAACCGTTTGGGTATACCTGTATTCGGTATCGTTGATACGAACTCTGATCCTTCTAATATCGACTTCGTAATTCCGGCTAATGACGATGCTACTAAATCAATAGAAGTAATTCTGGATGCTTGCTGCGCTGCTATGCAGGAAGGTTTGGAAGAAAGAAAAGCTGAAAAAGTAGATATGGAAGCTGCTGGTGAAGCTCCTGCCAATAAAGGCAAGAAGAAAGCTACAAAAGCAAGACTCGACAAATCTGACGAGGAAGCAATCAATGCAGCTAAAGCTGCTGCTTTCCTGAAGGAAGACGAAGAGGCTTAATCATAATTGAATGGTAAGATGGTAAAATGATAAGATGATAATATGATAATATCGTCTTACCATCCTATCATCTTACCATTTTATCATTTAGAATATTAATTATAAAAAGAAAATATATTATGGCTGTAACAATGGCTGATATTACCAAACTCCGTAAAATGACCGGAGCAGGTATGATGGACTGTAAGAATGCATTGACGGAAGCTGAAGGCGATTTCGACAAGGCAATAGAAATAATCCGTAAGAAGGGACAGGCTGTTGCCGCTAAGCGTTCAGACCGCGAAGCTTCTGAAGGTTGTGTTTTGGCTAAAACTACCGGTAACTTTGCCGTAATCATTGCGTTGAAGTGTGAAACTGACTTCGTAGCTCAGAATGCTGATTTCATAAAATTGACTCAGGATGTTCTTGATCTTGCTGTAGCTAACAACTGCAAAACTTTGGATGAAGTGAAAGCATTGCCGATGGGTAACGGTACTGTACAGGATGCAGTGACTGACCGTAGCGGTATTACAGGCGAGAAAATGGAACTTGACGGCTACATGACTGTAGAGGGTGCAAGTACTGTTGTTTACAATCATATGAATAGAAATGGTCTCTGCACTATCGTTGCTTTCAATAAAGAAGTTGACGAGCAGTTGGCTAAGTAAGTGGCTATGCAGATTGCTGCCATGAACCCGATTGCAATTGACGAGGATGGTGTTTCTGAAGAAGTGAAGCAGAAAGAGATTGAAGTTGCTATTGAGAAGACCAAAGCAGAACAGGTACAGAAAGCTGTTGAGGCTGCTTTGAAGAAAGCAGGTATCAATCCGGCTCACGTGGACAGCGAAGACCACATGGAAAGCAATATGGCTAAAGGTTGGATTACAGCTGAAGATATAGCAAAAGCAAAAGAAATCATTGCTACTGTTTCTGTTGAAAAGGCTGCACATCTGCCTGAACAAATGATTCAGAACATCGCTAAAGGTCGTCTGGCTAAGTTCTTGAAAGAAGTTTGTCTGCTGAAGCAGGAAAATATTATGGACTCTAAGAAGACTGTAAGAGAAGTGTTGGCAGCAGCTGACCCTGAATTGAAGATTGTAGATTTCAAGCGTTTCACTTTGAAAGCTGAATAATTCAACTCAATATATATAAAAAACGACCGCACGGGAATTTCCGTTGCGGTCGTTTTTTATGTATATTTTCCTCCTTTGGAAGAAGTGATATACTTACTGATAGGACCGTCTGTTTCGGTGGAGCGGATTATCCGACCGGTTTAGTCTGCGTATATCCCTCTTTTTTAAGTAGTTCCAGCACTTTCTGTTTGAAATCTCCCTGTACGATGATTTCTCCGTCTTTGGCACTTCCGCCTACGCCACATTTGGACTTCAGCAATTTACCTAACTCCTTCAGGTCATTTTCCGTACCTACGAAACCTGTGACAAGTGTGACTACTTTTCCTCCTCGATTTTTGCGATCCAACTGAACACGCAACTTCTGCCTGGAAGCTTCCGGGGTAACTTGTTCCCCATCATCTTCCATTTCATAACTATAGTCCGGATTGGTAGAATAAACAACATTCAACCGTTCTTTCCAATCATTATTCTTCATATTCGTTCTGTTTTAAGAATCAAAAGTAATATTTTGCATGGAACTTTGCAATCTTTTGGGACTTTTGTCGTCTAATAGAAAACGCTAATTAGCTTCAAATATACAAAATATGAAAAGAATCATCTGGCTATTCCTATTGTCTTTGGTTACTATACTATCTTTTGCACAATTTTTCAAGGGTACTGTTACGGATACTGACGGAAAGCCGGTTCCTTATGCCGCTCTCTATCTGAGAGAAATGAAGTCAGGTTTAACTACCGATGAGCATGGGCGGTTTCAAACGAAATTATCTACCGGACAATATACCTGTGAGGTCTCTTCTTTAGGATTCATATCCCAGACCTTTACTTTTCAAATGCTGAATCGTGATTATGAGAAGGATATAGTGCTTGCCGAACGTACCTATAGCCTGCCGGAAGTAAACATCACCAAGGGAAATGAAGATCCTGCCTATGCAGTGATGCGTAAAGCGATAGCACGTGCTCCTTATTATCGCACTCAGATAAAAAGCTACACTGCCGGCACGTATCTGAAGGGAACCGGTAAAGGGACCGCTATTCCCGCTGTCCTGAAATTATCCAAAGAGGTGCGGAAAGATGCAAAAGAATGGCTTGGAAAGCTGTTTGTTTTGGAGCAACAGCAGATCGTGAATTTTACTGCCCCCAATGTCTGGAATAATAAGGTATTGGCCAATAAGAACTCTTTTCCAGAAGAAATAGGGGTGGACATGGGTATAACTACGATTAATCTCTATACCCCCGAGCTTTTCGGTAAAGTTTCCCCGTTAAATAAAAATGCTTTCTCGTACTATCGTTTCAAACTTGACGCTTGCTTTGTGGAAGAAGGACAAATGATAAATAAGATCCGTGTGATTCCCAAGAAAGACGACAACCGTTTGCTGGAAGGAGACCTGTTCATTGTAGAAGATTTGTGGTGCATATCGGCTGCTGATGTCAATGTTCGTGCTACCGGGTTGAAAGCAAAGATTAAGATCACTTGCAAGGAAGTACAGTCTTCTGTTTTTCTGCCGGTTTCTATTACGACCTCTTCTACCATTGATATAATGGGTTTCAAGGCAGAGGCTTCTTATCTGGCAGCAATACACTATAGAGAGGTAAAAACGGATATCCAGCCGGGGACCAATACGGATAAAACGGCAAAACCTGTAACTCCCACTGCAATAGCGCAGCCGAAGAAACATAAATTTGAACGTCCGGCACGGATCGGACGCAAAGATACTCAGGTTGATTCGCTTGCCGATAAGCGGGATTCTCTTTATTGGACCACTATCCGTAGTGTGCCGTTGCGATTGGAAGAAGTGCAGAGTTATCAATATAAAGAAGAAAAAGATTGCGCTGAAAGATTTATCACCCGGAGAAAAATCCGAGAAGAAAACAGCGGTCGGGCAAGTACTGAATACCATTATGTGGGGAAAGACTTTCAGGACTTCCAACAAAAATGCATGGTTAACTTTACCTGGTCTTTCCGCTTATATTCCCAAATATAATTTTGTGGATGGCTTCTGGTTAGGAGTTAAGCTAAAGACAGGAGTGAAGTTATCAGAATCTTCTACACTTCGTTTTGTGCCTTCTTTCTATTATATCACTGCCCGCAAAAACTGGATTGGACAAGGAGAACTGACGCTGGATTATGCTCCCCGGAACCGTGGTTATTTATCTCTTTCCGGAGGTCTTCTGTCCGCCGATTATAATTCGGAAAGCGGAGAATCCCGTTTGATTAACAGTATGTCCAGCTCGCTGTTCGGTCATAACCATCTGAAGCTTTATGAGAATACCTTCTTCACAGTTGACCATGCGATAGAGCCGGCTAACGGATTACTTTTTTTCTTCCTCACTTTCCTGGCAACGCAGGAAGATGCTGGATAACCATATCCGTAAAAGTTGGTTCAAAGAGATGCCGAACCGAATATTCCGGAAAACACAGCTTTCCGACCAATGCCGGAGAATGATATCCTGAAAGCTTCTTTTGAGTTGGAGTACACTCCGGCTCACTACTATCACATGTCGCAAGGTAAGAAAGTGTATGAAGCTTCCCGTTATCCTACATTTGCCTTGAAATATGACAGAGCTTTCCCTATGAGCGGAAGTCGTTATCTTACCTCGTACCACCTGATGCAATTCTCAGCTAAACAGAAAATCGAATTCGGTATGTTCAATCGCCTGCATTGGTCAGTGAATGCAGGCTCATTCTTTGATGCAAAGAATCTTCAGTTCCCCGACTTTAAGCATTTCGCTTCTACCCGCATATTGGTTACGGAACGTTCTTTCGATACCGGGTTTAGTTTACTGGATAACTACGTTTTGTCCACTAATACCCGCTGGGCACAGGCTAATGTCTCCTGGTATACTCCATATCTGCTTTTGAAATATCTTCCTTTTCTGTCAAGAAAAGCATTTGATGAAGCCTTGCATCTTCGTTCCATCGTGATATATGGTCGGCACCCCTATACGGAGATTGGATATTCGATCGGGTTTTCCGATAGGACGCGGATAGGAGTCTTTGCCGGTTTCGATTGCCTGAAGTTCCATTCGGTTGGAGTTTCCCTTAGTTTGCCGTTATCCCTCTTTGCTGACAAGTAAAACTTTTGTAGAAATTATGTTAACTTTCTTCTGTTGGAGTATTCTTTTCCAAAAAAGCGTATTTTTGTCCATCCGTAACCGAAAGAAATGAAGAAAATGACAACGAACCAGGCAATTCAATATAAGGATAGCATGAAAGTGCCGGAGCCTACTTTGCGCAGGTTGCCGTGGTACTTGTCGAATGTTAAGCTGCTCAAGCAGCGGGGCGAACGGTACGTCTCTTCTACACAGATATCCAAAGAAATCAATATAGATGCTTCACAGATAGCCAAGGATTTGTCGTATGTCAACATCTCCGGACGTACGCGTGTGGGCTACGAAGTCGATACGCTGATAGCCGTACTGGAAGACTTCCTCGGATTTACCGATATGCATAAAGCATTTCTGTTTGGAGTAGGTAGCCTGGGTGGTGCATTGTTGCGCGACTCCGGTTTGAAGCACTTCGGGCTGGAAATTGTAGCAGCATTTGATGTGACCCCGGAATTGGTAGGCACTACATTGAACGGAATACCGATCTTTCATTCCAGTGAATTCGAGCAGAAGATGCGCGAATATGATGTGAACATCGGTGTGCTGACTGTACCTATTGAGATAGCCCAATGCATTACGGATACCATGATAGCCGGTGGCATCAAAGCTGTATGGAACTTTACCCCGTTCCGTATCCGTGTGCCGGAAAACATTGTTGTTCAGAATACATCCCTTTATGCTCATTTGGCGGTGATGTTCAACCGCCTGAATTTTAACGAAATCGAATAATGAAGATTATTGCTGTCGGAATGAACTATGCACTGCACAATAAAGAGCTGGCGCATACGTTAGTTAATAAAGAGCCGGTTATCTTCATGAAGCCCGACTCGGCTATATTGAAAGACGGAAAGCCTTTCTTTATTCCCGATTTTTCGGATGAGGTTCATTACGAAACTGAGGTGGTGGTACGTATTTGCCGTTTGGGAAAAAACATTGCGCCGCGCTTTGCCAACCGTTATTATGACGCAGTGACTGTAGGCATCGACTTTACGGCACGCGACTTACAACGTAAGTTTTGTGAAGCGGGTAATCCCTGGGAACTTTGCAAAGGGTTCGACCATTCGGCAGCTATCGGAACTTTTGTTCCTTTGGAGCAGGCAGGAGGCGATTTGCAGCAGCTTGATTTCCGTCTGGAAATAGACGGCAAGGAAGTGCAGCATGGCAATACCTTGGATATGCTTTTCAAAGTGGATGAGATCATTGCATACGTCAGCCGCTTTATGACGCTGAAAATAGGCGACCTGTTGTTTACGGGAACTCCCGCAGGCGTAGGTCCGGTACAGATAGGACAGCATTTGGAAGGATACCTCGGAGAAGATAAGTTGCTCGACTTTTATATTCGTTGAGTCAATTTATTACGATATGTTTATCAAACGTTGCTGGTTGCTTTGTTGCTTTATCGCTTTTCTTCTTCCGGTTTCAGCGCAGGAATTCATTACGCTGAACTGGCAGGAATTGTCTTCTGCACAAACGCTTCCCATAGTGACGCGTGAACTCCCTTTGGGGAAAGACTTTCGTTACTTCACTTATCAGGTGGAAATAGAGCTTCCTGAATATCAGAAGTTAAACCGGAGTGAGGTGGCAGCATTAGAGATGCGACTCGACAGTTTACGTCAGCTACCCAATGAAAATGTTGCTTTCCGGGAAGGCTTGCCGGCATCTCCACAGATAAACTCTTTCATCAAGGTCTCCACACATCGCGGTTTTCTCTCCATAAGTTTTGTTCCTGTTGTTTTTCGTGAAGGAAGTTATCAACGTCTGAATTCTTTCAAACTATCCGTGAATTCTTTTCCTAAGAAAGATAAAATGGGAGAGGAGACAGCTACCCGAAATCTGAAAACAACTTTATCCGAAGTACCTCTAAAGGATTGTACAACATCACTTCTTGCTTCCGGCCGTTGGACGAAGATAAGTGTGAGAAATACCGGAGTCTTTAAAATCACGAATGCCGAATTAAAAAAGATGGGATTCTCAAGACCCGAAAAAGTCCGCGTATTTGGTTATGGCGGTTATTTGCTATCCCAACGTTTCAATGAACATCCGGCAGCTGACTTACCCGAAGTGCCTTTGTTGCGTTTGTCAGATGGTGTGTTGTTTTATGGTCGTGGCACTGTATCCTGGACGCCGGATAGCCAAAATACTTACTTTGTCCGCGAGCGCAACTTCTACTCCGATGAAGGGTATTACTTCCTGACTGATCGGGAGGATATTCCGGAAATGGAAACTGAAATTTTCTCTTCGTTGAAAGAGACCTCGGCCAACAGACTGACGACTTTCAATTCCTTTGCTATCTATGAAAAAGATGCATATAGTTGGGCAGGTACCGGCAGGCAGCTTTATGAAGATTATGACTATGTGGCCGGAAATACGAAAAGTTATACGCTGAACTTGCCGGGCATTGTGCCGGAAGCTGCCGGATGGTTGACTACTGTCTTTGCCGCCCGCTCCATTGATGCGTCTACCAGCTACTCTGTTTCAGTGAACGGTGAACAGAAAGGGAACATCGCACTGGCATCCATCGATTCCGATAATCAATATTATACCAGAGCTACTTCTGCAACGATGAATGGCTCCTGGCAAGGGACTAAGTCGGAAAATACGGTTGTAACCATCACCCATACCCGCCCTTCGGGTACATCGGGGCGTCTGGATTACATTGCCTTAAACTACATGCGTGCACTTACGTTGAACACTCCTTATCTTACTTTTCGCTCTTTGGCTTCCATTCATAAGGAGACAACGTTCGTTCTTTCCGGTGCCACAGCTTCTACTGTTGTGTGGGATGTCACCAATCCTGCAAACATTGGTAGAATAGAAGGCAGTTTTGCCGATGGCACCTATACATTTACTATTCCCGCAGGAGAGTTGCGTGAGTTTGTTGCCATCACTCCCGAAGCGGGAGGCTTTGATACAGTGGAAAACGTAGGTGGGGTTGCGAACCAGAATCTGCATTCTCTGGAAGCTACGGATATGATTATCATTGCTCCCGACCGGAAAGACCTGCTGGCACAGGCGGAACGACTGGCACAAGCCCATCGTGAGAAAGACGGATTGTCCGTCCTTGTCCTTACCGCTCCGCAAATCTACAATGAGTTTTCCTCCGGTACACCAGATGGAACGGCTTATCGCCGTCTGATGAAGATGTTGTATGATCGCTTCCCGAATGAAGCTGAACGTCCCAAATACTTGTTATTCTTCGGAGATTGCAGTTACGATAATCGTATGTTGACTTCTTCCTGGAAGAGTTACCGGCCTGAAAACTTTCTGCTGTCTTACCAATCGGAAGCTTCTCTGGAAGAGACTTCCTCCTATGTAACTGACGATTACTTCGGTTTTCTTGATGATGAAGAAGGGGATGATCTTACAGCCGGTATGTTGGATATTGGTATCGGACGTTTCCCCGTTCGTACAGCGGCTGAGGCAAAGGCTGCTGTAGATAAGACAATTGCTTATATGGAAAATAAACAGGCGGGTCCGTGGAAACATACAGTTTGCTATGTAGCTGATGACGGAGATAAGAATCTGCATGCTTCTCAATCTGAATTATTGGCAAGTTACACTGAGAGAAACTATCCTTCCCTGCTTGTCAACCGGATCTATGCCGATGCTTTCCATCGTGAATCTTCCGCTACCGGAGAAACTTATCCTGATGCTACGAAACGCCTCTTGCAGTTATTTAACAGGGGAATGTTGGTAGTCAACTATACAGGTCATGGAAGTACTTCTGCATGGGCGGCAGAGAATCTGCTGACGATGGCTGACATCACTAAAATGACGTCTCCCCGCCTTCCTCTATGGATTACCGCCACCTGTGACTTTACCCGTTTTGATGATATACAAACTTCTGCCGGAGAGCAGGCTTTCCTGAATACTAAAGGTGGTGCTATAGCTTTACTCACTACATCTCGGGTGGTGTATGCTTCGCAAAACTCCACGTTGAATCAGGCTTTCCTCCGTCATATTTTTTCGCGTCCCGAAGGTAAACGTTTACGCCTTGGAGACATCATGCGGCTTTCCAAGTGCGATGAATCTTTGGCTAACGATAGGAATAAACTGAACTTCTCTCTGATTGGCGATCCTGCCCTGACTTTGGCATATCCTGATTACCAGGTGCAGGTAGACGAATTTGCGGGGGTGAATGTGGCAGAAGAAACGAGTGTCTATCCGCAGGTGAAAGCCGGTAGCAAGATTACAGTAAAAGGACGTATCCTGACTCCCGAAGGAGTTTTGGCTGAAGACTTTACCGGTACAGTGCATCCTACTGTGCTGGATAGTAAGGAAGAAGTGACAACTCTTGATAATCGTGATGAGGGAGCTTTCACTTATACCGAGCGTAGCAAAACTCTTTTCTCCGGCAGTGACTCGGTTCGTCAGGGACGGTTTGAATTTACTTTTCCCGTGCCGTTGGATATCAACTATTCCGATGAGGAAGGTTTATTGAGTCTTTATGCTCTGGATGCCGTTCATTCTCATGAAGCCGGCGGAGCTTTCGACCGCTTCCTGGTGGGTGGAACGGATGATGGTGTTTCTCTGACGGACACATTAGGACCTAAGATAACCGTTTATCTGAATACGCCGGACTTTAGTCCTGGTGGACAAACCAATATCACCCCGTTGTTTGTGGCGGAATTGGAAGATGCGGATGGCATCAATACGGTTGGCAATGGTATCGGGCATGATCTTTCGCTTTGTATCGACGGCAGTGCGGTGCTGACTTATAATCTGAATGATTATTATACTCCGGTAGCGGGAGACTATACCCGGGGAACGGTATACTTTTCTGTGCCCGAACTCACTGAGGGCAAACATACGTTGTCGTTCCGTGCCTGGGATTTGCTGAATAATTCCTCTACAAAGACTTTGGAGTTTGAGGTGGTTCGCGGATTGCGTCCCGGTCTGTTCTCTGTTATTTGTACACAAAGCCCTGCCCGTGAAAGTACTACATTCGTTCTTTCTCACAATCGCCCCGGTTCCACGCTTGCGGTCCGTATGTCCGTATACGATTTTGCCGGACGGGAAATGTGGACACATCTGGAGAAGGGAGTATCCGAAGGACAAACTTATTATGTGGAATGGGACTTGTGCAGTAATGGCGGGCAACGTCTGGCACCGGGTGTTTATCTGTATCGTGCATCTATTGTCTCCGACGGTAGTCGCGAAAGTACGAAATCACAGAAAATCATTATCCTGTCACAATAAACAGGGGGATGCTCTGTTTTATTAGTATTGTTATTAGAAATCATAAGTATCTCAATTGAAAGGAGTAACTAAATTCTCCTCCTCCCAAAGGAGGAAATTAAGTTAGATTTTGTTTTTTATATTTGAGATCGTATTATAAATAATATCGTATGAAGAAATACATCTTGCTATTACTCATAGCTTTCTTGTCCGTACACCTTCTTGCCCAGGAGAAGAATCAGTTTAATCCCGTTAATACCGGTGTTAACTCTTTGGGTATTGCCCCTGACTCCCGTGGCGGTGGTATGGGAGATGTGGGTGCGGCTACATATCCGGACGTAAACTCTCAATACTGGAATCCGGCTAAGTATCCGTTTACGATCAGCCGTGCCGGAGTAGCGGTTTCCTATACACCTTGGTTGCGCAAGTTGGTGAATGATATTGATCTGGCATATCTGGCAGGCTACTACCGTATCGGAGATTATCAGGCTGTCAGCGGTTCTTTGCGTTATTTCTCTTTGGGTGAAGTGCCCGTAGCATATCAGGATGAGAATTCTCCCGGATATACCATTAAACCTTATGAAATGGCGGTAGATGTGGCGTACTCCCGCATGCTTTCCGAACATTTCTCTGCTGCGGTTGCCTTGCGATACATTTATTCCGACCTGGCGTACAGGGAAGATGAAGAAGTTTCCGCAGGCTCTGCTTTTGCTGCCGATATTGCCTTCTATTATACGAATTACGTCATACTTGCCCAACGGGAGTGTATGCTTTCTTTCGGACTGAATGCTTCCAATATCGGTACGAAGATTTCTTATGATAGTGGTAATACTAGCCAGTTCTTGCCTACTAACTTACGTTTGGGTGCTTCCCTGTTATTCCCGATAGATGATTATAATACAATCGGAGTTAGTTTTGATGCCAATAAGTATATGGTTCCTACCCGTCCTGTTCGTGGAGAAGATGAGTCGCAGGAAGAGTATGAAGAGCGTTTGGACCGTGATTATAATGATATTTCTCCCATTAAGGGTATTTTTCAAATCTTTCAGTGATGCTCCCGGCGGCTTCAAGGAAGAATTGCAGGAGATACAGTGGTCTTTGGGATTGGAATATACTTATCACGAACAGTTTTCCATTCGTGGTGGCTATCATTGGGAACATGAGAACAAAAGGAAACCGCAAATATTTTTCTTTTGGTGCAGGATTCAAGATGAGCGTATTCTCGTTAGATGCTGCTTATCTGGTATCTACGGCACAGAGCAATCCGCTCGACCAGACACTTCGTTTTACGTTAGGTTTTGATCTGGATGGGATAAAGGACTTGTTCGGACGTCGCAGAAGATGAATCAGCTACGAGCTACGCGTTACGGGCTACAAGTGCCTTGCGGCAGAAGGGGAGTGGTGTGTAGTGTATTATTAGCTGTATACATCGGACGCGCAGCATCTATATACCGGATGCGTTGCACCTATATATCGGATGTGTAGTATCTATATATCCAACGTTACCGATATATAGATGCTAAAAGAGGGAATCGGACTTGCCTGAAATTAGATTGCTTGTTGTGGATGATAATAAGCAATCTAATCATTCATAACATTGCTTATTCCGGATTATAAGACTGCTTGTTTTCAGATGTTATTCAATACATTGAGTGTTTTTTCTTCTTTCAGTCTTTCAGCTTATCTCAAACTCCCTGTTCATCGGCATTCCGGCTGAAATATACCTGAAACAGCTATAAAGCTGGAAGTTTCAGCCGGAATGCCGATGAATAGGGGGAGTCAGTGAGAACTGAAAGAACGGAAAGAGTTTTTTTCAAAAATAGAGGGTGTCGGATGATGGTTCATTTTATTCAGAACCGTACGTCAACGTTTCCGGTGAATTCCTGCCAAAAGCCTCATGAAACTTTCCATTTCAAATATTTATTCTGTATTTTTGTCCGTGAAGATCTATTGTTAAACCGAGAAAGAAATCCGTATGAGGAAACTAAAGGTGTTTTTGGCAGTCTTGTTAGCATCCCTATCCCTGCATGTCCATCCCAGTGAAATTGATTCTTTGCTTCGTGAACTTGATATGTCTATCAGAAACCGTCCTCAATATACCCTGAAACGTCAGGAACAAATAGATGCCTTGCAACGAAAACTCCGGCTGTCTCATTCCGATCAGGAGCGTTATGATCTTTACCGCGAATTATTCGGCAAATATCGCTCTTACCGTATGGACTCGGCTCTATGGGTGGCCAATCAGCGCGTAGAACTTGCCAAGCGCATGAAGAATCCCCTTTATATTCGTTCGGCTGAACTGAATATAGCCGAAGTAATGATAGGAGTGGCCATGTATAAGGAAGGGCTGGAAATACTGGATGGAATCAAGTCCGCTGATCTGGACGCTTCCGGCGTTTCCTATTATTATTATCAGTATCATCAGGTTTATACGCTGATGGCGGATTATGCTTTCTCTGATCAGATGAAAGAACATTACCGGGGGGTGGCATACCAATATAAAGATTCTATTATCAGTATGCGCCGTCCCGGTTCACAGGGTTATCTGTTGATGATGAGTGAGAAATTGCTGTATGAAGAAAAGTATGATGAGGCCATAGAGATACTGAAAAGTTGCTACAAGACACATGAAGAGAAGGGGTACAGTGTTGCCATTCCTTCTATCGGCCTCGCCAATGCTTATGCCTTTATGGGCAATACCGAATTGCAGAAGAAATATCTGGCTATTTCGGCTATTGCCGATATTCAAGCGGCAACGAAGGAATACATCTCCTTGTGGAAGTTAGCGAATCTTCTGTTTCAGGAAGGAGATATAAAGCGTGCTTATACTTATATAGAATGTTCTATGCAAGATGCCACCTTCTGTAATGCACGCTATCGTACGCAGGAGATTTCGGAACTGCTTCCCGTTATCAGTCGGACGTACGAAAACAAGTTGAAGGAGGAGAAAACACAAATGGTTGCCCTGGTCATTCTGACATCTGTCTTGCTGATCATATTGCTGATTGCTCTGATGTTCATTTTCTATCAGATGAAGCGGCTGAATGTAGCCCGGAAAGCGGTGAACATTATGAATGAGGAACTTAAACATATCAATTCTGATCTGCATACACTGAATGATAAGTTGCAGGAATCCAATCAGGTGAAGGAAGAATATATCGGCTATGTATTCAATATGTGCTCTCTATATATCAACAAGCAGGAAGAACAACGGAAAATGCTTGCCCGTAAAATCAAGACCGGGCAATTGGATGATTTGTATAAGACTGTCAATTCCTCTTCTTTTTGTTGCCAATGAGTTGAAAGAATTCTTCTACACGTTCGATAGTGTGTTCCTGAAACTCTATCCTAAGTTCATAGAACAGTTCAATACTTTACTTCAGGAAGATGAACGCATCTGTCCGAAGGAAGGTGAATTGCTGACCCCCGAGTTGCGCGTCTTTGCTCTGATCAGATTGGGTATTACAGATAGTGGGAAGATTGCGAACTTCCTTCATTATTCTGCCCAGACGGTGTACAACTATCGTCTGAAAGTGCGGAACAAATCTTTGCTTTCAAGGATGAATTTATGGAAGCTGTGCAGCAAATAGGCTAATAAAACCTCTTTCTTTTTTCCTCAAATGTCTACTTAAATCTACTTTCCTGACTCATTTAGGGAAGTGGCTTTGTATTGTATTTCAATTACTTATCATTTTAAAGCGTCTACTTATATCTACTTTACGTATCTACTCAGCTCTCTTACCCGGAAAGTTATGCTCTACCTTTGCCGTAGAAATTAAAGTTAACAATAGATTTTCTTTGGGTATTGGTTTTTATCGGGTAAACAGGTTACACGAGGATTATAGAAAAAAAGTCTGTGCCGTGTGCGGGCGAACAGAGATTCGCTCCTACAGGTACAGAGGTAAGAGAAAATTATTTTTTATTAATTATGCGAATCAGTATTTGATTCCTTAGTTAAAAATTAGAGTAATTAATGCGATGGCAATTTTTCCCATCGTATGTACCAGAAGTCCAGATGTAGATCTGACTTTCATCGCTCTTTGAATATTTGTTTTTTCATTCAACCAGTTGAATAATGATTCAATGGGTTGTCTGACTTTTGAGACTGCCGTTGAAAACAAGTCTCTTGCCGCTTTCTCCCTTTTTGTTGTTTTCAGGTGATTCTCCTTTGATAGCTTTTACAGGAGTAAATAGCTCGAGTTTTTTGCATTCTTTTGTCTCTTTATAGAATGGTATATCCGAATATATTTTATCGGCATATATTTCTCTATTGTTCAGATTTCCCACACATTCTCTTTTGAATACAGTGGAGTCATTTTCATCAGCAGCGGAAAGTATGAGCATTTCAGGAAAAGGTATAGTCCCTTTTCTACGGAAAGCCACTGCATGGAGTTTTAGTCCGAAATAATACATGTTCTTTGTCGAACAATATCCTTTGGAAGTAATCTCAGTGGCTACCTTTCCTACTTTGTTCTTTCCCGCGCAAGTAATGATAGGCATCGAGTCAACTAATGATTTCATACTGTCACAATCTTGAGGTTTGAATGAATGGATTAACTGCCTGACGAGTTCGCTGATTGCTTCTGGCATCAAATTCAATCTATAATTGAATGTTTGGTAAGAAGGCAAGTCAGGGAACCATGAAAGCAGATATTCTTTGGTAAAGTTATGTATGTCTTTGATTTTAAAGTATTGCTGATAAGCTCCACAGAACAGATATACAGTAAGCAGTTCCTGATCGGTAAAGATTGGATGATTGTTATTACTGAACCTCTGGCAGTAGAACTTGAGTGAAGACTCGTAAACATCACAGATATACATATATATTTTTATAAGTTTTAATTCTTTCTCCTTGGGAATCATAATTAGAACAATGAGTGGTTTTATTCTTCTAATATACTGATTTTCAAGGAGATTAGAAAATTAATTTATGAGATAATTAACTGAATAATAACATTTTAACAAGCGAAAAGGTAGAGGATTATCAACTACTGATTCGCATTAATTATAATAATAACCTTATGAAAAACATTTTTAGACTTGTCAAGGGACTTCTCCCTTTGTTGGGATTACTACTATCCCTGTCGCTTTCAGCACAAGACATCGTGGTGAAAGGGCATGTGAAGGACGCTACCGGTGAATCGGTTATCGGAGCTAACATTCTTATTAAAGGTACTTCTATAGGTACTATTTCCGATGTGGACGGCAATTTTACACTGAAGGCGGCTACCGGAAATGTACTTACCGTCACCTGTATCGGTTATAAAGGACAGGAAATCACCGTGACAGACAAACCTCTCATTGTAGTTACCATGCAGGAAGACAGCGAGTTGCTGGACGAAGTAGTAGTTATCGGCTACGGACAGGTGAAGAAAGGCGATGTGACCGGATCTTTGCTGACCGTGAAACCGGATGAGCTGAACAAAGGTAAGCAATTGACTGCTGAAGATGCTCTGGTGGGTAAAGTTGCCGGTGTGAATATCGTGCCGGGCAATGGTGCACCGGGTAGCGGCGGTACCATCCGTATCCGTATGGGAGCCTCTTTGTCGGCAGATAATGATCCGCTGATTGTTATCGATGGAGTACCCGTAAGCAATACTTCTATCAGTGCCATCAATCCGAACGACATTGCTTCCTTTACAGTATTGAAGGATGCTTCTGCCACAGCTATTTACGGTTCGCGTGCTTCCAATGGTGTCATCATCATCACTACCAAGAAGGGAAGTGCCGACGGTACCTCCCGCCCTTCCTTCAACTATAACGGAAACATGACAGTAAGCAATGTATATCAGTATATGGATGTACTTTCTACTGAAGAATTCCGTCAGGCTTTTGCCGAGCATGCCAATGCTCCGGAGACTTTCAAGCTGGGTAATGCAGATGTAGACTGGCAGAAAGAAATCTACCGCGTGGCACTGGGTACGGATCATAACTTGTCCATGACCGGAGCTTTGAAGAATATGCCTTACCGTGTATCCGTAGGATATACTAACCAGAATGGTACATTGAAGAATAATAACTACGAGCGTATCAACGCCAGTGTAGGTCTGTCTCCGAAGTTCTTTGATAAACATCTTTCTGTAGATATTAACGTCAAGGGAAGTATTGAGAATAATCAACCGGTTTCAACAGGCGTGATTGGCAGTGCCATCTCTTTTGATCCTACCCGTCCCGTTTACGAAGATTATGAAGGTAATGTAGGTCTGGGATATTATACCTGGATGAATGGCGGTAAACCCATCACGCTGGCCGCTGCGAATCCGGTTGCCGATCTGGAACTGGCTGACAAACTCGAAAAAACAAAACGTTCTATCGGTAACATTGCCCTCGACTACAAGGTGCACGGATTGGAAGACCTGCGCTTCAATCTGAATATGGGCTATGACATCCAGAAGAATGACAATCGTGAAAATGTGCCCGATCTTGCTCCCTCCATGTACACTGGAAATCAGAATGACGGTACGGGCAAACGCTATAAATACCATCAGACCAAGCGCAACACCTTGCTCGATTTCTATGCCAATTACGATAAGGAACTGAAAGATCATCACATCAATGTCATGGGTGGTTATGGCTGGCAACGTTTCTGGTATAAGAATAATAGTGTAACCACCGACACCGAAGGCAAAGAACTGGCTACCCCCAGCATGCCGAAGCTGAACTTTACCTACTTTCTTTCTATGGACGTGTAAACTACTCCTGGAAACAACGCTACATGTTGACGGCTACTCTGCGTGCAGATGCTTCTTCACGTTTTTTCTCCCGATAACCGTTGGGGGTATTTCCCTTCAGTTGCGGCAGCCTGGCGTGTGAACGAAGAGGCTTTCCTCTCTAACTTCAAAGCCCTGTCCGATTTGAAACTCCGTTTGAGCTACGGCCAGACCGGTCAGCAATCCATCGGTTCATACTATCAGCACCTGCCGACTTATACGGCATCTTATGACGAATCCCGCTATTACTTCGGTGATCAATGGTACACTACTTACCGTCCCAATGGCTACGATGCCAACATCAAGTGGGAGACTACCGAAACTTATAATATCGGTATCGACTATGGTTTCCTGAACAACCGCATCTCCGGTACGATTGATTACTACTGGCGTACTACCAAAGACCTGCTGAATAAGATATTCGTTCCTGCCGGAAGCAACTTTACCAATATGATTGAGACCAATATCGGTAATATGAAGAGTAAAGGTCTGGAAATCGGTATCAACGTGATTCCCGTGAAGAATAAGGATTGGGAATGGACTGTCAGCGGTAATTTTACCTGGAATACTTCTGAAATTACAAAGCTGAACACCATTGACCGTGAAGACAACTATGTGAAGACAGGTAATGCCGGCGGTACGGGTAAATATCTGCAAGTCCACATGGTAGGCGAAACTCCGAATACTTTCTACCTGTTGCAACAGGCTTATGACGATAATGGTAAGCCGCTGGATGGCAAATATATCGCAAAAGATGGTTCCGTCACCAGTAGCGAAGAAGATGCCAACAAGTACGTGACCGGCAAAAGCTCCAAAGCTCCTTACTACTGCGGTCTTTCTACCCGTCTGACATACAAGAACTGGGATTTGGGTATCAACGGACATGGAAGCTTCGGTGCTTATGTTTATAACTATGTGAAAGCCTCCGATTCTTTGGACGGACTTTATGGCGGAACCGGCGTTTCCAGCAATATTCTGCGTTCTACCCTTGAAACCGGATTTACGCAGGATCGCATCTATACCGATTACTTCCTGGAGAAAGGCGACTTCTTCCGTATCGACAACATTACGTTAGGACATACCTTCGATAAGTTGTGGAACGAAAAGACCTCTCTTCGTCTCTCTTTCACCGTGCAGAATGTATGTACACTGACAGGCTATAGCGGTCTTGACCCGGAAATTTATAGCGGCATCGATAAGAACATCTATCAGCGCCCGCGTATGTTCATGCTGGGAGTAAATCTTAATTTTTAATTCATGAAAAATCAGAAAACAATGAAAACGAAATATTTCAAGTTAGTAAGTATATGTCTGGTATCTCTCTTCCTTCTTTCTTCTTGTCTGGGAGATTTGGATACATTGCCTTTGGACGACAATGAATTGGTGGGCGAGAAGGTTTATTCTACGCCTGAGGGATACATCGGAGTATTGGCAAAGTGTTACGCCAGCCTTATCCAGACCGGACAAAAGGGTGGTGATGGCGGAAACGGTGACGTGCCGGGTATTGATGAAGGTTATAGTGGTTATACACGTGCCCTGTTCTATTTGCAAGAGGCTTGTACGGATGAGATCGTTTTCCATTCCGGTGGCAGTCATGGAAGTTTGTCACTGTTGTATATGAACTGGGACCCTTCGACAAAGATTATTTGCTATTCATATTATCGTCTGTATATGGCCATTAACTACTGTAATGAGTTCTTGCGCGAAAGTACGGAAGGGAAATTGAAAGACCGTGGCGTATACGATGCTTTGCAGGCTGAAATGCCTTATTACCGTGCCGAAGCACGCTTCATCCGTGCTTATTGCTACAGTATGATTTGCGACTTGTACGGTTCGGGTCCTTTCATTGATGAAACGATGGATGTAGGTACGATTCCTCATCAGAAGACCCGCCAGGAAATCTACGACTATGTGGTTTCCGAAACGGAAGAACTGACAACCTTGCTGAAAGAACCGAAGCGGAATGAATATGGCCGTGTGGATCGTGTATCGGCTTGGTTTCTCCTGGCACGTGTCTATCTGAATGCCGAAACATGGGTAGGCAAGAATGAATATACCAATGCTTATAAATATGCCAAGAAAGTGATTACGGAAGGTAATTATCCGTTGGCTTCTGATTACCGTCACATCTTCCTGGCAGATAACAATACTTGCTCCGAAATCATCTGGCCTTTGGTGCAGGATGCTGACTATGCACAGAGCAGTGCCGGAACCAACTTTCTGATTAAAGCATTGATGAATGGTCCGATGGATAGCTATGTGAAAACCGGAGTAGGTAGCCGTGGTTGGGGTAATGCCCGTGTGAAGGTGGCGCTTGTAGATAAGTTTGATGAGGCTGACCAAACCTTCTATGAAAATGATCCCTGGGGAGATAATAAGAAAGATAAGCGTGCACAGTTCTTTACTATCGGTCATACAAAGGAAACCTGGGTAGAAGGTAAGGCTTTCCAGAAGACTTTTGAGAATGGTTATGCGTGCATCAAATGGAGAAATGTAACCAAGGACCGTAAGGAATTGGTAGATGGCGGTACTAAGTATTCGTCTGTAGACCTCCCGATGTTCCGTACGGCAGATGCTTACCTGATGGCTGCTGAGGCTATTCTTCGCGGGGCTGCGGAAGGCACGCGTGCTGAGGCGCTGGGTTATGTGAATGAAATCAGAGACCGTGCTTATATGTCCGGCAACTATGGTGACGGGGTATCCGGTCGTATTACCGACGGCCAGTTGAATCTGGACTTCATTCTGGATGAAAGAGCCCGTGAGATGAATATGGAGTTGGTGCGTCGCACAGACCTGATCCGCTTTGGCAAATTCACAAAAGGATATAACTGGGACTGGAAAGGTAGCAGCGACGGTGAAGTTGGTACGTATGTGGGTAAAGATGTGAACGATAAGTACAAATTGTATCCCATTCCGCAGGATGAGTTTACCACGAGCCCGTATCTGACACAGAATCCGGATTATCAGAAATAAGGATGAAGGTTGATTCATTACCATTCCTTTTTACTCATACAATAATAAATACATTAAAAATAACAACTTGTTTATGAGAATGAAACGAACTCTTTTTTTCAATCGTCCTGTTAGCCGCTTTGGCTGTGCAAGGCTTATATGCACAAGCCACACGCGAAGAAATCTTCAATGATATTGCAACGACAGGTGGTGTATATTACGCTTACCCCGGTCCTTCGGGCGTCAGACCAAGGCTCCGAAAGGTTATGAACCATTCTATATCAGTCACTATGGCCGTCATGGTTCCCGCTGGCTAATTGCGGATGAAGACTACGTCCGCGTGATGGAAGTCTTTGAGAAAGCCCATGCAGCCGGAGCATTAACCGATTTGGGCGAAGATGTCCGTAAACGTCTGGACATTGTCTGGGCAGATGCCAAAGGACACGGCGGCGACCTCAGTCCGGTAGGAGTGAAGCAACAACGAGGCATTGCCGAACGTATGTATCAGGCATTCCCTGAAGTATTTAAAGGCGAACCGCAAATGTCTGCCCGCTCTACCGTAGTTATCCGTTGCGTGCTCAGCATGGATGCATTCTGCGAACGCCTGAAGGAATTCAACCCGAAGATGCGGATTGAGCGCGAATCCAGCAATAAATATATGGATTACCTAAATTTCCATACACAGGAAGCTATGAAGTTTACTTCACGCAAAGGGCCTTGGTATGAGGAATTCCGTAAGTTCGAAGAAGAACATGTCCGTCCGGAACGTCTGATGAATACACTGTTCAATAGCAAAGAGTATATTCGTAAGAATGTGAATCCTGAAGAACTGATGCGCGGTCTGTATTGGGTTGCTTCTGATATGCAGAACGTGGAACCGGAGGTTTGTTTTTATGATATCTTTGAGAAGCAGGAATTGTTTGATATCTGGCAGATACATAACTATAAGAACTATGTATGCGACGGCCCTTCGCCCATGACGAACGGACTGATGCTGGCAAATGCTAAATCTCTGGTTGAGAATATTATGGATTCGGCAGACGCGGCGATTGCCTCCGGTACAAACTCGGCCACTTTCCGCTTCGGACACGACGGTAATGTTATTCCTCTGGTAGGCTTGCTGAGACTGGAGAACTGTTATAATGAAGAGTCCGATCCGGCCAAATTCTATCAGGCATGGTGTAACTTCAAAATGGTGCCTATGGCTGCCAATGTGCAGATTGTTTTCTTCCGTAAGAAAGGCAGTGCAGACGATATCATCGTGAAGTTCATGCTGAACGAGAAAGAAGTGAGTATCCCGGTGAAGACCGACATCGCTCCTTTCTATCACTGGAAGGACGTCAGGGCATTCTACAAAGACCTGTTGTCCCAACTGCCGGATAGACCGTAAATCATAAGGAATACGGAATAGAACGCAAATTACACAGGTTACGCAATTTCTTTCAGGCCTCCTATCGGTTGCCTTATATAAGACGAAAAATTGCGTAATTTGTGTAATTTGCGTTCTGTCTTTATTCCCCACTTGCTTTTTTTTCCGTACTTTCGTGCATTCATCCAATAAAATAAAAGAAGAACGATATGAAAATACGTGTAGGCTTTGGCTTCGATGTACACCAGTTGGTGGCAGGACGTGAACTCTGGTTAGGCGGTATCCGCCTGGAGCATGAGAAAGGATTACTCGGACATTCGGATGCCGACGTGCTGATTCATACCATTTGCGATGCCTTGCTGGGAGCCGCCAATATGCGTGATATCGGTTATCATTTTCCCGATACCGCAGGAGAGTTCAAGGACATAGACAGCAAAATATTACTGAAGAAAACCGTAGAACTGATTGCAACCAAAGGCTATTCCGTGGGCAACATTGATGCAACCATCTGTGCGGAACGCCCCAAACTGAAATCCCATATTCCCGCCATGCAGCAGACGCTTGCCAAAGTAATGGGAATAGATGAAGACGACATCTCCATCAAAGCTACTACTACGGAAAGGCTTGGTTTTACCGGTCGCGAAGAAGGTATCTCAGCTTATGCAACAGTTTTGATAACCAAAGAATAATACTGATTTCAACCTAATAAACTACCTAAAAACTGATTACTAACAACATGAAGAGAATTTCTTTAACCCTTTGTCTGGCTTTTCTGACAGTTCTGTTCTGCCAGGCACAGGTTGCCCCCTTTAAAGTTTAACAAGAACGGAGAGTTTAAAATCGTCCAGTTTACCGACATCCATTTTCAGTATCACAATCCAGCTTCAGCCATTGCCTTGAAGCGTATCAATGAAGTTCTGGATGCCGAACGTCCCGATTTGATTGTTTTTACCGGAGATGTAGTTTATGCACCGCCTGCTGATACAGCCATGCGGGCCGTACTTGATTGTGCTTCCTCCCGTAAGATACCTTTTGTCGTGACTTTTGGTAACCATGATAACGAACAAGGCAAAACGCGTGCCGAATTATACGATATAATCCGTTCCATGCCTTACAACATCCAGCCCGACCGTGGTAGCGTTGAGTCTCCCGACTACGTCCTCACCGTGAAATCTTCGGATGGTAAGAAAGATGCTTCAGTGCTCTATTGCCTGGATTCTCACTCGTACTCCAAATTACCGGATGTGAAAGGGTATGACTGGCTTACATTCGATCAGGTGAACTGGTATCGTCAACAAAGTGCAGCTTTTACCGCTAAGAATAACGGAAAGCCTTTGCCTGCTTTGGCATTCTTCCACATCCCGCTGTCCGAATACAACGAAGCAGCTTCTGATGAGAACGCCATCCTTTATGGTACGCGTATGGAGAAAGCTTGTTCAGCTGCTATTAATACCGGTATGTTTGCCGCTATGAAGGAAGCAGGTGATGTAATGGGTACTTTTGTCGGACATGACCATGATAATGACTATTCAGTCATGTGGAAAGGTATCGTACTCGCTTATGGACGTTTCACAGGTGGTAATACGGAATATAACCATCTATCTAACGGTGCACGCGTAATTGTGTTGAAGGAGGGGGAACGTACCTTTACTTCCTGGATACGCCTGAAAGGTGGTGAGTTAAAAAGATAAAACAGTCTATCCCGACAGCTATGTGAAGGATGACTGGCGTAAACGTCCGCTGGTTACGGAGTAACCTTTCTGAAGAGAACATTCTTATATACTATGCAAAAGATGCCATCTTTAACAGCAAAAGATGCCATCTTATGTAACGAAAGATGCCACCTTTTACATCAAAAGATGGCATCTTTTACATCAAGCCTCAGAATGTTCTATGTCTTTACCCTTAGTCTTCTTGTTCAGCGGAAGTAATCCGCTTACCGTTCACCTCTACGTTGTCGAGCGTTAAGTTCACTACATTGTCCATCTGTATGGCTTTCGGTGCCTGTTTTACCTTTATGTTCCGCAGGGTGATATTATAAAGTTTAGCTTCCGGTAATCCGTTTGCCATGAGTGCTACGCTGTCCACGCGGTTGCAAGTTACATCTTCTATGCAGATATTGCGGAAGAGTGTCGGATGATTTCCACCGCGGTATCCGTGGTAGTTCGTACGGAAATTAATCACTCCCCACAGGCAGACGTCTGCTTCTATCCGGCGCATGTTTAGATTTTCAAAGTAACCGCCACGGTCCAGATTTGATTTGAAGTAAATGCCATTACGGCAACTGTCTATCTTGCAATCCTCGATAAAGATGTTCCGTACGCCACCGGACATTTCACTACCGATGGTAATGGCCCACCGGGCGAAGTGGCAGTTACGGATAATCACATTTTCCGTGGCTTGGCCGATGCGCCAGCCATCCTGGTCGCGTCCTGATTTTATGGCGATACCATCATCTCCCACATTGAAGTCCATGTTCTCAATCAGTACGTTCGTGCTTGATTCCGGATCACAACCATCGTTGTTGTAGTTGTTACTGTCTATATATACATTGCGTACGGTGACATTGTCGCAGAATACAGGATGGATAATCCAGAACGGAGAATCGTAGATCTGTACATCTTCTACAAGTACATTCTTGCAGCCGTAGAATTGTATCATGCATGGGCGCAGGTAATATCCCTCTCCGAATACGCGTTCGTATACCGGGATGGAATCGATACCCATCTGGCGCAAGCGATCCAGGGCGGGACCTTGCAGGGCGTGCCAACCATTGAAAGTTACAGCTCCGTTGCCGTCAATCGTGCCTTTGCCGGTCAGGGCGACATTGGTGCACTGGTAGGCATAGATGAAAGGGGAGTAGTTGAAACATTCCGTTCCTTCCCATTTGGTCAATACCATGGGGAGATAGTCAGAGGCCACGGTCGAGAATTCCAGACGTGCGCCATCTGCAACGTGCAGGTTTACATTGCTTTTCAGCAAGATGGTGCCTTTGCTGAAATAGTTTCCGGCAGGGATGAGAACGGTGCCGCCACCATTTGTATTACATTGATTGATGGCTTCCAATATGGCAGGTCGGCTGTCAAAACTCGTATCGCTTTTTGCCCCGTAGGCAGTTACGTCATATATACTGTCCGGAAAAGTAGGCGGAACAATGTTCTTCAGGATTTCGGGAACTTTTTGCCCATTCACCGGATTCTTTGCGGGTAGTTGCAGTGCTGCTACATGCCGCCCATAGAATGGGGAGTAGACAGGCTAAAAAAGCTAATTTCTTCATGGTATTCAATATAAATAATGTGTGTGGCAAAAATACCTGTTTTTTTGTAAGATCAACGCCGCTGTATTGTATTAATTATTATTTTTGTACAATTGGTAATCTTAAAAAGTCAAATCATGAAACACGGGCTATTTATTTTCTGCATGCTTATTTCTTTATGCTTCCCGATGGCTTTTTCACAACAAGCTACTACTGTAATTAAGCCTGACCTGAAGTATGGCAAACCCTCCAAGGAGGAACTATCACTGGAGACATACGCTCCTGACACTACCGCAGTGGCAGTTTATCTGTTTCATAAAGGCAAGAGCGGTTTTACTTATAATGATAAATTTGAATTGTATACGGAACATTGGGTACGCATCAAGATATTGAAGCCGCAAGGTGTTTCACAAGCTGATGTAGCCATTCCTTATTATGCGCCTTCTGACAGAGATAAGGAGAAAGACCGCATCTCCGATCTGGACGGATGTTCCTATAATCTGGAAAATGGGAAACTTGTTAAAACCCGTCTGAAGCGGGAGCTCGTTTCCGATGAGAGGCTGAATACCTATCACAGAGTACTGAAGTTTTCATTGCCTGCTGTCAAGGTCGGGACAGTTATCGAATATCACTATAAAATGACTTCCGACTATTCCGTACACATAGACAACTGGATGATGCAGGAAGAAATTCCCGTAGTATACAATCAATACGAAATAACTATTCCTCATGTATTTGTATATAATATAGAGTTTAGAGGGCGCCAATATATAGATGTTCTGGAAGAGAAAGGTTCGGTACAAGCCGCACAACATACAACAAGTGGCGTAGCGAGAGTGTCGCATGACTTTACTATTTCGGCACAGAAGCTTACGTTTACTTCCCAAAATCTGCCTGCCATCCGCCAAGATGAATCTTTTTGCTGGTGTCCGGAAGATTATAGAATACAGGTTAGTTTCGATTTGCAAGGAACCAATTATCCGGATGAAGGCTACAAACCTTATAGCCAGAACTGGGAGGATGTGGATAAACAACTGACCCGGGAGGAGAACGAAGGCTTTGGTAAACACTTGTTGTGGAAAAGTCCGTACCTTGAAGAGATTCGGCAACTCAACCAATCGGGCAATTTGACTTTTAATCAAAAAGTTATAGGTGTTTTCAATTGCTGAAGCAAAAGTTGTCTTGGAATGGAGAGTATAAACTTTACAGTGAGAATCTGGAGAAGGTACTTAAAGCCGGAACAGGCAGTAATGCCGATTTGAATTTTATTTTTATCAGTATGCTCAGAAGCTACGGCATCAAGGCCTATCCTGTGGTCATGAGCCGGCGTTCCGGGGGAATGTTGCCGTCTAACTTTCCCTCTCTTCAGAAATTGAACACTTTCGTAGTGGCTATTTATGATGAGGCAAGAGGAAAGTATGTTTATCTGGATAGTTCGATGGAGGTACCGGCTCTCAATGTGCTGCCCATTGAATTGTCGGTGACTAAAGCACGTATGCTTTCTGCCGATATACCGGAAAAACAAAAGTGGGTGAACTTGCAGGAAATATCTACCAATCAAGTTTTCATGAAAATCAGTGCTAATGCTCGGGAGAATCTGATAACCGGACGTCGGACTACCATTCTGAAGGGACATCAAGCTTTAGAACACCGGAAAGAGAACCAAGCGAAAGACTCTCTTGTGAATAAACAGGAATTGATGAAAAAAAACTGACGGTTACCAATCTGAAGTTAACAGATAAGGAAGATGACTTCACAACTATACAGGAAGAATTTGATTTTGTACTTGAGGCGGAAAAGTCGGATGACCATATATATATTAATCCGATTCTTTTTCCGCAATTGACAAAGAACCCGTTTATACAATCGGAGCGGATCCTTCCGGTAGAGTTCCCTTATCCGTCAAAAGTCACTCTCTCTTGTGCGCTGACGCTTCCTGAAGGCTATGAGGTGGAAGAAATCCCCCACACGCAAGTGATAAAGACTGAAGACGGCAAGCTGCAATGCAAATATGCAATCCAAAGAAACAGGAACAACGTCATTGTGAATTATACATTCATTTTGTCTTCCTCGGTCGTGCCTTCCGAATATTATGGACAGTTGCAGCAGATATGGAACAAGGCGGTGGAGATGAATCAGGCTCTCATTGTACTGAAAAAGGAGCTTCCGAAGGATTAAATTATCTTTCTTCGTAAAACCTTATTCCTTCATGTGTGGTACATCAGCGATAAATTCATTAGTTTTGCCGAAAGAAAAAATGAAAGATATGGATAAGATAAGAACCGGATTGGCTGCCTTTGGAATGTCGGGACAAGTATTTCATGCTCCTTTTATTTCCACAAATCCTCATTTTGAGTTGACTGCTGTCACTGAGCGTAGTAAAGAATTGTCACGGGCGAAGTATCCGCAATCCCGTATTGTGCGTAGTTTTGATGAGTTGATAGGGATGGAAGAACTGGAGTTAGTGGTAGTGAATACCCCTGACAGTTCCCATTACGAATATGCCCGTCGTGCTCTCGAAGCCGGAAAACATGTTATCGTTGAAAAACCTTTCACCACTACTGTAGAGGAAGGTGAAGAACTCGTAGCCCTTGCTGCGGAAAAAGAACTGACCTTAAGTGTTTACCAGAATCGTCGTTGGGATTGTGATTTCCTGACCGTGAAAGAAATATTGGCTCAGGGATTGTTGGGCCGTTTGGTCGAATTTGAATCAACCTTTCCCCGCTATCGGAATTTCATCAAGCCGAATACTTGGAAAGAAACCGGCGAGAATGGTGGTGGTCTGACTTATAATCTGGGTGCCCATGTCATCGACCAGGCTGTTCAACTATTTGGTATGCCCGAAGCTGTATTTGCTGATATTGCAACTTTACGTACCGGTGGTAAAGTAGATGATTATTTTATCATCCATCTGATGAAACCTGCCCGGATGCCGGAAGTGAAAATCACCTTGAAAGCCAGCTATCTGATGTGTGAGAATGAGCCTCGCTTTGTTCTTCATGGAACGGAAGGCTCTTATGTGAAGTATGGTCTTGATCCTCAAGAGGCGGATCTGACTAAAGGTGTGTTGCCGGATACTCCGCATTGGGGAGAAGAGGATGAATCCCAATGGGGAATACTCCATACGGAAACAGATGGTAATGTGGTGCGGAAACCTTATCCGACCCTTCCCGGAAACTACACTGCTTTTTATGAGAATATTTATCAGCATATCCGGAATGGCGAAGTGTTGCAAAGTGATGCGTGCGGAGTGCTTGGCGTTATCCGCCTGATTGAGGCGGCATGGGAGAGTAGCCGTACAGGGAATGTTATAAAGTTGTAATTTGGCTTATGGATAAGAAAGCAATCGTCCTTTCCGTTGCCGGTTCCGACAGTTCCGGTGGCGCGGGCATACAGGCAGATATAAAAGCTATCTCGGCACTTGGAGGTTATGCAGCTACTGCTATTACAGCCATTACAGTGCAGAATACATTGGGTGTGCAAGCTGTTCATCCTGTTGCGGCAGAGCTGGTAGGCCAACAGATGCAGGCGGTGATGGAAGACTTGCAACCGGATGCCATTAAAGTAGGTATGACTGGAAACGTAGAGATTATTTATGAAATAGTACGGATACTGCGTCGCTATTCTCCCCGGAAAGTGGTTTTCGATCCGGTGATGGTTTCTACCAGCGGGCATAGTCTGATGACGGATGAGGCATTGGAAGCCATTCGTACTAAGTTGATTCCGAAAGTAACTCTCGTAACTCCTAATCTGCACGAAACAGAAGTATTGTTGCAACAACCAGTTCAGACGATTGATGAAATGGAGGATGCCGCATGCCGGTTATTCGAAAAATATCACTGTGCTTTTCTTATTAAAGGAGGTCATCTGACCGGTCATGAAATGTGCGATGTACTTTATGACGGAAAAGAACTGAATATCTTTGGTGGCAGGCGTATTCATTCCGCCAACCTGCACGGTACGGGATGTACGCTTTCATCCGCCATTGCCACTTTTCTGGCGCAAGGATCATCCTTGTATGAAGCAGTGGAACAGGCCAAAGAATACATTTCCTGTGCTATTGAAGCCGGGAAAAAATTTACGTATAGGGCAGGGGAATGGTCTTTGTGGCATTTCCCGTTTCCGACGCCTCCGGTAAATGAAGGATAGAAAAATGAAACTAATTATTATCACCTCTCCGGATTTTATTCCGGATGAAGCACGCATCGTCACTGAGTTATTTAAAGCCGGACTGGACTTGCTGCATGTACGCAAACCGGATGCGGATGTTCATGCGGTAGAAAATCTGCTGCAAGGTATTGCTCCGGAATATAGAACCCGGATTGTCATTCATGATTTCTTCTTTTTAAAAGATAAGTATCTTTTTTAGGCGGAATTCACTTGAATTCCCGTCATCCGGAGGCACCAGCAAATTATGAGGGAATACTGAGTCGTGCCTGCCATAGCTTGGAAGAAGTGGAAACTACAGTCTCCCTGTTCAATTATGTGCTTATGAGTCCTGTTTACGATAGCATTTCCAAACAGGGATATCGTTCGGGATATTCAAAGGATGAGTTGAAACAAGCACAGGAAAGCGGAGTCATCCATGAAAAGGTAGTAGCCTTAGGCGGAATAAGTGAGGTGAACCTTGCGGAAATAAAGTCTCTTGGCTTTGGCGGTGCAGCTTTATTAGGAGATATCTGGAACCGTTACCATACGTGGAAAGATGCCGAAGAGTTGCTTGCTCATTTCAGGAGGCTGAAAAAAGATTGCGTAGATTCTTATTGAAAGTACACATGAAGTGGTTTACAATAGGTTTTATATGCCGGGTTATCTCTAAAAATGCGTGTGAGATTTTATTTGAAGTATAATTTGATCAGGCAGGGATTATCGTCTTCTTGCCGGTTCCTCAATTTCTGATACTCTGTTGGAGGTAATACGGACTGATATGCTTCAAACTCCTCGCTGAAGGCAAACTGCACAATATATTCTTCTTCAAAAGTTTCCGGCCTTACTATTATGCCTTCTTTAGATTCTCTAAATAAAAAGCAGTTATCATCTATTTTGCGATAGAAAACGTTTTTTAGAGTCAGATTCGGAAACCAGCCATATGACAAATTAACGTAAAAGAACTTGCTGTTTTGATACTGCGCTCTTAATAGATAAGGTATAGTATTATCTTTTATGTATTGGGTTATAAGGCATCCTTCTTCAGCCTGGTTATCATCGGTAAAAAGTAAACTTATATTTTGAAATATCAATGTTATCTTTACCGAAATTCCATTGATAAGCTAACCGTAGACTATCTTCCGTAATTTCATAAACTTCATTATTATGAAAGGTAGGGGCAAAATAACTCTTCCCATTGTAGGTATAAAAATTACCTACTGCTACAGAATTCAGGATGCGCGGTCCTTTCCAGAAACTGTTTGTTTCTTCTCCGGTATTGGCATCCACGATTGTGATGCAGGTTTCTTCGCAGCTATTGGGAATTGTCCATGTCATAATTTTATCTCCCATTGCTTCCATGGCTTGGTAATTGCTTTTGTCCGGTAATCTGATTTGCCTTACAAACTGACCTTCCAGGTTATAAACATAGATGCTTCCGAATGGAGAAAGTAGTTTTACCTGATTTTTTCCTTCATCAACAATCATATCATATACTTCCCTATACTCTCCGGGACCTTGTCCTTTTTTACCGATTGTATGCAAGAAGTGTCCTCTATCATCGAATACAAATACTTGAAAATTTTTCCAATCAAGAATATAATTACGGTTATTACCGACTACAATTTTCACTGGAGCTCGTAGCAGGCAGCTATCCGTTGTCTCTAACGGTATTACTTGAATAGTATCGAAAATCTCATGTACAGATATTTTGGAGGGATGTAAGTCTGCTTGTAAAACATTGCTTTGAGTATCACTCCCCATGTTGTTATTCCTGCATGAGGTTAATAAAATGCTTATTATTAAAAAAAGAATGTGTTTCATGTTGTACTAATTATTAATTAACGAGACTGTTATCAGTATGTTCACTGGGAACAAAGTTATGCAATTTTATTATTAAGCGATAATTTTGGCAAAAGAAAACACTGCATGGCAAGAAAAGAGAGGAGCGTAATAAGAATATAATATAAAGGCGAAAGATTCCCGTCTCTACAGGCGATTTATTATGTATTAATCACACTGTAGAGGCGGGAATCATACGTAAGCAATCGCTAATCCCCCTTTCTATTTTGTCTTGTCATCTTTTATCTTTGCCCCATAATAAATCCATAACTTATGAAACAAAAGAACTTAACTTTAGATGCCTTTAAAAAGATCTATGCGGAATGGCAAGCCAGCGATACCACGATCCGTGAGTTCTGCCGCACCATCTGTTTTGACGAGGACAAGTTTTACTTCTGGAAAAAGAAGCTGCTTGACAGCCGGAATGCCTCTTCTGCCGGTTTCATACCGGTGAGCATGAGCCAGCGCAACGGTAAGATATCCATCTCCTCCCCGTCTGCAGCCCGGACATCTCCTCAGGATTGTAGCCCTCTTTGTGAAATCGTTTATCAGAACGGTGTTGTTATACGTATAAACCGTGAGATGACACTTGACATGCTCCGTTCCCTAATCCTTTTATGCCAGTAGCCTATGTTCAGTCTAAATGATTCCAACAGATTCTATCTGTACCCGTATCCTACCGATATGAGAAAAAGCTTCTATTCGTTGAGTGGTATCGTCACCAGCCAGATGGGAATGCATGTTCAAGATGGCAGCGCCTACATTTTTATAAACAAGGGGCTTACCGGCATGAAAATACTGCATGCCGAGTTTGGCGGGCTGGTCATATACCATATGAAACTTGAGCGTGGCATGCTCGCACTGCCTCATATTGCCGCTGACGACCCTTCCCTTCCCGGGAAATCAACTGGTCGGACCTGATCATGATGGTGCGGGGCCTTTCTTCCGGGGATGTAAGGAAACGTTCCAGATGGGAACCGGAAAAAACGCTCCTGAATCCGTATAAATAGCGCCTTTCTCTTGCCCGTTCCCTCTGTTTTTTGTATCTTTATATCCGAAATAAAGAACAGAAAACATGCCGGAAAGCTCCATCGAACCATCCCTTGTCAGCCGGTTGTTGCTTGACCGTGACGCCGAGTACAGACGTGCCAACGCTGCCGAACAGCTTGTGGAGGAGTTGTCGGATGCCCGGGTGCTCAAGGAGAAATACGAGCGCCTGATCTCCGAGAAGAAGAGGGACATCGAAGAGAAAAGACGTATCATCGAGGAAAAGAACGAATATATCCTCCGGCTGGAACAGAAGCTGCTTTACCTGGAGCGCAAAATGTGGGGGGCGATGTCTGAAAAGCACCGCGTCCCCGATGACCCCAACCAGCTCCGTCTGGATTTTGAAAAGACCGATATGTCCGAAGAGGAGGCAAATACAGTCAGAAAGGCTCTTGAGGAGATAGACAGATACAGGAGCACCCGTACAGCCAAGGCGCGTGAGAAAAGAATCCCCGTGCGCCGGAAGCTGCCGGCAGAACTGCGCCATGTGGAGGAACATGTATATCCGGAAGGCTATATCGGTCATGAGGATGAATGGATACTCTTCAGCGACACGGAGACTTCCGAGCATCTGGAGCTGCAACCGGCCGAACTGTACGTCCGTGTCACCATCCGTCATAAAGGTATAAGAAAAGCGGACAAACTGATACGTACCGCACCCGTACAGGACGAGCCCATAGCCAAAAGCTATGCGAGCGCCTCCCTGCTGACAGACCTGATGGTGGGGAAATATGTCGACCACCTTCCTTTCTACCGCCAGATCCAGATGTTCAAACGTCTGGGCTTCAGCATACCTGCCGCCACAATAGAGGGATGGTTCCATGATGTCGCCGACCTGATGAGACCCGCCTACTTCCGGCTCAAGGAACTGGTACTGGCTTCCGATTATGTACAGTCCGACGAGACGACGGTCCCTATAATCAACAGTGAGAAACACCGGACGGTCAAAGGATATCTCTGGCTGGTCAGGGATGTGATGAACGGCCTGGTGTTCTTCTTTTACAATGAAGGGACACGGAGTGCGAAGGTGGTCCTGCAGCTCTTCAAGGACTTCCACGGGGCCATACAGACTGACGGTTATCCCGGCTACGGTATCCTGGAGAAACTTGAGGGAATCATAACCATATGCTGCTGGGCACATTGCAGGCGGTACTTTGACAGGGCGTTGTACAATGACAAGGCGAGGGCTGAGTACGCCCTGGCCCAGATAGGCATAGTATATGATGTGGAGGACATGGCCGACAGCCAGGAGATGGACCATGAACAGAGATGCGGATTGAGAAAACGTCTTGCGTATCCCGTTATCAGGGCTTTTGAAAAGTGGTGTATCACTGAATATCCGAAAGTGCTTCCCAAAAGTCCCATAGGCAAGGCCATCAACTACTTCCTGACCTACTCACGACAGCTGGCCCGGTATACAATCGACGGGCGGTACAAACCGGACAGTAACCTCATTGAGAATAGTGTAAGACCCGTAGCTTTGGGAAGAAAGAACTATCTCTTCTGCGGCAATCATGATGCGGCAGAGGATGCGGCGGTCATATACTCACTGATGGGATGCTGCAAAGTTGCCGGAGTGGACTTCAAAAAGTGGACGCTCCACTTCCTCAACCACATACATGAATATGACAATGACTACACAAAAGATCTAGCCGAATTGCTGCCTCATAATCTGAAAGAGCTGAAACTTCTTTAAAAGTGTAGGGAGAAATACCGGGATATCATTAAAAATCCGCAAGAATCAACCGGAAAACCGGAACTTTTTGCAGGAACGGCAAAGAAATCATCGTTTTTTGCCGGATAACCACAGAAACTTCACACGGGATTAGCCAAATGCTTACGTTATTTCAACAGTGCTTTATAAAAGTTTAGAAATTATAAGCCAATCCGATACCCAGTATCTCTTTAAATTGCACTTTAGGGCCTTTCTTAATACCCTCATTATCAAGCGTTTTCACATCATTATCATATTTCAACGCTGTACTTATGGTAGCTGACAGTACCTTGTTAATCTTCATACTAATGAGCATATCCCAATTAATATCGATATTCCCGAAATCTTTGCTATAGGGTGTAAAAAAATCAGCAGTGGTAATCAGATTCACATTCTCCATCAAAGGCAACTCTGCACGGGCCTTGACAAATGCACCCGCCTCAATCTTGAAATGATCTCCCGGATCAACACCAAATGCTCCCAGATCAGAAAGATAGTCATCACAGACAAAAGTCATTTTTGTGGAAACAGGTGAGAGGAGCAGAGAATAATTGCTCTTCGGACGCCACTCCATACCCAAAGCTATATTGGAATAAGCCGGAGCAAAGAAGTTAGAAATCTGATGTTCCTTGTCCGGATAGTTATACCCTTTGGCAAATTGGGTATTCAAATCTCCCATAAGCGTATAGAACCATACATTATCAGTAGAATAGCCCAACTGGGTTGAAATTCCGATTTTGTCTGAACTTTTCCTAACTCCTTGTGATTTTGTCTTGGACAATCCATAATCCAATACTACATTAGAGACCCACAACCAATTTCCTTTCTTATGGGTCAATGAAGCGTTCAAATAAGCATTTCCGGCAATAGAATTCTCACCACCGGCCGACCAGTTGGACATGGCCGTCTGCGACATGTTGAGTCCTGTCACACCTTTCAATACCCAAGCACCTTCCTGATACCCTTTATCATCCGCCTGGGCATAAGCTATCGTTGTCAAAATAGTAAACACTACTATAGCATATATACGTTTCATATTTTCGTTCGTTTTAAAAGTTTCACATAAAAAGACGTCTTGCCCTTTTAACAACAATTACTGCTCTTATGTTCAAAAGGAAATAAAAAACTGTTGCGAAATGTGATACAGAAATCCCCCTATTTCACCTCGTCATATCTATCGGGCAAGGTAAAATAAAGGGATTCTTCTCAAGGATATTTCAATCTATAAATATTCTGATCAATATCCCGGATTCTGTTTCAGATTAGGATTCTGATCCAATACAGACTGGGAAATAGGCAACTTATAATAATTCCTATTGAAAAGATTGCCCAACTTCGCACGACCTTCATCACGGTCCGGAAGGGAATTCATCACCTCTTCCACCTTACCCCAACGCACAAGGTCATACCAACGCTGTCCTTCCAGCGCCAACTCAAGCCGACGCTCCTTCATCAATGCTTCAAAAGCCGCTTCTCTGCTGGAAGTTACAGATGAAGGCAAATCTGCCAGTCCTGCACGGTGCCTTATCTGGTTAATGATATCAACCGCATCACCTACACTACCATTCCCCAAGAGTAAAGCCTCCGCCTTCAATAACAAGACATCAGCATAACGGTATTTTATAACTGTGGAATAAGAAGAGCGAATCTTGTACATAAACGGATAATGCTCTCTCGGATAGTGATTATCCCAGTTCGTCTGATAATACACCACAGTTTCGTTCAGGCGTTCCTTGTCTCCTGCTTCCTCAAAGGCTGCCAGCAAGTCTCTGGATGGGGTAATCCACTTGGCATAAGTGAACTGTTTGTCCCAGTCATCCAGAAAACGTCCTAAAATATTAGGCAGCCATGTACCACTTCCGGGAAAATACTGTGCTTCCAAAATGGACTCCACCGTATTTCTATATTTAGCCTCTATTGCCGGATTAGCCGGACCTGGAGGCAATGTTTCATCCTGCATCTTCACACCGAACAGATCGTTAAACTTATCCGCCAGACGGAAACCGTCCGCCGCCACTTCATCGCAATACTTAATGACCTTCGTATAATCCCTCAAAGGTTCCTCAGCATAAACCTTCGCCAACAGAGTACGTGCCACTGACTTACTGAAACGTGTCTTGTCTTCCGGGTTATTATCCGGTGCAGCAGAAATAGCCTCCAACAAATCTTTTTCTCAATTTGCCGGTAAACTTCCTCTTCCGTATTCTGTGCAGGAAAATATGCCGGATATACCTCCTCTATAGTTTCTGAAGTAATGTCACCCGCTTCTGTAATAACGATAGGTATCCTACCCCAATTACGTACCATATCAAAATAAATCATGGCTCTGAAAATCTTGGCCTGGGCTTTATAGGATTCCCGTTCCTGTACAGTCAAGGAAGCATCGGTCACGGCATCAATATTACAAATCAACTTATTAGCACGTGCAATATCCTCCATAAAACGATTCCACCCACGCTGTAAAGGAGCAATTGTACTTGGAATGGTATTACTTTCAAAATACTGCGGAGCACCCGAGCGTGTGCCTGCATAAGCATTATCAGAATGCGTATCTCCAATCAGGAACATATCCTGATACCAATGTTCCTGCCTGTCACGCATCTGATCATAAAGAGTCTGCAAATGGGCTTCCACGGCAGCCTTATCCTTAAAGACAACACCCTTATCTTCTTCCTTCTGTACCCCCTCCGTCACATCCGAGTACATATCTACCGGATCATAATCCAGTGAGCATGAAGCTGTGGTAAATATCAAACCGCCTGCCAATAATCTGAGAATAGATATATGTTTCATAATACGTTTTATTTAAAATTCAATATTAACACCAAAAACAAACGATTTGCTGTGAGGATAAGAGCCCCAATCAATGCCTTGAACACCACCGTCATTCCCCCATTCATTAACCTCCGGATCCATACCTTTATAACCGGTAATAGTCAACAGATTATTTGCCGTAAAATAAGGTTGTAAGCGGGTTACTCCCCAGCGTTTCAACAGTTTCCCAGTAAAATTATAAGAAAAAGTCAAGTTCTTCAGGCGCAAATAACTGCCATCCTCCACAAAATAGGAAGAGTTCTTGATAGCAAACCCTGCCTTCGGTACATCTGTAATCTGTCCCGGCTCTTTCCATCTTTTCAATACTCGTGTGGACTGGTTTTTACCATCAAACATAGCTTCCGTTTCGATACGTGAAGCATTATATACGTCATTTCCTTGTGATCCCTGAATAAAAAAGCTCAGATTGAAATTCTTCCAGGAGAGAGTATTCGTCATACCGTATGTAAAATCCGGGTTAGGATCACCTATATAAGTACGGTCCAAAGCAGAAATAATACCGTCATCATTCACATCCCTGTACATCAGTTCACCGGTTTGCGGATCAACGCCATCACTGATATATCCATAAAAACCACCCAACGGACGCCCTGGTTCGTTACGTACAACGTATTCTTTCAAGATATCACTGCTGAGTTGTGCTCCTGAATAAATCTTCTGTAGTTCCAGCTTCTCTAACCGATTTCTGTTAAAGGATATATTGAAGTCTGTATTCCATGTAAAAGCACCTCTGAAGTTCTGTGTACTAATGGAAAATTCAAAGCCCTTGTTAGTCATCTCGCCTTCATTGCGTACTATGTTGTTGGCAGCGGCAGCACCCGCAGGCAATGAAACGTACATCAGCATATCAGTAGTCCGCTTATAATAATAGTCCATCGTAAGATTGACACGATTATTGAACATCGTAAGATCCAGACCGATATCCGTTTGCGAAGTTGTTTCCCAAGTCAGATCCGAAGTACGCAGATTGGCTTGCGTAATGGTAGGAACAGCATTTTCATTACCCTCCTTGAACCACTCCTGACGGGTAACATTGTACTTTTGTAGAAAAGCATAATCACCTACACCGGACTGATTGCCGGTCTGTCCCCAACTGACACGGATTTTCATATCGTCCAGCCAGTCCAGTCCACTCATAAACTTTTCAGAAGATATACGCCACGCAGCCGATATGGAAGGAAACGTCCCCAACGATGGTCCGGATGCAACTTGGACGAACCATCTCTGCGCACATTGGCAGTCACCATATATTTACCGTCATAATTATAGGACAAACGTCCGAAGTAAGACATGATACCCCATTCAGATGCTCCCGTACCGGTATTGTTCCAAGCTATCTTGTTGGCTACATTCAGAGTGATAATATCCGAGTTACGGAAATGAGAACCATTGATCCAGCTATTCTTATAATTGGAAGCAGTCCATGAAGTACCTGCCATTCCCTCCACATTATGCTTGTCAAATACTTTCTGGTAGGTCAATACATTATCGAAAACAATTACCGTATTCATATTCCGGTTGTCTGATGCATTTCCCCATTCATCAATACCTTCAATATGTACAGGTGGAGTAAAGTCGTCTTCAAGTAATTTCTGCGGTCTAATGTAAAAAGAACTCTTTAGTGAAAGTTCCGGCAAAAAAGTAATGGTAGCATTTCCAGAAGCAATCAGACGTGTCTCCTGTGCCTTGTTGTTCTTTCCATTTTCCATAGCCTCCACCGGATTGACAAGGTTCATGCCATAGAAATCACGGTTATAATAATTGTTTTCCTCATTCCATACCGGTACGCTCGTAGGAAGATTGATGACAGCCAGTACCACACCACCACGATTAGCCCCCATACCGGTAGTAATACCATTCTTGGAATTATCAGAGTAAGAGATGTTTGCTCCTACTTTCAACCAGTCACGTACTTTGTTTTCCAAGTTTGCACGGAAATTGTATCTGCGGAAAAAAGCAGCCTTTAAAACTCCCTGCTCATCCAGATAACCGGCAGACAGGTAATATTTAAATTTTTCGTTTCCATTGGACACTGATACCTGGTAATTCTGGGTCAACCCTGTCTGGTAGACCTCATCATGCCAATCGGTAATATCAGCAGTACCCGGATTAAGAATGGCTCCTATCTCTTCCTGCAATTCTTTATATTGGACTGCATTTAAGGATTCAATCTTATTGGCTACTGAATTGATGCCTATCTGGGCATTCAACGCTACCTTTGCCTTACCTGTCTCTCCTGCCTTGGTGGTAATCATAATCACGCCGTTTGCTGCACGGGAACCGTAGATAGCTGCTGAAGAAGCGTCTTTCAAAATCTGCATGCTGGCAATGTCATTAGGTGAGAGAAAATTAATATTATCCACAGCTACTCCATCCACAACATACAGCGGATCATTACTTCCATTGAAAGAAGTAGTACCACGCACACGGATAGACATATCAGCCCCCCCGGCGTACCACTGGGCTGCATCACATAAACACCAGCCGCCTTTCCCTGCAAAGCCTGTGCAGCCGACACGATAGGCCGCTCATCAAGATCTTTCGTAGAAACACTTGAAATAGCAGTCGTCACATCCTTACGTTTCTGCGTTCCGTAGCCGATAACAACAACCTCCTCCAACAACTCTCCATCCTCTTTCATACGAATAGTCAAGTCACTTTGCTGTCCCACTTTTACCTCCTCCGTCTGATAACCCATATAACTGAATACCAATACAGCATCAGCGGAAGATACATTTACCTGGAACTTGCCGTCCATATCGGTAATACCTCCAGTAGCCGTCCCCTTCACTTGCACGGAAACACCAATCATGTTTTCATCCGTTGCGTTATCAAGTACTCGCCCCGTAACTATTCTTTGCTGCCCATAAGCATCAAGGGCAAACAGCTGTGCCAACATCATCAGCAACAACATCCATAAATTTACTTTTTTCATGTGTATTAATTTAAGTTCAACAGTTATTGTACGTTTATAAATCCGTCTGTTTCCGTACTTTTATCTTTTTAAACCTCCAGCCTTAGCCTGCTCCTTGGCCTCTTGGCGCTGCTTGCGCAAATACTTGGAAGCATCATTACCAGTCATAACCAGGCCGGGAGGAATCTCTCCGAAATTTCTGGTGTACTCCTGCAATTTTTGCAACATTTCTTTGGCTTTACCGGGATATTTACGATACAAGTTGTAACGTTCACCTATATCTTCACGAAGATTGAAAAGTAATGTATCATGCTCCGCAGTCGAAGCTCTCCAGAAATTTCCTTTAATACCAGGGGCAGGAAGAGAGATTTTCCAGTCGCCGGAACGATAATCGGTTATATCACGATTGTTACGGAAATAGGCATAGTCTTCACTGGCACGTTTACCGGTTCCATTCAGTACAGCAGTCAAATCATAGCCATCCAAACGTACATCGGGCAGAATACCTCCGCTAAGAGCAGTCACAGTAGGAAACCAGTCAAGCAGACTCACCACATCCGTATTTACCACCGGCTTAATCTGCCCTTTCCAATAAGCGATGCAAGGCACACGTACTCCACCTTCAAAGGCAGTGGTCTTACCTTCACGCAAAGGCAAAGCCCTGCCTCCCAATGGCCCTTCCTGTAACCACGGACCGTTATCACTGGTAAACACTACCAGCGTATTGTCATCTAATCCCAACTCCCGAAGTGTTTCCATTATCCTCCCTACACTCAATCCACTTCCAATACAGCATCACCATAGATACCTGCACCGGATTTACCGGCAAACTCGTCGGAAACGTAGATAGGAACATGCATCATGCTATGTGCCAAGAAGAGAAAAAAAGGCTGATCCGCTTTTCTACGGATATAATCGACTGCTTCCTCCGTATATTTCTTGGTTACATTGTTGATATCAATATGAAACTCCTCCACCTCATTCCCCCGCAGATACACTTGGGCACTCATGTCATTACTGTACGGTATGCCAAAGTATTCGTCGAAACCTTGCTGTAAAGGCAGATATTTTTCACGGCTTCCCAAATGCCACTTCCCAATACAGGCAGTTGCATACCCCTGCACTTTGAGAACTTCTGCCATAGTCACTTCCTCCGGTGCCATACCCGTATAGCTGTCTGGATAGAACACTCCTTGAATACCCATACGTGCCGGATAGCGTCCCGTCAGAAAACCTGCACGGGAAGGACTTGAAATCGGTGACGCGGCATAACAGTCCGTAAACTTGATACCCTCTGCTGCCAATGCATCTATATTCGGAGTAGTCCACCTGGTTTCACCATAGCAGCTGACATCCGAATAGCCCATATCGTCCATATAGATAAAGACGAAGTTAGGTTTTTCACTCTTGGTAGGAGTGGCCTCTGTACAAGAAACTCCGACAGTTCCCAACAAACCTCCCCAAACCAGATTCAGATAGTTTTTCATGTCTCTCATAATGATTATTTTTGGATGAAGCAAAAGTAGAAGGAAAAGGGAACCGTATTCCGGCAATGAGATTAAAATGAGGTAAAATGAAATTTCTATACCACGCAAACGAATGATCAACAGATAATTGCCCATTCTTCACATATAGAAAGAATGAGATTAGAAAGAAAGAAAAAGAAGACAAAAAGGCTGTCTATTCCATAGAAAGCATACCGATTTTCATAATCAACGATTCAAAAGAGTCTTTGGAAACAATTGCCTTATTCTTGACTTTAGAGCGTATATTATAAATCGTGTTTATGGAATAACGGAGCATCCGGGCAATGGTTGCACTATCATTGAACCCCAGTCTTATCAAGGCAAAAACCCGCAATTCGGAGGTCAACATTTTCCGTTCTTTCTGCTTGTCAGTCAGAACCACCCGGTTCTCTTCAGCCATAAGTTTATTATATTCTTCGATGAAATGGGGAAATATGGAAAGAAATGCCTCATCAAAGTTAGCATAAAACTCTTCCAACTCTTCATCATCCGTACCGGCATACAGGGTCATACGCAAAGCATCCTCTACCTTACCTTTTCTCAAGGCCTTGTTTACTTCCAGCCTAAACTTTTGGTTCTTCCCTATGTACTCGGAACTTAATCTGATAAAGTGCGCCACATAATTTTCTTGATATAGTTATTCTCCACTAACTCGTTATTGACTTCATTCAGATGAGTATTTGCATCCGCCAATTTATGGCTTAATACATTCAGACTATCATTAGACTCCTGCAACTTACGATGCATACGAGAGAGCTTGTTCTTCTGTACCACCACGACAATCAATATGCCCACACAGAAAAACAGCAGCAGAAAGATAACCACTACCTTGGTACGCAAGCTCATTATATAACTCTGGTTTTTCTTTTCATAAGCCTGAGTCACTACAGGCAAAGTCTTGGCTATCTGCAAACTGCGCAAATTGGCATTGTAGAAATACACATCCTCCATACATATCTGTATATAGCTTGCCGCCCTTGACACCTCATCCCAGTCGTACAAGGTACGGGCTATGCGGTGCAGTGAAGCATGATCCTTGATACAATGTTTCATATCTTCTATAGCAGAATTCATCATTGCCTCAAAGAATCCTGTCATATCTCCCATCATATTTTTCACATCACCGATATTATACCAGACAGCGGCATATTCCCGGTCACCGGGCGTCAGCATTGCCAGGCGGTTCTCAGAGAGCTTCAGAGCTTCAGTAAACTTCTTTTCATCCATATATTTCTGAATATGAACATCATAATAGATAGTAGAGCCGCTATCTACCACTGCAAACAAAGAATCCTGATATACTTTTGCCAAAGGAGCAAATACCCGCTCAGCAAGTACCTTGTCTTTAGAGATATACGCCTTCTGACGATAGATGAGATTATAAGCCCGATAGTAAAGATCAAGCAATTCATCGTTAACATCTGCCCTCTTAATAGAATCCATCAATACCAGAGCTTCCAGATACATTCCCGATTTGGCAAGATAGACTGCCAATGACATTTCTGATTCCAATGTCTTCTCATGGTCTTTCAACTGTCTGGAAAGCCGAATGTTTTCGTAAATATAATATATCAGCGAATCACAAATATAGCCCCGGTACAACTGTTGTATCTCTTTATTCAGTTCATATCTTTTGGGAGAAGATGCGGGAAGACTGCCCAATTTCTTCTTAGCGGCTTTGATCTCCTGCTCCTTTTCCGCCTGGAACCGGGGGCGGAGTGCAATAAGACTATCGAGGGTCATCAATGGCTTTCGATAAAAAGAAATGGGAGACTGTTGCCCGGTACATCCTGCCAAGCACATAACAAACAAAACTAAAGAAAACAAACTGCACAAACAGATGGAAGTATAGAAAGTATGCCTCATATCGTAGTATTATTTAAAGATCATATAATAATTCCGCCGCCCAACAACAAGCCGTCCTCCGCATAAAAAGCCGCCGCCTGCCCTGCAGCAATGGATTCCAAAGGCTCTGTCAACTGGACATGCAACAAATCGCCGGCAGCAAGCGTCACTCTGCAATGGTTTGCCTGCTTGCGGTAACGTATTTTCACGATGACCTCCTTTGCCTGCAACACACGACTCTCCTCCACTAAGTTCCATCCTTTCAACCACATCTCCTGTTTATATAAGGATGCTAAAGGAGCAAGCACCACCTCATTTCTCTCTACTGAGATCTCCTTGACAAATACAGCCCTGTTCATCTGGATACCCAGCCCTCTACGCTGCCCTATCGTATAAAAAGGATACCCTTCATGCCACCCTAAAAAACAACCGTTTTCATCGATGAATTTCCCCTTATTGGGCAGTTTTTGGGCACCTGCCTCACGTCGCAGAAAAGAACGATAGTCCCGCGGACAGAAGCATACGCCGATACTGTCTTTCTTTGTTGCCACCCCATGAAATCCACGAGCCGCTGCAAAGGCACGTGCTTCCACCTTTGTAATGTCCCCCATAGGTAGCAGCATACGCTGTATGATATCCTGCTTCAAGCCCCACAGGAAAAAAGTCTGGTCCTTATCCCTGTCTGCCGCAGGAGCCATATAATACTTTCCGCCTTGTAGAATTTTGCGCACATAGTGTCCGGTAGAAATCCAATAAATACCCTTTTCATCGGCAATTTTAGCCAAAAGTGTCCATTTCAGCTCGTTGTTGCAAAGAGTACAAGGCACAGGGGTATGTCCTGCCAGGTATTCATCTATAAAGTAACGGATAATACGCGAACGAAACATCTCACGGGCATCATAGGTAATATGTTCTATTCCCAGCCTCGAAGCCAAGGCACGGGCATCATCCAGATATTCCGTCGCTCCATCCTTCTCGTAGAAACGGAATGTCACACCGGTGACTTCATAACCTGCATCCTGCAATCTCATGGCAGCAACGGAACTGTCCGTACCACCGCTCATCCCCAATAATACACGTTCTTTTGATTTCATGCTACAAAAATAATGTTTCATCCTGAGAAAACTCTATCTTTGTCCCTTTCAAAAATAATATATTTCAAAGCAATGAGACAAGACTATCGCCTGCTCGTCCTCGATTTGGACGGAACCTTGACCAACTCGAAGAAAGAAATTTCACCGCGCAATCTCCGTACCTTGTTGCACCTGCAACAAAGCGGTGTACGATTGGTATTGGCCTCAGGCCGCCCCACCTACGGCATCGCTCCTTTGGCGGAACAGTTAAAGATGAAAGATTACATTACAGTGGAGTGCACGCGGCGACAAGATGCAGGAAGCCATAGGCTCGATGGACAATGCCGTTTCCTCGATAGAGAAGGCCCGGCAGTCCCTCGGCGCCGCCGCCCGGTAAAAAGGCCGGGGCGCCTTCATGGCCGCGACATACCGGTATCAGCAGAAAGGAGGTGAGTATGAAAACGTAGAATAGCAGGAAGAAAATGTTTTTTATGCCGTAAATATCATATATTTGCGTGTGGCAACGCCCGTATATGTTATTCGGGCAAAATACCGGGTATTGAATTACATGGGAGCACGCCCGGTGTTTGGGTGTCATATAAAACCTCGTATATTTATGAAAAAAGAGTCTTTAATCGAACAATGTTACAAGCGGATGAAAGAGAGGCATGGAACGGATGCCCTGGTATTCTTCCATGTAGACGAATCCTACGAGGCGTATTACGACGATGCCCGGACACTTACCCGGACAACCGGCGTGCCGTCATTCAATATCACCGCCGCGCGGATTCCTGCCGTCAGGATTCCCGAGGCGGACATGGAAGCATGTCGTAACCGGCTGCTGGATGCTGGCTACACGGTCTGCGTGTCCGATGTCCGGGGAGCATCCGGCCGCCACATGATGAGAATGGATGAGTAAATTCTGGAGAAAAGCCGATGAACTCGTGTTCGTCGCGGCGGCGATAGGCCCCTGGGCATTTATCGTCGCCGTTGTCATTATCGTGGGTCTGGTAAAGGGCTGCATACCCGACAGTATCGAAACGATGGACAACAGCATAAACAAATCAAGGGAGATAATCGGGCACGTGCAGGTCAGGGACAGCACGGGCAACGGGTTCAGGGTGGTTTACGTGACCCGCGACCCGGTGACGGAGGAACGATACCGGGAGATCCGTTCGCGGCGGCATATCCGCGAGGGGTTCGAACGGTTACCTATAAAATATATACACCTGATTATGTAATGGCTATTCCTGGCAACAACAATCAATTTCTTGGGTGGTATGACAAGAGTGGTAAACTCATATCTACTCGTAATTATCTTGATGATAGGGAAGTTGATGATTATCGTCAACAACATATATATGCTTCATTTAGTGGAGAAGCAAATCCTGATGGTGCTCCTTCACAAGTAACCATCAGATTATCTTCCAGTACCGGTGGTGCTACGGGAGGAAAAGGGAAAATAGGATTCAGCTCCGGAAGTTTGTCGTACACATCGCAAACGAAGACTGTAAAATATGGTGAAGAGGTAACTATCTATGCTGAAGGAGATGAAATCGTAGGTGATTATAGTGTAACCCATTATTATTGTATAGGGTTCTATCTAGATTCTGGAGCGGCCATCAAAACTTTCTCTGATACAAATCGCCTGCATAGTTATACTTTTACAGCAACGAAAGATATGGATATATCGGCGGACTGGAAAAAGTATGATTATTAAATAAGTATATTTCCCTATACGTAATTCATAAGAAACAAGGCTGTTCCATAAATGAGTTCAGCCTTGTTCCCTTTTGAAATTAATTATTAATGCGAATCAGTATTTGATTCCTTAGTTAAAAATTAGAGTAATTAATGCGATGGCAATTTTTCCCATCGTATGTACCAGAAGTCCAGATGTAGATCTGACTTTCATCGCTCTTTGAATATTTGTTTTTTTTTCATTCAACCAGTTGAATAATGATTCAATGGGTTGTCTGACTTTTGAGACTGCCGTTGAAAACAAGTCTCTTGCCGCTTTCTCCCTTTTTGTTATTTCAGGTGATTCTCCTTTGATAGCTTTTACAGGAGTAAATAGCTCGAGTTTTTTGCATTCTTTTGTCTCTTTATAGAATGGTATATCCGAATATATTTTATCGGCATATATTTCTCTATTGTTCAGATTTCCCACACATTCTCTTTTGAATACAGTGGAGTCATTTTCATCAGCAGCGGAAAGTATGAGCATTTCAGGAAAAGGTATAGTCCCTTTTCTACGGAAAGCCACTGCATGGAGTTTTAGTCCGAAATAATACATGTTCTTTGTCGAACAATATCCTTTGGAAGTAATCTCAGTGGCTACCTTTCCTACTTTGTTGTTTTTCCCGCGCAAGTAATGATAGGCATCGAGTCAACTAATGATTTCATACTGTCACAATCTTGAGGTTTGAATGAATGGATTAACTGCCTGACGAGTTCGCTGATTGCTTCTGGCATCAAATTCAATCTATAATTGAATGTTTGGTAAGAAGGCAAGTCAGGGAACCATGAAAGCAGATATTCTTTGGTAAAGTTATGTATGTCTTTGATTTTAAAGTATTGCTGATAAGCTCCACAGAACAGATATACAGTAAGCAGTTCCTGATCGGTAAAGATTGGATGATTGTTATTACTGAACCTCTGGCAGTAGAACTTGAGTGAAGACTCGTAAACATCACAGATATACATATATATTTTTATAAGTTTTAATTCTTTCTCCTTGGGAATCATAATTAGAACAATGAGTGGTTTTATTCTTCTAATATACTGATTTTCAAGGAGATTAGAAAATTAATTTATGAGATAATTAACTGAATAATAACATTTTAACAAGCGAAAAGGTAGAGGATTATCAACTACTGATTCGCATTATTAATTTGCAGTGACCAAAACCTCTGTTGTTGTACTGCTAACCGTACTTGGATATGAGGAACCTGACAGTCCAGACGGATATGAGTCTGAAACATTTATAAATGTCATAGGGAGTTTACTACTTGAAATCAAGATACTGGCTTCATGTTTTTGCCCTGGAGCAATACCTCCTCCATGATTAACCTTATATACAGAACCATCAGCACAAGAATAGGCATGATTTATTGATTGTATCGATACCGAGCTATTGTTTTGTATAGTGAATTTTATCGTAACTTTAGTGTCAATTACAGTGAATTTAGCTGTTAAAGTTCTGTTAGAATAGCAAGATGTAGTTGAGCAGTCGCTTACGGAAGAGAAAGGTACTGTATGTTGAACTGAATAGTTTTACAGGTTAATTATGGACAAGAACATGATCGGTAAGAATGCCGGTATCATCTGGAATTTGTTGAATAATGGTGAACGATGGGAGCATGAGGCTCTCAAGGCCGCATCAGGACTGTCAGACAGGGATCTGGATACCGCTATCGGCTGGCTGGCAAGAGAAGACAAGATTTTCTTTGAAACGGACACGATAAACCACAAGGAATATCTGTATCTCTCTTTGGATTTCTATTTCTGATTTGAGGTAAGGATTTGTTGTATTTCAATCAGACACTTGATGGGGATTTTCCTGTCACAGAAAAACATATACTGACGGAAAGATAAATGAAGCAAAGCGTTATTTTATTCTTTTCGTCATTGTCATTTACAGGATAGGTCTTTAAAAGTGGAGAAAAACATCAACGGGATGCCTTTCTCCACTTTTTTATTTTTTGCTCTATATCCGTAAGTTTAATGTGTTTTTTTTTTGTAACGCTCCTTGCAGAAACGTTCCAATCATACGCCTTGTATATAATAGAAATATAGCTTCTGAGAAATTACTTCTTCAGCTTCGCTATAATTTCCTCAGCTACCTTTTTACCGGACATCAACATTCCTCCAAAGATCGGTCCCATACGCGGAGTGCCCGAAACGGCGGAAGCAGCCATACCGCAAACGTAAAGTCCCGGATAGATTTCCTTCGTACCGTTTACAACCTCTTCCTCTCCTGCAATTACATCCAGTGAACGTTCGCCAATTACACCACCGGTTTCGGTAGCCAGGCGACTGCCATTCTTGCGGGCTACGGTAGCGGCTATTTCGCTGTCATGGCCTGTTCCGTCTATTACTATCTTTGCAAGGATGTTCAGCGGGTCCACGTGCATACCTTCGCGCAATACAGGAGTCCAGTTTACCACTACTCCGCTTACCGTATTATTCTTGAAGATAACATCTTCTACGGAATAGCAGTTGAATACGGTGGCTCCGGCATGTACGGCATGATAAAGCAATGCAGAGGTACTCTCTACAGAGTCCATCACATATAAGCCGTCCTCATATTTCTCGTGGTTGATATTGAATTCCTTTACAATGTCAATCGCTTCTTCCTGAATCACAATCTGGTTGAACATCATGGCACCGCCCACATACCGCCGCCGGGAGCAAGCTTACGGTCGAACTGCGCTACTTTCAATCCGGCCTTTGCCAGATAATAAGCGGCTACTATGCCCGACGGACCACCACCTACAATGGCAACGTCCAGATCAAGATTTCTCTCTAATTTTTCAAAATAGGTACTGATGATACCTTTGGATACTTTTGTTTCAATCATTTTCTTATAAGTTTAAAAAGTTATTCGTTCTCTGTATTTTCTATTTCTGCATCATAATCACAATCTTTCAGTCGTTGGCTGATGCGCATGGCACAGAAGTTGGGCCCGCACATGGTGCAATACTTCCCGTTCAGGTGGTTGGCTTCCTTGTAATATTGCAAGGCGCGTTCCGGATCGAGACTCAGATTGAACTGGTCTTTCCAGCGGAATTCATAGCGGGCTTTGCTTAAGGCATCGTCACGTACTTCGGCACCCGGATGGCCTTTGGCAAGGTCTGCGGCGTGTGCGGCAATTTTGTAAGTTACCACTCCTATGCGTACATCTTCTTTCTGCGGTAATGCAAGATGTTCTTTGGGTGTCACATAGCAAAGCATCGCTGTTCCGTACCAACCGATTTGTGCTGCGCCAATGGCACTTGTGATGTGATCATATCCCGGTGCAATATCTGTAACCAGCGGACCGAGAGTATAGAACGGTGCTCCGTGGCATTTCTCAATCTGCCGGTCCATATTTTCCCTGATCTTATGCATGGGTACGTGTCCCGGACCTTCGATGAATGCCTGTACATTTTTTGCCCAGGCGCGTTCTACCAGTTCTCCCATCGTATCCAGTTCCGCAAACTGTGCCCGGTCGTTCGCATCACGGATAGCTCCCGGACGCAAACCGTCGCCTAATGAAAGTGCCACATCATATTGTGCGCATATATCGCATATATCATCGAAATGCTCATACAGGAAACTCTCTTTCTGATGGATTTTACACCATTGGGAGATAATGCTTCCTCCCCGGCTCACCATTCCGCAAAGGCGGTCATTGGCATAATGAATATTTTTCAGGCGGATACCACAGTGGATTGTAAAATAATCTACCCCTTGCTCACATTGTTCGATCAGTGTATCTTTAAATAGTTCCCAGGTAAGGTTTTCCGCCTTTCCGTGTACTTTCTCCATCGCCTGATACATGGGAACAGTACCTACCGGAACAGGACAATTCCGGATAATCCATTCCCGTGTCTCGTGAATATTTTCTCCTGTAGATAAGTCCATCAGCGTATCTCCACCCCATTTGCAACTCCAGACGGCCTTTTCCACTTCTTCTTCAATCGTGGAAGAGGTAGCTGAATTTCCGATATTCGTATTAATCTTTACGAGGAACTTTGAACCGATAATCATAGGTTCAGCTTCGGGATGGTTGATGTTGGCGGGTAAGGCAGCACGTCCTGCCGCAATTTCATCACGCACAAACTCCGGTGTGATGTAAGTTTCTATACCCAACTGTTGGCAGTTCATATTCTCACGGATGGCTACATATTCCATTTCCGGTGTTACGATACCCTGTTTGGCATAGTACATCTGCGTAATCTGCTTGCCTGCTTTGGCACGATAAGGCAAAGTGATATGATCAAAACGCAGGGAGTCAAGGCTTTTGTCTGCCAGACGCATCTTTCCATATTCGGAGCTGATTTCCGTCAACCGTTCTACATCCCGTTCCTGTATCCACGGTTCGCGGAGGCGTGGCAAACCTTTCTTTAAATCTACCTTCTGTTCCGGATCACTGTATGCGCCGCTTGTATCATATATGTAGACGGGCGCATTCTCCGTCATAACTTTTTTCCCGTTTTCCACTACTACGGTAGGGGTAAGGTTCACTTTTCGCATCCCAACTTTCAGATAAGGATGGAGTTGCCCCTGCATATAGACTTTCTCGGATTCGGGATAAGTAATTTTTGTTTTATCTTCCATGGTTCACTAATTGATTTCTATTGGGTCAGTCGTATAATTGTTTCCATTTCACGTACCGGATTCTCAGCTTTCAGAATACCGCCGCTCAATGCTATTCCGTTCAGTCCTGATGCTTTCAGGGATGGTATGTCCTCACGTGTGATTCCACCGATGGCAACGACAGGAATTGTTATTCCTTCTTCGCGCATTTGCGTCAGGATGGAATGATAACCGTCCAGCCCCAGAATGGGTGATAACTTTTGTTTGGTAGTTGTGAAGCGGAAAGGACCGCAACCGATGTAGTCGGCGCCATCAGCGGCATGTTGCCGGATGTCCTCGAACGTGTTGGCTGTTCCGCCAATAATGAAATCTTTGCCCAGTCTTTCCCTTGCTTCTTTTATCGGCATATCCAGTTTTCCTAAGTGGACACCGTCCGCGCCAATCTGTTTCACCAGTTCCACGTGGTCATCAATGATGAACGTGGCTCCGTATTGGCGGCAGAGTTCCTGCACTTGCACGGCTGTGGCTTTCAGCTCTTCTGAAGAAGCATCCTTCATCCGAAGCTGAACCCAGCGGCATCCCCCTTCAAGGGCTATGCGTGCGGAGTCCGAATAAGAAATGGATGCCGTAAAATGCGTAATGAATTGTACGTCAAACATTCAAACTCTGAATTTAGAAATTATACTTACAGAAAGGGATAGTAGTATAAACGAATAGTAGAATATAGAAAGAAAATTCCCTTCGACGGTACTAACCGTATCAGGTTCATTGGGTATAATCTCAGCTATTTTTATAGCACCCCCTTTTCTGCCGACAAAGAAAGGACGAATGTTTTTAATAGGAATAATACCGCTCTATCTTTTAAGTTTATTTAAACTTGACATAATTGAGGCGGGTGTATTGTTTGTTTCCCGAAGTAAAGGTACAAGAGATGCGTGCCGAGGCAATATATACCGATTCTCCGGGCTCGAAGGCATGTTCCGTAGCGGGCACCTGGCACGATTCCCGGCTTGCCGTACGCGAGTTGGTCCGGAAAGTGACGAGATTGCCGATAGGATCTTCCAAAGTCAGTATCTGCCGGACATAGAAATAAGGAGTCGTTCCTTTCACGGTGGTTTTGTAAGGATCGTCTTCCAGCCGGACACGGAGTACTTTCAGTGTCAGTTCTTTCACTTTATCTCCTTCTTTCCCCAGAAAACGGCTGGTAGAATATTTCTGATGTGCCTGCCGCTTCTGAATATCCAGATGGACGGAATGATACACCTGTGCTATTTGTACGAAGCGTTCCTGTTTAGGTATACGTGGAGTAAACTTATAAGCAATCCAACTCACATATGCCGGATCGATACGGAAGATTTCGTGCAGGAAATGTCCATGATACTTTCCGAAAGAGATAATGTCGTCTCCCTTACTCTGCATACGTTTGGCATTATATTCTACCAACAGAATGCAACGTGGAGAATAATAACATAGGCTGCTTGCCGCTCGCAGACTTTCATGGATGTCTGTAGAAAGGTCCTGGACGTAAAAAATGGACTGGCGTTCGGGAAGAGGAGAATACACCCATAAGGAGTAGCGGGGAGATTCCGGACGGGGCAGTACAACCAGATAAGCACCTGCCTCTTTGTAAGAGGTTCTTCCCTGATTGTATTCATTTAGTTTCTTGTACAACAGTTCTTGTTCAGCTTCTGATATACCAGGAAGAATCGGATTTGCCATAAGCTCTGAGTTATTTACTCAAATATACGATTTTTGGGGCAAATAATCAAGTTTTGTATGGAAAAGTTTAGGAAGAGATAATGTATATTCAATAAAATAATTGAATTTGTATTATTTGTTGGTCATGAAAAGGATGACTGTTAATCTCTTTTTTATACAATTCATACTTTCGTTATGATGTGTCTTTTTTGTATCTGCACCGTACCCGAACCGTATCAGGGCTGTACTTGCTCCGTACATTCTTCGGTCAAAGGTACTTCTACACGAAGAAAGTACGGAGCGGGTACGGAGCAGGTACGGCTTTGATACGTCACAGATGCTTCTGGAGGTATTTAAAACCTGGTGTTTATGTTCCTTATACATCTTTACAACCTGGAGATGTGTTTATCAAAGGCGAATCACCGGGGCACGCAGTCATTGTAGTGGATGTGGCGATTTACCCTCAAACAGGAAAGAAAGTGTTCCTGCTGGCACAGAGCTATATGCTGGCTCAACAGATTCACATATTGGTGAATCCCGCTAACCGTGGATTATCGCCTTGGTATGAGCTGTCTGACAATGATGAAGGTAAGCTCTACACTCCGGAATGGGTGTTTGAGAAGAAGGATTTGAAACGGTTTAAGTAGGATGAATGAGAGAGTCAAAGAGTACTTACCGGACGATGCACCTGTTGTTGGCAGGTGCATGTGAGGTGTTAGAACCGAACCATCAGTTCCAATACAATCTTATCTTGTTCAGACTCTTTGGCAATACTGTTTTTGGCATAGAAATACTTTTCGTAGTTCAGCCGGAGATCTGTGCGGAATGCCTTGCTGAGACTGAAAGTAATACCTCCGGTTATACGGTGGCGTTTGTAGTCGGTGGTAGTCAAGGCTCCGGTTTCTTCGTTGATGGCTTTACCATCGCTTTGACTGGTCATCATATCATAGCGTGCCAGAAAGGACATCTTGCTGAATACTTTTTGTAAGGGGAGGTCGTAATTGATAAAACTATTTACGGCATGCACGTTGTCATAGGCATTGTCTGCATAAGTTTTGTACAAATACTCTCCTTCAATATGGAAGCGCCCGAATTCATAGAAAGCACCGATGTCATACGAGTTTATCCTTATCTCTTGTGGCTGGATGCTCTGTATGCTTAAAGCCAGATTCAGCTTTTTTGGCGAAAAGGAATTGTGCTTTGGCGGAATAGTTTACCTCTTTGTGCCATTCTTTTGATTGGTCAGTCCCGAACCATTGTAGAGTCCGCCTTCTAAGGTTACAGGTATTCCAGTGCCGAATTTATATCCCAATGTAACACCAACGTCACGCACATTACCAACTTGTTTCGCAATAAACGAACGGTTAGCGAAATATTGCTGATGTGGAGAGCGGTGGGCGTCGATTGTAAATGGTACTCGCATTTGTCCTGCGGTGACGGTCAGGTCTTTTATTGGGAAAAGGCGGGCGTAGGCATCCAGCATTTTGATTTGTCCTTCATCGGAGAGATCAATTTCCGCCTTATAAGCTACGATGGGCAATACATTTCCGGTAATGCTGATGCGTGCATTGCGTACTTCGAAACGACTGGCAGCCATTTCTGTCTGATACTCAAACTTAGTACGGATAGTACCGTGTATTTCCGGCAGGTAATCCTTTGTTTCCAGCTCTTCTTTATCAATCTTCTTTCCGTCCTCGTTGCGGTACGGAGTCTGAGCGTTTGCTGTCAGCGACAGTAGGATGATGAGCAACATGAATGCGCTTTTCTTCATAATCATTAGTTGTAGTCGATTAATTTATGGCGGCAAAGTTCAGACATGTGTGTTATATTTTTGTGTCATGTATGTTTCGTTTTGGTTACAATCATCTTTTTCTCTTTACTTCAGTGGCGGTACTGACCTTGAGAATCCATTTTCTTTCACTTTTACTAAAGGAGGTAACATAAGCGAAAAAACGTGTTACACAAATATGAAGAATCTTTCTGAAAAAAGCATTCTTTTGTAACCGTTTCCAATTAGTGAGTGATATGCATGTACAAATACATGGTAGATAATAGATATACTATGAAAAACCTTTTAAATAATTATCAGATGAAACATTTATTCAAATTTTCCCTTTGCGCATTGGCATTGACCATGGGCGCAAATACCGGATTCGCACAAAGCGGAGAAACGGGGCTGAAGGATGCCTATAAAGATTACTTCTCTATCGGCGTGGCTGTTAATATGCGTAACATCTCGAATCCTGAACAGATTGCCATTATTAAAAAAAGACTTCAACAGTATTACGGCAGAAAACGACATGAAGCCGCAACCCACCGAGCCTGCCTACGGACAGTTCAATTGGGAGAATGCCGACAAGATCGCTAACTTTTGCCGTAGCAACGGAATCAAACTTCGTGGGCACTGTCTGATGTGGCATGCCCAGATAGGAGAATGGATGTATAAAGATGAAAAAGGGGATTTAGTGTCGAAAGAGAAACTTTTTCAAAATATGAAACATCACATTACAGCTATCGTGGAACGCTACAAAGACGTGATATATGCGTGGGACGTTGTGAATGAAGCAATCTCCGATGGTGGCTGGCAGGGTGGCCGACGAGGCATGGGAGAACACCCAAGTCCGTATCGCAATTCCCCTCTTTATCAGATTGCCGGTGACGAGTTTATTAAGAAAGCCTTTATTTATGCCCGTGAGGCCGACCCTAATGTACTCCTTTTCTACAATGACTATAATGCTGCTGATCCTGAAAAACGCGATCGCATCTATAATATGGTGAAATCCATGAAGGAAGAAGGTGTGCCCATTGATGGCATTGGCATGCAGGGACATTACAATGTCTATGGTCCGAGCATGGAAGATGTAGATGCTGCCCTGACGAAATATTCTACGATAGTGAAACATATCCATATTACTGAGTTGGATATTCGTGCCAATCAGGAGATGGGAGGACAGCTCAATTTCAGTCGTGACGGCGGCAACATCAGTCAGGTAGTAAAAACGCTTCAGGAAGATCAGTATGCTCGCTTGTTTAAAGTACTTCGCAAACATAAGGATGTGGTAGACAATGTTACTTTCTGGAATCTTTCCGACCGCGATTCATGGCTCGGTGCACGTAACTATCCGTTGCCTTATGATGAAAATTATAAGGCGAAACGTGTCTATAGTATCATTAAGGATTTTGATCCGGCAAGCGATACTGCTGTAGTGAAAGAGGATTTCCGTCCTTCTGTACTTAATCAGCCCGGACAGCAATATCCTATGGTCAATTCGCAAGGATACGCCCGCTTCCGTGTAGTTGCTCCTGATGCCAAATCAGTCATTGTCAGTCTTGGATTAGGCGGTCGTGGTGGCACAGTTCTCCGCAAAGATAAAGAAGGTGTATGGGTAGGTACTACAGATGGCCCTATGGATGAGGGATTCCATTATTATCACCTGACTATCGATGGTGGTGTGTTTAATGATCCGGGTACTAAGAATTATTACGGCTCTTGCCGATGGGAAAGTGGTATTGAAATTCCGGCTCATGATGAGGATTTCTATGCTATGAAGCAAGTGCCTCATGGAAATGTTCAACAGGTTTATTTTTTATTCCAAGAGCACAGATACCCATCGTCGTGCATTTGTTTATACACCGCCCACTTACGGAAAGGATAAGAAGAAATATCCGGTTCTCTATTTACAGCATGGATGGGGAGAAGATGAGACGGCATGGTCCAATCAGGGGTATGCGAATCTGATTATGGACAATCTGATTGCCGAAGGCAAGATTGAACCGTTCATCATCGTAATGACGTATGGCATGACGAATGATGTGAAATTCGGACATATCAATGAGTTTACGGCCAAGGAGTTTGAAACGGTGCTGGTGGACGAACTGATCCCTTATATTGATAGTAACTTCCGTACACAGGCCGACAAGAAGCATCGTGCAATGGCAGGACTTTCTATGGGTGGTTTTGAAACGAAACTGATAACCTTGCGTCGTCCGGAAGTATTCAATTATTACGGGTTACTGAGCGGTGGTACCTATGCACCGGGCGATATCAGGATAAGAATCAGGTGGCATCCATTTTCATCAGTTGCGGAAGCAAGGAGAATCCGGATGGTGTGACTAAAGCCGTGAATGACCTCAAGGCGGCCGGTTTTAAGGCAACGTCTTTCGTTTCTCCCGATACGGCCCATGAATTCCTGACTTGGCGCAGGAGTTTGTATCACATGGCACAGTTACTTTTCAAATAAGGAATAAACAGGCGTGGAATTTCACGGATTTTTCTTTTGCTTATTCCGTGAAATTCCGCGTAATCTGTACGAAGCGTTTCTGTTTGAAGATGCATAGGAGAGTTTGTAGGCAACCCAACTGATATTTATACTTAATAAATGTAGCATTCTTACGAGGTTTATAATTTATATTTAATAAAATTGCTATATGTGCATTGTTTGTTAATCATAAATTATAAAAGTATGAAGCTGATAAATCGCCCTTTGTATACAGTATAGAATACGTCCTTTTATAGGGAAAGGTATCATTAAAGTGCTGACCGGACAACGGCGGGTAGGGAAGAGTTGTATTTTTAAAGCAGCTTCAAATTGATATTCTTAAAGAGAATCCTCAGGCAAATATTCTTTATATCAATATGGAATACGAAGAATTCAGGGGAATTCGGAATGATACGGATTTATTCGAATATCTGCGCGATAAGTTTCAGGAAGGTGTGGATACGGACAATTATCCAAAGTATGTTGTCAGTCTGGATGAGTTTAATCGTGGAGGAGATGTGCAAGGCATACAACACCTGCATTTGTCGGACTTTCTGAAGAAAGAGGTGCTATGATAATACCTCGGAATTTTGTTCGATATAGTTAGAATCTCACCGTCAGTTCCAACATAGTCTTATCCTGTTCTGGTTCTTCAGCAATGCTGTTTTTTAACATAAAAGTCGACTTTATACTATGGGTAAGATGCTATCCGTAATACTGATGTGTGTAATTTCTTGGGGCGTTTGAGCAAGTTGCGGTCTGCCATGAAATAGACTTTAGATACGCTGACTTCTAAGCTGTGAACTTATTACTATTCTTATTTTTGTTTACTACGGAGAACTTGCGAGTTGTACAACTCGTAAGTTCTCCATAGCTGCAAAGGCACGGAAAGGTAAGGAGAAACAAAGAGAATGATGTGAAGTCATGTGAAAAAGGTATGCCTTTTCTGTTTCTTCTCCCCGAAATCATCTATTTTTGTAAGCTAATAGAATGAATATCTAAAATGAACAGTCCTGATAAGCGAGTATTGGTGGGCATGAGCGGCGGTATAGACAGTACTGCCACTTGCCTGATGTTGAAAGAACAGGGGTATGAGATAGTCGGATTGACCATGTGGGTGTGGGGAGACGAACCTGTGGAAGCTCGGCAACTTGCCGGCAGTATGGGTATCGAACACCATGTGGCTGATGAACGTGAGGCTTTTCGTAAAGTAATTGTGCAGAACTTTATTGATGAATATTGTCAGGGGCGGACTCCAAATCCTTGCGTGATGTGTAATCCTACCTTTAAATTCCGCATACTAACAGAGTGGGCAGACAAACTAGGTTGCGCATTTATCTCTACCGGGCATTATAGCCGTCTGGAAGAAAAGAATGGAAAGATATATATAGTGGCCGGAGATGACGATAAGAAAGATCAGTCTTATTTCCTCTTGCGACTGGGACAAGATGTGCTGAGGCGTTGCATTTTTTCCGCTGGGCACCTATACGAAGTTGCAAGTGAGGGAATATCTGCGGGAGAAAGGTTATCAATTGAAGGCGGAAGAGGGAGAGAGTATGGAGGTTTGTTTCATCAAAGGTGATTATCGGGACTTTCTGCGCGAACATTCTCCTGAAATAGATAGTGCGATTGGTCCCGGATGGTTCGTCAGTTCCGAAGGAGTGAAGTTGGGAGAGCATAAAGGTTTTCCTTATTATACCATTGGACAACGGAAAGGGCTGGAAATAGCTTTAGGGAAACCGGCTTATGTGTTGAAGATAAATCCGCAGAAAAATACGGTGATGCTGGGTGATGCCGAACAATTGCGGACAGAATATATGTTAACCGAACAGGATAATCTTATTGATGAGCAGGAATTCTTTTTCGGCTTCCGATTTGACGGTACGCATCCGTTACCGAAGCAAGCCGATTCCCTGTACGGTGAAAAGGCTGGAAGATGGGCGGTTGTTTGTACATTTCCTGTCAGAGGCATCGGCTATTGCACCCGGTCAGTCGGCTGTATTCTATATTGGAAGGCGGGTAGTAGGTGGTTCTTTCATTGCTTCCCAACGGGGTATCGGGCTGGTTATTTCAGAAAATGAATAAGTAATAAAATAATAGAATGAGAAAATTAATATCCTTTTTAGCCATTGCCCTGCTTGCAACAGGGGCATCGGCAGAACAAGATACATTGAAGTATCGCATTAGTTTAAAAGATAAAGCTGCTACAGAATATTCTTTAAAAAAACCGGAGAAATACTTGTCGGCAAAAAAGCGATTGAGCGCCGCCGGAAGCAGAACCTTCCGATTGATTCTACGGATCTCCCGGTATGCCGTAAATATATAGATGAAATCCGCAAACAGGGAGTGAAGATTGTGGTAACGGGGAAATGGGATAATTTTGTAACGGTGTCCTGCAACGATACGACTCTGATTGATCGTATTGCGGCACTGCCTTTTGTGCTTTCAACAGAGAAAGTCTGGATTTCTCCCGGTGCCGGCAAACCATCGATGGCGACGGAACGTGATTCAGTGTTGAACCAACCGACGATGCATCCGGATAGCATTTATGGGCGTGCTATCACTCAGATTCAGATGAGCAACGGTGACAAATTACACGAAGCGGGCTTCAAAGGGCAGGGTATGACAATTGCGGTTATTGATGCCGGATTTCATAATGTCGATAAGATTACTGCTATGCAGAATATCCGTATTCTCGGTACAAAGGATTTTGTAAATCAACAGGCTGATATCTTTGCAGAAAGCAGCCATGGGATGAGTGTACTGTCCTGTATAGGTATGAACCGACCTGATATAATGACGGGGACGGCTCCCGAAGCTTCTTTTTGGTTGCTTCGCAGTGAGGATGAATATTCGGAACACCTGGTAGAACAGGATTATTGGTCGGCTGCGGTTGAATTTGCCGATAGTGTGGGAGTGGATGTAATCAATACATCTTTGGGATACTACTCATTTGATGATAAATCGAAGAATTATAAATATCGAGATTTGGATGGACGTCATGCATTGATGTCGCGCCAGGCTTCCCATATTGCAGATAAAGGAATGATACTGGTATGCAGTGCCGGCAACTCCGGTGCGGGTTCCTGGAAAAAGATCACTCCTCCGGGAGATGCTGATAATGTATTGACGGTAGGAGCGATTGACAAGAGAGCTGTACTGGCTACTTTTTCTTCCGTAGGTAATACAGCGGATCATCGTGTGAAGCCGGATGTGGTTGCGGTAGGGGTTGGATCGGATGTGATCCGTACGGATGGTAACCAGGGACGGGCTAACGGTACTTCTTTTTCTTCACCTATCATGTGCGGTATGGTGACATGTTTGTGGCAGGCTTGCCCGACGTTGACGGCAAAAGAAGTGATTGAGTTGGTGCGCCGATCCGGTGACCGTGCCGGTTTCCCGGATAATATCTACGGATATGGAGTACCTGATATGTGGAAGGCATATAATGATTATAAATCAAATAATAAATAACTGATTACAAGCTGTTACTCGTAGTTCGTCACTTGTAGCTGGTAGCTTGTCACTCGTAGCTGAACAATATGGAAGCATTATCTTTACTGGAACTTAATGCCTTGGTGCGCCGCAGTCTTGAACAATGCCTGCCTGATGAATATTGGGTACAGGCAGAGTTGAGTGATGTGCGAACGAACAGTACCGGGCATTGTTATCTGGAATTTATTCAGAAAGCCCCCCGTAGCAATGGTCTGGTTGCAAAGGCGCGGGGTACTATCTGGTCGAATGTCTATCGGCTGCTGAAACCTTATTTTGAAGAAGCGACAGGGCAGGCTTTTGTTTCCGGTATTAAGGTACTGGTTCAGGTTACTGTCAGCTTTCACGAGCTTTTTATGGCTATAGTCTGACCGTACAGGATATCGATCCTACCTATACATTGGGCGATATGGCACGTCGTCGTCGGGAAATACTGAAGCAACTGGAAGAAGAAGGTGTCTTGACGCTGAATAAAGAGTTGGAAATGCCAACTTTGCCGCAACGCATTGCTGTGATATCCTCTCCAACAGCCGCAGGCTATGGTGATTTTTGCCATCAGTTAAAGAATAATCCCAGAAACTTTTTCTTTTATACAGAATTGTTTCCCGCTCTGATGCAAGGCGATAGGGTAGAAGAATCTGTATTAGCAGCTTTGGATCTAATCTTAAGTCGTCAGAATGATTTTGATGCCGTAGTCATCATCCGTGGCGGTGGAGCAACTTCCGATCTTTCCGGTTTTGATACGTATTTGCTTGCTGCCGCTTGTGCCCAATTTCCGTTGCCTATAATTACCGGAATAGGGCATGAAAGAGATGATACGGTACTCGATTCTGTGGCGCACACCCGTGTGAAAACCCCGACTGCTGCTGCAGAGTATCTTATAAATTGCATGGATCTTGCTGCTGATGAACTGGAAGTGCTTATCACCCAATTGCACGACAGCGTGATTTCCCGTTTGACGGAGGAACATCGAAGGCTGGCCTTGTATAGAAACCGTATTCCTTCTGCTGTTGTCCGTCGCGTATCTGATGCCAAGCTTGCATTGCTTACCGCCCGGAAGGATATCTCACAGGCTGTTACAACCTCTCTCGCGCGCCAGCAGCATCGCCTGGATTTGTTGCGGCAGCGTCTTGTAGATGCTTCGCCAGAGAAAATGCTTGCCCGTGGCTATAGCATTACTTTGAAAGATGGAAAAGTAGTGAAAGATGCCACCCTCTTGAATGAAAAAGATGAAATACTCACCCGTTTTTACCGGGGAAGTGACCTCCGTCGTAAATCATAAATCATAAAATATTCCTATGTCTACTTCAAAGAAAAAAAGAAACCTATTCCCAAGCCATGGAGCGCTTGGAGAAGATTGTCCGTCAAATAGACAATAATGAATTGGAAATTGATGCGCTTGCCGAAAAAATAAAGGAAGCGAATGAGATTATTGCGTTTTGCAGCGATAAATTGACCAAAGCTGACAAGGAAATCGAAAAATTACTGTCGGAGAAGCGGGAAAGTGAAGAATAAAGACTAAATTTGTTGCAGAATGTACGTAATGAGATTACTAATACTTTGAGATATGAAAGAAATAGATTGGTCTAATCTGTCATTCGGATACATGAAGACAGATTACAATGTGAGAATTAATTTCCGCGAAGGTGAGTGGGGAAAACTTGAAATCAGCAGTAGCGAACTTATCAATCTGCACATGGCAGCTACCTGTCTGCATTATGGACAAGAAGCGTTTGAAGGCTTAAAGGCATTCCGTGGCAAAGATGGTAAGGTGCGTATTTTCCGTTTGGAAGAGAATGCTGCCCGCTTGCAGTCTACGTGTCGTGGTATCATGATGGCAGAATTGCCGACAGAACGTTTCAAAGAAGCTGTGCTGACAGCGGTGAAAATGAACGAACGCTTTATACCGCCTTATGAGAGCGGTGCTTCCCTTTATATCCGTCCGTTGCTGATTGGAACCGGGGCACAGGTGGGGGTGCGTCCTTCCAATGAATATATGTTCCTGATATTTGTTACTCCGGTAGGTCCGTACTTTAAAGGCGGTTTTGCAGCTACTCCTTATGTCATTACACGTAAGTATGACCGTGCTGCTCCGCTTGGAACTGGTATTTATAAAATCGGTGGTAACTATGCAGCCAGTTTGCGTGCCAGCCACGAAGCACATGCGGCAGGGTATTCCGCAGAGTTTTATCTGGATGCAAAGGAGAAGAAGTACATCGACGAGTGCGGCGCTGCCAACTTCTTCGGAATAAAAGATAATACTTATATTACTCCTCTGTCTACTTCCATTCTGCCATCCATTACCAATAAGAGCTTGATGCAGTTGGCCGAAGATATGGGCATGAAGGTGGAACGTCGTCCGGTGGCTGAAGAAGAACTTACTACGTTCGAGGAAGCCGGTGCATGTGGTACGGCTGCGGTGATTAGCCCGATTGAGCGCATAGATGATCCTGAAAACGGACATTCTTATGTAATAGCCAAGGACGGTAAACCGGGACCTGTCTGCACCAAGTTGTACAACAAGCTGCGTGGAATCCAATATGGTGACGAGCCTGACACGCATGGCTGGGTAACCATTGTGGAATAACGCATGAGCAAAGGTAAGTTAGCGAAGTTTGCCGATATGGCAAGTTATCCGCATGTGTTCGAATATCCTTATTCAGCAGTAGATAACGTGCCCTTTGAGATGAAAGGAAAATGGAACGAGTCATTCTTCGGGAATGACCGTCCCATTGTTTTGGAATTAGGTTGCGGACGTGGTGAATATACCGTCGGGCTGGGACGATTGTTTCCTGATAAGAATTTTATCGGAGTGGATATTAAAGGTTCCCGTATGTGGTCCGGTGCTACGGAGTCATTACAGGCAGGCATGAAGAATGTTGCCTTTTTGCGTACGAACATTGAAATAATCGACCGCTTTTTCTCGGAAAATGAAGTGAGTGAAATCTGGTTGACTTTCTCCGATCCGCAAATGAAGAAAGCTACTAAGCGCCTTACTTCCACTTATTTCATGGAACGTTATCGTAAATTCCTGAAACCGGATGGTATTGTTCATCTCAAGACAGATAGTAACTTTATGTTCACTTATACCCGTTGCATGATCGAGGAAAATCATCTTCCGGTGGATGTGCTGACAGAAGATCTGTATCACCCGGCATGGCTGATGAAATTCTCAGTATCAAAACTTATTACGAGCAACAGTGGTTGGAGCGTGGGCTGAACATCAAGTATATCAAGTTCCATCTGCCGAAGGAAGGCGAACTGCACGAACCCGATGTGGAAATAGAGTTAGATGAGTATCGCAGTTATAACCGCAGTAAGCGGAGTGGGCTGCAAACTTCAAAATAAAAAAAGAGTAATGACACTTTATCCTAAACTAATTTTAGATGCACTGGCCACAGTGCGATATCCCGGTACCGGAAAGAATCTGGTTGAGGCGGAAATGGTTGCCGATAATTTACGTATTGACGGGATGAAAGTTAGTTTCTCACTGATATTTGAGAAACCGACCGATCCTTTCATGAAATCTGTAATAAAGGCGGCGGAAACTGCTATTCATACGTATGTATCTAATGATGTAGAAGTAGCTATTACTACGGAAAGCAAACAGGCGGCACGTCCCGAACCAGGCAAACTGTTGTCTCAGGTAAAGAATATTATCGGAGTTTCTTCCGGTAAGGGTGGCGTAGGAAAATCAACGGTAGCTGCTAATCTTGCAGTGTCTTTGGCGAAGTTGGGTTACAAGGTTGGTTTGTTGGATGCCGATATTTTCGGGCCATCCATGCCGAAGATGTTTCAGGTGGAGGATGCGCGTCCTTATGCTGAGCACGTAGACGGCCGTGACTTGATTGTACCGGTTGAGAAGTATGGTATCAAATTGCTTTCTATTGGTTTCTTCGTTGATCCTGATCAGGCTACGTTGTGGCGTGGCGGCATGGCAAGCAATGCCTTGAAACAGCTGATAGGGGATGCGAATTGGGGAGAGCTTGACTATTTCTTAATCGACCTTCCTCCCGGAACGAGTGATATTCATCTGACAGTGGTTCAGACATTGGCACTGACAGGAGCTATCGTAGTCAGCACACCGCAGGCTGTGGCGTTGGCAGATGCCCGCAAAGGTATCAACATGTTTATCAATGATAAGGTGAATGTGCCTATTCTCGGTTTGGTAGAGAATATGGCCTGGTTTACACCTGCCGAACTTCCGGAGAATAAATACTATATCTTTGGAAAGGAAGGTGCCAAGAATCTGGCGGAAGAAATGAATGTGCCTTTGTTGGGGCAAATTCCTATCGTACAAAGCATTTGCGAAAGTGGAGATAAGGGTACTCCGGTAGCACTTGACGAGAATACCGTGACCGGACGCGCTTTCCTGCAATTAGCGGCAAGCGTGGTTCGCCAGGTAGATAAGCGGAATGTGGAGATGGCACCAACGGAAGTAGTGAAGATGCATAAATAAATGGTTATCTGCATCCTACTCCTGATTGTGCTGTTAAAATCAGGAGTAGGACATTGCAGATAATCTTTATGTGAGAGAGAATTAATGTTGAAAAGAGATTGTTTTATTGCAATCTGAATACGATAGGGAATGTATATTTTACATTGACCGGCATTCCTCTTTGTGTACCAGGTTTCCATTTAGGCATACTTGCGGTGACGCGAATCGCTTCTGTATCCAATAAGGGATCTACGGGCTGGATAACTTTGGGGTTGGTAATATTACCATTCTTATCGATGATAACCTGTATCATCACTCGTCCCTGGGTTCCTGCTTTTTGTGCTTCTACCGGATATTTGATATTCTTGGACAGGTATTGCATAAGACCTCCCATACCACCGGGAAATTCAGGCATATTTTCAACCACTTCAAAAACCGGGTCTTCCTCTGTAGGGACTTGTTTGGGGTATATCCCACAACAACGGTTTCATCAATTTTAGGTATAGGCTTATACTCCTCTTTTTGACCATCATCCGATAAGCGGAACATGACAGGTACCGTATATCTCACTCGGACAGGTTGGCCTTTTTGCATGCCGGGTTTCCATTTAGGCATTAAACTGATAACACGTATAGCTTCACCATCCAAATCCGGATCGACTCCACGAATGATGCCTGGTTCAGAAATTGAGCCGTCTTTATCGACGACAAATTGCACTGTAACTCGACCTTGCGTATGGTTTTTCTGTGCATTAATGGGATATTGGATGTTTTTCGATAAAAATTGCATCAGGCCTGACATGCCGCCATCCGGAAATTCAGGCATCTGTTCCACTACTTCAAATACAGGATTATCAGGATCATCGGCTGGCGGATTTAGCCATTCCCTATCCATGACAATCTTCATGTTGGAGTTGTTTTCTTTGTTGACAGCCACGGGTAGTCCCATCATTTTTCCATCTTTTTTCCAAATTACTATCATTTTAGCATTTTCGAATGCTTTGAAAGAAAAAATTACCGTTCTTTCCCGTGACATACGATTGACCTTGTGGTAGTTTGTGGTCGCCATCAATGAAAAACTCAGCGCCTTCCACTGCTTTTCCGTCTTTATCCACTACTACTCCTTTGTAGTTCACAAGTTTGTCTTTATCCTGTTGCGGTGCCGGTGTTTCCAGCGGTGCCGCTTCAGTAGCAACTTCCATCTCCGGCGTTTTGCATTTGACGCCAGATTCTCTTCTACAGCTTCTATGACATCTTTTGCCATCTCTTTCGTGGTACGGGCCACGGCTTCGATATTGCTGATTATCATAAGTAAGGCTGCCAAGGGGAGAAACATGAGGTATTTAGTTCTCCCTATTTCTCGGGTTCTCTTTTTGTTCATCATCTTGATGCGTTTTTTTAAAGGTAATACATTAAAACTGTTATAGATAGTTGCTGCAGCCTTATGGTGTGATAATCCTAACAGGTGATACTGATAGGCTTTAGAGTCATGTCCGGTTTCCAGTACACGGTTATCCGCCAGATATTCCAGATTGGTGCGGATTTCCCGTTTCATGAGCCAGGCAAAAGGATTGAACCAGCAAAATATACATACAATCTCACTGACAAGTACATCAATGGAATGCCATTGGTTGGCATGAGTTTGTTCGTGGGTTAATATTTCGCTTAGTTCATCTTCTGTATGTGAAGTCGGATGGATAAAAATCCAGTGAAAGAAGGAAAAAGGTCCGCTTGCTTGTCTGAGCAGATGTACATTCGTATTTTCTATCTTTGCTTTCCGGCAACGGAAAGCTAAACGGATAATCCCAGCCAACTGTATGAGGAAGCGGATCGCTAATACAATTACCATTCCCCAATAAGCAAAACCGACCGTTTGGGGCAGGAGGGTTTTCCAGTCGGAAGTTACCTGTTCCGGTGTTATCGTAAATTCCGGTAAAACGATGTCAGCGTATAAATCTGCCATGGCTACCATAGGCTCCTGTTCCGTAATCCATGTCTGTATATTCAGTAGCGGATAAACGGCAGAAACGGCAAAGAAACAGAGCAAAGCAGCTCTGCGCCACGTGAAGAACGTGTCTTTATAGAAAAATAGCCGGTAGAACGCATAAAATAGCGCAATGGCTACATTGATTTTTAGAAAATAAGCTAACATTTTGATTTGTTTTGTTATTATTTGTCTTTCATAATCTCAGCCACTTTTTGTTTCATTCCATCTCCCCTAAGATTGCGTGCAACAATAGTGCCATCCGGGGCAAATAAAATAATATGCGGGATACCATTGACGCCATAAAGTTCCATTACTTTTTGTCGGGTATCCAGTAGCTGTGGCCATGTCATATTCAGATCTCCTATCGCTTTAATAATTCTGTCTTTTTTATCCCAGGTTGCAATACCTAATATAACCAGGCCTTTGTCTTTATATGTATTGTAGATTTCTGCTAAATTGGGTATTTCTTCCCGGCATGGAGCACACCAGCTTGCCCACATATCAACAAGAACATAATTACCTTTGCCTACAAAATCAGACAATCGTGTTTCTTTACCTTCTGTGTTTTCACCGGCTATATCGACAAACGGTTTGCCTACTGCAGTTCTCTTTAGTGCTTCGAAACGTGCTTTTATTGCCTGTACTGTTTTTAAAGAATTCAGCCAATTGCCTATTTCTGTCTGAAGAGCATCCATTTCATCGGTATTACATGCCATACTATAATCTCTGAAAGCATATTCTCCCACACCATTATCCTTGTTGGATATAATTTGTTGTTTCAGATATCCAAGGAGTGATGGGCGGATTTTCTGCTCATAATATTCTGTCCATACCGGTTGCCAATCTTCTGCATTCGGCTTTTCTTTTTTAAGTTCTGCCAGATGTGCGAATCCTTTTTTTCGGATACTGTCGACTGTAGCTATCGTCTTATTGAAAGCTTCATTTAGTTTTGTACCCGTAGGGACATGAGTATATAGATTGACTTTTATAGTTCCTTCATCCAAAATGAAGTTGCCATAGTTGCGTCCTGCATCGATTCGACAAAACGAGGGGATTGCAGTCCGTCCTTCAAATGCAAACTTTTGATTTTCAACTCGGGTACTATCAATATAGCGATTGTCATCATATCGCATGATGTATAACATTTTTCCATTAAACGAATTGTCTGTCAATTCTCCTTCTACTCTATAGGAGTAAGTAGTCTGCGCGTGAGCAATGAAACTTACCAGACAAGCTAATAAAGAAAAATAGTATTTCATGCGATTCTTTTTTTATGTTTATCTTTTTTCAATCATATCTATTATATCTTTCAGGTCTTTAGTTGAAATCTTTTGCTCTTTGGCGAAGAAAGAAACCATTTCCTTATAAGAATTTTCAAAGTAGTTACGCACGAAGCCGCTCATGAAGGTACGCTTGTATTCGCTTTCACGAATGGCAGGTGTGTATTGGTATGTATTCCCTACGCGAGCGGCTGTAACATATTGTTTGCGTTCCAGGTTTTTAATGATGGAAGCCACGGTAGTGTAGGGAGGTGCCGGTTGGGGATATTTGGCAACAATGTCTTTTACGAAGCAACTGCCCAGTTCCCAAATGTAAATCATTGCTTCTTCTTCTTGTATAGTCAACTTTTCCATGGAAATAAAGTATTAAAATGAATTCGACACAAAACTACGAATATTTCGTAATAAAGCAAACTTCAGACGGTTAATAAGTGTGAATGCATTCAAAAGAGCTGTGGAGCCATAATAGGAGGTCTATTACCTGTTAATTGATGTAAAATTGTTTATAAATGCAGTTTTTCAGTGTACCTTTGAATCATCTTAATATCTACTAATCATGAGAATCAGAGTTTTTATTTTGGGATTGTTGCTGGCTGCATCCACTCAGGCCCAACTTCTTTATCGCGATGCTTCCGTTTTCCCCTTGTTGGGCAAGGCAACGGATGCTACTCTTACCCGTTACGAACGCCTTCCGGCTTCTTTGGAATCGGTTTCCCGTAAACCGCTTTGGGATTTAGGACGCAATAGTGCCGGACTTGCTTTGCGCTTCCGTTCCAACTCTACATGCATTGGGGCAAAGTGGGAAGTGAGGGATAACAGAAGCATGAACCACATGACTCCTACCGGAATCAAAGGATTGGATCTTTATTGTCTGCAAGATGGTAAGTGGGTTTTTGCCGGTAGCGGGCGTCCTCAGGGAAAGGTAAATGAGGCTACTATCGTGAAGAATATGGATCCTGAAGAACGGGAATATCTTTTATATCTCTCTTTGTATGACGGGGTCACCTCATTGGCCATCGGTGTGGATAGCCTTTCGACCCTTGATCAGCCTACTGTGGATTTGCCGGTACGTGAGAAGCCCGTTGTCTTTTATGGGACCAGTATTTTGCAAGGTGGTTGTGCTTCCCGTCCCGGAATGGCCCATACAAATATTCTGGAACGTTGGCTCAATCGTGAATGTATCAATTTAGGGTTTAGCGGTAATGCTTTGCTCGATCTGGAGATTGCAGAACTTATAGCTACGGTCGATGCTTCCATGTTCGTGCTTGATTTCCTTCCTAATGCCACAGTAGAACAGATGAAAGAACGGGCGGAGAAATTCTACTCTATCGTCCGCAGCAAACATCCCGATACTCCTATCCTTTTGTAGAAGATCCTATTTTTACTCATTCCCGTTTTGATAAAAAGGTTGCAAGGGAAGTGAATGCTAAAAATGAAACGATTGCGACTATTTTTCAGTCAATGAAGAAAAGGGGTGAGAAGAATATCTATCTTCTTTCTTCAAAGGACATTATCGGGCACGATGGTGAGGCTACTGTTGATGGTATCCATTTCACGGATTTAGGCTTTATGCGCTATGCGGAAGTATTATATCCGTTAATTAAAAAACATATCCGGTAACTTTTTCTATTTTATTATTCTATGAAATATGACAGATTTTGGCTATCGGCTTTATTGATTTCTTTTTCTATTTCCTCATTTGCCCAAAAAGAGCCGGTGGATTATGTTAATACGATTATTGGTGCCTCAACTTCGGCAGAGGCCGGAAAGTCGGGGCATGGGTTGGGAAAAACCTTTCCGGGAAGTTGTACTCCTTTCGGACTTGTACAGTTGAGTCCGGATACTAAAACCGGTGGCGATAATGGTCCCGGATATTCGTGGCATCACTCTACTATCGAAGGATTTAGCTTTACGCACTTAAGCGGTATTGGCTGGTATGGTGATTTCGGAAACTTTCTGGTAATGCCTACCACCGGACCATTACGAACATTCAAGGGAACCGAAAATAAACCGGATGAAGGTTACCGCTCCAGATATTCCCATGATACGGAGATTACACAGGCTGGATACTATTCGGTATATTTGCAAGATTATCAGGTGAAGGTGGAACTGACATCCGCTCCTCGTTCAGGGATTCTGCGTTTCACATATCCGGAGTCGGAAAAGTCACGTATCCAGATCGATCTGGCCCGTAGAATTGGTGGCACATCTGATGAACAGTATGTGGAAAAAGTAGACGAATATACGATTCGGGGATGGATGAAATGTACACCCGCTTGTGGAGGTTGGGGAGACGGCTCGGGTAACTCTGATTATACCGTCTACTTCTATTGCTGTTTCGATCGCCCATTGACGGAATACGGTGTTTGGAGTGTTTCTATTCCTGAGGGTGTTAGCAGAAAGAATGATGCTAATGATAATCCGGTCTATTTCAACTATATTAAGGATGCCCGGCTCATACCTGCTCCCGGGAAGGCACAGGGAAAGCACTTGGGCTTTTATACAGAGTTTCCTACTCGGAAAGATGAACAAGTACTACTGAAGTGCGGTATATCGTTTGTTAGCATGGAAGGTGCCCAGCGCAATCTGGAACAGGACATTCCGGACTGGAATTTTGAGCGGGTAAAAGAAAATACACGTAATCTGTGGAATCAGGCACTCTCTTCGGTGAAGGTTGAGGGGAGCGAAAGGGATAAGACTATCTTTTATACCTCTTTGTATCATACAATGATCGATCCACGTTGCTTCTCTGATTGTGACGGCCGATATATCGGTGCGGATAAGAAGATTCACCAGACGAAGAATTTTACTTATCGTACAGTATTTAGTGGTTGGGATGTATTCCGTAGTCAGTTCCCATTGCAAACATTGATTAATCCCCGATTGGTGAATGATGAGATAAACTCTTTGATCCAGATTGCCCAGTTAAGTGGGAGGAAGTATTATTCGCGTTGGGAAGTAGTGAATGCATATTCTGGCTGTATGTTGGGAAATCCCGCTATCTCGGTACTGGCGGATGCCTATGAAAAGGGGATCCGGGAGTATGATGTACAGAAAGCCGTTGAGTATGCTGCGAATACACAGAAGCAATTTGGTAATGGAGACCTGGGGTATACTCCCGGCAGTCTTTCCCATACTTTGGAGTATGCTTATACGGATTGGTGCTTAGGACAACTCATGAGCTCCTTAGGCAAAAAGAAAGAAGCAGCTGAATATGAAAAGCGTGCCAAAGCTTACCGGAATGTGTGGTGCGACAGTGTGCAGTGGTTTCGTGCCCGCGTGAAGGGTGGAGGCTGGTTACCTTGGCGAGGTCGTACGGCACAGGATCAGGGTACTACGGAAAGCAATCCTTTCCAACAGGGTTGGTTTGTCCCTCATGACATTGACGGAATGAAAGCTCTGATGGGAGGACAAAAGAAGTTTGATGCGGAACTAGAAGAGTTCTTTGCCAATGTTCCGGAAGATTTTTTGTGGAATGATTATTATAATCATCCTAATGAACCGAACCATCATGTACCATTCCTTTTCAATTACTCTTCTTGCCCGTGGCTGACACAGAAGTGGACGAGAAAGATTTGTGATAAAGCTTATGGTGATGATGTTCTGGGATTGTGCGGAAACGAAGATGTAGGGCAGATGTCGGCATGGTATGTATTGGCGGCTATGGGCATTCATCCGATTTGTCCGGGAAATCCCCGTTATGAGATTACCAGCCCTGTCTTCGAAAGCGTAGAGATAAAGCTGGATACACATTTTTACTCCGGTAAGAATTTCAAAATCATAGCGCGTAATAACTCGCCTCAGAACATCTATATCCAGTCGGTATCATTGAACGGCAAGAAATTGAACCGCCTGTGGATAACGCATGATGAGATTGTGAAGGGTGGGGTGCTGGAATTCGAAATGGGACCTGAACCAACTGCAGCGGATGAGCTAATTCTTTAATTACCAATGTTCTGTATTTACCGCTTGTTTGCCGCGGAATGTAAAAGTATTTACTGTCACATGTAACGGCTTTCACCTCGGCATGTAAACAGAGTTACCGTGTGAGGTAAACAGAGTTACCATGAAAGGTAACATTACAGTATGTTATTTATTCTTGTACTCTTTATATTTCTCAATCACATGCTTCCGGCTCTGGATAATCTGCCAGCGATATACCCAGCAAGTAGTCAGGAAGTAGATGCCTGCCTGTATCCATAATGCACGGTATTCAAAGGCTACTTCGCCCAGTGTAGCTCCCATGCTATTGATGCGTACGTAGCCATTGATGCCGAAAGTGGACGGGAAGATATAAGAGAAGTATCTCCAGAAATCCGGCATGGCGGCTCCCGGCCAGGAAACACCTGAAAGGAACAATAAAGGTACGGATGTGAAGACGAATATTAACATGCAGGTTTCACGGTTGCGTATGGCAATAGAAGCTGTCATGGCAAAGAAAATACATGCTGCCAGATAAGGCAACATAAAGAGGGTCAGTACACCCGGTTGAGCTATCTGGATGAGACTGAACAGACGTGGCACTACACAGAGCACGTATACGGATACAAGTGCATACACCATGAAGTAACTTAAACCCTTACCCAGTACGATACGTAATGTGCCGTTGTAGTGGCGGTTGATAGGAACCAAATCTTTGAAACGATTCTGTTCGCGGGCTGTTCCGGCAGAAAGTCCGATACCAAGCAGCAAGGTTTGCTGAATAATCAGTATCAATACCGCGGGTATCAGGAAAGCCGCAAAACCGTTTGCAGGGTTGAATAAGGTAACATCTTCATATTTTATCGGATAGGCGGTAATCTCATCCTGGCGGTTGGTGGTATTGCCGGCACGTTGCATTTTGATATCTGCATTCATATCCAGTGACACGCTGGTATTGGTGTTCAGCAGAGATTTGTAATAAAAGCAATCCGCTCATATCGCAATACAGACTGACCTGTGTTTGCTTTCCCCGTGCAATATCTTCACTGAATTCAGCAGGTATATAGATGATGCCATAAGCCAGACGATCTTTCAGCATCAGTTTGGCTTCTTCCATGTCAGCGCAATAAGATACAATCTTCACTTCCGGACTGGAGTCCACTTTGCGCAGGTATTCGCGGCTTAACGAACTGCGTGAGTTATCCACTACCACAGCAGGTACTTCCCGTATGGTTTCATTGGTATAAATGAAAGCGTAAATCAGTGGATACACCAACGGGACAAGCACAAAGAAGATGAGCACACCCTGATCGCGAAAGGTTGTGCGGAATTCCCGTATCCAGATATAGAATAGGTCGTGGATACCTTGTACTACTTTCTGTTTGAACGTCAGATGTTTCATTAGGGCACGTATTTATAATAAATCAACGCTTCTTTGAGCCGGTGTACGACAAAGAAAGGAAGCATCATAAAAATAAGTAACGCCACATAGTTTATCCATGAATAAATCATCGGATAACCGTTCAGGGGCCTGATCTACATAGATCAGGAAATAGTGACGCAGCGGGAACAGATTGGCTAATCCTTGCAGAACCGGATGCATGGCCATAGCTGGGAATGATAGTCCGCACATAGAGAATGAAAGCACTCCCCATAAGGATGCAAAACTCAGTCCCAGACGCAGGGTAGGCAATGTACCTATCATCAGTACACCCATCCCTTGCGAAGCCAGTACAAGGCAGAGGGTGGCAAGAAGCATCGGCATGATGCCACTGTTGCAGGGGAAGTGCAGGAAGCCATATAAATATACGTTATATAATATTCCCATCAGGAAGAAAATAGCCGTATGCGGCAATAGCTTTCCGGCAAGGGAGATGTAGATGGAATTATTTCCCATGCGCAGCCATTCGCGTGCGGTACGGTCTTTTATTTCCACGCCGATGGAGTAAACCGTTATCATAAATATAAGCAGCATCAATACACCCGGTGCAAATGTGTTACACAGATATACGGAGTAATTCAGCCACGGATTGTTCAGCGGATGGGTGTCGATGACAATCGGTTGCAGGAATGCCATTGCCTGCTCTTCCGTTGCGCCTTTGGCGTATAGTCCGGTGCGTGCGGCGGCTCCCGATGCCAGTTCGCTCATCATCTTCATATCTTTGTAGAGCAGAGAACCGGCGATAAGCAACGTATTGTTGGTATAGAACGATACGGTAGGCTGTCGTTGAGATTGCGCCTTGGCGGTAGTACCTTTCGGAATGTAGTAGAATCCGTAGATTTCTCCTTTCTGCATGGCGGCACGTGCTTCGTTGATAGTAGGATAATGGGCTACGACGGCGGTTTGCTCAAAAGCATCCAGGTTGCGCACCAATTGGCGTGAAGTGGCGGTCATGTCCCGATCCACCACTCCTACAGGCATATTGACCGGTAAACCCGAATCCATCAGTGTCGTGAAGAACACGTAGCAGAACAACGGTGCTATCACCATGCAGAACAGGTACAGCGGACGGGAAACGAGCCGTCGGCCTTCCCGTTTCATGACGTTCCACAAAGCTATATATTTCTTATCTCGTGCCATTATCACCCTTATAACTTTATCACTCTATCACTTTTTTAATATCACCGACATTCCGGGACGCAAGCCTTCCACTTTCTCCTGTGGCAAAGCTTTTACCTCAAAAGTCTTCAGATCAAATTGCCCGGTTGTTTTCGTAGCCTTCCAGGCTGCATAAGTACCAAGATCCTTCATGTAGTTCACTTTCAGGCGGATATTTTTGTCCAATGCCGGAACGAAAGCTTCGAATTCAGTTCCCATTGTCAGGCCTTGCAGCAAATCTTCCCGGACATTGAATGTTACCCACATATCATCCAGTATGGCTATGTTCATGATCGGTGCACCGGTTCCCACCAATTCACCCACCTTGGGAAAGATTTCCGAAACTTCTCCGGCTGTTTGGGCTATAAGATAAGTTTCTTTGATATAAGATTCTACTTCTGCAACAGCTCCTTTGGCACGGTCTACCAAGGCGGCGGCAGCAGCTTTATCTTCTCGTTCCGCACCGTTCTTTGCCATGTCGTATTGAGCTTTGGCGGCTTTTTCTGTTGCGACGGCAGCGTCTCGCTGTGCAGTCACCTCATCCAGCTTTTGAGCCGACATCACTCCCTGATCAGCAAGATTCTTCACACGTTTGTAAGATTTCTCGGCTATTTCAAGTCCTGCTTTAGCTTTTTGCCACATCTCAAAGGCAGCCTGTACCTGTTCGTGACGGGCGCCTTTCAGTGCTTTTCATTCTGTGCCTGAGCAGCGGCTTCCGCCGCACGAGCCTGTTCCAGTTTAGCTAATACATCCGGAGCTTCCAGTATGGCGAGTGTGTCTCCGGCCTGCACACTTTGTCCCTCTTTCACACGGAATTCCAGAATACGCCCCGGTACTTTACTCGATACCCGGTATTCTGTGACCTCTGCCTGACCCTGTACGATTTCCGGTCCTTTACGCAACATGAAGAAACCTACTACGGCTACAATGGCAATGACGCCTGTCAGCGTTAAAAACGCTAATAGCATGTTACTGTTTTGTGATTTGGTATCCATTTAGGTAATTATGAATTATGAATTATGAATTATGAATTCTCACCCTTTTAATTTTTAATTATTAATTTTTAATTCTCCCAACGCCTTCTTCAGATAGATGTCAGTCAATTTCACATCAATTTGTGCATCTATCTTTTCGGACTGGGCTGAAAGCCAGGCTGTGTGTGCTTCGAGTACGTTGCTGGCAGCTATCACGCCTTCTTCAAATCCGAGTGTGGCATATCGAAGGTTTTCATCTGCTTTTTCCAGATTCTTTTCTGCCATAATCAGCTTTTTAGCGGCTTCATTAACCTTGAAGACGGACTGATTGACTTGAAGTTCTATCTTTTCTTTAGCATCGTCCAATTGGTATTGGGCGATACGGGCTTCCGCTTTGGCTGCTTTCACCTTGTACATGCCTTCACCCCAATGCCAGATAGGAACTTGTAATACCACACCCACATTCCACATACCTTTGAATTTCTTTTCAAAACCATTGAAAACGGAGGGATTGGTCATCATATAGCTTCCCATCAGAGCCAGTGACGGCAGATATTCGGAGCGAGTGACGTTTACCTTCTGCTTGTAGATTTCCGTGGCAAGTTCCAGACTGCGTACTTCCGGCCGTGTAGCATAAACCGTATTCAGATCAATTCCATTTGCTGCTACCGGATCAGGGAGAGATCGTCTTCCCGTTCATCTTTCAGCGTGATAGGAGAGGACAAATCCAAACCGCATAACTGGCATAATAACATTCTGGACAGGCTCAAGCCATCTTCGACTTTGGTCAGTGTCATTTCCGCTTCGTTCACTCTTACCTTTACAGATAGACCGTCCGCTTTGGTGGCAACACCTTCGGCGATCATCTTGTCCACATCGCTTTCCAATTTTTGCAGTAACTTGAGGTAACCTTCGGCTAACTTCTTTTTACTGGCTAGTGATACTGCCAGTAAGCCTGGTCGGTACTAAGTATTACATCTTGCAGACCACTGTCATGTTGCTGACGTGCCAGTTCTTCTGCATATTTGGTGATTTTGTTGTAAGCACGGATTTTGCCGCCCATATATAAAGGTTGTGTCAGCGTCAGGGCGCCGGCATACATGTTGCGGGTATCTGTACGAAATGCGTCAACGAGGGAATTTCCGAGGCCGTTGAGCGGAGAGGCAACGTCCACACTTCCTAACGCCTGGATCAACGCCATGAATTGCGGATTCTGTGTCAACTCAGGGTGCTGTGTCAGTATACCTTGTATACCATTTTGCATGGCACCGCTTACCTGAGTTCCCATTGAACCTAATGCACCTTTCTGGGCATCACTCAATAGTGAAATCTCTTTTTGGGTACGCATATATCCACCGGTGGCGGAAATATCGGGAAGGTAGTTGGTAAACGCCGCTTTTCTCTGATAATGTGCAGAGTTAATTTTCTCCTGGCTTATCAGTAGTTCTTTGTTATTGGCAATGGCCAATGCACGGCAACTATCGAGACTCAAAACCTCTTGTGCACCGACAGAGAAGGTCAGACATACCAACCAAATGAAACAGAAGAACTTTCTCATCGTGTCTATACATTATTAAGGTGATTAAAACGTTGTTTTGTGATGCAACAATAATTGCATAAACAACGATGCAAATGTATAGGCTTTCAGTGAGACCTCAAAATAATTTAATCTTTTTTAGTCCAATGTAAAGGATTGCGAGCCGATAAGTGTTCCGTCTGCGAAAAGATCTACCCGATAGGTACCTGCATATAGATACTCTTCTACGTTCCAGTACACGGTTATATTTTGCTCTTCACCGTTGTATTCAATGTACTTTTTGATGGAATACCCCAACTCGCGGTTTTCATACGGGAATGTATTGGAAGGGTTTTTAGTCAGCACGTCATTATCCGGTTTGGTGATGCGGACATAGATAGTACGTTCGCCTGTTTCAGCTGTGATGTTTTTGACGATAGTAAATCCTATCTTGAATTTCACCACGTCTTTTACTTTCTTGGCTACTTTATCCCGTTTGTTCACGGCTTGAATGTTGATGTTGGTCGCATCCAGTTGGGCAGCAAGAGTTACTTTTTTATTCAGATTTTTTTCTCTTCCGCCAGATTGCTGATTTGGCGGGAAGCATCGTTGTACTTCTGCGTGACCTGTGCGATTACCTCTTTCTGATGGGCGGTCAGTCTATTCAGTGAATCTATCTGGTTGATATAACCTATCATTACTTTACGCAAGGTGGCAAGTTCCTTTTTCAGGCGGCGTATTTCAGCGGCGTTACTGCTTTTTACGGTACGCAGTTCTTCTAATAGACGTTGGGTTTTCAGTTGCTCCTGTTCTAATAGTACGGACAGGGAATCGTTGGAGACTGTTAATTTCAGTTCGTCATACTGTTGTGCAAAGCGTGTATATTCGTTTTCCAGGTCTTCCTTTTCCAGTTGAAATTCCTGTACCAGTTCTTTGTTGGTCTGCTTCTCGGTGAGTAATAATACAGTGACGCCCACCAAGGCTAATACTAATACAGTACCTGCAATAATCACCAGCTTATTTTTGTTATTTGCCATATTGTTTCATTAATATAATAGGTGTGTAAAATAGGGTTAGGTCTATTCCGCCGCAAAAATAAGCATTAATCGTCAATCGCTAATCACCAACCCTTAACTTAATAATCATTTAACTAAAATTATTACGGAAAAATTTCCTTAATTACGAATGTCGTTGTACTTTTGTCGCAACTTTATTACACATATAAACAAAAAATTGAAGATTATGTCAAAAGTAACCGTAGTAGGTGCAGGTAACGTAGGTGCTACATGCGCTAATGTGTTGGCCTTTAATGAAGTGGCTGACGAAGTGGTAATGCTGGATGTTAAAGAAGGCGTTTCAGAAGGTAAGGCAATGGATATGATGCAGACAGCTCAATTGTTGGGTTTTGATACCACTATTGTAGGCTGCACCAACGATTATGAGAAGACTGCAAATTCTGACGTTATTGTTATCACATCAGGTATTCCCCGTAAGCCGGGCATGACTCGTGAAGAGTTGATCGGTGTGAATGCCGGTATCGTGAAAACAGTTGCTGAAAATGCATTGAAATATTCTCCCAACGCTATCCTTGTAGTTATTTCTAATCCGATGGATACAATGACTTATCTGGCATTGAAATCTTTGGGTCTGCCTAAGAACCGTGTTATCGGTATGGGTGGTGCTTTGGACAGCTCTCGTTTCAAATATTTCCTGTCTCAAGCTTTGGGTTGCAATGCAAACGAAGTAGAAGGTATGGTAATCGGTGGTCATGGTGATACTACTATGATTCCGTTGGCTCGCCTGGCTACATACAAAGGACAACCGGTCAGCACACTGTTGAGCGAAGAAAAACTGAACGAAGTTGTAGCTTCTACTATGGTAGGTGGTGCTACGCTGACTAAGTTGCTGGGTACTTCTGCATGGTATGCACCGGGTGCGGCAGGAGCTTATGTAGTTGAGTCTATCATCCACAACCAGAAAAAGATGGTTCCTTGCTCAGTAATGCTTGAAGGCGAATATGGCGAATCTGATCTTTGCATCGGTGTTCCTGTAATTCTGGGTAAAAACGGTATCGAAAAGATCGTTGAACTGGAACTGACTGCTGACGAAAAAGAAAAATTCGCTGCCAGCGCTAAGGCTGTTCACGGAACTAACGCTGCATTGAAAGAAGTAGGTGCTCTCTAATCAAGAAAGCGTTTTTATATTAATATTCAGTAGCGGTTGACTCCCTTTGTGAGTCAGCCGCTATTCTTTTGTCCATTCAGAATGGAAAGGAGCGTCCATTTAGAATGGATGGATTTGTCCATTCAGAATGGAATACCTATATTTGCACTTGAACTTAAAAAGATAAATATTATGATAAGTCGGTCAGATATCATAGAAGCAATCCGCATGCAGAGTGAGCGGATAAAAAAAGGTCAGGGATACAGGCGTGATTTGTTATCTTCTCTTTCTCCGTTATTGCAGGATTATGCACTAATTATTTCGGGCATACGCCGGTGTGGAAAAAAGTACTTTGCTGTTTCAGATGCTAATGGATAAATATCAGTTGGAAGAGACTGTTTTTTTGAATTTTGATACTCCGCTGTTATATGGTTTTGAGTTTAACGATTTCCGCATAGTAGATGAAGTAATTAAGGAAAATGAGAAGTGTAGAGTTCTTTTCTTCGATGAGGTTCAGGTTGTTGAAGGATGGGAAGTGTATGTCAGGGGTAAGCTGGATGAAGGATTCTATGTGGTGGTGACTGGTTCCAATGCTTCCATGTTGAGTCGTGAATTAGGGACCAAATTGACCGGACGGCACATTACTAAGGAACTTTTTCCTTTTTCTTATGCAGAATATTGTGGTTATAAAGAACAAGAGATTGGTGAAGGCTCTTTATATGATTACCTGTATAAAGGAGGCTTTCCGCAATACTTGCAATTAGATAATCCGGATGTGTTATCTGATTTGGTCAATGATATCGTCTATCGTGATATCGCAGTAAGGTATAATATTCGTGATGAGCATTCATTAAAAAGTTTATTGGCTTATTTAGTAGGGAATATAGGAAATTTGGTTTCCGCCAATAAACTCAAGCAAGTGCTTGGAATGAAAAGCACGTCTACTGTATCGGACTATTTTTCTTATTTTGAGCAAACCTATTTAATAAGTTTTGTCCCGAGATTCTCATATTCTTATAAGGCACAGTTACTAAATCCTAAGAAAGTGTACTGCGTGGATAATGGTGTAGTTTCAATAGCCTCTCCTTCATTTACCCGTGACGAAGGACGTCGATTGGAGAATATGGTCTTTGCAGAGTTGCGTCGCCGTTATTCGGAAATTTTTTATTATAATGAGAATCAGAAAGAATGTGACTTTATTATAGCTGAAAACAGTGTACCCTGTTTAGCTATTCAGGTTTGCTATTCATTGACTGCCGAAAACAGGAAGCGTGAAGTTGAAGGACTGTTGGATGCCTTGAACTTTTTAATCTGCCTGAGGGATTATTGCTGTCATTTAATCAGCATGACAAGTTTATTATTGGGGATAAAACGGTGCGTGTACTACCTGTATATGATTATTTCAAAAATATACATTGATGTATTATACATTGATGTATATTTTGTAAGCCTTGACGGGTACTTTAGGATGGCTACACCCTTTCGCCCGTATGGTGTAGCCCTTTGTCATAAAGGGTGTAGCCATAGGAGGCAAAGGGTGTAGCCTTGGTAAATGCTGATATTAGCCTTGATTATCAGCCGTTTCCGGTTTTCTCTTTTCTTAGTGCGGCGATGACGTATTTTCCTTTTGCCAGTACAGTACTCCATCGTGTACTACTGATTATTTTAAACACATACCCTCCTAGTCTTCCATAGTCGGATAGCCGTAGAATGGCATTGATTTCATTTCGGTCTACGATATGAAGTTGTTGCAGCTCCAACATCAAACCTTCCAGATTGTGTGTCTTCTTGTTGTAGGCATATCCCGGGATGCCGAAAGAAGAGCCCTCCGTTCCTTCTCCTCCGTTCTCCCCTCGGGGAGTTAGAGGGGAGTGTTTTCCTTTTCTTTACTTTGCTTTTCTTTACTTTGTTCGGAATTGCATGCATTTTCTGGTGGAAACAATACATCCTGTATCTCATTTTCTTCTTTCCCGTTTTTAGGAACTTTGGTTTCCATAAGGAAGTAAGGGGGAGTCAAGTCCCGTTTTCTGCGTTTGGTAGCTTCCAGCCATACTTTCTGTATGTGTACGGATGTCAATACCTGGTGTTCCTCATACATTTTCCGGTCAAATATGTCTTTCGCTATCAGAAGTTCTACGATTTCCTGCATTTCCTCATCCGATAATTCGTTTCCTAATTTGTGGGCAAAGAGCATGCATTGCTCTTTGTTCCACACCAGGTAATACCCCTCTTCTTTATAAATTTTTCCGAGTAGCTTTATGAATGCCGCTACACCTTTCAGCCCGAACCGGGCTTCTATCAATTCTGTTGCTACTCCTTCGAGCAGACTTATAGTTATGGGGAAATACAGTACCCCTGTACAATTCATTGCCATTTCTTTAGTGATTAAACGATAAGTGATTAATGATTAGCAGACGGGGCTCCAGTCTAGTAAATTCTCCAACTGGAAACTTCTCCAAGCCTGTGACTCTACATCCCAGTAAACTACAGTACTTTCTATGCGCTCCATTTCATAGAATCGGTGAAAGAAACTTTCATAGGGCATGAGGGTTGCTTTCACCATTTTGAAGATTGTGCCTTGTTTGTGAAAGGCAATAAGGGCATAGCCATACTGCATGTGGTCAATGAGGTCAATCAATCTTTGTGCCATGTATTCTGCACATTCTTCGGAATACCCCTTTTCGAACATGAACCGTTTTTTCCATTTTTCTGCCATTCTTTCACGGACTGGAACCGGATTTTTGAACTCGTGTCTTTTTCATCTTACGATATATTTAATTAATAATAATGTTGGTTACGTTTTCGAGCTCATGCCATAGCATAAAAAAGATGTCGCTTCGCATAAGAGGAAGCGGCATCTCATTGAGGTCTGACTTGGTCTTGTTAACGTGAGGGCAAAGGTAGGTCTTGCTGTTTTGACAGTATCTTTTTAATTTCTGTCTTTTTCTGTAGGGTGATTTCTCCTTATGCTTTTCATTGTGTCGTACTCTTTTATCCTTTTGCCACATTTTTTCTGCCATTTTGGTTAAAGTACTCTTTGACATAGGGATTCCGTCATTATTTAGGAAGAGTTTGGTTTCTGCTATGCGCTCTATAAGCGGGGCCAATTCGAGTTTTTCGGGTGGAATCTTTTCATTGTTTCCAACGTAGAAATTACCCTCGATGTATTCATCCAAAAGATTTCCCAGCATGCTTTCTTGGTTATTGTTAATTCCTTTAACTTTTTTACCCTTAGGACGGCCTCTGTGTGGTTTATTTTCCGCTTGTTCAGAGGATTGTCTGTTTTGTTCACTTGATTTTACTAACCCTGTTTCTTCGCTTTTAGCAGCGTTTTTTTTGAATTACTCATTTTGAAAAATTATTTAATTAAAAACAGTTAATTTGTAAATGGGGGCGCAAAGATAAAAGGATTATTGATGTGCAGAATAGAGGAGAGACAATAAAATGAAATAAATACTTTTCGAACAGATGTAATATGCAGTAATTTAGAATAGTATAGCGAAAAAATAGGGGGTGTCCAAAAACGTTCGTTTAATGGTCGCAAAGATAAGGGGTATTTTTTGAACGTGCAAGATGTTTAATAAAAATATTTCTATTCTTTCAAAATTACTTTGTTATATTATTAGTAATCAATGTGATAATATGTGTAATGTATATATTTAATATCCTCTCATTTTTATGATTTCAAACTTCATTTTGAAGACATGATGGCGTTACCCATTAAACGAACGATTAAAAAACGCTTTTTTGAATTTAATATCTTCGTTTATAACGCATTAAGTCGAAATATCTATTTGCTACGGTTTGAAAGAGAATATGTCTCGTTCAAACCGCGAAGCGCACCCGAAACTATAGTAAAATCCTCGATTCTCTTTTTTGCAAGTGATTGAAAATCAAAAATATTGGTTTGCTGCCCGCACTCGTGATAAGCAAGAGTTTGCTGTCCGAAAATCCTTGGATAAGCTTTTAAGTCCGAAGAGAAGCTGGATCTTGACTATTATCTTCCCACGCGGATTGTGATATCACAGCTGAAGTATCGTCGTAAGCGTACTGAGGTTCCTGCTATTCGAAATTTAATCTTTATCTATGCCACTAAACAGACAGCCTGTGACATTTCTAATGTTTATGGTGTTCGGCTTTATTATATGAAAGACCTTTTTCTCATTCCATGCTGGTGGTCCCTAATAAACAAATGAAAGACTTCATGTTTATTATGGACTTAAATCCCGATGGAGTCAGTTTTGATAGCGAACCCTTTGCTATAGGGAATAAAGTGAAGGTCGTCAAGGGGGATTTTAGCGGTATTGAAGGTGAGATTGCTACAGAGGCAAATAAAATCTATGTTGTTATTCGTATTAAAGGCGTTTTAATAGCGAGTGTCAAAGTGCCCAAATCCTATCTGAAAATAATAGAGTAATACTATCTCGATCATATTTTAATCATATACCAAATGAATTCTTTACTTTCTTGTGCTCTTGAGCTTCAATACGTTGCTCATGAGCTGATGTATCTTGGTATGGACGGTGAACCTATCTATTCCGATACTTTTTGTCGGTTAAATAAGGAAGTTCTCGTTAAATCCAATTCTCTTTTTTCCTCTAAGAGTTCCGATATTGAAGAAGAAGCCAATCTTTGTCTGGCTCTTTTGATGGGTTACAATGCTACAATCTACGATTATGGGGATAAAGAGCAAAAGAAGCAGTCGGTTTTAGACCGTGCTTATAATATTCTGGAACAGCTTCCTGCTTCCCTACTTAAAGTTCGTTTGTTGACTTATTGTTATGGCGAAATTTATGAGGAGAGTTTGCTTCAAGATGCTCATTTTATCATTGATCAGTGGGATAAGGAAACTTTGACTTCTGAACAAATGGAAATTATGGAAGAATTGAAGAATATTGAAGAAAATCAATATCCCTTTGAAATATTGCAATGATAAAATTAATTATGTCGTATGGAATCTATGGAACAAGATGATCATTTCATTCCTGATGGAATGAATGATTTCGAACGCAGTGTAAAACGCATTGGCGATTGTTTACTGGCTTTTTATAGGTCTTATTATTTTTTCGCCTTTATTTTTGATTTGTTATCTTGCAGTAAAGCATGAAGATGGTGGTGCAGCCATATTCAAACAGGAACGTATTGGGCGTTTTGGTCGTCCTTTCTATATTTACAAATTTCGTAGTATGAAGTTGGATGCTGAAAAGTATGGTCCGGCACTTTATGCCGGTGGTAGAGATGAGCGTTTGACGAAAATCGGTAAATTTCTTCGTGAACACCATTTAGATGAACTTCCTCAACTTTGGAATGTCTTTCGTGGTGATATGGCTTTTATTGGCCCTCGTCCGGAACGGAAGTTCTATATAGATCAGATCATGGAGCATGATCCTCGTTATCGCTATTTATTTCAAATCCGTCCGGGAGTTACTTCGTATGCTACTTTGTATAATGGGTATACGGATACAATGGAGAAGATGTTACGTCGGTTGCGGTATGATTTGTTTTATTTGGAACGTCGCTCATGGTTTTTTGACTTCAAGATACTGTTTATGACGTTTATGAATATTGTGTTTGGAAAGAAGTTCTGAGGTGGATAGAGTGGGGAACCGTTAGTGAAAATGGTCTTTTAAAAATAATTGTATCTGTTTTTTTTAATGTAAATTTGTAATAATCTTGTCTTCATCTCTAAAGCATAAAACCATACATGGCATAATTTGGAGTAGTATAGAAAAATTTTCAGTACAAGGCATTCAATTTGTATTGCAAATTTTGATGGCTCGCATTCTTTTACCCGAAGATTATGGAACCATTGCTATGCTTACTATTTTTATTGCTATTTCGCAAAGTTTCGTTGATTGTGGATTCTCTAATGCATTGATACGAAAAGTTAATAGGACAGAAACTGATTACTCTACTGTATTTTATTTTAATATTTTTGTTGGACTAATTTTTTACTTTATCCTGTTCTTTGCATCTCCGCTTATTGCAGATTTTTTTATTACACACCCATACTTGGTCCATTAACTAAAGTCTTAGGATTAAGTTTGTTCTTTAATTCATTATGTGTAGTACAACAGGCACGTTTGACTATAAATTTGAATTTTAAGACTCAGGCAGTGATTTCATTGCTATCAGTGCTTGCTTCTGGAGCCTTAGGCCTTTGGATGGCATATAGTGATTACGGCGTATGGGCGCTTGCTGTGCAGACGGTGCTTCAAGCAGCACTTCGCATGATACTTTTTTGGGGACTTGCCAAATGGAAACCAACTCAGAAATTTTCCAAGGTTTCATTTAAAGAAATGTTTGGATTTGGTTCGAAAATTTTAGCGTCTGGATTGTTGGATACTATATATAAAAACATATATACAATTATTATCGGTAAATGTTTTTCAAATACAGTGCTGGGTTATTATTCACGTGCGGATCAGTTTGCTCAATTTCCTTCAAGTAATCTAACCGGAATTATGCAAAGAGTGACTTTTCCTGTTCTGAGTGCTATTCAGAACGAAGATGAGCGGTTGCGAACTAATTATAGAAAATTCTTGCGATTATCAGCATTTGTCATTTTTCCATTGATGATAGGCTTATCGGCTTTAGCAGCCCCTTTTGTTGAATTACTTTTGACTGATAAATGGGCGGGAGCTATACCTTTACTTCAAGTAATATGTGTGGCTTATATGTGGTATCCTATTCATGCCATTAATTTGAATTTATTACAAGTGAAAGGTCGCTCTGACTTATTTTTAAAGTTGGATGTAATTAAAAAGATTAGTTCGACAATTATTTTATTTATAACAGTACCTATTGGGGTTCTTGCTATGTGTTATGGTTCTATTGCAATCTCGGTTATGGCTTTGGTAATAAATACTTATTATACAGGGAAGTTGATTAAAATCGGTTTTTGACGCAAATGCGCGATATATTGCCGATTATTGCCAGTTGTATCTTGATGTTTTTTTTTGATAACTATCGCAATTTCTTTCTTTGAACATTGTCTGGTTAAATTGATTGTCGGTATTGTAATAGGCGTAATGTCTTATCTTTCGGTTGCTTATTTCTTTAGGTATACTGAGTTAGATGAACTTCTGTCAATAATTAAACGAAAATGAATATAAATATAAATGCTCTTTCCTCATGGAAAATAAACAGCTAATTACCGTAACTTCTCCTTCTTCTTCCTTCTTTAGAGGAGTTTGATGAATTCCTGCAAAAGATCTGGAATAGTAAATGGATAACCAATAACGGTCAGTATCATAAAGCACTTGAAACTGCATTGTGCGAATATTTAGGAGTGCCTTATATAAGTCTGTTTACTAATGGCACGTTGCCGCTTATCACCGCTCTGCAAGCTATGCGTATTACTGGAGAGGTTATTACCACGCCATTCAGTTTCGTGGCAACTACTCATTCTTTGTGGTGGAACGGTATTAAACCTGTTTTTGTGGATATTGATCCTAGAACTTGCAATATTGATCCTGATAAAATCGAAGCGGCCATTACTTCTCATACTACAGCCATTATGCCGGTACATGTATATGGGAAACCTTGTGAAATCAAGCGAATTCAGGCTATTGCTGATAAATATGGATTGAAAGTAATCTATGATGCCGCCCATGCTTTTGGCGTAAAGATAAACGATGAGTCTATTCTGAATGCTGGTGATATGTCCACGTTGAGTTTTCATGCTACCAAAGTTTTTAATACAATAGAGGGCGGCGCTTTGGTGGTAAAGGATGAACAGACAAAGAAACGTATCGATTATTTGAAGAATTTTGGTTTTGTTGGAGAGACTGAAGTAGTAGCGCCCGGCATTAATAGTAAGATGGATGAGATACGGTCAGCTTACGGGCTGCTTAACTTGAAACAGGTAGATGCTGCCATTGCTGTGCGCAGAAAGGTGGCTGGCACTTATCGGAATGCTCTTCGGTGTGTAGATGGAATTTCTTTTATGGAAGATATGCCTGGAGTACATCACAATTATTCATATTTTCCTGTTTTTATTGATGCTGATAAATATGGTATGACTCGTGATGAACTTTATGTTAAGATGAAGGCGAATAATATATTAGGTAGACGCTATTTCTATCCGTTGATTAGTGAATTCTCTACTTATCGTGGGTTAGATAGCGCAAGGCAGGAGAATTTGAAGGAAGCACATAGGATAGCAAACAGTGTGATTTGCCTGCCAATGCACCATGCTTTGAGTGAGGAAGATGTAGATAGGGTCATAAATGTTATGATTTAATGTTTTCTTAAGCTTTTGTACCCCCCGATTTCATGTAGAAATGATTGTTTTTTAGGATTGAGTAGGGCAATTATAAATAGGTAGGTAGTTATGAAGGATATTTATGTATTAGGCATAGGTCACAATACGCCTGTTTTTATCGATTTGGCTGAAATTTGTGGATATACCATAGCAGGCTTGTATCACTATAATGATGATCGTACTGGACAGGTAGACCATGGCTTTGAGATCGTTGGCTCTTTTGAGTATTTATTTTCTAAAGGTGATTTGTCTGGTATGGATTTCCTATTAACTATGGGGGATAATATGATTCGTGCGGAATTACTTCAGAAAATAGTTAATTTAGGTGGCAGAGTGCCAAGTATTATACACCCTATGGCCGTTATTTCCCGTTTTGCCTTTATTTCACCTACTGTAGTATATATTAGTGCTTTTGTTCATGTACAAGCTGATACTTTCATAGATGAAGGTACTGTTATTCTTTCAGGGGTAAATATTTCTCATACGAATCGTATTGGTAAATATTGTTTTGTAGCTGGTGGAGCTACTATTGGTGCTTATACTACAGTAGAAGATTATGTTTTTATAGGGCAATCGGCACTGACGATTTCTGCAAAAGTGAAACGGGTTGGGCATCATGCTTGTATAGGTGCAAGGGCATTAATTACAAAAAGATGTTGAAGCGGGGGCTGTTATGATGGGGCGTCCAGCACGAACCATTAGGTTTTTGTTGCCAGCTGATGAAATGTTATGATCGTGTTTGACTCCATTTTAGGTAAATGAGACAAGGTAAAATCGTTATATTACATGTGTTTGATGATGAGAAATTTTTTGATTCAGCAAGCGACTTTTTTTTTGATTCTATATCCGGAATTGAAAAATTTATATTATATGTATATGCCTGATAATATGGCATTCAAGTTTATAAAAAAAAACGAAAAAATTAATATCATCACCTCTTATCAGAAATATATAAGTTTTTTTCGGCTCCTTTTATTGATGGTATATACTTTCAGTCTAAATTTTAAATATTATAAGTATTTCAAATATATCTCACCAGAAAAGAAAGTAATATGGTGGTCTTGGGGTATGAAATTTATCATCCAGTGAGATTGTTACAACCATTAATTAAACTGGATTTATTTAAACCTAAGACTAGGGCTTATGTTTGGAAGCGTAGAAAGTTGATAAAGAATGTATTCAGGTTGTTATATTACGTACTAATCTACTGTCATGATAACTATATAAGGAAGAAGGTTTTAGCTCGGATTGATTATTTCACTCCTGTTATTCCTCTTGAATATACATTATTAGTAAAGAAACATTCTATATTCCGTGCTAAGCCTTTTTTGTTGGGTTTAGGACCTGGTATTTCTCAAAATAATGAATTTGTTTACCATGAAAAAGCAAAATATGTTTTAGTTGGAAACTCTTTATCATATACAAATAATCATCTTGATATATTTTTTATTATTAGTAAATATAAATTAGAGAATCAAAAGATTGTGGTTCCTATAAATTATGGTGAAGACTATGGAGCTGATAGAGAATGGTTTAAGAGTGCCTCTTGTTTGGAAAAGGATTCGACTATATGGTTGGAAGATTTTCTACCTAGAAATGTGTATTTGAATTATTCTCAAATATAACTCACGCTATATTTGGACATATAAGGCAACAAGCGATGGGAAATATCTATATCTGCTTGTTAAATGGGATTAAACTATTTTTGTATGAAAATAGTTTGATTTATAAACAGTTGGTAGAATGGGGATTTAAAGTATTTACTATTGATTCTGATTTGTCGGAATTGGCATTGAAGCAGGTGCTGTCTCCCGAAGATGCACTTAATAATTATAATATTATGTGTAAGAGGAATGAAGGGAAAGTTGCTAAATATAAGGATGGTTTATATTCTATTTTTAAACAGTAGAATATTACTGTTACTAAATATTATTATTGCATTATTCTTCATCTCTTGCTCGGATAATGAGACTATTGATGGCGATTCTTACATTGAGGTAAGGTTGTCTGATTATTTGAAGTATGGAGAAAATCATTCAGATGCTATTCGATTATGTTTGAATGATTGTGCACTTTATGAAACTAAAGTTATTTATTTTGATATACGTGAAATTTATATAGATGAAGCTATTTTATTGGATACTAATACAACAGTTGTTTTGGAAGACTGTATAATCAAACAAAATAATGGTGTATTTGATAATGTATTTAGAGGAAATAATTTGGTTCTTGATAATGATAATCCATTTGGAATTCCTTTGCATATAGATTCGATTTCCAATATACATATAATAGGAAGAGGAGAATGTAAGATTATTGGTCCAGACGTGAATGCAAGGATTTATCATCCTATTCGAAATATAGAAGAAGATGCAATAGGTGACTATTATGGATGGAGGACATTGCAAATATCTTTTTCACTTGCTTCTAATATTGAAATATCAGGTATTTCTTTTGAGCAAATAAGATGTTGGGCTATATCTTTTGATAAATGTTCTAATGTTAGTATTCATGATTTATCAATATTTTCCGATTGTAAAAATGGAGATGGTATTAATATTCGCTCGGGATGTCATCACTGTGAGATTTATAATATAACCGGAGATACTTCGGATGATACTATTGCTTGTAGTGCTTTAGGGCGTAGTGTGAAGAGAGTTTAGTAAGCAGTCAAAAAATGGCTATTAATTGAAAGTTCTATCTTCGCTGGCAACCCAATTTATAGAATAATGTATAGCAGTGAAGATCTTGAAAGGTTTTACTTTCAGTACCAGACTGAGGCTTTGCCTCATGGAGAATCTCTCCAATCGTTTTGTGTTAAGCACAAGGTTCCTTATAACATCTTTCAGAAATGGTTCAAGGATACTCGCAAAAAAGTATTTGAAGTTCAGATTGATGGCGTTCCTGAGATAAACCATGCAGAAAAATCCAAGACTAGTGATCAGCCTCAAACTGTATCAAAAATCAGTAATGACAATCCTGTCCGTATTTGGATTGACCTTCGTATAAACAATGGATTACATTTATCCCAAAAGAATCTAAGCTACCAGGATTTAGTTCGGATGGTAGAGAATCTGGAGGGTTTATGCTGAGTGTTACCGGTCTCAATCATTTTTATTATGTCCGCGACTTTACCGACATGCGTTGTAAGCACAGCCGTGTGTTGTCTATCATTCGTGAGCGACTTCACCGGGAGCCAAGTGCTGGAGATGTCTTTATTGTCATGTCTCGCAATCGAAGAATAGTTCGTATGTTTTCATTCGATAATCGTTCATACAGTCTGTTCGAAAAGAAGTTTGTCGCAGGCTATCAGTTCATGAAAGTAGAGCGTAATGGAGCGGATATTGTCTATCGTATTGACTGGAAAGATGTGGTTCTGATTCTTGAAAGTCCTGTAGTTAAAATATTAAAAATCAGATAATTAATTTATTCATCTTCTTGCTGTTTTGTGATTATTTCGCTATCTTTAATACTGTAAATCAAAGGTTTAAGTATGATCGATCTGCAAGATATAATTACAACAAAACGGGAGTTGTTGAGTAGGGAAACCTACTCACGAACCCCAATAAATTATAGTGAAGATATGGCAGCCGATCAAAAGACCGATACATTCAATACCTTGCCGGGCAGAATCAGGAACTCAGGCTGACAAGTGATGCCATGAAGCTTGTCTTGGAAGATTTTATGGCTAAGATGAAGGGGCTTGAGGATCAGATGTCAGCCCTGCAATCGCAACATGCAGGTTTGGAGAATCGGCTATCTGAAGAACATAAGCTTCGCAAATCGGCTGAACGTAAGGTCAAGTCGCTTCAAGAAAGACTTGATTTTGCAAATCAGGACCGTTTTGGTGATAGACGTCAAAAGATACACTCTAAAGCTAAAAAAGAGTGATTCTGACCGTAAAAAGGAGAAAGATGATTATGATGGTACCGATGATACGCTTCGTACGGACTCGATCGGTCATGATCAGCCCCAAGAGGTAAGAGAGTCTTCCGGTAAAGATCGCGATTTATCGAATCGTCCTGACGGTTATAAAACGATGGGAGTATCCGGAGAAGCGATAGGGCATCCTTCTGATTTGACAAAGGTTCCCGGTCGTATCATCGAAAGAAGGATTGTACGGGTATTCAGTTTCCGTACTTTCCTTGCGGAAGAATGTTTTGAGATGGTTCATTACGCAGAGCCGGGCAAAAAGCCGAAGTGGGGTTATTTCCCCTCTGAAGGCCATCCGGAGGTGATAACTAAATTCGAGGGTACCAAAGCTACTCCTGAATTTCTACAGGCTATTGCCTATGAAGTTTATGTAAAGAATGTGACCTTTGGTCTCCTTCACCAATGGCTGACAGATATGGGAATGAGCATTTCTAGAAACACATTGCGTAATTGGCTTAAGAAGGGCAAGAAATACCTGGACGAGTTGGTTTGTGTATTGAAGTCCATCGCCTTGGAAAAGGACTCGATAGTGAACTGCGATGAGACCTGGTGTAAGGTGCGTAAATATGACCACTATAAGAAGTGTTATATTTGGGTGCTGGTCAACAAGGCTCAGAAAACAGCTGTTTTCTTCTATGAGAATGGCTCTCGCGGTCGTGAGGTACTTACAGACTTTTTGGGTGATGCGGAATTGAAGAGTATCATGTCTGACGGCTACAATGCTTATGTATTTATCGGTGATGAGTTGCAAAGCCTGGAAACGAAGGACCTGCTGATAGAATTGCGCAGCCTGTTGGACAGTGAACTGTCAAAGGATCCAGCATTTAGAAGCCGGTATTACACAGAAGCTCTTAATTATCTGAACCGGTTCTGGAAAGAGATATTCGCTTACTTGGATGACGGTGAACTGCCGATAGACAATAATCTTGCTGAGCGAACTATTCGAAAGCTGACTACTCAACGTAACAATTCACTTCATTATGGCAGTGATGCCGGTGCTGAGATGGCTGCAACTTATCACAGTGTAATAGGAACGGTAAAGCTTCATGGCAGTTCTATCTGGAACTTCATCGGAACTTTTTTCAAAAACATCTTTAACGGGTGCAGGGATTATGTTAATATGGTTCCTGACAAAATCACTTTGGCTACCAGCCAATGTTAAATTCAAAACTAATTAATTAACAAAATTCGGTTTAGGGCACTGAAAAGTGAAAGTAATATGAAATGCGAAGATATTCATGTCAGTAATCTAACTCAGAACAATAGTAATGGGGAGTTATATGATTTGAAGCACATTGATGGATTTGAATTTTATTAAACGTTTAAATATGAAAGCTTGTTTTATGGGGTTAGGCTATATTGGTCTGCCTACTGCAATTATTGCCGCTAAATATGGCATTGAGATTATTGGAGTTGATATTAATCCTAAGGTTGTTGAAATGACGAACCAAGGAAAGTTACATATCATTGAGCCTGGTATGGAGGAGCTGCTTCAAGAAGTAGTGAGGAATGGACAATTAAAAGCTTCTATTGTTCCTGAAGTTGCAGATGCATATTTTATGGTAGTGCCTACTCCTTTTAAAGGAAATCATGAACCGGACACATCGTATGTGGAAGCTGCTACTCGTGCGGTACTTCCTCTTCTCAAAGAGGGTGATTTATATGTTATAGAGTCGACTTCTCCTGTAGGAACTACAGATAGAATGAAAAAATGATTTTTGAATTACGGCCGGAGTTAACAGATAAAATCTATATAGCTTATTGCCCTGAGCGTGTTCTACCGGGAAATGTGGTTTATGAATTGGTACATAATGATCGTGTAATAGGTGGCATGAATGAGGACTCAACTGATAAGGCCATTGAGTTTTATAGTCAGTTTGTACAAGGTACACTTCATCGGACCAATTGTAAGACGGCTGAAATGTGTAAACTGACGGAAAATTCGTCACGTGATGTACAAATTGCCTTTGCAAACGAGTTATCGTTGATTTGCGACAAAGCGAATATTAATGTTTGGGAACTTATCAACTTAGCTAATAAACATCCGCGTGTAAACATTCTACAGCCGGGGTGTGGTGTTGGCGGACATTGTATAGCTGTTGATCCTTATTTTATTACAGCTGATTTCCCAATGGAGTCTAAAATTATTTCTACAGCTCGGGAAATAAATAATTATAAAGCATTTTGGTGTGCCGAAAAGGTAGAAAACGCTATGCTTAAGTTTGAGTTGGAACACCACCGTAAACCAACTATAGCCATGATGGGATTAGCTTTCAAACCAGATATTGACGATTTACGTGAAGCTCCTGCTAAATATATCACTACTAAGGTGATGCAAAGTTGTAATAATGCAGATATTTTGATTGTTGAGCCTAATGTGGAGGAACATAATGTGTTTAAATTGGCAGATTATAAAGAAGCTTATACAAAGGCGGATATTGTAGTGTTCTTGGTAGCACATACGGTATTTAAGTCTCTTGCTTATGATGATAAGAAAATTATTTTAGATTTCTGTGGCATATATAAAAAGTAAATAACAAGTTTTGGTGGTATGAAAAAAATAATGTTGGTTTTCGGAACACGGCCAGAAGCCATTAAAATGGCTCCTTTGGTGAAGGAGTTTCAAAAATATCCTGAGAATTTTAAAACGATTGTGTGTGTGACTGGTCAGCATCGTGAAATGCTTGATCAAGTATTACATATCTTTAATATTGCTCCGGACTATGATTTGAATATAATGAAGCAGGGACAGGATTTGTATGATGTGACGGCTCGTGTGCTGATAGGGATGCGTGATATTTTGAAAGAAGTTAGACCTGATGTTGTGTTGGTTCATGGTGATACTACGACATCCACTGCGTCAGCTTTGGCGGCTTTTTACCAGCAGATACCTGTTGGGCATGTAGAGGCTGGATTACGAACTTATAATGTGTATAGTCCATGGCCTGAAGAGATGAACAGACAGATTACTGGACGTATTGCTGCTTATCATTTTTCTCCAACATCTCTTAGCAGGCAGAATCTGTTGGGTGAGGGGATCAAAGAGAATACTGTTTTAGTCACTGGAAATACAGTGATAGATGCACTTTATATGGTAGTGGATAAGATTAAACAAAATGCAGTACTTGATAAAGAATTGGAAGATACTTTGATAGCTTCAGGTTATAATGTTAATCGTTTGAAAAATGGGAAAAAAACTAGTCTTAATCACAGGCCATAGAAGAGAAAATTTTGGCAATGGATTTATTTCTATGTGTAGTGCAATAAAGGCACTTAATCAGAAATATCCGGATACGGATTTTGTATATCCCATGCACTTGAATCCTAATGTTCGTAAATCAATACATGAGGTTTTTGGTGAAGATTTTACCAATTCGGGCAATATGTTTTTTATAGAGCCTTTGGAATACTTGGCTTTTGTCTATTTAATGGAAAAATCGTCAATTGTATTGACTGATAGTGGAGGTATACAGGAAGAGGCACCAGGACTTGGGAAACCAGTACTTGTAATGCGTGATACTACAGAAAGACCGGAGGCTTTGGAGGCTGGTACGGTGAAGTTGGTAGGGACGAATTATGAAAGGATTATTGATGAGGTTTCTCGATTATTAGATGATAAGGCTTATTATGATCACATGAGTACTGCAGTAAATCCTTATGGAGATGGTCAGGCATGTATGAGAATTGTTAATTCTTTGTTATAAGAAGAATTTATGTTTGGCTGTGTTTGTTCTATTCTATTAATTATATTTATAGCCGTACAAATTTATAATAATAATATAAAGAGATCCTAATTTGTTTTCTGCTTTTTTCAATGGGTTTTCTCTTTTATTACTGTGTTGTTCCCATTCTCATTCAAATATGTAGAGCGGCAAGTGATGATAGTAACTATTTCTTTTCGGAATTTCTTATGGATAATGGGATGTCTCCGTTGGTCTATTACTTGCTGTTATTAGTTTTTTACTTGGTATTTCTTTTTTTCTTATAGATATTCATCAGGAAAAAATGAATGTCAATATTATTTTTCTCTGTTAAAAGCTAAGTTTTTTTTTTACTTGTTTGGGATATTTTACATTAATTGTTGGTAGTATATCTTTGTTGATATATTTTAAAGCATTGGGCGGTTTTTTTCAAGCTCTTGTCATTGCTGAAGCGGCACGCTCTTTTTCTGCTGATATGGCTTCTTATGTTGGCGCCTCGTATAAGTTTATTGTATTAGCAAGATTTCTAAAGTTTTCCCCTTGGGGAATGCTGTTTTTATATGATTATAAAAAGACTTATCTGTCGAAATTATTGCTAATTGTGGCTGTCATATTTGTGCTGATGTTATATATGTTTCAAGCAAGTCGTTCGGCTTTAGGAGTTTTTATTATTGCGTTTTCATTTCCGTTGATAAAAGATGGACGCAAAAGCCGTGGCTTTTCATATTTATAGCTGCTATTGTGGGGATCAATATGCTCAATGTATTGGATGCTCTATTTGTGTATTTTGAGAGAGAGTCATTTGATGTATCTTCATTTGATTATGATGCCGTATTGTGGCAATTTGCACATCCTTACCGGAATTTGTCACATTCCTTTAATATTATTAATGATTATGGAATAGCTTATGGTTCGCATTTTGTAACTGGACTTTTGAATTTTATACCAGGTGTTACTATGGAAGCATCATATGAAAGAACTTGTGAATACTATATGGGAGTAAATTGGAGGGACATGTATGGCATCCCCAATGATATAGTAACATTCTCAATTATTGAATTTGGTATTGTGGGTGTGGTTGTTTATTCTTTTTTATCGGTAAATTGTTGAGATGGCTTGATAAGAGTCTTGCTTTGTTGAAAGAAAGTGGAAAACTACCTGCTTTTCATACTATGTTTCAAGTAAGTCTAATGCTTGCATTTTTTTCTTTCATGTGGCATCTGCCGATATTAGTACTATTTATGCCAACTACTCACTTGTTGTATATCCTTTAATACTGATTTTATCACTAAAAAAGAAAACTGTTTAATGAATATTTTATTTGTTACCACATATCCTTTAGAATATAATACTTCCGCTAATATAAGGAATATAGCATTAATAGAAGGATTGCTGAAGTTGGGACATGTGGTTTCTACTTATAGTCTATATCCGGAAGATGCCCGTTTTTTCAATAAGATACTTTCTATAGGAATAAAGTCTCGTTATTGGATAAATAAGGGGATGCTATAAAAAAGCATTTCAACAGTTCAGTTATCCAAGTGGAATGCGTATGTAAAGAAAAAAGCTTATTATATCTATAATTTGTTTTCTATTTATGACAGAAGAAAAAGTTTTGTAAAACAGATAAATAGTAAGTTGTTTAATGAAAAATTTGATGTTGTGATATCATCATCAGATATGAAATCGGCTCATTTGTATGTCGAAGAGTTATTTAAGCAAGATTCATTAATAGCAAATAAATGGATTCAATATTGGGGTGATCCATTGAGTAATGATATTTCAGTTAAAAGATTGCTACCGGACTTTTTAGTGGAAAAAGAAGAGCAAAGGATAATCTCCAAATGTGATAAAGCTGTATACGTTTCTCCATTTACTGCTGATATGATAAAAAACAAGTATCCCCAGTTGGCAGATAAAATTCATTTTCTTCCTATACCAGTTGTAGAAGCAGACGAAAATAGGTCTGGAACTTCTTCTACTAAACTATTGGGGTATCTGGGTGACTATGATACTGCCAATAGAAATATTCATCCTCTCTTGGAGGTAATAATCAATAATAATTTTGATTTTGTAATAGCTGGAAATTCTGATGTGAAAATAGAAAGCAATGATAAAATCAGGGTTTATAAGAGGATGCCGGTTGATGAAATAGAGAAAATGCAAAAAGAAATTGATATACTTATTTGTCTTTGTAACAAATCAGGAACTCAGATTCCAGGAAAAGTATATCATTATGCAGCAACCTCAAAGCCTGTTATCGTTGTTTTGGATGGTGATAGAGCTGATGATATAGCTCAATTTCTTTCTACATTTGAACGCTATTATCTATGTAATAATAGACCGGACGAAATATTGAAGTGTATTAAAGCTGCAATGAATAACTATGAAGCTTATTCTCTTCCAGCTGTATTGAAAACAGAAAATGTAGCACATGCGATATTAGCCAAATAATTTTTTAATTATTTATTCTGTAATACAATATTTTCTTGTACTAATAATTTAATATTTTGTGCAGTGCTAGAAGTTTCTATAATTATACCTTCTTATTGTCCTAAAGATTATTTGAAGGAGTGTTTGTTTTCTGTAATGAATCAGACTTTGGAAAAGGAAAAATTTGAAGTCATTATTGTACTCAATGGTCCCAAAGAACCTTTTCATTCTGAAATCACGGGATTAATATCATCATATCCTACTATTCGTTTGTTATATGAAGAAAAGAGTGGTGTTTCTAATGCAAGAAATAAGGGTATTGAAAACTCTAAGGGTAACTTCATTTGTTTTATTGACGATGATGATATGATTTCTCCAACATATTTGGAAAGTTTGCTTGAAATCTCTAGTAGAGAAATAGTAGGGGTGAGTAATGTTTATAGCTTTGAAAAATCTGTTTTGGAGCGAAAAGATAATTTCTTTATATGCAAATTGTTGCGTCGTAAGCAAAAAATATGATGATGCTTCTTTTTTTTAAATGTCGAGCTTTTTTATCTGTTCCATGGGCAAAAATGATTCACAGAGAGATTATTTCTAATCATAGATTTGATTGCCGTTTTAAAAAAATGGTGAGGATGCTTTGTTTATTACTTCTATAACAGATAATTTTTCAAGTATAAAATTTTCTTCTGATGATGCTATTTATTATGTAAGAGAACGTGTGGGATCAGCATCAAGAAAAAAGAATTAAAATATTTAAAATAGTATCGGATTCATTTTGGTTAATAAGTGAATATATTATTACCTATTTAAAACATCCGTTTAGATATAGCTTTTTACTGTTTGCAGCTAGAATACCTGGCGTGCTAAAAAATGCTTTTTTATTATCAAAAAATTGAGATGAGAATATCTATAATAACTGTTTCGTATAATAGTGGGAATACACTTTCAAATACAATTGAAAGTGTGTTGTCGCAGGGTTTCTCTGATATAGAGTATATAATAGTAGATGGCTGTTCAAAGGATGATACTACGGCTATTATAAAAAGTGCTGAATCAAGTTTTAATGGACGTTTGAAATGGGTGTCAGAACCCGATAAAGGGCTTTATGATGCTATGAACAAAGGTATCAAGATGGCTACAGGAGATGTTATTGGTATCTTAAATTCTGATGATTTATTTTATGATTCCAATGTTTTGAGGGATATAGCTTTGGCTTTTGATGAAAATACAGATGCGCTTTTTGGCAATTTATATTTTGTTAAGTCTGATGACGTGCATTGCATAGTTCGTGCATGGAAGGGTAGTACTTATTCTTCTTTTTAAGAAAGGTTGGCATCCTGCCCATCCTACTTTTTACGTTCGTCGGGAAGTTTATGAAAAATATGGAGGGTTTGATATATCGTTTGATGTGTCGGCAGATTTTGAACTTATGTTGCGTTTTATTGAGAAAAATCGTATCAGAACAAAATATTTGGATAGATATATGGTGAAAATGCGCATGGGGGAGAAAGTACGAGGAATATAGCCAATATTATAAGAGGAAATAGAAATATAATTCGAGCTTTTCGTAAAAATGATATTCAGGTATCATGGGCATATCCTATATATCGTCTGTTTCCAAAAAGTAGTAAGTTTGCTTCGGTATAAGTTAGGGCTAAAGAATGCCAATCTGTAAAACAATCAAACTAATTGTATTTTAATTTAAAAAGTGTATAGACTGCATGAAAAAAAAGCATTAATCACTGGTATTACTGGGCAAGATGGTTCGTTCCTTGCTGAATTCTTAGTTGAAAAAGGATATGAGGTTCATGGTATTCTCCGCCGTTCTTCTTCATTCAATACAGCGCGTATTGAGCATCTTTATTTAGATGAATGGGTGCGTGATATGAAACAAAACCGTTTGATAAATCTCCATTACGGAGACATGACCGACAGTAGTTCGCTAATTCGGATTATTCAGTTGGTGCAACCAGACGAAATATATAATCTTGCTGCCCAAAGCCATGTAAAAGTAAGCTTCGATGTGCCTGAATATACTGCGGAAGCAGATGCGGTAGGTACGCTTCGTATGTTGGAGGCAGTACGTATTTTGGGTTTGGAAAATAAAACAAGAATTTATCAAGCTTCCACTTCAGAATTGTTTGGTAAAGTACAAGAAGTGCCCCAAAAGAAACGACCCCTTTTTATCCACGTAGTCCGTATGGTGTGGCTAAACAGTATGGCTTTTGGATAACTAAGAATTATCGGGAGAGTTATGGAATGTTTGCTGTAAATGGTATTTTGTTTAATCATGAGAGTGAGAGAAGAGGTGAAACTTTCGTAACACGAAAGATTACGATTGCAGCTTCGCGCATAGCTCAAGGTTTGCAAGATAAATTATATTTGGGAAATTTAGATGCTCGTCGTGATTGGGGATATGCAAAGGACTATGTAGAATGTATGTGGCTAATTCTTCAACATGAAGTTCCAGAAGATTTTGTAATAGCTACTGGTGAGATGCATACGGTTCGTGAGTTTGCTACATTGGCTTTTAAAGAAGTTGGTATTGAGCTTCGTTGGGAAAATGAAGGAGTAGAGGAAAAGGGGATTGATATGAGGACAGGTAAAGTATTGGTTGAAGTTGATTCTAAATATTTTCGTCCTTGTGAGGTAGAACAGCTATTGGGCGATCCAACAAAAGCGAAGACTTTGTTAGGTTGGAATCCTACAAAAACATCTTTTTCTGAATTGGTGAAGATTATGATGACGCATGATATGCGATTTGTGAAGAAGTTGTATATCAAGAGCAAAATGGAAGAATGACAATGAATGTGAATTATAAAATTATTGATACACAGAAAATCGTCGATTATATTATATCTTTTCCGAATGGGATCTCGGTAGTTAATATCATCCTGTATTCTGGTGCGGATAAGTTGCGGGTATATCCTGCTCTGTTTGAACTGGAGCAAAGCGGGTGGTTGGAAGTGCTGAAAAGGGAAGAGCTTGGAGCGCCATTAATTGTTCGTAAGAAAAATGATTTAAGAGAAGATTAATGACAGGTAACAGCGGTTACTTTGTTTTAGGCAGCAGCCGGGATTGCTCTATATGAGGAGTGGTTCCGGCTGTTTGCCATACATTAATGATGTAGGAAGATGCATCATACAGGGTTCTGTGCGTAATTTGTTGTTTTATATATGTTTATAACTTTTTCTTAAAAAAACTGCTCCTGGTGTACTTTTTCTTCATCATATTTGAAATTTTATCCTCACCTTTGCATCATCGTTGATCAGCGAAGTGAATTAAAACGGAATTTAAATCTCTAAATGAAAAAAGTATGAGTGTAATTTTTAGAACGGTGGAGAGACCGTCCGACCCTCGGGTTGAAAATTCTCCCAAAAAAGTATTTTCCGCAGTTAATAACTTTAGGACAGACTGTAGATTTGGCGTTTATTGCTCAGAAGATGCAGGATCGTTCTTCACTTTCTATTGGTGATATCAAGAGTACCATGCAGAACTTTGTGGAGAAATTGAAAGAGCAGTTGTTGGAAGGTAAGACAGTGAATATTGCCGGGTTGGGTGTGTTTTTGCTGGCTGCTAAGTCGAAAGGAGAGGAAAAGGCAGAAGATGTGACTGCCAAGAGCGTGGACAGCGTTCGCATATTCTTTCAAGCCAATAAAGAGTTGAAGATAACCAAGACTGCTACGCGTGCTGGTGAAAAGTTGGATCTGGTCAGTTTGGACGATTATCTGAAAGGTCTATCAAACGTTCCTGCGGGAGGCGGCTCGGACGGTGGATCGGGAGATAACTCGGGCGATGGAGGGCTGGATGAGAATCCACTCGGATAAGGAGAGCTGAAAAGTAAAAGTTGAGAATGAAAATCAAAAGAATCGCTATGAAGAAAACGAATTGGAAGGTGATTTTTAAAGTGATTATTGCCGTTGCTACTGCCATCGCAGGTGTGATTGGAGGGCAGGCTATGACATTTTAAGTATAGTTGATAGACGAAGAGAAGCCGTTATCCGAGAAGTTGAAGTTCGGATAGCGGCTCTTTTTTATCTTACATCCGCCCCCCACATCAATTTATTGCGAAGTGTATCAAAGAACACATGATTGAAGCGCTTGATTACCTTAATGCTATAATCAGCCCGTGAGATTCGCAGACGGGTTGTTTCTTTGCAGGATTCACTACGACCGTCGATGGCAACGAGGAAATTGTGGCTACGGCTTTCTACGTCAAGAGTGATTTCCCAATCATCACAAATAACGATGGGGCGGACATTGAGGCTATGTGGAGCTACCGGAGTGATAGCAATCGTTTTGCTATGGGGCACGATAACCGGACCACCGACACTCAGTGAATAAGCCGTGGAACCGGTAGGGGTGGATACCACCAACCCGTCAGCCTGATAAGTGGTGAGATGGGCACCGTTGATAGCAGTATGAATGCTGATCATTGAAGAACTATCGCGTTTCAATACAGCAATTTCATTGAGTGCATAAGGCGATTCCATCAATTTTTTGTCATCACAATGTAATTGCAACACGCTACGTTCTTCCACCTTGTAGTGGTTATTATAAATCTCATCGAAAGTCTCTTCCATCTCTTCCGGAGAAATGTCTGCCAGGAAACCGAGGCGGCCGGTATTGATACCCAGAATGGGGATGTTCTTTTTGCCTACCCGGCTGGCTGCTTTCAGGAACGTACCGTCGCCCCCGATACTGATGACCATATCTGCTGTAAAATCGTCTCCGTCAAAGAGTTCGGCGGAAGCGATAGTCATGTGCAGGTCGGAAGTCAGGAAGTTATAGAACTCCCTGCAAATGCAAAGCTGGGCATTACGCCGCTCCAACAAACGGAATAAAGTTTCCGCATGTGTTGATTTTTTTGCTTGGTAAGTATTTCCAAATATGGCAAATTTCATCGTCTGTACTTTCTTAATGAAATGCAAATATGGCGTTTTTTTCTCAGAACGCTGCCAATGTATCGCTATTATTTGTACATTTGCGGCAAACTATGATCCGAATTATGACTAGATTAAGTGTAAACATAAACAAGATTGCGACGTTGCGTAATGCGCGTGGAGGGGATGTCCCTAATGTGGTGAAAGTAGCACTGGATTGTGAAAGCTTTGGTGCGGAAGGAATTACCGTACATCCACGCCCTGATGAACGTCATATACGCCAGAGGGATGTGTATGATCTTCGCCCGTTGCTTCGTACTGAATTTAATATCGAAGGATATCCTGCCCCCCGAATTTATTGATCTGGTATTGAAAGTGAAGCCGCATCAGGTGACTCTGGTTCCGGATAGTCCGACTCAGCTGACTTCTAATGCAGGCTGGGATACCAAGCAGAATTTGGAATTTCTGACCGAAGTACTCGAAACATTTAATGATGCAGGCATCCGTACTTCCGTATTTGTATCGGCGGATGCGGAGATGATAGAGTATGCTGCCAAAGCTGGTGCCGACCGGGTGGAACTCTATACCGAACCCTATGCGACCGCTTATCCGCAGAATAAGGAAGCTGCCGTTGCGCCTTTTGTAGAAGCCGCCAAAGTGGCACGTAGTCTGGGGCTGGGTCTGAATGCCGGACATGACCTGAGTTTGGTGAATCTGAATTATTTATATCAAAACATTCCATGGATGGATGAAGTCTCTATCGGACACTCGCTGATAAGCGATGCTCTGTATCTGGGATTGGAACGTACCATTCAGGAATATAAAAACTGTCTTCGTTGATGAATGCAATGTTGTTATTAGCCCAAGTGGCTCCGGCGCTGACCGATTCTATTGCGGGCGCCAATCCGGTATTAACTCCGGTAGCTGGTCCTGAAGAGATGAACTTATGGAGCATGGCTGTCAAAGGTGGTTGGATTATGATCGTTCTTGGATTGCTGTCCATTCTTTGTTTCTACATCTTGTTCGAACGCAACTATGTGATCAGAAAGGCCGGCAAAGAGGACCCGATGTTCATGGATAAGATAAAGGATTATATCCTGGATGGAGAAATAAAAGCCGCCATAGCTTATTGCCGCAGCGTAAATACTCCGGCTGCCCGTATGATTGAAAAAGGTATCAGCCGTTTGGGACGTCCGGTGAATGATGTGCAGGCTGCGATTGAGAATGTGGGAAACATTGAGGTAGCGAAACTGGAAAAGGATTGACGATTATGGCAACCATCTCCGGAGGTGCGCCGATGATTGGTTTCCTCGGTACGGTGACCGGTATGGTGCGTGCTTTCTACGAAATGGCTAATGCAGGTAACAACATCGATATCACATTGCTTTCGGGCGGTATCTACGAGGCTATGATCACTACGGTAGGTGGTTTGATCGTGGGTATTATTGCGATGTTTGCCTATAACTACCTCGTGACTCTGGTAGACGGCGTGGTGAATAAGATGGAGGCTAAAACCATGGCATTCATGGATCTCTTGAATGAACCCGCATAATAAATTAATAATGCGAATCAGTAGTTGATAATCCTCTACCTTTTCGCTTGTTAAAATGTTATTATTCAGTTAATTATCTCATAAATTAATTTTCTAATCTCCTTGAAAATCAGTATATTAGAAGAATAAAACCACTCATTGTTCTAATTATGATTCCCAAGGAGAAAGAATTAAAACTTATAAAAAAATATATATGTATATCTGTGATGTTTACGAGTCTTCACTCAAGTTCTACTGCCAGAGGTTCAGTAATAACAATCATCCAATCTTTACCGATCAGGAACTGCTTACTGTATATCTGTTCTGTGGAGCTTATCAGCAATACTTTAAAATCAAAGACATACATAACTTTACCAAAGAATATCTGCTTTCATGGTTCCCTGACTTGCCTTCTTACCAAACATTCAATTATAGATTGAATTTGATGCCAGAAGCAATCAGCGAACTCGTCAGGCAGTTAATCCATTCATTCAAACCTCAAGATTGTGACAGTATGAAATCATTAGTTGACTCGATGCCTATCATTACTTGCGCGGGAAAGAACAAAGTAGGAAAGGTAGCCACTGAGATTACTTCCAAAGGATATTGTTCGACAAAGAACATGTATTATTTCGGACTAAAACTCCATGCAGTGGCTTTCCGTAGAAAAGGGACTATACCTTTTCCTGAAATGCTCATACTTTCCGCTGCTGATGAAAATGACTCCACTGTATTCAAAAAGAGAATGTGTGGGAAATCTGAACAATAGAGAAATATATGCCGATAAAATATATTCGGATATACCATTCTATAAAGAGACAAAAGAATGCAAAAAACTCGAGCTATTTACTCCTGTAAAAGCTATCAAAGGAGAATCACCTGAAATAACAAAAAGGGAGAAAGCGGCAAGAGACTTGTTTTCAACGGCAGTCTCAAAAGTCAGACAACCCATTGAATCATTATTCAACTGGTTGAATGAAAAAACAAATATTCAAAGAGCGATGAAAGTCAGATCTACATCTGGACTTCTGGTACATACGATGGGAAAAATTGCCATCGCATTAATTACTCTAATTTTTAACTAAGGAATCAAATTAATAACTAATAATTAAAAATTAGAGCGTGCTACAACGTAGAGCTAAAATATCGCCCAATTTCAGTATGGCATCCATGACGGACGTCATTTTTCTGTTGCTGATCTTTTTTCTGATCACGTCTACGGTTGTTTCGCCGAACGCTATCAAGGTGTTGCTTCCGCAGGGAAAACAGCAGACGTCGGCTAAGCCCTTGACGCGAGTGATTATAGATAAGGATCTGAATTTTTATGCGGCGTTTGGAAATGATAAGGAGCAGGCGATTTCTTTGGAAGAATTGACTCCTTTCCTGCAATCGTGCGCTGCGAAAGAACCGGAAATGTATGTGGCGCTTTATGCTGATGAAGCTGTGCCTTACAGGGAAATCGTGAAAGTGCTGAATATTGCCAATGAGAATAAGTTCAAGATGGTGCTGGCTACACGCCCGCCTGAAGGGAAATAAATGTACGATGGGTAAATTGTACATTGTAAATGGTTAAATAGTAAATGGCAATGGTGGATCCGAAGAAGAAAGGCAAATATATAGGAATGGTAGGTGCGCTGCTGGTACATGTAGCGTTCATTCTCCTGTTGATACTGGTTGGCTTCGCTTTGCCGGAGCAGCAGGATGAAGACGGTATGCCGGTAATGCTGGGTGAAGTGCCCAATGCATTTGGAAGTGCTGATCCCTCCCTGGTGAAAGTGGATGTGATGCCTGAGACCGTTGCCCCTAAAGTGCAGGAGACGGTAGAACAGGAGATGCTTACCCAGGAGGATGAAGAAACCGTTGTTATCAAGCCCAAAGCGGAACCTAAAAAGGAAGAAGTAAAGAAGAAGCCGGAAAAGCCGGAGAAGACGGAAGCCGAGAAAGCGGAAGAAGCCCGGAAGTTGGCGGAAGCTAAAGCCGAGCGGGAACGCAGGGAGGCGGAAGAGGCTGCCCGTAAGAGGGTGGCAGGTGCCTTCGGAAAAGGAGCACAAATGGGAAGCAAAGGTACGACTGAGGGAACAGGTATCCAGGGAAGTCCCACCGGAAATGCGCCGGAAGGGGCGTCGAGCGGAACGGGAGGTTACGGAACTTTTGACCTCGGCGGACGTTCTATAGGACAAGGAGGTTTGCCGCGTCCGGCATATAATGTGCAGGATGAAGGGATTGTGGTGGTTTCTATTACTGTAAATCCGGCAGGACATGTTATTGCTACCAGTATTGACCGGAAGACCAATACCATAAATTCTGCCTTGCGGAAGGCAGCTGAAGATGCTGCTAAGAAAGCGCGTTTCAATGCTGTAAGCGGTTTGAATAACCAGACAGGAACGATAACATATTACTTTAAACTAAAATAATAAGGAGAACAATTATGGGTACAGTTTATGTTTTTTTTGCAGACGGATTTGAAGAAGTGGAAGCTTTCACCTCTGTGGATGTAATGAGACGTGCAGGGCTGAACGTGGAAATGATAACGGTGACTCCCGATGAGATAGTAACAGGTGCACATGATGTACCGGTGCTTTGCGATAAGAATGTAGTGAACTGTGATTTCTATGACGCAGATTTAGTTCTTTTACCCGGTGGAATGCCCGGAGCAGCTACTTTGGAGAAGTGCCCGGAACTTCGGAAACTGGTCTTGGATTTTGCTGAAAAGAATAAACCGATTGCTGCCATTTGTGCCGCTCCTATGATATTGGGTAAGCTTGGCTTGCTGAAAGGCCGCAAGGCAACTTGCTATCCCGGCTTCGAGCAATACCTGGAAGGTGCTGAATGTACAGGTGCTCCGGTGGAAAGAGACGGTAACATCATTACCGGAAAAGGACCGGGTGCTGCGATGGAATTTGCTCTAACGGTTGTAGATATGATGCTCGGAAAAGAGAAGGTACAGGAATTGAAAGAGGCAATGTGCGTCATCTAACTTTCATTTTTAATTTTTAATTGATGGAGTATGCTCTGATAGTTGCCGGTGGTAAAGGGTTGCGCATGGGAGGCGAACTTCCCAAACAGTTTCTGCCTATAGGTGGAAAACCTGTTTTGATGCGTACTTTGGAAGCCTTTTATGCCTACAATCCGGAGATACATATAATATTAGTGCTCCCGCATAGCCAGCAGTCTTATTGGACAGAGCTATGTGCGGAGCATTCTTTTCTTTGCCGCATACAGTGGCGGACGGAGGTGAAACTCGCTTCCATTCGGTAAAGAATGGATTGGCTTATGTTACTACTCCGGGATTGGTTGGTGTCCATGATGGGGTACGCCCGTTTGTTTCCCAGGAAGTCATAGCCTGTTGTTATGAATTGGCTGCCGAAAAAAAGGCGGTGATTCCCGTGATAGATGTGGTGGAGACTGTACGCCATCTTAAAGGAGAAGAAAGCGTGACCGTCAGCCGGGATGAGTATAAATTGGTACAGACTCCCCAGGTGTTTGATGCCGATTTACTGAAACAGGCCTATGAACAACCTTATACTTCTTTCTTTACGGACGACGCTTCGGTAGTGGAAGCGATGGGAGTATCTGTATACCTCGCGGCAGGTAATCGGGAAAACATTAAAATTACGACTCCCTTTGATTTGAAAATAGCCGCTGCTTTGTTGGATTCATGTTTGATTTAGCTTCTCGTGACATAAAATACCTGTCGGGTGTAGGGCCGCAACGTGCCTCAGTACTCAATAAGGAATTGAATATCTATTCCCTTCACGACTTATTGTATTATTTCCCCTATAAATATGTAGACCGTAGCCGTATCTATTATATCCATGAGATAGACGGTACGATGCCTTATATCCAGTTGAAAGGCGAAATCCTGGGCTTTGAGACGATTGGAGAAGGTAGGCAGCGCCGTCTGATTGCCCATTTCTCGGATGGTACGGGGATTGTGGATTTAGTCTGGTTTCAGGGAATTAAATTTCTCGTCGGTAAGTATAAGGTACATCAGGAATATATTGTATTTGGTAAACCCAGCGTCTTCAACGGACGGATTAACATTGCTCATCCGGATATCGATAATGCTTCGGAACTGAAGCTCTCGACAATGGGATTGCAACCTTATTATAATACAACGGAGAAAATGAAGCGGAGTTCCCTCAATTCTCATGCAATAGAGAAGATGATGAGCGCCGTAGTGCAGCAACTCCGCGAACCGCTGCCCGAAACGCTTTCTCCCGCTATATTGACAGAACATCATTTGATGCCGCTGACGGAAGCCTTGATGAATATTCATTTTCCGGCAAATCCGGAATTGCTTCGTAAAGCGCAATATCGCTTGAAGTTTGAAGAACTTTTTATGTACAGTTGAATATTCTCCGCTATGCCAAAGACAGGCAACGGAAATACCGTGGATATGTATTTGAAACGGTAGGAGAGATATTCAATACTTTCTATGCCAAGAATCTGCCTTTCGAACTGACAGGTGCCCAGAAACGTGTACTGAAAGAAATACGCCGGGATGTGGGGAGCGGTAAGCAAATGAACCGTCTGTTGCAAGGGGATGTAGGTAGTGGAAAAACGCTGGTGGCACTGATGAGTATGCTGATAGCGTTGGATAACGGTTACCAGGCTTGTATGATGGCGCCTACCGAGATTCTGGCTAACCAGCATTTTGAAACAATCCGCGAGTTGTTGTACGGAATGGATATACGTGTGGAATTGCTAACCGGTTCTGTGAAAGGAAAAAAGCGGGAAGCCATTCTCACCGGTCTGTTGACAGGAGATGTACGAATACTGATCGGTACGCATGCCGTGATAGAGGATACCGTGAATTTCTCTTCACTGGGGCTGGTCGTGATAGATGAACAGCACCGTTTCGGTGTGGCACAACGCGCACGTTTATGGACTAAGAATGCACAGCCCCCCATGTGCTAGTCATGACAGCTACCCCTATTCCGCGTACGCTGGCCATGACATTATACGGTGATCTCGATGTTTCCGTCATTGATGAACTGCCGCCGGGACGTAAACCTATTGTGACCATTCATAAATATGATGCGCACCGTGTAAGCTTGTACCAATCCGTCCATAGGCAGATTGCAGAGGGCAGACAGGTATATATTGTATATCCTTTGATTAAGGAAAGTGAGAAAATCGACTTGAAGAACCTGGAAGAAGGCTACCTCCATATTTGTGAGGAATTTCCGGATTGTAAAGTCTGCAAAGTGCATGGCAAGATGAAAGCAGCTGAGAAGGATGCGCAGATGCAGCTTTTTGTTTCGGGCGAAGCACAGATAATGGTAGCGACTACTGTGATTGAAGTAGGCGTAAATGTACCGAATGCTTCCGTGATGATTATTGAGAATGCAGAGCGCTTCGGTTTGTCACAGCTCCATCAGTTGCGTGGTCGTGTAGGTCGTGGGGCAGAACAGTCTTATTGTATTTTAGTGACTGGATACAAGTTGGTTGAGGAAACCCGCAAGCGCCTGGAAATTATGGTACGGACAAATGACGGCTTTGAAATAGCTGAAGCCGATCTGAAGCTACGAGGTCCTGGTGATTTGGAAGGCACACAGCAAAGCGGTATTGCCTTCGACCTGAAAATTGCCGATATAGCGCGCGATGGACAGCTGCTGCAATATGTGCGCAATGTTGCTGAAGAAGTGGTGGATGCTGATCCTACCGGTATTCGTCCGGAGAATGAAATCCTGTGGCGCCAACTAAAGGCACTTCGGAAAACTAACGTTAACTGGGCTTCCATTAGTTGAATAACGGTTAAACATACACTTTATTTGCATTTTTATGTTGTAAAACATATAAGTCCTTATCTTGCCGATATACAGGGAGTTAGGAGGTGATTTGATATGTACCTTTTAGTCCCTTACCGAAAAAATAGTTAAGAACAGCCTTTTCATTTAGAGAAGAAATACTACCTTTGGGAGAATTTTTTAAAAGAATGACGAAACGGAATGAATTTCAATTGCATTAAAACGATCCTAATAGCTGCGACGGCAATGGTCAGCCTGAATTCTTTTTCTCAGGATTTGATTGCCCGACAAGCCCCCATCGACAGGAAACTAAAGAGCGTTGACTCGTTGGCTTTACAGAAACAGATACGTGCTGAACAATCTGCTTATCCAGGTCTAAGTCTATATCCGACTTGGAACAATGAGTATGTACAAGCTTATGGCGATGCTATCGTTCCTGAAAGCTATAAAGTGGACCTGACAGGTTTCTGTATGCCTACCACGCATACGAAGATTACCGATGTATTCGGTTATCGTCCCAGAAGACGCAGAATGCACTATGGCTTGGATGTTAAAGTATTCATCGGTGATACGATTCGAGCTGCTTTCGATGGTAAAGTACGCGTAGTAAAGAATCAGGGACGCCGTGGCTATGGTAAGTATATCGTTATTCGTCATGACAATGGACTGGAAACTGTTTACGGACACTTGTCCAAACAGATCGTAGAAATTAATCAATTGGTTAAAGCCGGAGAACCTATCGCTTTAGGTGGTAATACGGGACGTTCTACCGGTTCGCATCTTCACTTTGAAACCCGTTTCCTGGGAATTCCTATCGACCCCGCTTTAATGTTCGACTTTGAAAAGCAAGACGTTGTTGCTGATCATTATACTTTCACTAAGACCAAGACTTCAAAAGGAACTGCTCGCAGCATGGCTTCCGGTGAAGGTTTGTTCTATAAAGTGAAGAGTGGTGATACATTGTCTAAGATTGCATCCCGTCAGGGAGTATCTATTGACAAGCTCTGTCAGTTGAATCGCATTACACGGAAAACAATCTTACGTCCGGGACAGGTATTACGTTGTTCGTAAGATATCAATAAACCCATAAAGAAGAGGGCACTTTAATATAATTTAGAGTGCCCCTCTTTTCTTTTTTCTTTAATTATTCCTACCTTTGCAACCAATTTGTAAGGAAATGAAAGATACCAAACAACAATTTGAGCATGTCATTGCCATCTGTCGTGATTTGTTCTCCAAGAAACTACATGATTACGGTCCGGCATGGCGTATTCTCCGTCCGGCTTCCGTGACTGACCAGATATTCATTAAAGCCAATCGTATCAGGAGTATTGAAACCAAAGGAGTGACGTTGGTGGACGAAGGAATACGTTCCGAGTTCATTGCGATAGTCAACTATGGCATTGTCGGATTGATACAGCTGGAACTGGGATATGCGGAATCAGCCGATATCACGAATGAAGAAGCAATGGCGTTGTATGACAAATATGCTAAAACTTCATTGGATCTGATGCTTGCTAAGAATCATGATTACGATGAGGCATGGCGCAGCATGCGTGTCAGTTCATACACTGATCTGATATTGATGAAAATCTACCGTACGAAACAGATTGAAAGCCTGTCAGGACAGACTTTGGTTTCGGAAGGAGTGGATGCTAATTATATGGACATGATTAATTATTCCGTATTCGGTTTGATTAAGATTGAATTTGGAGACTAAACAGAAACATATAATCTGGAAGAGCTGGGTGAATGTTTGCCGTTTTTTATTGGCGGCGGTATTCATCTTTTCCGGCTTTGTGAAGGCAGTCGATCCGTTAGGCTCTTTTTATAAGATTCAGGATTATCTGACGGCTTTCGGAATGGCCGCGTGGTCTCCTACATATTTGCAGCTACTGTTTGCCATCGTATTGTCGGCGTTGGAATTCTCCGTGGGAGTATTCCTGTTCTTCGGTATACGGCGGCGGTTTGCTACGACTCTGGCATTGTTGCTGATGATCGTGATGACACCGCTGACACTGTATCTGGCGTTAGCGAATCCGGTGTCCGATTGTGGTTGTTTCGGTGATGCATGGGTGTTGACAAAGTGGGAAACGTTCGGTAAGAATGTGGTATTGTTTATTGCAGCCGTATCTGTCTTCAAAGGTGGAAAACAAATCATTCGCTTTATTACGGCAAAGATGGCATGGATGGTTTCTATGTATACGTTCTTTTTCGTATTTGTGCTTTCGTTCTATTGTCTGGACAATCTGCCCATCCTTGATTTCCGTCCTTACAAAATCGGAAAGAATATCAAAGAAGGCATGGAAATACCCGAAGGAGCAAAACCCAGTGTGTTTGAGAGCAAGTTCATTCTGGAGAAGGACGGAAAAAAGCAGGAATTTACACTGGATAATTACCCGGATAGCACATGGACGTTTGTTGAAACACGTACGGTGTTGAAGGAAAAAGGATACGAGCCTCCGATTCACGACTTCTCTATTGTAAGTCTGGAAACCGGAGAGGATTTGACCGATAGCATTTTATCAGATAAGGGATATACACTCCTGTTAGTAGCTCATCGTATTGAAAATGCTGACGATAGCAATATAGACCTTATTAACGAGATCTATGATTATAGTGTGGAGCATGGGTACGGCTTTTTATGCCCTGACTTCTTCGCCGGAGGAACAAATAGAGTTGTGGCGTGACAAGACCGGTGCAGAATATCCTTTCTGCCAGATGGACGACATCACTTTGAAGACCATTATTCGTTCCAATCCCGGACTGATGCTGATAAAGGATGGTGTCATTCTGAATAAGTGGAGTGATAACAGCTTGCCGGATGAATACGTGCTGACGGATAGTCTGGATAAACTAGAACTCGGTCAGCAGAAACAAGAAAGTGATTTGCGCACGATTGGTTACGTTTTTTTGTGGTTTATTATTCCGTTGCTGATGGTTATCGGCGTGGATATTCTGGTTGTGAAGCGCAGGGAAAGGAAGAGAGCGAAAAATAAAGTGATTAGCGATGGAGTGATGAGTGATAAGCAAGAGCTTCCTCAGCCATAGACCACAAATTATAAATTAAAAAATACATTAACCCTTTTAATAAATAAAAAACAAAATGAGAAAAACATTGTTGCAGGAAACTGGAAAATGAACAAAACCCTTCAGGAGGGTATTGCTCTTGCAAAAGAACTGAATGAAGTATTGGCTAACGAAAAGCCTAACTGTGATGTACTCATCTGTACTCCTTTTATCCATCTGGCATCGGTTACTCCGTTGGTAGACCCCGCTAAGATCGGTGTAGCTGCTGAAAACTGCGCAGATAAGGAAAAAGGTGCTTACACTGGTGAAGTTTCAGCTGCTATGGTTGCTTCTACAGGTGCTAAATATGTAATCCTGGGTCACTCAGAACGTCGTGCTTACTATGGCGAAACAGTTGCCATCCTGGAAGAAAAAGTTAAATTGGCTTTGGCTAACGGCCTGACTCCGATCTTCTGTATCGGTGAAGTGTTGGAAGAACGCGAAGCTAACAAGCAGAATGAAGTAGTTGCCGCTCAGTTGGCTTCTGTATTCTCCCTGTCTGCTGAAGATTTTTCTAAGATCGTATTGGCTTACGAACCGGTTTGGGCTATCGGTACAGGTAAAACCGCTACTCCCGACCAAGCTCAGGAAATCCACGCTTTCATCCGTTCATTAGTTGCTGACAAGTACGGTAAGGAAATTGCTGACAACTGCTCTATCCTTTACGGTGGTAGCGCTAAACCGTCTAACGCTAAGGAATTGTTCGCTAATCCTGATGTTGATGGCGGCTTGATCGGTGGTGCAGCTCTGAAGGTAGCAGACTTCAAAGGTATCATTGATGCTTTTAATTAATAGATAATGGAAGATTGATAATTGATAACCGGTGAAGTGCCGGTTGTCGGTTATCAGTCTCTATAATCATATTATCAACCGTCTATTATTATATTATTCATTATGAAGAAGCTTGGTTTACTTTTTAATTGCATGTTTTGCTTTCGCTGCTTTTTGCTTCGGCGCAGAATAACATTGTGAAGAGTTTGGAACGCAATGTGCCGGGACAAGGTAAGGTAACCATCCATCAGGATGCCCGCATAGAGGCCTTGATAGGTCAGGAATATATCCCCAACGGAACGGAGAACAGAGTGCTTAAAAGTCAGGGTTTCCGTGTACAGGTGTATGCCGGAAACAATACCAGTAGAGCCAAGAACGAAGCTCACGCTGTGGGCTCACGAATCAAAGAATATTTCCCGGAACTTTCTGTTTATACCTCTTTCAACTCTCCCCGCTGGCTGTGCCGTGTAGGAGACTTCCGCAGTATTGAAGAAGCGGATGCCATGATGCGCCAGTTGCGTGCTACAGGCGTATTCAAAGAAGTTTCTATTGTGAAAGAGCAGATAAACATCCCCTTATAAAAACTTACTCATGTTAGGAAAAGAAGAAATCGTATCTCCTGCACTGGATGAACTGAAAGAACACTATCAGCGTATTATAACTTTATTGAGCGAAGATGCCGAACGCGAAGGACTACTGAAAACCCCGAACGTGTAGCAAAGGCTATGCTGAGTTTGACAAAAGGCTATTTCATGGACCCGCATGAAGTGCTCCGTTCTGCCAAGTTTCAGGAAGAGTACAGTCAGATGGTGATTGTGAAGGACATTGATTTCTTCTCACTTTGCGAACATCACATGCTTCCGTTCTACGGAAAAGCACATGTGGCTTATATCCCTAACGGCTATATCACGGGATTGAGCAAGATTGCCCGTGTAGTGGATATCTTTTCCCATCGCCTGCAAGTGCAGGAACGCATGACGCTCCAGATTAAAGAATGTATCCAGGAAACACTGAACCCTCTGGGCGTAATGGTGGTTGTGGAGGCCAAGCACATGTGCATGCAAATGCGTGGGGTTGAAAAGCAAAATTCCATAACGACCACTTCCGATTTTACAGGTGCTTTCAATCAGGCAAAGACTCGTGAAGAGTTTATGAATCTCATTCGCCAGAATTCATTTACATAACAGTCTCGTACGTTATTTCATGAAAGGAAACTACAGTTCCGTGAAGGGAAATCGTTGTTCCCATTAAAGGAAACGCGCGTTTCCTTTAGGAGAAATCGTCGTTCCCATTAGGGGAAACTGTCGTTTCTGCATGAGGAAATTATCGTTCTCATTAAGAGTAAGGTGATTTAACCGAGTACGACCCGGTCTCCCCAACCGTTTGGCCATAATACTTTTGATCTCACGCAGTTCTGAGTAGCGTTTCATGATAGAGGTACATTGTTCTTCATCATTGGCTACGGCAGGGTCTTGCAAGGCATACATCATGTGTTTCATTTCTTCACTGATGATGGCGAACTTGAAATTAATCATGAGCGTAGGCACCAATTCAAATAGGCGTTCCTCGTCGGTTACTAACCTTTGGGCTTTGGGTGATACTTACTCAGTTGGTAGCGATCGGCGATCAACTCTGTACTTAGTTTACTGATAATAGGGTCGGGATGTGCCAGGAAATACCGTTCTGCGGTGAATCCTTCATTATGTATATGCTCTGCTGCTTCTGTCAACATCTGCCTGTGCAGCGGGTTGTGGAAAGCCAGTTCATCCTCCTTCAAGTCATTGACTACGTATTCCGTTACCGTGATGGGAATTTCTTTCCCTTCCTCATCGGGAACGTTGCACAATACTTTCTCTCCGTAGCGTACTACCATTTGCAGGATAAGGCGCTCGTATTTGTAGAATTCCTGTCCTTCTTTTTTCCTTCCTGCGGGATATAAGATACGTATTCGGCAGCTTCCGGTGGAAGCGGTGCACCACCGTCAGGCATTTCTCCATCCATGGGATAAGGAGGTATGTCTTCAGGGTAGGGTGGTTGCATTCCGTCGGGAAGCGGTGCTTGTGCAGCGTCGCGGGCTGCATTATTCTTTCTTGTTTCCCGGTTTCTTTGTTCCGCCTGCTTCTCAGCCTGCGTTTCGCGTCGTTTGGCAACTTCCGAAACCAATAGCTTGTCTTCTATACGAAGCAGTTGGCTACATTCTTTAATATATACATCGCGGACAATTGCTTCAGGAATAATAGATATACTTTGTACAAGATTACCGATTAATTCAGCACGCTTGATAGGATCTTTTCCTGCATCTTCCAGTAGAAGATTGGTTTTGAAACGTATAAAGTCAGTTTCATTATCTTGTATGAATTTCTGGAATTCTGTAGCGTTGTGCTTGCGTGCGAAGGAGTCCGGGTCTTCCCCGTCGGGAAGCAGGCAAACTTTGATATTCATTCCTTCTTCCAGCAGCATGTCGATACCACGGAGAGAAGCCTTGATACCTGCCACGTCACCGTCATAGAGTACCGTAATGTTATTGGTGAAGCGGTGAATGAGCTTAATTTGTCCCGGAGTCAGTGCCGTACCCGAAGAAGCTACCACATTCTCCACACCTGACTGGTGCATGGAAATAACGTCCGTGTATCCTTCCACCAGGAAGCAACGGTCTTGTTTCACAATAGCCTGTTTGGCAAAATAAATGCCATACAACTCACTACTCTTATGATAGATTTCCGATTCGGGAGAATTGACATATTTAACTTTGACTCCCTTCGTCGCACTGCTAAGCACGCGCCCGCCGAAAGCGACCACCTTACCGGAAAGTGTGTGCACTGGAAAAATAACACGTCCCCAAAAGCGGTCACGCAAGCGGTGATCGTCCGTTTCGTAACAAAGCCCTGTCTTGACAAGATATTCTTTCTTGAATCCCTTCTTGATGGCTTCTTGGGCCATGGCATCGTGACTTTCGGTGCAATAGCCTAACTGGAACTTTTCGATGATATCATCTCGGAAACCACGGTTGCGGAAGTATGCCATACCAATGCTACGTCCGTCCACATGGTTTTTAAGTATATTTTGGAAGTAATCACGTGCAAAGTTATTCACAATGAACAAACTTTCACGTTCGCTCTGCATCAGCTTCTCTTCACTAGACAGTTCGCGCTCCTTGATTTCGATACCGTATTTCTTTGCCAGATATTTCAGAGCTTCAGGGTAGCTCATCTGCTCGTGCTCCATAATGAAGTGCACCGCATTGCCACCCTTACCGCAGGAAAAGCATTTGCACAACCCTTTGGAAGGCGATACGTAGAAAGATGGCGTCTTGTCATCATGGAACGGACACAAGCCTACATAATTCACACCTCGTTTGCGCAACGTAACGAAGTCCGATACAATGTCTACAATCTGTGCGGCATCCAGAATTCTGTCTATGGTAGGTTGGTCTATCATTGGATAATTGTTTTTGCGAATGCAAAGATACTAAAATGATAGCGAATCGCAACTCTTGGATTTCTTATGTAGTGTGAAAGGAAGGAATACTGAGGAGGAATATTATTATTTTTATCTGGGGACAAACTATCCCCAGATAAAAACAATAGCGGAAACGAGCCAAAGAACTCATTAATTGCTGATGGAATTCTGATCTATTTTATCTTCTCCCTAATCTTCGTCAGATACTGCTTCATCCCTTCCGCATCCTTCGTACTGATAATTTCCAGCAAATTTTTTAGCTCCAGACGAATATTTTCCACTTGCGAGGGAGTGCGCGGATTAAAGAGAATTTCCTGAAGCAAGTAATCATCCTCACTCAGCAAACCCTTGGCAATAGCCATGTGCTTCTTGAATGTAGTACCCGGAGCCTCTTGGTGCTTCATCACCGCTGCAAAAACAAACGTAGAGACGAAAGGAATAGACAGAGAATAGGCTACCGTCTCATCATGTTCGTCGAAAGTATATTCGAAGATATTGAGGCGGAGCGTCTGGTAAAGGTCCTTGAAGAAAATTTTTCCCAGGTGGTCACCTTCACTGATGATGATAGCATTCTCGCTGCTCAGATTGCTGAGGCTGGCAAACGTGGCCAAACATCGGATGCGACGATACATAACGGAAACCACTTTCCTCATAGAATTTCTTCAATCCCGTCTTCACCGAGGCGATATCACTGATGATACAATCCTTGGGCAGCACAGGCAGCACCTTGCGGAATGCGTCCAGCGTATATCTCACCGTAGCGGCATTGATTACCAACTCCGGTTCGAAGTCCTTTATCTCTTCCAACGTGGTGAAACGATACGTGTTATAGACAAAACGCAACTGGTGCGGATTCACGTCGAACACTGCCGTTTCATGTTGGAAACTTAGAATATCTGTAAAGAAAGAGCCCATCTTGCCGGCTCCGAGTATTAAAATACGCATAAATTTAGTGTTTAGGTATTAATGATTAGTGATAAGTGAAAGATAGCGTAGCCGTTAATCACTTATCACCAGTCGCTAATCACTTGTTTATAATTTCCATTTGTTGCCTCACACTCTCCTCGTGTATCAGCTCGAATACCTTCTTGATAAATTCCGAATCCACGCCCAGAAGCACACCTTGAGAACCGCGTTTGTCCAGAATTTCATTGTAACGTCCCGTTTGCAGAATCGTCATATCGTGCTCTTTCTTGAACGTACCGATTTCACGTGCCACACGCATACGCTTGGCAAGTTCCTGCATCAGGTTGTTGTCGCACTCGTCAATCTGCTTGCGCAGTTCACTGAGATTTTCCGTGGTCTGTGTCTCTTTACGGATGACGAGTAGGTTCAGGATGTAGTCCAGTACGTCCGGAGTCACTTGCTGCGAAGCATCGCTCCATGCACAGTCGGGGTTGCAGTGGCTTTCGATAATCAGACCGTTGAAACCGAGGTCCATAGCCTGCTGGCAAAGCGGTGCGATGAGTTCGCGCTTACCACCGATGTGGCTGGGATCGCAGATGATCGGTAGGTTCGGGATGCGACGACGCAACTCGATGGGGATATGCCATTGCGGCAGATTGCGGTACAACTTTTTGTCGTAACTGCTGAAACCGCGGTGGATGGCTGCCAGACGTTTCAGACCGGCATTGTTGATACGTTCCAGGGCACCGATCCAGAGTTCCAGATCCGGGTTTACCGGGTTCTTCACAAACACAGGAATATCCACACCTTTCAGTGCATCGGCAATTTCCTGCACGGCAAACGGATTGGCAGTGGTGCGTGCGCCAATCCAAAGGATATCGATACCTGCTTTCAGACACTCGTATACATGCTTCGAAGTGGCTACTTCGGTAGAAACGTACATTCCGGTTTCTTTCTTCACCTCTTTCAGCCATGCTAGACCGTCTACGCCTACACCTTCGAAACCACCCGGTTTGGTACGCGGTTTCCAGATTCCGGCACGGAATATCTTCATTCCCTTTTCGGCCAGTTGCTTGGCGGTGCACATTACTTGTTCTTCTGTTTCGGCGCTGCAAGGACCTGCAATTACCATGGGACGTTTGTCCTCAATACCCGGCAGCAAAATCGATTCTAATTCAAGTTCCATATTCTTTTATTTTTGTTCAATTATATTTTTATTGTATAGATATTTCTCGGTGTCTTCTGAACCCTCTGTAACCCCCGTCGATAAAGCCTTTCGAACGTGTTAATAAATACAGGCCTCGTTTTTTAAAAACGTTGCCCTTATTCTTTAAAAACGTCGGGCACGTTTTTTAAAACGGTGAGTGACTTGTGTTACAGGAGCTCTTTTTTGTAAATATATTACTTCATCTCCCTGATGCGCTTCAATGCCTCTTCCAATTTATGGTCTTTGCAGCAAAGCGAGATGCGGATATACCGTTTTCCGTTACTTCCGAAGATAAATCCAGGCGTGATAAATACGCGTGCGTTGTGCAACACCTTTTCAGTCAGTTCTTCAACGTCGGCACAGCTATCGGGAATTTTTCCCCAGAGGAACATACCTACCTGTTTTTCATCGTATGTACATCCCAGTGCGTGCATGATTTCCCCTGCCAGATGGCGGCGGTTGCGGTAGTTCTTGTTATTTCCGTCGTACCATTCCTGTTCGGCTTCCAGAGCGTTGGCGGCTGCCAGTTGCATGGCGCGGAACATACCGCTGTCGATGTTGCTCTTCACTTTCAGGATCCATTGCACAAAGTCGGCGTTGCTTGCCAGCATACCGATACGCCAGCCCGGCATATTGTGGCTCTTGCTCATGGAGTTGAACTCGATGCAACACTCTTTGGCGCCCGGCACACTGAGGATGCTGAGGGGGTGGTCGTTCAGGATGAAGCTGTACGGGTTATCGTTTACAATCACGATGTCCTTGCGGCGTGCAAAGTCCACCAGTTTTGCATAGAGTTCCGGGGTGGCGTTAGCTCCGGTCGGCATGTTCGGATAGTTGGTCCACATCAGCTTTACGCGGCTCATGTCCATCTTTTCCAGTTCGTCGAAGTCGGGCATCCAGCCGTTTTCCTCTTTCAGGTTGTAGTTGATGACTTCCGCGCCCAGTATCTTGCTCAATGAGGTATAAGTGGGGTAGCCCGGATTGGGAACCAATACCTGTTCGCCCGGATTGACGAAGGCCAGTGTGACGTGCAGGATACCTTCTTTTGAGCCGATGAGCGGCTGTATCTCAGTATTAGGATTCAGCTCCACGCCGTACCATTTCTTATACCAGGCGGCAAAGCTGCGGCGAAGTTCGGGGATGCCGACATAAGGCATATAACCGTGTCCGTCAGGATTTTGTGTTTCGCGGCACAGGGGTCTGTATGGTTGCTTCCGAGGGAGGCATATCGGGACTGCCGATTCCGAGGCTGATTACGTCTTTTCCTTCGGCATTCATTTGTGCCACCTCTTTCAACTTCTTGGAGAAGTAGTATTCGCTTACGCTGGCCAACCGGTCGGCGGGCTTGATCTTAGATGTTTGATTTTCCGTCTGCATATTCGCCTAATATTTTAAGTTCTTTGGTTAGCGGTGTGATGGCCGCGATGGATTGTTTATATCTCAGTAGGTTGTCGAAAACAACGTCTACGTAAAATTGGTATTCCCATTCCCGCCCGATGATGGGCAGTGACTGTATTTTGGTCAGGTTGATGCTGTAGAACGAAAGAATGGACAGTACTTGCGAGAGGCTCCCTTCCGTGTGGGGCAGTGTGAATACCATGCTTGCCTTGTTGGTTTCCGGGTGTGGATGGCGGCGTATTTCGTCTACTTGCCAGGGATCGGCAACTACCAGAAAACGGGTGAAGTTGTGCTTGTTTGTTTCGATGCCTTCCTGCAACACCTTCATGCCGTAACGCTCGGCAGCGGACTTGGAACAGATGGCGGCGTGTCCTTTCAGATTTTCCCGCTTGATGATTTCGGCGCTGAGGGCGGTGTCTTCCGCTTCCACTACTTTCATCTTCGGGTGCTGGGCAAGGAACTCGCGGCATTGCATCAGTGCGATGGGGTGGGAGTTGACTTCCGTCAGATCGTTCCAGTCCTCATCGGGCAGGCAGACAAAGCTGTGTGAAATGCGTAGTTTGTATTCGCCTATGATTTGTGTTCCGCTCTGCCGCAGCAACTCGTTGTTGTGCAACAGGCTACCTGCAATGGTATTCTCTATTGCCAACATTCCTATGGTCTTGCTGTCCTTCTTCACGGCTGCAAACACGTCCTCAAAAGTAGCGCAACAGATTAACTCTATTTCTTCTCCTTCGAAGTACTTGTGTGCGGCAATGTCGTGATACGACCCTAATGTTCCTTGAATGGCTATTCTTTTCATACTGTTTCTTTAAAATAAAAAATCCCGCTTCCATACAATGGAGCGGGATTAAGTATATTACTTTAGTTCTCTATTCAGTTCTTAAGCATCACTGTCACTTGACACATACAAACTCCCGCTCTACTTTCTGGCTAAAGTAAAAGTAAAAAAAGAAGTAATATGTATAAGTAAACAAATTCATACTTTCGTTTTCTTTTTGTTTTTAATTTCGTGGCAAAAAAAGTAATACTTTTCTCTTATATGCAAGCAAAAAATGATATTTTTTTATTTCTTCTTCAAAATTAGCTTTCAGACGAGTGCTTCCGGTTGTTTTTTCTGCCGGAAATCCATCAATCGTTGTGCATGATTCTTTTGATTTACTCCCATTTGTTCACGGCATCGTTAGGCTGTGCCTGCCTCGGAGTGCTCCGGCCTTCACGGATGTACTTTTGCAACAGGTCTTTCAGCTCGCTGACTATTTCGGGATGTTCCTGATATACATTTTTGCTTTCGGTGGGATCGTCTTTCATATTATAGAGTTGTATCGGGGGGAGCTGGGCAATGGCTTCCTTGTCCACACCAGGCTTGGGATAGCTCCAACCGCCGGAACTGGGGGAACACAACAGTTTCCAGTCTCCTTTACGGATGGCAAACTCTCCGCGGATGGAGTGGTGCACGGTGGCTTCACGGATGGTTGGCATGTGGTGCGGATTCCGGATGAGGGGAAGAATGTTGTAGCTGTCTTCCGCTTCGTTATCTTTCAGGGGATAATGGTTGAGGGCGGCAAAAGAAGCGTAGAAGTCGTTGAGGCAGACGGTTTGCGTACAGGTGCCTCGACCTGCACTGTTGCCCCATTCCACGATGGTGGGTACGCGGTGACCACCGTCGAAGAGATCGGCTTTCATGCCTCGCCAGATGTAGTTGGCATGATGCCCTTTAGCGCCCATCTCAGGGATACCTCCGGCGGGAGAGCAACCGTTGTCGGTGGTGAAAACTACGATGGTATTGGAGTCTATGGCATTGCGTCGCAGGGCTTCGCGCACTTGTCCCACTACATCGTCCACCATCAGAACGAAGTCGCCGTAATCACCCAGTCCGGTTTTTCCTTTGAAGGCTTCGGCGGGCAGAATGGGGGTATGAGGGGCGGGTAGGGGCAGATAGAGGAAGAAAGGGCGTTCGTCTTGTGCGTGGCGGTTGATATAGTCTACTGCGCGGTGGGTCAGGTTGGGCAGACAGTCTTGGTGGTTGAAGTCGTTGCCTATGGCGCCTGCACGCCAGAAGCCCGGTTTCTTTCCTGCGGGTACGGTGCCTATTTGCGTGGTGGTGGGCTGGCGGTTTTCTATATATACATAGGGAGCCATGTCGAGGGAACCGCAGAAGCCGTAGAAGTAGTCGAAGCCTAAGTCGGCAGGACCGTTGGTGATGGGTTTAGAGTAGTCCACGTCTTCGTCGTTGAGGGCGTTGGCGTCGGGTTTCTCATGTCCCGGTTTCGTGCCCCAGTTCCAGCCTAAATGCCATTTGCCGATGCAGGCGGTGGTATATCCATTTGCTTTCAGCATGGATGCCATGGTACTGCGGGTGGTGGGGATGATAGGGCGGGAGTAGCCATAGAGTACACCGCTTTTGAGGCTGGAACGCCAGTTGTAGCACCCTGTGAGGATGCCATAGCGGGTGGGGGTGCTGACGGCTGAACAGGAATGAGCATCGGTGAACATTACGCCGTTGGCGGCCATCTGGTCGATGTGGCGGGTTTGGATATGCGAGTCTTTGTTGTAGGCGGAGACATCTCCATAGCCCATATCGTCGGCGAGGATGAAAATGATGTTCGGCTTTTGCTGGGATGCTGACTTTGCTTGTTCTGCGGTTTGTGCAGACACATGCTGTCCAAGGCACATAGGAATAGACAGCAATCCGAAATAAGATAATTTCTTCATAAAAAGCACAGTATTTATTGAAACAATTCAGGATATATTGCTGCCAAGTTAAATGTATCTCCACTTTCTTTAGATAACTTCTGATATTCAGCACATAATCTCTTTACTATCCTTTTGTATTGAGGAGAGCCAAATAAGTTATTGGTTTCTTGTGGATCTTTTTCTAAATCAAACAGATAGGCATCTTTGGAGGCAGGGATAAAGAATAGCTTGTAATGTCCGTCTGTTACCATTCGTTGGGCTTCTTGCAGATAAGCGGAATAGATGGCTTTGCGATGAGAAGAAGCCTTGGAACTCTTCAAAGCGTTGATTTGGGAGATGAATTCCAAATGATTGGGTTTCTTGATACCTACCAAATCATAAACAGTAGGTACCAAGTCTTGCAGATAGATTAACTGATTGCGAACTTCACCTGTAGGCAAACCTAACCCGCAAAACGCCAGTGGCACTTTTGCACTGTGGTCGTACATACTTTGTTTGCCGATAAGGCCATGATGCCCCACCGACAGACCATTATCCGAAGCAAAGACAATTAACGTATTCTTATCCAAACCATTTCTTTTCAATGCTTCTATGATACGCCCTACTTGAGCATCCATGTGAGTAATCAATGCATAATATTCCTGACGATGTTTCTGTACGGAGTAGTGGGTGCGGGGAAATGGAGCAAGTTGCTCATCACGCAAGTTTTTACCGGATTTCATTTGTTCGCCAAGCGGATGGACAGGCAGGAAGTTTTGGGGCACCGAAATTTTATCCACATCATACATATCTACATATTCTTTTGGAGCCTGACGCGGATCATGCGGAGCATTAAAGGCACAGAACATGAACAAAGGCTCTTTAGAATCTTTGTTCTCTTCCATATATGTTATTGTTTCGTCGGCCAATATTTCACTCCAGTGTTTTCCTTCACTCCAATATCCGCCTTTTGATTTATCCCAGGGAAGCCAGGTATTATCTTCTTTGCTTTGAGGACGATTATAGGCGTCTTTGGTATCTTTGGGCATGCCACCTCTGACTTTCACACTTTTGTCAAATAGCTGCTGTGCGGTGACGGATTTCATGTGCCACTTTCCTGTTTGAAACGTTTTATAGCCTGCTTGTGTCATTACTTGCGGCCACATCTCTCCATTGGCAAGTTCTGCTTCGTATTTTTGACTTTCGGCTTTGTGGGTATTCCAAATATAACGACCGGTTATCAGCTGTGAGCGGCTGGCGATGCTGATAGCACCATTCCAACCACCCATAATATATGTATTGGAGAATCGTACTCCGTTTGATATCAGCTTATCGAGATTGGGAGATATAATCTCACTGTTGCCGAGAATATTCAATCCGTCATAGGTCAGGTCATCAACAAATATAAAAAGAACATTCGGCTTGGTTTGTGTGTTTGGGCTGTTCTCTTCAACTGTTGCGGAAAATAAAGTTTGCGGAATAGCTAATACTGAACTTGCTACCAAACTGGATAATAGTGTGTGTTTCATGACAAATAATTTAAAATTAAATGCCCAAAATTACGCCATTTATCCCAGGAGTGTTTGTAGTTTTGTATCAAACATTATTGCTGTTGTCTCAATTTTCTGCAATTGTGAGATTGAACAGTTAGAAGTGTCCGCACAGACATAGGCAGGAAAAAGAAGGCATACAATGAGTATAAAGAGGCCGCTTTTCATGGCACTACAATCCTAAAACGTCCGTTTGTCTTGGCTGATTGTCGTATTGTCCGCTGATTCCTTGGATTTCTTTGGGGTTCAACTCAATCCTTTCTTCATATCTTCTGCAGAGCCTGCCGTGTCACCAGTCAGCAACTTGGCGCGACCGCGTTCATGATAGGCTTGTGCGAAATTAGGGTTCAGTTCGATGGCTTCGTCAAAGAGTGCGATAGCTTCGGGATACTTCTTCTGGACGATATAAAGTTGTCCCAGGCAAAGAAAAGCCTGTTCGTTGAATGGATTCAATTCTGTTACATAGCGATAATCGGTTTCGGCTTCTTCCTGCTGTCCCGCTGCTTCTTTCACTTTACCGCGGAGCAGTAATGCAGCTTCTTCATCGGGATCTTGGGAGAGTATAGCGTCGATATCTTCGGTAGCTTCCTTGTATTGCTGCATCTTGATTAAGGCTTCGGCACGCAGCAGGCGGGCTTCGGTGAAGTCGTCTTTCAGTACAATGGCTTTGGTGAGATGGGCGATGCTCATGATACCGTCGTCCATACCTTGCTTGGCTCTGCCCAGAAGATAGTATGCCATGGCATTTCCTTCTTCTGTTTCAATAGCTTTTTGTGCGGCGTCTGCCATTGCCTGATAGTCTTCTTGCAGGTAGCATACGTTGGCAAGGGTGAGGAAAGTGGAGGTGTGGTCCGGTTCCTGTTTTGCCATGCGTTCCAGCAGTTCATGTGCTTCGCTGAGGGCATTGGTTTGAATGTAAACCTGGCTCAGATAGCTCATGGTTTCAAAGTCTTCCTGAAGGGCGAGGGCTTCCGTGAAGCATTTGATTGCATAATCGGGACGCCCCATGCGTTGTGCACGCATGCCGTCATACTTGAATATCTCGAAGTTCTTTTGATCGTTTTTCTGTTTTTCAGTTTCCGGTTTCTCTTGTTTGCCGGAGAAGAAAGATTTAAAGAATCCCATAATCTGTATTTCTTAGGTGTTTTGTTTTTATTCTTTTTGCAAACTTACATAAAAATCTTGTTTCCATACCAAGAACTCGGTCTAAAAAAAAAAACATCCGTGTTATTATTGATGGTATCATTTAAAATTTGTTCTTTTGCGATACATTTACCAATTATATTAATTAATCATCGTTTCTAAATTAAAAACACAAGAATGAAAAAGATTTTCATGAAGTGGGCCTTCTTTATGTTATGTATGGCCGTGACAATGCCTGCAATGGCTCAGTTTAATGTAAAAGCACTGAAAGGTGCGGCTAAAGCTGTTAAAGCTGTTACTCTGACTGACGCTCAGATGGCAGAATATGTAAAAGAGTATATCGACTGGATGGATACACATAATCAGGTATGTGCCGACGATAATGAGTATACAATTCGTCTGAAAAAGCTGACTGAAGGCTTGACGGATGTAGAGGGAATTCCTTTGAACTTCAAAGTTTATTATGTGATAGATGTCAATGCATTTGCTTGTGCTGACGGTAGTGTGCGCATTTTCTCGTCTTTGATGGATATCATGACGGATGATGAATTGCTGGGTGTAATCGGACATGAAGTAGGTCACGTGGCACACAAGGACTCTAAGAATGGGTTCCGTACGGCATTGCTGACTTCAGCTTTGAAGGATGGTATTTCTTCACAAGGTGGTACGGCTGCTAAGTTGTCTGATTCTCAGTTGGGTGATCTGGGTGAGGCTCTGGTAAACTCTACATATTCACAGAAGCAGGAGAGAAGTGCTGATGACTATGGATATGAATTCCTGAAAAGTCATGGTAAGAATCCCTGGGCAATGGCTTTATCTTTCCAAAAGCTGAAGAAATTGCAGGAAGAAGCCGGTGCGCAGAAAAGTAGTAAGCTGAATCAACTGTTCTCTACTCATCCTGATTTGGATGTCCGTATCCAGCGTATGGAAGAACGTGCAACCAGTGAAGGTATTGAGAAACCGGCGGTAGCGGAATAATTTTTTGATATAATAAGAAGAAGGGCGTGCATTTACTGTACGCCTTTTTTATCTTTCAGGCTTATGATGCCATTTTCCGCCTTCAAATCTTCATCTTCCAGCAACTCCCGGATGCATTGAGAAATGATTTCTTTATCTGCTTCTATCTGTGAGGCAATATCGGCAGGTGTCAGAGGTTGCTTGCGAAGCAATTCTTTAATTTCTTCTTTTATTTGTTGGGAGGAAAGCTCGGGAGTCTCGGCACGGTGGCTGAGGCAGACATCGCATATTCCACAGTTATGTTCATTCTTCTCTCCGAAATAGCGTAGAAGCATACGGCTGCGGCAAACAGTTTCGGTCGTTACATAATCTACCATTGCCTGAATGCGGGCTTCATAACGTTCCTTACGCTCCTCGTATATGCTGCGGGAGATTTGCAGATGTTGCCTGTCTACGCGTTCGCGTGTGTATATGATATAAGGTGTCTTTTTATGTGGAATATAGTCGATGACACGCATTTTGGATAGACGTATCAGCAAGTCGTACACCCGTTGCCGCGTTAATCCGCTACGTACCGCAAGTGAATTCTCGTTGATAAAGGTGTAATCCGTGAATACTCCGGTGTAAGACCGCAGAACGATTTGAATAAGTTTGTCCATGTCCTCTCCCAGTTCGCGTAATTTATACAGTTCATCACGGCGGACGGTGAAGTAAAGACGGGAGGCATTGTCCTGTTCGTCGGTATATTCCAGATATCCTGCTTGCGTCAGAATCTTCAATGCACTGTCGGCAGGTACAGGGAAGTATTTGAACTTCCGGCAAAAGTCTTCCAGATTGAACTCTCTGACACATCCCAAACCGTCTCCCATTGCCATCTGGTAATAATATTGCAGATGTTCGTATACCTGTTTGATGTAATCTTTCTCTGGAAAGGTGTCCGGGATACGTTTATGAAGGGTGACTTTGTCCGATTTGGCATAGAGTATTACGGCATACGCTTTGTTGCCGTCACGTCCTGCACGTCCTGCTTCTTGGAAATAAGCTTCGGGAGAGTCCGGCAAATCGAGGTGGATTACGATACGTACATCGGGTTTGTCGATACCCATGCCAAAAGCATTGGTGGCAACCATTACACGGCTTTCTCCTGTCTGCCAGCGATGCTGACGTATATCCTTGGTGGCATCATCCAGACCGGCATGGTAGAAGTCGGCGGTAATCTCTTCGTTAATTAAAAGTTCGGTGATTTCTTTGGTTCGCCGACGATTGCGTACGTAAATAATGGCACTACCCGGCATACGGCGTAGGATGTGAAGAAGTTCTCCGGTCTTATTTTCTGTTTTGCGGACTATGTAGGCAAGGTTCTTCCGTTCAAAACTCATGCGGAAAACATTTTTCCTGCCGGAAGCACAGCCGCGCCTGGATGTCCTTCACGACTTCCGGAGTAGCGGTTGCAGTCAGTGCCAGCACAGGAACACCGGGTAGGAGATCACGTATTTCGGCTATCTTCAGATAGGCAGGACGGAAATCATATCCCCATTGTGAAATGCAATGGCTTTCGTCAACGGTTATCATGCTGACGTTCATTTTCCGTAGCTTGGTGCGGAAGATTTCCGTATCCAACCGTTCGGGCGATATATACAGGAATTTATAATTGCCGAAAATACAGTTTTCCAGCGTGACGATAATCTCTTGCCGGGACATTCCGGAGTAGATGGCAAGTGCTTTGATTCCTCTTTTTTTCAAGTTCTGTACTTGGTCTTTCATCAGAGAAATCAGGGGAGTAATAACTATGCAAAGCCCCTCTTTGGCAAGTGCAGGCACCTGGAATGTGATGGACTTTCCGCCGCCCGTAGGCATCAGCCCCAGGGTGTCTTTGCCTTCGCCAATGCTATTGATGATGTCTTCCTGTATGCCCCGGAAGTTATCATATCCCCAGTACTCTTTGAGAAGTTGAGAGTAGGGAGTTGAAGGTTGGGAGTTGAACTGCGCAGTCATAATACGAAGAATTGGAAGTTGAGAGTTAAGTTATGTTACATAACTTAACTCTCAACTTCCAATTTATTAATTAGGTTGAATATCCTCTATCTGCAACTGTACCTCACCCCGTTTATGGGTATTCTCTTCAATGGTGTAGCAGATATCAAACGAACGCTTGGTTTTGATGAAACGTACATGCGAACTTTGTCCGAAGGCGATGCCGTTCATTACGTTATTCGACTTGTTGTCAACCAGTTCCAGCTTGATATGCTCCTGATCACGCCCCACTACTTTGCTGGTTCCGTAGTCATAGACATGATGCGTACAGAATATCGGTTTCGGATTATCCGGACCATAAGGATTGAATTTCTTCAGGTCATTAAAGAATTTCGGAGAAATATCCCTGAAATCTATCTCTGCATCGATATTTATGACCGCACTTGTCTGTTCCGGTAGGATGTTCTGTGAAACGAATTCCTCGAAGCGTTTGGTAAAGGCGGGAACATTCTCCACTTTCATCGAAAGACCGGCTGCATAGGTATGACCACCGAAATTTTCCAGCAGATCACGGCAATATTCAATCGCCTTATACACGTCAAAGCCGGATACGGAACGGGCGGAACCAGTTGCCATATCATCCGTACGGGTTAGCACTACTGCGGGGCGATAATAAATTTCCGTCAGGCGGGAGGCAACAATACCGATAACACCTTTGTGCCAATCTTCGTTATACAACACGATAGAACGGCGTTCGGCAAGTCCTTCCAGATCAGCTACAATCTGGTTGGCTTCCTCGGTCATGGTCTTATCGAGATCTTTCCGGGTTTCGTTGTATTGATTGATTTGATTGGCTTTTTCCAAAGCCATGGAAAAATCCTTTTCAGTCAGCAGGTCGACGGCTTCTTTTCCGTTCTGAATACGTCCGGAGGCATTGATGCGCGGGCCTATCTTGAACACGATGTCGCTGACGGTAATATCCTTTTCTGTCAATCCGCATACGTCGATAATCGCTTTCAAACCTACGCTGGGATTACTGTTCAACTGTTTCAATCCGTGGAAAGCAAGTATCCGGTTTTCTCCCATGATGGGAACAATGTCCGAAGCGATACTTACGGCAACCAGGTCGAGCAGTGGAATGAGGTGATGGAACTCGATGCCATTACTGATGGCAAATGCCTGCATGAATTTGAAGCCTACGCCGCAACCGGAAAGGTGCTCGTAAGGATACGTATTATCTAAACGCTTGGCGTTCAGGATAGCGGCGGCAGGTGGAAGTACATCGTCGGGCACATGGTGGTCGCAGATGATAAAGTCAATGCCTTTTTCTTTGGCATAGGTTATCTCCTCTACTGCTTTGATGCCGCAATCCAGTACGATAATCAATCCTACACCGGTTTCTGCGGCATAGTCTACCCCTTTGGTAGATACCCCGTAACCTTCGTTGTAGCGGTCGGGGATGTAATAGTCAATGTTCGAATAGAACTGTTGAATAAACTTGTAGACCAGTGCCACTGCGGTAGTGCCGTCTACATCATAATCACCATAAATCAGAATACGCTCTTTCTTTCCCATTGCCTTATTAAGGCGCTCCACGGCCACATCCATGTCTTTCATCAGGAATGGGTCGTGCAAGTCGGGCAACTGCGGGCGGAAAAACTTCTTGGCATCCTGTGCCTTCGTTATTCCCCGCTGCACCAATAATCCGCCAAGAATCGGGCTAATCCCTAATTCTTGGGCCAACTTTTGGCTTGTCTCTGCCTGTTCTTGGGTGTAATGGGTTGATAATTCCATTTGTGAGTCATTTTATATATTGTTTTTTTCCTTTTTTTCAGTCTCGTGGTTGGAAGAGGTTTCGTTTCTCTCGGGAAAAGCCTGTATTTTTCCAACAAGGCGTAAAAGTACGAAAAAGTATGGAAACAGAGGAAGGTTATGCGGAAAAAACTTTGCGCAAAACTTTTTCATGTATAGTACCGAGATTTTTCCGAAGATGATTTTCGCTACGCTCAAGAACACATGCGCATCACTTCCTTTCTGTACGGACTGCTTCGTCCGTTGGACGGGATAAAGCCTTATCGTATGGAAGGAGATATACGCCTGCCCGAAAGGGGAGGGATGACTATGTTTGATTACTGGAAACCTTTGCTGACGGATTATTTTATAGCGAATATCAAACGTCAGGGTGGTATACTCGTTAATCTTGCCAGTGGTGAGATGAGAGATCTGTTCAACTGGAAGCGAGTAGAAGAAGAAGTCCGTGTCATTACTCCCGAATTCCAGGTATGGAAAGGCGGGCAGCTAAAGACAATTGTGATATATGCCAAGATGTGCCGCGGAGAAATGCTACGCTATATTATTAAAAATCGCATTGAAAATCCCGAAGACTTGAAAGCGTTTACGTGGGAGGGCTTCGCATACGATGAGGGGCGCAGTACGGATGAACATTTGCAATTTACGCTGGTGTGACCAGCGAAGGTAGTTATGATTGCAAAAGCTCCATATATTCTTCGTAGCTGATATATCTTCCTCCCATTGATTTCAGATGGGGAGTTTCGAACTGGCAGTCTATCAGTACTCCGCCATGCTCTCCGAAGAATTGTGCCAAGTGGATGAGGGCTAACTTGGATGCACTGGGAACCAGTGAAAACATACTTTCACCGAAAAAGCAGCGCCCCAAGGTGACTCCATAGAGTCCGCCTACTAATTGTTCCCCTTCCCATATTTCCACGCTGGCGGCAAAGCCCTGTTCATGTAGCAGTGTGTAAGCCTCTATCATCTCCGGACCGAGCCAGGCACCTTCCATATCCATCCTCAGTTCTCCGCACTTACGGATGACTTCATCGAAAGCCTGATTGATAGTGACATCGTACTTCCCTTTGTTTATGAGCGTTCGCATGGAGTGGGAGATATGGATTTCGTCGGGGAAAATGACGAAGCGTTCCAGCGGGCACCACCATTTTATCATTCCCTCCTGAAAAGTGTACCAGGGGAATATCCCGTTGGAGTAAGCCAGGATGAGGCGGTCGGTCGACAGGTCACCGCCTACTGCCAGCAATCCGTCCGGATCGCCGTAGTGCGGATCGGGAAATGTAATTTCGTCAGTTAGTGCAAAGACCATAGTATCACTTTGTTGAAAGTTGTAAGACTAATTGATCTTTATCTACCTGTATGCAAGTTTTACCACCGGATTTTAAGGAACCGAATAAGATTTCGCGCATCAGGAGTGGTTTCAAATGAGAAGCTATCACACGGTTCATTTCGCGGGCGCCATATTCGGGCAGGAATCCACGTTGCAATAACCAGTTGCGAGCTTCCGGGCTCAGTTCCATCTCTATCTGGCGTGCGGCAAGCTTGCTGCTCAGTTCCCCAAGCTTCTTGTCGAGGATCAGTGAGGCCATTTCCCGACTCATATCGTGGAAAACGACAGTAGCGGACAGACGGTTGATAAACTCCGGCTTGAAGGTCTTCTTGACCTGCTTCAACATGGCTTCCCCGGCTGTAATCTGACTGCTGAATCCGATAGATGCCTGACGGGCAAATTGTGCACCGGCATTTGAAGTCATGATAAGTACAACGTGGCGGCAGTCGGCTTTTCGTCCTTTATTATCCGTAAGAACAGCATAGTCCATTACTTGTAGCAGAATATTGAACACATCGGGATGGGCTTTCTCAATTTCATCAAGCAGCAGTACGCAGTTGGGAGTTTTGCGAATGGCATCGGTTAATAAACCACCGTCTTCATAGCCTACATATCCGGCGGGTGAACCGATTAATTTGGCTACGGTATGCTTTTCGGTATATTCGCTCATATCGAAACGTTGCAGGGAAATACCCAGTTCGGAGGCCAGCACTTTGGCTACTTCGGTTTTACCTACTCCGGTAGGACCGACGAAGAGCAGGCTTGCCAGCGGTTTGTTTTCATCCAGCAGTCCGGCTTTGGACATTTGTACGGCTTCCACCACTTGGCGCACTGCCTCTTCCTGGCCGTAAATTTTGGCACTGATACGTGCATGCAAAGTTTCCAGTGAGGTGGTATCTTCTTCTTTCATGGCGAGTGCATCTACTTTGCAGATACGGGCGAGTACATCGGTTATCAATGTCTTGTCTACAATTTGCTCTCCGGAAGGTATAGGGTGAATTTCTCGGTAAGCTCCTGCTTCATCCACCAGGTCGATAGCCTTGTCGGGCAGAAAACGGTCGCTGATATAGCGGACACTTGCTTTGACGGCGTAAGGGATTACATCAGGTTGATAGGTTACTCCATGAAATTCTTCATATTTTTCTTTCAGTCCTTCTACAATATGGATGGTTTCCTCAATGCTTGGTTCAAGTATATCTATTTGTTGGAAGCGACGCACCAACCCCCTTGCTGCGGGCAAAGTAACGGTTGTATTCCTCGTAAGTAGTAGAGCCGATGAAACGGATGTCTCCGCTTTCCAGATAGGGTTTCAGCATGTTGGATGCATCCATGGAACCGTCTCCTGTACGTCCGGCACCTATCAGATTGTGTATCTCGTCGATATAGATGATAGCACGTCCTTCATTACGAACACCTTCCATAATGGTTTTCAGGCGTTTTTCAAAGTCACCCCGGTATTGCGTACCTGCCAGTAGAGTACCTAAATCCAGTTCGTAGATACGGCAGTCGAGGAGTCGTTCGGGGACCTCACGTGCTTCAATGCGGGCAGCGAGCCCGTAAGCGAGGGAGGTTTTGCCAACGCCCGGTTCGCCTACATGCAACGGATTGTTTTTCTCTTTGCGACAGAGCACCTGAATGGTTCGTTCCAGTTCAGCTTCCCGTCCGATGAGTGGATTGTGGTCTTGCAGACAGTCATTCAGACAAGTTACAAAGTTTCGCCAGGGTTCGCTTTTTTTCCTGTGGAGAGGTTTGCAGATCGTCTTCTACCTCCACTTCTTCATATCGGGAGATGAGTTGGCTGATAAATTCGGGTAGATCTTCTTCAAGAGCTTCTTTCAGGATATGGCATGCCCAGGATTCCTTGAGCTGGAGCATGCTTTGCACTAGATGAGGGACGTTCAATGCTTCAGCACTTGAATAGTCTATCATCAGATAGGCATGTTGTATCAGTTCGTTGAGCTGGGTTGAAACTTCCAGTTCATAATCCATGTCTGCGGGAACGCTTTCCAGTTCTTCCGTGAAATAATTCTCTAAAGAGAAAGCAAGTTCCTGGGTATCACAGAAACACATATTTAAGGCACTGGCAAAAGGACTCTGTTCCAGAAATGCACTCAGCAAATGCTCAGGTGTGATAAATTCATGGCGATAAGATATCGCCTTTTTTTTTGTGCATAGGTGAATGCGCTGTTCACATGCACTGTATTTTGTATATCCATAATCTTCTCCTAATTCTTATTCTTCTTCCGGCGCAACGGTGAGCCGGAGTGGAAAATTCTCTTCGCGTGCCATACGGGTGGCTTTCTGTACTTTCGATTGTGCAATGTCGTATGTATAGATGCCTACCACTGCCGATTGACTCTTGTGTACCTGTAACATCAGCGTTTCTGCTTCTGCTGTCGATTTAAAGAATATGGTAGTAAGTATCTTGACGACAAACTCCATCGTGGTGAAGTCATCGTTATAGATGATCACCTTGAAGTGCTGCGGTTCGCGTAGATCTGTACGTTCCTTTTCTTTGAAAGATGATTGTTGCTGTTCCATAATGGGGGCAAATTTATGAAAAAAGAGGCAGATTTGTCTGTTATGGAGTCAGTAAAAACATACCGGATTTGATCAGGTTAAGAGAATACACTATATTGGGAATGATTTGCAAAATGACAAAATGTAAATTCTAACGCCTTAGAATCTTTCCTTTTCGTACCAATTACTATGGTGGACGAAAAAGATGCAGAGAATGTTTGATGGGGTGATGCGAAATGGTAGTAATTGATGAGGAAATGAGATTTTAAGATTATAGAATCCTTAAATGGAAGATGTTTTTGGAATCTGTTTCCCGGATATTCTTTATAAATGTTACTTTTTCTTAGTGGTCGTTTCTCTTCGAAATAGAATAAATATCATGTGTTTTTTAGAAGGGTGACGCCCTTTGTGAGTGATGGCGTCACCCTTTAGTTATTATGGTGTCACCTTTTGGAGCAAAGGGTGTAGCCTTGGCAAATGAGACTTACTTTTTTAGGGAAGAAAGACCGTGCGATTGGTCTGAATAGATGGTCGGTTTAGGATAAATGAACCATCTGTTTGCTCTGGATAGATGATGTAAATCTTCAAAATAGTGGTTGTAATATTCTGGAAGCGTAGCTTTGATCGAAGTGTCTGTTAGCAATAATGAGGAAAATGGATTTTTTATCTTGCAAAATATAATATAAGGTATCAGTTTGATAAAATAATTTGGAATGTGTTCGCTTCTTACCTGGATTGTATCTGAGACGTAGTTGCTCGATTATCTTTCAGCTTCTATCATATTTAGGTAAAGTTGTCTGTCTGGAGTATAGGAACTTTTAACTTATAAAAACAGGTTTGCGCAAAATGAAGACTTTCCTACGTAAAAAGGAGTACAGAAATCGTGTGTACTTGCCTACATTTGTCAATGTGAAAGACATCAGACTTATATAAGTCTCCGGGCTAACCAACCGGAATAATATTATGAATCACTAAATTTGTATCTTATGCAATGGAAAAAGAACCAATCTGATTTGCAGGAAAATGTATCTGTTCGGGTACCTTTTTTATCTGTATGTTTTTGTTGCTCTTGGTTTGTATGGGCGTTACGGCACAAACAAATTACAAAATCTCAGGTACGGTGGTTGCTGCTAAAGACAGTGAGCCGCTGATCGGCGTAAATGTTCTTCAAAAAGGGGACGACTAACGGGACAGTTACGGATATAGATGGAAATTTTATTCTATCTGTTCCTTTGCCATGTGAACTCTCTATCACTTATGTGGGATATTTGGGACAATCTGTTAAAGTAAGTTCTGCCACGACTCCTTTGAAAATTGCATTAGAGGAGGACAGTGAAATGCTGGATGAAGTGGTAGTGGTTGGTTATGGAGTACAGAAAAAGAAATTAGTGACAGGAGCTACTGTTCAGGTAAAAGGTGATAATATAGCCAAACTGAACACAGTGAATGCTTTGGGGGCTCTTCAAAGCCAAACTCCAGGTGTGAATATAACGCAGAGTTCGGGGATGCCCGGTGAAGGTTTTAAAGTAACTATCCGTGGTTTGGGAACAACAGGTTCAGCTTCACCTCTTTATATTATAGATGGTATGCCGGGAGGAGATATTAATAACCTGAACCCTACCGATATAGAATCTATTGATGTGCTGAAAGATGCTGCTTCGGCTGCCATTTATGGTTCACGTGCTGCCAATGGCGTGATTCTGGTGACTACGAAACAAGGACATACCGGTAAAGCGGAAATATCTTATGATGGATATTATGGTGTACAGAATGTCTATCGTATGCCTGATGTATTGAATGCACAGGAATTTGCAATGATTATGAGTGAGGCACGTATGATGGATGGCTTACCTGATTATGATTATGCGTCGCTGGTTCCTGATTGGGAAGCTATAAAGAATGGAACTTGGAAAGGGACCAATTGGTTGGATGAATCACGGAATGAGAATGCACCGATACAGAATCATGCCCTGAATATTACCGGAGGTACGGAACAATCTGTTTATTCTATCGGATTGGCATATACTAATCAGGAAGGTATTCTTGGAGCACCGTCACAACCTGAATATACCCGATATACAGCACGTATCAATTCCGAACATACCTTGTATCGTAAAGGAAAACTGGATATCATTAAGGTAGGTGAAAATCTGACCTACTCGTATTCTGAAAGAAACGGTATTGCCATTGATGATACTTGGAGTAATGACATTCGTAATATGTTGCATGCTAATCCTTTTTTACCGAACAAGGATGAAAATGGTAATTATCATTATGCCATTCCATGGGAAATACGTGAAGCTAATCCCATTGGACAGATGTATTATGCAAATGGGCAGAATATAAGCAAATCTCACGCATTACAAGGGAATATTTTTCTGACTATTCAACCGATAACCGGATTAAAACTTAAATCAAATTTTGGCTATACGTTTTATGCGGATAACAGTCGTAATTTTACCCCTGTCTATAAGCTGGCAAGCAATACTTTCAATGATAATAATAGTGTAAGCCAAGAGATGACTATGGGTGGCAACCTTATGTGGGAAAATACGGTAACGTATGATTTCAAGTTGGATAATCACAGTTTCGGTGTATTGATAGGTCAATCTATAGAAAAGCATGGCTTGGGTGATACGTTGGGTGGAAGTAACATCAACTCTATCTTTGACGACTTCAAGCATGCCTACCTGAGTAATACGCCCACTATCACTAATCGTACCAGCCTTTATGGATATCCCTGGGGCAAGGAAGCGCTGGCTTCTTTTTTGGCAGAGTGAATTATGATTATGCTAACAAGTATATGGCGACTGCGGTGTTACGTATTGATGGATCTTCTAAGTTTGCCCGTGGACATCGGTGGGGATATTTCCCGTCCGTATCTGCTGGTTGGGCCATTTCGGAAGAGGCGTTCATGGAGTCTGCCAAGTCTTGGATGGACTTTTTGAAAATACGTGCCAGTTGGGGACAGAATGGTAATCAGGAGATTGACGGCTTTCAATATCTTTCAACGATTGCGTTTGGGGGCGCGGATTATACTTTCGGACCGGATAAGTCGATTCTGACACCCGGAGGCTATCCTGATATTTTGGCTAATCCGGATGTTACCTGGGAGACTTCCGAGCAGTTGGACTTTGGGCTGGATGCGCGTTTTCTGAATAATCGTCTGGGACTGAATTTTGATTATTATATTAAAGATACGAAAGACTGGCTACTTGTTGCACCGATGCTGGATTCTTTTGGTACAGGAGCCCCGTTTGTGAATGGTGGTGATGTGCGCAACCAGGGGTACGAAATATCACTGAATTGGAATGATCATATTTCGGACTTTGAATATAGTGCTACTCTTAATTTGGCACACAATAAAAATGAGGTAACGCGCATTGCCAATGCGGAAGGTATTATTCATGGGGACCCGGATGTATTGAGTAACCAAACTACAGAAATGTATCGTGCGCAAGTAGGCTATCCCATTGGATATTTCTATGGCTATTCTACAGATGGAGTGTTCCAATCGGAAGAACAGATTGCTAACTATAAAGGTGCTAAATTGGATGGGACAAAACCGGGGGATGTAATCTGGGTAGACCGCGATCATAATGGTGTGATTGATGATGGGGATCGGGGTATGATAGGCGATCCCAATCCTGATTATAATCTGGGATTGAGCTTGACCGCATCCTATAAAGGTTTTGATATAAGTATGACCATGAATGGTGTATTTGGAAATCAAATAATGAAATCTTATCGTTCTTATGTAGATTACACACGCAAGAACTATACATCTGATATATTTGGCCGTTGGCATGGTGAAGGTACATCCAATAGATTACCTCGTCTGACGTCGGGTACTCATTCTAACTGGCAGTATGTTTCGGATCTCTATATGGAAGATGGAGATTATTTCCGGATGCAGAATCTGACAATAGGTTATGACTTCAAGAAATTATTTAAAAATCTGCCGTTGAAACAACTTCGTTTGTATGTGGCAGCACAGAACTTGTTTACTATAACCGGTTACTCGGGTATGGATCCTGAAGTGGGTTATGGTGGTTATCAAAATTGGGTGTCTGGGATTGACTTAGGTTTTTATCCAAGTCCGCGAACCTATATGGTAGGGGCAAATATTAAATTTTAAAAGAGAAGTAGTATGAAAAAAAAATATGGATATTTTCGATAGTAGCCCTTTTTCTTTATGGGCTGTGAGGGTTTTCTTGATACTGAGAATCTGACCAAAAGGACAACTCCAATTTTCCTAAAACTTCGGGAGATGCAGAAACTGCATTGACAGGTATATATGCATTACTTCGTGAAATGACTCCGGGTGAGGATGGACAAGGTTTCTTTCTGACAGCTGAATTACTTTCTGACGATCGTTTCGGTGGTGGTGGTCGGATGACAGACGCATGCATGCTGTGGATCGGTTGAAGAAAGTTGATGAAAACATGTTTTCTGATGTTTGGAAACAAGATTATCGGGCTATTTATCGTAGTAATATGTTATTGAATTCATTGGATGGTATTAGTTGGGAGAGCCAGGAAACCCGTAATAAGATTGAGGGGCAAGCACATTTTTTGCGTGCTTATTTTTACTTCGATTTATGTCGGCTGTTTGGTACTGTTCCTTTACTTACAACTTCTGAACCTGAGAATGTGCCTCGCGCTACTGCGGAAGAGTTGTATGCACAGATTGCATTTGATTTGAAAACAGCTATAGAAAAATTACCTTCTGTTAAATATGGTGCTGCCAATAATTCTGAGTTGGGACGGGCTACCAAATGGGCGGCTGAAGCATTACTGGCGCGTGCTTATTTGTTCTATACCGGTTATTATCAGCAGGAAAGTATGCCATTGCTGGATAACAGTACTTTATCCAGAACCGATGTCATCACGTATTTGGATGATTGCATTAACAACAGTGGACATGACTTGATAGGTGATTTCAGAAATTTGTGGCCTTATAGTAATATTTATACCAAGAAAGATTATAAATATGCACAAGATAATGATTTGAACTGGATAGGGGAAGATGGGGCCAATGTGGAAACTGTTTTTGCTATTCGCTATTCAGCAAAGGCCACTTGGGATAACCCTTGGTATAACAATGAGGTTTGTCTTTATTCATCTCCCCGAGAGCCGGCAAATTTGGATGATATTTTTCCCTTTGGAATTGGTTGGGGAATAGGAACGGTGAACTCAAGATTATGGGAATCATGGCCTTCGAAGGATATTCGTCGTGAGGCATCTATTTTGAGTGTGGAAAAGGAAATGCCCGACTATGGCTGGGGATGTGATAAGCAGATGAATGAAACCGGTTATTGGCAGAAAAAGTATATGGCTGTCAATGCTTATAATGAAGATGGAGAGAGTGTAAACTATAGCCGTATTCTCTATCCGGAAATTGATTCGGATTATCAGTTGAATAATACGCAGGATTTGGTAATTATCCGTTTTGCTGATGTATTGTTGATGGCTGCTGAACTGAAACGGGATGCAGCTCCGATGAATCGTGTGCGTGCGAGAGTAGGATTAGATCCTGTTACCTATTCGGATGAAGCATTACGTGATGAACGGCATTGGGAACTTGCTTTTGAGGGTTTACGGTATTATGATTTGCTTCGTTGGGGTATTGCGGCAGAAGTTTTAAGTCAGCAAAATGGAGTGAAAGTACTGGATAATATGGTCGAGACCCGTATGGATATGGGAGATATAGCACAAAGACTTCAAGCTACCAAGGGATTGATGCCATTGCCTAAGACACAGATTGACTTGTCTGCCGGTATATTGGAACAAAATCCGGGCTGGGGAAATGAGAGTAATATGAATTAATGATTTTAAAATTTTCGGATATGAAGAATATAGCGATAGGAATTTTATCGATATGGCTGCTGGCAGCATGCGATCCGGTGGTTGATAATAAGGAAATGGGAGGTATTGTTAGTGAAAGTGAATTGAAACTGGATGTGCATGCTACTACAGATGGTGGAAATGAGATCATCATGACCAATAATACACCTGGTGTAGGTAGCTATTGGGATCATATTACAGGTATATCTACTCAGCAGACCGCTACGGCGGCATTACCCTTTCTGGGTGAACAAACTATTAAGTTCATTGGCTTTTGTGATGGAGGGCAAGTGATTGCTACCCGGACAGTGACTATTAAACAAATCGACCATCCTGTAGCTGAAGAATGGGGACTTTTGGCCGGTTCCGGAACTAATGGTAAAGCGTGGGTCTGGAATTTGGAAGACTACGATGCAGTATATGGTACAGGTGGTTGGTTGACAGAACTTGAACCGAGTTGGGACGTAACACCTGTTGAGGAGTTGGAGGATTTGGACTGTGAATTGATTTTCGATCTGAATGGTGGTCCGAATCTGACTAAGATAGATGCAGATGGGAATATCCTGGAAAAAGGGCGGTTTGCCTTTGATATGTCGGCTGTTAAGAATAATCCGGATAATGGTGAACAATGGTCTATCGGTCAGCTAAAGTTGACAGGTGTATCAGTGCTAAGTGGACATGCCTTTTATGATGATTCCAATATAATTACTACATTTGAGATTCTGGAATTGACGGATGATACAATGGTACTGTGTTGGAATCCTTCTGATGCTGAAGCATGGACTGATGCCACCTTCTGGTGCCTTAGAAAAAAAATAACTTTAACACGCACAGTAAGACAGGTGAAAGGCAGGGAACTCCCCTTTGATGTTCTCTGCCTGCCTTTCTTGAGTATAAATTATCGGAAATGAAAATAGGTATAGATTTAGGTGGAACCAATATACGTGTTGGTTTAGTGGAAAATGGTTCTTTAGTTAGGAAAGAAGTTGTTACTTGTCCCTCTAAAGCAACGTATGAAGAAGTATTAGGTCGGTTAGAGGGCTTGATAGATAGGGTGATGTGTCCGGAAGTAGCAGGCATAGGCGTGGGTGTTCCTTCGGTGGTAGATTCGGAAGAAGGTATCGTATATAATGTAGCGAATATTCCTTCTTGGACGGAAGTTCCGTTAAAGAGATTATTGCAGGAACGTTTCTCAGTGCCGGTTTATATCAATAATGACTCTAATTGCTTTGCATTGGGAGTAAAACTTTTTGGTGAAGGACGAAAATACCGGAATTTGGTGGGTATGACTATCGGTACAGGTGTTGGGACGGGGATTATTATAAATGGTGAACTTTACAGTGGGCAGAATACTGGTGCAGGCGAAATAGGATCATTGCCTTACCTTTCTCATGATTTTGAACATTATTGTAGTAGTGGATTTTTTGTCAGATATTATAATCTGACAGGGAAGGAAGCGGCAGAAAAAGCTGCGACGGAGATGCGAAGACTATGGAAATTTGGAGTGTGTTTGGGTCTCACATAGGTGAATTGATGAAGGCTGTGTTGTTTACGTATGATCCTGAGGTGATTGTGATAGGTGGAGGAATCTCATCCGCATTTACTTATTATAAGCATTCCATGTATCAAGCTATGCAGGCTTTTTTCCTTATACGGAAACAGTGAAGCGGGTGAAAATTTTTGTTACAGAAATAGAAGATGTAGCATTGTTGGGAGCATCTGCTTTGGTGGGAAAACATTGAAAATAATTTAGAGCAAGAGCTTATGAAAAATAATTTAATTAAATCGTTAATATTGTCCGGCTGTCTTGCAATGACAATAGTTTCGTGTGAAAGAAAAAGAATTACCTGCAGGTGGTTTACTACTTTCGGATGGTTGGAAAGTACAATCTTCGGCTAAGATATCCTTACCGGGTGAAGAAGTTTCGAACTCTCAAATAGAAGAAAAAGAGTGGTATGATGCAGTAGTGCCTTCTACTGTGATGGGGACATTAATCCGGAATGGAATATATACGGATGTATTGGAAGGAACAAATTATGAGAACATTGATAAATCACTTTTCGACACTACATGGTGGTATCGAAAGGAATTTGAATTGCCGTCTTTGACAAAAGGGCAGCATGTTGCCTTAATTTTTGACGGCATTAGTTATGCTGCTAATATTTGGCTAAATGGAAAAAAGGTAGTTACTCGTGATTCTGTATATGGTACCTTTCGTCGACATAAATTGGATATAACGAAGATCGTCCGGGAAAAAAACATACTGGCTGTCGAAGTTTTTCGGGCTCAACCCGGTGAACCGAATATTGGTTTTGTAGATTGGAATCCACGCCCGGCTGATGAGAGTATGGGGATCTTTCGTGAAGTACGTGTGGTGATGAATGATGAGGTGAGTATGGAAAATTCCGCTGTTCATTCTAAAGTAAATACGGAGACCTTGGATGAGGCTTGGCTGACAGTGGAACTCAACTGACAAATGAATCCGAACAAGCGGTGAAAGGTCAGCTGATTGGGACACTGGAAGGTAAGACGTTTAGTATTCCGGTATCACTCGCTGTCGGAGAATCAAAAATAGTAAGGGTGACTTCAAAGGAAGCTGATGTATTGCATTTGAAGAATCCCCGTCTTTGGTGGTGCCATAATATGGGTAAACCGGAAATGTACGGTATGGACTTGGCTTCCGAGATTGATGGTAAGGTATCGGATAAAGAAACTATAAACTTCGGTGTACGTGAGGTTAGGGATTATTTCACGGAAGAGGGGTATCGAGGTTTCCTATTGAATGGTAAGAAAGTATTGGTAAGAAGTGCCGGTTGGACAGATGATATTTTCTTGCGGGATACTCCTGCTTCAAATGAAATACAGGTACAGTATGTGCGTGATATGAATCTGAACTCTATTCGATTTGAAAATATTTGGGGAACTTCGCAGAATGTGTATGATTTGTGTGATCGCTACGGGTTATTGGTATTAGTGGGATGGAGCTGTCATTGGGAGTGGGATAATTATCTCGGTTCTTCATGTGATGAGTTTGGAGGCATTAAGTCTGAAAAAGATATGACTCTGATAGCTCGTTCGTTAAACGATCAGGTACTTTGGTTGCGCAATCATCCGGCCATTATTGCATGGTTTGTAGGAAGTGATATGATTCCCCGCCCTGAACTGGAGAAACGGTATAAAGCTTGTCTTTCTCAGATAGATGATCGCCCTTATATAGGTGCTGCTAAAGAACTCACCAGTACAGTAACCGGACCTACGGGTATGAAAATGGAAGGACCGTATGATTATGTTGCTCCTAATTATTGGTATTCGGAAAAAGCACCGGGCGGAGCATTTGGATTTAATACAGAGACGGGAATTGGTGCACAATTACCTGTAATTGAGTCCATACGAAGAATGATTCCGACTGATAAACTTTGGCCGGTGGGTAAAGAATGGGATTATCATTGCACTGTTTCAGATGCGGCAATGAATTCTTTGGAAGTTCTGAAAGAAAATATGGCAACTCGTTATGGCGAGGCTAAGGATTTGGATGATTTTCTACGGAAAGCAGATTGGTTGAATTATGAAGGTACACGTACTATGTTTGAGGCATTCCGTGTGAATATTCCTCGTACTACAGGTATTGTACAGTGGATGCTTAATTCTGCCTGGCCTTCATTGTATTGGCAGTTGTATGACTATTATCTGATTCCGACAGCTGCATACTATTCTGTGAAGAAATCTAATATGCCGCAGCAATTGATATACCATTACGGTAAAAATGCAGTTTATGCGGTGAATGAGAGCGCAGGAACGGTTCAGATGCAAGGGGTTATGTCTTTGTATGATTGTAATAGTAGAGTTGTGACTCAACAAACCACAACATTGGAAATAGCTCCTTATACAGTGGTAAAGGCCTTTGATGTTCCGGCAGTAAAAGAGAATACCTTTTTATATTTGAAATTGAATGATGAAAAAGGAGCATATGTTGTCGATAATTTCTATTGGCTCGCTGTTGCTCCTGATGTAAACGATTGGGCAAATACTGATTGGGTACGCACTCCGATTAAGAAGTCGGCTGATTTTACCGGTTTAGCAAATTTATCTCAGGTAAATTGTGAGGTGAGTGCCACAGTTGAACAAGAAGAAAATGATGTAATAGTAGAGGTTGCACTTGAGAATGATCCGAATGCATTAGCTTTTTTTTTATTCGTTTGTCTTTGAAAGATGAAAAAGACGAATTACTTTATCCGGTATTTTGGGAAGATAATTATTTATCTTTGATACCCGGAGAAAAACGGACTTTGAAATGCGTTGTACCGCAACAGGTTGCTGAAGTAGAATCTGTGACTTTGACAGTTTCTGGATGGAATGTGCCTGAGAAAAAAATAAAGCTCTTTTTGGATGGCATGAAATAAGTGAGTAACTTGCGGCTATTATGATAAGGCTAATTCTTTTTTAACAGATTTTACCGAAGCTTTTGCTCACAATTTGTTGAGGGGGATTTTGGAATATTCCAAGGAACGGGAACCTTGGGTGGTATGCCGGATGCCCCCTTCTTATAAACAATCTCATGGTATACCTGGAGTACTGAAGTGGGCTAAAAGTGGCAGGCAGATGCTATTATCGCTCAGTTTGATGATGATGATGAAGTCGAATTGTTCCGGGAAAATGGAATAATAGCATTGGCTCAGGACTTTAAATCGCGTTTTTCGGTTATCCCTAACATTACGAGTGAATATAAGTTGACTGGACAAATGGCAGCTGATTTCTTTTTGCAAAAAGGATTCCGAAACTTTGCATTTTATGGTTATGAGAATGTTGTTTGGTCGGAGGAGCGCTGCATGGGCTTCCGGGATAGAATAATTGAGAAAGGCTTTGGGGACAATTTCTTTGAATACCAGAAACAGCCTTTGGAGAATTTGTGGTATTATGAATCAGAACCGTTAGCCAGTTGGATAAAGTCATTGCCGCACCCGTTGGCATTAATGGCTTGCGATGATACACAAGGGAATAAAATAATGGAGGTTTGCCGGGTATTGGGGATCAAGATTCCTGAAGAAATTGCCGTTCTTGGAGTAGATAATGATGAAATTATTTGTAGCTTGTCTGATCCGCCTTTATCCAGCGTAAATCTGAATATTGTGAAGGGAGGATATGAAGCAGCCCAATTAATAGAAAGGTTAATGCGGGATAAAGAAGCCTCTTGTGAGGATGTTGTCATACATCCCACGACTATCACAAACCGGCTTTCAACAGATATTTATTCTACAGGTGATCCTTATATTTTGGTTGCACTGAAGTATATTCATCAGAATCTGGCAACTAAAATAACAGTGGAAGATGTTGTCCGGCAGGTTCCTTTATCCAGAAGGTTATTAGAAATCCATTTTAAACAGGTTACAGGAAGTTCCATTTATCAGTATATCTTTAATCTACGCATGGAACGCTTTTCACAGTTGCTATTGGAAAGTAGCGAGCCTATTGCAGATATAGCTATGTCGGTGGGGTTGTCCGATTATAAAAATTTAGCTCGTCAGTTTAAGTTATGGAAAAAATATACACCCGCTGAATATCGAAAGATTCACCGGGTGAAATAGAAGGGAAATCACTTATTTCTTCTTTCTCAAATCCCTTCCTTCGTATTTACAGATTGCCTGAATCCATTCTTCTTCCAGAGGTTTAGATTCATGTTTTTCTAAATCAAAAGTTACCATCACAGAGGTACATATGCACTTGATCTCCTGTGTTTCCGTATCAATCACCCGCTGTGCGAGGTGAAAACTCTTGGTACCGATTTCAGTAACGGCGGTTTGTACAGCGATATGATCCGAGCCATAAATCTGTGCAAGGAAGTTCGCTTCTATGTGTACAACGACAATGCCGTCTTTCTCCCAATCGACGTCCGGGCATACGGAGGCAAAATACTCGGTTTTTCCCAAATCATAGAAAGAGAAATAAACCGTATTGTTTACGTGGCCGAACTTATCGACATCATTAAATCGTAGTTGTATGGGCAGGGTGTGGTTAAATTGAATTTCTTCCATTGTTTTCTCTTAAACTTTTCTATTAATCCGTGCAAAAATAGTACTTTTTGCGTGTTAATCACTGTATTTATACACCAAGAAATGATAGAAGATATTAAAAAGCCTGTCAAGTGATGAACGAAGGCGGAGTCATTCTGTACCCCACCGACACCATTTGGGGAATAGGTTGTGACGCCACCAACGAAGAAGCTGTGCGGCGTGTGTATGAGATTAAGCAGCGCTCGGACAGTAAGGCGATGCTTGTGTTGGTAGATTCTCCTGTAAAGGTGGACTTCTATGTGCAGGATGTGCCTGAAGTGGCATGGGACTTGATTGAAGTGGCGGACAAACCGTTGACAATCATCTACTCCGGTGCGCGAAACCTGGCACCTAATCTGATTGCCGAAGATGGTAGTGTGGGCATCCGGGTAACGAATGAAGGGTTCTCAAAACGGCTTTGTCAACAGTTTCGTAAGGCGATTGTTTCTACGTCGGCCAATATCAGCGGGCAACCTTCGCCGGCAAATTACAGTGAGATCACAGAAGAACTTAAGTCCATGGTCGATTACGTAGTGGGCTATCGACGGGAAGAAATGGGACATCCGAAACCATCCAGCATCATAAAACTGGATAAGGGTGGTGTTATAAAATTATCCGGAAATAAAATAACGGACTAAAAAAGGTATCGTTATTTTTAATTTCTGTAAGCTCGGGTATGCCCTGAGTTTGTCGAAGGATTTTCTCTCTTATTTATATGGATACGAGAGTAAATTCTTTATTTCGTTTAGATTGGTAAATATAGGTATATGGAAAAAGAGAAGAGAAGTTTGTTTCAGCGTTTCCTTTTATGGCGTGAAAAGAATATTAAGGAAAAACAGTTTATCTTGATACTCAGCTTTCTGGTAGGTATCTTTACGGCTATTACGGCTTTGATACTGAAGATGCTGATACACTGGATACAGAATTTCCTGACGAATAATTTCAATACAACGGAAGCCAATTACCTTTATCTGGTTTATCCGGTAGTGGGTATTTTTCTGGCTGGATTGTTTGTACGCTATGTGGTGAAGGATGATATCAGTCATGGGGTTACTAAAATTCTCTATGCGATTTCCCGCCGACAAGGACGGATTAAGCGGCACAATACATGGTCGTCTGTGATTGCCAGTTCCATAACCATTGGTTTCGGTGGCTCGGTAGGAGCAGAGGCGCCTATCGTATTGACAGGTTCCGCTATTGGTTCCAATCTGGGAAGTGTTTTTAAGATGGAGCACCGCACACTGATGCTTTTAGTAGGCTGTGGTGCTGCCGGTGCTATTGCTGGTATCTTCAAGGCGCCTATTGCAGGACTGGTATTCACACTGGAAGTACTGATGATAGACCTGACTATGACTTCTCTGCTTCCGTTGTTGATTTCTGCAGTGACGGCTGCTACAGTGTCCCTATATTACTACCGGAACAGAAGCAATGTTTAAATTCCACCTTGACCAGGCATTTGAGATGGAACGTATTCCTTACGTTATCATGCTGGGGATTTTTTGCGGACTGGTTTCGCTTTATTTTACCCGTGCAATGAACTCTGTGGAAGGTTTGTTTGGCAAGTTGAAAGGCCCTTACCAGAAGTTGGCTTTTGGGTGGTGTCATGTTGAGTATCTTGATATTTCTTTTTCCACCGCTTTACGGTGAAGGCTACGATACTATTGAACTGTTGCTGAACGGTACTTCCAATGCCGATTAGGATAGAGTGATGAACAACTCTTTTTTCTACGGACATGGGAATTTGCTATTACTCTATTTGATGCTCATTATCTTGTTCAAGGTATTTGCATCTAGCGCGACAAATGGTGGTGGCGGTTGTGGTGGTATCTTTGCGCCTTCTTTGTATTTGGGATGTATAGCCGGTTTTGTCTTCGCTTTTTTAGTAATAAGTTTGATTTCTCTTACTACCTACCCGAAAAGAATTTTGCCCTGATGGGGATGGCAGGTGTGATGAGTGGTGTCATGCATGCCCCGTTGACCGGAGTCTTTCTGATAGCCGAACTGACGGGCGGATATGACCTTTTCCTCCCGCTGATGATTGTAGCAGCCAGCTCTTATCTGACAATTATTGTTTTCGAACCTCATAGTATTTACTCTATGCGTTTGGCTAAAAAGGGAGAATTGCTGACTCACCATAAAGATAAAGCAGTACTTACTCTGATGAAGGTGGAAAATGTGGTGGAGAAAGATTTTGTAGTGGTTCATCCGGAGATGGACTTGGGTGAATTGGTGAAAGCGATTTCAGCCTCACGGCGTAATATATTCCCGGTGACAGATAAGAGCGGAATACTGATTGGTATTGTTACCTTAGACGATATCCGGAATATCATGTTCCGGCAGGAGTTGTATCATCGTTTTACGGTAGGCAAGCTGATGACGGCTATTCCGGCACGCCTCTATGACACGGATAGTATGGAACAGGTGATGCGCACGTTTGATGATACGAAAGCATGGAACCTTCCTGTGGTAGATGAAGAAGGGCACTATCTGGGATTTGTTTCCAAGTCGAAGATATTCAATTCATACCGTCAGGTACTGGTGCATTTCTCTGAAGATTAATAAAGTTGTTATATGATGAAGAAAGAAGATTTGCGAATAGTTTATATGGGGACTCCGGATTTTGCTGTGGAGTCTTTGCGGTGTTTAGTAGAAGGTGGATATAATGTAGTAGGTGTCATCACCATGCCTGATAAACCGGCAGGGCGGGGACATAAACTTCAGTTTTCTCCAGTGAAACAGTATGCGCTGGAACATAGTCTTCCTTTGTTGCAACCGGAAAAGTTGAAAGATGAGGTTTTTGTTGAGGCTCTGCGTGAGTGGAAGGCCGATTTGCAGATAGTAGTTGCTTTTCGTATGCTGCCCGAAGTGGTATGGAATATGCCACGTTTGGGAACCTTCAATCTTCATGCTTCTCTTTTGCCTCAATACCGGGGAGCCGCTCCTATTAACTGGGCGGTAATTAATGGTGATACGGAAACAGGTATCACAACTTTCTTCCTGCGTCATGAAATCGATACGGGGGAAGTGATTCAGCAAGTTCGTATTCCTATCGCAGATACGGATGATGTGGGTATTGTGCATGATAAGCTGATGATGCTTGGTGGAAAACTGGTGACTGAAACGGTAGATGCGATTCTGAATGATGCAGTGAAACCTATTCCACAGGAAGAAATGGCAGTTGTAGGCGAATTGCGCCCTGCACCGAAGATTTTTAAAGATACCTGTCGTATCGATTGGAATCAGCCAGTGAAACGTATTTATGATTTTATTCGTGGTCTGTCTCCTTATCCTGCTGCCTGGTCGGAATTAGTTCAACCTGATGGAGAGACGGTAGTTATGAAGATATTTGAGACAGAAAAAATAATCCAATCTCACCAGTTGACTCCCGGAACTTTGCTGACGGATGGTAAGACTTATATCCATGTAGCCGCTGCTGATGGATTTATCGGTATACGTGCTTTGCAACTTCCCGGTAAGAAACGCTTGAAGACAGATGAACTTTTGCGTGGATTCCGGTTGACGGAAGAATTCAGAGTGAAATAGTTACGAGTTACGAGCTACAAGCTACAAGTTGCTGCGCTGTCACTCTGCATAGTACTCGTAACTTGTAGCTCGTAGCTCGTAACTTAATAATTGCTTCTAATATTGTTTCTTTCCTGAAAATTTCTTTTCTTTGCATATTATTAACTACCAAATATAGAATGCCTATCGGAATACATTACGCTGAAATCTAAAAACACACGTAATGAAAGTACAAACAAATGCTGCTGACGAAACGTTGGTGGCCCTTTATGCACAAGGCAATAACGAGGCATTCGATATTTTGTTGAACCGTTATAAAGATCGTCTTTATGCGTACATCTATTATACGGTGCGCAATGAAGAACTGGCGGAAGACATCTTTCAGGAGACTTTCACAAAAGCCATTGTCACCATTCAGCAGGGACGCTACAATGAAAACGGTAAGTTCCCGGCTTGGTTGACTCGTATCGCACATAATCTTATAATCGACTGTTTCCGTCAGGAAAAGCAGGAAAACCTGGTGTCTTGTGATGAAGAAGAACGGAATTTACTGAATAATATCCGTCTGTCTGAAGGAACGGTTGAAGCTGAAATAGTGAACCACCAGATTCTTTCGGATGTACGTCGCCTGATGAAACATCTGCCGGACGAACAACGGGAAGTAGTACATATGCGCTTTTATCAAGACCTCAGTTTCAAGGAGATAGCAGAAATGACAGGAGTCAGCATCAATACCTCTTTAGGACGGATGCGTTATGCTATTTTGAACCTGCGCCGGATGGCGGAGAAGCATGGAATCGTGCTGACGATGGACTAAATGATACATCCTTTAATAAAATTTTTCTTTTTCCAAATGCAGTATTTCACAAATAAGGCCATTTAACCTAATGTACGTACAACCTTAATTATGTGATTTTATTAATTTTATTATTTACTAGACTAAACTTATTAAAGTAATGGAAAAAGTACATTGTTTAAAGCGTTTCGTGTTTCTTGTAATGGCCTTGGGCCTGGTAACTACTTTCACATCTTGTGATGATGACGATGAACCTAAACCTAATGTTCCCGCATTGACTGACGTGGTAGGTAATTATGCTGGAAAAATGCAAACTACATCTGTGTCTCCTCTTGCAGAAGAGGGTGAAGAACCTCAAGGTACGGATGTGAGCGCAGAAGTAACCAATGAAAATGTGTCTTTTGAAAAGTTCCCGGTAGCGGATTTGATTACAGCCATTATGGGGGAGGCAGCTCCCGGAATTATTGAAGCCGTAGGTGATGTAAGTTATAAAGTGAAGTATACACCTACTTTCAATGACGATAAGACAGTTATTAGCATGGCGTTCACTCCTGAACCACTAATTCTTGAAATCAATTTCCCGACAGAACCTACTGAAGGTGAGGGTGAAGGAGAAGGTGAAACCCCGGACTTGAAAGTGGAGGTGACAATTGCAGCACCTGAAGCAGGTAGTTTTGCCTATGCTGGTGATAAATTAGCTTTCAAGCTTCAGGTAACTGGTGTGAAAGTGAATAATGAACCTTTCGAACTTCCGTGACTACTTTCTCATTTGACTTAGCCAAAGCGAAATAAATATTTTCATCTCAACCAGATGTTGGCCCAGGTATGGTGTGTTGGCACTAACCTGGGCTGATTTATTTACATCTCTCATGTTTTTTATAACTTCTTGTATACTATATCTCTTCTTCTTCCGTTCTTAGTATATAAAGTACCTCCTGCTTCTTTTTTGCAGCCCGTAGCTTTAACTAATTAATTATTAATTCTCAGTTCAATAAGCCTATGGATAAAAAAACTACTCCTTCTTTTTCTTCTTCATCCGTGAAACCGAGAAGTGCTGATAATGCATTGCCGGATGGACATCCGCAGCCTTCCGGGAAAACTTTGGATTTTCTTCGTAATCTTGCCCGTAATTATCGTACAGTGCCTCAGCTTCCGCAAGGCTTGCAGGGTATAATATTAGGATGAATGAAATCTTTTGTCTACATTTGTACGTTATATCTGTATATAACCTGTAAAATGTAGTGTATTATGAAACCAATCATAGCTCCCTCTATCCTGTCCGCAGATTTCGCTTATCTGGCAAAGGACTTGGAAATGGTGAACCGCAGTGAAGCCGACTGGGTCCACATTGACGTTATGGACGGTGTGTTCGTTCCTAATATATCTTTCGGTTTCCCGGTATTGAAGTATGTGGCAAAACTGTCAAAGAAGCCTTTGGATGTACATCTGATGATTGTGCAACCCGAGAAATTCATTAATGAGGTGAAAGCATTGGGTGCGCACACCATGAATGTGCATTTCGAAGCTTGCCCGCATTTGCATCGGGTGGTTCAACAAATACGTGAAGCGGGTATGCAGCCCGCCGTTACACTGAATCCGGCTACCCTGTGGCAATGTTGAAAGATATTATTCAGGATGTATATATGGTGTTGCTGATGAGTGTGAATCCGGGATTTTGCGGACAAAAATTTATAGAACATACAGTTGAAAAAGTACGGGAATTGCGTGCTTTGATAGACAGTACCGGTTCGAAAGCATTGATAGAAGTGGATGGTGGTGTGAATTTGGAGACAGGTGCCCGCCTGATAGCTGCCGGTGCAGATGCATTGGTTGCAGGTAGTGCCGTGTTGGCAGCTCCTGATCCTGAAGGTATGATACATTCGCTGAAGGATCTCTAATTCTTCCTCCATTGATAATTAACAGCCTGCAACGACATCCGTTTCTACGACTTCTGATGCCGTTTGCAGGCGGTATTGTATGTGGAGATGCGCATTTCTTCCGGCAGCGGGCGGAACTTTCCTTAAATATTCCGGCAGAGGCATCCTGTCCAGTTTCCAATCTTTTTCCTGTTTGGATTTGTCTGGCAGGTTTCATGTTACTGTTTCTGACTTATTTCCTTTCTGATAAATATCGTATTCATTGGCTGTATGGAGTTTCCGTCTTTTTCTGTTGTTTCGGATTAGGCGCCGGTATGACGGAGGAATATTTGCATCGTACGGATTTTCCTTTTTTCCGATGAGGCGGCAGTCTATCAGGTGATTCTTCTGGAAAAACCGGAAATGAAAGAACGAAGCGTGTTATGTCATGCCCAATTAGAGGGAAAAGTGAATGATGAGGATTTGCAGAAAAGTGAATATGGACGTACATTTTTATTCTATTTTCCGAGAAATTCCGCTACTGTTGCATTAAAGAGGGGAGATAGATTATGGGTACATACCCGTATTACCCCTCCTGTCAATAATGGGAATCCTGACGAATTTGATTATGTACGTTATCTTACTTGTAAAAGCTGGTACCGGCACAGCGTATATCTCTGCCGGACATTGGCGGATAATAGGTCATGATGCTTCTCGTTCTCTTCGGCAAATAGCTTTGGACTATCGGGAAAAAGTGGTGGAACTATATCATCGTTTAGGTTTTCAGGGAGATAATCTTGCAGTACTTTCGGCTCTTACGGTGGGAGATAAGGAGAATTTGAGCGAGGATATGCGGGAAACTTATTCAATTGCCGGCGCCAGTCATGTACTGGCACTTTCAGGACTTCATATAGGCTTGCTTTCTACTTTATTTTTGTTTTTCTTCTCCTTTTTGTGGAAGCGGTGGGCGGCTTTTAAACCCTTGGGATTTTTTCTGGTTATTCTCTTTTTGTGGGCATTCGCTTTTCTTACGGGATTATCTTCTTCTGTGGTACGATCCGTAATCATGTTCTCTCTGCTGGCTATATCCCGTTTACAATCTGAGAAATCGTTATCGTTGAATACATTGGCGGCTACTGCCTTTTTAATGTTACTTTATAATCCACTTTGGCTTTTTGATGTGGGGTTTCAATTGTCTTTTGTAGCGGTAGTTTCTATTTTGTTGATACAGCCCAAACTTTATAGCCTGCTCTCTGTCAGGCGTTGCATTCCTCGTTATGTTTGGGGATTGCTGACGGTTTCCGTTGCTGCGCAAATCGGTACGGCTCCTTTAGTTATATTCTATTTCTCCCGTTTCTCTACTCATTTTCTGCTGACAAATCTGTGGGTGATTCCTATGGTGACGTTGATTTTGTATTCTGCGGTTCTTATGCTTGTCCTGACTCCTTTTTTCCTTTCCTTCAATCTGGCTGTGCTTTAGGGGTCGATGCTTTGTTAAGTGTTCAGAACAAAGTTCTCTGCTGGATAGAAGAACTGCCAATGTCCTCTATAGATCGGCTTTGGATAGATCATTGGGAGATTATGCTGTTTTATCTTTTTCTATTGTTTTTGTTTCGGAGTTTGGCTATCCGAACTGCTCGCAGCATATCCTTTCCGCTTTGCTGCCTGTTGTTGCTGATCACTTATCATACGATTTCCGTCAGCCTGTCTTCTCCTCAGCGCGGCATTGCTTTTTATAATGTCCGTGGCTGTCCTGCCGTCCATTGCGTTGCTAATAGTGGAGAATCCTGGTTGGCTTATGCTGATAGTGTGCCGGATACTTCCCGTTTGCACCGTGCACTCGTACCTTATTGGAATCGTCAGCATCTCTCTATTCCCAATGCTTTGCCTGCTGATTATTCTACTTCCGGTCTGGCTTTTCATAATCACATTGTTTCCTATGCGGGCAGGCGGGTTTGCCTGCTCCATGATGCCCGCTGGAAAAATAAGATTTCAAAGCACCCTTTACAGATCGATTATTTATACATTTCCAAAGGCTACAATGGTCGTATTGAAGAATTGACTTCTTTGTTCCGCATCCGAACCGTTGTTTTGGATGTTTCTCTCTCAGACTATCGTAGCGATATCCTTAAAAAATGATTGTTACCGTTTAGCTATTCCTTGTATAGCTTTGAAGGAGAGAGGAGCGTTTTGTTTCCATCTGTAGAAAATATATTATTGAAGTTTACTAAGTATAGTGACTATTCCTTTTACTATCTTGTTTTGATGATTATTTTTGTAATTGGTAATGTAAGAGAAAGAAAATGTAACATACAATGAGAATACTGACAATGTTAATGGCATTAATGCTGGGATTATTGACTGTTCCTGGTGAAGAGAATAGTAGCTTAGCAAAGAAAAATGGCTATGTGATTAATTTAGATCGTGCTGAGAAGTTGGAGAAGATGACTTATTCTTCTTTATTCAGCAAGGCGGGAATCATTGTATTGGAAGATACGGATGAATCATTATTAGGAAAAGTTGATAAGTTAGAAGTCTGTGATAATAATTTGTATGTATTGGAAAAAGGCAGAGGTCTTTTTCTGTTTAATAAGCAAGGCAAATTTATAAAGATGATAGGGCGTCAGGGGAAAGGACCCGGTGAATACATTGATCCGGATGATATAAGTATCGACAGGGAAAATAAGAAAATATATGTACTGGACTCCCAAACTCAGAATGTATTGAAGTATAGTGGTAATGGAACTTTTGAAAGTTCGTTTAAATTGGAAAATAAAGGAACAAGATCTACTTTTATTCAACCTTTTAAGAATGCGTTGTATACGAATCTGTATACATTTGATAAATCCGGGAAACGATTTCTCTTGAGTAAAGTGGACGTTACTAATGGGAAAAGAATTTCTTTTCAATTTGAGGCTTCTCAGTATAATAAAGGCTGGAATGAACTATTCAGTACTGATCAACATACCTTTATCTCCGGTCCTACCGGAAATCCCAAATTTATGCAGATCTTCATGGATACAATATTTGAAATAACTCCCAAAGGAATAAAACCGTATATTACTTTGCAAAGTAAAAAGCTTGTGACAAAGGAATATTTGGAAACTTTGATAGCAGAGAATGATATGTCGAAATCTGCAAGAGTGTCAAAAAATATACGATAGATTAATGAAAAGCGATAAGATATATAATGTATTTGATTATTGGGAAACCGCTAAATATATTCATTTCGGCTATTATGTAGGTCACTATGGTTATTCCATACTTTATAAGAAAGAAGAGAATAAAGCTTATGTTATGTCAGGTATAACTGACGATTTGCTTTATACGGATAAAGCAGGTACATTGTTAGTTTCCAAACTGTATTCATTTGATGAGAACCGGGTATATTGCATCGGCATGAATGACGGTTTCACCAAGGATATCTTTTTTGAGAATATGAAGAAAGGCGGAATAAATCCTCGTATAGAAGGGGCCGATAAATTGCAGACCTTGACGGAAGATTCAAATCCGATTATTATATATTATGAGTTTAAGAAATGAAACTTGTGAGGTATTAAGTAATTTATCAGAAGATGATAATCCGATATTGTTGTTGCTGAGATTTTGAAGTTTCCCATTTATAATAGATTTTAATTTTTCAAATATGTAATAAAGGCGATTTATGGATAATAGAAATGATACATTTATTGGTAGCCGTTGGTTTTATGCAATTTGTTTTGCAGGGTTGTTTGTGGTCGAAACATTAATAGCCCTTTTTGTGCGTGACGCATTCATACGTCCCTATATGGGAGATGTATTGGTGGTAATACTCGTATATTGCTTTGTGCGTATGTTTATTACCCGCCCATTGCGATGGCTGCCACTATGGATATTCCTGTTTGCTTGTTGTATTGAAACGTTACAGTATCTGCAATTGGTTACTTTATTGGGGTTGCAAAATTGTACGTTGGCAAGGGTAGTATTGGGTACGTCATTTTCATGGTGGGATATTGTTTGCTATGCTGTTGGGTGTCTGCCTTTGCTTTTTATCAGGCGGTAAACGGAAAATAATTTATGTTTTTACTTCTTTGGAGAAAGAAATTAGGGAAATGTACCTATAAACTTCCTGCTCAAGCTCAGGTTTTGCTGAAAGTTTATGATCACTTTTACCTACACGCTTGCACTTATGCTCTGTATCGCCCTATTCATCGGCAATAAGCAGTGGTGGAAGCAAGTAGAATTAGCGTGTAGGTAGAGTTGCCTACACTAATACAAAATGGGGTATGCTGTTGTAAATCTGTTTATTACATGTTTTTGTACATGAATAAACTGTTTCAGTCTCCCCGCTTTTCGACTTTTTCATCATAAATACGTCGAATGTAGCGGATAACAATCGTTCGTACCATTTCGATGGGAGAATTCCCGCCTTGCGATGATGCTCAGAGTATGGTTTGCTTATATTAATTGCCTATGTTTTTTATGTTGATGTCCTATGTTTATTCTGTTGATAACCAGTGTTATAGTGCTTTCTACAATTGTTGATCACGTGCTCCACAATTGTGGTACTACTGCTTCACGATTGTGAAGTACGTGCTTCACATTTGTGGTTATAGCAAAATAAAGAATATGCATATAACCAAAGTGCTATGTAAAAGTAAAGAAAGGGCAATGCTTTTGAAAAGAAAGAGTAAGAGTCTTTTTTTAAATGACAGGATTGAATACGGAGACACGGAGGATGAAGAAAGAAGGAGGATTCTTTATCACTTTGCATGTAAAACTTCAGTTAAATTAGTTTGAATTCTGTATTTACATGGGATTAACCGTTTATTAATCCTCAATTAAGTCTGTATGCCGCTATTAATTAACCTCAGCTCTCTACATTTGCATCTGTCTAATGGTAGCATTAGGTCTCCAAGTAAAAAGATTATTAAGAGAAGAACTACTATAATAATTTAATTATAATACTATGAATAGAGTACGGATGACAATAATATGGTCTCTGTCAATTGTATTTTTTGTATCATGCGAAAGTGCGGGAGATAAACGTTTGGATTTTGCACTCGAACAGGCCGGAAAAAACAGGATAGAACTGGAAAAAGTACTGAACTACTACCGAAATGATAGTTTGAAGTTAGAAGCCGCCCGCTTTCTTATAAGAAATATGCCTGGGCATGGCGGTTATGAAGATGACCGTCTGGATAGTGTGAAAGCAATGATGAAGACCGCGGTGGAACTGAATATAGGAGGTTATCTGCCTGATAGCGAATGGAAACGGTGAGAGTGGAACTAGCGTTGGTTACTGTTATCTACAAGGTTATGGAGGAACAAGTAGTGGTTACAAAGTTTTTTGTGATCGACAATCTAACGATGGTCAAATCTAACCATGCCCTTCGGAGACATCAGGTTTATATTCTGAATCTGCAAGAGATCGGTGTACTAAATAGCTAATTCCTATATTGCAATTTTCCCAAAAGCGGGCATTGCTTTTTATTAAGGGAATAAGTGATGCTTACTTTGGGGATCTAAAATGAAGAAAAAATGGTTTATGTATCATATGGTTACTTATAAAATTTGAAGAACTAAAAATGGAAAGAATTAAATATATATTTTGCTTTATATTCTTATCTATTGTTTGTATTAGCTGTCATGAGGGGTGCGATGATAGTACATATTTCAATGGAAAGATTCGGATAATTGAGGATAATAGTAAAGCGGTAAAGAAGGTCTCTTTAAAGAATGTTATTTTAAATGGGGCGAATTTTGGTTATATAGCAGTCTATGATTCTCTCATGTTTTTTATGAATCCTAAATTGCCGGATCGCTTCTACAATATATTCAATATAAATACGGGAGAAGAGATCGGTACTTTTTGTAATAAGGGGGAGGACCTGAGGAGGCTGCCGCTTTTGGTCCTATTTTTCAATTTTTAAAAAAGGAAATGACTTAAAAACTTTACTATTCGCTCCTAATGAAGAAAAATTATTTGTTTGGAATATAACTCAATCCATTACTCAGGGAAGTACTATTATTGATAAAGTTATTCCATATACTTGGAGGAACGAAAATGGGGGGAGCATGTTATAATGAAATGTATCTTCAGAATAATAATATATTACTTGCTAGAGTAGATCCATTTCCAATAAATGATGCGGATGCAACTTTGCTGTTTTATCAAAAGCGGACACTTGACACAAATAAAGCACTAAAGAATTATGCGATTTATAAGCAAACAATAAAAAACAGAGAGGCGCCTATCATTCCAGAAGATTTTTTTCGCATCAGCTGATGCTTTTAAGCCTGATGGGACTAAAGCGGTGCAAGTGATGGGGCATCTTCAGCAATTGAATATACTGGACTTTGAAACCGGACAAGTAGTGGGATATCGTATGGAAGGGGGAGATGATTTTTCTGTTTTTCAAGGAAAGAAGAATATTAAAAACTATTATGTAGAAGTACAGGCTGACGATAATTATATATATGCGTTGTATTGGGGAAAGGATAGATGGGGAATGTCTGAAATTCCATATATTAATACGATTCATGTTTTTGACTGGCATGGTAGGTTGGTGCAGAAGGTGGAAACGGATTATGACATTGATAAAATGTTTTTGGATACAGTTAGAAATAGATTATATGTAACAAGGCCAAAGTCTGATGATGTGTATTATTTGGATTTGGATGAGGTCTTTGATTAGTTTTTTATAATAGATAATGAAAAAAAATAATATTTCTGTTTTTTTTTTGCTGTCTTACCCTGTATTGGGTTGACTACTATTAGTATCAACCACTTACAAGGTAAGACATGGAGAATGTAAAGATAATCAAAATGTTATGTGAAAATTGTAATGTTTGCAGTTGTGGTTATTGCTATTACTGCATTGAATGTGAGAACTGTATTGAGTTCTGATCGCTCTTACGATATGAATACATCGACGATTGAGGCTATCAGTGGGGAAGATGATCCTATTGATGGTGGAGAAATCGGAGATGTGGAGATTACGTGTAGCAAAGGCGGTGGAAGTGGAAAATGTTATGCGAAGAGAACAGAGGTAAAAAGGCAATGGTTATTGTCGCTTTTTCTGTCAATGGACAGGGGGGACTTTAGACTATTGTAGCTCATTTTGGATGGGTGTGTTAGAGCTTTGTGTAAATAAATAATAATTAAATTTAGATGGGGTGGCTGAGAGTTGATATATAATTAGCTATCCGTCATTAAATAAATATATAATGAGAACATTTATTATAATTATCTGTGCGTTGTTTATGATATCCTGTAATCAACACACCGCTAATCACGATAATACTACATGTAGAATTGACTTGAAGAAAGTTGATTCTCCTTCTTTCTACGACTATTTTTCAAAGATTGAGATTACTCCTTTGGAATCATCAAAGGAATCCTTAATTAAAGATGTCACTGAATATACTTATCATGCAGGGAAACTTTATATATTTGATAGGGATCAGAAAAAAATATTTATATTTGATAATGAAGGTAAATTATTTAATATAATAAACAAACGTGGTAATGGACCTGGAGAATATTCGGACTTGTCTGATTTTAGATTTAATCCTTTTACAGGGATTTGGAGCTTTTTGTCTCCTATGGGCGGTATCTTTCGATATGATAGTTTAGGACAAGACTTTAAAGGGAACATATCTCTCCCGTTGAAGGTATCTGCTGCACACCGATTTATAGCACTAAACAAAAACACTTATCTGTTTTTTTGTGAGGCAAGAAAAGGAAATAAGATGGTAGTCTATGATATTGACCAAAAGAAAATTATTTCGGAAATGTATGATCTTCCTAGGTTCTTGTTTTTAAAACTTTTTATCATCATACATATTCTCCATTTTATATATATGAAAACAAAGTGCATTTTGTACAATCTTACAATGGAGATGTATTTACTTTTGAGCATAATTCGTTGGTGCTGAAATATCATTGGGACTTTGGAAAACAGAATTTTGATATTTCAGGTTTGAAAGATGAATCCTATGAATATTATAATAAGTATGCTCGTACTGTCGGTGCTAAATATGCTAATACTTTTATTTCATATGTTGAGAATTCACGATATTATATTGCTAGATTTGCTTATGATAATAAATTCTGGACATTGATATATGATAAACAAAGTAAAAAACATATGGTCTTTAATACATTTATAGAAGGCCATCGTTGTATCCCATCGTTGATTGATGAAAGTGGAATCTATTATATTGTAGATATGCCTCAGCAACTTGATTTAGTCCTAAATGTTGAGGATTTAGATGATACCAACAAGGCAATATGTGATAATATTAAAGATGATGATAATCCGATTATTATAAAATATGTTTTTAAATAACTAGTATGAAGAAAATAATTATTTCATTACAGTTCTTTTTGCTTTGCTGTATTTTGGTGATTTCATCAATTACTTTTTATTGTTTTTATTCAGAGTCAAAACAGACTGATTTAGATAGAGAGAATGAACATTTTATTGAGGAAATGTATGTACAAGATAATCTTACAGCTTCAGTACTCTGTGACAATTCTCCTGTTGATATCGATGAACTTAAATCGGTTCAACCACGAATTGTGTGCTATTATTCTTCTCAGTCGTGTGCTGCATGCCTTAACTACGCAAAGGAACGCATAAGAGAGATTTTTTCCAAACATGAAGAAACTTCAGCGCTACTGTATCTGGCATCTGATTATTCCAAAGATGAGAAATTTAAAGAGAAAAACACAATAAATATTGGTAGGAAGAAGCTTGGTATATCTTTAGATAATACCAGCCTTGTTTGCTTTTTTGTAATTGTTGACAATAAAATAGAGCATTTGTTCATACCCGATAGGAATTATGGGAAATATACAGATACCTATTTGAAACAAATCAAAGAAAGGTATTTTACGCCAGAATTTTGAATTCTGAAGTTTCGATATATGATTTTATTTCATAAACATGTTTTGATATGAGTAAAAATATTATGTTAACTTTATGCATAACAGCATTGCTATATAGTTGTACCGCTACTAAATCATCTTCTGATTTTAGTAACGAAATATTTGTTGATGTAGAGCAGAGTGTAGAACTGCCTTTACAGCGAGGCAGAATAATCCCGCTTGAGACATCGGACTCTTCTTTGTTGTATGACATCGTGTCGATAGATCAGGTTAAGGACAAATACTTTATACGGTCCAGAAATAAAATATTGACGTTTGATACGGAGGGTAATTACTTATATAACATATCCGGAATAGGACAAGGTAATAAGGAGTATGTGAATTTATCTTCTTTCTTTATTAAGAATGAAGAATTATGTATTTATGATTTTAATCAGGGTCGAGTATTGGTTTTGCTCCTTCCGGTCGTTATTTGCGTACGGAAAAGGCTGTAAAAAATTCGGATGTAGAATGTGTTCCTCAGCTTATCCGTCCTTATGGGAAAAATAAATATATAGCAAAGAATAGCTTTAATGGAACTCCAGGGTATGTGACGCCGGCCCTTTCATTGTTGGATGAAAAATATACGATAACTCGGACACTGGAGGGCCATTCGCTTAACACCGGATTTCTACTATTTGATTTTATGAATTGTGATGATAATGGTGGTTTCATCACTTATTGGGAAGCTTTGAGTGATACAATCTATACGGTAGTAAATGATAGTATGGTTCAGCCTAAATATTTCGTAAACTTCGGGGAATATGCTATTCCGGCAGTGGAGCGCCTCAATAAAGATGTTTATGACTTAATTGATTATGTAAATAAGCCTGAAAACAAAAAGTTGGCAACGCTTATCAGGTATGTTTATGAAGAAGAGAACTATCTTTATTTTGTTTTCTCTTGTGAGGACTCGGTAAGGTTGGCTCTGTATAATAAGGAAACTCATAATACAACTACTTATATTCTACCGGCAGAAGTGAATGGAGGAAAATATCGTTTAGCTTCTTTTCTCAAAGTAGATAAGGATAAAGTTATAATGGCGTTGGAAGATTGTGAAAATATAGAGAATAATCAATCACTGTTCATAATCAATAAGAAGGAATTGTATGAAAAGTCGCGTTTTAAATAAGCCTTTTTACTTCTTTAACGATAAACTTTAGTTTTAAAACTAAAAAATAATAGTTTGCGGAGATGTTATAAATGTTGAATCAGAAAACATACAAAGAATTATGAGAAAAGGATGGTTGTATGCCACGGGCTTATCTTGTCTGATGGGGATGAAGAAAGAAGGAGGATTCTTTATCACTTTGCATGTAAAACTTCAGTTAAATTAGTTTGAATTCTGTATTTACATGGAATTAACCGTTTTTTAATCCTCAATTAAGTCTGTATGCCGCTATTAATTAACCTCAGCTCTCTACATTTGCATCTGTCTAATGGTAGCATTAGGTCTCCAAGTAAAAGATTATTAAGAGAAGAACTACTATAATAATTTAATTATAATACTATGAATAGAGTACAGATGACAATAATATGGTCTCTGTCAATTGTATTTTTTGTATCATGCGAAAGTGCGGGAGATAAACGTTTGGATTTTGCACTCGAACAGGCCGGAAAAAACAGGATAGGACTGGAAAAAGTGCTGAACTACTACCAAAATGATAGTTTGAAGTTAGAAGCCGCCCGCTTTCTTATAAGAAATATGCCTGGGCATGGCGGTTATGAAGATGACCGTCTGGATAGTGTGAAAGCGGTGATGAAGGCCGCGGTGGAACTGAATATAGGAGGTTATCTGCCTGATAGCGAATGGAAGCGCAAGTGGGATTAATTTTAATTTAAAAGTTATGGTAAAATCTATTTTTTTATGTGCTTCTTGGTTTTAATATATAGTTGCACTTCAAATTTAGTAAAAGAAAGGGCTAATAGTGAAGTAACAGATGTTTATGTTGATGTAGATGATGTCATTGATGAATTAGACTTTTCACTTTTTCTTAACGATGAGGCGAAATTCATTAAATTGGAAACGACGGATAGTTGTCTGATTTCAGAGATGAAACAAATAAGCTATGTTGATGGTAAAATTTATATTGCAGATGAATTATCTCAATCTGTGTATATCTTTAATGACAGTGGATCTTTTTTAAAGAAAATAGGAGTTAAAGGTCAAGGCCCTGGAGAATATGTTCGTTTAGGAAAATTCCAAGTTGTTGGTAACTATCTCTATATAAAGGATGATGCTTCACCATGGAAACTTTATGTTTATGACTTAAAAAGTTCTGTTGGTAGGCTTATGGATATTGATGAGAATCTTTCTTATGATGATTTCTATTTGCAAGGAGACAACTTGTACTTAGTAGCTAATAATAATTCTTCTTATTCATACGGGTGTTATAATTTATTGAAGCTTGGTATGGCGACTAATGAGATGGATTGCTATCTCCCTTTTTCAGAAAACTTGGCGAAACAGCACTCTCATTGGGGGCTTTTTTTTCTAATATCAGTCAATACAAAGATAGCTTGTTGATTATCTGTTCCAATAATGATACTATTTATCAATCAACTAAAGATGGTACTTCAGCAAAATATGCAGTTCATTTTTCAAAGCGAGAGCTACCCGAGGATTTACGTCAGAAAGATGGGACAACAATCATGATGACTGCTATGGAGAAACGTTATATTAAAGGGCTTAGCTCTATATTGAATTTAGATGGATATTTTATAGCGCAATATGGTGACTACATAATGCGTAGTATACTGTATGACAAACGAACCGATGAGCATACGGTTGCTAATGTGCTTAAATTAGGTAAATGGGGCGATTTGTACATGTGGGAATACTCTTTCTCTGATGATGGTAAGCTTATTGTAGCAGACTCTGGTGGTGCTTTTCTTTCGTCGTGGAAAGAACGTTATTCTAATCGTACTTTTATTCGCAGTGAGGATAAGAAAGACTTACAGAAAATATATGAGCAAACAAGTGAAGAAGATAATCCTATCATTGGGATTTTTACCTTGAAAAATAAATAAGAGTGAATTTATGAGGAAAAAACAGTTAAGCATATTCTTGTATGCTCTAATCATAATTGGTTGTGGAATCTATTTCTATTACGAGATTCATAAACGGGACAATTTTATAAATGACTTATTAAATGAGTTGAAAGAAAATTCATATAAATTAATCGGGTTAGAAACTTTTAATCAGAATAGGAATTATGAAATTGAATATAATGGAAAATATTATTCTGACAGTTGCAAGGTAATAAGTATAACTGGAGAGAAGTGCTTTTTGACTGATTTGATACGAGGAAATAAATTGGTTTTGCGGTATTCGGAGTTAAATTGCAATACATGTATTGAAGAGCAAATTGACATACTGAATTTATATGTCGATTCGATTGGAGTAGATAACATCTTGCTTTTTACTACGTATGATAATATTTTGTATTTGAAGAGATTTAAGAAAGCTAATCGAATAAAATTTCCCATTTATAATTTAACTCAAGAAGTTAATTTGGAATTTGCAGATTTGGGATTACCTTATTTCTTTGTATTAACAGAATATACTAGTAGAATAAATAGTATGTATATACCACTAAAAGAAGCACCAATTTTGACGCAACAATATATGCATTGGATATTAAAAAAATATTTTAATGAAACCAAATGTAAAATGGCGATATAGTGTTTGGATTCGTTTGTTATATATAATTATATTTGTAATTGTATTAGGTGAACTGTTTTTTAACAATTACTCTTTTTTTAGGATTCCTACGACCTCAATGGAGCCGACATTGTTTCCTGGAGATAGAGTATTGGTGACCAACTTTACTACTGGAGACATTGTGCACAATGATGTTATAGTATTTAATATGCCTTTTCTAAAGGCGCCGTTTGATAGTATTGTGTTTTGTTCAGACCAATATCTTGTGAAACGTTGTATCGCTTTACCAAATGATACGTTTGAAATAAAGGGTGGCTTCTTTCGTGTACATGGTTATAAGGGTCTTTTAGGGAATATGAAACAGCAAAAATTGGTGTCTAAGGGCATTGATACGGTGATGTATAATAATAATCAAATATCTGTTTTTCAGGCAGAAAATAAGTTTTGGAGTGTAAGAGAGTTCGGTCCTTTATGGGTTCCTGCCAAAAATATGACTGTGGTAATTGATTCTGCTTCGTGGATAGTGTATAAAGCATTAATTGAATGGGAACAAAAGAAAAAAATGCATTTGAAGCTGAATAAGGTTTATTTGGGTGATAGTTTAATCAATGCTTATTGTTTTATGGAAGATTATTATTTCGTTGCTGGAGATAATCTACCGGTTTCTGTGGATTCTAGATATTGGGGTGTTTTACCAAGATCCTTTATTGTAGGAAAAGTAGCTTTTGTTTGGTTTACAAGAAGAAAAGAAACAAAAAATATCGAATGGAAAAGAATGTTTTTAAAAATGTGAAGTATACGTGAGATATTGTAAGATGAAGATAAATGTGTGTGCTAAATTTAATTGTAGTATTGTGTGGTTGTCAGTGCTAAGTCATCTTCTGATTTATAATGGAATTTTTGAGACTATAATATAAAGGAAAGTCTATTTAGAAATATGTCTTTAAATACCCCTTTTTACTTCTTTAACGATAAAATATAGTTCTATAACTAAAAATATTAGTTTATTTGCGGAGATGTTATGAATATTAAATCTAAAAACACACAAGAAGTTATGAAAAAAAAGAATGGTTGTATGCAGTAGGTCTGGTTTGCCTGGTGTCGGCTTGTACCGGTACTCCGCAATCGTCGGCTGACGATGAACTATGTTCTATTGATGTGGCGGGAGCTATGGAAAAGCCTGCCGAATTGAAACTTTCGGAATTAGGAAGCGATGTACGCTATGTTCCATTAGAAACAACCGATTCGTGTCTGGTAGGTGGAAGCCCGAATATTCTGTTACTGGATAAAGAGATTGTTGTCTTTTCACGTCAAACTTGTTTTATCTTTGATAAAGAGAGCGGTAAGTTTTTAAGCAAAGTGGGACATTTGGGCGATGATCCGGAAGCTTATTCAACTGCGGCGCCTACTTATAATGATGTAAACGGTCTGCTTTATTTTATGCGCAGACCCGGTAAGTTACAGAAATATGATTTGCAAGGTAATTACCGTGGTGGTGTAACGATACCTACCCCTCCGGATTCACCGAGTGATTTCAGTTTTACGGATTCCGTGATAATAGGTCGTTACGGTAATATTGTAGGTGATAACGGGCGCGCTTTGCTGTTATTTAATGAAGCGGGAGAACTGATAGATACGGTGCCTAGCCTACTTCCGGTTTTGCCTAATAGAGGAGTAGATGACATAAACAGTATCAGCGTCAAAAAAGCAGGGAAATGCAGGTATTATTCTGACTACATTTAAAAGTGGAGATGCCTCGGCAAGTGTAGCGGGTATTCCTTTCCTGTGGAAGAGTGATAATAAGATACGTTACAAAGAGAATTTCAATGATACCATTTATACAGTGAGTGGAAATGAGCTGACACCTTATATCGCATTCTCCACCGGTAAATGGCATTGGGGCGCCGAGGCACGTACTGAATCCAAAGATAATGAAAAACGTTTCTTGGTGGGATGTATTTTTGAGACGGATCATACTGTTTTCTTTCAGTGTATCCGGGGACTGTATACAGATGAACCGGAAACGTTTAACGGAATCTACGACCGGAAGGCAAATACTACCCGGATGTATGCCGAAAAGGAAGGTATAAAAAGATGACCTGACCGGCTTTATGGCTTTCCATCCCAAGGCATGCAGTGCACAGGGAGAATATGGAATGATTATTGATGCCGGAGAAGTGATGACCTGGTTGGAAGAAAATCCTGAAGCGGCAGAAAATGAAAAACTTTCGGCACTGAAAGAATTGACGGATGATTCTAATCCGGTAGTGATTATTACAGTCCCTAAATAAGGAAGGAGGTATGTTCTTGTCCACCTGTTTGGGAGTGGACAAGAATATACTTGTTTGATAATTAGAAAAATAACAGTTTGTATCCAGTCTCGTTTTGTCCATATATATATGGCGGCTCGTAAAGGGAAAACGACTATTTTTGCATACACTAAGTGTAAACGGAAAAACTAATATAGAATGATAAAGACACAGAACTACCGGTTTTTGATCTGTCTGGCACTATTTGCGTTGGCAGCATGTTCCGGTGCGAAAAAAGAAGAAACCGCCGATGAAGGAGTAGCTACCGTATTGCCGGATGAGAAGAATGAAGTGACCGTGTTGCCTTTGAAGCGGCAGATATTCAATCACGAGTTGGTAAGTAATGGCAAGATAGTGGCCGGAGGAATGGCAGATTTGCGTTTTGAAAGTTCGGGTATCGTGGCGCAGATTTATGTGAAGAACGGTGACCGGGTACACAAAGGACAAAAACTGGCAGAGCTGGATAAATTTCGTTTAAAAAATAAGACCGCACAGTCCAAAGATGCTTTAGAGAAAGCTAAGTTGGAATTGCAGGATGTATTGATAGGGCAGGGGTATGCAGCGGATGATACTGCCAATGTACCCGATGATATTATGCAACTGGCACGGGTGAAAAGCGGCTATGATCAGACCCTTTCTCAATATGAACTGGCTAAATATGAAGAAGAACATGCCACTCTGATTGCTCCTTTTTGACGGGGTGGTGGCTAATCTCTTTTCCAAACCCTATAATGCTCCCAGCAGTTCAGATGCTTTCTGTACAATTATCGGTTCACAGGGCATGGAAGCTGACTTTACTGTATTGGAGAGTGAACCCCCCTTATTAAAGGTGGCGATAAAGTGGTTGTTACCCCTTATGCAGATCCTTCTGCCAAATACGAAGGACGTATCTCCGAAATCAATCCGCTGGTGGACGATAAAGGCATGGTGCAAGTGAAGGCCGTTGTCAACGGACAGGGCAAGCTCTTTAATGGCATGAACATACGGGTTAATGTACATCGTTCGCTAGGTGAACAGTTGGTTGTTCCGAAGAGTTCAGTGGTGTTGCGTTCCGGTAAGCAGGTGATTTTTACACTGAAAGATAATAAAGCGAAATGGAACTACGTGCAGACCGTACTGGAAAATTCCGATGAATACACGATTGTGGAAGATGAAGTGCAAGAAGGAGATGTGGTGATTGTGACAGGCAATGTGAACCTGGCTCATGAGGCACCGGTGATAATTAAGAATTAATAATTAAAAATTAAAGGGGGGATGGTTAAGTTTCTGGTACAGCGGCCCATTGCCGTATTGATGGCGTTTACCGCATGTTTTATTGTCGGTATGGTAACGTATTTCACGTTGCCGGTATCTCTGCTGCCGGATATTGCCATCCCGGAGATTACAGTACAAATCTCGGCACAGAATACTTCTGCGCGTGAGTTGGAGAATACGGTGGTGAAACCATTGCGCCAACAACTTATCCAGGTGGCTCGTCTGAAAGATATGGATAGCGAGGCGCATGATGGGGCAGGTCTTATCCGGCTGAATTTCGACTTCGGCACCAATACGGATCTTGCTTTTATCGAAGTGAATGAGAAGATTGACGCCGCCATGAACTACCTGCCTAAGGATACAGACCGTCCTAAAGTAGTAAAAGCAAGTGCTACCGATATTCCGGTATTCTATCTCAGCCTCACCCTGAAGAATGACAGCGCTTACGGACAAACGGACGAACGTGCTTTCCTCGATCTGTGTGAATTTGCCGAAAGCGTTATCAAACGGCGTATCGAGCAGCTGACAGAGGTAGCCATGGTGGATATCACAGGATTGGTGGAGCGCCAGTTGCAGATTGTTCCCGATGAAAATAAGCTTGCCGTACTGGGACTTTCCATACAGGATGTAGAATCTGCTCTTGCCCAAAATAATGTGGAACCGGGAAGTATGACCGTACGTGATGGATATTATGAATACAATATCAAGTTTTCCACTCTGTTGCGTACGGAAGAGGATGTGAAGAATATTCTTATTAACAAAAACGGACGCATCATCCGTCTGGAAGAGTTCTGCCGGATAGGTATTGTTCCCGTCAGGGAAAAAGGCGTATCCATGAGCAATGGTAAACGGGCAGTGACATTGGCTATTATCAAGCAGGCGGACGAGAATATGGATGACATGAAGCAGGCCATTGGCGGCACCATGAATTATTTTCAGAGTGTATATCCTGACATTGAATTCAGCGTTAGCCGAAACCAGACAGAGCTTTTGGATTATACTATCTCCAACTTGCAACAAAACCTTTCGTTGGGCTTTCTATTTATCTGTATCGTAGCCGTACTCTTTCTGGGGATGTCAAATCTCCTTTCATCATCGGACTGAGTATGGTCGTTTCCATTGTGATCTGTTTTCTCTTTTTCTATTTGTTCAAGATGTCACTGAACATCATATCTCTGTCCGGATTGATTCTTGCATTGGGTATGATGATCGATAGTTCCATCATCGTAACTGAAAATATTTCTCAATATCGGGAAAGAGGATACTCGCTGAAACGTGCCTGTATTACGGGTACCAGTGAGGTGGTTACTCCGATGCTCAGTTCCTCGTTGACTACCATTGCGGTGTTTGTACCACTGATCTTTATGAGTGGTATTGCCGGAGCCATTTTCTACGATCAGGCTTTCTCGGTAACCGTTGGATTGATGGTTTCTTACTTTACGGGCATCATGTTGCTGCCGGTGCTCTATATGCTGGTTTACCGGACGGGACTGCGCAAATCATGGTTCTCGCGTATCCGAATCAATAATCCTATAAAGGATCATACACTCGATCGTTTCTATGATGCCGGGATTGATTTTATATTTGCTCATAAAACGGCAAGCGTATTGTTCTGCATAGTTTCCGTGCCATTGTGTGTATTCATGTTCTATTTCATAGGAAAAGAGCGTATGCCGGAAATAGATCAGAACGAGCTGATAGCCCGTGTGGAATGGAATGAGAATATCCATGTGGACGAGAATCGTCGCAGAGTAGATAATTTATTTGAGTTGTTTAAGACAGAGACTATTGAACAGACTGCCGCCGTCGGACAACAAGACTATCTCCTGAACCGGGAGCAGGCTCTTTCTTCTTCGGAAGCAGAACTTTATTTCAAGACAAAGAATCCCTCTGAGATAGTCCCTTTGCAGGAAAAGGTTTACCGTACCCTCAAAGCGGAGTATCCGTTGGCCGTGATTTCTTTTTTCGCCACCCGAGACGGTATTTGAGAAACTGTTTGTGACGGGAGAAGCCGATGTTGTGGCTGAACTTTATTCCCGCAACAAGGAAAAAGTGCCGACAGCGGATGAATTACGTAATCTGGAAGCTGAGTTTGCTACCCGTACAGGATATGCTCCCACGGGTATTGCCTTTGAAAATCAGCTGAATATCCGTATCAATAAAGAAAAATTGCTACTTTATAATGTTTCGTATGACGAGTTGTATCGCATACTGAAAACAGCTTTCAAAAGAAAACAGCATAGCTACTCTTCATTCTTACCAGCAATATCTGCCTATCAGCATTGTGGGAGAGGAACAAACGGTAAACAGCATCTTACAGGAAACACTCGTTCCGACACGGGCGGATCAATATGGTGTTGAATATCTGCCTTTGCGTGAGCTGGTATCAGTGGCGCCGGCAGAAGATCTGAAAGCGATTACCGCAGGACGTAACGGAGAATATGTTCCGTTCCGTTTTTATGAAGTAAAAGAGGCGGAACCGCTTATGGAGCAAGTGAAGGAAGTGGTGGATACTACCGGTGATTGGGATACCGCTTTTTCAGGAAGTTTCTTTTCTAACCGGAAGATGCTGGATGAACTGGTGGTTATTCTGTTTATTTCCATTCTGTTGATGTACTTCATTCTGGCGGCACAGTTCGAGAGTTTTGTGCAACCGCTTGTAGTGTTGTTGGAGATACCGATAGACGTAGCATTTGCCCTGGTACTGCTGTGGATATGCGGACATACGCTGAATCTGATGTCTGCTATCGGCTTAATCGTAACGTGCGGTATCATTATCAATGACTCTATCCTGAAACTGGATGCGATTAATGAATTACGTAAGACGGGGATGCCGCTTCTGGAAGCTATCCATGAGGCGGGGCGGCGCAGGTTGCGTCCCATTATCATGACTTCGCTCACCACCATTTTTGCCATGGTACCGTTATTGTTCTCTTTCGATATGGGATCGGAATTGCAGAAACCGCTTTCTATTGCTATGATTGGGGCGATGTTTATCGGTACACTGGTCAGTCTGTTCATTATTCCTTTGATATATTGGTTTATTTACCGGAACAAAAAAGCTTGATATAATGAAGAAACTTGGTTTAATTATTCTTTTAGGACTTTCTCAGGCGCTTCCGTCCGTCGCGCAGCAACAGCAGGTAACGCTGGACTTGCAGCAGACGATTAAGATGGCGAACGACAGTTCGCTGGAAGCTTTCCGTACTAAAAATATGTATCTTTCAGGCTATTGGGAATATCGTACCTATAAGGCAAATCGCTTGCCGAGCCTGACGCTGAATATGACTCCTGCACAGTATAACCGTGACATTACGAAGCGTTATGACTCCGAACAGGATTTGGATATTTACCGTAGCCAACAGTCTTTCTATGCCTATGGCAACTTGGCAGTCAGGCAAAACTTTGACCTGACGGGTGGTACTTTTTATCTGGATACCGAGTTGGGCTATATGCGTAGTTTCGGTTCCAATCCCTACACGCAGTATACCAGTGTTCCCGTTCGTTTAGGTTATTCGCAAAGTCTGGTAGGTTATAATCCTTTCCGCTGGGAACGAAAGATTGAACCGCTGAAATACGAGAAAGTAAAGAAAGAATATATCTACAATGCTGAGCAGGTATCCGAGCAGGCCACTACCTATTTCTTTGCACTTGCCATGGCGCAGGCTGAGTATGACTTGGCAAAGGAGAATGTCGCTTCTTCCGATACGCTTTATCGTATTGGTATGCAACGTCTGAAGATAGCCTCTATCAGTCGTGCCGATCTTCTGACGCTGAAGCTGGACGTGGTGAATGCCCGTAACACTTTGCAGAATGCTGAAAGTTCATTGAAACGTGCCATGTTCTCGCTGGCTTCTTTCCTCAATCTGGAAAAGAATACAGAGATACGGCTTCTTCTCCCCAGCCGTCCCGGAGAACTAAACATCCCTGTAGATGCTGCCTTGGATGCCGCCCGTTCCAACAACCCGAACTTCCTTGGATTACGCCAGGACATATTGGAAGCAGAACAGAATGTAGACAAAACCAAGAAAGAATCCCGCTTCAACGCCAGTATCAACGCCAGTGTCGGTTTCAACCAGGTGGCGGAGAAATTTGGCGAAGCCTACAACCGGCCTATGCAGCAGGAAATGGTATCTGTCAGCGTCTCCATTCCTTTAGTGGACTGGGGAGTGCGTAAAGGGAAATATAATATGGCCCGTAACAATCTGAATGTAGTAAAGACCTCTTCCCGTCAGAACGAAATCAGCATTGAAGAAGAGGTCATTATGACCGTAAGTGATTTCAATGTCCAGCAAGACTTGGTGACAAGTGCCGAGGAGGCCCTCGACCTTTCCATCCTGGCATACAATGAAACCCGCCAACGCTTCATCATCGGTAAGGCGGATATCAGTAGCCTTACCTTGTCATTGAACCGTCAGCAAGAAGCCCAGCGCAACTATATCTCAGCCCTGAAAAACTATTGGCTGAACTATTATAAAATCCGTAAGCTGACCCTGCACGATTTTGCCAGCGGCTTCTCTCTTTCTGACAAATTCGATTATAGTCACTAATCACTAATAGTCAATCACTATGAATCGCCTTTCCCCTTTTACCCTCATCGTCACCTTTGTCTGTCTGGCACTGGTGGGTTTGGCCTTGGTTCCGATGCTTCCGGTCAAGCTGAATCCGTCGCGCACATTGCCGGGCTTTACGGTGCGCTTTAGCATGCCGGGCACTTCGTCGCGGGTGGTAGAGATGGAGGCGACAAGCAAACTGGAGTCCATGCTGGCCCGCATCAAAGGGGTAAAGGGAATGTACTCTACTTCAAGCAATGGCTACGGTTCCATTACGGTAGATCTGGATAAACACGCTGATGTGGATGCAGTACGTTTTGAGGCTTCTACTATTATCCGGCAGACATGGTCGCAACTGCCTTCCGGAGTCAGTTATCCGTATATTGACATGAAGGTGCCCGATGCGAATACAGCCCGTCCGTTCTTATCATTCACACTGAATGCACCGTCCACGCCTATACTGATACAGCAGTATGCAGAAGAACATATCAAGCCGCGTCTGGCTAAGTTGCAAGGCATTTATAAGATAGATTTAAGTGGTGCTACGCCGATGGAATGGCGGTTGGAATACGACAGTGAACAATTGCGGACGCTGGGAATCAGCATTTCTGATATTCAACGTGCCATCCAGTTACATTATAATAAAGAGTTTCTGGGAACGCACAACATGGATACGGCCGGTGGTAAGCAGTGGATACGTCTGGTCTTGATACCGGATGGAGTCAGCGGACAATTTATTCCTTCGGACATCACGGTGACTGCTTCGGACGGCAAGATTATCCGCTTGGACGAGTTGGTGACTGTAGCGCGTATGGAAGAAGCTCCCCAAAGCTATTACCGTATCAATGGTCTGAATTCCATTTATATGTCTGTCACGGCCGTAGAGACTGCTAACCAATTGCAACTGAGCAATGAAGTGATGCGGGAAATGGAAGCAATACGTCTGACTTTGCCGCCCGGCTACGAGGTGCATACCAGTTATGATGCCACGGAGTATATTCGCGAGGAACTGAATAAAATTTATTTCCGTACGGGGCTGACAGTACTGATCCTGCTGGTATTCGTCTGGATTATTACGTTGAATCTGAAGTATCTGTTGCTGATCGTTACCAGCCTGGCTATCAACATTTCCGTGGCGGTTATTTTCTATTATCTTTTCGGGCTGGAGATGCAACTGTATTCATTGGCAGGGATTACTGTGTCCTTGAATCTTGTGATAGACAGTACCATTGTGATGACGGACCACATTTTGCACAGGCGTAATCTGAAAGCTTTTATGTCCGTACTGGCGGCTACCTTGACCACAATGGGGGCTTTGGTTATTATCTTCTTTCTGGATGAGAAAATCCGCTTGAACCTGCAAGACTTCGCAGCTGTGGTGATTATTAATCTGGCGGTATCTCTTTTCGTGGCTCTCTTTTTTGTTCCGGCCATGATTGATAGAATAAAGCTTGTCAAGAAGAGGCAGAGCGTGAAACGCTGGGTGCGGAGTCATATACGTATTCGCAGGCTGACTGTTTACTTCACGCATTTCTATCAGTTGCTCATCCGCTTTCTTCTGCGCTGGAGGGTGGCGGTGTGCATTTTGCTCCTGCTTGGTTTCGGGTTGCCTGTTTTCCTTCTTCCTGAGAAGTTGGAGGGTGAAGGCAAATGGATAGAACGGTATAACAAGACGTTGGGCTCCTCTACTTATAAAGAGAAAGTGAAACCCGTGGTGGATAAGGCTTTAGGTGGTAGTCTTCGTTTGTTTGTGCAGAAAGTGTACGAAGGCAGTTATTTTAGTCGCAATGAAGAAGTGGTGCTCTATGCGAATGCGAACTTACCGAATGGAAGTACGCTGGAACAGATGAATACGCTGGTGAAACGTGTGGAGACTTATCTTAGCGGCTTCAAGGAGATTAAGCAGTTTCATGCTTCTGTCTATAATGCACGCAGGGCCAATCTTCAGATTTATTTCAAGAAAGAGTATCAGCATAGTGGTTTCCCTTATACGTTAAAGGCGAATCTGATTGGTAAAGTATCTGAGTTAGGAGGTGGTAGCTGGGATGTATATGGCTTGCAAGATCAGGGTTTCAGTAATGATGTTCGTGAGAGCGCAGGTTCTTATCGCATCAAGATGTATGGCTACAATTATGACGAGCTCTATGCATGGGCCGAAAAGCTGAAGGAGGTATTGCTTTCGCACCGTCGCATCAAGGAAGTGTTTATCAAGTCGGAATTTTCCTGGTGGAAAGACGATTATCAAGAGTTTTACTTCAATCTGAATAAGGAGCGTATGGCTCAGGAGGGGATTAATGCCCAGCATTTGTTCTCCGCTATCCAGCCGATATTCGGCAAGAATATGCAGGTGGGTTCGGTGGTGACGGAAAGCGGTACGGAAAGTATTCGACTTTCTTCCCGACAGTCTCACGACTATGATGTATGGGCCATGCAGTTTTTTCCTTACGGGGTGGATGGCGGAAAGCATTATAAACTTTCCGAATTGGCTACGGTAGAGAAGGGGCAGATGCCGCAACAGATAGCCAAAGAGAATCAGCAATATCGTCTTTGTCTGCAATATGAGTATATCGGCTCGTACGAGCAAGGCAATAAAATACAGAAGCGGGATTTGGAAGAGTTTAATAAATTGCTTCCGATGGGGTATACTGCTGAATCGGATAGCCAATCGTGGTCATGGGGTAAGAAAGATAACAAGCAATACCTGTTGTTGCTGGTTGTGATTGCCATTATCTTCTTTACAACGAGTATTCTGTTTAATTCTCTGAAACAGCCTTTGGCTATTATCTTTGTTATTCCGGTATCTTATATAGGAGTGTTCCTTACATTCTATTGGTTCCGCTTGAATTTCGACCAGGGAGGCTTTGCTTCGTTTGTGCTGCTTTGTGGTATTACGGTAAATGCCAGCATCTATATTCTGAATGAGTATAACAGCATCCGTAGCCGCTTTCCCCGGCTTTCTATGCTCCGGGCATATACAAAGGCGTGGAATGCAAAGATACTGCCTATTTTTCTTACGGTAGTTTCCACCATTCTGGGTTTTATCCCGTTTATGGTGGGGACGGATAAGGAAGCTTTCTGGTTTCCGTTGGCTGCGGGTACTATTGGCGGATTGGTGATGTCTATTATCGGCATTTTCTTCTTCCTGCCGGTATTTAGTTTGAAGAGGAAAGAGGTTTGCAAATACTCTAAAAGACGTGTCGCACTTAAAAGTTGAATTCTGCTTTAGCCTTAATATTTATTTTTTGTGAAATCATCCTACACTGTACTCTTTTAGTAATGCTTAAAAATAACTTGGTACATAAGCAAGTGCAGGGAGTCGGCTTATAAATGATAATTTACCAGCGTAGCGCTGGAGCAAGGTTCTCCTTCGGCGTGCAAGTAATCTTTCAGACACGGATGACACGGATGACGCGGATTCTTTTTTCCTTCGGTGTGATATGCCGGTATGTATAGCGCAGCTTTAAAAATCCGCGTCATCCGTGTCATCCGCGTCTAAAAGATTAAAGTCCGCGTTCGTCCGCCTTATCCGCGTAGTCCGCGTACCCATTCCCTCGCCGATAAATTATCATTTATGTACCAAGTTATTTTTAAAACCTTGCTTAGTACTATAAAGGAAGAAAAAGTTTCCTGCGGAGGAACTATTAGTTTCAAGGGATGAAACCGTCAGTTTCTCGGTGTGAAACTACTGGTTTCAAGTAATGAAACTGTCAGTTTCACGCCGGGAAACTAATTGCCGCCTATCGCACTTTAAAGATAATAAGGCGGGCTATCATTTCTTAATCTATTTATAAGCTGTCTGATATCGGGTTGTGCTTTTGAGTTTCTTTCCGGGAACATCGTGCAGCTTCGGACGGGTTGGACGTATATTATAGGTATTCATCCACTTTTCAAGGACATCACGAAGTTTTTGCAGTTCCTGGCTATAGGCATTTTCCATGATCAGGTTTCTCATTTCTCCTCTGTCATTCTGCATATCAAACAGTTGCTCACGATATTTTCCTTTATCATAAAGCACATATTTGTAGCGCTCAGTGCGTACTACCCAGCCTCTTGTCTTGCTGCCGTCAAACCGTGTTTCGGTGATGATGTATTCCTGATGCAAGGCCTGTGGATTACCTTCTTCCACAACTTTCCGGAAAGACTTTCCGGCTGCCCCTTCCGGCATCTTGGCACCTGCCCAGTCGCATACGGAAGCGAAGAAATCTATACCGTTGCTGATAAGTTGAGGCAATACTTTGCCTGCATTCTTCTTGCCGGGCAGGGTTACGATAAGAGGAATGTTGATAACTTCTTCATATAAAGCAGATTTCTGGTTCCAATGGTGAGCTCCTATACCATCTCCGTGGTCACTGGAAAAGATCACTACTGTATTCTTCCAAAGATCGTTCTTATCAATAGCATCAATAATTTTTCCGATCTCCTTATCTACTTTTTCTACCAAACGATAATAGGTATAACGGTACATACGCCAGTCTTCGGGAGTAAAACCGGCAGTCGGATATACATTATAATTGTTTGCCCTTTCGCTTTCAATGACATCGGCATCGTAAGGATTCTTGGCGAAATTGGCAGGTACTCCCCGGGCAGTCCCCGTATATCAGGCGTATCGATATTTCCATAAGGGAAGTTTTGGCCCGTGCGTATTCGCAGATATTGTGTGGATTGTCATAAGAAGCTACCAGGAAAAAAGGCTTTTTATGTTTGCGTGAGAGGTATTCGGCGCAAGCTTCCGCCAGTCCGTCGTCACTATGTTTGTAAATGTTGTCGAAGCCGTATTCTTTGTCGGGGACATCAAGAAGAGGAAGATGCCATTTACCGCCATAAGCACAATCATATCCGGCATTCTTTATTAAGGTGCCTAATGTCTGTGTCCTGAGCGAGTCGGGTATCGGTGAACCATTGACTGACAGTCCTACTGCATCCGGATAATGCCCCGTAAACATGGCTCCACGTGAAGGACCGCTGAGCGGAGCGGTGCAATAAGCATTATTGAACATTACACCGGCGGCTGCCAATCGGTCGAGATTGGGAGTGTGCAGGTCCGGATTTCCGGCACAACTCATGGCGCTGGCTGTCTGTTGATCCGTGAATATATAGATGATATTGGGACGTTCGGCTGCAGAAGCCGCAGAAGAGCATAGCAAAGAAAAAAATGCCAGATGCTTCATTGGAATTTGTTTAACCATATTAGTAACTTTCATGATTTAATATTCGGTTTTATATTTCAGGTTTCGGTAAGGAATCAACCAGTCTTTTCTCTATTCTCTTTCCGCCTACCTGATCGACGATAGTCGTAGCACCCTTATTCGAATTATAGTTGAAGTCCAGTGAAGCACCGTTCTGCGTATTTTCTATGTGCAGGAACGCTTTGCCTTCACTATCCAGATTACATTCAATAACCCATCCTTCTACTGTAATGCGATTTCCCTGATGATTTATCACGGCATCGGCGCGGTTGTTTCCATGTACATCGATTATATTGAGAAAAAACACTTTATTGCAAGGAGTTGTCGTTGCCGTAAAATGATAATGATTAGCAAGAGCCTTGCCAAGACGCTTTTTCCAGTCAAGGGCGGCTACAAAGAATGTATCCGTTTGTGCATAAGTCATCTCCTGTGAAGAATATAAATGAGCTATCGATATTCCATCCGCTTTATTCTTACCCAGGATGCGCAATCCTCCTTCTTCCTTACCCACCTCCATAGGCAGTTCCACCGTATGTAGCAGATAGTTCCATTCTACCGGTTCTTTACCGGCCAGTTCATCGTAAACAACAAACAAACCCGAGCGTCCGAGCTGAACGATATGTCTTCGGAAGAATTCCAGCTTATTTTCATCCCAACCTTTCTCCGGTGTAAATTGAGTGCCGGATAAACGTCCGCGTTCCAGCCACAACGGAGAGACTACTTTCCCATAGGCGTTGGAGGCATCGCCTACAACGTAAGAGATTTCTTCACCTTCATAGTAGCGGGGAATCCAGCCATAGCCTTCTGTCCCTATCTTCTGACCCATACCGTTTACTAATATGGAGTTATGGGCACGGGTATTCCGGTAGGCATACATACAATGATCATCTGTAAATCCTGTACGATGTCCGCTGCTATAAAAAGATAGCCTTACCCCCAAAGAAGGTGTTGAAAGCATTTTGATTGGCCAGGGCATGGGATGTGGAACCATAAGGGCTGCTTCGGAAAGAAAGCATGGCATTGTTGGCATGATGCCCTATATCGGTATTCATCAGGGCAGTGCCTGCTTGTTTGAAGACTTTGGCTTCCGGTAGTTCCGACAGATGTTTGCTATAAGCAGGCCTTTCCTTCGGGGTTGTGCAGCGATACCAGGTCAAATCTGCCGGTTTGGCTTCGAAAGCCTTCGACAGGATGTCAGGGTCTTCCTGCATAATTTCGTGTACATAAGCAGCTGCCCACGGATTGTTACATTCGCGTGCCAGGGCATCGGCATATCCTACGCGCCCTCCGTTCGGGCTGCGTTGTCCTTCATGTGAGTTGCCATGACCTCCGGATTTGGAGAAAGGAGGTTGCTGATAGATAACATATAAGGCATTGTTGTTATACCACGGATCTGCAAAGAAGTTGAAGCCGGATATGCGTGAGAAAAAGGCCGGCACTTCTATCAAGGTACGTATATTTACATGGAAATAGGCATCTCCATTGTGCCAGCCACCATCCTTATGCAGGCCCGGAAGGCGTGAAATCCATTCATTATAACAGTAATCTGTCCATACGGACGCTTCCGGTATTTCACCGACCGTAGCGAATGCCGCCATCGTCAGGATACGGAAAGTCATCTGCCACACATGGTTGTCTGCAATACGGTTCTCCAGGTGGTTCACGTATTCATTATAGAACTTGTCTCCAATTCTGCGGATGTTATCCAACAGCAGTTGTTTCTCTTCCGGTGACAGTAAATTGTAAAATCCGTCATACGCGGAGGTACTCATCGATAATAGGGTGGACAGGTTAAAGTCGCCTGCAAAGTATTTGCTTTTTTGCCAGGAAAGAATTTCACTCAGGCGGTTAATGCCTTCCCGATAATACTTCTCGTCTTTTGTCAGCAAATAAGCACGGACCAATGCTTCCACGTTGGCCTCTTCTCTGTCTACAATCTTACGGCTCTCGCGGATGAGGGCTGATTTACGTTGCACAATGTTGGTCAACGTAACTACATTCGTTGTATCTATCTCTTCCTGAAGATGCTTCAACGGACGGGAAATGCATTGGGAAGCCTTGTCCATATAAGCCCGGGCTTCCGGATTATTTTTATTTTTCGCTATAATCTTTTCCCAGTCAGCTGCATCCAGCAACACACGCGGGTGATGGGAAGGATATTCTGCCAAGACTTTTTCCAAAGTCGGCGGATTGAATTCCGGTGTATCTTTATCTATATAGAATTGGTAAACCGGCGACCATTCTTCGGTACCTTCGGGGGTAACATAAGCATGTTGCCAATACCATTTCCCTTGTGCCAGACACTGGAAAGGATTGAAGAAAGCCCAGGCACGTTCACCGGTAAGGACATCTTTCCGAAAATTCTTGTCTTGAGAGATACGAATCCGGTAAACTACTTTTGGCTTTTCATCTACTTGTCCCGGAACTCCATCCAGCACCGGACCTAAATGAGGGAATTTGTCCGGCCACATGAAACGAGGTGGATTCACCTTGACGTATGTGCCATCGGCAGGAGAGGGAGTTGCGCGGACTTCATGCATCAATGTTTCTTCGGAAACCTTTATCACGGCAGGTTGCTCGGAACTGCCACATGCCATTAACAGGCAGAGGGCCGATAAGCCCAATACTATCTTTTTCATCTCAGAATCTTATTTTTGTTTTTTGAAGGTAACCAGCTCTTTCAAGCTAACTGTCTTATTATTAACCAAAGGGTGTGCCCAGAAACCGATAAACGTAATGTATCCCATGAAAATCAGAATAAGCAACATTCCTGTTCGCAACGAAGTGGCGTCGGATACCAGGCTGACGAGCAGCGGGCCACCTGCACCTCCCACTATTCCGGAACAAAGGATGCCTGCAAAAGAACCGTGATTCTGGGTTACTGTATTCAGGGCAAGTGAAAATACTATGGAGTACATCATGGAGATACAAAAGCCTATTGCAGGAAAAGCCCACACCGCTATTTCCGCGGAGCCGAATAATGCAATTAACAGCAAACTCATGGAAAGTATGCCCGATATTTGCAGCAAACGCTTACTGTCTATCAACTTCAGCAGGAACATGCCAAACAAACATCCGACAGTCATTGAACCCCAGAAATAACTGATGCTTTGCGCACCCACGGTCTTCGGATCAATGCCATGATACTGCTCCAGAAAAGTACTCATAAAAATAGAAACTCCCTGCTCCGTACTGACATAACAAAAGATTCCCAGAAAGAAAAGCCATACATATCTTTGACGGAACAATTTCTTGTAGGAAGCCGAAGAACCGCTGCGTTCATCATCTTTCAGTTCAATGCGCGGGAAGTGGACCAACGACACAATGAGCAGCATAATCAGCAATAACACTGTGAATACCCAATAAAGGGAAACCCAGGGAAGAGTGACCGGAGTGATGTCCGCCAAAATATCAAGCAGGAAATTCTTTCCCGGCTGATAGACTCCGGTGCCAGCGCATGTATTAACCAAGTATAAACCAAAGGACTGATAAACGATGCTACTCCAAACACAAACTGTGCCAATTCGGCTATGAATGCGTAGTTCTCTTCTCCACCGACAACACGCTGCAAAGGGTTAATTACGGTCTACAACATGGCCATTCCCAAGCCGATAATAAAGGAAGACACCAGTAATATCAAATAGAACGGGAAACATGCAAACAAGACGGTTCCGATAAATGGCATAAGGAAACCGATAAACAGCACCGGCTTTTCTCCATACTTATCTATCAATATGCCTGCCGGTATCGACATGATGGCATAAGCCAGGAAGAAGGAAGTCGGGATAAATCCCGCCATTGCCAGATCCTTCAGCTCAAAGTTATGGATAATGTCAGGAATTAACGGTCCGAGAATGTTTGTAATGAATGAAATGGTAAACCAGAACATCATGATCAATGCCAGCATACCCCATTTCTTGTTCTTTTTCATAATAATTCGTTTGTTTATAGAATTAGTGATGCTGCACCGATAAGACCGGCTTTATTGCCCAATTCGGCTGCTACAATCTTGGTATTCAGGGCACAGTCTGCTATTACGTGCTTTTTGACTACCGCCCTTATTTTCTCTAAATAGAAACTGCCGGATTCTGCAACACCTCCTCCTATCACAATCCGTTGGGGACTGAAGATATTGACAAAGCCGGCAATTCCTCTGCCCAAATAGTAAAAGTGTTCGTTCATGCACTCGACAGCGAGCGGGAAATTTTTCATGGTACAGGCGAACAATCAATTCCCCGTTTATCTCCGTATCAAAACTTAAATTCTGCTCTTTCGCCAATGCACTAAAGCGTCTTGTCAAGGCGGCAGTCGAAGCATAATGTTCCAGGCAGCCGATTGCCCCGCAAGCACAACGTTCACCGTTGGCAATCAACGGTACATGCCCCAACTCCGTACCCCGGTTAGCATATCCATTGAACAATTTACCATCAATGATGACAGCTCCGCCGATACCGGTTCCTACAGTCAGAAACACCACATGAGTGCAACCTCTTCCTGCACCATATTTCGTTTCTCCCAGTCCCATCAGATTGGCATCATTTCCAACAACTACCGGTAAACTCATCTGTTTCTCCATAAGGGAGGCTACATCTATGTTTTCCCAGCCGACAATATTTTCCGCACCTCCCAGTACGATACGGTTTGTTTCATCTACAATTCCCGGTGTACCAAGTCCTATGCCCAGTACGTTCCAGTCCTGTTTGGCAGCTTCATCTTTCAGCAAAGTAGCAGCCTTTATCAGTTGTTCCATCACTTTTGCAGCTGAGACAGAAGCAAAAAGAGGGTAATTTCCCTCAAAGAAAGAATTACCCGCTTTATCTACCAAAGCATATTTTATAGATGTACCACCTAAATCAATGCCAATTGCGTATTCCATAATTTATTACATCAAATAAGGAAACATTATGTTCTTTCCACCCATATAGGAGAGCTCCATGCCCATTGCTGGTCACGCTGGCGAACTCTGATATAGTAATAGTCCGTATCTCTTTCGGGTTCAGTGTCTTCCATATAATGTTCAACCATAAAGCAACTTTCCGGCATTGCACGGTTGAATAGGATAGCCTCACTAAGCCATCCGATCATGAAATGGGAGCGGGAACCTTCCAGAAGTTCGCCCAGTGAATGTTCAAACTTCTTGCCGTTGAACTCTGCCGTAATCATACCGTCTTTAGGCATAGTGACATCCAGAATGACGGCCTGCATGGCGGGAGTGGTGGTATTCGGATTCTTGGAACTGTACATGTCCAACTCCGTATCTTTGTTCGTAACAGACACAATACGGTTCACCTTTGTCTCAAACTCGGGTTCTCCCGGTTGCGGAGAAGTGAAGGCAGCGCCACGGAAGCAAGGTTCCACAGCATTGATAGTTCCTTTGCTGATAGATAGTTTACCTTGCCAATGTACATACTGCTCTTCACGGTTCCATCCAAAATCAATCTTTACCTTACAACGTACCATGTCTCCTTCCGGCATTTCGGGCAACAACGGACCACTTAAACGGGCTATGCATTTCCGATTCTTGACAATGTCTATGTAATCGATGCAACTGCCACCTTCCACATTCAAATAAATACGGCGACTGTTACCCCGTACCACATCGCCCGGAAAAGCGTCGTTCAGACGAAAATCTATATTGATCTTATCACCGGTAGCGCAACAAACGTGACGGTTCTTCATTGCATCCCAGATCTTATCACGGGTCAATGACTCTGCCAGTACACCTATACGTCCATCGCCATAACTGCCCGGATATCCGGCGTGCTGATCTGTAGAGCCCATAATACCGAATTTCTTGCCTTGCTCCAATCCACACTGAATTGTACCTTCCCATTGGCGAGGTCCCATATCGTGCAGATAATTATAATCACCCTGATCGCTCTCAGCCAATCCGTGGCGGGAATACATCTCTACGAACGGAGTTTGGTCTCCTTCCGTAAAGAAGTTCCAGTTATATCCGCGATAGCCCGTCTGGTAACCCATGTGATGCGGAGTTATAAATACTTTATGTCCGCGGGCTTTTTGTTTCCAGTCTTCAATGGAGGTACATTCCACCAACGGCGCATCCAGGTCATAGTTCAGGGCCACATGATCTCCATGTTCCATGCTGTGTGCCTCATAACCTACAAAGGCAAGAAATTCTCCTTCCTTATTGTACTCATTGGTCATGGCTACGTATTTCTCATAGCCTCCCTCGCGCAAACGCTTGAAAGCACCGGTATGATAATCAATCACCCACTTCAGGCGAGGATCATCTGCCCCGGGTATGTCAGGCCACATGGCATGTGGAGTGACAGATACAAAATCCAATTGCCCCTTGGCGGCTTCGAACGCAGAACGCATGTCGCCATGACCGTAGGTTATGTTACAGTGGTTATGCAAGTCTCCCCCAGAAATATTTCAGATTACTGGCAGAGGGCATAATTTTCTTTCCTGCGGCAGTTCCGCGTTGGCATGCGGACAATAAGCTACCGGAAACTGCTAATCCGAGGAAGGACCAGCTTGTATTTTTTAAAAAACTTCTTCTATTCATGGTATTCATTTAGATTATCTATTTTTCATCAATCGTCTGTCACCTTTGAACAGCTCATTTACCTTTTCATCCGGATCATCATCCTTATACTGCTTTTGGGTTTCTTTCAGCAGTGACATCAGCTCTGTCCGCTTGTCGGCGTACTCTGGTTTGTCAAACACATTATTCAATTCATTCGGATCATTCTTCAAATCGTACATTTCCCACTCGTCCACATCATTATAGAAGTGAATCAGTTTAAAATCAGCTGTACGAATACCATAATGTCTTTTAACCGAATGTTCCGCCGGATACTCATAATAGTGGTAATAGGCGGCTTTTCTCCAGTCTGCCGGTACTTTTCCCTCATTATCCAAAATCGGTTTGAGCGACCGGCCTTGAATATCGGCGGGTATGTCTACTCCGGCAAAATCCAACAAAGTGGGAGCAAAATCTACATTCATGGCAATGGCATTCGAAACACTTCCGCTCTTGATAGCCTTCGGGTAGCGGATGACCAGTGGCATACGCTGACATTCCTCATACATGAAGCGTTTATCGAACCAACCATGTTCGCCCAGGAAGAAACCCTGATCCGAAGTGTAGATAATGATTGTATTGTCCAACTCACCGATTTTTTCCAGATAACTGAGTAACCGCCCTATATTTTCATCCACAGCAACAATTGTAGCCAGGTAATCCCGCATATATTGCTGATACTTCCAGCTGATCAACTCTTTACCTTCCAGTTTACCACTGCGATACTCGGCAATGCGCTGGGCATATACTGAATCCCATTTATTCTGCACATCAGCCGGCATACGTTTGTAGACCTGATAGAGGCGATTGGTCGTGTCTTTCAACATTTCTTCACGAGTCAGCAGTTTCAGGTCCCAATCATTGGTCAATGTATGTTCAATAGACATATCCTGTTCCCTGGCAGCGGAACCTCTTCCTTCATACGTATCGAAGAGTGTGGCCGGTTCAGGAAAAACGGTATTGTTGAACATACCCAAGTGGCGGGGGGCAGGCATCCAGTTACGATGCGGAGCTTTCTGATGGTACATCATGCAGAAAGGCTTGCTTTTATCTCTGTGTTCCAGATACTCAATGGCCTTATCCGTGATAATATCGGTAGCATAGCCCTGTTCTACAATCTGCTTTCCGTTCTCATTGAAATCGGGATTATAATAATCCCCTTGTTCATGTTGTCCGGTCAAGATGCACCAATAATCAAATCCCTGAGGTTCAGTAATCAGATGCCATTTACCGATAATCGAAGTTTGGTAGCCTGCCGACTGTAATAATTTGGGAAAGGTCTGTTGGTTGCCGTCGAAAGTACTGGCATTATCAGTGAATCCATTGATGTGGCTGAATTTGCCCGTCAAGATACA